>Ga0233365_1000019_pt1 | contig 231767 bp, 206 predicted proteins | sample ElkDunMinimDraft_27_FD_191535 | JGI IMG/M metagenome (GOLD analysis project Ga0233365, IMG submission 191535) | Fecal eukaryotic communites from dung pellets of Tule Elk in California, USA - Elk Dung C36 | ecosystem: Host-associated > Mammals > Digestive system > Large intestine > Fecal... | reverse complement strand
TAAATTTATAAATCAACCGTTAAATTGGTCATAGAAATCATCAAAAGTTGCAAGACTCCCTACATCCAGTGAAAATTGTAGTACACAAGGAAAGAAAAATAATGCCAAGATCGGATTGAATTTGATGCGAAATTTTACGTATCAAGAATGGATAAAAAGAATTATTTTTTAAAAACCCAAAATTTTTGAAGGAGATAATTAAATCCTAAAGAAACTACAAGCTCAACTATTAATTTTGAAACTATAAAATGCACCTGAAAAATATCAACTAAAATATAAATACCTAGTGATTTTAAAGATATGCTACCTATAACAACTAAAACAAACTTCCAAATCTGACTACCAATGGAATTATTAGAGCTTTCAAAAGACCAATAGCGATTAATAGTAAAATTAACAACTGCCCCTAAACTTCCGCTAACAACATTAGAAAATGGCGCAGTAAAATTTAAAAATGTAAAACTAAAAGTATAAATAGCAAAATCAAAAACTCCCCCAATAAAGGCGGAGAATTGAGCTTTAAAGAACTCCTTATATTTAGCAGACATAAACTAACGTACTAGTTACCCAAATTATCATCGTTAACTTTATTCATCTTTTCCTGCTTATCTCTCAGATCGCCTAATTTCAGTAAATTACGTGAATCAGATAAATTAATAAAAAATAAAGTAATACAGATTAACAAAACAGAATAATCAATAGAACCTGGAAAAACAACTTCCAACACGAAGACCAAACAAATTACTACACGAATTTCAGTAGGTCCAAATAAACCAGCATCAATCGTATATAGATCCGTTACTTTGTATCTCAATTGTGAAATAATCATTGCCCACCCATATAAAGCGACAAGCGTAAATCCTAAATATTTAAAATCACCTGTAGCATAAAAAACATATCCTAGACCGATAAAAACAGTACTTATCCAATCCATTATTATGTCCAATGCAAAGCCATACCATTTTCTAGATTTATTTCTATAGTAGGCAATCCTACCATCGAGAGAGTCACCAAACCATTGTATAAAAAAGCCTACAACGCCTAACAATAAAAAATTGATATTAACATATTCTGCTAACAGAAAACTCCCTAAAATCATCAACGACCCAAATAAACCTATGGCTGTTAATCCATCTGACGATAGCGAATTTGGAATTCTAGGCACCAAATAGGATATGAATCTTTGTTCTAAATTGCTTAAAATATTTGTACGTTTTCTATCCTGGAATAGCTTTTTATTAATCTTTTGCTCACTCATTTTTAATTATCCTTAAAGCCAATGATTGTTTTTATACCACAATAAGCTTTCCTCTAAACCTTCTTTCAACAAATATTGAGGATTAAACCCCAGTTCCCTTTTCGCAACAGATATATCACACCCCCAATTCTCTGCTGTTAATTCCCGAAGTCGCTCTGGATAGATAACCGGGGATTTTGACAAAGGTTTGTATATTCTCTGCGAAACCTCTGCAAAAGCTTTCACAACTCCATATGGAATATGCATTCTAAATAACTTTTTTTTCATTAATGATCTAAAAATGTCAGCCATCTCATATCGACTATACACTTCACCGTCACTAATATTGTAAAATTGCAACTCCTGTCGAGGTGTCATACAACCTTTTAATAATACATCAACTAAATCCTTGACATAAATAAAACTCAATTTTTGTGGCTTCTTCCCAATATATGGATCTAGACCTTTATTCAATGTATTGAATAATATAAAAATATCTTTCTCGCGCGGACCGTAAACTGCGGTTGGCCTAAAGACCGAAATCGGTTGATTATTAAATTTCTGACGAATCATGATCTCAGCTTCCATTTTACTTTTGCCATACATGGTATGCGGATTATATGGGAAAGATTCGTCTATTAATCGGCTATTATTATAGTCAGTTGAGCCAATTGCTGCTAAGCTACTAACAAAAGTAATTCCTTCTAAAGGCATGTTAGCTGAAACTCCCGCTTGCAAAATTGCTTCAGTGTAAGTGACATTAACTTTACGAAAATCAAGATAGTTTTTTGCTTTGGTTAGAGCGGCAGCATGAATAATATAATGATATTGATATTTTTCAAATAGAGCCTTTAATTCATCAAAATCGCCTAAATTGGGAGAAACAAATTGATCTACGAAAGGTTGAATCTCTTTAACATTACTTTGACTTCTAATCGAAGCATGAACTTCAAGGCCAAGTTTTTGAGCAGCCTCAACAAGGTGAGATCCAACAAATCCACTTGCTCCAGTTATGAAAATTTTCTTTTTCATAACATTTTTTCATAAAGTCTATATCTTTTATAAAGATCAGCATTAATTTGCTCGATTGCATGGTTCATTAAATAGTTGTGATCAAGCATCCATGAACATTCGGCTTCTTTAATCCCAGATGGTAATGCGTTCTTAATAATATTACCATATAAACATGCTTCAATTCCCAGTTTACGATATTTCTCAAGTACACCCAACATCAATACACGCACAGATTTAACTTTTTTCAGGCCAAAAAGAAGTTTAAAAATTCCAGTGGGAAATAATCTCCCGCGTTTAATATTAATTAATATCTCATTTATGTTTGGAATTCCTAATGCAAACCCGACAATTTCATCGCCTCTTTCTGCTAAAATACAATATTTAGGATCAACAATCTTTTTTAAATCATTTGCAACAAAATTAAACTCCTCGTCTGTCATAGGGACGAAGCCAACGTTTTTATCCCAAGCTTTATTATAGACCTTTTTTATTTTTTCCGCTTCGTTCTTAAAATCTTTTAAATTTATTTTACGTAAACGTATACCGGACCGGCCAAGCCTAGCTTCAAGCTTATCCAGCAATAAAACTGAACGACGGTCTGCCCCATCCTTATTAACTAAATATGCGCGTAAATCTACTCTTTTCAAATAATCGGCATTCAAAAACAAGTCAACGTAATATGATGGGTTATATGGCATCATAGCCATTGGGGGTCGGTTAAAACCTTCCACAAGTAATCCGCATGAATCATTTGTAGTTAAATTTATCGGACCGCAAATAACGTTAGCCCCCTTTTCTCTAACCCATTTCTCAGCAGCATCAAACAGTTTGTCAGCCACATTTTGATCGTTTATACTATCAAAAAAACCAAATTGGCCTTCAGTCACATTGTTAAATGAATTAAAATTGGTATTCCAAATAGCCGCAATGCGCCCTACAATCTTATCTCCATCATACGCCAAAAACAATTGAGCTGATGAATGTTTAAAAAAGGGATGTTTCTCCGGATTTAGTAAATCTTCTTGTCCCAAGAATAACTCTGGAACATAGTTTGGATCTTCAGCATACAAATCGTGTGGAAAATCTATAAACTTTGCTCTTTGTTTTTTAGTTTCTATCGGAACAATTGTAATCACAGACATAGAAATTAGTTAACTAATAAAACTTTCAACCTCTAAAGACTTAAATACTTTCGTCAGTTTCTCAACTGCTTCGTCAATCTGGTCAAATGTGTGAGTAGCCATTAAAGAGAAACGAATTAAAGACTCCTCAGCGGGAACAGCGGGTGCAACTACTGGATTCACAAAAACGCCATCATCTTGAAGCATCTTCGTAACGATGTATGTTTTTTCGTTATTTCTAACATATACAGGCAAAATCGGACTCTCAGTAGGACCCAAATCAAAACCATTTTCTTGTAAAAGCTTTTTGGCATAATCAGTATTCGCCCAAAGTTTTTCAATATGTTCTGGTTCTGTCTGAATAATTTCTAACGCCTTAAGTGTTGAGGCGACAGAAGCAGGCGTCATACTTGCACTAAACATTAATGATCTTGCTCTGTGTTTTAAGTATTCAATTGTATTTTTATCGGCTGCAACAAACCCGCCTAAAGAGGCAAATGACTTACTGAAAGTACCCATAATCATATCAACTTCATCAGTAAGACCAAAATGACTAGCAGTCCCTGCACCCTTTTGACCAATAACGCCTAAGCTGTGCGCATCATCGCATAGTATTGCAGCATCAAATTCATTCGCTACTTTGACTAATTCAGGTAATTTGACAATATCCCCTTCCATACTAAAGATACCATCGGTTGCAATTAACTTGAAACTATCTTCTGGTAGACGTGATATTTTTTCACGAAGATCATTAATATTGTTATGCGCATATTTAATAACCTTCGAAAAAGATAGTCGACTCCCATCAATTAGGGAAGCATGATCACGCTCATCTAATAAGATATAATCATGACGTCCGGTTAGGCAAGAAAGTGGCCCCAAATTAGATTGGAAACCAGTACTAAAAAGAATAGACGCTTCTTTTCCGACGAAATCCGCTAATTTTTCTTCTAATTCCACATGAATATCTAGCGTACCATTCAAAAATCTTGATCCGGCACAGCCAGTTCCATATTTTGCTAATGCGTCCTGAGCAGCTTGAATGATGCGTAAATCAGTTGTTAAACCTAAATACGAGTTAGAACCAAACATTAATACTCGCCGACCATCAATTTTCACTTCAGTATCTTGTTTAGATTGAATTGGTCTAAAAAAAGCGTACAAGTTTTTTGATTTAATATCATTAAGCTCGCCACTTAAAAATTGCGCTGTTCTCTCATTTAATTTTCCCTTGCTCATTCGTCAGGTATCTATATTACACTATAAAATTTACTATTTGACCATTCAAACAAAAACGTCAAAAATCTCCGTAAGGTACAAACTACTTCAATTAGAATACCTAATTCACGCAATTAATACACTTCGCCACAAAAAATCGACGCAAACATACAAAACTTATACTTCAAATTATGGTATAATTGACATATAAATATCATAAATATAAATTATATATTAACATAAAGTTTAGGAATAAACATATTCAAGTCTTGAAGAAATTTTTAAAATCTTACATTTGTCTTTCAAATTAATAAATAAAAATGGCAATTTCATCTTCGGTAAATATAAAAAATAAACGCGCCTCTTTTGAATATCACCTTTTAGACAAATATGTGGCCGGTTTAGGTCTACTTGGAACTGAAATAAAATCAATACGTGAAGGAAAAGCAAATATAAACGATAGCTTTTGTTCCTTCTTTGAAGATGGTTTGTACATACGTAATATGCATATTGCAGAATATTCCTATGGTTCTTTCTACAATCATGAGGCGAAGCGAGATCGTAAATTATTACTTACGAAGAAAGAACTGAAGAAATTAAAGGAAAAAGGAGAAGAAAAAGGTTATACGATTGTACCTCTACGGATTTTCATAAATGACCGCGGTTTTGCCAAGATAGAGATTGCGCTTGCACAAGGGAAAAAAGATTTTGATAAAAGGGAAACAATTAAAGACCGGGAAAGTAAAAGAGAATTAGACAGGGCTATGAAGAGATAATTTTTCACAGCCCAAAAATCATGTTTTTATATGCAATCAATGTTAAATATCCAACCCCATTAAAACGGGAATAGGTTGTTTGTTTTCATTTAAGGCTACAAATGTGAATCCTCCTTTGATTGCCAGTTCTCGTCCATCTCTATACATACTCTCCAAATAAATCTCGACAAAAATCTTTAAACTAGTTCGTCCGACACTCTCTACTTTTGCAATGGCTTCCACTATACTGCCTGAGGGTATAGATTTGTGAAAATCAATTTTATCGGTGGAAACTGTAACTAATTGTTTGCGACAAAAACGAGTCCCACACATGAAACTGACTTCATCCATGATAGCTAATGCCTTTCCGCCAAATAAAGTATCGTGATGGTTGGTATGAAATGGGAACACTGTCATTGTAATACGCGTTTCGCTTTGCTCGATACGTTGTTGTATTGTCATTTTTCAAATATATAATTTTAACTATTATTCATTGTCAACCACAACTCCAATACCTTTTAAAAGCATGGAGGCATTAAAAATTTTACACGCGCCATTTTTAAGTTTATAATCAAAAAGCATTTCACCTCCCTGAATTTGAATATCAAAATGATAATTTTTCAATATTTCTGGATATTCTAAAGCCAACTCAGATAATTGCAGGTCATGTGTTGCTAACATACCATTACCCTTTAATGTAATAAACTTTTTAATGATTGCTTTTGATCCTAAATATTTATCAACTGAATTAGTACCTCGCAACATTTCATCCACTAAGAAAAAACTGGTTTCCTGTTGTTCAACATGATCTAAAATAAATTTCATTCGATTCAATTCAGCTTTGAATGTCGATGTACTTTCATTTAAAGAATCTTTAATCCGCATATACGTTACTATATTATAAATAGGAATTTCAAAGTTTTGGGCACATACAACTGCTCCAGAATAAGCTAGCACCGCGTTGACTCCAATTGTCCGCAAAAAGGTACTTTTACCAGCCATATTTGAGCCGGTAATTAAAGTTATCGAATGATCATCAGCATTAAAATTATTTCCAACAGCCCTATCTTCCTGAATTAAAGGGTGATTTATAGCAGTACCGCAAATCCGTCCCTTTCCGTGATCATGAATTACTGGTACGCACCAATCAGGGTAATTGTAGGACAAAATGGTTAGTGAAATCAAACTTTCATAAGTAGCGACAGATTCAAATCCAGAGATTATACTATTTTCATATTTTTTTTTCCATTTAGCAATCGCCATAACTTGCTTAAAATCCCAAAGGAATAATATATTTAAAATAGCGCCTACAAGCATGTTATTTCTAACATCCAATTTATCAATCAACTTTCCTAGTTCGTGTATGATTTCTGATAATTTTTTTTGTTTTCCAGGGGCAACAATTTTATTTTGAATTTTAGCACATAAAGAATTAACATAAGTTTTATCTTCAATTAATTTAATCGCATCTGCAAAACCAATCAAAGAGACACCAATTTTGTCAATACGGCTGGAAAATTGACTAATTCGCCCGGCTTGACTCATAGCCCAAAGTAAATGTATCACTCCTAGCAAAACCAGGTATATTCCAATATTAAATACCAAAAAGGAAAATATAAAACCCGCAAAAAAAATCCAAGGAACAACTGGTACATAAAACCGCAAAAACACATTACCAAAATCAAATGATTTGCCTTGAAAATAATTCAGGATATATGTTCGGAGATTTACTGCAGAACCCAGATTAAAGAACATTTTTGCTTGAAAAGACTGCAAATGTTCTGGATCGTTTTTAAGTTCTTTAACTGCTTCCTGTCTCTCGATAATCTGATCCTTACTAGCAGCAGCAGACATCCAATTCATTAATTGGGATACACCATCTTGCGTTGCGCAACGATTCAGTTTAGAAAATAAAGAGTTTGCACCAAAAACATCTAAATCCGAACTGTAAGGATGATTTGAATCTTCAAATTCCTTTCCATCTTCATATAGATTAGGTAAATTGTTTCTTAAATTTATTTCATTTTCATTTATTTTCAAAAAGACTTCTGCTTCATTTAACGATCGATCCAGCTTACTTTGTTTAAAAACAAAATAAGCAAATACAAAAATCACTAAAAAAATAGCTCCTAAAACCAAAAATATATTATTAGTTTTAAATAGCTGGAAAATAACAATGCCTCCACCTATCATTATGAACAATCGGTAAAAAGAATTACGGTTAATTTTCTTTTCTAACTCTTTAATACTGATTTTGGCAGTACTTATGTTTTGTTGGTAAAATGCTGAACTCATAAAGTAAAAATAGGATTTAGTATCGAAAAGAGAAATATGTGCGTAAAATGAAGGTAGTGTAAGTAGGTAAAGCTAGATTAAGACAAACAAAAGAATAGTAGAAATTACCAAGCTTGATCACCTACTAGCGGTACAAATCGAAATGTATCTAATTCAATTCGTTCAAAATCATTCTCACCTACACGAAGGATAGTTACCATTTTTTGAAATTTCTCATCACCAACGGGAATTACTAGCAGACCACCAAGTCTTAGTTGTTTAAGCATTTTCTGTGGAACAAAGGGTGCTCCAGCTGTTACAATTATTTTATCATATGGTGCACTTTCCGGTATTCCATTCGATCCATCTCCTAAAAAGAAATGAGGTTTATATCCCATGTGCGGCAATATTTGGATGGTCCTCTTATATAAGCTTTCTTGCCGTTCAATAGTATAAACATTTGCGCCTAATTCCAGCAATATGCAGGTCTGATAACCAGATCCTGTTCCGATCTCCAATACTTTATCACCTTTTTTGATGTGCAATAACTGACTCTGATAGGCAACAGTATAAGGTTGAGAAATGGTCTGACCATCTCCAATTGGAAAAGCAATATCGCGATAAGCTTGATTCCAGAAAGTCTCATCAAAAAAGTAATGGCGCGGAACTTTCCCGATCGCGCGTAAAACATTTTTTTCCTCTATTCCGCGACTTTCAAGATGTTTAACCAGTCTTTTTCTTGCACCCTGTTCCCGATAATTATCAACAAATTTATAAGCCATATTCCTCAAAAATAGCCTTATTTTGCCAAATAATCTGGGAAAAATACAAAACATTAATTATCAGAACACTCCCATTTAAGTAAATGATATCTGTTAGGGTCATTTAAATTTTACACTTATTTTCCGACAAACTATAGATAAAAAGATAAGAATTTTTAAGACCTTTGAAAGAGCACTATATTAAACTATTAATTATGAGAAAACTTTCATTATTTTTTCTGTTCCTTTTCGTTCAAATTCAATTTGTAAATGCCCAGGGAATTTCTCCAAAAGAGGACGATATAGTTAAGGTGCTCGCTATTGGCAATAGCTTTTCTCAAGATGCTATAGAAAATTATTTGTTTGATATTTCTCAATCAGCAGGAAAAAAAGTAATGATTGGCAATCTTTATATAGGTGGAGCTCCTTTAGAACTTCATCTAAAGAATGCGCACAATAATGTTAAAGCTTATAGTTTCCGTACAATAGCGCTGGATGGCACTAAAAAAACCGTAGAAGAGGTTAGTATACAACAAGCGATTGAATCGGATAATTGGGATTACATTAGTTTACAACAAGCAAGCTCTTTTTCAGGAAAGTATAATATAGTGATGGAATCTCTTACTGATCTTTGGACATATGTATACGCTCATATGAATCCAGATACGAAATTAGTATATCATCAAACATGGGCTTATCAACAAGATTCAAAACATAAAGGATTCGATGCTTATGGAAATGACCAGCAAGTCATGTATGATAGCATTATGAATGTTACCTCTAAAATTGACAAATCAAAAGATTTCGCCTTTATAATACCAAGCGGTACAGCCATTCAAAATGGCAGAAGTAGTTCTATTGGTGACCACTATACACGCGATGGATATCATTTAAATTTAGATTACGGTCGATTTACAGCGGCCTTAACTTGGTATGCTAAGTTATTTGGATTGGATCCAAGAAAAAACAATTATAAACCTGAAAAAGTAACAGAAGTACAGGCGAAAATTGCAAGAGAAGCAGCTTACAAAGCAGTCAAAAAACCATTTAAATCTTCTAAAATTAAGCACTAATAATAAATAAACGTTCGTTAGGTAATTATTAATAGGGATCAACATCAATCTGAATTCTAATTCCTCTATTCCTTTTATCCAATTCAAAATGTAATATTGATTGTTTGATTAATTCCTTCACTTTATTAATTGAGATATCCTTTTTTTCAATTTTCAGTGAGATGGATTGAATGAAATTATTTCTTATCCTAGAAACCAATGGAGGTTCTGGGCCTAGTACTCTCGACCCAAGATGCTGCCTTAATATTGATGCAAGTCGAGTTGCACTGTCATTAACTAAATCCTGATTAACATGTTTTACATCTAGGCGAATTAAACGATAAAAAGGAGGATAAAGATAATTTTTCCTTTCAGTAACTTCCGTTAGAAACATCCCGTTATAATCATAATTGGTCACTTGATTTAAAACGCGATGGTTAGGTGAATAAGTTTGAATAACCACTTTTCCCTCTTTTTGGCGCCTACCTGCTCTTCCTGCTACCTGAGAGAACAAAGAAAATGCTCGTTCATACGCTCTAAAATCAGGAAAATTTATGATTCCATCGGCATTAATGACACCAATTAGGCTAACGTTACCGAAGTCCAGACCTTTGGTAATCATCTGAGTTCCAATAAGCACATCGTATTCCTGGTTATCAAAAGCTGTTATCACTTTTTCAAACCCATGCTTACCCTTAGTAGAATCAAGGTCTAATCGTCCAATTCGTATGTCTGGCAGTAAAATTTCAAGTTCTTCTTCCACCCTTTCCGTGCCAAACCCTTTACTTTGCATATTAGGCATACCACAAGCTTGACATGTTTCAATTACATGTTCGGAAAAGCCACAATAATGACAATGCAATAAATTACTTGATTTATGAAAAGTCAAACTCACATCACAGTTAACACATTTTGCCACTACACCGCAAGTTCCACATTGTATAAAGGGTGTATGACCTCTGCGATTTTGAAACAAAATAACCTGCTCCTTTTTTAATATGGTATCGCGAATTTCTCGTAATAGGGTGCCACTGAAATAAGAAAACATATCTTCCTCCCGAGCGGCTTTTGCAATATCAAGAACTTGAATGCTGGGTAACTTAGCATCCCCAAATCTTTCAAACATCTCCACTAGACCATATTTTCCTGACTTTGCATTAAAATAACTTTCGACCGAAGGTGTAGCTGAACCTAATAGAACTTTGGCATTATGGAGATTTGCTAAGTACAAGGCTGTATCACGTGCATGATAACGCGGTGCTGGATCATATTGTTTGAAAGAATTTTCATGTTCCTCATCAATAATAATCAATCCTAAAGCTCGAAATGGTAAAAAGACAGAAGATCTCGCGCCAATTATTATTTGAAAATCACCATCACCAACCTTTTGCCAGACTTCCGCCCGTTCATTATCATTAAACTTGGAATGATAAACACCAAGCTTATCTCCAAAATGAAGTCTTAAACGTTCAGTAATTTGAGCTGTTAGTGCTATTTCAGGCAATAAATAAAGTGCCGTTTTTCCTTGTTCGATTATTTCTTCAATTAAACGAATATAAACTTGCGTTTTACCTGAAGCCGTTACTCCATGCAGAAGCACTACGTTTTTTTCAAGATGCAGCTTGTTTATTTCCTCAAAAGCCCTTTGTTGGGATTGACTAAATGTAAAATTAGCGGTTAACAACACATCAGTACCATCAAATCTACTAACGGTTTTTTCTTCTAAAATTAGTATTTCCTTATCTACTAATGCTTTGATCGCTGAATGACCACATCCTGAAGCCTCTAAAACATCACTCCTACTAATTTCAGCTTGTCTTTTTTGCAACTGCATGATGGTTATTAAAGCATCTTGCTGTTTTGAAGCACGATTTAAAGAATTTAATAAGACTTTTTTACTTTCATCATTCTCATATTCAGGATTTAATTTCAGAAAACTTTTTGTTTTTGCTTTATACCGTTGTTTAATTTCTTCTGAAATTAAAATAAATCCCTTTTCAAATAAGCTTTTCAATAAAGGAAAGACAGACTTTTGTCCTAAGATTTTGATAACATCATTGACAGTCAATATACCAGCAAGATCCAGTGCCTCAATTATCATGTATGCTTTATCGGATAATTGTGATCTATCTAAATCTGGATTTGAGGATGCCATTATTTTAGTTTCTGAGGCCATTTTTAAAGCGGCTGGTAAAGCGGCTTGCATAACTTCACCCGTATAGCACATATAGTATTCAGCTATCCAGTCCCATAGACTCAATTGTAAAGAATTGACGAGCGGGTTTAAATCAATTATATCCAGAATAAATTTAGCCTCATAATTTTGCGGGGCTTGCCTACTAATTGATTTAATGATCGCTGAATAAATCTTATTTTTCCCAAATTGTACAATTACACGTACCCCAATCTGCAGTTGATCATTCAATTCGTAAGGGACTCTATATGTATAGGTTTTTGCAATTGCTAGAGGCAAAACAACATCTATAAAATACGTAGACCGATTAGCTGGTAACAATTCTGGTTGAGACATGTAACAAAAATAGTATTTTGAATTGAGATAAAAGCCTTATTAATTAAAGTTCAATACGGCTTAAAAATTGAGTAATTATTCGAAAAAACGATTAAAGGCAGCTAAATGAATAGCTCATGACGCTTAATTTGCAAATCATGAAAAAGTTGGTCAATCAAAGAAGAACTTTTAATTAATAGGCATGCGAACAAGCATAAACACTTGACGTTTATTATTTTAGTACAAGACCTGAAACTTCGAATATTATTATCTCAATTAGGCTCTGTGCTTTATCGCTGCAATAAATAATGCGATCCAGCCGATCATAAAACATAGTCCACCAAGCGGCGTAATTGGGCCTAAAATAGAAAGATTATCGAGCCCTAGTAAATCCTTAAGACTTAATAGATATATAGAACCTGAGAACAGAAAAATACCTAAAGAAAAAGTATAATAAGAGACTTTGATGGACTGACTTTTTGCTCTTGAAAATGTAGATAAAAATAGCAAGGCAAGTGTATGATAGAACTGATATTGATTTGCAGTTTTCCACGATTCTAACTGAGATCCAGAAATCTTCCCCTCTAAACCATGAGCCCCAAATGCTCCAAGAATAACGGCTAACAGACCAAAAAAAGAAGCAGTTAGAATAATTTGTTTGTTCATAAAAAAAAATAAAAAATATGCTAAAATTTTATTGTGTATAAATGTATAAAATAACTTCCTAAAATACACTTCAATTTTTACAATTTTGTCTATATTGAACCTTATTTTAAATATATTAGAAGGTTTTTCAAGAATGAGAAATACAATACTTGTTACAGTTGTTTTATTTATTGCTGTTATTTTAGCATCGGTTTTTTACTTTGGAGATTTAAACAAAGATCAACAGGTGTTAGTTAGACCTATAGGTTTTTTACCTGAGGACACTTACCTAATTACGTCATTTATTAATGATGAAACAACAGACAATATTTTTAAAGATTACGAAATTTTCCGAGCAATCGTCGGAGAAGATGCACAATCTGAACTCAGTAATCTTAAACAAAAATTACTACGTAACAAAAACTTATCTTCCTATTTATCTGGTTCCGAGGTTTTCTTATCCTTCCATCCCGAAAGTAATGGCACAAGCACATTATTTAGTATACCGACCTCTAATCCGATAGAAAAAGAGAACGTAAGTCAAATCTTTTCGGACTTAAATCAAAAATTTAAAGTAAATGAAATAGATACACTTGGTAAAATTATATATAATTTCAAGGTCTTAAATACAGATTCAGTAAAAACTAAAAACCAAGATTCTATTTTTCATGTATTATATCATTCGAATATTTTTTTTGCAAGTTATTCTTTAGACCTTTTATTGAAAATTTCAAATAAAGACACAAAAAAACTTCAAGAAGATCAGATCGAATTTTTTAATCAGAACAATAAAAAGAATTCACCATTTACAGTTTATCTTCCGCAACAAAATTTACCTAGTATACTCTCGGAATACAAAAGAAATAGAGCAGGTGATTTTTTAAGTCAATTCATCAATTTAAAAGGCCAGACAGTCTGGAATATTAATTATAAGCAGGATGCTTTAATGCTTTCAGGTGAAAGTGAATTAACAGATAACGAAGACGAGTATATAGCTTTATTTGCAAACCAGAACAAGACTAACCAAAGATTATTTAATTTTTTCCCAGCCAAAACCATGATGTTTATCGAATATTCATATCATGATAAGAAAACCTGGCATACTGAACTAAGTAAATGGCAAAAATTAAACAAGGATCAAGATCAGGTACAAAATCTTAAACAGCAATTAAACAAAGATCGTCCTAACCTATACAATGAACTTCAAAATATATTTGGACAAAATTTCGCTGTCGCGGAACAAACTAATTCCGACTACATAGGCTTTATAACTATTCAAGACACTTCAAAATTCCGTGAAATAATCAATACCTTTAGTGAAAATACAGTGGATAGCATCTATAGGTTCCGCTACAACAATATACCCTCTCTCTACTATGGAAAAGGAATGCAGGCCTTTTCCCGGCCATATTTTACAATAATCGATGATCATATTGTAATGGCAAATAACCAAGGAACAATTCAACAATATTTGAAAACATGGAGAAGTAAAGATTTGCTTATTGGCACAATTGGTTTTAAAAATTATGAACAAATTCAAGGTAATGAAGCAAATGTCACCTTCTTTTTAAATACAAAAAATGCAACCAATTATTTAATAAATACATTAACTAGTCGATATCGTAAAAATTACAGGGACAAAGATAATTATGGATTTCAAGATTTTTATTCATGGTCATTGCAACTATCAGGCAATGGCGGTAATTTTATAAGTCGACTAAATGGTATATATAAAAGTAAAGACAGATTAGGTGTTAATCCTGCTTGGACTTATCTAATGAAGAGTAGAGCAATTAATGGCCCATATGTCTTTGACCATAGTGATACGACCCAATTTATTCTAGCACAAGAACAGAACCATACTTTACATGCAGTTTTACCTAGTGGTAATAAATTATGGTCGGCCTTATTATCAGGTAGAATAGTAGGCGAAATCCAGCAATTAGCTGACCGATCTCTTATTTTAATTACTGACAGAAAAAGGTTATATAGATTTACTACAAATGGTGAAACAATGAAAGGGTTTTCGACCTCAGTTACTGATGAGCCTTCTTCCTCGCCTACTATAGCAACAATAGATAATCAACAAATAATTTTTATACCTTCTAAAACTAAAATTCTGGCTTACACTATGGACGGTGGACCACTAATTGGTTGGGATGATATACAAGTAGAAGGCAACATACTGGGACCCATTAATATAATTGATAATCAAATCGTATTTTCTACTGTGTTGGGTAAAGTATACTTTTTCAACCATTTAGGCGAAAAGAGAAATGAAATCGATATTCAGGGAGACAAAAAATTAGTTGGTCCTTTAGGGATTGTTAAAACCCAAGGTGGTACTATGATTTATGGTGTCCAGGAAGATGGAAATGTTTTTCAACTCCAACCAAATGGTGCAATAAAAATTGTATATAAAGGCGAGTGGAATACTGATTTTAATAGTATTTTTTCAAATATATCTGGCCAATCAGACCCTGAACTTATCATTACTGATGATTCCTATATGCAAGTTTATCAGCTGGGAGATTCACTAAATATTTTATTTGATTATACTTTTACCAAAAAAATAAATGATGGACTGAGTTTCTTTCCTGTTGAATCTGACAAAAAAATTATGGGATTATCAACGAAAGGGACCAATTTAATCTATTTATTTAACGAAAATGGCACTTTAAAAGATGGATTTCCTGTTGAGTCCCAACCCTTATTTTATTACGGTAAAATAAACTACAATTCAGGAAATTACTTGATCTCTACTAAACGTGATTATAAACTTTATGGATACCCTCATTAAGAAGTTAATATTCAAGCGTTTTCGAGCCAATAAAAAAAAATATAAAGTCATACTTAGAGCTTTAAAAAATTTTATTAAACACTTTTTTTTACTAGGTTTGCAATCACAAAATTTTTATGTTAAAAGGAGAAGAATATTTAGATAAATTAACTAAGCCTACAAAGATTGTAATCACTACTCACCATAAACCTGATGGTGATGCGCTTGGTTCATCTTTAGGTTTATATCATTGGCTTTTAAAGAAAGGACATGACGTAAGTGTTGTCTTATCTTCAGACTTTCCATCATTTTTGGATTGGATTCCAGGCTTTGAAACTTTAATATACTACACTACACAAGCTGAATTAGCTCAAAAATCAATTAACGAAGCTGATATTATATTTTGTTTAGATTATAGTGCGCTCTCAAGAACAAATATCCTAGAACCTATAATTCGAGCAGCTAAAGGTCAGAAATGGATGATAGATCACCATTTGGATCCAGAAGAATTTGCTGACTTATCCTATTGGGATTCTAAGGCAGCAGCTACTGCTCAATTAATATACACGTTTATTGCTGATGTTTATCAGGACAAAGATTCCATCGACTCCGTAATTGCATCTTGTTTATACACCGGAATCATGACTGATACGGGGTCTTTTAGATTCCGTTCTACAACATCTGCAGTTCACAACATCATTGCCAATCTAATAGATGCAGGAGCGAAAAATTGGGAAATACATGAAAGTATTTATAATAGTTCTACAGAAAATAGATTAAAATTCTTAGGTTACTGTTTATTAAATCGTCTTGAGGTAATACCTGCATATAATACTGCTTTATTCTCTTTAAAAAAGGAAGATTTAAAATTATTTAATGTAAGTACAGGTGATACCGAAGGCCTAGTAAATTACGCTTTATCGATCAAAGGTATTCGGTTAGCCGGTTTATTTGTTGATCGAACTGAAATAATTAAATTATCTTTACGTTCAATAGGTGATGTTCCCTGCAATGAAATTTGTAAAAAATATTTCAATGGAGGAGGTCATTTAAATGCTTCTGGCGGAAATTCCACGGAAGAATTGGAAAATGTTGTTGAAAAATTCAAATCTATTCTTCCGCATTATAAAAATTATTTAACATAGCATATAGAAAATTATAAATAAAAAAATGAAAAAATCAATTTTAGTATTAACAGCAGTTACAGGCCTATTGTTTGCATCATGCCAAAATTTCAAAAAAGGAGAAGGTGGTTTAGAATATAAATTCCACAAAGATAATGGTGGTGAGAAGGCCATTGGAGGGGATGTTCTGGCTATGGATATTATTGTTGAAACAGACCGTGATTCCGTATTATTAAGCACCTATGATTTAGGGTTACCACAAATCGCTCCTATCATGCCTGATTCTATGATGCAAGGCGGATATGCTGGAGATAATAATACAATTTTAAAAATGTTAGGAGAAGGTGATAGCGCAACATTTAAATTGAACCTTGACACAATGGCTGCTAAAACTGGCCAACCAAAACCAGAATTTGCAGATAAATATATCCAATTTACAATTAAAGTTAAAAAACTTTTCAAAAAAGGTGACTTGACAGATTCAGTTCTATTTGATCAAGTGAATCAATATTACCTTGCTGAAATGGAAGGATTGAAAAAAGCTGAAGAGGGCAAAATTTCTTCTTACGTTGAGAAAAATAAATTACAACCAAAAAAGACTGCCTCTGGTTTACAGTATGTAATCAGTACAGAAGGTGCTGGAGCCAACCCAGTAGTGGGTGACACAGTTGTATTAAATTACACAGGAGCACTAACCAACGGAAAAGTTTTTGACACTAACATTGAAGAATCTGCAAAAAAACATAACAAATTAAATCCTATGAGACCATATGAGCCTTTACGTGTACGTGTGGGGCATACACCAGTTATTACTGGATGGACTGAAGGTTTGCAATTATTAAAAAAAGGCAGTAAAGCTACCTTTATCATACCATCAGCACTAGGATATGGTGAGCGTCAGCAAAACAACGATATTCCACCATATGCGCCGTTAGTATTTGATGTTGAAGTATTGGATATTATTGCCGGACCTAAAGGAGAGACACCACAAGTGACACCTTCACCACTTGAGATGCCTACAGGATCTAACTAAACGAGTTATCTATTGAGTTATAAAAAACGCAGCTTTTAATAAAAAGACTGCGTTTTTTTATTTTTTAAAGAACGGATTATATAACAATATGTTAACTTTAACGACATGAAAGAAGATTTCACATTGAAAAATTATAATTTAATTGATACCCATACGCATATTTATTACCATGTTGGATCGCCTCTTTTAGCGGAACAGATGTCGCGCTGTTTTGAGTACGGCATAAATAAACTATTTCTTCCAAATGTGGATGTTCCATCTATAAAAAAAGTATTTGAAACGGCGAATCTATATCCCGCTAATTGCTTTCCCATGTTAGGACTACATCCATGTAGTGTTGATATGAGCTATAAAGAAAATTTAACGACGATAAGGGAAGCTTTTACCATGTCAAAAATTTATGCAATTGGTGAAATTGGTATAGATTTATATTGGGAAACATCAACATTACCGCTACAGCAGCAAGCGTTCAGAATCCAAATAGAATGGGCTAAAGAACTTAACCTTCCCATTGTAATACATTGTAGAAATGCCTTTGATGAAGTCTTTGAAATTTTAGACGAGCTAAATGATGAAAAACTATATGGCATCTTTCACTGCTTTACAGGAAACCTAGAACAAGCGAATAGGGCGATAAAGCTTGGATTTAAATTAGGAATCGGTGGAATAGTTACGTACAAAAAAGCAGGATTAGACCAGGTGGTTAAAAACATATCACTTGAAGATATAGTATTAGAAACAGATTCCCCCTACCTAGCTCCTTCGCCGTTTAGAGGGAAAGATAATCAAAGTAGCTACCTTATTTATATTGCACAAAAAATAGCGGACCTTCATGAGGTATCAATCGATAAAATTGCAGAGATAACCACAGATAACGCCGAAAAACTATTTAAGATTTAATCAATGTATAATATTTTTATAATCTATACAGGTGGTACCATAGGAATGGTTAAGAACCCAAAGACTGGTACTTTTATCCCTTTTGATTTTGAGTTAATCGAGAAGAATCTTCCAGATTTAAGTCGCTTAAACTACAAGTTAACTGTCCATTCTTTTAGACCGATTATTGACTCTTCAAATATGCGTCCCAGTATTTGGTTAGAAATGGCTGATATTATCAAAAAAAATTATTCATTATACGATGGTTTTGTGATCCTACATGGTTCCGATACTATGGCATTTTCGGCCTCAATATTAAGTTTCTTATTAGAAGGACTTCAGAAACCAGTTATCTTATCAGGTTCTCAGTTACCCATAGGCGAAATTAGAACAGATGCACGGGAAAATTTGATGACAGCCCTTGAAATTGCATCTGCAAAAAAGAACGGTCGTTCTATTATACAAGAAGTCTGCATATTATTCGATAATAAGTTGTTCCGAGGAAATAGGTCATTCAAGTACAATTCCGATAAGTTTGAAGCTTTTAGATCGCCTAATTATCCTGTCCTCGCTGAAGCAGGGATTCATATTCGTTATAATGAGGAGGTTTTATTGGATAATACAAATTATGAATTCGTATGTCACCATCAATTAGACAACCGTGTTGGTGTATTGAAGCTTTTTCCAGGAATAGGCCAAGAAACTATAGAAGCTGTTTTAAATTCAAACGTAAGAAGTATCGTAATGGAAACTTTTGGTAGTGGTAATACGATGACAGATCAATGGTTTCTAAACCTGCTAAAAAATGCAACGACAAGTGGAAAAAACATAGTAGATATCTCGCAGTGCAAAGTAGGATCTGTTGAACTGGGACGTTATGAAACCTCTCAAGGACTTAAAGAAATAGGTATACTAAATGGATATGACATGACCTTTGAGACCGCTGTAACCAAGCTAATGTATCTTCAAGGAGAGTTAACCGATCAACATCAAGTTGCCTATTGGATTCAACAAAATATACGTGGGGAGCTGACTAAAAATGATTAGTCAGTAATTCTGCAACAACAAAAGTACTACCACCAACAAAAATTAAGTCACCTGGTAAGTATTTTGTCGAAGCTGCACTAAAACCAGATGAAACATCTTGAAATGAACTTCCCTTCAAACCATATGATAATGCTAAGTCGGTAAGTTCCACCGATGGTAAAGCACGCGGCATCTTTGGAGCAACAAAATAAAATAGTGCATCTTTAGGAAGTAAAGGTAATATATGCGATAAATCTTTATCACGCATAGCGCCAAACAAAAAATGTAACCTGTTATAATTTAAATTACTTAGATTCTCTACAACTGTTTTAATACCATCCTCATTGTGTCCGGTATCACAGATTACCCAGGGTATAGCTGAAAGAGTTTCCCATCTCCCCCGAAATCCCGTTTCCTGCTGGACATGTGAAAGTCCATATTGAATTTCAGTATCAGAAATACTGTAGCCAAGTTCCCTTAACTTATCAAGACAAGTCAAGACACCCAAAATATTTTTCTGTTGATAAGATCCAGCTAAATCAGTTATCATTGCAAAATCAGCTTGTGCAATGAGATTTGTAATAATCATATGAAGACCATCAAGTTCCCTTTCAACTTCTTTTATTAAATACCGATCGGAAGCAAAAATCAATTCAGTTTTCGCCTGAGCGGCTTTATCTTCAAACACCTGAACAAGTTCTTCTTGCTTTTCTGAGATTACAACTGGAACACCATTTTTAATGATTCCGGCTTTTTCCTGCGCTATTTCAATTAGCGTATCTCCCAGGATATTCATATGATCTAGGCCTATATTGCTGATCAAGCAAAGTTCCGGTCGAATAATATTAGTACTATCTAACCTTCCCCCCAAGCCAACTTCAATAATGGCAATATCCACTTTTTCTTTTGCAAAATAATCAAAGGCCATAGCAACGGTCAGTTCAAAAAAAGAAGGTTTAATGGAATCGATAAGCACCTTGTTTTTATGAAAAAACTCCACCACATTTTCTTCTGGTATCATCGCTCCATTAATCCTTATACGCTCTCTAAAATCCACCAAATGGGGTGACGTATATAGACCTGTTTTAAGACCTGAAGTTCTTAGAACAGAGGCTAACATATGAGAAGAGGATCCTTTACCGTTCGTTCCGGCAATATGGACGGATTTGAATTTATCTTGTGGATTGCCTAAAGCTGTACAAAGCAATCGCGTATTATCATGGTCAAATTGGATAGCAGAAGCACCATCACGAGTGAACATAGGTAATTGAGCAAATAGATATTCAATCACCTGTGCATAATTTTTCATAGAATTATATATTACCGAACTCTAAATCTAAAGGTAATTAGACCAGTTTGCGTATTAGGTGCATTGGGAAGTGCATTCAATCGAGCTTGCTGAACAGCATTAATACATTTTTCAATTAACCTATAGTCAGCAATGGTAGTTCCTTTGGCTTGTCTAGCACGAACTATTGTTCCTTGTTTGTCTACCGTAAATTCAATTTTAATAATTCCTGTCTGTTGACCATTATCATCTATTTTGGGAGGTACAGTAAATCGTCTATTTTCCAGCGAAAGCATTGCATCTCCAAATCCAGAACCGCCTTCACCATAATTACTAGCTAATGGATCCCCTAGGTTTGAGCCTTGATTACCAGCTGTCGAGCCAGTTCCATCACCGGTACCTTTAGCATTATTCTTTTTACCTTTATATAGGGCGTTAGGATTTACTGCCGGTTTTGCATCCTTTTTTTCTGCAGTAGATTGATCTGCATTTGCCTGAACAGGTTTTTCATTCTTAGGGACGACAGGAGCATCCTCAAGATCCTGTGTAGCCACGACTTTATCAGCTACCTGCTGTGAAGGAGTAGGTACTGGGGTTGAATTAGGATCTATTTTGTCAGGTCTAACGTTATTTGCTTCCTCATCCATTGAAGGCTCATCAACACTCATATAATCTTCCCCCATACCTTCACTTGAGGTACCATAATTGACAATAATTCCGCCCATTCCATACTCGGGAATATTTTGCCCAAAAACGATAAAAAAACCAATGGCCGCCAAGGCTACCATCACAATTGATGAAATACCCAAAGCTTTGGGTAAATTGTTGTCCTCCTGATATTGATGATAATACATATCTATACTCTCCCTTTTTCAACCGCTAAACTCGCTTAAAGTTTAACAGTATAAAATATTTAATCTTTTTTAGGTTCAGTTGCCAGCACAAGTTTAACCTTTAACTTGTTTGCCACATCCATAACCGAAATTACATTCTGAATTGGCACAGTACTATCAGCATACAACATGATCGTTAATTCTTCTCCAGTTGTCATATTGGACTGAATGAAGGATTCTAAAGTTTCTAATGGTACTGCTTGTTTGTCCACATGGTATACAAGATCTCCTGTAATAGAGATGGTCATCGTTTTTTTAGCAACAGATTGTTCTCCTGCGCTAGATTTGGGTAAAAGTAACTTGACAACCTGCGGATTAGATACAGCAGAGGCCAACAGGAAGAACAACATCAAAAAAAACATGATATCATTCAGTGCTGCCGTATGTACCTCAGCTGAGGGTCTATTTCTTCTATTGCGTAAATTCATTTTTATTCAATAATCATGTAATGGAATACAAGTTATAAACTAGGTTCATCCAATAAGTCTATAAATTCAATTGCGTCGGTTTCAATACGTAATATTAAACGTTCAACCATCATATTTAATATATGATAACCAATATAGGCTAAAATACCTATTGTTAAACCGGAAGCAGAAGTAATCATTTTTACATAAAGACCTCCTGAAACACTACCGATATCAATACCACCTGCTATTTCAACTTCTCTAAAAATTTGAATAACTCCGAAAATCGTTCCTACAAACCCTAACATGGGTGCAATACCTGCAATAATTCCAAGAATATTAATGTTTTTTTCCAATCTGGAAACTTCCAGTTTACCTTGATTTTCAATTGCTCCTTCTATGTCTTTTATAGGACGACCAACTCTTGTCAATCCTTTCTGAAGCATTCTAGATAATGCCGAATTGCTTGACCGACAAACAGCCAAAGCAGAGTCCAATTTACCAGAAAGCACGTTGCTTTTTACTTGAGATAAAAGACCTCCTTCTGCTTTACCAGCCTTTCTAATTGTGATATAACGCTCCACAAATATTACTAAGCCTAAGAAAAATAATAACAAAATCGGGATCATAATCCATCCACCCTTCATAAGAAGTTGTAGCAAATTAAGATCTTCTTGTGGTGCTAATGCAACCGTTTGTTGTTGAATTTGATTTAATGTATCAACGATTCCTGGGTTCTGTACTAATGACATAATCGATTTTAATATTTTATCCTTTATTGATTGATTAACTTACTTACTAACTTTTTGATGCCAAGCATCTGAAACATAATGTTTCCTCACATATCTTAATGCAGAGTCCGCTTCTTCTTTTGTCGCATACGAATCCCAAATTACTTTCTTCTTATTATGCGCTAAATTACTGGGAATAACGCGAACCGATTGTATCCCGGCCTTATTAAACGATTCTGCTTGTTCATAAGCCAACGCCAGCGTACCATGTGTACCAATTACGATTTGGTAGGTATGATTTTCAGGGATCAAAGGATTATAAACTTTTTTCTCGACTGTATCTGTCGCCGGGAATGCAACTACCTTTGCACTATCTCTCGCAGCAGAATCTACTAAAGTTTCTATTACTGGTTTATTAGCAACATGCTTAGAATCTAAATTATTGTTGTCCTTCGAATAGTTATAATAAAACAATCCTGCAATAATCAACACCGAGAGAATAGCAACCCATATATACCAAGACGATCTTCCAGTATTAGTATCGTATAATGGTTCTTCAGAAGTAGGTTCCATCGTGCTATCGACCTCTACATTACCTACTAAGACCTCTTCAAGATTAGTGCCTGTTTCAGATTCGGCAGTCGACACTTCAATTTTGTCGTTTTCGAACATCGACACTTCAGGATCAACATCGTTGAATTCATTTAAGCCTTGAATTGGCGTCATTTTAAATGAGGCTATATCTTCAGGTTTAAATACCAAAGAACTACCATGTCGAATTAATTGACCTAAATAATTTAAACTAACTGATCCTTTATCAGCAAGACCATTGATAATTTCAGTGACTTTTTCTTCAACTAAGGATTCCGCTTCAGCTCTTGATAAATAATTACTTTGTTGTACATATTCAATAAAATCAGCGCCGTTCTCCGATTTGTTTTCGAATTCCAAATAGTTAACTGGGGGAAGGTAAACTCCTCTTTGATCATCAAATACAGAGGAGGTATGAGTACGTTTAAAAGTCCCCAAACCCTTAACATACACTTCTTTCTTATGCTTTAATAACTGATGAATGTTCCTTCCTAAATCCATTTATTCCCTATGCTGATGCAAAGTTAAAATTTGTATAATTAAAACGAGAAATTAATACCACCTAAAATATTAAATCCAAGCTTTGGATAATATAAATATCGCTGATATTCAGTATTTAAAATATTGTTCGCTTTAACAAAAATTCCCAATTGTTTCGTTGCTTTATACTCAGCCCCCGCACTTAAATCCAAAAAAGATGGGATTGTTTCTTTTCTGTAATCGTTGGTAGTATTAATGTCGTCAAACTGATATTCACGAGCATACGTGTTGCCATGAAACAAAGCTTCTGCATCGATAAATAATTTCTCAGAAATATTAAATCTAGCATTAGCCGCCAATCTCATTTTCGGAAGGTGCCAAGCCTCTTCTTGATCCACCATTGTGTACTGATCAATATTTAGTCGCCCTCCTAAATTTACAAGTGCAGATAAACGGACATTAATTTCACCTTCTAATCCAATATGCGTAACCGCATCATCCCCGAATCCATCATAAAGCAAATCAAAATTAAATGGTGCTTGTTGATTATTGACGAACATGGCTAAACCTTCCAGTTTCCTATAAAATCCTTTAACCTTATAGCCAAAAGTTGCTCCAGCATTCCCTTTAATACCACCGTAAATATTCATGCGCTCAATGGTGTTCTGAATAGTTACATTAGGTCCCAAATAAGGATTCAGTCTTGAAAAATCTCTATAAGATCCGTTTTCAACCCCACCTTTCACGCCACCAAAAATATAGAAATATTCGGGAACTATTGAAAAGTCTATCTCTGCCTCGGGAAAGATATTAAAATTAGAACTATCACCGAATTCAGAAACGATATTAGCGCCTAATGTAATGTTATAATTATTTCCTTTAAATCGAATGTATGGATTAACACTTGCAATTGAATTATTTAGCTTACCATTAGGCGTATTTACGCCACCAATAGCGTTATAATCCAGTTCCACATTTGCCCCTAAATTGAAAGCACGAAAACGTTTATTTACATATCCACCTAAAGCAATTGAATTTTCTTTCCCTTCATATTTATCCTTATATGTATACGCATCTGCTTTTATTGAATAACTAACAGCTTGGTCATCAGTTGGGTCATAATTACTTACTAATTCACCAGAAAAGTAGATATCATTAAATCGTTGAGATTCTTTAGTTGGATTCAAAGGTGTATTATCTAAGGCAACTGGATTTCCATAAAAATTGGTTCCGAAACCATTATAGCCAACCAATCCCTTGACCGTGAACATAGGGAAAATCCTACGTCCAAAAACGCCAACTTCTTGTCGTGAGAATTTTTGAGCATCAAAATTTCCTTTTTGACTCAAATGTTTAACGAAACCACCAAACCGGATATCTTCATAATCATCAATAGCGAAATAGCCTTCACCTAAAATGGTATTGAAATTACCTACACCAAGTTTAACATAGTTACTTTTATGATCAAAGACCTCAGAAAAGGGGGTTTCCATAACCTGAAGTTCACTTAAACCAGTGTTAATATCCAATTTCTTATCGGGAACATTGCCGTAATTTAATTTAGGCATATATTCCCTTTTATTAGTCATATCTGGACTACGACGAATTTTTACTGCATCAGCAAGAATAGGTCTATAATCTCGAACTATATCAAAGGAATCAAGCGTTACAGGACGATCTACCGTATCTGTTCGTTGAGCATACGCTCCACCAGATCCTAATCCCAAAAGCAAGGTCAATATAGTAGATTGTTTAATAATAGTATTCAACTTCATCTTTCCTATTCTTATTTTAATTTTTCTAATAATTTATTAGCTTCTTCCAAGACGCCATCTTCTGAATTCTCATAATTATCGATGACACTTTCTAATGTGGTTTTGGCTTGGAATATATCGCCTTTGGCCTCATAAGATTGAGCCATTAGTATAAAGCCTTTAGCAACCCAGAAATCATAAGAAGAAAATGAATCAGATATATCAAAGGCAGATTTAATCGCGCCGTCATAGTTTTTGTTTTTGAATTGTTGATCTGCTACCAAATACCTTGCTTCAGCTCCTGTTTCAGTTTTAGATTTCAGTGCAGCCAAATTTAATTCTTTCATAGCCTCAGAACCTTTACTTGTTGCTAGGTAAGCTTTGGCGGCGTACAAATGACCTTTTGCTATATCTTCCTCGGATGATTTTTCGTATTTTTTTACAATATTAGCATATGTCAATGTTTCCGCATAGTCACCAATATTATAATATGAAACTAGTAAATTATTCACTGCCCAACCATAATTTTCCTTATATTCTGAGGTCAATTCCAACTTCTTCAACACCTGCACAGCTTCATTAAAAGCATTATTACGTATATGCAATTTAGAAACTGAAATTAGCGTTCTTTCGGTATAAGCGGAAGTCCAGTCATTCATAATGATATTAAAGTCATGTAATGCTTGCTCATCATTACCTAAATTGGCATTACTTTCGGCACGGATAAAGCGAGCATGCTTCTCCTGGATTGGTTTAGGAAATTTATCAAAATATGCGTTTATTGCTTCAACTGATCCCTGCCAATTGCCGCGATCAAATAAAGTTCTAGCCACAGAAAAAGTGTGAGCATCTTGTTCTGCAGTACTTAAATCACCAATATTAGTGCTTGTCGCATATTTAATATAACCTGTCGCATCACCTCGATCAAGGAAAATATTTTCTGTAGAAGCTAATGCTTGTTTTGCCTCATCGGTTGTAGGATACTGATCAACAACTCTTTGGAATGTTGCTAAAGCAGCGTCATTTTCATCTTTATTATATTGAACTAAACCAATTGTTACTAACGCCCTCGGAACATAAGAACTTCTTGGATACTCTTCAACCATTTTTTGCAAACCACTGATCGCTTCATCGTGCTGTCCCATTAAGAAATAAGTATACGGAACCTCAAAAGAAACATCATCAGCATAATTAGATTTTGGATATTTTTGCATTACAGATTGTAATGTTGCAATTTTCCCTTGATTATCACCTTGTAACCCTGAAAGAATCCCTTTTTGAAAAAGTGCATAATCTTGACTTTGTGCTCCTGATGAAATTAAACGATCATAATAAGAAGCTGCCTTCGAATAGTTCTTTATCGCTAAATAAGAATCCGCTGCACGAGCATAAGCATCATTCCTCGTATTTAGGTCAATTCCATCCTTGCCACCAGCAGAAAGAAACCTTTCAAAATAATTGGCGGAAGTACTGTAATTATCAGCTCTAAAAGCGGCGTAAGCTAAAGCATAATTTGCGTAATGATAAACATCGGTTTTACGAGCTGCAGGTAATTGCATAAATTTATTAAAGGCTGCAACGGCCTCTTTATATTTACGAACCTCATACATTGCCTCCGCTTTCCAGTAGGTCGCTAAAGCATAAATCTCTTCATCATATCGATTTGCTTCAGAACGCATAAACATGGAAATACCATTTTCAAAAGCACGTTCGTTGTAATACTCTAGTCCTCTGTAGTAGGTTACTTTTTGATAAGCTGCATTAGCTTCTTTTCCTCTCGTCTCTAAATCTTCTAAAACATCAACCGCAGCGCGATAATTCTTAGTGCTTAACAGGACCTCTGCTAAAAGTGTTTTCGCTTCTTCATTCCTTGTCGATTTAGGATAGGTCTTAATGTATTCTTGAACCGCATCCAAGGCAACCTGATGAAATTCTAAATCGTAGGATAATTTAGCATAATTAAACAAACCCTCTTCTTGCAATTGAGGATCAAAATCTAATTTTGACGCCCTAAAAAACGCATTTCTTGCACTTTGCTTGTTATTAGTTTCCAAAAATGCATCACCCAAAGTAATCATAGCACTTTGAAAATAGGCATCAGGTTCTTCCAGTTTTTCTAATTCCGAAATAGCTTTTTCATATTCGCCTAATTTATAATTGATATAACCGATCTGATAACTATCTTGGTTATTTTGAGTTTTGCCTTGATCTTGAGCTTGAAAACGGTCATAAAAATCTTTAGACTTAGCTAAATCACCCTTAATAAAATAGGTAGCAGCTACGATTCTTAGCATTTCCGTTTCACTCTCTTGTTTAGTGGTTTCTAATTTGGGAAGTGCATAAGCTAAAACATCATCATATCGCTTATCTAAAAAATATAGAGCAGTAATATAATAAGGATAACTATTTTCATATGCTTTGGACCCTTCTAAACGTTCAAATTCATTAAGTGCCGTTTTAAATTCCTGATCCAAATAGCTTAAATAAGCATAATAATATATGGATGCTTCTTGGTATGGTCCCTTTTTATCTTTAAGATCAGTAAAAACTGGTTTTGAAGAAGCATAATCCTCTGCCATAAATTTAGAATAGGCAAGTTTAAACCTATATTCAGTATTTTCAGCACCAGCAAGATTCTTACTATCAATCTTCTCGAACCATTCAATCGCTTTAGGATAATCTTTTTTTGCGTAATACGATTTACCTATTTGAAAATAAGCAGCTTTCGAATTTGAACTTGCCGGATAATCACGTATGTATTTTAAAAATCTATTTTCGGCATCACTCTCGCCAAGCTCTAGTGCACAAATCGCCTGATAAAAGCGTACGTTTTCTTTCAGTAAACTTAATTCCTCTGTTTCATCTAACTGTAATGAAGACTTAGTTCTCAATTCTTCAACTTTATCAAATTGGGTTGAAGCAGAACTGAACTTACCGCGCTCAAACAACTCTAAACCATTTTTGTAAGCAATATTAACTTCCTGCCAAGCTGAATGTTGTGCCAATACAGGTGTACTTAATAAGCTTAAAGCAACACCTACTTGGTAAATTTTTTTATACATATGTTTGAATATTCCTTTAATTGAATCACTCTCAAAATTGTTGAATTTGAGCAGAAAATTTGGTCTCCCGACACAATCTCCTTTTAACCTACGAAAATAAGGCTAAAGTTTAATGTTTTCCTCAAAAGTTGTCAACAACTGTTAATAAACACAACACTTTAACCATTTTTAACTAAAAATGTTGTTACAAAAAATATGCTGCGATAGTGACGACCTGCACCAACAACGTTCATCGTTTCTTATCGAAAATCATACCGTAAACCAAAACTTGATACCGACAATCTTTACAATATGGAATTTACCGCTAAATAATACCAAGTTCATCTGTTCAACTATGTAGCATTGGCCTAGAGGATCTCATAAAATCAGCGGGTCACTGATTAATTTCCCCTTTAATTAATAGATTACGGACAAGAAGTTTTAATACTTCTTTTGCGCCTAATTATTCAAATAAAAAAAGTCCGACATAAAAGCCGAACTAAAATTGTATATTTTCAAGTTACTATCCTCTTTGCCCTGCCAATAGATATAAAACAGCCATTCTAACTGCTACTCCATTTTCAACTTGATCTAAAATAATTGCATGATCGCTATCTGCAACATCAGAAGAAATTTCAACTCCTCTATTTATTGGTCCAGGATGCATAATAGTTATTTCCTTATCCAAAGAATCTAACAGTTTCTTATCTAAGCCATATAACATGGTATACTCTCTTAAAGAAGGAAAATAAGCCATATCTTGTCTTTCGAGTTGGATTCTCAACATATTAGCAACATCGCACCAGTTTAAAGCTTTTCTTAAATCATGCTCAACAATCACCCCAAGAGAAGTGATATATTTTGGTATCAATGTCGTAGGTCCGCAAACCATCACTTCTGCGCCTAACTTTTGAAGACATAAAATATTGGAAAGCGCTACTCTAGAATGTAAAATATCCCCGATGATTGCCACTTTTTTACCAGCAACATCACCTAATCGCTCACGAATTGAAAAGGAATCTAATAAAGCTTGGGTTGGATGCTCATGAGCTCCATCACCTGCATTAACAATTTGTGCATTAACATGACGACTTAAAAAAACTCCAGCCCCAGCATAGGGATGTCGCATAACAATCATATCAACCTTCATGGCTAATATATTATTGACCGTATCAATTAAAGTCTCACCCTTACTAACGGATGATGATGAGGCCGCAAAATTAATTGTGTCGGCAGATAATCGCTTTTCCGCTAATTCAAAAGACAATCGAGTACGTGTTGAATTCTCAAAAAAAACGTTAGCAATGGTAATATCTCGTAAAGAAGGAACTTTCTTTATTGGACGATTTAAGACTTCTTTAAAGTTAACCGCGGTATCCAATATGAGTTGGATATCATTATTATTTAAATCTTTTATACCTAATAAGTGGCGAGTACTAAGTTGTTCTGATACTGACATTTGTTAAACTATAAAACTATCACTATTTTTTTTCGGTAATTAATACAATGCTATCGTTATCATCAATTTCCGCCCAACTAACGATTACCTTTTGAGAATCAATAGAGTCTACCTGAATACCAATATAATCTGGCTGAATAGGTATCTGTCTTGAAAAGCGTCGATCTACTAAGACCAATAGCTCTATTCGATTTGAGCGTCCAAAAGCTTGAATAGCATCCATCGCTGATCGTATAGTTCTCCCGGTCCACAAGACATCATCAATTAATATAATATTCTTCCCCTCTACAATGAAATCAATCTTTGTGCTGTTAGCTAATATAGGACTTGAACCTTTCATGCGAAAATCATCTCTATAAAAGGTAATATCTAAAACACCAAGTGATACATTAACACCAATTAATTCATAGATTTCTTTAACAAGACGCTGAGCCAAATAGGTTCCTCTAGGCTGAATTCCAATAATAACAGTTTCACTAAAATCACCATGATTTTCGATTAACTGCTGAGCCAATCGTCTGAGCGTAATCTGAAATTTTGGTCCATCTAATAATTTGGATTGTTTCATCTCTGGAGTTGTTTAGGCAAATTTAACGCATTTTTTTTTAATATCGTAATGGCAGATATTTTCCATGCGATAGGAAAGAGATAAAAAAAGCAGCTTTTAAAATAAGCTGCTTTTTATCAATCAATTACTACCTTGGAATAAACCTTGGTAAGTTTCAAATATTTTATTCACCTCTTGGAGTAATTCCTTTTGATCGGCTGACGTCAATACTTGTTGATAATTTTGTATAGATGCCAAACCAAATCTCATATTTCTCATCTCGAGATTAGGTTTTGATTCAGCAATTGCCATATAATAGGCCATATTTTCACGTAAAAAAGCTAAATTTCTTTTTGTAATCTCATTAGCCTTTTCAACTTCACCAGTTTTATACATAGCATCGATCAAGCTAGTATAACTAAATACCTCTGACATCAAATAAGTTTTCTTTGGTAAATTCTCATATGCATTATTCACTAAAATCTTAGCTTCAGCATTTTTTCCAATTGCTAACAAATTCTGAGCTGTCTCCCCAAAAATAGTTCCTGCATACATACTAGTATATCTATAGGAATCAGGATCTAAATAGTTAGAATGAGCGATATTTCCCCATTTAAATTTATTTATTATATTATTATAAGTTCCTTCAACATCAGTGATTGGACCCGCGTTCTCACCTTCATTAGCAAGTGCAACAGGCATTAAACGCATGGCAAAACCTTCACCAACCAAAAATTTATCTAAGCCAATAAAATTTTCTTCGGGAGTTGTTGTCGTAAAATAAACAGGTCGCTTCCAATTATTATTTGCCAAAATAGCCATTATTGACAAGTCAGCACGACTAACAATATTACTACTATAAGTCCACTGCATTGTATCAACAATTGCATCCTCCCATTCCTTTGGCACAACTTTGTTAGCAATAACAGCATTTTTATCAACAACTAATTGCATGTTTTTAGTAGGTAATACATTAGCCCAATCTCCACTTTGTAATTGAACTTTATTTTGCGGATCATCCGAGAGCATTATTTCCAATAAATTTTGGACATCAACATAACCAGGAACTTTATAGTCATTATAATAGATGACATCCCGCACACCATCTTTAATTTTTTCAGGATCAATATTAATTGGTAAAGCATCTGCATCATTAACCTTCAGCATCATTTGCTTCATATACCAGTCAGCACTTAATAAACTTAAATTTACCACCCGCACATCTGTCCGAAATCCTTCCACCTCCTGGATATACCAGAGTGGATAAGTATCATTATCTCCATAGCTGAAAAGGATTGCATTGGGAGCGCATGATTCCAGGTAATTTTTTGCCATATCTCTAGCTAAAAACTTACTAGAGCGATCATGATCATTCAAGTTTTGGCTAGCCAGCAAGATAGGCCCCGTTAGAACAGAGACAGCGGTTGCTCCAATCGCAGCAGTTTTAGCGTTTATCTTTTTGGTTAAGAAATCACTAATCCAAACAACACCTAACCCTATCCAAATACAAAACGCATAAAATGAGCCCGCAAAGGCATAATCTCGCTCTCGGGGTTGCATAGGCGTTTGATTAAGATATAATACAATAGCTAAACCAGTAAAGAAAAACAAAAGAGTAACTACAGATGCTTCCCTTTTTTGTTTTTTAAATTGCCATAAAGCTCCTAGAATACCTAAAATCAATGGTAAGAAAAAATAAGTATTACGGCCCGCATTTTCTATTTCAGAACTTGGCAGGTTATTTTGCCCCCCTAATCGAATATTATCAAGGGGTTTAATTCCTGAAATCCAATTCCCTTCCGTAAAAGAACCGTGTCCTTGTTGATCATTTTGCCTTCCAACAAAATTCCACATAAAATATCGGCTATACATGTGCCCAATCTGATAACCAAAGAAAAATTTAATGTTATCAATCATAGTTGGTTGGTCCCCTGGTCCTAAATTTAGAAAATCGCGATAAAATGACTCATGCTTGTCAGAATAAATCCGCGGAAATAAGGTGGAACGACTCCATTCGTAATCAAATTTTTTCTTAGCGACAACATACTTATCAGCATCCTTACGATAAACGTTTCCTGTTTCAAAAATATCTGTAGGTTTAGCATCAAAATACCTTCCTTTAATTAATGGCTCATCACCATATTGTTCTCTATTTAAATAACTCAAAAATGAGAATGCATTATCTGGATCACTATTATTTAACGTTGGGCTTGCTTTAGATCGAATAGAAATCATCGAAAATGAACTGTAGCCAAAAATAATAAATGACAAACTTAGAAGTGCAATATTCAATATTGGTTTCAATTTGCGCTTAGAATACCAAATTCCATAAACTAAACCACCCACTAACAGAATTCCGAATACGGCCACGCCTGTTCCAAAACCCATTCCTAATGAGTTGACAAAGAAAAGATCGAAATAAGCTGCGAACTTGACAATATATTGAATAACTCCCCATAAGACAATACCCAAAACCACTACCCCAATGAGTAAAGTTTTTAGAATACCTGGAGTGGTAATTGTTGAACTTCTTCTAAAATAAATCACCAATGCGATTGCAGGAATTACTAATAGATTTAATAAATGCACCCCAATCGAAAGCCCCATTACGTATGCTATTAAAATCAACCACCTATCGGCGCCAGGTTGCTCAGCTCTTATTTCCCACTTTAGAATTGCCCAAAACACAACTGCCGTACATAAAGAAGACATAGCATATACTTCCGATTCAACAGCCGAGAACCAAAACGTATCAGAAAAGGTATACGCTAATGCACCAACAAGTCCAGCTCCCATAATGTTAATCAAAGCAGTTTTTGAAACAACTTCATCAGAAGATAGCTTTACATAAGCTTTCCTTGCCAACGCCGTGATTGTCCAAAAAAGAAATGTTATTGTTAAACCACTGCATACGGCAGAGCCCACATTCATCCAGTATGCAATTCGAGCGTTATCACCTAATGCAAAGTTGGAAAATAAATTTTGAATCATTAAAAACAAAGGAGCTCCAGGTTGATGTACAATTTGCATTTTATAGGCGGAGGCTATAAATTCTCCCGTATCCCACCAGCTGGTTGTTTTTTCAAGGGTCAAAACATAGGTTAATGTAGCGATTATCCCACAAACCCAACCTAAAATGTTATTGATTTTGTTATAGTTCATACTTAATAATAGAAAGTTTTCTAAAAATCTGCTTCGAAAATAACGAATCCGATTTATAAATAAACAAATTGTTTCTATTAAAAAAGAAAAACAGTTCCAAATCCAATCTAATCAATTAATATAGCCTTTAAAGAAAAAAAATATTCAATTGAAAATCAGCAGATTTAATAAATTTCCAAAATAATTATTTGCAGATAAGAAAAACCGATGTATATTTGCATCGTCAAAGGGAAATAACCTGACGACGATTTTGAAAGATTGCCCAATAGTATAATGGTAGTACGACAGTTTTTGGTGCTGTTTGTCTTGGTTCGAATCCAGGTTGGGCAACTTTTTTTTAAAAAAAAGACTGAAAATTTCAGTCTTTTTTTTTGTTTAGTTCAGCTAGTAACTAGCATTAATTTTTGACATTACTCCTTAGATCAAGAAAGCATTTGTGATAAAATTTTCGAAGTTGCGAGAATAAGGAGCATAAAAAAAACTCGGAACTTAGGAAGTTATTTTAAAATGTAAAACATTTACCTAACTTTGTGACACAAAAAAGTTTAAATGCCTTTAAAAAGGTAAACATTAATGGTGCAGTCAACGAAATTCTTATATTATAACCCCAAAATAAAAACATTTCACCATGCCTTTGCAATTTAATACCGTAAAATTATTTGCTGGATCAGGAACTCTTGAACTAGCAGAAAAGATTTCAAAATCGTACGGAAAACCACTAGGAGACATGACTTTGTCAAAGTTCTCAGACGGCGAAATTCAACCATTCTACAACGAATCAGTGCGTGGTAGTGATGTTTTCTTGATTCAGTCGACCAACCAACCTACAGATAACCTATTAGAGTTATTACTGATGATCGATGCTGCAAAACGTGCTTCTGCGCATTATATCACTGTTGTTGTTCCCTATTTTGGATACGCCCGCCAAGATCGAAAAGACAAACCGCGTGTAGCTATAGGCGCTAAAATGATAGCCAACCTTATAACTGCTGCTGGCGCGCATCGAATCATGACCATGGACCTTCACGCAGCCCAAATTCAAGGTTTCTTTGACATTCCTGTAGATCATTTAGACGGCGCAGTTATCTTTGTTCCTTATATTAAATCTTTAAATTTAGAGAACTTAGTTATTGCTTCTCCAGACATGGGTGGATCTTACCGAGCTCGAACATTCGCTAAGTTCTTCAATGCAGAGGTCATTATTTGTGATAAACGCAGAAAGAGAGCCAATGAAATTGAGTCAATGTCAATAATTGGAGATGTAACAGGTCAAGATGTTGTACTAATCGATGATATTTGTGACACAGCTGGAACACTGTCTAAAGCGGCTGCGCTTATCATGGAAAGCGGCGCTAGATCTGTACGGGCAGTTTGTACGCATGCAGTTTTATCTGGAAATGCTTACGAAACGATAGAAAATTCCGTATTATCTGAAATGATCGTTACAGATACAATTCAATTGAACGAGGAAAAAGTGTCTAAGTGCAGCAAAATTAAACTTCTATCCACTGATAAATTATTTGCTGGAGCTATCAAAAATATTAATGAACATGGATCTATTTCTGATCTTTTTGATGTGAAATAATCGTATTTATCGAAATAATTTAATCAAAATGGCATTCAATAGGATGCCATTTTGATTTGACATCAAATAACTTACAATTTCAAATTTGTAATAATAAGAGAAAATAGATATCTTTGCACCTCAAAAGTTAATAATAAACATATGAAATCAATTGCTATTAGCGGTTCTGTAAGACAGAGCGTAGGGAAAAGAGGTTCGAAAGAGACGCGTTACGCAGGTAACATTCCAGCAGTTCTTTACGGTGGTAAAGAGCAAACACATCTTTCTGTATCCGCAGCTGATTTGAAACCAATTCTTTATACACCAGAGGTGATTTTTGTAGAATTGGACATCAACGGCAAAAAAACAAGAGCTATCGTACAAGAAGCGCAATTCCACCCACTAACTGACCTTGTAACTCACATCGACTTTTTAGAATTATTCGATGATAAAGAAGTTTCAGTAAATATTCCTATTAAATTAACAGGAACTTCTCCAGGGGTTAAAATGGGGGGTAAATTAGTTCAAAAATTAAGAAGCCTTCGTGTAAAAGCATTGCCTAATAATTTACCTCAAGAGATTGAAGTACCTATGGACGGATTAGATGTAGGTAAATCAGTACGTGTTGATCAAATTAAATTAGAAAACGCAAAAGTATTGAATAATGGTGACGATACGATCGTTTCTGTTATCATGTCTCGTGCTTTACGTCAAGCAGAGCAAGAAGCAGCAAAAACAGCTGTGAAAGCTAAAAAATAATCTTTTTTAGTAGTTGCATAGCTACTGAAAAATAAGGCAAATAAAAGAGAGCACTTCAAAAAAGATGCTCTCTTTTATTTTATAAACTAAAAATCTATTTTTTATTCGTTTTCACTTAAGTAAGCTTGGATAAGCGTACTCAAGTTCTTTTTATCTCCATGGGAATTACTATTTTTACGCCATGAATTTCTTAATCGTAGGTTTAGGCAATATTGGTAAAGAATATGCGGATACAAGGCATAATATAGGTTTCATGATAGCTGATGAATTAGTCAAACAAGCTGAAGGAACTTGGTCAACTTTGAAACATGCATACTATTCTGAATATAAACAACGGGGGCATAATGTATATGTGATTAAACCCACTACTTATATGAATCTGAGTGGTAAGGCCGTAAATTATTGGATGCACGAATTAAAAGTTCCTGTAGAGAATATATTAGTTATTGTTGATGACCTAGCTATTCCTTTTACCTCACTGCGAATAAAACCCAAGGGCTCTGCAGCCGGGCACAATGGACTAAAATCAATTGAAGCTTCTATTGGAGGCCAGCATTATCCACGACTACGGTTTGGCATTGGTGATAACTATTCAAAGGGAAGACAAATAGATTATGTTTTAGGACCTTTTGACAAGGAAGAATTAATGGAGATTCCTACCTTGATAAACCAATCCGTGAAAATGATCAACAGTTTCATAAATATTGGTATAGAATTAACAATGACACAGTTCAATACCAAATAAATTTGGGTAAAAAGTAAAGTCCAAGTATATTTTTCAATACATGGACTTTAAAATTATGATCATTTAGATCGACTCATAAGAATTTGCGTTAAAAACGGAGAAGAGTCATTATAACCTATCTCTTATTTTTAGTTGTCATTTCGACCTTTTTTGATCGGCGAGATATGCTCCGTCTCTCCTTTAATATTACTATCTTTTTTGTGTTTTTTGCTCGTTATTAGTACAACACCATTATTTCCATCTTTACCATACAAAGCCGTCGCATCTGCTCCTTTTAACACATTAATTTTTTCAATATCATTGGGTGAAACCGCATCTAATTCCGTTTTGGATATTTCTTCACCGTCAATGACATACATAGGCTCTTTCGGAGATTTAATCACAAACGACCCTTTACCGGTTTTTTCTTTTGTCGTAATAAGTATTACCCCATCCCTCCCATCGGCTCCGTATTGTTCAACAGCCATAGAATCTTTTAAAATATGCATTGCCTGAACTTTATTGGGATCTATCACTGAAAAGTTATAAGTCTTAGGCATCTTGTTCCCGTCGACGATAATTAAAGGTTTCTTATTCTGCTGGGCAGTTATTGAATTATTAGACTTTTCAATTGTAATGCCAGTGAATTTTCCAGCAAAATCATCATTTTTTATTTTAACTATATCTAACTCATCATTAAAATTCGCCTGCTTCGATTTCCTATTAATGATCTTCGATTTTTTGATGCCTACAGCAGATATTTTCTCCGCATTTTTAGGTGACTTCATGGGTTTGGTAATGAACGGCAATTCCGTTTCATTTAAATTTACCACCACTTTGTCAATTTTAGCCTCCGCTTGAAAGGAGGTAAAAGAAATACCTGTTATAATAAGTAATGGAATTAAAAACCCATACGCACTAAGCTTCATTCTGGAGGACCGTTTCTTATTCATCATCGTAATGCGTTTTTTTAAATATTTAAAATTAAAATGACTACTAACATCCATCAAGGCGCCATCTTTGGAAACATTTAACAGGGAATACTGATATGTTTGTCGATCAATCCCCAAATCCAAAACTTTTTGATCAGTTAAGAATTCTAAATTTTGACTTACAGCTTTTCGAAGAAACCAAATCAAGGGATTATACCAACAGCAAAACAATATAATTTCAAACAGTAATACATCAACCGTATGAAGACCTTTCACATGGATAAATTCATGTTTAAAAATATCCTTCAACTCCAAGCTATGATGCTGATTTTTATGCAAATATATCGTACTAAAAAAGGTAAATGGAACAATAGAGAACATCACATTTCTAAAGTAATATGTATTCCAATGTTCTGGAGTAGAGTTCCAATGTATTCGAGCCAAACTAATAAACTGCATAATAATTTTGAGTATGAAAATGAATGCACCTAAAATTATAATGTATAAAATTAAATCTTGCAGATTAAAGAATGTTGTAGTTTCTTTTAAATTTAAGGGTAAAATTGATGTTGTAAAAACAGGTAAAATCTCCATTTTGGATCTAAAAAAAACATTAAAATCGATTAATGGAAAAACAAAAGCATAAATGCCTCCAAATAGAAAATAAAACCTATTTAAATTATAAAAAGTTAATTTTTTTAAAAGAAAAAAATAGCCTATATAGATGAGACTTATTAACAGATTAACATGGAGAATATAGGTTAACAATGCGTCCATATCATTGGGTTTTGTTATTTTTTATAAGATCAATTATTTCATTAAGTTCAAATTCACTCAATTTTTCTTCTTTTATAAAAAATGACACCATTTCTTTATAAGAATTCTTAAAATAATCGCCCACAAAAGAACTCATGAATTTACGTTTGTATTGTTCAGCACTTATTTCAGGTTCATAACGCTTTGCATTCGCGTATTTAACAGCTTTTACATAACCTTTCTTTTCTAAATTACGAATTGTAGAGGCCAATGTGGTGTAAGGCATCTGAGAACCTTTTAAGTTTTCAAGAATGTCACGAATAAAACCTCCTTTTAACTGCCATATTGACAACATGGCTGCTTCTTCTTGTACTGTTAGTTTATCCATTTATCTACTTAATTTTCACTAAAATACGTAATTTCCGTAGATACTAATGCTTTTTCTCTTTTTTTTTAAACAGCTACGATTATTTTAACAAAAATACCATTCAATCTAATCTTAATATTACGGAACTAGAAAAGAAAAATTTTTTTTTACCTCGCTAAATATTGTCTTAAAATGACGAATTCCTGTCATTTTTATTCGAAATTAGCATTCATAAATAGAAATCAATTTTATACATTTGTAGGAATACGATTTATATAATAACAAATAATACAATAAATTTGATTATGTCTGAAACTGCTTCTGTTAATTTAAATGGTTCTATATACGAAATGCCTGTCATCACCGGCACCGAAAATGAAAAGGCTCTAGATATCTCGAAATTAAGAGACCAATCGGGATATATAACTTTAGACCCAGGTTTTAAAAATACTGGTTCTACTAAAAGTGCTATTACTTTCTTAGATGGAGAGAATGGTGTCCTTCACTACAGGGGGTATGCCATCGAGGAATTAGCAGAAAAATCAACATTCTTAGAAGTTGCCTATTTACTTATTTTTGGCGATTTACCTACGAAAGACGTATTAGAAAAATTTCGATCTGATATTCGAGCTCAAATGGCAATCCATGAGGATATGAAAAACTTCTTTACTGGATTTCCGTCAAACTCACACCCTATGGGCCAACTGTCTTGTTTAGTGGGTGTTCTTTCATCTTTTTATCCAGAATCATTAAATCCAAATCAAACAGAAGAAGAGGAAAATAAAACAATTATTAATTTAATTGCAAAAATGCCTACGATTGTTTCTTGGATTCAAAAAAAATCATTAGGTCATCCAGTAGTATATCCCAAACACAATTTCGGTTATATAGAGAATTTCTTGAATATGATTTTTGGAGAATCAAATCAAGATAAAACGTTCGATCCTTTGATAATTGATGCGATGCATAAATTATTAATCCTACATGCAGATCATGAACAGAATTGTTCTACCTCAACTGTTCGCATGGTTGGATCTTCTAACGCAAATTTATATGCTTCCATTTCAGCAGGTATTAATGCATTGTGGGGCCCCCTACATGGTGGCGCCAATCAAGCAGTTATTGAAATGCTTGAAGCAATTAAAGCCGACGGCGGTGATGCAGACAAGTATTTAGCAAAAGCAAAAGATAAAAATGATCCTTTCCGTTTAATGGGATTTGGTCATCGTGTTTATAAGAATTTTGATCCCCGTGCAAAAATAATTAAAAAAGCATGTGATGATGTCTTAGAAAAACTTGGCGTCAATGATCCAATTTTGGAAATTGCTAAACGTCTTGAAGAAGCTGCTTTGAATGATCAGTACTTCATTGACAGAAAATTGTATCCAAACGTAGACTTTTATTCAGGTATTATTTACCGAGCATTAGGGTTTAATTCAGATATGTTTACCGTACTATTTGCTTTAGGTAGACTTCCAGGCTGGGTAGCGCAGTGGAAAGAAATGCGTGACAACAAAGAACCTATCGGACGTCCTAGACAGATCTATATCGGTGATACCCTGCGTCCGTATGTTGATATTGAAAGCAGATAAGCAAATCAGATACACTTAGAGATTTAAAAAAGCCAAGTATAAAATATATACTTGGCTTTTTTAATACCTTTCAATCAACATACAAGTTATCCGCTATTGCATAATAAATTACACAGCATAAAAACCGTAGGCACTGGTGGTGTAAAAAGATGGCGAATTTTTTAGGGGCTGGGGAAAAGATAATAGGTTCGAAATTAGCGAACAGAAATTCTCTTCACAATTGTTTCGGAACCGCTACTTACCCGGACAAAATAAAAACCTTCAGTAAGTTTTTCCTGCGTATCAAAGTTAAGGTTCTGCATACCCGCTTCAAGGCTACTATTTTGAAGATTTAGCAATTCGTTACCTAAAGCATCCATTACTTTAATAACCACTATGTTTTCTTTACTCAATTTAAATGTAACGGAAATTTGCTCAGATATTGGGTTGAAAAACACCTTAACATTCGTAATTAATTTATCAACATCTTCCGGCAAAGGTTTAATTTTTTTATTACTCCTATAGGCAGAAGAAGCTAAAACTAAGTTATTTTGGTAATTTTTAGTTGTATCAATGGAATGCTTATGAGTATCGGCTTGAGCATAACCAACCACAGCCCATAAAAGTAGTACTTTATAGATGGCAACGTGTGTTATTTTTCTCAATTCAAATTTCATGCTTTTATTTAGATACTTAACTTGGTTCTTGGTTTAATCAAATTTAATAAATAAATCAATATTTTCTACTACAAAAGTAGATATTTTTCATCTTTTTCGTACATTTTTTATCTCCCTTTAACAATTTTTAACAAGAAATAACGTTGTCGAAATAAAAGTTGTACATTCGCACCGTTTTTAAATATGAAATCTAATTCATAATGTATGTCGATAGACCATAAGCAAAACCTTCAGCAGTTAAGTTGGTCAGGTTTATTAATTAGTTTAGGCATTATTTTCGGTGATATTGGGACATCCCCTCTTTACGTATTTAAGGCTATTTTTGGTGGCGGTGAGATCACGGAAATGGTAATTTTTGGAGGACTTTCATGTATCTTTTGGACGCTTACATTACAAACCACTATAAAGTATGTATTAATCACCTTAAACGCAGACAATAAAGGTGAGGGTGGTATTTTATCCTTATTTTCACTAGTAAGAAGACGAGCAAAATGGCTGATAATCCCCGCGATAATTGGAGGTAGTACATTATTAGCAGATGGAATGATTACACCTGCCATCACGATATCATCTGCTGTTGAAGGGTTAGCTATTAAAATACCCCACTTCCCAACCATACCAGTAGTTGTATTTATTATAAGTATTTTATTTTTAATTCAACGATTCGGGACTAATATCGTTGGACGTGTTTTTGGACCATTAATGTTTATTTGGTTTTCTACTATTGGAATTTTAGGTTTTTCTTATCTAGGAAATTCCCCTGAGATCTGGAAGTCCTTAAACCCGTACTATGCTTACCAACTCTTAACGGCCTATCCTAATTCTTGGTTTATAGTGGGTGCAATTTTTCTTTGCACAACCGGTGCAGAAGCTTTATACTCTGATATGGGCCACTGTGGAAAAGCAAATATTCGTGTGAGTTGGATCTTCGTCAAACTCATGCTGATAATTAATTATTTTGGACAAGGTGCTTGGTTGCTGGAACACAAAGGTAATTTATTAGGAAATACAAATCCTTTTTACGCCATAATGCCAGATTGGTTTGTTGTTTGGGGAGTAGCAATTGCAACTATTGCTGCTATAATAGCTAGTCAGGCAATGATTTCAGGCTCTTTTACCCTTATTGCTGAGGCGGTAAGGCTAAATATTTGGCCCAAAGTTGCTATAAGGTACCCCAGCGATCACAAGGGGCAAATTTATGTACCTTCCATTAATCTCATATTGTATTTAGGGTGCATGCTTATCATTTTAGTATTCCGAGAATCTAGTAATATGGAGGCGGCCTATGGACTTGCCATCAACCTGACTTTTATTACGACAACAATTCTAATGGTGTTCTTTATGCTGAGAAAAAGGGTTAATCCTTTTCTTATTGGATTATTCTCTGTTGTATATATACTTATTGAATTTACCTTTTTAATCGGTAACATGAGTAAAATAACTCATGGTGGTTGGTTAACTTTATTACTGGCTTTAAGCCTATTTATTATTATGTACAGTTGGTATGGTGCAAGAAAAATAAAGAACAGATTTGTGAAATTTGTCGACATTCAAGGTTATTACCCGATTTTATCAGAATTAAGTGAAGATAAGTCAGTACCCTATTTCGCCTCCCATTTGGTCTATTTAACGAGTGCAAATAATATTCATGAGGTTGAATCAAAAATAACCTACTCAATTATTAATAAGAAACCTAAACGCGCTGATGTTTATTGGCTTGCACATGTCGATGTTGTAGATAATCCACATACTAGGGAATATAGAGTTACTCAACTCATTCCTAATAAATTAATCCGAATTGATTTTCATCTTGGATTTCGTGAAGAACAAAAGATCAGTTTGCTATTCCGCAAAGTTGTAGAGGACATGGTTAAAAACAAGGAAATTAATATCACGAGCAATTATGAAACGCTTAAAAGACATGGTATTCCTGGTGATTTTAATTTTGTGGTACTAGAAAAAGTAATATCCAAAACGCATTTCCTGAAATGGAACGAGAAGGTTATTTTAGAAATCTATAAAATATTAAAGAAGTTTAGTTTATCAGAAGAAAAAGGATTTGGGCTAGATAGTAGTTTTGTGACGTTAGAACGTGTTCCATTGACAATCCCTAACACTGAGCAGGTTAAATTGAAAAGACTGTAGCTACGCTGCTATTATGGCGACCTCACGTGGTGAATGTCATAATACATACCCAACAGCTGATAAGAGAAGAATTTAGTTTATCCGCTGTTGGGTATTTTATTAATATATCACTAATTTTCAACATCTCTTAATTTAGAATTTTTATAACCATAAGAGAAATATATTACCAATCCAATAAGCAGCCAAATTATAAAAATTCCCCAATTACTGGCACCCAATTCGGACATTAAATAAAGATTAATCATTACCCCAATAACAGGAAGTAAAGAAAAGTTATACTTATAGCTTAATACACTCATTACCAACCATACAATCCAAAAAACAATAAGAAGTGATTTGTGAATAAGGATTTTCATAGAACCCATTTCAGCCCAGGCTGACCAAGATTCAGCACTATTAATATAGGTCAGGATAATACCAACAATGAAGCTGATTCCAACCAGATATTTTCCATTTATATAAGGAACTTTAAATTTGGACTTTTTAGAGATACCAGCATAGTCCATATAAAGTACGCCACAACAAACTAAAATAAATGCAAAAAAAGTACCGACAGATGTTAAATCGACGAAAAAGTCCATTTTAAAAAATAAAGCTGGAATCGCCACAACAATCCCAGTAACGATGGTCGCGAAAGAGGGTGTTTTATATTTAGGGTGTATGACAGAAAATCTTTTCCATAAAAGACCATCTCTACTCATTGTCATCCAAATACGAGGTTGAGCTAACTGGAAAACCAGTAAAGCACTTGTAATCGCAATAACAGAGGTAACGGAAATGATCCCAGCCATGTGATCAAAACCTACATATTCAAACACATAAGCTAATGGGTCTTTCACATTTAATTCCTTATAATTAACCATTCCTGTTAAAACAATAGTAATGGCAACATACAAAATCGCACAAATAACTAAACAATAAATCATTGCTTTAGGTAAATCTCGTTGTGGATTTTTACATTCTTCCGCTGTTGTTGAAATAGAATCAAACCCGATAAAAGCAAAGAACACAGCGGCTACTCCACTCATAACACCCGAGAATCCATTAGGTGCAAATGGGGTCCAGTTTTCAGGTTTCACAAAAAATATTCCACCAAATATTACAGCTAGTATAATAGCAATTTTGATGATTACCATTATATTACTGGCTCTTCTAGATTCCTTAATTCCAATGTAGACCAACCAAGTAACTAAGAATGTGATTAATCCGGCAGGTACATCTAATATAATTGGAAAATCAAATATTTTCGGAGCAGACTGATAAGCTTGCAACGCAACCTTATCGATATTTTCCATTTTATCCAAGCCTATTGTCAGAAACTTATTGTGCGCATCAATAGCGTAACCAGGAGCCATCGTTAACCACTTAGGGAGATTAATGCCGAATCCTTCCAACATGGAAACAAAATATTGCGACCAGGAAATCGCAACGACCATATTAGACACGGCATATTCTAAAACCAGTGCCCAACCAATTATCCAAGCGAAAAGTTCTCCAAATGCGACATATGCATAGGTATAAGCGCTACCCGAAACTGGGACTGTGCTGGCAAATTGCGCATAAGAAAGCGCTGTAAATACGCAGGCAAAAGCCACGAAAACAAATAATAAAGAGACTGCTGGACCTCCATTATAACTAGCCAAACCAATTGTGCTAAATATTCCAGCTCCCACAATAGCCGCAATGCCTAAGGATACTAAATCACGCACGCCTAAAATCTTCGCTAATCCTGAGCTGCCCTTTTCGGCATCAATAAGAATTTGGTCGACGCTTTTCTTCCGGAAAAGTCTATTTGCCATAGTAAGTTAATTTATTGGATCAAGCCACAAAAGTGAAAAAAATTATGGCAAATACGTCATTTTATCCTGAATATATGTATATACTTCTCTAAAATTAGTTAAGTGGGTTTCGGTATACTCTTTCAGAATCTCGGATAAAGCAATTTCTTGATCAGTTGTGATTTGAAAATCCCATATTCGTTTCGAGATATTAAACAAGGGTTTAGCAATATCATCAATGCTTTTATACTCATAAATGTACTTCCATTCCAAAAACTTTTGATAAAAATTCATAAAGCCATCAATATCCTCTAAACCAATAGTTTTGAGATAGGTCATTAGGACTGATTTATTAATGTTGCCAAGGTGATCATATAACCGGGTAACATGAACAATTTCATGCGTAATTAATAAATGATCTAACAAAAGCTCTATGGCAATATGAGCCATAAAGGTTCCACGAATTGGTGTATTATTTAGAGCGGGTTGCAGTTTAGGACGCAAAGCATGGCAATGTGTTAAAAAAAAAGAGCTACTGTGAAAAATTTTATCAACTTCAATATGTCGATACCAACCCTCAGAAATTTCCACACTAACTGGATGACTCATCAATTGGTCTTCAAATTTTTGCGGATGAAAAACATATGATTTATCGACGTTTTTTAAAAGATCTGGCAATAAACCTCCTAAAACTCGTTCTGGTTGCGTAGCGTACCTCTCGAAATAATAGTGTGAAAGAAAATTCATAGCTAAGTAGATCAAAATAAATTATCTGTAAGATACATTATAATCTGTTATCTTTGCAATCTTACACAAAAAATCTAACGTACAAAATGAACTTTGTAGAAGAACTGCGCTGGAGAGGCATGCTTCAAGACATCATGCCAGGAACAGAAGAAATGTTAAACAAAGAGCTTGTAGCAGGCTATATTGGCTTTGATCCAACAGGTGATTCTTTACATGTTGGTCACCTTACGCAAATAATGACTTTAATTCATTTTCAACATGCTGGCCATAAACCTGTGGCATTAGTTGGTGGTGCAACAGGCATGATTGGAGATCCTTCTTTTAAGTCGGCTGAAAGGAATCTTTTAGATGAGCAAACGCTTCAGTATAACGTAGATGCTCTAAAAACTCAGTTAGCTAAATATCTAAAGTTTGGGACTGGTAACACGGATGCCAAAATGGTAAACAATTTCGATTGGTTTAAAGATTTTAGTTTTTTGGATTTCATTCGTGATATAGGTAAGCTCATTACCGTGAACTATATGATGGCGAAGGATTCTGTAAAAAAGAGACTAGAAGGTGAAAATGGTCTTTCTTTCACTGAATTTTCATACCAATTGATTCAAGGGTACGACTTCTATTACCTATGGAAAAATCACAGTTGCAAAATTCAAATGGGGGGATCAGATCAGTGGGGAAATATTTTAACAGGTAGTGAAATAGTACGTCGCCAGGCCCAAGGCACCGTATATGGACTTACCACGCAATTAATAAAAAAATCAGATGGACAAAAATTTGGTAAAACAGAATCTGGAGCCGTTTGGTTAGATCCTAAAAAAACTAGTCCGTACAAATTCTATCAATTTTGGTTAAATGCAACAGATAGTGATAGTAAACAATGGATCAAAATTTTCACACTAAAAACCCAAGAAGAAATTGAAGCTATTCTTGCAGAACATGACGTAGCACCGCATTTGCGGGTCGTACAAAAAGCCTTGGCTAAAGATATTACGATCCGTACTCATTCTGAAAAAGATTACCAGACCGCCATAAAAACATCTGAATTACTATTTGGAAATGGGGATTTGGAATTCTTATCGGAGTTGGATCATGAGACAGTCTGTGAAGTATTCGAAGGTGTACCACAATACAATATTGCTAAAGATAAATTAGAAAAAGGCCTTCATATACTTGATTTACTAGCTGTTGAAACCCAAGTTTTTCCATCAAAAGGAGAAGCTAAAAAAATGATAACAGGCGGTGGTGTATCACTAAATCGGCAGAAGATAACAGACAGTGAGTCGATAATAAATACCGACAAATTAATAAACAATAAGTATTTAATTGCTCAACGTGGTAAGAAAAACTATTTCTTAATCACAGTTATATAATTTGAAAGGATACCGTATGGTTCAAAAAAATGAAACCATACGGTATTTATAAAAATAACGAACTTACTCCTAATGTTTTATAATATTATATTTTAGTTCTTTTACACCTGAAACGCTATTAATTTCCGCATAAAAAACCAGCGTATATACGCCCCTATTCACAGGTGAAAAATTAACTGCTACTGTTTCATATTGTATATTAGCGGTTTTATCTCCAGAAACTTCTAAAATCAGCTGCTGGTGATTTCTTTCCTTAAAAGAGGTAACCTGATTTTTAATGTTCAAAACATCTTTAGAATCTTTAAAACTTATCGACAGTTCATTGTCTGAAACTAAGTTCGCTATACGTAATTTTATTTTCCCCTGATTAGTTGCAAATAAACTGTCCTTGGTCAAAATATATTTAACATCCTTATTTTGATCAGACTTTCCATAAAAGAATATGGAATACAGATTCGAAGCTTCAAAATTGAATATTTTACCAAAAAAAACCGCAGCATTCGTATCATGAGTTAATTGCACGTTCCTTTCCCCAGGAAAAACAGTCATATGACTTAAATAACCACCTATTGAAAAGGATTCATTATCCTGATTTAAAGTTTTTTGATCAATTTGAAAATTGATATTACGACTTCCTTCAATAGCATTAAAGGTTGCAACACCGGCAAAGGAATTCAAATTTTCCTGATACTCAGGAGATAAGTCATCTCTTTTACAGGCACTTATTGAGTACACAAGGATTAAAACCAAACTCAAAACAGAATAGCGTATACTAACTAGCATAAATTCTTTATTATTTATTTACTCTTATCCAACGAGTTTGGACAACTTATTGCTACAACTTCGCATAATTCAAATCAATACAGCCTTACATTCCCCCATTTTTTTTTAAGTTTGTAAGAAAGAAAATAGCGTCATTTACATGGCTAAACTAAATACATTTAAGAACGGAAGTGGAACGACCAGAGCCAAAAGGGCAAAAAAAACCACTATTTCATATCAAACAAGGAGCAAATCAAAGTCATTTGACCAGTTTAATTTTTCAGAAAGTCAGCGAAAGGCACTGAAGATATTGGGTCTATTTTTGCTTCTGTTAGCTGGGTTATTTACAGTCGCATTTGTGTCTTATTTATTCACTTGGAAAGCAGACCAAAGCTACATTGCCTTAAGTAATGGTGGCTGGGACACCCTTTTTCAGACTACCCAAGAACTAAATGAAGATGGAACAGACATTCCCATAGTCGAAAATAAATTAGGGAAGTTCGGAGCATTATTAGCTAATCAATTTATATATGAATGGTTTGGTGTCGCCTCTTTTCTCTTTATATTAATTCTATTTGTCATTGGCTATAAGTTTCTCTATAAAAGATCCATTTTACCTGTTTGGAAAACATTAATTTATACTGTAACCTCCATCATATTACTATCCATTACTTTTGGTTTTATTCAAGACTTTATTTCCAATACACCTCATATTTTAGAGGGAAAATTCGGTTACTGGACAAATCAAATTTTAAAGTCTCAGATCGGAACAGTTGGCACGGCTGGAATATTAATCTTTGTTCTATTGACACTATTGGTTATCGTTTACAATCTTGATTTGCAGTTCTCATTAAAATCAAACAGAGAACCAGACGAACTTGAAGAAGAGCTGTTGGTAGAAGAAGACGATTATCAATCAACACAGCCTAGCAATAGAGTCAATCTATCAAAAAACGACGTCGTTTCGCACACTTATGAACAGTCTAATCAAGCAGCCTTACCAAACGATTCAGTAGAAAGTACTAATCTCGAATTTAATAATGATGAAACGAATACCGTTTCACTTCCTTTGCCGACCAATACGATTAAAACTAGTGAACCGCAGGAAAAGGAAATTCAATTTAGTATTGAGCAGAGTGTAGAAACTGAAATAGTAGAAGATACAGCTGATTCGCCGAGTTTAGTCGTAGAGAAGGTTATTGAAGAAAAACCAATTACCTCAAATGATTTAGTGGAGAAATTCGGACAATATGATCCTAAGTTAGACTTATCCGGCTATCAATACCCTGGATTAGACCTGCTTAAAGATTACGGAACAGGAAAAATAACCATTAATCAACAAGAACTCGAAGGGAATAAAAATAAGATTGTAGAAACCCTTCGACACTATAATATTGAAATTGAACATATTAAAGCAACAATAGGTCCCACGGTGACTCTGTATGAAATTATTCCGAAACCAGGTGTTCGTATTTCGAAAATTAAAAATTTAGAAGATGATATTGCTTTAAGTTTAGCTGCTTTAGGCATACGTATTATAGCACCAATGCCAGGAAAAGGAACAATTGGTATAGAGGTGCCTAGTAGCACACCAGAGATGGTCTCTATGCGTTCCATTCTTGCCACAGAGAAATATCAGAAAACAGATATGGATCTGCCAATAGCTTTAGGGAAGACCATTTCAAATGAAGTCTATATTGCTGATTTGGCAAAAATGCCCCATTTATTAGTAGCTGGGGCAACCGGACAGGGTAAATCAGTAGGTATCAATGCCATTTTAACTTCCTTATTATTTAAGAAACACCCCGCTGAATTAAAATTTGTTCTGGTGGATCCAAAAAAAGTGGAGCTTTCTCTTTTCAAAAAAATAGAAAGGCACTTTTTGGCAAAACTTCCTAATGAGGAGGAAGCCATTATTACCGATACAAAAAAAGTAATCAATACCTTAAACTCACTTTGTATTGAAATGGATCAACGGTATGATTTACTGAAAAATGGCCAAGTACGTAACCTGAAAGAATATAATGTCAAATTTATCAATCGCAGGTTAAATCCTGAAGAAGGACATAGATTCTTACCATTTATTGTTTTAATTATAGATGAGTTTGCTGATTTGATGATGACAGCTGGCAAAGAAGTTGAAACTCCTATTGCGCGTTTAGCACAACTAGCACGTGCTGTGGGTATTCATTTAGTTATTGCCACTCAACGCCCATCTGTCAATATTATTACTGGTACAATAAAAGCCAATTTCCCAGCACGTCTTGCCTTTAGAGTACTCTCCAAAGTGGACTCAAGGACCATCCTAGATAGTGGAGGAGCCGATCAATTAATAGGTCGTGGAGATATGTTGTTGTCCACTGGAAGTGATTTAATTCGTATTCAGTGTGCTTTTGTAGATACACCTGAAGTTGATCAGATTTCAGATTTTATTGGTGGTCAACGAGGTTATCCTTCGGCTCATTTATTACCTGAATATGTAGATCAAAATGGTGAAGGCGGTGAGGGATTAAATTTTGATTTAGCTGATCGAGACCAGCTTTTTGAAGATGCAGCGCGATTAATCGTTATGCATCAACAAGGTTCCACCTCGTTAATACAACGTAAATTGAAACTGGGGTATAACCGAGCAGGTCGAATAATCGATCAATTGGAATCCGCCGGAATAGTAGGTCCATTTGAAGGTAGCAAAGCGCGTGAGGTATTGTACCCCGATGAATATTCTTTGGAACAATATTTGGAAACATTAAGAAAAAACAATTAGTGATGAATAAATTTCTATTTTTCTTTTTCAGTTTGTTGTGTAGCACTAGTGCCATAGGACAAGAACAGCATGCGAAGAATCTACTGGATGAGGTATCCAAAAAATACGACGGATATCAAACAGTAGAAGCGAAATTTAGCTTTAAGGCGGTCCCTGCTAATGGCGAATCCTACCAGGATAAAGGAACATTATATTTAAATAAAATTGAAGGGCAATATAAAATAGTATTAAGCGAACAAAACTTGATTTCTGACGGTAAATCAGTATGGTCTGTTTTAAAAGAAGATAAGGAAGTACAAGTTTCACAAGCCGATAACAGCGCTCAATCAATAGGACCAAACAATATATTTACTTTTTATAAAAGCGGATATAAATACATTAGTATGGATGATCAACCATCTAAAAATGGCCAATTAAAGGTTGTTGAACTTTCACCAGAAAACAAAAACAGCAACTATTTTAAGATTAAACTGCGAATCAATCAAAATAATCATATCCATGATGTGACTATTCATGATAAATCTGGTGCCAAATACATATATGAGATTAATAACTTATATGTAAATCATAAAATTCCGTCGTCCACATTTCAATTTCAAAAAAGTCAGTTTCCAAACTTTGAAATAGTTGATTTACGATAAGAGGGTCATCGTACGGAAATGGTAAGATTCAACCTCCCTCCTGGAGCTGTGTCTCCATTGATATACCAATCCATCGGATCATCTTTTTGCATATTGTCTGACCATTTAAATTCAATTTTATAATTTTCATTAGGTAAATTAAGTGCTGCCAAAGGGATCCTGATTAATAAAGCATCCTCCGTTTGTTCAAGACTTACTCGCTGTAGTGTTTGCCATGCACCCTGTGTATAACGCTGCAATTGATCTCCTTTAATTACCCTTAAGTCATACCCGTGCCAGCCAGAAGAATAGTTCTCATCCACATTTAACCAGAGAGTCATCCAGTTATCTTTATCACCAGAGGAAAGTTTATCAGCCGTTTGAGCATAAAATCCAAGTTCCTTATCCGAAGCTACCAGTTTTAAAGATGTTAGATCATTCCGTCCTGATTCATTAACATACATGTACTTAGGGGATGATTGTGCACCCGGGTGATTTCGATGCAGTACATCGCCTATATAATCAGTATAAATGTCTTTAAAATCTTTCCATAAGGAAAGTGCTGGTAGCTCCTTTTGTTTTTTAATATTTATAATTTCATCTGTTCCTTTGTAGCGTCTAATATTGGCAATCATTTGCAAATAATAATTATCTTTCAAACCAGCCGTATAAGTGGGCTCTATATCTCGGCTATATTCAGCGTTAGCTTGATCTACAAAATGAGCTTGGTCCTTATATTCATCCCCTCGAGACCATTTGCCAGCTATCCACTCATTCCAGCCAGTAATAAAAACAAAAGGTACGTTTTGGCTTAATGCAAAGTCCCATTGTTCCTGAATATTATAACCATAAAAAATATCTTTCTCCGGATTCCCAGGAGAACCATTATGATAACTTCTTCCCCAATTCCCAGCCTTGCCATAAAAAGCGGACCCTCCCATTGAAGCATCTAAATTTGGGTGTTGAGCAGCCGAAACATTTATAATCTCTTGTTCTCCCTTATGGTTTTTATAAACCTTTTGTGGTCGCTGAAACTCAATCCATGGCCAACCATTTACTTTTTCAGGTTCATTTGGCCATTGTGATTCCCTAATTGTAAAAAAATCCTCATAATTTCTTCCTTTTGCGTCTTTTGAAATTCCAATTATTAGCGGTTTGCCTTCCAAGTAATACCAGTTATTGTCGGAAGATAAACTCGCATTGGGAGCGTAAAAAGTATCGTAGATTTCTTGCATGGCATCTGCAGACGAAGAATTAGTGTAAAATACAATTTTAGGAGCTGGCTTATTCTGCTTACGTATTTCCTCTATCGCACTTAATAAAACCTTCACTTGTTTGGCGTATGTTAATCGATTAGTAGCATCGATCACTAAGAAATCAACTTGTGCATCTGCTAAAAGCTGCATATTTTTCAAGTGGACCCAATAGTCGTCACCTCGATAATAACCATAAATAGGTTCACCCCAAAAATAATACTTACCCGCTCCCATTGCTCCACCACCCCAATTTGGATGAAAAAAATCGTGAAAAACCTCTGGATGATATTGATAAAGTCTACTCAAATCCCAGTTGACCTCCGAGGTTGGTGACCCGGAATCACCTTGCCATAAGAAGTAGAAAATACCCACTTGTTTGCCTTGCTTCTTTGCTCCTACCTCATTATGCTGAGGCAGCACTCTACCCAGGTCATCAACGCCTGAAAAACCTTGGCTAAAAGCTGAAGAACTAAAGAAAGCAATGGAAAACATTAGAAAAGCAGTCCTGATTGATTTAATCATAATATCGGTTTAAAATTCTTAAATATCCTAGAAAACTAATCGGCTTTATAAACGAAATTAAATCGAGCTCCTGGAGCACTATCTCCGTTCACATAAAAATCCATAATATTTCCAGTTTCCTGCATATTATCATTCCACTTAAACTCTAAGTTGATTGATTTACCTTGTAAGTTGAACAACTTCCTAGGCGCAGATATCTCAAGGCTATTGTTTTGAACTATATAAGGAACCTCTCCAATGAACTCCCATTCCCAACGACCTCCAACATTCTTCTCCACAATCACTTTATTACCCTTTGGATTTTGTCTATTAATCATATATTCATAACCGTTCCAACCAGTACTTTTATCTCTATCCGCATCTATAAATAGCATCATCCAATTCCGATCAGTAGACGGACTTAATTTTTCAGCTGTCTTAACAAGGAAAAACAGATTATTATTATCTCTGGCAATCTTAGCTTCAACAATATCATTTCGTCCTGAAGTGTTTGTATAATACTCGCTATATCTCCCGCGATGATCCCTGTGAAGGGTATTGCCAGCATAGTGCTTAAACTCTGGATATACCTGATCCCAATCATTGGCTTTGCCTAAACGTATAGTTTTGAGCTCAGAAACTTTGGAAATAGGATCCATTCCTTTAAACTTTCTTACATTATCAATCAGCTGTTGGTAATAAACATCTCCTTTATCGCCCCAACCTTTATTTGGTTCGATGTCTCGACTATGCACCCAATCGAATTGATCAACGAAAGAAAAGGGGTCTCCTGTCCAGTTATCTTTTGGCAGCCATTGGCCAGCAGTAAATTCATTCCAACCAGTTATAAATACAAGTTCTGGATCTAATTCAAATGCTCTATCCCATTGTTCTTGAAAATTCCAACCATATAGATAACCATCAACCCTAGGATCAAATCCATTTCTCATACTAAAATTCCTACCATAAGTCCCCGGAAGATTAAAGGCCGAACAATGACCATTAGTGGATGGCCCGGCATTCTGAGCAACTCCAACGGCTACCTGTTCAAATTTGCCATTAGCTAATGGAACATAACCATGTTGAGGATAGTTTTCCAACCAAGCCCACTGATCCTTGCGCTTTGGACCATCTACATAATCCGGTTGTCCTGGGCGAAAGGTGAAAAAATCAGCAATCTCTTGATCCGTCCCACTTTTCTTCAAATTATCAGGATATGCCATAATTCCAGGTTTTCCTTTCCAGATAAACCACAGATTCTTATATCTTCCAGGTTGATAAACATCTTTATATAGCTGTCTTAACGACACATCTGAATTAGCTACGGGACCAAAAGGTAACATGAAAGCAATCTTTGGAACCTTAACACCATCTTTTTGTGCCTGATCCCAAACACTAAAAAGAGCTTCATATGATTCTTCCCAAGTTAGACTGCCATTTGTGCAATCAAAAAACACAACATCAACTCCAGCATCGGCTAACATTTCAGCATGTTTTCTTAAAACCCAAGGATCAGTCGTTTTATAATATCCAAATAGGGGTTCTTCCCAAAAAAAGAATCCCGGTTTTTTAGTACCCCATGCCGGATGATTATAATCTTTCATGGCAAGTGGGTTATCCCTTACAATTTCTGAAATGTTTTTCACCTGGTAGGTAGTATCGTCATTCCCTTGATGCCAAGTCCAATAAAACATCGCAATAGTCTTGTCTTTTTTAGAAGAAGCCTGCTCTTGAGAAATAGCTTTTCGACCCAGAGCATCAGTAAATGCCCAATCATTACTACTTACAAATGGAATTTGTTGAGATTTTGCCTGCCCTATTGCTGATGAATTGAGTAAAGCCAACAATAAAAAATAAAAGATTAATTTTTTCATGATTTTAGGTTAAGTGAGACTTGATTCTGTCTTGCCTCCTTTTCAAATACAATTGGTAGTTCTTTGGTATTGTTAAACACCTTTGGCTCTCTATAACAAATTGGTTCCAGCTAGAACCTTTTTGAAAGTCAAATCAAGTCTGTCTTGAATAAAGAAGCCCTTATCATTTTATCGATAAGAGGCTAGTCAAGCCATCCCGGATTTTGCCAATTTTCTCCAGTTAATTGAAAAATCTTATTGACTTCAATTTGATCGATAGGATACAACAAGAACTTATCTGTTGAACTACCTCTATTTCTAAATTTAAATCTTGTGTAAGTTTCTGCGGTTCCAGTTTTCTGAATTCTCATCCCTGTTATAAAACTATCAGTATTAGCCAATATTTTCCAGCGTCTAACATCGAAATATCGATGCTCTTCAAAGGCCAATTCTATACGTCTTTCATTTCTGTATTTTTTTTCAAAATCCTCTTTTGAAAGTCCAGTTTTAACAGCTGGCATTCCAGCTCTTGCCCTGATGGCATTCAAAGCTTCTCTAGCACTTAATCCTACGTTAGAATCATTGACTTTTACGTCAGAACCAACAGATTGATATGCTGCTTCAGCAAAGTTTAGGTATAATTCTGCCAGTCTGAATAATCTAACAGCTCCATCTGAATTATTGCTACTACCTGAACGATGGTTATTGAATTTTCTTAAATAATAACCAGTTCTAGTAAACCTCCTATCAGTAGTAGAAATTCCTTCATTGCCACCTACGTAAGTTTCAACTAAACTTCCCGCAAGATTTCTATCTGCTCCATTGTAATAAATCGAAGCATAAAATCGAGGATCTCTTCCTTCATAAGGTTTGCTTGGGTCATACCCAGAGGTCGGATTGACGATTGGCTGAAGATGATCTTCATCAGAATATCCCAATATTGCTGGTTCACCGTTAGCCATCTCATAACTGTCGACCAATTCCTGTGATGGATTTGGCCCAGCTCTTTCCATTCCTGGATTTGTTGGAAGTCCAGCATTCTTCCAAATCTGCATTTGACTACCCAATTGATAAATTGTTTCTTTATCAACTGATCTTTGATCATTTGACGATGTGAAAAAATATAAAGCATAAGCGTTCTGAGCAATTGCTGGGTCCGGTTTATTAGCAAATAATTCATAATCATTTGCTAAACATTGAGCCAAGGACTCAGCCGTAATTTTGGTAGCGTCAGCCCAAGTATAAGTCCCATCTGACCATAACGGACTAGCCGCATAAGTAACCGCCTGTGATTTAATTGCATAGGCAATTGCCCTTGTCATCTTGCCAAATTGATTATCATAAATAGTCCAAGGGAAACCATCTCTTGTATTTGAAACTTTTAATGCATCGTCACAATCCTTCAAAATAAAAGTGACAACCTCAGAAAATGTAGATTTTTTATCTTGTGAAAAATCATGATCCAACGCTAAGGGAGCATCAAAAATTGGCACTGAGCCATAACGCTTAATTAATTGCAAATAATACAATGCTCTTAAAGTTTGCGCTTGCGCTACCCATCCTGCTTTTTCCTCATCTCCAGCATAAACTGTCGCTGTTTTAATTTTCTCTAAGAATACATTGCACTTTCGAATTCCTTCGTAAAGACTTGTCCAAGGATTACCGTCAGGTGAAAAACGTGGAAAACTTGTGGTGGTAATATTACCCCCATACCATATGATGTATTGAGATCCATCAATAACATCATCTGCATCTTGAGCTTCATCAGTAAATGATGATCTAATTATATTAGGTAATGGAGCATGACCATAACAAGAATTTAGGTATCCCCTAGTTCTATTATAATCACTGAATACCTCATCCATACTAATTCGACCATCACTTGGCAAATCAAGCTGCTTATTACAAGAAGTCGAAAAACATATAAGGAGCAATGAGTAAAATATTTTTTTATGAAGTTTCATAATGTACGTTCTCTTAATTCAATAAACAATTCTATTTCTCTACAACATTAAGTTTACTCCGAAACTATAAACTCTGTAAACAGGGAAACTTAAATAACCTGCACCCTCTGGTCCAAAATCATTAGTTTTCATCTTATCCCAAGTAAATAAGTTTTGTCCCGATAAGACAATCCGTATTTGATCAAAACCAATTTTTTTAGTGGTGCCTCTTTTTATGGTATAACCTAGCTCAAGATTCCTTAATCGCAAATAAGATTTATTAAAGTTTACGAAATCACTATTTTCTTGATTAACAGATTTTTCCGTAGACAAAGCTGGCCAAGTAATAGACTCACCATTTGCATATCTTTCCTGGGTCCATGCATTCTGATGCAGTGCAGTAAACATTCCTCCATTAGCGGTTTCCCAAATTCCATTTCCTGTCATAACAGAAGAATATTTACCAAGCCCTTGGAAGATAAAATTCATGTCGAAAGCGTCATATTTAATTCCTCCAGCAAATGAATAAGTCACCCTTGGGATTACACCATTTCCTATTGGCCCTTGATCTCTCTCATCGATAAGACCATCTTTGTTTAAATCTTGATATCTCAAGTCTCCTGCACGGATATCTCCAAAACTATATGCCAAACCTGAAGCATCAATTTCCGACTGAGAATTAAAAAATCCATTTCCTTGACTATAGTCTACTAAATAACCAAACTCTTGTCCATAAGAGTAACCTTCTTCTCTAATTCGATATGTAAAATCTTCTGTACGCTCCGCCTCGTTCCAACTGATAATCTTGTTATGGTTATTAGAATACATACCTTCAACATAAAAAGATAATTTATCATTTAAACGCTTATCATAACGCAAACTAAGTTCATATCCTTTATTTTCGAAAATACCTTCATTTAATCTTGGGTAATTGCTTAATGGAATACCTTGATAAGACGGAATTGTTGAAACTGCGCCTACAATCATATTTTCCATTCTTTCCTTAAAGATATCAGCTGTAAATGTAATTGAGTTGAATAGCCCTAGGTCTAGTCCAAAATTAGTTTTAGTAGAAACTTCGGCTTGAATATTTGGATTTCCCGTTTGGTTTTCCCTAATTAAATATTGTAAATACGCTATTGGCCCTCCTGACTGCTGTACAATTTGATCTAGATACGCATATCTTTGTAATCCACTTTGGTCATTCGCCGTCTTACCCCAAGAACCTCTAAATTTCAATAAACTCAACCATGAGGCAGAAGATTCCATAAAAGATTCATTACTTATGATCCAACTTGCCGCCACTGCTGGGGTAAACAAATAACGGCGTGATCTAGCATATTGTTCCGATCCAGAATATCCAAAAACTCCTTTTATAACATAACGATCATCATAATTATAGATCATTTGGGCCCCTGTACTTAATCTTTTATAGGGTAATAATTCTGGCGCATTTGTATTAGCCTTGGTCAAATCTTGAAATAAACCATAGGCCATAGCATTTATTTTATGATCTCCAAATTGCCGAGAATAGTCTAGCTGGCCTTTATAAGTTAAATGATAATAATATGAATGTGTTTTTCCATAACCTAAAGGCGTATTATTTTGTTCTCCCTTTTTTGTAAATTCCAATTCGTCCCAATTCTCTGAACGGATATAACGTTCATAATTTTGAGTTGTCGATAGACTTCCTACTGAATTTGTTTGATAGGCAAATATTCCTGATAGATTTAGACCTTCTGTAAGAAAAGCCATATCTAAATCCAAACCAAACTGAGAACTAATATTTGTAACAGTATGATTAATGTATCCGGATCTATTTAAAATTCCGTAAGTTGAATTATCGACTCTGTCAGTTGCGATTACTTGACCACCTTTTATTAGAATCTCACCGTTCTCATTCAAAATCTCTGGTGTTAATGGGCCATATGTTGTCGGAGGCATTAAAAACATACTGGAATATGTTGATTCATTTGAAGCTCCACCTGGGACATGTTCTCTTTTCACATTTCCGCTTAATCTCAGAAAACCGCTCAGATACTTGTTAAACTGAATATCAACATTGGAACGATAATTTACCCATAGATTTTTAGGGTTAGCGTCATAATCAGTTGATTCTGTATTAAAATATCCACCTTGATGCATAAAGTTCAAGTTAGAGAAGTAAGTAACTTTATCACTTCCTCCGTTTACATTTACTCCTATCCTCTGCATTGATGCGAGTTCCTTAAAATATTTATTATACCAATTATTGCTGGGGTACAATTCCTGAGAATCCCCTGTTTTATAATGCCTAATTGCTTCTTCTGAAAATTGACTGAATACTCCCAATCCATCAGCAATCCCAGCCTGATTACTTAATTCAGCATATTCAAGAGCATTAAACATTAAAGGTTTCGTTGTGACCTGTTGAATTGAATGATCTAATCTTGCTTTAATTTCCACAGGGCCTTTTTTTCCTCTTCTGGTTTTCACAACAATAACACCATTTGCTCCTTGGATTCCATAAATAGCCTGCGTTGAAGCGTCTTTTAAGATGTTAATTGATTCAATTTCATTAGGAGATATGTACTCTAAAGATTGATTGCTATTATAAGAAGTTGGAATTCCATCAATGACCACCAATGGATCTCCATTTCTAGCCGCAGAGATTCCTCGAACAAACAAATCAGTATTTACCCTAGATAGTTCTGAAAATGTTTCCTGAGTTGTCAACCCAACAAATCTTCCTGCAAATGTTTGACTAAGATTTGCTACAGGATGCCTTTCCAAAACATCTCCTGAAACTGTGGAAACTGAACCTGTTAATTCCTTAAAGGATGTACCACTATAACCTAGATCAATTACACGATCTAATTGATGGTTATCGCTATTTAAAACCACATGAATAGAATCACTATCTCCATTAATATCAATAATTTCTGAAGAGTAACCAAGCAAATCAAATCTCAACTCACCTAAAGGCCCATCTATTTCCATTTGAAATGTTCCATCCCAAGTTGTAGAAGTTCCCAAATGAGAGTTAACAGAAGTGATAATTACATCTTTTAGTGGTTTATTGTATTCATCAACCACTTTCCCTAAAACCTTTGACGTTACACTTTGTGCATTTGATATTAAATGAAATACACAAAGGAAAAAGACAAGAAGGTTCAACTTAAAATATGTTCGAAAATTTGTCATCGTTTCTTATTTATTAATTTTACCATCCCGGATTTTGCCAATTTGTTCCAGTAATTGATTTCAACCTATTGGCCTCTGCTAAAGGAATTGGCAACCAAATAAACCTGCTTGTATAATTACGTCTTTCCACATCCCTTACTACTCGACGAGCATAGGTGAAAGATCCATCTGTATTTCTAGTTATGTTCATTGCCGTAATCCATTTATCTGTTTTTTCAAGACTTTCGCCAGGTTTTGCCCATCTTCTTACATCAAAAAATCTATTTTCTTCAAAGGCCAATTCAACTCTTCTTTCATGCCTTACTCGCAAAATCATTTCATCTTTAGTTAGATTTGCTGGGATATTTGGCATTCCTACTCTTGATCGAATCTCATTTACAGCTGTTCGCGCTTCTTCTAAATGTCCCGCCTCTGCTGCCGTTTCAGCAAAATTCAAAATTACTTCAGCTAATCTGAATAATTTCGTATTTGCCCCCCCTACTGGATTGTTTGTTCCTGAATTTGGGTGTAAGAATTTCCTTTCAAAATATCCTGTTCGGGTTGCCTTTCGAACAGTCCGATCTATACCCGTTTGAGGTTCTCCAGCATACGTCGAGATAATCCTAGTTCTAGCCCCTATCCCTGCAGGGAAATTTTCAGGAGATTCTTTAACCTCCGAAAAGTTCCAAAAGGCATATCTTTTAGACCCATTATAATAGATACTAGCATAAAATCTTGGGTCTCTGTTTGCATAAGGATCATTTGGATTATAGGTTTTGTTGTTCTTATTATAATTTGGCTGAAGATGCTTCTCGTCTAAATAAGGATTTGCCAAATCTAAAATAGTCTCGCCATCAATAGTTTCAAAAGCATCAACAATTTCTTGACTTGGACAGGTCCCTGACTTGTAACCATCTTGCGCACCTATACCATCTATATTCCAAACATTTCCTTGACCATCCCTACTTTGCCAAATAGTTTCTTTGTCAATCCTAGTCCCAGAAAACTGCATACCTTGTGTGAAATATTCATTATATAAGGAAGACTTTTCATTGGCAGTAGGCCCAATATGGGATGCATCTGAGAGATAAGTTTGTGGAAAATTAACTTTGTTATATAATTCGTATCCATTGGATCTTAGGTTTGCCAACGAATTTTTATTAATGGTATATGCTTCCTCCCAATAATTTTGACCTGCATTATTTTGAGCACTTGCAGCAAATAAAATAGTCTTGGATTTTATTGCTTCTGCAACAGATTTGGTAATCCGATGCTGCTCGCCTTGATCCGTAATGGTCCATGGTAATTCTGAGGTTCCTAATGCCACGTCACAATCTTCAATGATAAATTTCGCCAACTCATAATAGGTAGGTTTTGTTACCCCTGAAAAATCTGCATCAAATTCCATTGGTTCCTTCATTATTGGCAATGCAGCTCCAAACCACTTTATTAGTTCATGGTAATAGTAGGCTCTCAATAAATGAGCTTCTGCTTTCCATCTTTTACGATCTGACTCATTACTAACAGCTGCTGCATCTATATTCTTAATAAATACGGTGCAGTTTCTAATTCCAGCCCAATATCTATCCCAATAATTTCCATTACCTGCATCAGCACTTAAATTCGTCATTGGATGATTTCCTGCTGATGCGTCTCCATTATAAACTCTTCCTGACATTAAAGTTGGTTCTGATTCTGCATCTGTATCCCAAGCTTCATCACTCCAAACAACCGGACCACGCATCCAGAAAAAATAGCGCGTTCCTTTTGCAGGAATCTGATCATAACAACTATTTAGAAATGCAGCAACCTTCAAATTGTCAGTAAATACATCATCAATGGAAAAGTATCCATCTGGAGCCATATCCAAATTCTTATTACAAGAATTTAATCCAGTACTAAGTATGCCGGCTAAAAAAAATGCATATATATTTTTTCTCAATCTTAAATTCATAATTCTTAAAAATTAAAAAGTAACACTTACCCCCATGTTTAACATTTTGGTTACCGGGTAACCAATAGGATCCACATTCTCTGGATCTAAATGCTTCATAGGTAATTTATCCCATAGGAATAAATTATGACCACTTACATATACTCTAAAGGCATTCACACCTACTGGCTGCAATAATTTTGTCGGTAAAGTATAGGCTAACTCTATGTTTCTTAATCGGATATAAGATCTATTCATGATAAAATAGTCGTTATTTACATGATTTGTATTGCTCTGCGTACTTAGTGCTGGATAAGTAATCTCTTCTCCGTTAGCAAAGCGTTCAGCAGTCCAAGCAGTTTTATGATATCCAAAATATGTTCCTCTATATGTGTTCTCATAAACGCCTTGAGTCCCTCCCCATACACTAGCATAACGTCCTACTCCTTGGAAAAAGACTGAGGCATCAAATCCTGCATAAGAAACGGTTAATCCAAAACCATAAGTGATACCAGGGATAGATGAAGCCCCAATAGGAACCTGATCTTTATCATCAACAACTCCATCCTCATTAAGATCAGCATATTTAAAGTACCCTACCCTCGGAACACCAAAACCATAGCTAGTTGTCGTTAAATATTGATCAAGCTCTTCTTGACTATTAAACATTCCATTGCCATTACTATAGTCGATTTTATATCCAAATGTTTGTCCTAATGCATAGCCTGTACTTCTGTATCTGTTCACATAAGTTTCGTCTCTGATTGGTTCATCTATAAATTTCACCACATTTCGATTTTCTCCGTAGTTTCCATTGAAAGTAAGATGCAACTTATCAGAGATTGCCTTTTTATAACTAAGTTCAAATTCAAAACCCTTATTATTCACTACTCCCATATTTACACGCGGAATATTTGATAGCGATACACCCTGAAAAGAAGGAACCGATTGTCTTTGGATAAGAATTTGACTTCTATCTTCTACATAATAATCGAAGCTAACATTGAGATCTCTAAACAAACTTAAATCCACTCCATAATTCTGTTTCTCCGCTAATTCCCAAGTAATATTTGGGTTTCCAATTAATCCTTGTATAATTCCTTGACCTGAACCAGAATTTGATCCTGGAATTGTAGCCAAACTGCCCAATGGACCTCCTCCCAAGGTATTTTTCGTTTGGTAAAGGAATCTTAATCCTCCCATCTGATCATTACCTACTTTGCCATATGATGCTCTGAATTTTAAATTGTTCAACCAGTCATATTTAGGCATATATGGTTCATTACTAAGAACCCAACCCAAAGAAAATGCTGGAAAAAATCCAAATCGTTTATTAGGTGCAAATTGTTCAGAACCATTATAGCCCATATTTACCTCTGCTAAATAACGATTATCATAACCGTAGGTAAACCTACCTGCAACTCCAATGACATTAAAGGGTATCTCGCCAGCGGTAGTTTCCCAATAGTCCCTTTGCGCTAATATCATCCCACCAACATCATGTTTATTTGCAAAAGTTCTTGAATAATTTAGTGTGCCTTGAAGATTAATATTATATCTTGAATCCGCTCCTTTAGTCAAACTAAGAAGTTCTTCCTCCGAACGTTTTACCGCATAGTTCATGGTATTTGAGCTTGGAACAATTTCTGCCAAATAAAGTCTTTCACGCTTGTATCCTTGTGCTGCAGTAGTTGCTTTCGTATCGTAAGAGACCATACCTTTTAAACTCAGGCCGGTTACAAATTTATCCAAGGAAACATCGATCCCTAAGGAAGCATTCAAGTTGGATCTTATTTCGTTCCTGTAACCCATTCGATTGATAATTTCAAAAGCAGATCTATCCATATATCCTGGATCTACTATTTGGCCTGGTTCCACGCCAAAGCCATCAATAGTTATTGGACCCGGTGTGATAGGAAGAATGGACTGAGCTTGATAAAGTAAATCACGCATCATCCAATTCGTGTCACCACCATATAAGCCAGCTGAAGGCATGTTAACCTCTTCAATATATGTTCCTATATTCAAGAAAGATTTTACATATTGACTGATTTTATAATCTAGATTAGATCTGAAATTATAACGTTGCATCCATGATGATGGATCGTATCCTAATTGCTCTTGTGGTTCTGTGATTAAATTACCACCTTGTCTCAAAAATGCACCATTTACAAAGTAACTCAGTTTGTCTGTTCCGCCTGAACCATTAATATTTACTCTAGTCTGAGGTGTATTCTTTGATATTAATTCTCGGTAATAATCATGATTAGGATACATGTAATTCAATACCATTGCCTTTTGAGCATAATCAGGATCATTTTTATCCAATCCGGTTAAAGGATTTTGATACTTCTCAATCAATTCCTGAGTGTAAGGTGCTGTCAAGCCATCATTTAAAGATGCTTCATTTCGGAGATTCAAATACTCAATGGAAGTTAATCGTTCCGGCTCTCTTGTCAACGAAGTCCAGCTCTGATCAAGACTAGCATTTAATTCGATTTTACCTTCCTTCCCTCGTTTTGTTGTAATTAAAATAACTCCATTTGCTCCTCTTACTCCAAAAACCGCCGTTGCAGAAGCATCTTTCAATACAGAAACACTTTCTACCTCATTAGCATCCAAAGTTCTTATGTTGTCCCTAGGAACTCCATCAATTAATATTAAGGGGGATTGACCATTAGTAGTTGCTGCACCGCGTAAAAACATCGTTGCATCATCCCTTCCTGGTTGACCTCCTCCTCGTTGTACTGAGGATAAGCCTGGTAATTTTCCAGCTAAGGCCACAGCAAGGCTAGCTGAAGGTGTTTTCTTAAGTTCATCGCTCCCAACGGTAGAAATAGCTGCCGTTACGGAGACCTTTTTTTGCTGACCATAAGCTACCACCACTACCTCATCAATATCTTCACCCGTTTTAATCAAATCAATGGAATTGATTTTTCGAGATTCATTTATAGCAATTTCCTGACCTTGGTAACCAATCAGACTAATTAGTAATTTGCCCTTACTTGGTAATTCAAGTTGAAAGTATCCATTCTCATCTGAAGAAGTCGCAATACTGCTATTTTGAAAACGAACGGTAACACCAGAGAGCACTTCCGTCGTTTCTGAGTCTCGAATAATCCCCTCGACCCTCAACGCATTCTGAGCAAATACAGGAAAGTTGCCGAGCACTAATAATAGCACTATACTTACCCGTAAAACCATAGTGTGTTTCTGAAAAAAAGTTATTTTCATATTATTTAGGTTAGTCTTTTTAAAAAAAAATACAGAAGTTGATCTGCTTAATCATAACGATGAACTATTGATTATTTTGGATCGAAAAATCGAATATTTATTCCAAAACATCGTATTTCTACTTATTTTAAAAAATTCTAATAATTACAATTGTAGATCGGTAATCTATTGGTTAATCGAGCAACTTCACTGCTCAACGGATCAAAAATAGTGATACTCAAATCAATTCGCGTCCTGTACCATCCTGATTAATGATTTTTTTAACACTTGATAATCAGTAAATTACAAACTAGTGCAAAGAAAAATCATATAAAAGATGATTTAAAACAAAAAGCTTCCCTGGCGAGAAGCTTTTTTGTGTTTAAGACATGCTGATCACCTCGTCAAGGTAATCTGGTCAAAGGAAAGACCATTCTTATGTCTTCATATATAAATTATTAACAAACCCAAATTTAAGTCCTGAAAAAACGTAGTTCAATCAGGTCGTTTGGAATAGGTAAACTATTCCAATGTTCATGAATAACAAGTGCTGCACCCACAGCAGTTGCTTGCGCCATCGAGGCGGCATAGATTTCAATATGAGGATATTCTTGCGCCAATAAATTCATATAAATAAGATTTTTACTGAATCCACCATCCACAAAAATCCGTGTTGTCTTCTTCTGTGACAAAATGAAATTCGTTGATTTGATCTGTGCTTTTACCAAATGCATAATCATCACATGGTAGGCAAAATTGAAATCAGGAAACTGACTAAGATCGAGTTTAGCGAATGCATCAAGATCTTCAGCTATCGAATTCATATTAACAGCCTTAATTGTTTCCCAGTTAATATCAATATTGCGAAACCGTGCTGTCGTTACACCAAAGAAATCGGCAATTCTTTTCGATTGTATATCATGTTCTTGTCCAGCAAATAACCTTGAGGCCTTTACTGAACCGCCTGCATAAGACAAATATGACAAGCAATCGTTTTGCAATTCATGCTTGGTCAGCGGCGTATTATTAAAAGGATTTAATGAAATACACCAAGTTCCCGTAGAAATTAGAACAAAAGGTTCATGGAAATTCAGTAAATAAGGAATTAGAGCAGAAGAACTATCATGAAGTCCAACACCAATTTTAAAAGTACTTCCCGGAAAATTAGCGGCAAAGATCTCATCTGATTGCACAATAGGAGCTAATTTTTCATCCAACCCTTTATCTGAAATCCACTGATGGTAAGTGCGTTTATTAAAATCCCACATGGCTGTATGGCATCCTATGCTAGTCATATCGGAATACATTTTTCCTGACAATAAAAAGCTTAGGTATTGGGGCAAATGCAGGGCATATTTAGTACGCTTAAAAACATCAGGTTGATCATGCATTAATCGATACAATTGTAAGCCTGAATTTAAACTCCCCAGTATCGGAGACGCCGTAGAAAGACTAAAAATCTCTGGTCCACCATATGCTGAATGAAGGACATTCATTAAGTCTAGTGGATAATCCTTTAAATAATTATATAAAGGTGTAAGCGGTTGACCATCTTCCCCCACATAGACTAAACTAGCTCCATAAGAAGTGAAATTAATAGCTTTGACCTCAAACTCTGTTTTTCTAAAAATCTCATGTAAAGAATCAAAAACAGAAAGGCGTAAACTTTCTAAATTTTCACAAGGATCACCATCCTCATCTTCAGTTTCCAAAAAACGGGCTGATTTTTCAAAAACAATTTGATAGTGTTCATCAAACAGAAAAAGTTTTTTGTTGGTTTTTCCTACATCAAAAATGGCAACAACCGGTATACTTTTCTTTGTGATCATTCTGAAATTTTATAAACCCGTAGCTTTCGTATTAGAACCTCTATCCTGAATTAATGCTTGACGGATCTTTAAATCATCAAAAAGTGCAATTGGATCCAAGGCCCCGCCCTGCAAAAGTCTCGCTTGTGCTACGATTGATCGAACATCTGTTCTAAAAGCATTTTGAAGAATTTGTTGCGATTTCACAATATCATTATTTTTCTGAGCGATTTGAAGACCATCACGGTCCACCAATAATGCCTGCGTATAGGCAATCATAATAGCTTCTACCGATTCAAGTAAATCAACTAAAGGATCTTTTAAATTATGCGATGCATCGATCATCCATCCTAAACCTGTGGCATGATCAAGACCACGCGCATCCATACCCTCAACAAGCTCGTTAAAAATCAAAAACAACTGGTAAGGTTTGATACTTCCTGCTGTCAAATCATCATCCGCATATTTACTATCATTGAAATGAAAGCCGCCTAATTTACCCTCCATCAAAAGTAAGGCTACAATTTGTTCAATATTCGCATTCGCGAGATGATGTCCCAGATCCACTAGTGTATAGGCTTTAGGACCTAATTTGTTTGCCAATAGTAAGGACTGCCCCCAATCACCAATGGTCATGGAATAAAAGTAAGGTTCAAACGCTTTATATTCAATAAATAACTTCCAGTCCGCTGGAAGATGATCATAAATTTGTTTTAAACTATCATACGTATTTTGGAAAGCTTGTCTAAAATTCAGTTGACCAGGAAAGGAGGAACCGTCAGCCAACCAAACAGTTAGTGCTTTGGAACCTAAGGCAATTCCGTGATTTATTACCTGAATATTATGATCTATAGCTTGCGCCCTAACCTTGGGGTCAACGTGGTGCAAGGAGCCAAATTTATAACTGTGTTCTTGATCAGGTTGATCCTGAAAAGTATTCGAATTTACCGCATCAAAGGTCAAATCATACGATGCCGCTAGCTCTTTTATTTTCGAGGCATCCTCTGGGATATCCCATGGAATATGCAAGGAAATAGCACCGCTCGATTTATTTAGCGCATGTAATAAACCCACATCTTCAATTTTTTGTTCCAAATTACCAGGCTCACCTTGGCCTGAAAAGCGACCAAAGCGCGTCCCCCCCGTCCCTAAAGCCCAACTTGGAATAGCAATTTGAAATTTTTGAAGTTTAGAAATAAGCTGATCAACCTGAGGTATATCCTGCGAAATAAATTCGAAGGAACGATTATGTTTTGCCTCTAAGGCTTGATTATGTTTAAGTATATCTTCTTTTTTAATTCTCATTATAAGCAATTTAATGTATCTATAAGGCTGTATTTATCGTACAAAAGCCATGGCAACACCACCATCTACATTAAGAATATTTCCTGTAGATTTATTCAATAATCCACCTACAAAAGCTAAACATGCATTGGCAATATCTTCTGGTAAAATGATCTCATTCAATAAGGTACGTTTAGCATAAAAAGCAGGTAATTCCTCTACGGTCACGCCGTAAGCCTTTGCTCTGCCTTCTGCCCAACCGCCAGCCCAAATATTACTATCTGATATAACAGCATCTGGATTTACAACATTAACACGAATTTTATCCGGCCCTAATTCAGTCGCATTTAATCGACTCAAATGTAATTGCGCAGCTTTGGCACTACCATATCCCGCATTATTAGGACCACTCACCAATGCATTTTTGCTGACCACATTCACGATATCACCACCAATATTTTGAGCCTTCAATACCTTAACTGCTTCTCGCGTAATAAAAAACTGTCCTTTTACTAATACATCGTAAAGCAAACTTAAATCTTTTGCGGTATGATCTTCAATTGTTTTAGAAATTGATAAGCCAGCATTGTTAACTACGATATCAATTCCACCAAAACTCAAATTAGCCTTTTCAAAAGCAGCTTGTATTTGCTCTTCGTTGGTTACATCTAATGTTGCTGTGGCGACATTATCGGCGCCAAAAGCGCTAATAAATTCGGACTCGGCAGCTTGTAGGCGTTCAACATTCAAATCATTTAATAAGACAACGGCTCCCTGCTCAGCAAACTTTTTAGCAATCGCTTTTCCAATACCACCGGCACTTCCAGTCACTAACGCTATTTTACCGGAAAGAATTTTAGGTTTGGGCATACGCTGTAATTTAGCTTCCTCTAATAACCAATACTCAATATTGAAAGCTTCTTGTCTTGGTAGAGAAGTATAAGCACTAATTGCCTCTGCTCCTTTCATAACGTTTATCGCATTCGTATAAAATTCAGCGGCCACGCGAGCAGTTTGTTTATCCTTAGCAAAAGCAAACATTCCAACCCCAGGATAGATAATTATAACTGGATTTGGGTCACGGATCGCCGGACTATTAGGATGCTTACACTGCTCATAATAATCAGTATACATTGCTCTATAAGCCACAAACAAAGGTTCTACTTTATCCTTAACATCCTGATAATCAGTTAAATTTTCCTGTTTATCCAAATTCAAGATTAACGGTTGAATTTTCGTGCGCAAAAAATGATCAGGACAACTAGTCCCTAATGGAGCCAATCTTTCTAAATCATTTGAATTTATATATTCTAGGACACGGGGATCATCTGTAAAATGGCCGATCATATGGCGCTCACTAGAGCAAAATCCCCTAAGAATTGGCGCTAATTTAACCGCTTGATCCTGTCGTTCAGAACTTGAAAGACTTTCTATCTTTTGTCCACCAAAGACAGGTCCTTGTTTTCCTAAATTTTCTTCTATATAATTAGCACATGCCTCAATAACATCTAGTGAATTTACGTAACTCTCATAAGCCGTATCTCCCCAAGTAAATAATCCATGCGAACCCAACATAATGCCTCTAATCCCAGGATTTTCTTCCAGACAATCCCTTAATTGAAGTCCCAAATCAAAGCCTGGTTTTTGCCAATCTACCCAACCAATTGTTCCTTGAAATAACTCCTGAGTTATGCGTTTACCATCCTTAGCTGCTGCTATAGCAATAGCCGCATCTGGATGTAGATGATCTATGTGTTTAAAAGGAAGGAACCCGTGAAGTGGTGTGTCAATCGAGGGTGCTTTTGAATTCAAATCAAAAATACAATGGTTAAATAATTCGACCATTTCATCTTCAAATTCAATACCACGATAAACATTTTCCAAATTCCTTAACCGCTCGACATATAAGGCGGCAAGTCCGGATTTTTTAAGTGTACCAATATCACCACCAGAACCCTTAATCCACATGACCTCCACCTGTTCACCTGTCAAAGGATCATCAGATCTGACCTTACAGGAGGTGTTACCGCCCCCATAATTTGTTATTCTCAAATCCGATCCGAGTAAGTTTGATCGGTATAATAATAAAGCAACTTCATCCCCTTTCAGGTTCTCAGCATGTTCATTATCCCATAAATAGTTTACGTGCTTATATTTTTTCAAAGTCATAAATATTGTTAATTACTATTCTAATGTTTTAGCGAATCCAACGATACAGATAGATAAAATAATAAAAGCTATACCTGCAATAATAGCTCTGTTAGTAAGTTTGCTAACTCCCTTCCATTCCTTTAGTGCTATGCCCCAAGCATTGGAAATTAATATGATAAAAGCCATATGCAAAATCCAAGAACTAGCACCGTTCCCTAAGCGACTCTCCCCCATTCCATAAAAGAAAAACTGGAGATACCAGGTGGTACCAGCCACAGCACACAACAAAAAGTTTTTAGTTAGTGGAGTAGACTTATTTCCATAATCACTAACTGATTTGTTTTTAAACAACAAATAAGTACACCATACAAAATTGGTGGTAAACCCTCCCCATAAGATCACAATGTAGGTAACGTTATTCTGATATAAAAACTCCCCTTGATCAGGATTTGTCGCCTTCCAAATATTGTTAGCAACCTCTGCCATAGGCTTTCCTGATTCAATTCCAAAATTAAAACAAGCACTTAGAATCCCTGAAATAATGGCAACTATAATCCCCAATCCAAAATTATAACCAGATTTAGTCTCGGCAGATAGCGTAGCTAGACTTTTCTCTTTCAGAATCCCTGCCTTGGCGCAAAGATAAATACCCACTATACAAACCAGTAATCCTATTAAAACGCAAATACCAGCCGTTTCTGTAAAAAAGTAATCGATACCTTGCTTACCTGTCGTTTTATTAAAATAATAATAAATAGCGGGCATTAAGGAACCGAATACCATACTTAAGCCCAAAATAACACTACTGCCCAAGGAAACACCGAGATAACGAACACCTAGTCCATAAGTTAAACCGCCAATTCCCCAAAGTAATCCGAAAAGAAAGGTATATCCTAGAATACTTGTGTTAGTGTTCTCAATAATTTGTGCAAAATCAGGTATAGTAAGCCAAGCGGCAATCGGTGGAATGATAATCCAAGAGAAGAGTCCTCCTAAGATCCACATGGATTCCCAGGACCAACCCTTTACTTTTTTATAAGGGACATAAAAACTTCCCGAGGCGAATCCACCAATGAAATGAAATAAGACTCCTGCTAATGCATTCATAAATTAATTTTAAAATGTTTTATAGGTTAATATTTAAATCTAAGATATTTCAATTTTTAGATTCAACTGTTATGGACTGTCATGGGAATGGCCATTTTTTTTGTAGGTAGTCTTTTACTTATTACCAAAAAAAACACTAGAATTTACTAGTGTTTAAAAAACCATGGCCAAGCAGTGCTACACTAAGCATCAATTTCCGATCAGAAATATATTTTTATAGTTAAGGCATCTAACAAAAAAATAACCCCAGTTACGATCACTAAATAAAAACCTTCCCTGCAGTATGTTGACGAACCATATCTAGGGAAACCCCAGGGTGTAATTCAATCACTTTAAATCCACCTTGCTCCAAGACATCAAAAACGCCAAGTTCGGTGACAATCTTTTTCACGCAAGCAACTCCTGTCAAAGGCAAGGTACATTCGGTCAATAATTTAGATTCACCTTGTTTATTAACATGTTGCATAGCAACTATTATATTTTCAGCGCTCGAAACAAGATCCATCGCCCCTCCCATCCCTTTTACCAACTTACCTGGAATTTTCCAGTTAGCAATATCTCCATTCTGTGAAACCTCCATAGCACCCAATATGGTCAGGTTAATTTTTCGTGAGCGGATCATTCCAAAGCTCATGGCTGAATCAAATAATGCAGAGCCTGGCAAGGTGGTTATCGTTTGCTTGCCAGCATTAATATAATCAGGATCCTGTTCACCTTCATAAGGAAACGGTCCCATCCCTAATAAACCATTTTCACTCTGTAGGACAACATGAATATCATCAGGTATATAATTCGCTACTAATGTAGGAATGCCAATACCCAAATTGACGTAATCCCCATCCTTAATCTCTTTTGCAATTCGTTTTGCAATACCGTATTTATCTAACATAGCTTAACATTTCTTAATAATCATCGCACTGGCCCCACCTCCGCCATTACAAATCGCAGCTAAACCAATACGACCACCTTCTTGCAGTAAAACGGAGGATAAGGTGACGATGATTCGAGCTCCTGAACAGCCAAGAGGATGTCCTAGGGAAACAGCACCACCGTAGACATTTATATTTTCCAATGATAAACCTAAGAGCTTAGCATTCGCCAGGGCAACTACTGAGAAAGCTTCATTAAATTCAAAATAATCTATATCATGAAGCGTTAAACCTGCTTTCAATAATACTTTTTTGACCGCTAATGTAGGCGTAGTAGTGAACCACTCGGGTGATTGCTCGGCATCAGCATAAGATATTATTTCCGCTAGCGGCTCAATTTTTAACTCTTTAACTTTTTCCGCTGACATTAAGACTAATGCAGCTGCTCCATCACTTAATGTTGATGAATTTGCTGCTGTAATTGTCCCCTGCGATTTAAAAGAAGGCCTAAGTTGAAGCATTCGTTCAAAATTAGCTGATTTCAACTCCTCGTCTTGCTTCACCCATAAAACATCTTTTTTGGACTTCACTTCCACAGGAATCACTTCCTGATCAAATTTTCCAGTATCCCATGCCAGTTGACTCCGTTTATAAGATTCAATGGCATGTGCATCTTGATCGGAACGACTAATTTCATATTTCTCGGCGCAGAGCTCAGCACAACTACCCATAGACTGGTTCGAATAAACATCAGTTAGGCCATCATTAAGTAAGCCATCAATTAGTTGTTGGTGACCAAACTTCGCTCCCCACCTGGCGCTAGAATCGTAAAACGGAACCTGACTCATCGATTCCATTCCTCCGGCTATAACAACATGAGCATCACCTAAAAGAATTTGTTGAGCCGCAATTGAAATCGCTTTCATTCCGCTAGCGCATACCTTATTTATGGTAGTCGCATTGACACGATCAGGTAAGCCCGCTAATTTTGAAGCTTGCCTGGCAGGTGCCTGACCTAAATTGGCTTGTAATACCGACCCCAAGTACACTTCATCGATTTGATTACGATCCAAATCAATATTTTCCAGCGCTCCCTGAATCACTTTGGCACCAAGCTCAGTAGCGGCTAAACTTGCTAGACTGCCACCAAAACCACCGATTGCCGTTCGTTTGGCCGCAACTACATATACTTTTTCACTCATTTTCGTCTTGTTTTCTTACCGTACTTTTTTCAATTCTTTTCTCATAGTTCTCCCCTTGAAAAATTTTTTGAACAAAAATTCCTGGTGTGTGAATAAAATTAGGATCAAGCTCACCGGGTTCAACGAGTTCCTCGACCTCAGCAATAGTAATTTTCCCACACATGGCCACCACATGATTAAAATTACGAGCAGTACCTCTATAAATTAAATTACCCATTGTATCCCCCTTCCAGGCTTTTACCAAGGCAAAATCAGGTTCAAACGCATATTCCATAAGATAATCCTTTTCAACGCCATGAAATGAAAATCGACGAACTTCTTTTCCTTGAGCAACTTCCGTCCCAACACCTGCTGGTGTATAGATAACTGGTAAGCCGTAACCACCCGCCATAAATCGCGTCGCTAAGGTGCCTTGTGGAATTAAATCAACTTCCAACTCACCACTTAGCATTTGTCGTTCAAACTCAGCATTCTCACCAACATAAGAAGCAATCATTTTTTTTATCTGCCTATTTTGCAGTAGTAGACCTAAACCAAAATCATCTACCCCCGCATTATTACTTATGCATGTTAGGTTTTTACAGCCTCGTAGCATCAAAGCACTAATTAAATTTTCAGGAATACCACATAAACCAAACCCTCCGAACGAAATAACCATTTCATCCTGGATGTCCCTAATTGCTTCCAAAGCATTTGAAACCGTTTTATCAATCATTGTTAGATTATATAAGAATTAGCATGAATGTAGACTAAAAAGTAGCCTAGAAGTTTATAATTATCATGCAAATTACCTCGACTCAGTTAAAGAGGAATTTGCATCTATAAAATTAGTCATTTTATGTTAAAACGTTCAAATTCAATGATTTTTAAGATTCCGCTATCAATATGGTATTTTTATTCAAAGTTTAACATCAATAATTTCTTCCCATTACAATAGGGTTAATAAAAACACCCATTAAAAAAAATAATATAAGCCAAACAGGTGTTTATTTTCAAGTCCAACATCCTACTAACGTTAGAAATACCATGTACCTTTCGTATACATTCAATAGCTTAGAAAAAATCAATAATTTATAAATTTTTTTAGTTTGTCTAATTAAATTGCTAAACTTGGTCAATAAAGCAAGAAATTACCTTACACTATGCGATTATTATCTATAATTTTATTTATTTGGGTCTTAAGCCCAACTGTTGTTGGACAAACCTTACAACAAAAATTAATGACCTCAAGTTTAGACAGTCAATTTGTTTATTTGAATGCGCAATCCCGATCACAGGACGCTAGTTTCAAAATTATTAGAAAAACAAATCTGGACATTATCCGTCGAAATGTTAAAGATTCATTAAACACTTACCGAAAGCAGATAGCCGAACTAAAAAATAACGCTTCCAGCTCAGTCGAGAACATACAAGGTCTAAAAGACTCTGTAACCAATCTTTCGAATTCACTTGAAATAGAAGAAAAGAAAACCAATAGTATTTCTTTTTTAGGAATCGACTTTGCAAAAGGCTCTTATCATACTATGGTTTGGACCATTATTTTAGTTTTAGGTGTTGCTTTTGTAGGGACTTTATTTGCATTTCGTAAAGCAAAGGTTGACACGGATGAATCAAAAATTACAGTTGACGAATTACAAGAAGAGCTGCAAACGCTTCGGAAAAAAACGATGGAAAGAGAGCAGTTACTTAAACGTCAATTATTAGACGAACAACTCAAGAGAAATTCTTAATCTGTTAAGAATTTCTAAGAAATAAAAAGACGTAGGCACACACTACGTCTTTTTTTATTTATTTTTATCTTGACCTAGTAAATTACTTTCTACAGTGCAGAAAAATGACAGGGATCCTTCATTCATATTTCAAAATTCAATTCCGCCGATGTAATCGAAAAATTACCGAGACAGGGATTCCAGTACTGATAGCCTATCCTATATTTATTGCCCTCCTTTTTTTAGTATTTCATTTACTAAGTCTGTACCCATTCTGGACATCATGTATTATTAGCCTGTCAACTATTCAAATTCTTTTTAGCCTTTCAGATTACGATAGAAATATTTTTTTAAAATCCATATACCGTGAAAAGGATTATTACAGCATACGAATAGTAGAAAATCTATTGATTTGCTCGGTCAGCATTATCTTACTAATTATTTCCGAAAATTATTGGCATACAGCTTTAATTATCCTGGCATGTATACTATTTCTATTCACCACTACTGTTAGGTTTTGGAAAACAAGTCTCCCAACACCATTTACAAAGAAACCATTCGAATTTATCCTGGGGTTTCGAAAGACATGGTTATTGATTCTAGTCATTTATCTATTAGGGGCTATCGGCTTGCTACATGGCAATGAAAACTTAGGATTATTTTGTGTTTTTTGTATTAGCATTTGCTGCAGCTTTTATTATCAAGATCCGGAAAACATTTATTTTTACTGGAATAACAATAGAAAACCTGTATCATTTTTAATTTATAAAATCAAAAGAGGAATTTTGCAGTTATCCATACTTTTACTACCGTTAATCTTATTATTCCTAATTTTATTTCCTAGTTCATATTTGAAAATTATACTAGTGTGGGGTCTGGTGATGCTGTTGATACCTACCACGATATGCGTAAAATACGCCGTATATCCGCGCAAAATCAGCATAACCGAAGGACTTATGCTGGGCTTATGTTTAAGTTTTTATCCATTAGTTTTAGCCTTAATCCCTTATTATATATCAAAAGCTATTAAAAATCTAACGAATCTCTAATGATTACTTTACATAATCTTGCAAAAACCTTTGGTAATAAAGCGGTGCTTGTTTCCATAAATTATCAATTTGAACCAGGCAAAACATATGGTATAGTGGGTGAAAATGGAGCAGGGAAAACGACGCTATTCCGCTGTATCGCTGGGTTAGAAAAATATACAGGCATTATAGACGGAAGTAAAACTCCCATAAAAAATCATCTTGGATATTTACAGTCCGAATTTTATACGCAATCAAAACTGACAGCACAGGAATATATATATCTTTTAACAGATGCTAGAAACATAAAAATTGATGATTTATCTAAAAAAAACATTTTTGAATTACCCTTGAACCAATATATATCAACATATTCTACCGGGATGAAGAAAAAATTAGCGTTGACAGCCTTGCTCCTTCAAAAAAATGATTACTTTATTTTTGATGAACCATACAATGGGATCGATTTACAAAGTAGTATTTTATTTACCGCTATCCTCAAAAAAATAAAAAACGCTGGAAAAACCATATTAATATCTTCCCATATATTTTCAACCTTAAAAGAGACGTGCGATGAAATAATCTTATTAGAAAATGGTCGGTTTTCTAATGCGGTACCACAAGCAGAATTTGACAATTTAGAAGATTTTATGAAAGAAAAAATACTAACTAAAAATCTTAAAAATTTAGATTTTTAGTTAGTATTAGCATGCCCACAAGCTCTATAACATATGCTAGTCAAGTCCAATAATAATTGCTGTAAATATGATAACGTCTATAAGACCCCGAATCTAGCATAGTTAGGATACATTACGTTACACAAGACAAAACTGACAGCTTCATGTGCATCCAAAGTTAAAAAGTATAAAATCTGTGCTTAAATATGACTCCCGAAATAAAATAGGCGGACTACCTATGTTTAAAGTCAGTTAATTACAAGTAAATCACTGAAAACCTGCCTCGTAAAAAACTAAATACCTTCCTTTTTCGATGAAATATATTGGTTTTTAAAAAAATAAAAATTAAATATGCATATCCCTTTTGGTTTTCAGGAGATAAAACTTATTTTTGCATTCCAAAATACGGATGTAAATAATCTGTTTTTAAATTGATTAATAAATTTTAGTTCCTATAATATGCCCAATATTGGTAAAATAGCGCAGATTATCGGCCCAGTTGTTGACGTCAACTTTGCCGAAAATGAAAGTCTTCCAAAGATTTATGACGCTTTGTACATTGAAAAAGAAAATGGACATCGTGTTGTACTAGAAGTTCAACAGCACTTAGGTGAGGAAAGAGTTCGTACAATTGCAATGGATGCGACTGAAGGTTTAGTACGTGGTATGCAAGTCTTTGATACAGGATCTCCTATCAAAATGCCAATTGGCGAGGAAATAAAAGGTCGTGTATTTAATGTAGTTGGTGACCCTATCGACGGGATTCCAGCGGTAGACAAATCTCAAGGTAGATCTATTCATAATGTACCTCCTAAATTTGAAGATTTATCAACAGAATCAGAAGTACTTTATACAGGTATTAAAGTAATTGACTTATTAGAACCCTATGCAAAAGGTGGTAAAATTGGTTTATTTGGTGGTGCTGGTGTAGGTAAAACAGTATTAATTCAGGAATTAATCAATAACATTGCGAAAGGCCACGGTGGTCTATCTGTATTTGCAGGTGTTGGCGAACGTACACGTGAAGGGAACGATTTACTTCGTGAGATGTTGGAATCAGGTATTATTAAATACGGTGATCATTTCATGGAAGAAATGGAAAAAGGTCAATGGCCTTTAGATACGGTTGACTTAGAATTAATGAAAGAATCAAAATGTACTTTCGTATTCGGTCAGATGAATGAGCCTCCAGGTGCACGTGCTCGTGTTGCTTTATCAGGATTAACCATCGCGGAATATTTTCGTGACGGTGATGGTGAAGGTCAAGGACGTGATGTATTATTCTTCATCGATAATATCTTCCGTTTCACACAAGCAGGTTCTGAGGTATCGGCATTATTAGGTCGTATGCCTTCAGCTGTAGGATACCAACCGACATTAGCAACTGAAATGGGGTTAATGCAAGAGCGTATTACTTCAACTAAAAATGGATCGATTACATCTGTACAAGCAGTTTATGTACCTGCGGATGATTTAACTGACCCAGCTCCGGCGACAACTTTTGCTCACTTAGACGCAACAACAGTATTGTCTCGTAAAATATCTGAATTGGGTATTTATCCAGCGGTTGACCCATTGGACTCAACTTCCCGTATTCTTTCGCCGGCAGTATTAGGTGATGAGCACTATAATACGGCACAAAGAGTTAAAGAAATTCTACAACGTTATAAAGAACTTCAAGATATCATTGCAATCTTAGGAATGGATGAGCTTTCTGAAGAAGACAAATTAACTGTTCATCGTGCACGTCGTGTTCAACGTTTCTTATCACAGCCTTTCCATGTAGCAGAACAATTTACAGGGTTAAAAGGATGTTTAGTAGATATCAAAGAAACGATCAGAGGATTCAATATGATTATTGATGGCGAAGTAGATCAATACCCAGAAGCATCATTCAACCTAGTAGGTGGAATCGAAGATGCCATCGAAAAAGGTAAAAAACTATTAGCAGAAGCAGTGTAAAAGTAGGATATACTATTATAAGTATGAAATTAACAGTAATAACGCCAGACAAATTAGCTTTTGAAGGTGAGGTGACAGCGGTTACCGTACCAGGATCAGCAGGTTCTTTTCAGATTTTGAAGAATCATGCAGCTATTGTCTCTACGCTAGAAGATGGTAAAGTAATTATTAAGGATAATAACTCCGAACAGGTCATTATAATTAAAGGTGGTGTGGTCGAAGTAAAGGAAAACGTTATCATCATTTTAGCAGAAGGCATTACCGAGCAGTAGTTAAAATATAACATAAAAAATAGCCCTTAAGACTTCGCGTTTTAAGGGCTATTTTTTTTGAGTTTATAACAGGTTTTGGAGATTTTAGGAAGAATTTCATACTAAAATGAAAAATCATGAGTTTACTAAAAATATACCGATTTTAATTTTAGTCTACAGAGCTCGAAATAATTATTCATAAATCAATTAAATTGCAGTATAATATTCTATAATAAATTATTTATCGAAATAAAAAACTTTATCAAAATACTGTGTTTGCCTATTGTAAAAAATTTTTATTCAGAGTAACTTACAAATGCATTAGATAGTAAATCATTTTAACGATTTTGAAGATGCCCCTATTAATGGAATTCAACTAAGGATTATGCAGTATTACGATCAAGACACGTTGATTTATTTAAATGACAAGTTTGTCAGGGCAAATAATGCCACTGTGGACCTCTTTGGCCAGTCTTTACATTATGGATATGGAGCCTTTGAAGGGTTGCGTGCTTACAGTACACATAACGGCACAAGAATTTTCAAAGCCGAAGAACATTTCGAACGTTTGAAAAATTCATGTGAAGCTATCGGACTTCCCTATCGTTGGGATCATCGTGATCTCATTGAGCGCACTTATGAATTATTGGAGGTAAATAAACTGCGAGGGGCCTATATTCGTCCCTTAGTATATTCAGGTTCCAACATGCATTTGACTACTTCTAATACCGCTAATTTAATGATTGCGGCCTGGGAATGGGCGCCTTATCTTGGTCAAAACCTATTACGAGTTAATATCTCTAAAATACAGCGTCCCAATCCAAAATCATTCCCAACAGACGCTAAGGTTTCAGGGCAATATATTAATTCAATTTTAGCCACTAGTGATGCTATTCAACAAGGTTTCGACGAGGCCTTATTGATGGATCAAGAGGGATTCGTAGCCCAAGCTTCAAGTGAAAATCTATTTATCGAAAAAGACAACAAAATTTATACGCCACCATTAGGTAATATCTTTCCAGGAATCTCCAGAGAGACAGTTAAGGAAATCTGTAAAAGCTTAAATTTCGAGATTATAGAAAAACGTTTGACGATCAAAGAAGTTTATGAGGCAGACAGTGCTTTTTTAAGTGGTACCGCAGCAGAAATAATTGGAATAAAACAAGTAGATCATGTGATTTTTCCAGAAGAATGGGAAGACACTGTCGGATCATCTATTCAAAGAAAATATAAAAATTTAGTATTAGAGCAAGAGAATTATGAAGTCATCATCTGATAACCAAAACGAAATCAACAAGTACAGCCGAATTTTCACGCAAGATAAAACGCAACCGGCTGCCAAAGCCATGTTATATGGAATTGGCTTAACTGATGCCGATATGGAAAAGGCTCAGGTGGGTATTGCCAGTATGGGATACGACGGTAATACCTGTAATATGCACCTCAATGATTTGGCTCAGGTCGTCAAAAAAGGGGTATGGGAAAATGATTTAGTCGGTTTAACTTTTGGAACCATTGGGGTCAGTGATGGCATGAGTAACGGTACTGATGGCATGCGCTACTCATTAGTATCACGTGATGTGATTGCAGATAGTATCGAGACTATTTGTGGTGGTCAATATTACGATGGTTTAATTGCCATCCCGGGATGCGATAAGAATATGCCTGGCGCCATCATGGCTATGGGAAGACTAGATAGACCAGCTATCATGGTTTATGGTGGAACAATTGCACCAGGCTATTACAAAGGAGAAGAATTAAATATAGTTTCAGCTTTTGAAGCCCTAGGGAAAAAAATTGCAGGAACAATTTCTGATGAAGATTATGACGGTGTGGTCCGTCATACTTGTCCCGGAGCCGGCGCTTGTGGTGGTATGTACACGGCCAATACCATGGCATCAGCTATAGAGGCTATGGGAATGAGTTTACCTTATTCTTCATCGAACCCTGCTACTTCTGGGGAAAAATTAGCAGAATGTCACGAAGCGGGAAAATACATTCGTATTCTGCTAGAAAAAGATATAAAACCCTCGGATATAATGACACGCAAGGCTTTTGAAAATGCGATGCGTATAATTGTCATTTTGGGGGGCTCTACCAATGCCGTACTACACTTTGTGGCTATGGGACACGCTGTCGGTGTGGAAATTACACCAGATGATTTCCAGCGTATGTCTGATGAAACTCCTGTATTGGCAGATTTCAAGCCTTCAGGGAAATTTCTGATGCAAGATTTACATCAGTACGGTGGGGTTCCTGCCGTAATGAAATACCTACTTGACGAAGGATTATTACACGGAGATTGCTTAACTGTTACCGGAAAGACCATCGCGGAAAACTTAACTGAGGTAAAATCGATCATAGACTATAATCAACCTATTATTCAACCGCTAAGTGCACCTATAAAAGCGACGGGGCATCTCCAAATTCTGTATGGAAATTTAGCAGAACTTGGTTCTGTCGCTAAAATTTCAGGAAAAGAAGGTGAAAAATTTACAGGGCCAGCGCGTGTATTTGATGGAGAACATGACTTGGCAAAAGGATTACAAAGCGGAAGAATTAAACCTGGCGATGTTGTGGTAATAAAAAATGAGGGACCTAAAGGTGCCCCTGGAATGCCAGAAATGTTAAAACCAACCTCCTTAATTATCGGTGCCGGATTAGGTACCTCAGTGGCTTTAATTACAGATGGAAGATTTTCTGGCGGTACACATGGGTTTGTCGTGGGCCACATAACACCAGAGGCTTTTGACGGAGGATTAATTGGTTTAGTACTGGATGATGACATTATCGAAATTGATTCAATTAACAACAGTATCAATTTGAAAGTTTCAGACCAAGAAATTGAAAACAGAAGATCTACATGGCAGCAGCCAGCCCTTAAGGTCACAAAAGGAGTATTATACAAATATGCAAAAACAGTATCAAATGCCTCATTAGGCTGTGTAACTGATTTATAGGTAAAGCCTATGAATTCCGAGCATATTTAGAAATAGGAGTAATTAGAAGACTTAAATGACAAGCGGTTTAACCTTATAGAAAAGAGAATCAATCTATACGTGCAAATCGACAAATAAAACATCACATGAGTACACTTGAAAAAACGGACATAAAGGAGTGTAAAACCATCGCAGCAAATACACAAATAAGCGGGTCTCAAGCAGTATTGGAATCTTTAATCCATGAAAAAGTAGATACCATATTTGGTTATCCAGGAGGTGCCATAATGCCTATTTATGACGCTTTATATGATTATAATGATAAATTGAGTCATATCTTGGTCCGCCACGAACAAGGTGGAATACATGCGGCACAAGGATATGCGCGTACCTCAGGTCGCGTAGGTGTGGCATTTGCTACAAGTGGTCCGGGAGCAACTAACTTAGTAACAGGGTTAGCCGATGCAATGATTGACAGCAATCCAATTGTATGCATCACCGGCCAGGTCTTTGCCTCTTTACTTGGAACTGACGCTTTCCAAGAAACTGATGTCATTAATATTACAACCCCAGTAACGAAATGGAACTATCAAGTGACAGATGCATCAGAGATACCTTCTGTCCTTGCTAAAGCTTTCTATATAGCCAGAACTGGCCGGCCAGGACCGGTATTAATTGATATCACAAAAAACGCCCAGATTCAACTATTCGATTATGAAGGCTACCAGCCGTGTAAACATATTCGAAGTTACCGTCCCGCCCCTATTGTTCGTAAAGAATACTTAGAGGAAGCTGCTAAACTTATTAATGCCGCTAAAAAACCATTTGTTTTATTTGGACAAGGTATTATTTTAGGAAGGGCTGAAAAAGAATTTAAATCTTTTATTGAAAAAGGGGGATTCCCATCGGCTTGTACAGTCATGGGGTTAAGTGCAATTCCGACTGATCATCCATTACATGTAGGCATGTTGGGCATGCATGGCAATTACGCGCCCAATGTCATGACCAATGATTGTGATGTCTTAATTGCTATTGGGATGAGATTTGATGACCGAGTTACAGGCAGATTGGATAAATATGCAAAACAAGCGGCGATAATTCACCTAGATATTGATCCGGCTGAAATTGATAAAAATGTCAAGGCTACAGTACCAGTTTGGGGAGACTGTAAAGAAACCCTACCCCTACTTACGGAATTAATCATACAAAACGACCATAGTAATTGGCTTGAAAAATTTCGTGAACTTGAAAAAGAAGAAATTAAGGAAGTGATACAAGAGGAGTTAAATCCCAGCACAGAAATCCTGACCATGGGTGAGGTTATTAAGGTCTTGAACGAATTAACAGAAGGAAACGCAGTCGTAGTGACTGATGTTGGCCAACATCAGATGGTCACTTGTAGATACGCAAAATTCAACCAGTCTAAATCCAGTGTAACCTCAGGCGGGTTAGGTACTATGGGATTCGGATTACCAGCAGCAATAGGTGCATGGTATGGAGCTCCGGACCGCGATGTTATCGCCATTATTGGCGATGGTGGAATTCAAATGACTATCCAAGAACTTGGTACAATTATGCAATTTGGCGCAAAAGTGAAGATCCTAATCTTAAATAATGAATTTTTAGGTATGGTTCGTCAATGGCAACAGCTATTCAATGATAAAAGGTACTCTTTTGTTAATATTACCAGCCCTGACTTTGTGGCTGTTGCAAAGGGATATTATATTGAGGCTAGCAAGATCTCCGAACGTAAGGATTTAAAAACGGCATTAAAAACCATGTTAGATCATGATAGTTCTTATTTATTAGAAGTAATGGTGGGAAAAGAAAATAATGTATTCCCAATGGTTGCACAAGGAACGAGTGTTTCTGAAATTAGATTGAAGTAATAATGGAAAAAAGAGAATTTACCATAACCCTGTATACCGAAAATTCGATTGGCATGATAGGTCGTATTTCAGGAATATTTTCAAGACGAAAAATCAATATCGAAAGTTTGAACACCTCCCCTTCTGAAGTAGAAGGAATTCATCGTTTCACGATTTTGATTAGTGAATCAGAAGAAGTTGCTCGTAAACTTTGTCGCCAAATAGAAAAACAAGTAGAGGTATTAAAAGCATATTTCAACACCAATGACGAGCTCATCTGGCAAGAACAAGCATTATACAAGGTACCAGCAAGTGTCATTGCAGAAAAAGCATATGTTGAGCGTCTATTGCGGCAATATGGTGCAACAGTGGTTGTAATCCGTAATGATTACATCGTCTTTGAAACGGCAGGACACAGAGAAGAGATTGATCGCCTAACCGCTGAATTAGGTAAATACAATTTGATTGAGTTTGTACGCGGTGCCAGAATTGCCATTATTAAGGATAGTGCCGGTTTCCACACCAAATTAAAACAATTTGAAATCAATGAGCCTTCAACCGAGGTGGTTGAAAATGAATTTTTAGATCAGCAGGACCGGGTGTTTACGATGTAAGCTTCCTTACATAAGTAGAAATCGATAAACGATATGCACAAAAGGTAATAAAAAAATTGCCTTCAATGTGTTTAAGAATTAAAAAAAACAATTGCAACGATATGAGTACTAGCACGTTCAAATTTATACTTGATTCACGAAAAGCATTCATCAAATTAATTGATGAATTAAGCCTGGAACAACTAAACGACATTCCAGCAGGGTTTAATAACAATATCATTTGGAATTTCGGGCATATAGTAGTGGCTACACAAGCTCTTTGCTATGTGCGTACAGGAATTTGGTTAGATAGTTCAGCTATAAAATATGTGGATGCTTATGGTAAAGGAACCAGACCTAGCTACTTTGTGGATCAAAAAGAAGTAGATGAATTAAAAGATTTGGCGCTAACTACAATCCTAGCAATTCAGGCAGATGTCAATGCAGGAAAATTTGTAAATACTGTACCGTATGATACGGCAACTTATGGTAGTCAATTAACTAATATAGAAGATATATTGATTACCACTGTGGGTCATGATAACCTTCATTTTGGTTATGCTGTAGCACAAAAAAAAATAATAAAATAATCAACTCAGAAAAACATTAAAAAGAATAACAATGGCAAATTATTTCAACACATTACCTTTAAGGGAACAATTAAATCAATTGGGAGTAGCAGAATTTATGAATTCATCAGAGTTTTCAGATGGGGTAAATGCTTTAAAAGGTAAAAAAATTGTAATCGTAGGAGCTGGTGCACAAGGATTAAACCAAGGATTAAATTTAAGAGACAGCGGATTAGATGTATCCTATGCTTTGCGTAAAGAAGCTATTGAACAAAAAAGAGATTCTTGGAAAAATACAACAGATAATAACTTCACCGTAGGAACCTATGAAGAATTAATACCGTCGGCGGATTTGGTCATTAATTTAACACCGGACAAACAACATTCTAACGTTGTTAAAGCAGTTATGCCCTTAATGAAAGAAGGATCAACCTTATCCTATTCTCACGGTTTTAATATCGTAGAAGAAGGTATGCAGATTCGTCCAGACATTACGGTTATAATGGTGGCTCCTAAATGTCCTGGTTCAGAAGTTCGCGCGGAATTCTTACGCGGCTTTGGTGTACCAACATTAATTGCCGTTCATCCTGAAAACGATCCACAAGGAAAAGGTTGGGCAGAAGCTAAAGCATATTGTGTAGGAACTGGAGGCCATCATGCGGGCGTTTTAAAATCATCATTCGTAGCAGAGGTAAAATCTGATTTAATGGGTGAACAAACGATTTTGTGTGGTTTACTACAAACAGGATCCATTCTTTCCTTTGACAAAATGATTGAAAAAGGAATCGATGCTGGTTATGCTTCAAAGTTAGTGCAGTACGGAGTAGAAGTAATTACGGAAGCATTAAAACATGGCGGAGTAAGTGGCATGTTGGACCGCTTAAGCAATCCAGCGAAAATTAAAGCCTTTGAATTATCTGAAGAATTAAAGGGAATAATGCGTCCATTGTTTCAAAAACACCAAGACGATATTATGTCTGGTGAATTCAGCAAAACGATGATGGAAGATTGGGCAAATGCTGATGTGAATCTTTTAAAATGGAGAGCAGAAACAGGAGAAACTGCCTTCGAAAAAACACCAGCTGGTGAGGTTAAAATTAACGAGCAAGAATATTTCGACAACTATATACTGATGTCAGCATTTGTTAGGGCGGGTGTAGAATTAGCCTTCGAAACAATGGTTGACGCAGGAATTAAACCAGAATCTGCTTATTATGAATCATTACATGAAACACCATTGATCGCTAATACTATTGCCCGAAAAAAATTATTCGAAATGAACCGCGTGATTTCAGATACGGCAGAATATGGTTGCTATTTATTTGATCAGGCATGTAAACCACTTTTAGCTGATTTTATGAAAAACATAGAAACAGATGTGGTAGGTAAAAATTATAATGATGGTAAAGACAACTATGTAGATAACGTTAAACTGGTTCAAATTAACGAGGTACTACGCAACCATCCGGTAGAGATCGTGGGCGTAAAATTGCGTAAAGCGATGACAGCAATGAAAGCTATTAAAACTATTTAATTTTTCGTAAATTAGTTAGCTTTTTTAAGGGTAAAATTATGAAAATCATAATTTTACCCTCATATAATACTAATAAATAAGAGTAAAAGATAGAAATGGGAAAAACATTAGTAGAAAAGATCTGGGATTCACACGTGGTCAGGGAACAGGAAGGATTTCCAGATATGTTATATATCGATACACATTTAATCCACGAGGTGACTTCTCCCCAAGCATTTGATGGATTACGAAAAAGAGGATTACCTGTACTCCGTCCAAATCAAACAGTTGCTACAGCAGACCATAATGTTCCCACCTTAAATCAGCATTTACCGATAAAAGAAGAGCTGTCAAGATATCAAGTCGATATGCTCACAAAAAACTGTGAAGATTTTGGTATTGAACTATATGGGTTAGGCCATCCTTATCAAGGAATTGTCCATGTAATCGGTCCAGAACTTGGTATAACACTGCCTGGTAAAACTATGGTATGTGGGGATAGCCATACCTCTACACATGGTGCATTTGGCGCTATTGCATTTGGCATCGGAACCTCACAGGTTGAACAGGTTTTCGCTACCCAATGTTTATTACTTCAAAAACCTAAAACAATGAAAATTGAGGTCAATGGAGTTCTACAAAACGGAGTAGGCGCAAAAGATATTATACTTTATATTATATCTAAAATTTCTGCAGCAGGTGGAACAGGTTATTTTGTCGAATATGCTGGTTCAGCCATACGCGCTTTAAGTATGGAAGCTCGAATGACCATTTGCAATATGAGCATTGAAATGGGGGCACGTGGCGGGCTAATCGCACCGGACCAAACGACCTTTGATTATATTAAAGGGCGAGAATTTGCACCTGCAGGAGAAGATTGGGATAAGGCGGTTTCCTATTGGGAGACATTAACCTCTGATCAAGATGCCTCTTTCGATTCCGTATTACATTTTGATGCCAGTGATATTCAACCCATGATAACTTATGGCACAAATCCTGGAATGGGTATTGGGGTTTCTGAAAACATCCCCACAACCAGCTCACAACCAGATAATGAACAACCTTCCTTTCAGAAGGCACTTAATTATATGGGATTCAAAGATGGTGATCAAATCCTTGGAAAACCAGTAGATTATGTATTTATTGGCAGTTGTACCAACTCAAGAATAGAAGATTTACGTCAAGTAGCTAAATTTATTCAAGGTAAACAAAAGGCCGAAAATGTTGAGGTATGGATAGTTCCTGGTTCTAAGCAGGTAGAAGCTCAAGCAAAATTAGAAGGAATTGACAAAATATTTGAAGCAGCTGGGTTTAGTCTCCGCGAGCCGGGATGTTCTGCATGTCTAGGGATGAATGAAGATAAAATACCAGCCGGAAAATATTGTATTTCCACCTCCAATAGGAATTTTGAAGGGCGACAAGGACCAGATGCACGGACCCTTTTGGTTAGTCCTTTAACCGCAGCCGCAGCTGCAGTAACTGGTAAAATTGTGGATGTTAGAGAATTAGTTTAAAGAGCTCCAGTTCCGATGTTAAAAAACAAAGTAGTTCACAGGGAGGATCAACAAGCAGATCTAATATTTAACCAAAGAAGTTTGCAAACAGATTATCGTACGCTTATTCCACTTCTAAAAAAAGGGTTACGTATATTGGATATTGGCTGTGGTACTGGGGCTATTAGTAATGATATTGCAAAAGCAGTAGGTGCTACTGGTTATGTTGTTGCAATAGACAATACGGAAAGTTTTGTTAAACAAGGAAAGGATCTTTTTAAAGAGACCAGTAACCTGGATTTAGTTCATATAGATGTATTAAATTATCAGCCAAATCCAGAAGATGAAAAGTTTGATTTAATTATTTCATCGCGGACGTTTCAGTGGATTAGTACAATTGAGCAAGTTTTGGATAAAGTAAAAAATTGGTTGAAGCCAGGTGGTTTGCTATCGATTCTAGATTATGATCACACCGCCATTGAATGGTATCCAAAAATACCTGATAGTATGTTTGAATACTACCAAACATTTCTGAAATGGCGAGCAGATTATGGCATGAATAATAGCATAGGCAAGGACTTACCCAAGCTGTTAGCAGCACATGGTTTTTCAGGTATTACATCAGTCAACGCTGAGGAAACTTACTATGCAGATCAGCCCGATAAATTATCCATTTGGAGTAAAGTTGCAAGTTCAAAGCAAATGGTGGAAGATGGTTTTGTCGTAGAGGAGTTGAGGATCAACGCCATTGAGGATTATAACAATTGGATTAAAGAGCTAGCAGAATCTATGAAAATGCAGTTATGGGACACTCAAGCAACTTTAAAAAAAGAGATTAATAACATAATTTGATATCATTCAAAAGGTTCTAATTATGGACAAATAAAATGGAATTTGTAAGATGAAGAAATTTGAAAAAATAAGCTCACGCGTAGTACCCCTACCGATAGAAAATATAGATACAGATCAAATAATTCCGGCACGTTTTTTAAAAGCGACGACCCGTGAAGGATTTGGTAATAACCTTTTTCGTGATTGGCGTTTTGAGAGTAATGGCCAACCAAAGGTCGATTTTGTGATGAATGACCCAAGCTATACGGGTAAAATCTTAGTAGCAGGAAAAAACTTTGGTTGTGGATCCTCCAGAGAACATGCCGCATGGGCCATAGAAGATTATGGGTTCGATGTCGTTGTTAGTTCTTTCTTTGCCGACATCTTCAAGGGCAACGCACTTAACAACGGAGTTTTACCCATCACTGTACCAGAGGAGTTTTTAGAAAAAATATTTTCGCAAGTATTTAAAAATCCAAATTCCTTAATAGAAGTTAATTTAGAAAATCAGACAATTACCTTGGTTGAATCCGGTGATTATTATGAATTTGAGATCAATCCATATAAAAAATCATGCTTAATCAATGGTTATGATGATATAGACTATATCCTTAACCATAAGGCAGAAATTGAAACTTTTGAACAAAACAGATAATGTCCAATTTGCTCCAGATATCCAACTTAACATTAAAGCGCGCTAATAAAGCTGTGCTAAAGGATTTTTCATGGACATTAAACACGGATGAAAATTATTTGTTGGGCGGTAAAAGTGGTTCTGGAAAAACAACTTTAGCGCACGCTATCATAGGTAAGCTTAAAGGTGATACAGCCATTAATATCAATTACGATAATACCAGTGAATTACCCGCTAAAACACATTATATTGCGAATTGGTATCAGTTCACCAATTTAGAGGGTGATCGTAATTTTTATTATCAACAACGATATAATTATCATCAAGGAAAGGATACATTAACAGTTGGTGCAGATTTAACTGATTACGCAAAAAAGGAGAATTTGGATTTAGAAACGATCCAAAATAAAATTCATAGTTTTGGATTTGATCATGTTTTAGATTCGCAATTAATAGAATTATCAAGCGGCGAACACAAGAAACTTCAGTTGCTTAAAGGGTTATGGTTAAAACCACAACTATTAATCATTGATGAACCATATACAGGATTAGACAAAAAATCGAGGGATGTTCTCAATCAATGGCTAGATGAATTAGCACCTCAAGGTGTTCAAATCATCTTAATCTGTAACGATCAAAACATCCCAAAATCAATTAACAGGTTTGTTCAAATTATCGATGGGCAGTTGCATCACGTTAATCATCATCAGGATCTAATTAAAAATATAAGTAAACCCTGGAAAGAAATTCCTGATTTTCTGAAAGAAGCACCTCAATCGGGAATTCGTACCATGGTTAAATTAAAGAATATTAGCATTCGATACGGGGATAAAGAAGTGCTTAAAAATGTGAGTTGGGAGGTAAAAAAATCAGATAAGTGGTTAATTTACGGTCCAAATGGATCAGGTAAATCTACCCTACTAAGCTTAATTAATGGAGATCATCCCCAATCGTATGGCTTGGATATTGAATTATTTGACAAAAAAAGAGGAAGTGGTGAGAGTATTTGGAATATTAAAGAAAAGATAGGCATGGTATCGCCAGAAATTCATTGGTATTTTGATCAAAATGCAACCGTTTGGCATACCATAGCATCTGGATTCTACGATAGTATAGGATGGTTTGTGGATGTTAAGTTTTCCGAAAAGCAGAAGATTGATGAACTATTAGCATATTTTGAACTTACTGAATCTAAAAACCAGTTGTTACATACGCTCCCCCTTGGGCAGCAAAGATTAACAATGCTCGCTAGAAGTTTGATCAAAAACCCACCACTTTTGGTGCTTGATGAACCTTGTCAAGGCTTGGATACTGAACAAACAAAAAACTTTAATCAAGTTATAGATGCGCTTTGCCAATATGGAAAAACATTAATATATGTTGGCCATTATGAGAGTCAACTACCTGCCTGTATAGAAAAAAGATTAATACTCAAAAATGGCGAAGTAATAGCCATTGAGAATAAAACAGAAAACGTATTATAAAAGATGAAGAAGAACATTCTTATTATTCCAGGTGATGGAATTGGACAAGAAGTTACAACTTGGGGAAAACAAGTTCTAAATAGCATTGCAGATAAATTTAATCATGAATTTGTTTTTCAGGAAGCAATAATGGGGCATACAGCAATTCTGGAAACGGGTGATCCTTTACCGCAGGAGACCTTGGAAAAGGCGAAAGCATCAGATGCCATTTTATTTGGTGCTATAGGTCACCAAAAGTATGATAATGATCCTTCAGCGAAAGTTAGACCGGAACAAGGATTGCTTAAAATCCGGAAGGAATTAGGTTTGTATGCGAATCTTCGACCCATCTTATTATTTGATGAGCTACTAGATGCCTCCAGCCTGAAACCAGAAGTTTTAAGAGGGACGGATATACTTTTCTTTAGGGAACTGACGGGGGATGTATATTTTGGAGAGAAAAAACGTAATGACGAAAACACATTTGCGTCTGATTTAATGAATTACCACCGCTATGAAATTGAAAGAATAGCACGTAAAGCATATGAAGCTGCAAATTCAAGAAGTAAAAAATTATGTTCAGTAGATAAGGCAAATGTCTTGGAGACCTCTAGGTTATGGAGAGAAGTGGTGCAGGAAATTGCAAAAGAATATCCAGCGGTAGAAACCGAACATATGTTTATTGATAATGCCGCGATGCAATTAGTGAAAAATCCAAAGAAATTTGATGTGGTATTGACAGCAAATTTATTTGGAGACATCCTCACTGATGAGGCCTCACAGATTGCTGGCTCTATGGGTATGTTAGCCTCGGCATCTATTGGAGACGGAACTGGATTTTTCGAACCTATCCATGGTTCTGCTCATGATATTGCGGGACAAGATAAGGCGAATCCATTGGCTTCTATCCTTTCTGCAGCCTTGATGTTAGATATTGCCTTTGGACTTCAACAAGAAGCTAAGGCCATTACTACCGCAGTCAGCGAAACATTAAAGGCAGGTTGGAGAACAGGTGATATTGCTAATGCAGAAACACCGAGCCAAAATATTTTGGGAACCCAAAAAATGGGCGAAAAAGTATTAGCGTTTTTACAGCAAAATTAATTAATGTATAAACATAAATATTAAAAGTATGTTACACGATCCTAATCACTTATACATTTTTGACACCACATTGCGCGATGGTGAGCAAGTCCCGGGATGTCAATTGACAACAGGGGAAAAAGTTGAAATCGCCAAGGATTTAGAAAGCTTAGGAGTAGATGTTATTGAAGCGGGATTCCCTGTTTCAAGTCCTGGCGATTTCCAATCAGTAGTAGAACTATCTAAGGCTGTAAACGACGTTATTATTTGTGCACTAACCCGCGCAAATAGAAATGATATCGACGTGGCAGCCCAAGCATTAAAACATGCTAAAAGACCTCGTATACATACTGGAATTGGATCTTCCGATATGCATATTAAATATAAATTCAACAGTACCAGAGAAGAGATACTTCAACGGGCAGTAGAAGCAGTCAAGCATGCAAAATCCTATGTGGAAGACGTTGAATTCTATGCAGAAGATGCAGGACGCGCTGATTTGCCCTTTCTAGCACAAATGATTGAAGCAGTTATTGCAGCAGGAGCTACTGTGGTAAACATTCCTGATACGAATGGATATTGTCTTCCAGATCAATATGGTAGCAAGATTAATTACTTAAAAGAACATGTTAAGAATATAGATCAAGCAATCATTTCTGCGCATTGTCATAATGATTTAGGTCTAGCAACGGCCAATTCCATTGCAGCTATTCAAAATGGCGCCCGTCAAGTAGAATGTACCATCAATGGCATTGGCGAACGCGCCGGAAATACATCACTGGAAGAAGTGGCTATGATATTGAAAGTTCATCAGCAAACCTTTGGTGGATTGTCCTCTAATATTGATAGTAAAATGTTCACCTATTTATCACGAAAGGTAAGTGAGATGATGAATATGCCTGTGCAACCGAATAAAGCTATTGTAGGACGAAATGCATTTGCACACAGTTCTGGTATACATCAAGATGGTTTTCTAAAGCACCGTGAAAATTACGAAATTATACGTCCTGAGGATGTTGGGTTATTGGAAGCAGATATTATTTTAACGGCGCGTTCAGGTCGTCACGCTTTGAAGCATCACCTAGAACGCTTAGGGTACAAGCTCGATAAAGATTCTTTAGCCGCATGTTATGAACGTTTTTTAATCCTTGCCGATGCTAAAAAAGAAATTATCGATGCTGATCTATTAAGCTTGGTCAAAGAGAACTAATATAAAAGGCTGGGTAACCAGTCTTTTTAATCCACCTAAACAATTATCAATAATGCGTTTGGATTTATCTACATTAACCATTGACTCTATACAAGCAAAGGATAGAATCAAAGAAGTAATTACGCGCACGCCGTTGCAATATAATCTTCATCTATCCGAAAAGTATGCCGCTGAAATTTATTTAAAAAGAGAAGATTTACAAGTAGTACGTTCCTATAAATTAAGAGGGGCGTTCAACAAAATCTGCAGCCTTACACAGGATCAAAGAGCACGTGGCGTTGTTTGTGCAAGTGCTGGAAATCACGCCCAAGGAGTAGCATTATCTTGCAAAAAATTAGGTATTAAGGGGGTCATTTTTATGCCAGGACCTACCCCACGACAAAAAATCACCCAGACAGAAATGTGGGGGAACGGCCAAATTGAAATCGTTCTGACTGGCGATACATTTGATGATTGTCAAAAGGCCGCTATTCAGTATACAGCAGAAAATAACCTAACCTTTATTCCGCCCTTTGATGACCTTAAAATCATAGAAGGTCAAGGGACCGTTGCTGTAGAGATATTAGAAGATCTGCCGCAGGTAGATGCTATATTTATTCCAATTGGCGGAGGTGGCTTATCCTCGGGGGTGAGTTATCATATGTACAAAAATGCACCACATGTTAAATGCTTTGGCGTTGAACCCGAAGGGGCTCCCTCCATGCAGGCTGCGATGCAACATGGTGGACCTATTGAATTAGAACACATAAACAAATTTGTGGATGGTGCTGCTGTTAAAAAAATTGGCAATATTACTTATGAAATTAGCTCGCAATTATTAACTGACGTAAAATCTATCCCTGAGGGTAAAATTTGTACCACAATACTTGAGCTCTATAACAAGGACGCCATTGTCGTAGAACCAGCTGGAGCGCTATCTGTAGCGGCACTAGAATTCCATAAAGAAGAAATTAAAGGAAAAAAAATAGTCTGTGTTGTTTCAGGTGGAAATAATGATATTGACCGGATGAGTGAGATTAAAGAATTATCACTCTTGTATGAAGGGTTTAAGCATTACTTCATTGTTCGATTCCCGCAACGTCCAGGTGCCTTGAGATTGTTAGTTACTGAAGTACTAGGTCCAAAAGATGATATCACTCGTTTTGAATATATCAAAAAAACGGAACGTGAGCGAGGTCCAGCCTTAATTGGTATAGAATTAAACGATCCTAGCGATTACATTTCTTTAATTGAAAGGATGAAATCATACAAATTTGATTTTATTGAAGTTAATAAAGATCAAACCTTGTTTGAGTATTTAGTTTAAGACATTAGCAAGAATACAATTAGAATAACGGCCTACAAAATAGGCCGTTATTTATTTTTAATCAAGTCCCTTATTCCCTTGGATCTGAAAATAAAAAACCATAAGTTTCTATAAATCAAGACAATTTAATCTTACATTAGTCTACATATTAGTTTCAAATTAAAATAAAAGATTATGAGAGTAGCAACAATTGTATTTTTATTTAGTCTGCTTAGTTCAATGACTTTTGCTCAAAAGACAGCGAAGGCACCCCAGGCGAGTCCTAAGGATAGTTCCGCAGTAACAACAGACGATGGTGTAAAAATTGAAATCCATTACAGTAGTCCCGCTGTTAAGGGCAGGGAAATAGGGGTAGAAATCGCCGAGGTAGGAAAAAGATGGCGGACCGGAGCAAATGAAACCACTACCATCCAATTTGATCAAGATGTAACAATAGATGGTCAAGCATTAAAGGCTGGAAAATACGGTATTAATACCATTCCAGGAGAACAAAGCACCCAGTTAATTTTTAATTCAAACTGGAATCAATGGGGAACGAAATATGATGAAAAAGATGATGTATTAAAGATTGATTTACAAAATCAACAATCAAATACTTCAGAAGAAAGATTAACCATTAAAGCAGATAAATCAGGAAAGGTGCAATTAAAGTGGGGGAATTATGGCCTAGCTTTTCAGGTAAAAGCCGCGAAATAAAAACAAAAAAACTGGCCAGATGTATACATTTGGCCAGTTTTTGTTTGACTAACTAGTTTTTTTAGACATCGACGCTCGCATCCATCATAAAGTCATCATTCATCAAATGAACGATTTCTGTAGACTTTTCATAGTTAGTCGATTTTTTAGAAAAGAAATCATGTTGAGTCGTTTCCGTATTCAACCCATTCAAAACAATTGGATTAACTTGTTTAACTTCAAAAATAGGATCAAAACCCAAATTCATTAATGCTTTATTACCATTATAACGAACATATTCCTTCACCTCCGCGGTTAAACCAATGACCGTGTATAACTCTTCAGTATACTTAATTTCATTCTCATATAGATCATTTAGCAAGTTTAAAAAGCGTTGCTTCACTTCTGCTTTGTTGGGAAGTTTTGCAAAAACTTCTTGCGCAATTAATCCTACGAAAACACCGTGAATAGATTCGTCGGCTATAATTTTTTTAATAATATCAGCAGAAGCAACCATCTGTCCCTGCCCGCAAAGCCATAACGGCAAAAAGAAACCAGAATAGAACAAAAACGATTCTAATAATACAGAAGCAGCCATAGCCATAAACAATTCCTCATCATTGACATTTTCTTTATCAATTGCCCGATAATATTTATCAATGGTAGCTGCCTTATTTTGTAAAAATTTATTCTTGGAAACCCAACCAAAAACATCATTGATTTCATTCGTGGTAGAAACGGTAGAAAAGATTGTGGAGTACGATTTAGCATGAATAGCTTCCATCATACACATATAAGATAATACAGCTTTATTTTGCAAAGAGTCAATATGGTCAATGATTTTAGGCATGCCTGTATGACTTTGTAGCGTATCCAATAAGGTTAATCCTCCCAAAGCCTTCTTATAACATTCTTTCATATCCCAACTGAGACCTTTCCAACTATCAATATCTTTGGAGGGGATATATTCTGTATCTATCCAGAATTGTCTAATATTCTGTTCCCAAAACATCAATGCATAATCGTTGTCCGGTGTATTCCAGTTAACCGCTGTAAATTGTTTACTCATTTATCTTCAATATCTTCCGTTAAAGAAGCTGAATTACAATCATTGAAATCCTAATTCAGCTTCCATTTAAATTCTTTTTTTGCTATACTTTATTATAAACTAGGCTGAACATGAAATACATTCCTCAATAGTTGATTTACGCGTACGCGTATAGTACAATGATTTTAAACCAAGTTTATGTGCATAGATATAATATTTTGCTAAATCACGTGTTGAATCCTTTGAATTGGTATGCAAAATAGTGGACACACCTTGATCGATATGGCGCTGTATTACTGATACTAATTTTAATACTTTCATTTGATCCATATCATAGGCAGATTTGAAATAGAAGTAATTATCATTAGTCAAATATGGCATTGGATAATACGTTGTACTATCTCCATACTCCCTCACTTCAATAATATCTACAATAGGCATTACAGAGGCCGTTGCATTCATAATATAAGAAGTAGATTGATTAGGTGCTATCGCTAGTCTATACGCATGATAAATTCCATGCTCAGCTACCCGCGCTTTTAAATTTTCCCAATCTGCCTGTGTAGGAATATAGATACCTTCAAACATTTCTTTTACTTTATCCGCTTTTGGTAAGTAGTCACGTTCTGTATATTTATCAAAATATTTGCCGTCGGCATAATCAGACTTTTCAAAACCCACAAAAGTGGTCTTACGTTCTTTAGCAATTTCCATAGATGCCTCTAATGAGTAATAATTCATCATCATGAAGAATGTATTGGCAAAATCCAATGCCTCATTCGATTCATACATCACGAAACTCTTTGCTAAATACCCATGTAAATTCATTGCCCCTAAACCTACAGAATGAAGTTCGCGGTTTGCTTTTGCAATGGAAGGCACCATTTGAATATCGGTCACATCAGAAACCATGGTCAATGCTCTCATCGCTGTCTTAACGGCTTCCTTGATTCGTTTATTATCCATAACCGTAGCAATATTCAACGAACCTAAATTACAGGAAATTCCATAACGAATCGTATCTTCTTGACCGTAAATGTTGATATCAGAAACTTCGGATACCTGCATAATTTCAGTACAAAGATTTGAAAACTTCACTTTTCCTATGCCATTCAAAGCATGAGCCCGGTTGGTGTTTTCTTTGAAGAAAATATATGGATAACCTGATTCCTTCTGTGTTTGTGCTATTTTCACCAACATGTGGCGCGCATTTATTTTTTTCTTTTTAACATTAGGATTGCTGATGAGTTCATCATACATCAAATCCATATCCACTTCATCAAAATACTTCCCGTATTCTTGCATGACAGTATGCGGATAAATTAAATAGCATGGCTCATCTTTTTCAGCTAATTCCATAAATTTATCTGGAATAATTATGCCGATAGACAATGATTTAATACGGACCTTTTCATCAACATTAATTTTCTTACAATCCAAAAATTCCTCAATATCCGCATGAAAAATATTAAGATAAACCGCACCAGCGCCAGGTCTTTGTCCTAGTTGATTAGCATAAGAAAAGGTATCCTCCATGATCTTCATTATTGGCAAAACACCACCTGCACGACCATCAACACCCTTAATTGCCTCACCCCTAGCACGAATTTTAGAAATATTAAAAGAGACACCTCCACCAATAGAAGATAGTTTCATAGCAGAGTCCACTGCATAACCGATGCCATTAAGATTATCACCAATTTCATCTAAAAAACAGGAAACCAATTCACCAGAACGTTTTTTTCCAGCATTCAAGAAAGTCGGAGTAGCAGGTTGGTATTCTTGATTAATCATGATTTCGGCATACTCAATCGCTTTCTGTACGCCCTCACTTCGGGCTAAGAATAAAGAGACAGCCACCACACGATCTTCATAGCGCTCTAAATATTTTTCTCCAGTGTCATCGCGTAACGCGTAACTTTGAAAAAACTTAAATGCAGCCATAAACGATTGAAAACGGAACTTTTTAGCATAGACGAAATTAAAAACCTCCTCCATTTGCTCAAAAGTAAACCACTGATAAAAATCGATATAGTAGTTTTTCTCCACTAAATAATCAATTTTTTCTTTCAAATTATAAAAAAACACCGTGTTTTTATTTACATTTTCAAGGAAATAAGCTTGTACAGCCTCCTTGTCTTTGTGTAAGCTAAACTCGTCATCATGTTTTATCATGATTTCGTTGTTAAGCAATATCCAATTTTTCGCTACTTCGTTTGCTATCATAGTATTGATTTTTTATGATGTCAATAAATTGATTAATATCTTCCATAGTGCCTGAAAGTTCAAATTTCATAGCAATAGGAATTTCAAAATTATCGGCCAGCTTATTTGCCGCAATGGCAAAGTTTCTGCCCCAGTTTCGATTACCACTTGATGTTACCGAATAGATCAATTTGTCCTGTTTGTCCATAAAGGATTCTGATTTTGCAGGAACCTTACCAAAATTGGTTGTGTAAGTCACTAAATGACCTGGTTCTTTAATCTCCATATCCTCTTGGATTTTAACAGCCGTCCATCCAGTAATCTGAATCACTTTATTAATAAAGCGTTCCACATTCCCGGTTTTTGAGTCGTAGTATAAATAAATCATAATCCGCTAAATTTATTAATGAATACTACAAAGCTATTTGATCCAGTTCTTCAGGTTTAAATCCAACAATTCGGTTTTTTATTTCATCTTCTTCTAATACCAGAACCGTAGGTACCGTCCGAACTTTAAACTTAACAGCTAGTTCCGGCTCCTCGAAAGGATTGATGGATTCATAAGATACACCTTTGTAGTCAAGGTATGCCGATACTTGTGCGCATGGTGCACAGTCATTTTTTTCGAATTTAATGATTCTTGCCATGATATATTAAGTTTAAAAAGAATCTATGCTGTTGTCAGCCTAAATCCCTTAAGATGATAAAAAAACGTTTGATTTGAGATGGTGAAATACTCAAGTAAAACAAATATCACTTATTTTTTTGCCCTCCGCTAATAGGACTTTTCCACATTGACTTTTAAAATTATAGTAAAACCCACTTGGTCATCTTGAAAAATAGATAAGAGATTGCTTTACAGACCGCTAATTATGTTGATAACTTTGACAAGAACCTTTCAACTACTATTTTATGGCTATTTTATTAAGTTTTTTCTCTGTCAAATTAAGCATAATTTTTTGCTTATTTGAATTTGATTCTTTATATAGGAATAACCAATTCACAGTCCACGCATTAAATAATATTGCCGATGGTTTTTTCTTTGAAAAAATGGCTTTCAGGAAGAAAAGTATTTAAAGATTATCGTTTAAGGAAAACAATAAGAAGAAAAAAACAGGTTTACAAATGAATTGTAAACCTGTTGTTCATTATGAAAAATAAAAGCTTAGTAGCCTGGATTCTGCTTCAAATTTGGGTTAATTGACATCTGCGTTTGAGGAATAGGGAATATTTCCTTATTCACATCACCAGTAGGCTCGTGATCCCACCATGTACCAGTAGTAAATTTACCAAATCGAATTAAATCTGTACGACGTTTACCTTCGAAAATAAATTCCCGTCCACGTTCCGCTAATAATTCATCCATGGTTAAGGTAGCAGTTGTATACTTATTAGCACTCCAATCTGCAGGAGCAAATGCGCGCTCCCTAGATTTATTCACTAAATCAACAGCAACCTGATTGGCCATACCATTATTCTTACGCATGATCGCTTCCGCTTTATTAAAATAAATCTCAGTCAACCTGTAAATGATGTAATCATTTTCTTGGTAATTTTCGTCTCTGGTACGACCAGATTTATATTTATTAAACCTAGCACCAGAGTTTTCCTCGCCCTTATCCATTCCTCCTGCGCTAGTCTTATCTCCTTCACTTTCGCGACGAATAGAGTTAACAAAAACCAATGGTTTACCTGCGTATTCTTCTGTTCCATTAACCGGTTTGGTCGTGCCATATTCGTATTGAGGGCCGAATAAAAACCATTGTTTTTTCCGTAAGTCATTCTCCTTATAGGCATCAAACGCCGTTGGTATAACAACAAAGGCATTCCAACCACCATAACCTACATCAAGTACTTTTTTCATATAATCATAACTCATGAAAAAACCGCCCCAGTCAAATGTAAATCCACCTTTTCTACTAAATTGAAACTGAAATAAAGATTCTGGATTTGCATTATTGGTATTACTAAATAGCGAGTTAAGATCAGGCGATAATGTTGGTTTTCCACCAATACCAGCACCATTAATCACTTTATCTGAAGCAGCGATACTTTCGTCCCACATTGCTGTCCCAGTCCATTTCTCAGCATTCAAATAAAGTTCAGATAACATGGCATAGCCAGCTGCTTTATTCACTTTACCTACTGTTTCAGCGCCTAATTCCGGTAAATTAGGCACTTCTGCTTCTAATTCTGCTCTGACAAATTCAAAAACTTCTTTTCTTTCTTTCGTTTCCGGGTTAGTAGGTTTATCCGTGACAATTTCAGTTGTAATAGGCACATTTCCCCACAGATCCATTATTTTTAAGTAATGGAATGCACGCATAACCTTTAACTGAGATATCACCTCAGCATGTTCCTGCTCGGTTATATCCATCTGAGTAATATCTAGCGACTCAATATCTTGAAGTGCACCATTGACATAGCCTAGTCCAGTCCATAGGAGTTCCCAAGCACCACGTCCCCGATTTTCATTGTCCGTCCAAGTATGGTAATGTAGTCGGAAGTGATCCCCTCCATCATAACCATGTCTCCCTTTTTGAGGCCAAGCTAATTGATCTGCCGACAGTTCAGAGTGATAGTAGTACCCATTCCCGCCGGTAGGCGCTAACCAAGCTTGCATATGCGTAAAAGGACGCAGCGATGCTTGCATTACCTCTAATTTGTTTTTGTAGAAAGAATCCTTTTCTAATTCACTATACAAATTTTCATCTAAATTCGTACAACTTATTAAACTCGCAGATGCCAACAGAGAGACTGCAGCAAATCGAATTGTATTTTTATTTAATAATTTCATCTGTTTTAAACTTAAAATCCAATATTTAATCCAACTGACCAAGATTGCGTTCTAGGATAGAAACCTCTTGAATCAATACCTCCATCAAAACCAGTGTCTTGCAATTCAGGATCAATACCTGAATAAGAAGTAAATGTTGCTAGATTTCTAGCTGTTAAATAGACATATAAATTTCTAACATGAGCTGTTTTCAAATCGAAATTATACCCCAGGGTGATATTATCAATTTTCACAAATGAGCCATTCTCTAAGTAGTAATCAGAGTATTGCGGATCATCTTTTAACGCAGCGTTTTTATCGAAAGCAGATTCAAACACATTATTTGGCACCCATTTTTGATTTCCAAAAAACAAATCAGCTGTGTTCAAGATATCATATTTAAATTTACCTCTCAAAAAGACCGTTAAATCAAAGCCTTTATAACTAAATCGGTTACCAAGTGACATTTGAAATTTAGGAATACCATTTCCGATATACGCTAAGTCTTCATTATTATTAATTTCAGAAACAGGCACTGCTGAACCGTCCGCTTTATAAAACAACCATTTTCCAGCATCATCAAATCCAGCGAATCTTTTTCCATAGAAAGAACCTACAGCACCACCTTCTTCTAAGCGGATCGCATTCCCTAAGTTTCCCGGGGAAGGAAGGCCTCCAAATTCTAACCAGTTACTTTGGAATATATCAGAAGACAATTTGGTAAGTTCATTTGTCTGGTAATTTCCAGCAAAATCAACTTGCCATGTAAACGCATCATTGGCAATTGGCGTTCCCGTTAATTGTAGTTCAACCCCTTTATTCACCACTTCACCAACATTATACCAGATAGTTGACTGACCATAAGAAGGTTGTTGAGCACGGTATTCGTTCAATAAATCTTTTGTCCGTCTATGATAGAAATCTAACGCACCTGTTAAACGATTATTAAACATGGCGAAATCCACTCCAATATTCGTTTCCGCTTTTTGCTCCCATCGTAAATTAGGGTTCGCATTAGTACCAACACCATAGGTTTGATAATAAACATTATTCTGTGGGTAAACACCACCTGTTCCCAAGCGAATTAGTGATTGATAATTTGGAATACCCTGATTACCAGTCACACCATATCCAGCCCGAATTTTCAATTCATTAACGACATTTTTGTTGGTAAAAAATTCTTCATTAGAAATTGTCCATCCAGCAGAAATAGCCGGGAAATTACCCCATTTATTATTCGCACCGAAACGAGATGAACCCTCGCGACGTAAAATCGCAGTGGCGAAATAACGACCATCATAATTATAGTTAACACGACCAAAAAAGGCAACCAATGTGTTATCCTCCTTAAATGAACCTAGTTCAGGTCGTGGTAATTGATCATTACGGACAGCTGTACCAGAATTAAAGTCCCAATCTAAGAAACCATCTGTGGTGAAACCATTATTGGACATTTCAAAATATTCACCGGTAGAATACTGATAACTATAACCTAATAAGCCGGTTACGGTATGTTTTTCATTAAACGTTTTGTTATAATCAATCGTACTCTCAAAAGTTTTAGTCCAATTTAAATCATTTCTTTTGAATGCATAGGCCGTTCCATCGTACTCAGTAAATTCTGGTCGTTGATCCCAATCCAAGGTTGAGCGATATCTCCGATCATTCCAGTTATCACGAACATAAGAACCAAAAGCAGAAACACTTAATTCTTCTAGAATCTTAAATTTCAGACGAGCATCACCAGAAAATGTTTGCTGATCACGTCCTTCTATACGATGGGCCAGTCGGCTCATCGGATTATAATTATTGTATTCCTGGGTTTGATAGAAGGTTCCATCTGGATTTAGAATCGGCGCTGTCGGGTTACGTTGAATTGCCTGTTCAAAATCCTCAGGTTTTCCCCCTAACAAATCGGCCTTATTAAAATTGGCCGCGATATTAGCAGAAAAAGTTAAGCGATCAGCCAAACCGGTTTGCGTGAAATTGACACGACCTCCGAATTGTTCTCTATCATTTTGTTTGGCAATCCCTTGCGCTTGTTCATAGTTAAAGGATGCACGATAGGTGGAATTTTCACCGCCACCACTGGCAATAAAATTATGAAAATGAGAAAAATTATTTTTATTGATTAACTCATTATATAAATCGGTAGAAGCACCTAAATCTAAGTCGGATTTTCCCATACCATTAACTACCTTGTCCCTAAATTGATCAGCTGACAACATGCTAGGTCTACGGTTTACAATTTCAGTCTGGCCATAGGTCAGGTATTCAAATTGTGGTGTTCCAGCTTTTCCTTTTTTAGTGGTAACCAAAATTACCCCACCATTACCACGCGTACCATAGATCGCCGCGGCAGAACCATCTTTCAACACATCAATGGACTCAATATCACCTTGTTTGATCAAATCCAAGCTTCCTCCTGGAATACCATCGATAACCACCAAAGGACTATTAGTTCCCTTAATAGAAGCCATCCCTCTAAGTTGAATATTCGTACTTGAATTGGGGTTACTCCCCTGTGTCCTGGTTACATTCAAACCAGCAACCTTACCCTGAACCAACTCCATAGGATTTCTCATTCCACCCCGATTAAAATCTTTTTCTTTAACGGAAGCGACCGCTGAGGTGATTTCTTTTCTTTTTTGTGTTCCGTAACCCACAACCACAACTTCGTCTAAAGATTCAGAATCTGGAGTTAAACTAATTGCAGCCTGAGGGCCTTGAACTGTAAAATCTTGGGCAGTGAAGCCAAGATAGCTGACTTGCAGAATGTCGCCCGTCTCTGCAGCAATAGAAAAATTACCGGCATTATCAGTTTGTACACTAGCATCTTTCCCTTTCACCCGGATGGTTACTCCTGATAAAGGATCGCCAGTTGCACTGTTTTTTACTGTTCCAGTAACAGTTTGTTGATTGAACGAAAATTCAGTTTCGTTGGTCTCAGAAAACGGTTTATCGGAAGAATAACCGTAACTGCAGGCCATCAGAGCAAAGCATAAAATACTCCCTCTTACAAAGCCTGTTCGATACAATTTTGTACTGTAAATGTTTGGCATGTTAAATAACGTTAATGGTTTATTAATTTAATAGGTTTATATATGCACAACAAATTAAAATAAAACGTTTTAGCACATAGGAATCAATCGATTATCACCAATTAATTCTAACAGATAAAACGATTCAATTATAATATTATTGCCTATTTTGTCTTTCGACTTTCGAAAATTAGTAAAAATATGTTTAAAACCAAGAATTTTTAACTAAAACAATTGTGATTATTTTTTGAAAAAGTAAAAAACAAAGAATCAATCTTGGTTTAAAAAGTGGTCATACGGGCGAACATCTCCACTTTTGCCATTTGATCTAATAACCACCTCTTTTCCGTTTTTTTCTCCCCAGTCCAATCTTTGTAAAAAAGTCCTTTATCATCCCGCAAGGTATTCCAAGCATAATCTAAATTTGCTTGAAATGTATTTAAGTAAACGGGATTATGATCTACTTCATATAGCGCTTTATACCCACGAAGCATAACGGCAATAAACCAGCTATCGGAGTTTTTAAGTAATTTAAATCTCTTACCCTGATGATCAGCCTCTGGCAAGAAAAAATACGCATGAGCAGATTGCGCAATCTCTTTGGCTTGTTGCAAATAGTTGGAGTCTTTAGTAATCTCGTATAATAAAACCGCAGCTTGCAACATTTGTCCCGAGTTATAAGGATATTTTCGCTGATCAACTTTGCCATTTAAATTTATGTTATCAAAATAAAGCTTATCTGTCGGATCCTGCAGGTGACTTTGGGTCCAGCTATACAAAGATTTACCTACCTCCAAGTACTTGGGATTCTGAGTCGCCTGATATAATTTTAAGACAAACACAGCGCCTGGTGCATTTGAACAAGTATTTTTAGAACTTTTATTCTGTTCAACCCAATAGATTCCACCACCTAATTTATCATCCATTCCCGATTCAACAAAATCCCAAATTAATTCCGCTTTTTTGAGGTATTTATCCTGTTTAGTTAATAAATAAAGATCGGTAAAATCGATACCCAACCAGACATTATCATCATAAAATCGATCAGATTCCTTAGCTGTATTCACATAAGAAGCATATCCGTAAGGTTCTCTTTTATCAAAATATTCTTCCAATCCAGGTAATACTTGCTGATCGATAGCCTTCAAAATTGACGAATCAGCGGTCGATTCGTATCGCGAAACTTGCGCAGATAATGAGCCGGAAAACGGCCATAAATAGGAATATTGGTTGGCTTGCGATTTCTGTTCGTTCTGATCTAAATAACTCGCCTGGTAATCTTGGTCGAATGGGTACGTTTCCCGTAATAAAAGGCTATTAGGAATAGAAAAATGGGTGTAAACCCGTTCTAAGGTAATTTTTGCTTTTTGATCGTTGGAATTTTGAGCTTGTACTTCCTGGCTATTGAACACAGTGGAACCAAAAGCCACCAAGCATAAGAATGTAAATTTAGTCTTCATTAAAATTAAGTATAAAGTATTATAAGTTTCCTTTTTTCATTTCTGTAATAGCATAGTCAACAGCCCTTGCTGTAAATGCCATATAAGTCAACGATGGGTTTTGCGTACCAGTGGAGGTCATGCTAGCGCCATCTGTCACAAAAACATTGGAGCATGTATGAATTTGATTCCATTTATTTAACATAGAAGTTTTAGGATCCTTTCCCATTCTTACTCCACCCATTTCATGAATATCTAAGCCTGGTGCTTGCGAACTCTCGTTCCGTCGGATATTGGTAAATCCTGCTGAGGTAAACATCTCCTCCATCGTGTCTAAATAATCTTTTTTCATTTTGACATCGTTCTCATCATAATCAACTGATATCCTTAACAAGGGGATCCCCCATTCATCGGTCAATTTGGGATCCAGTTCGACAAAATTTGTTTCTTTGGGTATGGTCTCTCCCATCATATGCGATCCCACGCCCCAATTTCCTAACTGGGGATTTAAAATATTATTCTTTAAATCCGAGCCAATACCGGACTGATCCGAATGACTTATTCGGTAGGCACTAAATCCAGCAGCATAACCGCGTAAAAAATCAGTTTCCTGCTTCAATAAATTACGGAAGCGCGGAATATAACCACCACCAGCTGGATTTTTACCATCGGTGGTATAGTCTAAATACTCACCAAATTCTGCAGAAATTCTAGCACTATAATTATGAAAAGCAACGTATTTTCCCAGACTCCCACTATCATTTCCTAGGCCTGTTGGAAAACGTGTGGATATTGAATTTAATAAAACTAAGTTTGAATTAATCGCAGCGGCATTTAAGAAAATAATTTTAGCATAGAAATCAATTTCATTTTTACTTTCCTTATCAATGACCCGCACACCGATCGCCTTTCCTTTTTTTTCATCATATAAAATAGAATGCACAACCGAATGAGGTCTCAAGGTTAGATTACCTGTTTTTTCTGCCCAAGGTAATGTAGAAGAATTCGAACTAAAATACCCCCCAAATGGACATCCCCTTTGACAGAGCTTTCTATTTTGACATTGCACTCGACCTTGATCAAAATGAATCTTATTAGGTTTTGAGAGATGGGCACAACGAGCTGAGATAACTTTGCGTCCCGGATATTGTTTTTCTATTTTTTCCTTAAAATATTTTTCGACTATATTAAGGGGATATCCTGGTAGGAATTCCCCATCTGGAAGCTCAGCAAGACCATCTTTATCTCCAGCAATTCCAGCGAAACGTTCGACATGATCATACCACTGTTTAATATCGTCGTACCGTATAGGCCAATCAACAGCAAAGCCATCACGAGCAGGACCTTGAAAATCAAAATCAGACCAGCGTTGTGTTTGTCTGGCCCATAGTAAGGATTTGCCGCCTACTTGATAGCCCCGTATCCAATCAAATGGTTTCTGTTGTACATAGGGATGTTCTTTATCTTTGACAAAAAAATGTTCTGAGTCCTCATGAAATGCATAACATCTATTAACAATCGGATTTTCATGTTGAACCGAGAAAGGTAATTCATTTCTATGTTCGAACTCCCAAGGATATAAGTTGGTTGTTGGATAATCTTTCACATGTTGAACATCTCTACCTCTTTCTAGCACTAGTGTTTTAAGACCCTTTTCACAAAGCTCTTTAGCAGCCCATCCACCTGAAATCCCAGATCCAATAACAATTGCATCGTATGTTCTATTTTTTTCGGAATCAATATTTAAATTAATCATCATTTATGCCTCAATTTTAACGGATCCATTATATCTCCCCGGGACTAATTCGTAAACTAATTTATTTTTCATGATGTATTCAGAATTTCTATAGCCTTGAATAGTTCTTCCTTTTAAGATCTTAAAAAAAACATCCTGTTTTTCGGACAAAGACAACAGGTAGGCCTGAAGTTTTTCTATTGACTGGCCTTGAACACTTTCTGCTTTTTTTAATCCATCAAGAAACAGTTTTTGATCCGCGGGACTAGCACAGTCATCAACCATTTTCATGACAAATAGATGTAAATTCAATTCTTTCGCGCCGGGACTATCTGATTGCGGTATGATAGCTTCCACAAGTTGGCTCAAAAATTCTTCGTCTGCACGAACTAATTTTATATGGTTGAGTTGAATGGATGTTGCCCTCGAGGTGAAATCACATGAGGTGGCAATCATTATTCCTCCGGCAACAATAAATAATTGCTTAATTGCGTTCCGTCTATTCATAGATTTATAAAGTATAATTTTAAAAATACAAATAAATCAGAATAATAAAATTTAATTCAGGCTTAGCAACATTTTTTTTACTTCGGCTAAATCGTTTAACAAGACATCGGCAATTTCTAAACGTTCTCTTTCTACTGCCTGTTTACTGACGCCTATGCAATATAGACCGGCGGCTTGTGCAGCCATACACCCAGTACTGGTATCTTCTATTACGATAACAGCTTCTTTTTGCATCTGCAATTGGTCTACCGCTAATAAGTATGGTTCTGGATTGGGTTTAGGATTCTGCACAGATTCGCGGGTAACAAAAAAAGAAAAATAATCCAGTAGTTGATGACTACCCAAAACTGTATCAACTGTCGATTGGTAACTTGAGGTAACTAAGCCAATCATCCATTCCTGTGCCTTTACAAAATCCAGAACCTCTTTTGCAAAAGGCATTAATCGAATTTGGCGCATATCAGAGCGAGCATATGCAGCGCGTGTTGCAGTCCACATAGCCTCCTGATCGACCGGCAAATTATAAACTGTATTCAACAATTCGACATTACGAGCCAAGGTATGTCCAGCAAAATTCTTAATCCAATCTTCAAAGGTAATGCGCAGTCCATAATCATTTTCTAAAATGGGCGCCCAATTGCTATAATAAAAATATTCGGAATCGATTAACGTACCATCTAAATCAAAAAGTATAGCTTTAATTTTGTTCATCGGGCAAAGCTAGGCAACTAATATGAAAGGTTGATATTATTATTCGGTTAAAAATCAATAATTAAGCCTTGTATTCGGAATCATTAGCTTATGCTAGACATAGAACCTAGCCACAACTTGCCAAACCCCATGAGTTTTATTAAGTTTGTTTGACGGATTTTGGACAAACTAAACTCCGTAATTTACGCAATTCCAAAAAAGAAATGAAAATCATAGCAGTTGGCAGGAATTATATAGATCATGCAAAAGAATTAAATAATCCAATACCCGAGAAACCAGTTATCTTCATGAAGCCTGATACAGCCTTACTCAAAGACAACAAAGATTTTTATTACCCAGAATTTTCAAAAGATATACATTATGAAGTGGAGGTTGTGCTTCGAATAGCTAAGGAAGGGAAACATGTGTCGAAAAAATTTGCGAACAAATATTATGATGCAATAGGACTCGGTATAGACTTTACCGCAAGGGATCTGCAATCCGAACTCAAGGGAAAAGGGTTACCTTGGGAATTAGCTAAATCATTCGATCAATCCGCAGTGATCAGTTCATTGATCCCCAAAGAAGATCTCTCAAAAATCGACGAGATTTCCTTTTCATTAGAAAAAAACAAGGAAACGGTTCAATCAGGCAATACTAGGGATATGATTTTTGATTTCGATTCCTTAATCGTTTTCATATCACAATATATAACGCTCAGAAAAGGAGATTTGATCTATACAGGAACACCTGTTGGCGTTGGACAGGTTGATATTGGGGATAAATTGGAGGGGTTTTTGGAAGGTAAAAGCATGTTTACCTGTCAAATCAAATAGATTAACACGATGAGAAAAATCATTTTAACTAGTTTACTAACAACCTTGATCGCTGGAAATATCTATGCGCAAAATAAGGAAATAATTACCTCAAGAAACTATCCACAAACCTACTTTAAAAAACCACTAAATATTTTGCCAGATGCCTCAGGAACATTTGGAGAATTAAGATCAACTCATTTTCACGCCGGCGATGATTACAGAACCCAGCAAAGGGTTGGTCTACCGCTACATGCAGCGGCTCAAGGTTATGTGTCACGTGTACGTGTGCAAATCGGTGGCGGTGGCAACTCGGTTTATATTACGCACCCAAATGGGTTCACATCGGTCTATTTACACATGGATGAATTCAACCAGGAATTAACAAAGATCGTTCGTGCAGAACAATATAAATTGAAACGTTTTGACGTGGATATAGAATTAAAAGAAAACCAACTTAAACTAACCCAAGGTCAATTTTTTGGTAAGGCTGGAAATACGGGCGGTTCAGCAGGACCTCATTTACATTTTGAAATAAGAGATACAAAAACTCAGCATCCATTAAATCCACAGCTCTTTGGATTGCATTTTAAGGATGTTTATGCGCCGACTATTAGTGGGATCACCCTTTATGATTTAAATCAAAACATCTTTAATGAACATACAGGCAGGCGCTATCAGCAATTAAAAGCTTTGGGTTCCGGGCGGTACGGATTGGCATCACAAGAGCCCGTTGCTGTAAACGGAAAATTTGGAATTGGTATTAATACGATTGATAGGCACCGAGCAGGGGGATTCACAAACGGCGTATATTCTATTGAATTATATGTCGATGGAAAAGCAATATCCACTGTTTTATTTGAAGAATTAGATTTTGGTACCTCAAGCGCCATACATGCCTACATCGATTATCCTCAATTCAAAAAAACAAAGGTCAAAATTCAAAAAAGTTTTAAAGATCCAGGAAACCCAATAAACATCTTTAAACACCTAACAAATAATGGTATTATTGAACTATTGGATGACGAAATTCACACAATAAAATATGTTGTAAAAGATGTTCATGGGAATTGTAGTGAATTAAATTTTAAGGTAAGAAACACACCGTCTTATACACCCAAAGTAATACCCGCCGATGGAAAACTATTTTCCTACCAGCAAGAAAATAGTTTCTCAACTGAAGATTTGCGGGTGCTTATTCCTAAAGGTGCTCTTTATTCCGATTTAGATTTTTTATACCGAAAAGAAAAATCAAGCGCGGCCAGTTATTCCGACATACATCATATCCATAACGAACTGACACCTTTATTTTCGACCTACAACCTTCGTATAAAACCCACTAATCTACCTAAACATCTAGAAGCAAAAGCTATAATCGCCTCCAAGAAATCAGGATCCGTTGGCGGAAAATTTGAGGATGGTTGGGTCAGCGTCAACACCAAGATTTTTGGATCATTTTATGTGACCGTTGACACGATAGCCCCAATAATAACACCTAGAAATCTTTCCGATGGAAAGAACCTGAGTAATCAATCTAAAATTGACTTTACCATTCGAGATAACTTTTCGGGTATACAGTCATTCAATGCCTACATTGATGATCGGTGGGTCTTAATGGAGTATGATTCAAAAAACCGGCACCTATGGCATAAATTTGAACCTACCTTAGCCAAAGGCAAACATAATTTCAAGTTGGTCGTAAAGGATTGGAAAGACAACGAAAAGATTTATCAAGTATCATTTACCAAATAAAGAAAGGATCAATATGACAGCATTAAAACCAGGAGATAAAGCACCTGATATAACAGCACACAACCAAAATAACGAAGAAATCAATCTCGCTGATTTTAAAGGTAAAAAAGTGATTCTATATTTTTACCCTAAAGATAATACACCAGGTTGTACTACGGAAGCTTGTAATTTTAGAGATAATTATCAAAGTTTAATAAAGGAGGGGTTTGAGGTGTTAGGCGTCAGTACAGATAACGAACAGTCCCACCAAAAATTCATATCAAAATTTGAATTACCTTTTAATCTGCTTGCAGATGTTGATCAAAAGATCGTGCATGATTACGGTGTTTGGGTAGAAAAAAATATGTATGGAAAAAAATATATGGGAACGGCCAGAACTACTTTTATCATTGATGAGCAGGGTATCATTCAGCATATTATCAAAAAAGTGAACAACTCAAATGCAACGCAACAAATTAGAGATTTATTGGTAAAATAAGTCGAACGAATACATTATATTTGCCCCTTATGAGCAAGCAAACAGACGATTTTTTTAAAAATATTGTTTCACATGCAAAGGAATATGGATTTGTATTCCCTTCAAGTGAAATTTATGACGGTTTAAGTGCCGTTTATGATTATGGTCAGTTAGGTTCTGAATTGAAAAACAACCTAAAGACGTATTGGTGGAAAGCCATGGTACAATTAAATGAAAATATTGTAGGAATTGATTCTGCTATTTTCATGCATCCGACTATTTGGAAAGCATCTGGTCATGTTGATGGGTTTAATGATCCAATGATTGACAATAAGGATTCAAAAAAACGTTACCGCGCGGATCAATTAATTGAGGACAAAATCGAGCGATATGAAAAAGATGGAAAATCTGATAAAGCTGCCCAATTACAACAAGAATTAGATAATGCTTTAAGTGCGGATGATTTGGCTGGACTTAAAGAAATTATAGAGAATCACAATATAGTATGTCCTATTTCAGGAAGTAAAAACTGGACTGAAGTACGTCAATTCAATTTGATGTTTGCGACCCAAATGGGTGCTATGGCAGATGGAGCTGAACAAGTGTACTTACGTCCAGAAACGGCACAGGGTATTTTTGTTAATTTCCTAAATGTTCAAAAAACAGGAAGATTAAAAATTCCATTTGGAATTGCTCAAATTGGTAAAGCATTTAGAAATGAAGTTATTGCTCGTCAATTTATCATGCGGATGCGCGAATTTGAACAAATGGAGATGCAATTTTTTGTACGTCCTGGCTCCGAGTTAGATTGGTATAAAAAATGGAAAGAAGCACGTTTAAAATGGCATCTGGCTTTAGGTGCTGATCAAGCTAAATACCGTTTTCATGATCATGTAAAACTAGCGCATTATGCTAATGCGGCAGTCGATATCGAATACCAATTTCCTTTTGGGTTTAAGGAAGTGGAAGGAATACATTCTCGGACAGATTTTGATTTAAAACAACACCAAGAATTTTCAGGAAAAAAATTACAATATTTCGATCCGGAAATAAATGAAAGTTATAATCCGTTCGTCATCGAGACCTCTATAGGCTTAGATAGACTTTTCCTGACCGTACTTGCCAACTCGCTTGTGAAGGAAGATCTCTCAACGGATGAAAAACAAGATGCACGAGTAGTTTTAAAATTTCACCCAGCGATAGCTCCTGTAAAAGCCGCAATTTTACCCCTGACAAAAAAAGACGGCCTACCTGAAAAAGCACGGGAGATAATAAATCTATTAAAGCTGGACTACAATGTACAATACGACGAAAAAGATTCTATTGGAAAGCGTTACCGTCGCCAGGATGCTATAGGTACCCCCTTCTGTATCACAGTTGATCACCAAACACTGACGGATGAGACGGTTACAATTCGTCATAGAGATACGATGCAACAGGAACGCGTAAGTATACAGAAATTAAGTAATATGATTGGTGAGTTGGTTAGTATGCATAGTTTACTTCAGCAATTAACATAATTCGAAGTAACCTCATCAACAAAAAAAGGAGCACATTTTTTATGATGGCTCCTTTCTTTGTTAAATTAAATAATTCTCTTTTGTTAAACTGGATTAGGGTTCATTAATTTTAACCTTATATTCCTGTTTCTTTCCATTTACTAAAACAGTTACCTGCTGACCTTTAGCACCTGCAATTTTAAAATTAGTTACTTTTCCATTCCTCCAGCTGATATCCACTAAAAAGTTTCCCCTAGCTCGTAATCCTTTAACTTCACCCTGTTTCCAAGCTTGTGGTAATGCCGGTAGCAAATGTATATACCCATCATGACTTTGAAGTAGCATTTCAGCAATACCTGCTGATCCACCAAAGTTGCCATCTATTTGAAAAGGCGGGTGTGCGCAGAAAAGATTTGGATATGTTCCAGCATTAGCTCCTTGATAAGTAGTTTCATTTCCAAAGGCTGGCTTAAGTAATTGCCTAAGAATTTCCAAAGAATGATCACCATCATGCAACCTGGCCCAAAATAAAATCTTCCATGCTCTGGACCAACCTGTCCCCTGATCTCCCCTAATTTGTAAAGTTTTCTTGGCTGCCGATGCCAATTCAGGTGTTGTTATTGGAGAAATGAAGTTAGCGGGGTATAAGCCGTATAAATGCGAGACATGTCTATGTTCTGGCTCAACTTCTTCGTAGTCCGTTAACCATTCCATAACTCGACCAGCGGTATTAATGGGAACGGCTGGTGCTATCTTTTGAAGATCATTTTTCAATTCATTTGCAAATGGATCCTTTATATCTAATATTTCATTTGCTTTAATTACGGAAGTATACAATTCCCGAATGATTTGATTATCAATAGTAGGACCCATCACCACGGAAGCCTGTTGACCATTTGGTAAAAGAAAACTATTTTCAGGAGAAACCGAAGGGGACGTAACCAGCCACCCCGTGGTTGGATCTTGCACTAAGGTTGCCTGGTAAAAAACCGCAGCATCCCTTAATATATTATAAATACTTTTTAGGTAATCTTTATCTTGTGTAAATTGATAGTGCTCCCACAGGTGATTACATAACCATCCTGATGCCGTACTCGCTCCCCAAGAAGCTTGTTCTCCAGGTGCCGTATAGCCCCAAACATTCGTCATCATATACACAACCCAACCAGGTGCATTATAATATGCTTTGGCCGTCCTTTGACCTTCTTTTGCTAATCGCGTAATCATTGCAATAAAAGGTTTATGATACTCGGAGAGGTTGCTTACCTCAACCCCCCAATGATTCATTTGTGCGTTAATATTTAAATGATAATCACCGTTCCAAGGTGTTTGAATTTGATTAGCCCAGAGTCCCTGCAAATTCGGAGGTAGGGCATTGGGGAAATTTGGAGCAGTAGAAGATAAAGTCAAATACCGTCCGAATTGATAATATAAGGTCGCCATACCATTATCCTGTTGGGGATTTTCGTAAAAAGCTGCTAAACGATCTGGCGTTGGTATATCCGACTTTGATAGATCATCAACTATTGATAAAGAAACGCGATTGAATAAAGGAGCATAACTATGTTCATGATTTTTTTCTAAATGCTTAAAACTTTTAGCTGCCGCCAAATCAATTTCACGCGCTACATACTTGGCCGGATCATGACCATAATAGCTTGTAGATGCTGCAAATAAAACGGTTACCTGATCCGCTTTTTTGATAATCAATTGGTTGTCGTATTGGCTCAACTCGCCAGTATTAACGAGTACTTTAATTTTAGCTGCAAAAGTTATCCCGTCCGAACCATCTCCCCCAGGTAACACACCCTTAATGGTAATTTCATTACCATCAATAACATATTCTTTTATATTTTCATCCCGGTAAAAATGCATAGCAAACCCAATCGATTTCCTTTTGTTAGCCGAAAAATGCATGACACCCACATTATCATCAAAAGAAGTGAAATATTCTCTTTTGAATTGAATGTCATTGCTGGTAAAAGTAGTTACCGCCTTTGCCTGTTCAAGATCTAACCACCTTTTATAATTTGTCACTTGGGTTTGATCGAAATGGAGAAAATTCAAAAACCCAAAATTTTGAAAACTTCCATAGGGTGCATTCGCTCCATTACCAGATGCCGATCCTTCACCAATACAAATAAAATTTTTGTTAACTATTTTTTCGGCTTCATCATTTTTATGCTCAAAAAGTAATTTTTGAATTTGACCAATACTTTGACTTGCTTGATAGTTATTTGCATCCTGATACCCTCCTGACCACATAGAAATTTCATTCAATACAATTTGTTCATCTTGAATTTTTCCATCAGGCATCATTCCAATAAGTCCATTGCCCAATGGAAGTGTTTCCTCCCACCGCTGAGCTGGCTGTTTGTACCATAATTTTAAATCCTGCGCAGAAGAAAAAACAAAGGCTACAGTTAAGACTAAAATAAATACGATCTTTCTTTTCATAATTAGTTCACAAAAACATCAAATTCAGCAACTGAAAAGGCCTTATCATTGCTTAGGTTGTCGATCGGGAAAAACCGTAAATAATGCACTTTTTTCGGAGAGTGCAACTCAATTGATTGCGGGGTCGTATTCGCTTTAATATTGGAGAATTCGCCAACCGCAGCTGATTCCCAGTCTTCGCCATTTTCACTAACCATTATTTCATATTTAGTTGGTATTCCGCTCGAATTCCCGTCTTGTCTTGGCGTATATTGAATCCCTGAAATTAGGAAAGTTTTTGCTAATCGGATTTCCACAAAATTTTGACTACTTAAGATGGTTTCCCAAACAGTCGTAAAATCATTATCAATAGCTTTCTTGATATGTTTATCGGCATTGATAATCGTTAAATCATTTTTTGATAATTTTTCGCGATTATTTTTAAACAACTGAAAATCAGAAGTAGCCTCTTTGAACAAGGCAAATTCACTTAAAGTTGGTGCAACCGGCGCAAATAGCTTAATTCGCAATTTTTGGACTTTAATTAATTTTGGGAGCCTAATTAATCTATTGGCGCCAATACTAGTAGCACTTGTAATAGTTTTCCACTGCTGATCCTGAAAAATTTCTATTTGCACACTATCTAAGCGCTGTCCTAATTTAATATTCTCCCTTAAACGAATCAGATCAAATTCTTTAGGTGCTAGTAAGTCGATTTCTATTTGAGGGTTAAGCACACTGTCATCCGAGGCATAATAAGAATAGCGATCATGATCAAACAAATTTTGTTCTGCAAACTGAGCATGGTTTTCGCGCACATTACTTGCCGATGCTATAGCTCCAACACTCAAATCATCACCAAATGTATTTTTAATTTTCTCACCGAAAGCTTTTAGTGATTTAACATCATTATCATGTAATTTACCTTCAGGCATCGGGGCTAATCCAAGATTCATTCCACCTCCCCTACCAACAGATTTTAAATATATTTCAAAAAGTTGATCGGGCGATTTGACCTGATCATTTTCATTTTCATGATAAAACCAACCCGGTCTTTGAGGCACATCACATTCCGCCGGAATCCAGAACTCACCACCACGATCACCAGTCGCTAAATTTGTACCATCCACATCTCCTGGTACGGCTGGTCTGCCCTCATTCTTTTTGGGTGTAATTGTTGACCAACTAGTTTGCTCGGCAAACCCTTTTTCATTACCCACCCACCTCATATCGGGTCCAACATCTGAAAAAATCATGGCCATTGGTTGTAGTTTCCTTACTATTGGCCACGTTTTTTCTGTCCATTGATAATAAGTACTTCGATCAATCGTCCGTTTTTCATTTTTTCCACCATAATATCCATCCCCACCATTGGCACCATCATGCCAGGAAGTAAACAATTCTCCATAGCCGCTCATTAATTCTGTTAATTGTTCCCTATATGCCTCAGCGTATGCTTCACTACCATACCTTGTATCATTGCGATCCCATGCGGACAAATACACCCCGAATTTCAATCCATTATTGTGCGATGCATGCATCAAATCTTTGACCATATCGCCCTTACCTTGTTGCCAAGGTGAACTTGAAATACTATAATCCGTCGTTTTGGTAGGCCACAAACAAAATCCATCATGATGCTTGGCCACGGAAATCAATCCTTTGAAACCACCTGCTGCTGCCGCTGCTGCAATTTGATTCGCATCAAAATCACTAGGATTAAAAATTTTCGGATCGGCATCACCAAAACCCCATTCTTTATTTTGAAATGTTGTTGGTGTATAATGAACTAATGTATACATCTCCATTTCATGCCATTTCAATTGTCGTTCACTAGGAATAGCACCGTAAGGCGCTGGCTCAGTTTGTGCGATCGTCACGAATGGCACTAATAAGAATAAATTTAACAGTTTTGTTTTTTTCATAGAGTTCAAATGAATGTTCAATATAGTTAACTTGATCCTGTTTTTTGCATAGCGCAAATGGATAAAACAAATAAATTAGCATCACAGTTATCCGATCAATGATATATAGCGCTTAATTTGTTAGAAAATTCATCATCTTAGCAATTACTTTTCTATTTTTTTATAAATAAATCGGATTCCTTAACATCTTATTATTTAAAAATAAATAAATTTGTTAATCATGAATAAAGAACAATCCAAAATAATACGTGAACAAGCCGAACGATCTGCTATCCGTGAACATTCGGTTCCACTATACTTAACTTCAAGTTTTATATTTGATAGCGCAGAACAAGGCAGAGCTGTATTTGCTGATGAAGAAGAAGCCATGGTTTATTCTAGATATGCAAACCCAAATACGACTGAATTTATCAATAAAGTTTGTCTTTTAGAAGATGCACAAGCAGGTTTGGCATTTGCTTCAGGTATGGGCGCCGTTTTTGCAACCTTTGCAGGATTTGTCAAAAATGGAGATCACATCGTTTCCTCACGTGCAATTTTCGGATCGACCCATCAGTTATTTACCCAACTATTCCCACGTTGGGGTGTAACAACAACGTATGTAGACGCTGTTGATCTTCAACAATGGGAAGATGCAATTCAGCCAAATACTAAATTTATATTTTTAGAATCACCCTCCAATCCAGGCTTAGAATTAGTGGATCTTGAGAAACTAGGTAATCTTAAAAAGAAATATCCCCATATTATTTTTGCAATAGATAACTGCTTTGCTACACCCTATCTTCAGAAGCCATTAAAATATGGTTTCGATTTATCCATACATTCAGCTACGAAGTATATGGATGGACAAGGAAGAGTTTTAGGTGGGGTTATTGTTGGTAATCGGGAGTTAATCGATGAGTTAATGTTTTTTATCAGACATACTGGACCCGCGATGTCTCCATTTACTGCTTGGGTTCTCTCTAAGAGCTTAGATACATTAGGTTTAAGAATGGACAGACATTGTTCAAATGCATTAGCTTTAGCAAAGGAATTGGAGAAAAACGAAGAAATCCATAACGTTAAATACCCATTTCTTCCCTCACACCCGCAATTTGAATTAGCTAAAAAACAAATGAAAGCTGGTGGTGGTATAATCACCATTGAAGTAAAAGGAGGTCAGCAGCGTGCATTTAAATTCTTAGACGCCTTACAGATGCTTCTTTATACTTCAAATTTAGGCGATGCACGAAGTATTGCTACTCATCCATCCTCTACGACACATTCAAAACTCTCAGAAGAAGAACGAGAAAAGTTAGGAATAAGACCCGGCTCCATTCGTCTATCTATTGGGATTGAAGATGAGCAAGATATTATTGACGATGTTTTACAAGCTTTACAAGCAAGCAAATAAAACAAATGAAAATGGGTCAGAAAATATTCCGACCCATCTACTTTTTTACAATGAAGCTAATGCTGCTTCGTAATTCGGTTCTTCTGTAGTTTCTTTAACCTGCTCCGTGTATTTCACTTTCCCTTGTGGGTCAAGCACAATTACTGATCTACTTAACAAGCCCTCTAAAGGACCATCCGTAAATTTTGCTCCATAGCCCTGATTAAAATTATCATCTTTAAAATCAGAAAGCGTCAATACATTTTTTAGACCTTCTGCCGCACAAAAACGACTCTGGGCAAAAGGTAGATCTTTTGAAATACATAAAACAACGGTATTATCTAATCCAGCTGCTTCTTTATTAAATTCTCGAACAGAGGCCGCGCAGGTCCCCGTGTCTATGCTTGGAAAAATATTTAATATAATATTTTTCCCTTGAAAGTCTTTTAGCGATTTAGTAGATAGATCACTTGCCGTCAAAGTAAATTCCGGTGCAACGTCACCCACTCTCGGTAAGTCACCACTCGTCTGAACCGTATTTCCCTTAAATAATACTTGTGCCATAAATATTTTAATTAATAATGTTTATTAAATGTAAACTAATATACTCGAAATATGTTTTGGTTAATAACAATCAGTTCTCTGATTAATAAAATTTAACAAAAAACAACATAATTTGAGAAAAAAATACTATGTTAGCATATCAATTATAAATTACAAGAACGCTAATCAAGATAATTATGAGAAAATTATTACTTAGTTTGTTGCTCGCCTCCCCTTGCTTGGTTTTTGCACAAGGTTCACAAGTCAATACCCAAAGTCAAAAAGCAGTAGGCATGGCTGGTGCAGGCTCAGCTCTATTCATCGATGAAACTTCGATTGTATACAATCCCGGGGCACTAGTCAAAATGGACCATAATGCTATCCAAATTGGCGGTAGTGCTGTCATGTATCGATCTGCTTTTCAAGAATCAGGGAGTCCAAATGTTCACCATACAAAATTCCAAATTTCACCTCCTTTTGGATTCTATGCGGCTTTTGGCCCAAAAAATTCCTGGTGGAAAGCTGGTCTAGGCGTTTATACACCTTATGGTGGCAGCGTAGACTGGGGAAATGAATGGCCTGGCAAATATTCGCTTACTAATCTATCTTTGCGTGCTATTTACATTCAACCCACACTAAGTTTCAAAATCACAGATCAGTTTAGTGTAGGTGGTGGTTTTGTTTATAATGTTGGTCAAGTAGATTTGGGACGTTCCTTGCCGGTTTTTCATGAAGACGGAAGTCCTGGGCATGCCAATTTAAAAGGTACAGGTACGGGCATGGGTTATAATTTAGGAGTTCATTATAATTTAGATGATCAGTTCGCATTATCCCTTAACTACCGTTCAAAAGTAATTACAAAACTAGAAGATGGGGATGCCAACTTTGAAGTCCCTGCTACGCTGGCAGCCAATTTTCCAAATGGCAAATTTAGTGCAGAGCTTCCATTACCCGCATCATTCAATGTGGGTATCGCCTTCCCTTTATCCGAGAAAGTTAAGGCAGCAATCGATGCCTCTATCATCAATTATAGCATCTATAAAGAATTGGTTTTTGATTACGAGAATAATACACCCGTATTGGAAGATACACGTTCAGTAAAAAAATACGAAAATGCCTTTTCAGGAAAAGCAGGAATCAACTACGAGGTTAATGATAAGTTAGCTTTACGTGTGGGGGCTGGTTATGTATATACACCGGTTCAGGCACGTTATGTTTATCCTGAAACACCAGATAACAATCGTGTCATGGCGGCAGGTGGTTTAACATATAAGTTTTCCTCAAATTGGCAACTGTCAGCTGCGTATGTATTCCAAAAGATTCTTAAACGAACTACAACCAATGCTGAATCAGGGTTAAGAGGCGCTTATGAAACAAATATCCATGCGCCAGGAATTTCTGTCTCTTATACTTGGTAAACCTAATTTATGAAAACTATGAAAAACTATTTTAATTTATATATAGCAATAGCGCTTTTAGGATTTATTAGCTCCTGCGCACCAACGTTAGATGAATTCGAACCTAGCAAAGGATCCGCCGATTTTTCTCAATATATCGCAGTAGGGAATTCATTAACTTCCGGATATGCCGATGGTGGATTATATTTAGCAGGTCAAAAAGTTGCTTTCCCTAACTTAATGGCTGAGCAATTTAGGTCCGTTGGTGGAGGGGAGTTTAATTCTCCCTTTTTTACACAAGATCAAGAAAATGGGTCGGGATATATTCGCTTAAAATCATTGGTAGAAGGCAATCCTGTGACCGAAGCGGTTACTGATAAATTGGCTATTAGAGGAACAGTTCCTGGCTCTAATCCCGCAAAACCTTTGTACACTAAATATTTGGAGCCAATTCAAAACTTAGGAGTTCCAGGTATGCGTTTAGATATGTCCTTTTTGCCAGGAATTGGGTCAGTAAATGGTAATCCATTCTTTGAGCGGTTATTAGCAGACGAGGCCTCTCTTTCCACAAAATACGTCGATTATGCTAGCGAGCATGATCACACCTTCTTTTCTTTATGGCTTGGAAACAATGATGTACTAGGGTATGCAACTAATGGCGCAGCAGCCTCAGAGGACCCAACCAAAATATTAATATCAACAGCGGCTTTTGAAGATTTGTACACCCAGTTTGTAGACGCGCTAACGCAGCAAGAGCAAAAAGGAATTGTTGCTACAATCCCCGATGTTTCTGCTGTACCGTTCTTAAATACAGTTACAACAGCACGTCTGAACGCTGCGGTAGATGCCGCATCAGAAGGCCAGGTCAAAAATGTATTTATTGCCACCAAAACGGGCTCGAGGATCGCAACTGAAGAAGATTTATTTGTATTAACCTTTCCTACAGCTTTACTGGGACAACCTGATGACAACCAAATTCCATATGGTATGCACCCACAAAATCCTATAGCAGATCAGTACGTCTTGGATAAAACGGAAACAAAAGAAGTAGTGGATCGAATTAAAGAAATCAATAAAAAAATCATTGCCATTGCGCAAACTAAAGATCTCGCAGTAGCTGATGTGTATACCTTTATGAATAAAGTAAAAGCAGGATATACTTTTAATGGCTTTTTAATTAGTTCTGCATTCATTACTGGAAATGCGTTTTCAATGGATGGCATTCACCTCACGCCAATTGGAAATGCCTTAGTTGCCAACTTATTCATTGAGGCAATCAATAAAAAATACAAAGCTAAAATTGCGAAAGTCGATGTTAACAATTATCATGGTGTTTTAATTCCCAATGGCCAGTAACTAATTATATAAGTAACTTAAATTGGGGGAAAGTAGCGTTACTTTCCCCCAATTTAAGTTTTCAGGACCATCCTTGAATTTAATTGCCATAAAAGAAAGTATAATTACAGTAATCAGATTAAACGGTGGAAATACTTGAAGGCAATTTATTAAATTTGTGGAAGTAAGATTTGAAATTTATGAAAGTTCAATTAAAAAGACAAAACCAAGCTGTGCATTTTGAAGCATCTAGCGAATTATCTACAGTAAAGGTTAATATTGATGGATCTGAGTCCATTGGTGGACAAGGGAAAGGAGTAAGACCAATGGAGCTTATTTTGATGGCATTAGGTTCTTGTAGCGTATTTGATTTAACAACAATTCTCCAAAAACAACGGCAGGAAATAAAAGATATACAGGTAGAAGTTGCTGGAACGAGAAGGGAAGAAATACCAAATATTTTTACTAAAATTCACATTTCCTTCACATTAATTGGAAAAATAGACGAAATTAAAGCGCAAAAAGCGGCAGAACTAGCGGTTAAAAAATATTGTTCTGTGCATGACATGCTAGCCGCAGGCGGTATTGAAATTACCTATAGTCTCCGCATAGCAGATTAAATACACGAAATTGTTTATCAAGGTATAATACAGAAAACCTCCTGTTTAAAGTTCGGTCCGTAAGACACGGCCTTTAAACCAAGTGTTCAAAAAAACGAAATTACTTTAAAGATAGTTTTGAGGGAAAAACCACATGTTGAGGCGTATTGGTATATTCTTTTTTCTCAATACAATCAAAAAGTATCTCAGCCGCCTTTTGTGCTTGATTTTCGGGGTATTGCTCTATACTCCCCATTGGTGGATTATCCATATACTTCCATAATGGATAATTAGCATAGCTAATAAAAAACATGTCCTGATTTAAAACGATTCCCCTTTGTTTAGCGTATCTAATCAAGTCTAAAGTGACAAAATCATTAAATGAAATTACAGCAGAAGGTCTATTAGCAAGTGAACATAATTTTTCCATCGCTTCCTCATTACCCGATTCAGTCAAATCTGAATTCACAACGTACCCATCTTGCGGATTTATATCTTGTAATTTTAAAGCCTTATGAAAAGAATCAGCTCGTTCTTTGGAGGCAAACAATGCTTCTGGACCATTGATCAACGCAATTTTACTATGTCCCCTTTCCACAAAAGCATTAATAGCTTCAATCATCCCTGAAGATAAATCACTATATACTTTGTGTACATTAGACAAGTCGGGAACACAATCAAAAAATACAATCGGAATCTCTGTTTTGGAAAGTATTTCTTCAAAATCAGTATCACTTGTATTCTTGCTAAGCGATATAAGAATTCCGTCAACACGATGCTTTTTGAATGTCCGAAGAATATTTAGTTCCCGATTTTCATCATCCAAAGACTGACCAAGAATTACAGTGTATTTCTTATCTTCTGCAACATTTTCTATTGCACTAATAGCCTCTGAAAAAAAAGGCTCTGATAGTTTTGGAAGAATCACGCCTATTGTAAATGTTTTTCGCTGTTTAAAAAATATCGCAGTCTGATTGGGCTCGTACGCCATCTCTTCTGCCATTTTTTTTACACGCATAGTGGTCACTAAACCAATACTGGGATGATCATTTAACGCGCGGGACACTGTTGAAGGTGAAATTTTTAATTTTCTCGCTATTTCCTTTATCGTGGTCGGTTTGTTTCCTGCCATAGCGTAAAGTTAACAAATATATAACGAAATTTTAATCCTTTAACAGATTCCTCTGATGCAAACGGTTGACATATTTTTTTCGTTCCTGGACTGTCTCAGTGGTCAAAGCTGAGGCGCGAGCGGCAGTTTTTGAATTGGAATAGGAACCTGTAGAAATATGTGTCAATGCGGTTTTAATCATATTTTCTTGCGGGTCTCCTAAGGGTAGATAAATATTATCTAACACATTTGATTTATTAGCAGCAATACCGTCCCAATAATCTGTAAAACCAGCAGCGTTTACGATTTTAAAAGAAGCAGCCCATAACCCTATTTCACCCATTATGTCTTCTCTGAAGAAGCCTACAGGCTTTCCATATGTACTTTGGTATTCAGCAATAATTTGCACGTTCAGATAGGGTTTAAGAGCACTGATGACTATTTCACTTGCAGAGGCAGTCATATCAGATACCAAAAAATAAACATTTTTTATTTCCGTGCTATTGTTTCTTTTAAAAATTTCGGGAATAAAATTTTGATCTCCATTTTCCCTTTCAATCTCCAAGTTCTTATTCACTTCGTAGCTAAACATGAGTTTGCCATTCCCTGCACTATTGATAATCTTATTATTCAGGTAAATAGCCGTCGAAACATAACCACCTGTATTGTAACGAAAGTCGACAATCAGATCTGAAATATTCTTTGCTTTGAATTGACTAAAAATACTCTCTAATGCATTAAATAAGGGAGTTTTTGATCCACTTTCATTTTCAATTTCCTCAAAAGAAGAAAGCGCTAAATAGCCAATATTTTTACTGGCTTGTTGGAAAGTAGTGCTCTTTAATACAGGATCTATAGTATAGGTAGTATACGTCAACGCATGTGTTTTCTTTTGATGAGCTATATTTTCGGTAATGAGTTCAAGTTTACTGTCACTTAGGTAGGATTCGATTTTGAAGCGATTGGCATAAACCATATTCTTATCTCCATTCATTTGAAGGATCTTATCCCCGCGATAAACAGCAGACTTAAAGCCCGGAGACCCTCCCTCTACAAAATAAACAAATAAACTATCACCTCGGCTTGGGTCAAAGGTCAAAAAAACACCATAACCATCAGCCACGTCCGCCTTAGAAGAATTTGCACTAATACTTGTCAGCTCTTCAATCCAAGAAAAACGATCAATTGCCCCTGCATATTCTTTATGAAAAACAAAGTCAGATTTTACGGGAGTCTGATTTTTTAAGTAGCGCAGTAATACATTGGAATCGGTATATTTGTCTGTTAAACTAGAAATTGGATCCGCCTGTTCAATTGATGATTCCCATAAAGAAAGATATTTATAGTGATAATACACACTATCTAGTAACTTTTGTGCATCCGTTCTTTTCTCTTCAACGATTGGTTTGGGTGGAGCGGTAATTTTTGAAGGATCCTTACTACATCCAAATATTAGACATAAGCTTAAACATATAAATATATATTTCATGGGTTTTTTCCGATTAATACGAGTAGACTGAGACCATTCACAACGTCGTTCGCTGCTACTAATTAAGACAGTTTACTATCAATAAAACATAAATCACTTGTATCTAAATTGTTTTCAGAAGCAATATAAGTAAAAGGTTCCAAATTTCTGAAATGAAGTTCATCGACAAAATACACTTTGATACTTGTGTCAAATCCTTGCCAATCTATATGCTTAAGCTTATTCAATTGAAGCGCTGGGTTCCCTTTTGTTAAAATGGCTATTTGTCCTCCATTTTCGATGATGGAAGCAAAGAGTAATTTTATTTCTGTATATAATAAAAGTTTCAAAGGAAGTTGTCCGTTAACCATCAATCGATCAAAATTTTCCTGGTAATTGGTTGTAAACTTAAAGGAGGCTTGCGTATGTTCAAAGACTTCTCGCTCACCCTTCTCCAAGAAAATTTCACGCATGTATTTAACCAGATCAGTCGCTATATCAGTCGATTCACTAAAGTCCACAAATTGAGCAAACAAATAATAAATCTGTAATAAGTAATCCTGTTTTGCATACAAGACGTCGTCAAGTTCAAATAGGTAAATTTTTTTAGTTAGGGGGATTTCTTTCCAGTTCATAGTTTATTTTTAAACAACACACAAGGCAAAATCCTCTGCATCATCAGAAACAGCCAAAACACCACTCAAGGACGTATTTAATCCCTTTTTAACATCCAGACATTGCCCTTGATAGGCAACGTGAATAGCGACAGATGTTGCTGGATTTGTCAAAACAAACAATTCTGCTAATTCCCCCAAAGAAGGTGTTAAAACCTGAATATTATATTCTTCAAATAAAACTTTAGCTTCTGCAAGAGCCTTTATTTCACTTAGACCAATAGGTAATAAAACCTGGATGTGTTGATCCAAACAGATTTTCAAAAGTTCATGTGCATAAGTAGGATTGCTACCAATTGGAATAGGCGTAAATTTTGAGTTCAAAAAAACAGGAACTTCTTCTGAGGTTGCAAAATGAATAATAAATTCATTTTTTAAAAGATTTGACAACCTTTGAGCCAACGCTCTAGTGCCGAAGGTGATTAGCAAATTTTGCATATTAATATATTAAACCATCTCGCATATGGATGGTACGATCAGAAATTCGCGCTAGCTCTTCATTATGGGTGACAATAATAAAAGTTTGTTTCATTTTATCGCGCAAATCAAAGAAAAGTTGATGTAAAGCGGTTGCATTTTCAGAATCCAAATTTCCAGAGGGTTCATCCGCTAAAATTAAGGTGGGGTTATTAATTAAAGCACGAGCGACCGAAACGCGTTGTTGTTCACCACCAGACATCGCTGCAGGTTTATGATTAGCCCGACCCTCTACCCCTAAAATTGCTAATAATGCTAAGGCCCTACTTTCAACCTCTTTTTTATCTTGGCCAGCAATAAAACCAGGTATACAGACATTTTCTAAAGCCGTAAACTCAGGCAAAAGGTGATGAAATTGAAAGACAAACCCGATGTGTTTATTTCTAAAATCACTAAGCTGCTTTTCATTCAAGGCAAAAACATCCTGAGATTCAATAGCGACTGTTCCTTTATCAGCGCGGTCAAGAGTGCCAATGATATGTAGTAATGTACTTTTACCAGCCCCGGACGCCCCTACAATTGAAACGATCTCGCCTTTATTAACTGATATACTTACGCCTTTAAGAATTTCAAGGTCTCCATAAGATTTAAAAATATTATTAGCTTGTAAGATCATATTGCGAAATTAAAAATATAATAACATAAAATCTCAACATTTTTTCTAATCCGGTCCTTCCTTACCTCTTCCATAAAGTAAGATGTAGCTTTTATGATGACGGGCAAGTACAAAACTTATCCTACAATTAATAGCAATAATAACTTGACCCTTCGGAATAAATACGCTATTTTTACAACAAATTTTTTTATCAATGAACATTCACGAATATCAAGGAAAAGAAATACTTAAAAGTTTCGGAGTAAGAGTACAAGAAGGTATTGTTGCCGAGACCCCAGAGCAGGCTGTAGAAGCTGCAAAAAGTATGAAAGAAAATTTCAACTCTGATTGGGTTGTGATAAAAGCACAAATTCATGCTGGTGGACGTGGTAAAGGCGGTGGTGTTAAATTAGCAAAAAACCATGATGAAGTTTTACAACGTGCTACTGACATTATCGGAATGCAATTAGTGACACCACAAACTGGTCCTGAGGGTAAGAAGGTAAACAAAGTGTTAGTTGCACAAGACGTTTATTACCCCGGAGAAAGTGAAACGAAAGAATTTTACGTATCTGTTCTCCTTGATCGCGCTTCTGGCCGTAATATCATTATGTATTCTACAGAAGGTGGTATGGACATTGAGGAAGTTGCAGAAAAAACGCCGCATTTAATTTTCAAAGAGGAAGTAGATCCCAAAGTAGGTCTTCAAGGTTTCCAGGCACGTAAAATTGCCTTCAATTTAGGACTATCAGGAGCTGCGCACAAGGATATGGTTAAATTCGTTTCAGCACTTTATAAAGCTTACGATTCAATCGATGCCTCCATGTTTGAAATTAACCCAGTATTAAAAACTTCTGATGACAAAATTCTAGCCGTTGACGCAAAAGTGAATTTAGATGAAAATGCACTTTATCGTCATAAAGATATTGCTGAATTAAGAGATGTTACAGAAGAAGATCCAACGGAAGTTGAAGCTGGAGAATCAAACCTTAATTATGTAAAACTTGACGGTAACGTTGGTTGTATGGTTAATGGTGCTGGTTTGGCAATGGCGACAATGGATATCATTAAGATTGCCGGTGGAGAACCAGCAAACTTTTTAGATGTGGGCGGAACAGCCAATGCTGAAACTGTAAAAGCAGGTTTCAACATAATCTTAAAGGACCCGAATGTAAAAGCAATTTTAATTAATATTTTTGGTGGAATTGTACGTTGTGACCGTGTTGCGCAAGGTGTGATTGATGCATACAATGAAATTGGAAACATTCCAGTTCCTATCATCGTTCGTCTTCAAGGAACAAATGCTGCAGAAGCCAAGGAATTGATTGATAAGTCTGGTTTACAAGTATACTCTGCTATCTTATTAAAAGAAGCTGCAGAATTAGTTACCAAAGTATTAAACGAAGGTAAATAATTACTAATTATTACATCAAAAAGGCTACCTTCTGGTGGCCTTTTTGTTTTAAAGTATTTCGATCAGGGTACAATTCATTCACTGTCTTTTTGGACGTAGAAACTGAGGGAATTATTTAGATATCACCTCATCCTATTGTAGCATTCAGGCGTAAAAGATTTTTTAAATACCATAAATCATAACGAAGTATTACAAGATAAGTACCATAACTAATGTATTATGAAGACATCTACAACAGATATTTCTCGCGTAAAGTCAACGCAATTATTTGAAAAAGCAAGGGAATATTTTCCTGGTGGGGTAAATTCACCCGTTCGAGCTTTTAAATCTGTATATGGCACCCCGTTATTCATCGAGAAAGGAGATAAAGCACATCTCTGGGATGCGGATGGCAATGAATTTATAGATTTTTGCTGTTCATGGGGTCCATTAATTTTAGGTCATAACAACCCGGAAATTCGCCAAGCGGTTCAAGATCAATTAGGCAAAGGATTAAGTTTTGGAGCTCCCACTGCTTTGGAGAACAAATTAGCTGAGCTAATTCTCCAAAATAACAGAAAAATCGAAAAAATCCGCTTCGTCAGCTCAGGAACTGAGGCAGTCATGTCTGCTATTCGTTTAGCTAGAGGGTTCACCAATAGAGATAAGATTGTCAAATTTGAAGGCTGTTACCACGGTCATTCGGATTCGCTACTCGTAAAAGCGGGATCAGGTCTAATAACCTTTGGGGAAACCTCTTCTGCAGGTGTGCCTAAAACATTCGCTGAGGAAACAATTGTATTGTCTCTAAATGATAAAGAAGCATTAACGAAAGTCTTTGCAGAATTTAAAGACCAGATTGCGGCCGTCATCATCGAGGGTGTACCGGCGAATAATGGTTTATTAATTCAGGACAAGGAGTACATAAAATTTTTAAGGCAAATCACCCAGGAAAACAATTCTTTATTGATTTTTGATGAAGTCATTACGGGTTTTCGCCTAGGGTTTGAAGGAGCTTCACAGTATTACGATATTCAACCCGACATATTAACGTACGGTAAAATTATAGGCGGGGGAATGCCTGTCGGCGCCTATGGAGCTTCCAAAGAGATTATGAGCTGCATATCTCCAGATGGAGCCGTGTACCAAGCTGGAACTCTATCAGGAAACCCTATAGCAATGGCTTCAGGTATCGCTGCATTAACTGTTCTTTCACAACAGGACTTTTACGAGAAGCTTGAGGGAACCACTCAAAAATTTGTGGAAGAATTGCGCAGGATCATAAAAACACATAATTATCCAGTCCAGGTATTTACCATCGGATCCATTTTCTGGTTAGCTTTTACTGAAAACGAGCAGATCCGAAGAGCGGATGAAATAGATCCGAAATCAATGGAAAAATATAAAGAATTGCATCGGGAATTATTAAATAGGGGAATCTATTTCGGTCCATCAGGATATGAAGTCGCCTTTATTTCAGCAGCACACACTGAAGATGACTTAAGTAAGACACTACAGGCTTTAAATGAGGCATTAATTATGGTCTTTCAAAAAAAATAAACAATTTTGAATTATATTTGTTTAATCACCGTAAATAATCAAACATGACTAAATACAAAAAAATGAGAACTTTAAAATCCGTATTATCAATAATCGCAGCATCTGCCGTTATTACTTCGTGTAATACAGCAACAAAAAACAATGAAGATGGCGTATTAAATGATTCAGTAGCTACCGTAGGCGATACTACTGGTTCTATTTCAGTACAACCTTTAGCGCATGCAAAAGAATTTCCAGGTGCAACTTTGAAGATTTCATCGCTAACTTCCGAAAAAGTAGGAACCGATTCAGCTAAAATTACGGTGAAATATGATGTTCAAAATTTTCAATTAACTGATCAAACAGAACATACTCACCACATGGCAAATTCTCATGAGGGACAACATATTCATTTTATATTGGACAACACCCCTTATGCAGCTTTATATAAACCAGAGCACACTTTTACTGTTGCGAACAATTCAGAGCATTATTTACTATCATTTCTGTCCAGATCATTTCATGAATCAATCAAAACAGCAGATGCCTCTAAATTGGTGAAATTCTCTGTAGAATCTGACGGGTCAATCAAAGAACTTCCAACCCCTACTGAACCATCTTTATTTTACAGTAGACCAAAAGGAGATTACAAAGGTGATGATTCCAATGTACTGTTATTAGATTATTTTGTAGTCAATACAACCCTAGGAGCTGAAGGCAATAAAGTAAAAGCGGATATCAATGGTCAAGAATTTATTTTAGATCAATGGGTTCCTTATGAAGTATTGAACCTTCCTAAAGGAGAGGCTACTTTTAAACTTACCTTAATAGACAAAGACGGTAATGCAGTAACAGGTGATAATGTTTCAATCGAAAGAAAAGTAAACTTAACAGCGGAATAAAATTCCACTGCTTACTACTGTATAAAAAGATGGCTCCACTAATTTACTTAGTGGAGCCATCTTTTTATATAAATAAAATACTACAATTATTAAAAACCTACTGATTTGAGGTTTAAACCAGTTCGCTCATCGAGATCGAACATTAAGTTCATATTCTGAACAGCCTGACCAGCAGCACCTTTCACTAAATTATCGGTAATATTTAACACTAAAAGCTGTTGATCGTGTTTTTCTAAATAAATAATGCTTTTATTCGTGTTTATCACTTGTTTCAAGTCAATAGCATCGGTTGAAACATGTGTAAATGGATGTGTACTATAAAAAGAATTATAAAGATCAAAAACTTCCTGAGCGCCTAAATCCAGATCTAGGTAAGTGGAAGAAAAAATACCACGGGTAAAATTTCCCCGTTGCGGTATAAAATTAATGCGTTGCGCAGCTCTTTCTAAAAGAGAGGAATCGTTTGTTGCTAAAAAACCAGGTTGCAGTTGGTCTAGCGATTCAGATATCTCCTGTAAATGCCTATGTTTAAACGAATTGTAAACAGACAGATTGTTATTTCTCCACGAAAAGTGCGTCGTTTCTGTCGGTTTTTGCCCCGCACCCGTTGAGCCTGTAGTGGCATTTACATGAATTTTATTAGGAAGCAAACCCTCACTCGCCAAAGGCAGCAAAGCCAATTGTATATTTGTTGCAAAACAACCAGGATTAGCAATATAATCCGCTTCTTTTATTTTTTCCCTGTTTAATTCAGGCAGTCCATAAATGAAATCACGATCTTGATAATTTGTATTGTCTTTCAAACGATAATCCTGTGAAAAGTCAATAATTTTCACGCGAGCATCAATAGGATTACTTTCTAAAAATTTCCGTGCATCCCCGTGTCCAACACATAAAAATAGGACATCAATATTAGCGTGAAATTCAGCAGAAAATTTTAAATCTGTATCTCCAAATAAATCACTATGAACCGTTGAGAACTTTTTTCCAGCGTTTGAAACTGAATGAGCAAAAACGATTTCAACTTGTGGGTGGTATATGAGAATACGTAATAATTCACCCCCAGTATACCCCGCAGATCCAACAATTCCTACCTTTATCTTTTCCATTTTACTTAACAAGTTTAGGAGAATTTAATCTCAAAATAATTTTCTAAAATAATCATCAGATTTTCTGTGGATTATTCTTTATTATTCACTTTATGCCAAATGATCGTTTGGTTTCCGAAAATTTTCGAAAATCCTTTCACATCATCTGCCGTGTATCCCTTATTCATTTCGCCATAACTTCCAAACTTATTAGACATCAAATCATGCGCTGATTCAATACCTAATATAACAAAACGATAAGGATGAAGTTCAACAAAAACACGACCGGTTACCGTACCTTGGGAGCTTGACAAAAAAGCTTCCAAATCACGCATAACTGGATCATGCATTTGACCTTCATGCATGTAGTTTCCGTAGAACGCAGCCAATTGGTCCTTCCATGATAATTGCCATTTAGTTAAGGTGTGTTTTTCTAAAGCATGATGTGCCTTGATTATAATGATTGAACCAGCAGCTTCAAAACCAACACGCCCCTTAATACCAATGATGGTATCACCCACATGGATATCACGACCTATACCATAAGGTTGAGCTAAATCTTGTAATTGTTGGATAACCTTTACCGCACCTAATTTTTCACCATTTAGGGCTATAGGTTCGCCGTCCTGAAAGTCAATAGTAATCTGAACAGGTTGAGTGGAGGTTACAGGAGTTGGCCATGCAGATTCAGGGAGATATTGATTAGAAGTTAATGTTTCAGCCCCTCCAACAGAGGTACCCCATAATCCTTTGTTAATTGAATATTTAGCTTTTTCAGCAGAATATTCAACGCCATGCTTATTTAAGTACTCAATTTCTGCCTCCCGCGATAATTGCATATCACGTATAGGCGTAATAATTTCAACACCTGGAATAAGTGTTTGGAAAATCATGTCAAATCGAACTTGATCATTTCCTGCTCCAGTCGATCCATGAGCAACGCACTCAGCACCTATTTTTTTGGCATAATTAGCGATAGCAGTAGCTTGACAAACCCGTTCCGCTGACACTGACAATGGATACGTTGCATTCTTAAGTACATTACCGAAAATCAAATATTTAATTGTATCGCGGTAGTAGTCTTCTGTCTGGTCAATTGTCGTATGTGATTTAACACCTAATTCATATGCTCTTTTCTCTATTTGAACCAACTCATCTGAAGAGAATCCACCTGTATTAACAATTACAGAGTGCACCTCCATTCCCAAATCACGGGTTAAATAAATACAACAAAAGGAGGTATCCAATCCACCACTAAATGCTAAAACTACTTTTTTCATTCTTAACTATTTATATACTAATAATTTCAAAAATAACAACTCAATAACGTCCCCTTATTAGGTTAACCAAACGGGATAACTGCGGCTACAAATTTTTTAGTAGATTTCCACAATTTCGCTTCGATTCTCTTCAACAAAGATTGCTTTTTAGCAATACGTTCCAATCGCTCCTTGGCTTCAGCTTTCCGTTGCAATTTTTCTTTCAATTCCTTTTCTTTCTCTAAAGGGTCCCAAAGCATTGCCGTGCACATGCAATTTTTACGATCTTTGGAAACCAGGATATCAAAATTAACACAAGATTGACAACCTTTCCAAAATTCCTCATCCTGTGTAAGCTCTGAATATGTTACCGGTTCATAGCCAAGATCAGAATTAATTTTCATCACAGCTAACCCAGTCGTAAGACCAAAAATTTTAGCTTCGGGGTATTTTTCATGAGACAATTCGAAAACCCGCTTTTTGATGGCTTTTGCTAAACCCATTTTACGATAAATAGGATTAACTATTAAACCAGAATTTGCTACGTAATCCCCATGGCTCCAAGTTTCAATATAACAGAATCCTGCCCATGTGCCGTCTTTATGTAAAGCAATTACAGCTTTACCCTCCTCCATTTTTCGAGCAACATATTCTGGTTGACGACGAGCGATACCTGTCCCTCTAGCTTTCGCAGATTCAAACATCTCATCGCAAATAGTCTCCGCATGAATAACATGATCTGCAGTGGCTGGAATAATTATAAAATTGGAAATTGTCATTAATTAAGTCGACCTAAAAAATATAAATACCGAAGTACTAAACAAATTAAATTAAACCTTTCGCCCAATGAGCCGATTGGACTATCTTTTCGGGAAGCTGGCCTGCCTCTGGAATCAAGCTCGAGGCAGTATAGGTCGTCGGAATCGAAGAATTGGACAATTATTAGCAGATCTTAAGTATACATAAAGCACCCTGCCCAGCTTTTGATAAGCTTGAACCAATGTGTTCTTATATAACTTGTTACAATTCATTAAATTTATCCATTTAATCCGAGTAATCAGACATTGCAAAAGTAAACAATTATTTTTTTCTTTTATGCAATACTAGTGTAGTTTTTTTATTTTTTAACCAATATCAAATAAACATTCTTGCCATCTTTGCAATGAGAATTGACTAAAATTAAAAGGTTCAAAATTTCTCCTCAAAATGTAAGAAAAAAAATGTAATCGACCACCCTAGCAACATTCAGTAAATAAATGCTTATTTTTGCATCAAAATTATAATATCATGGTTGGTCCAAGTTTCTTTTTTTATGCCGTTTTTGTCATCCCTTATGTGTTGTTCATGTATTGGCTTGTGAAACAAGATAAAAAAAAATATATATGGGGTGTTATTGTTGTTACGGTTATAACCATTTTAGGTCTGATTGTATCGCAAACGGCAAGCAAAATTGCTGTTGAAAACTATAAACAGCACCAGATAGACGCACGTGAAACTGAAACTGAATTAATGATTGATTCCATCAAAAAAGGGGTTAAATAAAAACAAAGAAGAATAAATTGCCGATCGCTATTACGTTAAATCACTTTAGTAGTAGAGACGCTCTTTGCTATTTCTAACTTCAACCTGGCTCACAGGTTAAAACCAACCTGTATACTCCTTAAGTTACCCCAGCATGATTGAGGAGCGGGAGTTTTTACTAATCAATCCAGCTACGAAAAAGTAAACCATCATTTTATAAGAAACAAGAGCGGTCGATCGACAAAACTTTTTCAAAATATCAATTCCTTGAAGTAAATCAAATTCCAAGATCCAACAAGAACTAATTGTATTTTATTACAGCATATTTTTTCTTTTTCTATATTTAGCTATGCATGATTTGCGTTAATAACAAAATATTGAGGAGGATTTGAGATTAATTAACAAATCAATGCTAATGAAAAGGTTAACTTTGTTTCCATTAAATCTTTACTAATATGATAAAATCAATTCAATATCTCAGTGTTATTCTTTTAGGTATCACGCCCATGATGAGTTCTGCTCAAGCTGAAAAGACACCCCCTAAAAATTGGTATAATTTGGACTTTCAAAAAGATGCCGTGATGGGTATCAGCACCGAACAAGCATATCAACTATTAGAAGGGCAAAAAGCCTCAAATGTTATTGTAGCAGTTTTGGATGGCGGTGTAGATGTAAACCATGAAGATCTTAAGGACGTACTATGGAAAAACCCGAAAGAAATACCAGGAAATGGCAAAGATGATGATAATAACGGATATATTGATGATGTAAATGGCTGGAATTTTATTGGCAATGCCAATGGAGAAAATGTAGGTGCGGATAATCTCGAGGTAACCCGACTCATTCGAATATATGAACCAAAATATCTCTCAGTTCTGCCGACCACACCTCTTTCCGAAAAAGAAAGAAGAGAATTCGTGGCTTATCAAAAAATGATTACCGATTACACTTCTAAAATGGAGGAAGCTTCTTTTGGAAAACTCAATTATGGTCGGTTAACTGAAGAACTGGATAAAATAATCACCGCCACTGGAAAAGAAATTAAAGAAATCACAATAGAGGATCTTGATCAATTTGATCCAACAGGGGATAGACAGAAAATGGCTGTTCGTCTAGCGAAGAAAGAAAGTGAAAAATCCGGTTTCGAAAAATTTTATGAAGATATTAAAGAAGCTAATAAATATTTCAGTGATCAAGTTAATTTCCATTTAAACAAAGACTTTGACCCAAGGAAAATTGTTGGTGATGATTATCAAGATGCAAATCAGTCTGATTATGGCAACAATGATGTACAGGGTCCTGATGCAGAACATGGTACGCACGTTGCCGGTATTATTGCGGCCAACCGAACCAATGATTTAGGAATTAATGGCGTAGCTACTCACGTGCAAATTATGGCTGTACGTTTGGTGCCAAATGGAGATGAACGCGATAAAGATGTTGCAAACGGCATTAGATATGCAGTAGATAATGGTGCCAAAGTCATTAATATGAGCTTCGGTAAAGGATATGTCTATAACAAAAGTGCGGTCGATCAGGCAATTAAATATGCGGAATCAAAAGATGTATTACTGGTCCATGCTGCAGGAAACGACGCATCTGATAATGATATTATAAAAAATTATCCTACGAAATACTTCACCGATAGTTTGGATGCTACTATAGGAGAAGCTAAAAACTGGATTACAGTAGGTGCAACAGGCTGGGAATTAAATGCTGATTTATTAGCAGAGTTTTCAAATTATGGCTATAGAAGTGTTGACGTTTTTGCCCCAGGCGTAAAAATAAATTCAACGATACCTGGATCAAAATATAAAGAACAACAAGGCACAAGTATGGCTGCCCCTGTTGTTTCCGGTCTAGCTGCATTAATCAGATCATATTACCCAAGTTTAACTGCACAGGAAGTTAAAGAAGTAATTATGAAAAGCGTTACCAAGGTAGATCAAAAGGTAAAGGTAAAAAGTGAAGGAGGAAGCAAACGCGTCTATTTAGATGAGATCAGCGTCAGTGGCGGTATTGTCAATGCTTATAAAGCAATTGAAGAGGCAACTAAGGTCGCTTCAGCCAAAAAGTAAAAAAATGTTAAATTAATCACAATAATGCTTAGTATCTTGCGTTTATAAAATAAACTAAAGATGCTTATGGTTCAAAATTCTACAAATTTAAAAGAAGTAAGTTACGAAGATCAAAATTTAGATATTTTAAAGGAAGATAAAGTTGAGATATCCTTTGAGCGGAAAATAAAAAATTGTATACAGCAATTATCAAAAGACCCAAAAGAGGAAACCATAGAAAACATTCTCAATTATTCCAAGAACTTCAGTAACTTATAGTTCAAAGCCACTCTAAAAAGAGTGGCTTTGATGTGTAATAAAGATATCCTCCCTCATTTTCAGTAGATCTGTAAAATTGTAGAAAATTAACTGCCATATGGTTATCTTTGTATATGCTAAAAAAAGATCGATATAAGGCTTTTGTCGAATATTTCTCCACTCATAATCCCGATGCACAAACTGAATTAAATTACGGTAATCCCTTTGAGTTGCTAGTAGCAGTAATTTTATCCGCACAGTGTACAGATAAACGTATAAATCAAGTAACCCCAGCATTATTTAACCGATTTCCAGATGCGAATTCATTAGCAAGCAGTACTCCAGAAGAGGTATACACCTATATTCGGTCAGTCAGTTACCCAAATAACAAATCAAAACATTTGGTGGGGATGGCGCAAAAATTGCTGGCAACATTCCACGGTGAGATACCCGAAAAAATAGAAGATCTTATTCAACTTCCAGGAGTAGGCAGAAAAACGGCTAATGTTATTTCCTCTGTTGTATATAACAACCCAAGCATGGCAGTTGACACCCATGTATTTCGGGTCAGCAATAGACTTGGTTTAACGCAACGGGCGACCACTCCACTGGCTGTAGAAAAACAACTTGTAAAATATTTACCGACCGAAACCATTGCAGTGGCTCATCATTGGTTGATTTTGCACGGACGTTATATTTGCCTTGCCAGAAAACCAAAATGTGCTATATGTCCGATCAGTTATTTCTGCAAATACTATGAAAAGACTCATCTAGCCACCCTAGAAGCACCTAAAAAATCAAACTAATTATTTTAGTAAAAAGTTTGGTTAATTCCAATATTAATATTATTTTTGAAGCATAATCTACGATAAAAATGAGCAATACAGATAAATTAAAAGCACTTCAGCTAACACTTGATAAACTAGAAAAATCCTACGGAAAAGGCACCATTATGAAACTTGGAGACAATGCCATAGAAGCGATTGAATCCATTTCAACGGGGTCTTTAGGATTAGATATTGCCTTAGGAATTGGGGGTGTCCCAAAAGGTAGAGTTATCGAAATTTATGGTCCTGAATCTTCTGGTAAGACGACCCTTGCAACCCATATTGTTGCCGAAGCACAGAAAAAAGGTGGTATTGCAGCTATCATTGACGCAGAACATGCTTTTGATAAATATTACGCGAAAAAGTTAGGCGTTGATATTGAAAACCTGTTAATTTCGCAACCAGATAATGGAGAGCAAGCCTTAGAGATTGCAGATAATTTAATACGTTCAGGAGCAATTGATGTAATCGTGATCGATTCCGTTGCTGCTTTGGTTCCAAAAAGTGAAATTGAAGGTGAGATGGGTGATTCGAAAATGGGTCTTCAAGCACGTTTAATGTCACAAGCACTTCGTAAATTAACAGGTACCATCTCTAAAACCAATTGTTGTTGTATCTTCATTAATCAATTGCGGGAAAAAATTGGTGTAATGTTTGGGAATCCTGAGACCACTACCGGTGGTAATGCATTAAAGTTTTATGCTTCCGTCCGTTTAGATATCCGCAGAACTTCACAAATTAAAGATTCTGATGAGGTATCCGGAAATAGAGTCAAGGTTAAAATCGTAAAAAATAAAGTAGCACCGCCATTCCGTATTGCTGAATTTGACATTATGTTTGGTGAAGGGATCTCCAAGGTCGGTGAAATTATTGATTTAGGAGTAGAATATAATATCATTAAAAAATCGGGTTCATGGTTCAGTTACGGTGATACGAAATTAGGTCAAGGTCGTGACGCAGTAAAAACGCTGCTATTAGACAACCCTGATTTAATGGATGAAATGGAAGCCAAAATTAGAGCAGAAGTGAATGGTGTAGTAGAAGAAGCACCGGTAGCAGAATAATTTAATTTTAATACTCATTGAGGGGGCTGTATCATAAATCATTGATACAGCCCCCTTATTGCGAATTGTCAAATTGAAGAATGATTAAGCCTTTTCAGATTGTCTTTCTGAACAATATCTGAATAGGTGACAACATCTTCCGATTATTCAATTCTTTATCCATTGAAAGTTGCAACCTCTTATATTGCAACTATACGTTCATCTATATAGTTGTCCCAAGCTGCAAATGCAAGAACGTAAGAGCAATCTGTCATGGATTCCGGATTAAAGGAACCTTCTCTTAGTCCTTTTAATTTATTATCCCATTTTTTAACAACCGATGCACCCAATACGAAAAAACGTCCAGATACCATTCGATCGGGACGTTTTTATTATACCAAGGTAGCTTTACTGGTAATTAATTACTGCATTTTACCAAGCAAAAACTAGCTATTACTTAAATAAATTACCTAGCGTGTCACCTAATTTCCCACCCTTAAGTGCGCTCACCGCATCATCTAAGCCGAGTTTTCCGTCACCGTTTTGGTCTAATGCTGCAGTAGCATTGCCGCCTGTCAACGAAGCAAAAATTTCACTAATGTTGAAATCACCACTTTTCACCTTCTCGGAGATTAGGCTAATAACTTTTGGAACAATTGTACTAGCAAAACCACCAGCGGCTGACGCATCTATTCCGACGTTTGAATTTAATTTGCTACCTAGCGACTCGGTAATATTTTTCACTACGGGATTTGATGTTACCGAATTGGTATCAGCATTGCTGAACAAGCTCGTCAGATCTCCTAAATTTCCACCAGAGACTGCTGATTTTATTCCGTCTATGAACGAAGATCCTGTTTCGCTCGCTACCTTTCCCGCCAGATCGTTAGGTATTTGCTCATTACTTCCAACTTCTTGTGTCGTAAACTGTTGGATTACTTCTTTAATTTGATCAATCATAGATTCGCTTTTTTAATTTAACGGTAATATAGCAAAGAAAGTATTTAATTGCCGTTTCTTTTATATTAAATATGACTGGCTACAAGGTTAGGACCACACTCTATTATTATTCTCAAGTAGCTGTATTACTAAATCTAATCGATTTATTTGCGCTACGACTAAGTTTCTTAGATCTCGGTATATATCCTATATCGTGCTTGTACTCATACTTTGATAGCATGACACTTGCATAATACGCAAAAAAAATAATTTTGATTGTGTGATATTACGTGGATCTGTATTGAGTTTTAGGCACCCTCTAGGGTATAAAATAATGTTTCACAATATACGAAATTTCGTAAACAATAAACAGGACCACAAGAAGGCAGTGAAATGAAAATTATCGAATTTTATCGTCAATAGACATAGCACGATATGACTTATATTCCGTACCGGATACTCCAATATAGCGATTCCATTTAAAAAGTGCCCTTTAGTAAAATATCACCAAAATCGGTTATAAAAGCACAATCAAAAATGTAAAGAATTATATTTTTTTGGAAAAATACTGTCTTAGAAAATACTCCCTAAGACAGTCAAATTTAGCTTATTAAAACAGTTTTAATCTTCCAAAAGGAATGGATAATGATAATCAGTATCAGGATTAAATGTTTCTTTGATCGTTCTCGGAGATACCCAACGCAATAAATTAATCATTGATCCCGCTTTATCATTGGTACCTGATCCTCTGGCGCCCCCAAAAGGTTGTTGACCAACTACAGCACCAGTACACTTATCATTAATATAAAAATTTCCTGCAGCATTACGCAAAGCGTAGCTTGCTTGATTTATGGCATAACGGTCCTGTGAAATTATTGCACCTGTCAACGCATATATTGATGTTTTATCCACTAATGCTAAAGTTTCCTCCCATTGTTCATCTTCATAAACATACACTGTTAAAACCGGTCCAAATAACTCCTCACTTAGTGTTTCATAATCTGGTGTTTTTGCAACTATGACTGTTGGATTAATAAAGAATCCCTTCGATTTATCGTAATTACCACCGATAACTACCTCTGCGTCATTTGATTTTTTAGCACGATCAATATATTGTGTGATTTTATCAAAAGCTTTTTCGTCAATAACAGCATTAATGAAATTACCAAAATCCTCAGTACCGCCTATTTTAAATGAAGCAATATCTTTTTCCATAGATTCTCGCAGATCACTCCATAATGATTTTGGAATATACGCGCGAGAAGCAGCAGAACATTTCTGTCCCTGAAACTCAAATGAACCCCTAACCAGCGCTGTATTCAATACTTGAAGATCAGCAGAAGGATGAGCTACAATAAAATCTTTCCCTCCTGTTTCTCCGACAATACGAGGATAGGTTTTATATAAATGAATATTTTGACCAATGGTTTTCCAAATATCTTGAAAAACACCTGTCGAACCAGTGAAATGAATACCTGCAAAATCAGGATGTTTAAATATCACCTCCCCTGCTTCAGGTCCAGAAACATATACCAAATTAATTACCCCGTCAGGCAAACCTGCTTCTATAAATATCTGCATTAGTACATTAGCAGAATAAATTTGCGTGTTTGAAGGTTTCCAGACAACCACATTTCCCATCATTGCTACGCTAGTGGGTAAATTCCCTGCAATTGCCGTAAAATTAAATGGAGTTAGTGCAAAAACAAATCCTTCCAAAGGTCTTTGTTCAACTCTATTCCAAACATTTTTAGGATTCATTGGAGGTTGTTGCTGATAAATTTCAGACATATATTTCACATTAAAACGCAAAAAATCTGCAATTTCACAAGCTGAATCGATTTCCGCTTGATAGGCATTCTTTGACTGTCCCAACATGGTAGCCGCATTCAATTTATACCGGTATTTACTAGAGATCAGTTCAGCTGCCTTTAAAAAAATAGCAGCTCTTTGTTCCCATGGTAGATTTTCCCACTCATTTTTTGCTGCTAAGGCCGCATTGATAGCACTCTTGACGTGATCTTTGTTTCCTTGATTAAAATAACCCAATATATGTTGATGATCATGAGGAGGAGTAATCTTAACCTTTTTACTTGTGGTTACTTCTTGTCCGCCAATATACATTGGAATATCTATTTCATTCATCCTAGCAGAAGCAATAGCTTCTTTCAACAAACTTCTTTCTTTAGTACCTGGACCATACGAATACACTGGTTCGTTAGTTGGAACTGGAACATTAAAAAAACCTTTTAACATAATATGATGTGATTTAATTTATTTCATTAGTCATAAATAGTAAACACTTACTAATTTACAATGTTTAAAATTATTGATTAATATAATACTGATATACAAATTTAACGAAATACGGCAAGTACAAAAAAACATATCTCCGCACAATGTAAACTTATTTTGTCCAATATAAAGTATTACACAATAATAACACAAAAATAAATGTTTATAAATTGATAAACAAGCCAGTCCGGTCCATCATGTAAAAGAATAGCGATCACCTCACTATTCGTTGCAATATTAGCTCCTTCAACCCAGCATTGATCTATTTTTTCCTGCAAACACTACCAGTTCCAAGGTTGGTAACCTACAGAAACCATGTATTCTACGCTTACCCCCCTTTGGCCGTAAAAAAGAAAAAGCCCGGTATTACCGAGCTCATCTATTTTTTTTTAAAATCCAGATTATTTGGCCTTACTATATAGATCGGCTACTGCATTCCAGTTAATTACATTAAAGACAGCATCTAAATACGCTGGACGTTTGTTTTGATATTTTAGATAATAAGCATGTTCCCATACATCAATACCTAAAATTGGTGTTCCTTTAACTTCAGCCACATCCATTAGTGGGTTATCTTGATTAGGAGTAGAAGTTACCGCCAACTTACCATTACTATCAACAATAAGCCAAGACCATCCTGAACCGAAACGAGTTGCTCCTGCTTCCTGAAGTTTTTTCTTTAAATCCTCAAAAGATCCAAATGTTTCTTTCACAGCTTGTGCTAATTCACCTGTAGGTTCGCCACCTGCATTTGGCCCTAATACTTTCCAAAACAGGTTATGATTATAAGCACCACCTCCATTATTACGGACAGCCGGAGCGTATTTACTAATATTTTTAATTATTTCATCTAAAGATAAATTTTCAGCATCAGTCCCAGCTATTGCTTTATTTAAATTATCTACATAAGCTTGATGATGGCGATCATGGTGAATTTCCATGGTATCTTTATCGATATGTGGTTCTAATGCGTCGGTTGCGTAAGGCAACGCTTCTAATTGAAATGCCATAATTCTATTATTTTATATTTAATTTTTATTTATATCAATGTACGAATATAACAAAATACTAGAGTCAAAGTTTGAGAAAAACCGTATTTTGTGGATAACTCAGCGTTTATTACGAAAAAAAGACATCATAAGCGCTGCACATTGTTCGGCTAATACGCCAGCCACAATAGTTGTTTTAGGATGCGTGATTTTTTCATTTAAAGTGGTGTAACCTCTTTTCTCATCTTTGGCTCCATAGACTATTTTACTAATTTGGGTCCAATAGCTTGCTCCCGCACACATCACACAGGGTTCGATAGTCACATACAAGGTGCAGTCTCTTAAATACTTTCCTCCCAGATAATTTGCAGCAGCCGTGAAAGCTTGCATTTCGGCGTGTGCAGTGACATCATTTAGTCGCTCGGTGAGGTTATATCCTTTACCGATTATTTTGCCGTTGGAAACTACGACAGCACCAATGGGGATTTCATTCTCTTGAAAAGCTATCTCAGCTAGCTTCAAGGCCTCCTTCATATAAATCTCATCCATCCTCGCAGATTCGTCGCCTCCGTTATTTTCAAAATTATAAATAATCATTATTTTAAACTAACACCGTTTGGTAAAGGCATGTCCACAGTTGCGAGAACTATGTCACCATCTTCATCTTCGAACCCCGTAACCAGACATTCCGACATAAAATCAGCGATTTGTTTTTTCGGAAAGTTTACCACAGCCACAACCTGCTTACCTAATAATAATTTCTGATCATAATGAACTGTGATTTGAGCAGACGATTTCAATACACCAATATCGGATCCGAAATCAATTTCTAATTTATATGCTGGCTTATGAGCTTTAGGAAATTCGTCAACCTTTATAATAGTCCCCAAGCGTAAATCAATTTTTTCGAAATCCTTCCATATAATTGAACTTTTCATTTTTGTTATAGATTATTAGCATTTAAATCATCAAGTTCTTTAGACAAGGTGAAAACCACATAATCAACGCTTCTATTTAATCTCTTGGCCAATCGTTGCAATAACTCTTCCTCCTGACCAGCGCTAAAAGCTAGATCTTCATCCGTTAAGTGATTGTATTTGCGTTGTATTTTTAATTTAAGTACTGACCAGTCTTGCGCTTGAATCTTGAAATTATACATATTCTATACGTTATTTTAAATAAAATCTTCTACTTTAGTGTTTGGAAATAGTAAATATATAAATTTTTAACATGAAAAAAATCATTCTAGGTTTAGCTGCATTGCTATTTTGTGTGCAGGCAACTCAAGCACAATTATTACCTAGCTTAAAACTAGGGGTTAAGGGAGCATTAAATTTCTCTAGTCTACGATCAGAAGGGAAAATTTTAAATTCAGACACTAAAGCAGGATATCAATTAGGTGTGTGGGGGCGTGTAGGAGCCGCAGGGTTCCATGTGCAACCAGAAATATATTATGCGCAAAAGAAGATGGGCGTTGAACTCGAAGGAGATGAAAGCGGTGAGGTAACCCTTAAAAGCATGGATATCCCTGTATTATTAGGTACCAAAATAGGTTTAGGACCAATTGGTGTAAGAATACAAGCGGGTCCCGTATTTTCATTCGCTCAAAATGGTAAAGTATCATTCAGCTCAGCAACTGATTTTGATAATTACAAAAAATCATCCACAGGTGTAATTGGTGGATTAGGAGCAGATATTGGTAGTATTACCGTTGATTTACGTTATGAACGCGGCTTGACCAATGCAAGCGAAAGTAGCGATTATAAACAACGTGTTAGTATGTGGTCAATCGGACTAGGATATTCATTTTTATAATCGATCAAACAGATTATTTAATCGATTAATATAAAATATAAAAACGCCCTTCATCGAACTGATCGATGAAGGGCGTTTGGTTATACAAAAAATCTGATCTAGCCCATAAAGCTATCTTATTCGGATGACAAGCTAATCCTAAAAACATTAATATATTCTTTATCAGACGCGTAAACTGACCCACGTGCAGCGCGTTTACCAAATGAGCTCACTATTAGGAAACTCAAAAAAAATTAAAAAAAGACACCACCAAACCCATAGAGATTAGAACAATTCTAAATTAGTAGTATTTTGTACATTAATCTCCTTTTATTGTCATCAATTAAATAGATTTGTAAAACTAAAATAAATTCATAGTTATAATGAGTAAATCAAAGCCAGTATTAACATCTTCATTAGGGAAGAAACTAATCATGAGCTTGACCGGACTGTTCTTGTGTGCATTCCTGATCGTTCATTTGATTGGTAACTTACAACTATTTAAAGATGATGCAGGGTATGCGTTTAACAACTACGCATATTTCATGACACACTTCACTCCTATTAAAGTAGTTTCTTACCTGCTCTACTTTTCAATTATCGCCCATGCAGTTTTTGCTTTAATCTTAACAACTAAGAATAAAGCCGCACGACCGGTTAGCTACAATCAATATGATGGCAAATCGAATAGTGCTTGGAATTCACGCAACATGGGAATTTTGGGTACAATTTTATTAGTATTTCTTGTAACCCACATGCAAAACTTTTGGTATCAATATAAATTTGGTACAACTCCTTATGTAGAATATCGGACAGAAGTCGCTACTGGTAATCAGGAAATCACAACACTTGAAGATGTTCCCAGTGACTATACAGGATATAGCATCTACACTGAAAATGGTATTGAGGTTGTTAAATCAAAGGATTTATATAAACAAGTTGAAGTTGCATTTAAAAATCCATTATTAGTTGCTTTATATGTGTTAGGAATGGCAGCATTAGCTTTCCATTTAATTCACGGATTCCAATCAGCGTTTCAAACCATAGGGTTTAATCACAGACGCTACAATGGTATCATCAAATGGATTGGAATATGGATTTTCGGAATTATAATTCCGATCGCATTCGCATCACTTCCATTATATTTTTATTTTGTAAAATAGGTTATTTATAGATTAAGCGAAGGCAAAATCTTCTAAATAAATAAAGAATATGTTAGATTCAAAAGTACCTGAGGGCCCATTGGCCGAAAAATGGTCAAAACATAAATTTGACATGAAGCTGGTTAACCCAGCCAATAAACGAAAATTCACTATTATCGTTGTTGGTACTGGTTTAGCAGGAGCTTCAGCAGCCGCATCATTGGCTGAATTAGGTTATAATGTAAAAACGTTTTGTTACCAGGATTCTCCTCGTAGAGCGCACTCGATTGCAGCACAAGGAGGTATCAACGCAGCAAAAAGTTACCAAAATGATGGTGACTCAGTTTACCGTCTTTTTTATGACACCATTAAAGGTGGAGATTATCGTTCCCGTGAAGCAAACGTTTATCGTTTAGCAGAAGTTTCGCTAAACATTATCGATCAGTGCGTGGCGCAAGGTGTTCCTTTCGCTCGTGAATACGGTGGTTTATTAGACAATCGTTCATTTGGTGGAGCGCAAGTATCCCGTACTTTTTATGCACGTGGTCAAACTGGACAACAGCTTTTATTAGGAGCTTATTCAGCACTTAATCGCCAAATACACAAAGGAAAGGTGAAGTCTTATACACGTCACGAAATGCTTGATATTGTGAAAATAGATGGTGAAGCTCGTGGTATTATTACACGTGATTTAGTGTCTGGGAAAATAGAGTCACATGAAGGGCACGCTGTTCTATTGTGTACCGGTGGTTATGGTAATGTGTTTTTCCTTTCGACAAATGCTATGGGTTGTAATGTGACCGCAGCATGGCGAGCACATAAACGCGGTGCATTCTTCGCAAACCCTTGCTATACGCAGATCCACCCAACATGTATTCCTGTTACAGGTGATCATCAGTCAAAATTAACATTGATGTCAGAGTCTTTGCGTAATGATGGAAGAGTTTGGGTTCCTAAAACAATAGCCATCTCTGAAAAACTTCGTAAAGGAGAATTACTTCCTAAAGATATTAAAGAAGAAGATCGCGATTATTATTTGGAAAGAAAATATCCGTCTTTTGGAAATTTAGTTCCTAGGGACGTTGCCTCACGGAATGCCAAGGAAATGGTTGATGAGGGACGCGGTGTAGGAAAGACAGGTTTTGCAGTATACTTAGATTTTTCTGATGCAATTCAACGACTAGGTAAAGATACAGTAGCCGAGAAATATGGAAACTTATTTGATATGTATTATCAAATAACTGATGAAAATCCATATGAGTTACCTATGCGAATTTATCCAGCTGTTCACTACACCATGGGTGGTGTTTGGGTTGATTACAACTTAATGACTACCGTTCCAGGATTATACTGTTTAGGTGAAGCAAATTTCTCAGATCACGGCGCTAACCGTCTTGGTGCATCGGCCTTAATGCAGGGATTATCTGACGGATACTTTGTTATTCCATACACAGTCGGTGATTACTTAGCTAAAATTGGAAACTTTGATCCAGTTGACAAAAACCACCGTGCTTTTGAAGAGACACGTGCAGAAGTTGAAAGTAAAATCAACAAATTATTGACATTAAAAGGTAGTAAAACTGTTGATGATATCCACAAAAAATTAGGTCATATTATGTGGGAATATTGTGGAATGGCACGTACAGCTGAAGGACTACTAAAAGCAAAAGAATTAATCCAGGATCTTCGTAAAGAATTCTGGTCTGATGTCTGTGTATTGGGAGAGAATGAAGAACTAAATATGTCTCTTGAAAAAGCCGGTCGCGTAGCAGACTTTTTGGAATTAGGTGAATTAATGGTTGATGATGCTTTAAACAGAAACGAATCTTGCGGAGGTCACTTCAGGGTGGAATCGCAAACGGAAGAAGGAGAAGCAAAACGTAATGACGAATTATTTACTTATGTCTCAGCATGGGAATATACAGGTGATAATCAACCTGAGAATCTACATAAAGAGAACTTAGTATTCGAAAACGTTAAATTAACCCAAAGAAGTTACAAATAAGCATAAAGGCCCTAAGAAGCCTTTTCTTACTCAAAAATAGTATCATGAGTGGACATATGAATTTAACGCTTAAAGTTTGGCGTCAAAAAAACACAAACGAAAAAGGTCAATTCGTAACGTATCAAGCAAAAGACATTGCAGATGACATGTCTTTCCTAGAAATGCTCGATGTTGTAAACGAAGACCTAACCCGTAAGGGAGAAGATCCCATTTATTTTGATCATGACTGCCGTGAAGGTATTTGTGGAATGTGTTCTCTGGTTATTAATGGTCGTCCACATGGACCCAAATACGGAATCACTACCTGTCAATTGCACATGCGTTCATTCCACGATGGACAAACAATTGTAATTGAGCCATGGCGTGCTTCGGCTTTCCCGGTATTGAAAGATTTATCTGTAGATAGAACTTCATTTGATAGAATACAACAAGCTGGTGGTTTTATTAACATCAATACCGGTGGCGCACAAGATGCAAATAACATTTTAATACCAAAAGGTATTGCTGATGAAGCATTTGAGTCGGCAACTTGTATTGGATGTGGCGCCTGCGTAGCAGCCTGTAAAAATGCTTCAGCTATGCTATTTGTTTCAGCAAAAATATCTCAGTTCGCTTTATTACCGCAAGGGAAAACCGAGCGTTATGAACGTGCTCAGGCGATGGTGGATCAAATGGATGAAGAAGGTTTTGGTAACTGTACAAACACAGGAGCATGTGAAGCTGAATGTCCAAAAGGGATTAAATTAACAAACATAGCTCGAATGAATCGCGAATATTTTACCGCGAAATTTTTCAGAACAGAAGACGTTCATTCGAACTAATAAGTAAAATATCGATAAAGTCCTTGCAATCACAAGTTGCGAGGACTTTTTTATTATATTTACGTTAATAAATGCAAATAGATGGGTAATAAAATAAGAATTCTTCTTTTAATTCTTACCGTGTCCTTTTTGGCAACAGCCATTATGATTAACAATATGGTCTCAAAAGACGATATGTTAGCATTAGACACGAAGACTCTATCAACTCACATTCATGAATATGAAGATATCATAGATGAACACTATCGTGATTCTTCCCTCATCAAAGCATTTGAAAATGTAGAGGTTTACCCCTCCCACGTTTTAGATTTCACGCAAAAACAAGCAGAAAAAAACAAAATATATTATTATATCTATAAAGATCATCAACCGATCTTTTGGAGTACTAATATATATGTTCCCCCGACTGATGCGGGAGTACAGTCTGAGATCTCCTTCATTAAAGACGATAACCATTCCTTCATTTTAAAACAGAAATCATTAGCCGGAAACATTTCCATTTTAGCAATGATTCCGGTGAAAACCCAGTATACCATTAACAATCAATACCTCCATAATAAATTCTCAAATAAACTTATAAAGACAGATAATTTAACTATAGCGGAATATAATGATACGGTTAATGTAAAAAATATATATAGCAAAACGGGCTCCTATCTTTTTTCCGTTAAGTTGAACCCGGGAAAGCATGATAATATTTTTATGAATATCCAATTCATATGCTGGATATTCGCCTCCCTTTGTTTTGTCATTTTAGTCAACAATATTTGTTATATGCAGGCAAAAAATGGGAAACCATGGTTTTCGATTTTTTTCTTTGTTGCTACATTAATACTGACGCGTTTTGTAGATTTAAATACGAACTGGCTTGCCTCGAAATCTAGTTTAAAACTATTCGACCCTAAATATTATGCCTACAGCCCAATATTACCAAATCTTTGGGCATTTTTTATGACAACTATTTTTGTCGTATGGTTAGTCTTTTATATTCGATCAATTCAACATTTTCTAAAGCCACCTATTAAAAACATATCCCCTAGGTTAGCAACGATTACCGCACTAATAGCGATTATTAGCATATATTTTTTAAGTAATTTACTGTTTTATCATCTTTCAACACTAATTACCAATAGCAACTCGATCGCACTGGATTTAACGAATTTACTCTCATTTGACCAGTACAGCTGGTTAAATATGTTAATCATATGCATTAACATGGTAATCCTATTATATTTCATTGATAGCATCATAGGTATTTTGAAGTACATCCTTCCAAATACGACCTCTTTTTTAAATATACAACTGGTTGCGCTGGTAACCGCGATCATTTTAAATGCTATTTTTGTCGGTGAAAACACGTTTTTTAATATTTTCCTGGCAGGCGTAATTATGCTTCGCGCATATAGTCGAGTGCGTGTAAGTTTGTCCATGTCAACTTTTATTATTACGCTAGTTTTCTTGGCATTTATGACCACCTCTGTTTATCTAAGGAGCTTACATCATAAAGTGGAAAGTGAGATGAAAATTACTTTGAATCAACTAGAAGCGGAGGATGATCTAAATGCCACCTCTCTCTTCATTGATTTAGAACACAAAATTCTTTCTGATAACCGGCTAAAGCAACTTTTTCTCATTAGTCTTCCCAACACCCAAACTAATATTATAAATACCTATTTAAAAAAGAATTATTTTAATGGTTACCTATCGAAATTTGAATTTAATGGCTTTTACTATTTTAATGACAAGCCGTTAAATCAGTATTCGAATAATAAAATAGAAGAATATAGAGAAAAGGTAATTAATAAATCAACTAAAGTCCCTGGTACCGATCACTTCTATCGCCTGCGAAGCGAATTAGGTACCCAGGAGTATTTTTTACAATTTGATATACCAATTGGCAATGAAGAGGACCAACAAGTTAAAGCATTTCTGAACTTAAAAAACCGAGCATTTGGAACTTCATTACCTTATCCAGCGATACTATCAGATGGTCAAGCTGATTTTATTCAAAATACACAGAACAATGAATCTTCATTTGCATTATATCGCGATGGGAACTTATTAACGCAAAATGGTTCCTACACCTACCCTAGCAAGGACACCCAATTTGATGGTAAAATTCAAGAATATAAGTCAAAAGAAGATTTAAATGGGTACTTCCATGTCATTTATAAACCCGATCAATTCACCACTTTGGTGGTAAGTATCGCTAAATTGAACTTATGGCAATCAATAGCTATTTTTTCATTTCTATTTCTATGCCTATATATTTTCTTTATATTTTTCACAGTATTATTATATATCGTCAATACCATAACCCAAAAATCTTTTAATTTTAAAAGTATTAAGTTCCATTTTAAAGTCATAACCAACCGTATTCAGTATAGCACAAGAATACAAACGATGATCATCGGTGTAGTAATCTTTGCCGTCATCGGGTCGGGACTAATTTCATTTATCAGTATCTCCAACCAGATCGAAAAATCAAAATTTCAACAAAGACAGAATTATATCGTCAATGTTGTAAAAAAGGTCGAGAATAGTACACAGAATGCACAGAACGATTCAGATAAACAAATAAGCCAAATTGTAGAACAGCTATCGCAGACAACAATTACTGATTTTAATTTATATAATAAAAATGGCAAGCTTATTTTCACATCTCAACCACGCATATACGAAACGAAACTTGTATCGAAATATATCAATCCAGTCGCATTTAATGCGTTAAATATTGTAAAAAAAAGCGATGCTTTTACTAATGAGCATATTGTAGACTTTAAATATAACGCCAGTTATGCCGCTATCAAAAATAATGACTACGATAATTTAGTCTATTTGAATATCCCTTACTTCACCTCAATTGATGAGGAAACGGAAAGTCAGAATTTACTTTTAAACACCCTGTTAAACATTTATACCATCATTATACTGGTTATGGGATTTTTAACCGTACTAGTCGCAAATTCCATCACGAAACCATTAAGTTTAATAGGTCAAAAACTGTCTCAAACAATTTTTAGTAATAAACCTAATGAAGCATTATATTGGGAAAGAGATGATGAAATAGGCGCTTTAGTTAAGGAATATAATTTCATGATTGTTAAACTTGAGGAAAATGCCAAACAGTTGCGAAATGCTGAACGTGATTACGCGTGGCGGGAAATGGCAAAGCAGATTGCGCATGAAATTAAAAATCCATTAACGCCGATGAAATTAGGCATTCAACAACTGAGCAGAAGTTACGCAGAAAACGATCCCAAATTTGAAGAAAGATTTCATAAAATATCCAACTCGTTTATTGTACAAATCAATAGTCTGTCTAAAATCGCCACTGAATTTTCAAACTTTGCTAAGCTACCGGACACCATGCTTACAAAAATCAATATTATTGAAATAATCAACAAATCAGCTACTATTTACCATAATAATCAAAATACATATATCAAAATCCTTAATAATACTGATCAAGAAAAAATCTATGTTTTTGGAGACCGGGATCAATTGCTTCGATCATTTAATAACCTAATTAAAAACGCAATCGAAGCCTCCATAGGACGTAAAAAACACCTCACTAGCATCATCCTCGATTATGCAGAAATAGGAAAAATAAAAGTAATTGTTAAGGACAATGGAATGGGGATACCCGCGCAGGTTCTCCCTAAAATATTTCAACCCAATTTTACCACTAAAAGCTCGGGTACCGGATTAGGATTAGCATTTGTCAAGAAAACGGTTGAATCATTAAAGGGTGAGATCACTTTTACAACCTATGAAGGAATAGGGACGACTTTTACAATCTTACTACCACTATATAATGAAGCTGAGAACCTCGACCAAGATAATAACTAACACTATTATTTTTATAAAGGATCAAAAAGAAGGATAAAATTGAATACTAATATATCCTAGAAATGTAAGTGTTTTCAAATAAAGGTGCTGAAATTGGATGGAATTGCAGTGAGATTGACAAAATCGCGATTATGACCAGTAAAACTCCGCTCTGATAAATAAAAGTCATTATCGAGAACATGTTTAATATTACGCCCGAAACTAAGTCGAAAAAAATACCAGCTTAGTATTTCCAGGTAATAAATCAACCGTCTTGTATGGCGCTATTTTAATACCAGAGAGGATCTACCCATAATGGTGTTATCTGCATACAACAAGATCGTATAAGCCCCTTTTAGGAATTTATGATCAACGTCTGACCATATAATTTGATATTCTTGGCCATTATTTGAAAAATTGATTTTATCCTTAAATGTATATTGAAGCTTTTCGCCGTGAACATAAAATATATCGGCTGAATTTGCTATTAAATTCCCTTTTGGATTAATGATACGTCCATAGATTTCCTTGGCACCTACGTTAGCTAATGGATTATCAGCCAAGGTGAAGTTTATTTGAAGGTTATCAATTCGTTTTGCTTTAGTTTCATTTTCGAATGTCCCATCCTTTTTCGTTTGGACTCCAACTATATGAATATTAGATACTTTAATAGATGCAGCCGAAGATATCTTAGAAGATAAAGCTTTGCGATCATTATCGAGTTCAAGTGCTTTGTTCTCGGTTTCTGCAATTTTTTTAGACAGGTCAGAATTGGCTTCGGCAAGCATTTCATTTCTAATTCTCAGACCAATCACCTCATCTTTCATTTTGAAGACTTCGTCCTTTAATTTAAAAACATTTTGACGAGCAACTTCAATCTCTTTATCAGAAATAGCGCCATTTTCAAGACGTGTGCGAAGTTCCCCTATTTTCACTCGAGCCGCTTGTTCTCCAGACACCAAACCCGCATTTGAGGCAATTCCCTGCGCTTTGATATTATCCAGTTCAGATTCGATAATATCAATTTGGGATTGCAAGTTTTCCTTCTGTAGGGTAACTGTATATAGTTTCTCTCCAGAAGATTTAAACTTTACATAAAAGTACACGTTGGTCGCCAATAAGGCAGCTATCGCTATTATAAAAAAATAGATCTTAGAATTATCACGCTTATTGGTAAGATTAACTTGATCTTCCTGTGGATCTACTGAGCGTTCGTCTGTTTTCATTTTATTAGTGATCTTTTGAACTACTAGGATATAAATCCCTAATGATTTCAAAACATTTAGTTAACATTTTTTTTATAATATTCACAAATATTGTTCCAACTAATTGCTATTCAAAATAATTTGGTGTGTCAAAACCACCTTTCTTTAAATATTCTTCTTTCTTCATTAATTTTAAATCAGAAAGGGCCATTTCGTTAATCAACATATCCAAGCTATATTTAGGAGTCCATCCTAATTTACTATTGGCTTTCGAGGGATCACCAATTAAGAGGTCAACCTCGGTTGGTCGATAATATTGTGCATCAACTTTTACAACCGTATTTCCAAGTTTGATATTAGTTGTGTCCAGACCAAGCTCTGCCAATCGCTGCTCATCCATATCAATGATAACACCTCGTTCATTCTCTCCCTTGCCAGAAAATTCAATTTCAACCCCAAGTTCTAAAAATGTCAACCGCACAAATTCACGAACAGTCGTGGTCACTCCGGTGGCTATGACAAAGTCCTCAGCCTTTTCTTGTTGCAGAATCAACCACATCGCCTCCACATAATCTTTGGCATGCCCCCAGTCCCTTTGAGCCGACAAATTACCCAAAAAGAGTTTATCCTGAAGACCCAAAACAATCTTAGCTGCTGCCCTAGTGATTTTACGGGTCACAAAGGTCTCTCCTCTTACTGGGCTTTCATGATTAAATAAAATACCGTTACAAGCGAACATATTATATGCTTCTCTGTAATTAACAGTGATCCAATAACCATATATTTTTGCTACGGCATATGGACTTCGGGGATAAAATGGGGTTGTTTCACTCTGTGGAACTTGTTGAACCAAACCGTAAAGTTCTGAAGTGGATGCTTGATAAATTCTAGTATGATCATTTAATCCCAGTAACCTCACAGCCTCCAAAATACGTAAAGTGCCTAAACCATCAGCATTTGCGGTATATTCTGGTGTATCGAAACTCACTTTAACATGCGATTGGGCAGCTAAATTATAAATTTCATCAGGACGAGTTTCTTGAATAATTCTGATTAGGTTGGTTGAATCGGTAAGATCTCCATAATGAAGTACAAAATTACGCGATAACTGATGTGGATCCTGATACAAATGATCAATTCGATCCGTGTTAAATAAAGAACTTCTTCTTTTTAACCCATGAACGATATATCCTTTTTTTAATAAAAATTCAGCTAAGTAAGCGCCATCCTGGCCAGTTATCCCAGTTATTAAGGCAACTTTATTTTTGTTTTGGTTCATTATAATTGTGATAATTTACAAATATATTTAAAATATTATGGCAAATTAATAATAGAAAAAAAATAAAGCCGCAGATTTTCTCAGCGGCTTTATCTTGCGTTATATTTATCTTTATTCGCCAGCTCTACTGAACTGCAATAATAAATAACCTTGACCGCTATCTAAAGGAACAGGCATTCGCATTTCCAATGAATTTTCATCTGCAAACACTAAATCCAAACGGTATCCACTTGTTACGTTAGCTGCTTTATCACCTGCGTAGATTTTTTTAAATTGGAAAGCAGGTTGTCCGCCATTACTTCCAGGATTGTAAATTGACCAAACGATGGTTCTTACAGCACCATTGGCACATAAAGTTCCGTCCGCATTGAAAGTGATACTCCCTCTCTGGTTACCACCTGGAAGATCCCAAACTGAACCAATAAAACAATCAACCGGCGCCTCTTCAAAGATGTTTTTAATTGTATAAGTACTTGGAATATTTTCACGTTCAACGGAATTTAACACCCATTTTCCTTTAACACCTGACCTCCATTGAGACACAGAAGGTCCTTTCGCGGAGACATCGCCAGTCTGACTGCCACCTGAAGTAGCTTTTCTAGGAGCACCACAACTACCTAAGATTAACAAAAATGTTAATAAAGATACCAACGAATAAATACGTTTATGCATATTACAAAGTTTAAAATAGTATATTAAATGTATATTAGTAAACAAAAAAAAGTATAAATTTTGAAAAATAACGAGTCCAAAAATCATACCATAAGCAAAATACTTGCGAAAGCTTTACTACGATTAATTTTGATCATATTAATAATAGGCATTGTTTTCACTTTTAACAAAGATGCTAAATTACTTCACAATATTTCATTATATTTTCCTCAAAAATGGGCTATATTTGCACCTATTTTATTATTTGCAATCTATATAATCTTAATGTTCACCATGCTCAAGGAAAAATATCAACGCACAGATATAAATTGGCTTTTTAATTTAAGTGGTATTTTCCTAATTATATATTTGCTACTATTATATACGCGAATTTACCCAATGTTGTAACGAAAACCGAATTATTTCATGGACAGTACAAAAATCGGTAACATAGTAAAAAACGTCATTAAACTCCTTATTACCCTAGGTGCAATATACTGGGTATCGACTAAAATATCTTTAGTCGAACTCCAAGACGCTTTACACCAAAGCAATCCACTATATTTATTTTTGGCATTGATTGCTTATTTGGGTTCGGTTATTTTAGCTTCTTCGCGATTAAATTCGTTCTTTAAAGCTATCGGACTCCAGCTCACAGAAAGATATAACTTTAGGCTATATCAGTTGGGCTTACTCTATAACTTTTTTCTTCCAGGCGGAATAGGAGGTGATGGATATAAAATATTTTTTTTAAAAAAGAATTTCCAAATAGCTAGGCGCCAGGTTTTAGGAGCCGTGTTTTTCGACCGTCTGAGCGGTCTTTGGGCGCTTTTTATCATTATCGGCGCTTTGGTTATCTTTATGCCCCGATTAGCGATCCCCAATACGATGACAATTGCTGTGTTAGTACTAGGGACTTTGAGTTACCTCTATATCCTTAAGTTATTTTTCAAACAATTTTTAAGCACATTTATTACCACCCATGCAAAAGCGCTTTGCGTACAAGGCTGCCAGACACTCGCTGCAATTTTTATTCTCTACGCTATTAATTTCGATGGAAAGTTTTCACCTTATCTGTTGATTTTTATGGTCTCCTCGTTAGTAGCCATTGTCCCTTCAATAGGTGGTGCTATAGGATTACGAGAAACCGTCATATTCACCTTAGCAACTTATTTACGGTTAGATCAACACCTTGCAGTAACGATAAGTTTAATTTTTTATATAATTTCATTGCTAACCGCTTCTAGTGGAATCTATTATATTTTTAGACCTCAACGCTTAGGAGCAGATAAACTACCCTCGGCAAAAGAGGTCGAAAAGGAAATCGAAAAAGAATAAAATAATGGCAAATATCATCATAACTGGCGCAAGTAGCGGCATCGGGTTCGAAGCAGTACTGGATTTAGTAGCAAATAAAGACAATCACGTAATTGCATTGGCCAGGTCCGCAGATAAATTACGAAAACTACATGAAATATCGTCTTCACTAAATCATGACGGCGGTAGCTTATATCCTGCCCAGTTCGATATCGTACAAGATAACTATGTGGAATCATTAGTTCCATTTATTCAATCCAAATTTGGTCAAGTAGATATATTAATTAATAATGCTGGCGAATTAATAAATCAACCATTTATGCAAACCAGTACTGAAAGTTTTGTACAAATGATTCAATCAAACCTATTAGGGCATGTTCAAATGATTCAACATATTGTACCTTTAATGACTGCAGGCGGGCACATTTTAAACATCAGTAGTATGGGTGGGTTTCAAGGTTCTGAAAAATTCCCTGGACTATCCGCTTATTCTGCAAGCAAAGGTGCTTTGGCTGTCCTGACTGAATGCTTAGCGATAGAATTTCAGTCAAAAAACATTCAAGTAAACTGTTTGGCTTTAGGATCATCTCAGACCGAAATGTTTGAACAAGCTTTCCCCGGACTTCAGGCAGGAACTTTAGCCTTCGAAATGGGCAGGTATGTAGCTGAGTTTGCGCAAAATGGAAACAAATTTTATAATGGAAAAATATTACCGGTAGCGGGAGCAAAGCCTTAATCTACTCTCGATAAAAAATACCCGAATTGCACTTTATCAACCTTAGTTGTCGCTTTACAAAAGATTTTCAGTTTTTAGTGCAAGGGTATTGGGTTGAGGAGAGGCACTTCACAAGGCCTTAATCCATACCACTATATCTTCTAAAATTTGTTCATTAATCGACTCTCCAATTTCAGCATATTCCTTAATCGAGCCTGTTTTGGCATTTTGAAACAGATGGTTAAAGTTCGGATAAATCTTAAGCTTACTTTTTGAATTTGGTTGAAGATTGTGCGTTAGACTTTCCATGTTCTGCGTGGCGGGAACCTGAATATCCTTTCCACCAAAGGCGGCAAAAACAGGAACGTTTATTTTTTTAATGAATGGTACCGGATCAATTTTTAAAAAATGGCGATACCATGGTGTAATTAATACGCCGATTTCATCTGCAAAAGTAGAATTTTGGCTATTAGGCACCGACTCCATATTTTTCATAATAGCTTTTAGCGCCTGATCAGCTGGTAGGTCACCCTTTGCAATGGCAAAATTTTCACGAATTAGCTCGGAATCTTTACTAGTCATTTCCTTTCCCAAACTTTTCATCACCGCCATATTTTGCAACATCATTAAGGAATCCATTTTAATACTAGGTCCGGCTAATGATATTAAAAAATTTACGGAAGGGGCCCTTTGCCCAGCTAGTATATATGCGATTAGTCCTCCTTCGCTATGGCCCAAAACACCTATTTTGTTGGGATCAACCTGCGAATCTGACTTAAGAAAATTCAAGGCAGCCAAAGCATCTTTACCAAAATCACCAGTTGTGGCTTTGGAAAAAGATCCTGTGGATTTGCCAATTCCCCTATCGTCATAACGAAGCACGATAATCCCATTACTTGTTAGGTAGTCCGCAATGACTTTAAAAGGCTCGTGGCCCATCATTAATTCATTCCTATCTTGGGGTCCGCTTCCTGTGACTAAAATAACGGCAGGGAACTTGCCCGCTTCTCTGGGTTTAGTAATTGTCCCAGCCAAAGTAACCCCATTATCCAATTTATCACCAAATACCACGTCCAAGGTGTCATACGAATATGGTGGAGTAACACGTTGAGAACGCTTATAGGTAGCAGGCGCTACAGCAGTATTTCCGTTTATTCGATCCAGCATTAACATCGTTTTAAAGGGTCCTTGTTGAAATTCACCGCGGATATTCATTCGATGCTCAACTAATTGACCAGAAAATTTTATTCCTAACTTCTCTACCGTAAAAAAAATGGAATCACCTTGCGTCCTAATAGTTGATAATGGAAACTTCTGTGAAGATTGCTTTGGACTTTGCAGTGTCCCTTCCCACTGGCCATTGTAACGGAATTCAAATAGCAAAGGTAATTCTTCTTCCTGAACGGAAAGCTTACCAGCCCAGGCACCCTGAAATGATTGACTTAAGCCAATTTCAGCAATCGATATGAGCAACAAAACGACGATACATACTTTTTTCATCATTATAAATACGGCTTTATTGTGGATAGAAAAATATCCACAGTAAATAGAAGTAAAACAATTACTAGGCCATGATATTTACGTTTACTATTCACTGCTATTCGCATTCCTTTAATTATTAAATAAACATAGTAAACTAATGCCGCTAAACTAATCAATGCAACCACTGTGATTATTATCAGGTTAGTTTTAGGAAGCAGCTCTAAGGTAATATCCCCTTTAGCCAGGCTATCTTCTATAGATTTGCTAATACTTGACACATAGGGATTGCATAAAGGAATAACCACTAAAAGGAAAACCATTTGAGCAACTAACACCACAATAAAAATATCCAATAGGCGTGTTTTTCTATTTAGCATCTTACCAAAACCGTAAAAAACTAATGTTAGCACCACAAGATTAACAGATTTATTAAACAATACGAGCATCACAGATTTGTGTTCTGAGGGGCTCAAATGGAAAAGACCGATCGACTTAAAATCCCATAAATACTCTAGCAACACTAAAATGCAAAAGCTAAATAAGCCAACGACAATTAATTTTTTATCGGTCAGATTTTCAAATGGATTCGCCCACAATGCAAAGAAGTTATTACCCATTGGTTCCGGTTTTAATCTGAAGAAGAATATTTTCAATTTCCTGCGGTTTCTGTGTTCCAATCATAATCCGTTTTCCATTTTTCAAAATCAATTGAAGACCATGCTTCCCTTTTGCATTATAGGCAACACCCTGTGAACTAAAACGATAACCCCAGCCACCAAAATCCATTAACGTATATGTTCGTCCGTAAGCCTTTTCCACCTCATCCCACGGAATCGTCTTATTCCATATAAACGGTATAAACCGAATATATATACCTTGTTTGTCGATCCTAGTTTTCAATCGAATAAAATAAAGCAAAAGAAAAATAGAAATGATAATCCAAAGGTCGGGGCTCCGGTAGAGCTGCATGAAATCAGTTCGATGATTATAAATTAACAGGGCGAATAAGATGCTAAAGACAAGCAGTATCCACTTAGAGATAAGATGTTGTTTTTCCTCAAACATAGGTTGTTATTGTAATGATTTAATTTTATCAATAAGCTCATCCAGCTTATTACGTACAGTAGGATAGCTTTTTCCCATTTCATTTGCCATCTCTTTTAAACTTCCTGAGTTCAAAAGAAATTGAAGAATAAATTCTTGTTCATTTGGTTCCAAACGCAAAAGTACGGGCAGTTTAAAAAGACCGGCAACGTGCGTTTCACAATTTGAACAACTCAGCTCAATAACTGTCATTTCATCATCACAAGCAGGGCAACGTGTAGGAAACTTCATATTGTCAATGTAATATTAAATAAAGTTAAAATAAATTTAAATAAAACATAAAAATTATTTAAAATAAATTAGATGATCAACAAAAAAACAAGCAGCCAAGTTCATTTTAGTATATTTGCACAACTTTTTAAATTCTAATGAGAAAATTAATAGGCTTTATACTGACCCCCATATTCTATTTTTGCTTTTTTTTATGCTTAATAATCTTCCATCCCATTCAGTGGATATGTTTGAAAATCGGAGGATATAAAGCGCATAAAATGAGTGTCGATCTATTAAACAGTCTATTAGTAGCTTGTAACTACGTTTTATTTAATAGAACACAGTTCATAGACAATAAAAAACTACCTATCGGTCAAACAATAATTTTTGTAGCAAATCACCAAAGCACCTATGACATTCCACCATTAATATATTTCTTACGGAGATTTCATGGAAAATTCATTTCCAAAATTGAATTAATGAATGCAAGAATACCTAGTATCTCCTTTAATTTAAAACATGGCGGCGCGGCAAATATCGATCGAAAAGATCCAAAACAATCCATAGCCGAAATTCTAAATCTGGCCAATAACATGAAAAATGAAAATTGGTCGGCCTTTATTTTTCCAGAAGGTACCAGAACAAAAACAGGGAAAATGAAATCATTCTCAATAGGTGGAATTGCAACACTGATTAAGAAAAATCCGGATGCATTGGTTGTACCCATAGCCATAAATGGCTCTTACAAAATGGTTCAATGGGGAAATTTTCCATTAAGACCCTTCACACCTATGTCATGGGAAGTACTTGAACCCTTAGATACGGCTGGACTGACTATTGAAGAAATAGTCTTATTAGCAGAATCGGTCATACGATCGAAAGTTATTGAAGAAAATAAGTAATTAAAGCTCCGCTTTATTTAACTGTTCTACCTTTCCAATCGTATTTACCTACATTACCTACAATCCCAATATATACTAAATAGAGGGAGTGAATCAGCGTTACAATTGGAAGATTCCACAATAATTCTTTCCTATTAGCGAACCCTACAATAGGATAAAGAAAGAACAATTCAACTAAAAATTTCAAAATAAAAGATAGCAAAATCAATTGAATATCCTGCGTATATCCAATCAATAAACGTCCAAGACTTAGGACAAGCATGACATTATACAACCAGATACAAACACCTAAAAACACAACTTTTTTATCCTTATATTTCGTACTCTTAGAAGCCCAACGCTTCCTTTGATTAAGAAATGATTTAAGATTTTCTTTCGCATCCGTATAAACAATAGCGAGTTTGGATTTACAGAATCCAATTCGATCAGCATATTTTTCAGCTACCTTATGTAAGAATAGTTCATCGTCACCAGAAGCTAAATCATCAATCCCGTTGAATCCACCCATTTCAAAGAACAATGACTTTCTATAGGCTAAATTTGCCCCATTACAGGTGGTAGGATTTTGCTGACCGATACCAGCTGCGCCTAGACCAATTAAATAAAGAAATTCTAGTGTCTGCAGTCGCTCAAAATAGGATTTTTCATGGTGATAACAGACTGGCGAGGAAACCATTATTTTATTGTGGCTTTCCATATACTGAATAACAGAAATTAGCCAGTCCTCCCCCATTATGCAATCAGCATCGGTCGTGATAATCACTTCGCCCGAGGCCGCATGAATAGCTTTGTTTATAGCAAATTTTTTGTAGGAATTCAACTTATTCCCTTCATTTAGGGTAATCAATCGAACCCCTTTGTCTGCATAGGATTTTACAATAGAGCCGGTAAGATCGGTAGAATGATCATCCACAACAATAATCTCCAGTAGTTCTTTTGGATAATTTTGCTTAACAATACAATCCAGGGTATTTCCAATATTGCGCTGTTCATTTCTCGCAGCGATGATGACGCTTACTTTACTAAGCACCGGGGTTGATTGAAGTTGAAAAGCAGATAAATTTTTCCAACCCTTGTGCATATAAAGAACCAAGACCACATACACAATTGTCATGATAAACAATAAAAAACTAAGACTTTCTATCACTGATATAATTGACGTTAAATACAAAAAAAGAACCGATAATCGCCGGCAGGATTAGGTTCACAAACCATACACAAGAAACAATGGCCATCACCGCAATTTCCTGGGTAGTAATATAGGCATATAAATTACTGGCCACAAAACTTCGAACACTAAAATCAAAAATATCCAGAGAAGGCACTGCCGATTGAATAAAAAACATTATGAAAATCATCAATATCATAGAAACAAATGGAAGTTCTGGCAAAAACACTACCATAAGAATCACATATTGTGAAGTGAAGATCACAAAACGAGCTGCAGACAGGAATAATACATATGCTAGCTCCCGAGTTGAAAAATCATCCAATATGGCAAAAAATGGTTTTATTTTTTTTAAAAATTTCACTTTACCCACTAAATAATCAAGCCAGTAAACATTAAAGTACAAAACAATAAAGCCAAGAGCATAAATCACAGCGATAATCCAAATGCCAAAGTTCACCGAGGATGGTGTATCGATAAACTCCGATACAAACCACGCGATACTTAGGGAGCCAAATACACTAGTAAGCACTAATTGCGCAAATAGCCCTACTCCCATTGCTACAGCGCCTGATGCACGGTTTTCGGGCTTCAACAGCATAACTCGTCCCCCATACTCACCAATTCTATTTGGCGTAAATATAGCCCAGGTTAGACCACAAAAAACTGATTTTATTGCCGTCCAGAACCCAATTTTCTCAATTCTTCTGCTCAGGTATTTCCATTTTATGACTTCTAAAAACCAATTAGCAAACATAAATAAAATCACCAAAGTTATGATCACGCGCAATTTCACCAAGTCAATTTGGCTAAACATAGCCTGAAATTCTCTTAAATTTTTTTGGTCATTAACTTTTGAAACCACAAACCAGAGGGCCATAAAAACGATGGCAATCTTGATAAGTAGATTGAGGTATTTCCGATGAGTCTTTGTCAATTTTTCTAGTAAAAGCACAATTTTAACAATTTTTTAATTAATAATGGTTTTTCTATCATAATCTTTAGAAAATCGTATAATTGCATTATGCAAAAAGAAAAGGCTAACGAGCGTATAATCTTAGGAATTGACCCAGGAACTGTCATTTTAGGGTATGGAATTATTAAGGAGGTAAATAAAAAAATCAGCTTAGTAACAATGGGTATCATTAAGATGGGGCACTTGGACGATCATGCATTGAAATTACAACGAATATTTAAAAAAACAACAGCATTAATTGAAGAATTTAAGCCTGACTGTGTCGCATTAGAAGCACCATTCTATGGAAAAAATATTCAAGTTATGTTAAAGCTCGGCCGCGCACAAGGCGTGGCGATGGCTGCTGCATTAAATAAAGATTTACCCATATTTGAATATTCTCCAAGAAAAATAAAACAATCCGTTACCGGCAACGGAAATGCTAGTAAGGAACAAGTAGCTGCCATGTTACAAACACTTTTATCCTTTAAAGAAACGCCCGAGTTTCTGGATGCCACAGACGGTTTAGGGGTGGCGGTTTGTCACGCCTTTCAACAGCAACTTTCTGCTTCAGGAAAAAATTATTCAGGTTGGGATGCGTTCGTCAAAGATAATCAAAAGAGAATTCGTTAAAGCTTGACCTGGCGAATAACATTCTTCACATTGAGTTCAATAATATCCGTCATCGAATGACATTTGTAATAATGTTCATTTTCATAAAATTTAGCATACTCTTGTTTTAACCTATCTATATTCTCCACTGAAGATAACTGTTGGGTTTTTGAGGCGTCTCTTAGGTCCTTAATTCGGTGTCGTTCGCTTCGTACCCTATGTACAATTGAGGATCGCTCTTCCTGCTGATATTGCAGTACAGTTTTTTCATTAAGCTGTTCCATTGATAGCTTCACAAAGGGAAGATTTTCTTTAAAAAACTGAGGCATATATACTTTTATATTACCTTCATAAAATTGTTGATCGAAATCTATTGCTCGAATTCGAAACTGGAAATCATCAAAATCCGGAGTTATTTGCATGACAAAATTATACGAACGCATATCACCCAGCATAGAGATAACACAGCGCTCATTAAACTTTACAAACTCTTTGGCAATACGGGTTTGGTTATAATCAGCAGACTTCATACTTGTCTTTGCGAATACATCACCTGGTATGCCTACAATATGCTCTTCTACTAAGGTCTCCTTGTCATAGAGATAATTAACCTGATTGGGAGATATGATCTCTTCAAGCTCTAAGCCATAAATCCGGGACGCATCTGCCTGTTTAATATAAAAATAATCATAAACATCGTTTAGTCGATTGACAATTTTTATTCGGAAAGGATGCGTATTCCCAAAAGCACAAAATTCAATTTTTTCTATTTCTTTATGTTGCACTATTCGAATATTGCCAGAGGCCTTCAGTTGGGCATAAACCACCTTCAACTGCTCATATAAAATATCCTGAATATGGGGTGGATACATCGGAATTTCCCAGAGTGTATCTTTTCCAAACTTATCGACGGCCGGTACTGTTTCATGAAAATTCAATAAATCCTTATATGCTAACGGCAAGCGTCCATCCCTTTGATAAGTTTTTAAGTATTTAATTAAACCAGGGCCTACAGGATAAATTGGTTTTTTGCGGGAAATCTTAACATCATGCTCTTCCATCGTCGAATTTATATGACTTTACGTATTACAAAAATAGCTAAAAATCCCAATGGAATACAGAAATGCGAATATGATAAAAAAAATGACAGGAATTTATCATTCGGATATTAATTTCAGGATTATTGTTGCTATTTTTGAAAAAATACAAATAACCATAGAAAAAATGTGGTCAATGGAAGAAGCTCCCCGGGCGAGGAGCTTCAACACTAACCAATTATAAACCTATGTTATTTTGAGAAGAGTAAAATGTAAAAAAATATTTGTTTTTTTTGCTATTTGTTACAACAAATGTAGTTTTTTATCATTTAATTCCGAAATTTTATTTAATTTTTCGCATATTTTTAAAATACACTAAAAAAAACATCAAATAATACCATTTTCATGGAAAATAAATACTCAAATTACGATTTAGACAACTTAGATGTACAGATTTTATCCATACTAATGGACGATGCATCGATTCCTTACACCGAAATAGCTAAAAAACTAATAGTTTCTGGCGGAACAATCCATGTAAGGATGAAAAAAATGGAAGAATTAGGAATAATTAACGGATCTAAGCTTATTATTAACCCTCAAAAGGTTGGTTTTGATATTACGGCGTTCTTAGGGATATTTTTAGAGAAGGGTTCTCAGTATACAGATGCTGTTGAGCAACTCAGACAAGTAAAAGAAGTAGTAGAATTGCATTACTGTACAGGTCAGTATAGTATGTTTGCTAAAATCGTATGTAGAGACACCTCTCATTTACGAAAGGTCCTAAATGAAGATATCCAAGGATTAAAAGGAATTCAACGGACGGAAACCATTATTTCACTAGAGGAAAGTGTGAAAAGACAGATAACACTTTAAAAACATTTGGCTTACAATATGCCTTTTAGTAGATCAATGTAGAATCTCGTTCCTTGATCTATTTCATGTAAATAAACAAATTCATCAGCAGCGTGTGATCTAGCAGAATCTCCGGGTCCAACTTTTATAGAAGGAATAGGCAGAACAGCTTGATCACTCATGGTTGGGCTACCATAAAGACTAGCGCCTAAAGCTTGTCCCGATTTCACAATAGGATGTTGCAAATCAATAGAAGATGGGTTCAAGCGGGTTGAGCGAGCGGTCACCTCTGATTTGACATGCTGTTTAATAATTTTTAAAATTTGAAGGTTCGTATAAACATCTGTCGTTCGAACGTCCACCACAAATTTACAAGAGGCGGGAACGACATTATGTTGAGATCCAGCTTCAATTAACGTCACACTCATTTTAACAGGGCCTAAATACTCGGACTGCTTGTCAAACTTATATTCTTTAAACCAATTAATATCCTGAAGAGCTTTATATATCGCATTTACACCTTCTTCTCTTGCAGCATGACCTGATACACCCTTAGCTTCACAATCCAAAACCATTAATCCCTTTTCTGCAACGGCTAAATTTAATAAGGTAGGTTCTCCAATAATTGCAAAGTCACAAGGAGGAATATTTTTGTATGCCTCCTCCAGCCCCATCGGTCCCGAAACCTCTTCTTCAGCCGACGCAATTAGACATAAATTAAACGGGAGATCCTGTTGATCATAAAAATGCCGAAAACAAGCAATTAACGAGACCAAACATCCGCCAGCGTCATTACTGCCCAACCCAAATAATTTACCATCTTCAATAATAGGATGGAAAGGATCTAGCGTATAACCGGGATTTGGTTTGACCGTATCATGATGGGAATTCAGTAGGATAAAAGGCTTCGTATGATCTATATATTTATTGTAAGCCACGACATTATGCCCGACACGAAGCGGTTGAACCCCATGCATAAGTAAAAAGTCAGCGATAAGTTGCGATGTTTTATCTTCTGCTCGACTGTATGATTCAGTAGCAATTAATTGTTTCAGCAATTCTATGCTATCGTGGACCAACCCCTTAACATCAGTCATTATATAACCCTCCGGCTTTCTTTGCTGAAACCTTAATGCCTTTTATAAAGGCCGAACTGAATCCATTGTGTTCCATCTCATTTAACCCTGCAATTGTACAGCCTTTGGGCGAGGTCACCTTATCAATTTCACTCTCAGGATGTGTTTGCATTTGTAGCAGTAGGTCAGCTGCACCCTTAGCCGTTTGAATAGCCATCTTTAAAGCATCATGCGCGTGAAAACCTATCTCAACCCCTCCTTGGGAAGCTGCTCGTATACTGCGAAGAAAAAACGCAATACCACAGGCGCACAAAGCCGTTGCTGAGGTCATCAAATCTTCATTGATTAAAACAACGGACCCCACGGCCTCAAAGATCTTAGAAACTTGATCTAGTAATACGGCAGGAGCAGTATCAGAAGCGATACACGTCATCGATTGTCCGATGGCAATAGCGGTGTTTGGCATGGCACGAATAACTGCAATACGTTGACCGATTACTTCTTTAATGTCAGCACATGATACACCAGAAACAACTGAAATTATGGTTTGCTCAGGTTTAAGTGTTGGAAGTAATTCATCCAATACCTGACGAAGATGCTGAGGTAATATAGCCAAAACGATAAAATCTGCATTTTCAATAGCCAAGGCATTTTGGTCACTTACATGAAATCCGAGCGCCCTTTCTGCATCTAAAGAACCCAGGCTTCTTCTGGTAATCATAATTTGATCAGGGGTGCAAAATTGAGACTTAACTAATCCTTTTGCTAGTGAGAGTCCAATATTCCCGCCTCCAATAATAGTAATTTTATCCATGGTTATTTAGTTTAAGCGATCAAACAAGTACCAAATTTGCGTTGTTGAAATAAGTGAAGATTATTGGCATGGCCAATAAACACATGACTCACACCTTTGGAAATTGCGTCAAAAGCATTATATAATTTAGGAATCATTCCATCATGAATGGTTCCACTTTTCTTTAAAGACTCAAATTCTTTAGCGCGAATGGTCTCAATAACAGAAGTGTCATTAGTAACATCCGAGAGGACCCCATTTTTATCAAAACAATAGATTAAGGAGACCTCGTAAAAATTAGAGAGGGCAACGGCTAAAGAAGAGGCAATGGTATCGGCATTGGTGTTCAGTAGTTGTCCCATGCCGTTATGCGTTATTGCAGAAAACACAGGTGTAAATTCAGCCTCTAATAATTTCTTAATGGATAAGGCATCAATAGAATCAGCTAAAATATCACCAACATAACCATAATCTATATCTTTCACAGGTCGTTTGACTGCTTTAATAACATTCGCATCAGCTCCACAAAGACCTATTGCATTACAATTGTAATGCTGCAGGGCCGCTACTATGTTTTTATTGGTCAAACCCGCATAAACCATCGTCACAACATCCAACATAGCGGCGTCTGTAATACGTCTCCCCTCAACCATTTTAGCTTCAATACCCATCTCGCCAGCAATTCTAGTGGCTATTTTTCCGCCACCATGTACTAAAATTTTGCGGCCATCTAATGCTGAAAACTTCTCCAAAAAAGCATCCAATTGCTCAGGATTATCAATGACATTGCCACCAATTTTAATTATATTTAATACTGACATTTTTTAATTCTCACCGCTTAACTCTTTCAACATCCTCTTAATAACTACCTGCGCTGCCCACACTCGATTACCAGCTTCTTTAACCACCAACGAGTTAGGCCCATCTAAAATTTCGGACGACAGCTCCAAATCACGTCGAACGGGCAAGCAATGCATTACTTTAGCATCATTTGTCAATTTCAGCTTTTGCGCATCCATCATCCAATTCTCTTGAACAGGAAAGACTTTTCCATACTCATTAAAAGAAGACCAATTCTTCACATAGACAAAGTCAGCCTCATTAAGAGCAGCACTTAAGTCGGTAGTAACAGAAGCACCTTGTGTGAATTCTTCTGACAACTCAAAGCCAGCTGGTTGAGCAATTGTAAATTCAACGAGCCCTTCATTTTGTGCTTTGCACATCCACTCTGAAAATGAATTAGGCACAGCTTGCGGTAATGCTTTCACATGCGGAGCCCAAGCCAAAACGACTTTGGGTTTTGCATTACTCTTATGTTCAGTGATCGTTATCAAGTCCGTTAAACTTTGCAACGGATGCCTTGTCGCGCTCTCAAGGGAAATAACAGGCACTCCACAATATTTTATAAACTTATTAAATAAATCTTCAGAATAATCTGCTTCCTTATCTTTCAAGGTCGGAAAAGACCTTAACCCTAAAATATCACAGTATTCTCCCATAACAGCGGCAGCCTCTCTGATATGCTCCACAGTTGTCCCATCCATCACTACGCCATCACGAGTTTCCAATGCCCAGCCATCCTTATCCATATTCATAACCATGACATTCATACCTAGATTTAATGCTGCTTTTTGCGTGCTTAATCGAGTACGCAGACTCGGGTTAAGAAACACTAAGCCCAACATTTTATTTTCACCCAGCTCAACATGCGCGTGGGGATCGGCCTTAAGGGATAATGCTTCAGCTACAATATCTTCTAAACTATCAACGTCTGCAACGGAAAAAAATTTCTTCATAAACTTTATATATTAAGCTTTTAATCTTTCATCAAAAGCAGTCAAAAACTGATCAGCCATACCTTTTGTTAAATTTAAAGCAGGTAGTAAACGGATAACATGTGGTTTTGCCTCTCCAGTAAAAATACGATTTATGTGTAATAACTCTTTTTTAACATGTCCCAATTCAGCAGGTAATTCAATGCCGATCATCAATCCTCTTCCACGCACTTCCAACACCTTGTCAAATTTTCGCAATTCATCAATTAAATATTGTCCCACCTGCGCAGCATTCTCTAATAAGTTATCTTGCTGAATTATGTCTAAAACAGCCAAGGCAGCGGCACATGCTAAATGACTACCGCCAAAAGTAGTACCTAACATTCCGAAAGATGCCTGAAATTTAGGTGAAATAACTAGGCCACCAATGGGAAAACCATTCCCCATCCCTTTAGCCATAGTGTAAATATCAGCATTTACTCCTGCATAATCATGCGAGAAAAAAGAACCAGTACGGCCATAGCCACATTGTACGGAATCTGCAATATAAATAGCGCTGTGCTTATCGCAAAGCGTGCGAATTAATTGCAGAAAACCTACCGAGGCCTCACGAATTCCACCAACACCTTGTATTCCTTCAATAATAAGAGCAGCCACTTCATCACCAAACTCATTAAAAGCGTTCTGGAGAGCTTCCTCATCATTAAAAGGAAGAAACACTACATGGTCAGTCTCGTTCACCGGCGCTACAATACTAGGGTTGTCTGTTGCTGCAACGGCTAAAGAAGTTCTACCATGGAATGACTTGGAAAACGCAATAATTTTTTTCCTTTTTGTGTGGAAAGACGCCAATTTCATCGCATTCTCATTTGCCTCTGCTCCAGAATTACAAAGAAAAAGGTTATACGATTCCTTGTCCGAAACATGCCCTAAAAGATTTGCTAATTGCTTTTGGATAGGAATTTCAATAGAATTAGAGTAAAAACCAATTTGATTTAATTGATTGGTTATACGCTCAATATAGTGCGGATGGGAATGTCCAATTGAAATAACAGCATGACCGCCATACAGGTCTAAATACTTTTGTCCATGATTATCCCAAACAAAAGAGCCCTTTGCTTTGACAATATTAATTGGGTTAACCGGATAAACATTAAATAATTCCATGAAATGTAAAGTAATAATTACTAAAGTAAATTTTTATTTAATTCAAACATGAATAGCGCCGATCCACATAGCTCATCTCAGCCGTTTAGGCAAAAAAACGAACTATACATCCATTAAAACTACAGGCTTTCTAATCAAAATTAACAGCTATTGCGTTTCAATACATATTAATTTTCACAGCATGAAAGGTTTAAGTAGTCTAAAGCAGCTATTCAAAAACATAGCCAATCAACTATTAAAATGATCTAAAAAAAATAGGTATACGTCAATTATCTTATACCAAAGGAAAACAATGAAGATAACCTACTTAATGCAATGGCAATAGAAATAGCTACTTTCAAAGTTAATAATTTCCGCATACCAAAACATTTCTTTTTACAAAAAATTAAGATCTAATTTGCGCTGCGAAAGATGTTAATAAGCTCGTATAGTCTAGAAAAGGACAAATTGAAAAACCTTCAACTAACCGATTGAGTAATCTTCCAATGCTAAGGTCTTTCTTTTATTCGGGTAAAAAAACGGTAAAGCTTTAAAATAAAAAAGTCCTCTAAAATTATTAGAGGACTTTTTATTTTGCTACAAAAGTTGATTAATCAACTTTCTTTCCACCGTCTAATTCGTCTTTCAATTTCTGCAATTCATCAAACTTACCATCAGCCGCAAGTTGTGCTTGCTCAGCCCAAGTAGATGGATTTGCTGTATTAAAGTTAGAACCAGCAGCTTCCAGTATTTCATTAATTTTCGTTACGTCTGATTTTGCTAAATCAGCATAAGTAGAAATTCCAGCGCTTACTAATAATTCAGCAATCTTAGGTCCAATACCTTCTACAATTGTCAAATCATCAGCTGCAGCAGTAACAACAGGAGCAGTACTTTCTTCAGTGGCAACCTCTTTTTTCTTAGATGCTCCACGACGACGTGTAGTTTTCTTCTCTGTTTTAACTGTTTTACCGTAAATTTCGTTGTAATCAACTAATTCAATAAATGCCATTTCCGCGTTATCCCCTAAACGATTTTCCAACTTGATTATACGCGTATAACCACCTGGACGAGTAGATACTTTTTCAGAAATTTCGCGAAACAAAATTGTAACCGCGTCTTTGTCTTTCAAGTAAGAGAATACTGTACGACGAGAATGTGTTGTGTCGCTTTTTGATTTAGTGATCAAAGGTTCAACATAAGAACGTAACGCCTTCGCTTTCGCTAATGTCGTGTTAATACGCTTGTGTTTAATCAATGAAGTCGCCATATTAGCCAACATCGCCTTACGGTGACTGTCAGTGCGGCCTAAGTGATTTACTTTTTTTCCGTGTCTCATTTGTTTTTGTTTTTGTGCGTACCGTTCTAATAGTCTAAGAATTGATGAAATTTAAAAATCGATTCTATCAAATAGAGGAATTACGCAACAGGTCGCTTATTATTTATTAATTTATTTTTTATTCTTCGTCTAACTTATATTTAGACAAATTCATTCCGAAAGATAAACCTTTAGATTTAACTAATTCCTGAATTTCGCTTAAAGACTTTTTACCAAAGTTACGGAACTTCAACATATCAGCTACGTCATAAGTTACCAATTCAGCTAACGTACGAATATCGGCCGCCTTAAGACAGTTTAATGCACGTACAGAAAGATCCAAATCAACTAATTCCGTTTTCAAGATTTTACGCATGTGTAAGATCTCTTCATCTACGACTTTAGTTTCTTCTTTAGTTTGTGACTCTAATAACATATTTTCATCAGAGAACAACATAAAGTGCTGAATAAGAATTTTTGCAGCTTCTTTTAAGGCATCTTCTGGATGAACTGAACCATCGGTAGAAATATCCAACAATAATTTCTCATAGTCAGTTTTTTGTTCTACACGGTAGTTCTCAATGGAATATTTCACATTCTTGATCGGAGTGTAGATAGAGTCAATTGCAATAAAACCAACTGGACCATCAACAACTTTATTTTCTTCTGCATTTACGTATCCACGACCTTTATTAACGGAAAGTTCGACCTCAATGGTAATAGAATTATCCATGTTACAGATAACCATATCGGGATTTAAAACTGTAAAATTATTAGAAAACTTCGTAATATCACCTGCTGTAAATTGATCCTGGTTATTGATAACTACAAAGATTTTCTCGTTATCACCCTGGTCACCTGTTTTCTGAAAACGAACTTGTTTTAAGTTTAAGATGATCTCAGTAACGTCTTCTACCACGCCTTTAATCGTAGAGAATTCGTGCGAAACGCCTGAAAATCTTACCGACGTAATTGCATATCCTTCTAAAGAGGACAATAAAATACGGCGTAAAGCATTACCAATAGTAACTCCAAAACCTGGCTCTAGTGGACGAAATTCAAAGGTACCATCAAAATCAGTAGATTTTTGCATGATAACTTTATCCGGTCTTTGAAATGCTAAAATTGCCATTTATGTTCTTTTAAGTTTATTTACTATATATGAGAAAAATAACAACATGCCATTAAAAACCAGGCATGTTGTTATCAATTTTTATTTAGAGTACAACTCTACGATTAAGTTTTCCTTAATATTCTCAGGAATGTCAGCTCTCTCTGGGAAAGTAACAAAAGTACCTTGAAGTGCTTTTGCATCCCACTCCAACCAACTGAATTTGTTGATCTGTCTACCTGCTACAGAATCAGAGATCGTCTCTAGAGTTTGAGAACGTTCACGAACAGCGATTACATCACCTGGGCGAACGCTATATGATGGAATGTTAACAATTTGACCGTTAACAGTAATGTGCTTATGTGAAACTAATTGACGAGCAGCTGAACGAGTAGGTGCAATACCTAAACGATAAACAACGTTATCTAAGCGAGCTTCTAATAATTTTAAGAAGTTTTCACCTGTAACACCTTGTTTTGAAGATGCTTTTACAAATAGGTTTGCAAATTGACGCTCTAATACCCCGTAGGTATACTTAGCCTTTTGCTTTTCTAACAACTGAATAGCATATTCAGATTGCTTTCCTCTTCTTTTTGATGGTCCGTGTTGACCAGGAGGATAATTCTTTTTTTCTAATGCCTTATCTGGGCCGAAAATTGGCTCTTTAAACTTACGAGCTATTTTGGACTTAGGTCCTGTATATCTTGCCATTTTATTCTGTTTGAAGTATCAATCAGCCTTTAGCCGATGAATCTTATCTTAAACAATTCGTTATTAAACTCTTCTACGTTTTGGAGGACGACAACCGTTATGCGGAAGTGGAGTAATGTCCTTAATTGTGGTTACGTCGATACCAATTGATTGTAAAGAACGGATAGCTGATTCACGACCAGCACCTGGACCTTTAACAAAAACTTCGACTTTACGTAATCCTAAGTCATATGCAACTTTACCACAATCGTTCGCTGCCTGAGATGCGGCATACGGAGTATTCTTTTTAGAACCTCTAAAACCCATCTTACCTGCTGAAGACCATGAAATTGTTTGACCTTGATTATTAGTCAGTGTTACAATTAGGTTATTAAAAGTAGCGCTGATATGAGCTTGTCCAACAGGCTCGATAACTACGATACGCTTTTTAGTAACTTTTTTACTTTTAGCCATTTTTACTTATTATTTAGTAGCTTTTTTCTTGTTTGCAACTGTCTTACGTTTACCTTTTCTGGTACGTGAGTTATTCTTAGTGCGTTGTCCACGTACTGGTAAATGTTTACGGTGACGTAAGCCACGGTAACAACCAATATCCATTAAACGTTTAATGTTTAACTGAACTTCAGAACGAAGAGCTCCTTCTACCTTTACTTCATCATTGATGATAGTACGAATAGCTGATAGCTGATCATCATCCCACTCAGAAACCTTAACGTCCTGACTGATGCCTGCTTTATCTAAGATATAAGCAGCAGTGTTACGTCCAATACCGAAAATATAGGTAAGCCCGATGACACCTCTTTTGTTTTTAGGTAAATCTATACCTGATATCCTTGCCATATAATACTTTAAGCGATTATGTTAAAATTAACCCTGACGTTGTTTAAACTTTGGGTTCTTTTTGTTGATTACAAAAACTTTTCCTTTGCGACGAATGATCTTACAATCCGTGCTACGTTTTTTTATAGATGCTCTAACTTTCATTACGTTATATTTTTTAAAGCTTTATTGATGAAGAAATCTGACGTCCTATTTATAACGGTATGTAATTCTTCCTTTTGTTAAATCGTATGGAGACATTTCAAGCTTTACTTTATCTCCAGGTAATATTTTGATATAATGCATCCGCATCTTTCCAGAAATATGAGCCACGATCTCATGACCATTCTCTAATTCAACGCGAAACATCGCATTGGAAAGCGCTTCTTTGATAATACCGTCTTGTTCTATCGAGGCTTGCTTAGCCATATATTCTGTTTTAAAATAGTGTAATAACCTGCAAACAGGAGTGCAAAGATAAATAAAATTAATTGAATACCAACTAAATTTTATCTAAAACTTTCTCTATCGCATCAAAATTTAACAACACATCTGGCGTACCTTTTCGAATGGCAACCATCTGTTCAAAATGAGCAGAAAGCTTACCGTCGACTGTACTTACTGTCCAACCATCATCCCAGAATTTGACGCCGGCTTTACCTTCATTGATCATAGGTTCGATACAAATAATCAAACCCTCTTCAAGTTTAGGTCCTGAGCCACGCTTTCCATAATTAGGAACTTCTGGTTTTTCATGTAAGTGAAACCCTACACCATGACCAACCAATTCACGAACTACACCATAATTATAAGGACTCACATACTCTTGAACTGCAGAAGAAATATCACCTACCCTTTTACCAGCGACAGCTTGTTCGATTCCAGCATACAATGATGCTTTTGTCACTTGGAGCAGTTGAGCGGCTTCTTTCGAAATTTCGCCTACTCCAAAGGTATAAGCAGAATCACTAATAAAACCATTTAAATTAACACCCCCGTCAACCGAGATAATATCACCATCCTTTAAAACATAATCACTTGGAAAACCATGAACGATTTGGTCATTCATAGAAATACAAAGAGAATAGGGAAATCCATGATAGTTTAAAAATGCAGGTGTTCCTTTATGATCTTTAATAAATTCAAAAGCAAATTTATCTAAGGATAAGGTTGTGATTCCAGGTTTAACCAAACCTGCTATTTCAGCAAGCAAGAGAGAGAGCACGTCGGCCGACTCTCTTACTTGTTGAATTTCTTCTTCTGTTTTATAATATACTTTCGACATTCAGAGATTATAATGCTGATTGATCGTATCCTTCTACAGTAGTTGCTGTACTCCTACCCTTAACTCGACCTGTCTTCATTAATCCATCATAATGACGCATTAATAAATGACTCTCAATCTGCTGAATGGTATCCAATACCACACCAACTAAGATAAGTAGGGATGTACCACCGTAAAAATGTGCAAACTGATTGTTAACACCGAATAGGGTAGCAATCGCAGGTAGAATAGCAATGATTGCAATAAAAATTGCTCCTGGGAAAGTAATATGTGAAATTACATTATCGATAAACGAATTGGTCTCATAACCTGGTTTGATGCCAGGAATAAATCCACCATTTTTCTTCATGTCATCAGCCATCTGCTGAGGATTAACCATAATTGCTGTATAGAAAAATGTAAATGCGATAATCATAATTGAGAATACGACATTATACGTTACAGAAGTATAGTTACTCAAGTCAGTTAAGAAATCTGATTGAACATTTGGAAAAAATTGGCTTAAAGACATAGGCAAAAACATGATTGCTTGTGCGAAGATAATTGGCATCACACCTGCGGCATTTACCTTTAAAGGAATATACTGACGAACCCCACCAATTTGTTTATTACCCACGATCTTCTTAGCATACTGTACAGGAACTTTTCGAACCCCCTGTACAACTAGAATCGTGAAAATCACAACAAAGAACAAAGCCACAAACTCCAGCAATAATGGAATAGGACCACCACCACTAGGGCTCATTCTGGATGCCCATTCAGCGGTTAAACCAGCTGGTAATTGAGCAATAATTCCCGCCATGATTATTAGTGAAATTCCGTTTCCGATTCCCTTATCAGTAATTTTTTCACCAAGCCACATCACAAACAATGTACCTGCAGTCAATACAACAGCTGAAAGAATAGAAAACATTGGATCTGCAATTGTTTTAGCTTCAGGCCCAATTTGAGTCTTAACATAAGCTATAGCTTGAACCAATGTAATTGCTACTGTAAGGTAACGTGTAATCTGCGTCATTTTTTTACGACCAGACTCTCCTTCTTTCTGCATCTTTTGAAAAGCAGGAACAGCAATCCCCAATAGCTGCACTACGATAGAGGCAGAGATATATGGCATTACCCCTAATGCAAAAATGGCTGCACGAGAAAAAGATCCTCCCGCAAACATATTGATTAGGTTCATAATGTCATTACCACCTTCCCTGTTAACTACCAAAGCATCTGGATTAACACCTGGTAAAACCACGTGACATCCAATGCGGTATATTAAAAGAAAAAGTAACGTATTAAGAATACGGTTACGTAATTCTTCTATCTTCCATATATTGGTTAAGGTTGTGATTAGTTTCTTCATGTAGGATTACAATTTAACAATAGAACCACCTGCTGCCTCAATAGCCTTTTGAGCTGAAGCTGTAAAAGCATGGGCCTTAACTTCTAATTTAGCAGTAAATTCGCCACGACCTAAGATTTTAACTAAGTCATTTTTAGAAACTAATCCATGTAATTTTAGTGCTTCAAAGTCAACAGAGGTAAGACTGTACTTTTCAATTAAACTTTGTAAAACGTCCAAGTTGATTCCAACATATTCTACACGGTTAAGGTTCTTAAAACCAAATTTAGGAACACGACGTTGCAAAGGCATTTGACCACCTTCGAAACCAATCTTAGTTGAGTGTCCTGAACGAGATCCAGCACCTTTGTGACCACGAGTAGAAGTACCACCACGACCAGAACCTTGACCACGACCAATACGTTTTTTGTTTTTTGTTGAACCAGCTGCTGGTTTTAAATTACTTAAATTCATTTTAGTAAAGTTGTGCTATGCCTTCGCTCTCACTAAACAGGCCATAACAATTAATATTAAACACAATGGAAAGGACTGTGAGAATCCCTTCCATCAAATGCTATTAGATAGACTCGATAGCTACTAAATGGTTCACTTTACGAACCATGCCAATAATGGCTGATGTAGCTTCAACTTCTACCGAATGATTGATACGCTTTAATCCTAAAGCCTCAATAGTTCTCTTTTGGCGCTCGCTTCTGTCGATAACGCTCTTTATCTGGGTAATTCTAATTTTTGCCATGATATTAACCGTTAAATACTTTGTTTAAATCGACACCACGTTGTTGTGCAACTGTATACGCATCACGCATATTTGCTAATGCATCAATTGTTGCTTTCACCACGTTATGCGGGTTTGAAGATCCTAGTGATTTAGCCAATACATCTTTAATACCAGCTGATTCCAATACTGCACGCATTGCACCACCTGCTAAAACTCCAGTACCACTAACTGCTGGTTTAATCATTACTGAACCACCAGAGTACTTTCCATATTGTAAATGTGGAACAGTACCTTTAATAATTGGAACTTTCACTAAATTTTTCTTTGCATCATCGATACCTTTAGTGATAGCTTCAGTTACCTCTTTAGCTTTACCTAAACCGTACCCTACGATACCGTTTTCATCACCTACGACTACGATTGCGGAGAAACTGAAGGTACGACCACCTTTAGTTACCTTAGCAACACGTTGGATGCTTACTAAGCGATCTTTTAATTCAATTTCGCTTGACTTTACTCTTTTAATATTGCTTAATGCCATCTTTTTTTTAAATTAAAAGTCTAAACCGCCTTCGCGAGCACCTTCAGCCAATGATTTAATACGGCCATGGTATAAGTACCCATTACGGTCAAAAACTACTTTGCTAACTCCTGCTGCTACAGCTTTCTCTGCCACAAGTTTACCTACTGCTTTAGATTGATCTACTTTGTTTCCTGAACCAGCAAACTCTTTAGATAATGTAGACGCTGAAGCAAGAGTTTTGCCACTGATATCATCTACGATCTGTGCGTAAATACCTTTATTACTCCTAAAAACAGTCAAACGTGGACGTTCAGTTGATCCAGCCAGGTGTTTTCTTATTCCTTTTTTAATTCGCTCTCTGCGATTTGATTTAATTCCTGCCATGGTTATTATTTTTTAGCTGATTTACCTGCTTTTCTTCTTAAAACTTCACCCACAAACTTAATACCTTTACCTTTATATGGCTCTGGTTTACGTAAGCTACGGATTTTTGCTGCTACTTGTCCGATCAATTGTTTATCGATAGACTCCAGCACAATCGTTGGGTTCTTACCTTTATCAGCAGTTGTTGTTACTTTAATCTCCTTTGGCAATAAAAATACAATCTGATGAGAGAAACCTAAGGTTAACTCAAGTGTATTACCGTTGTTTGATGCACGGTAACCAACACCCACAAGTTCTTGTGTAGTTTTGTATCCTTCGGTAACACCTACTACCATATTACTTAATAAGGAGCGGTATAAACCATGTAATGCTTTGTGTTTTTTCTGCTCAGTAGGACGGGATACTACGATGTTTCCATCTTCCTCTTTTACGCTAATAGCGCTGTCCACTTGCTGAGATAATTCACCTTTAGGGCCTTTTAAAGTTACCAGATTCTTATCTGATACAGAAATCGAAACACCCGAAGGTATTGCGATTGGCGCTTTTCCAATTCTTGACATTTTTGTGTGTTTTTCCTAGATTAATAAATGTAACATAAAACCTCACCGCCAACGTTTTGAACGGCAGCTTCTTTGTCTGACATTACACCTTTCGATGTAGACAAAATGGCAATTCCTAAACCGTTTAGAACACGAGGTAGATTGTCAACACTTGCATATTTTCTTAAACCAGGTTTACTCACACGTGTCAAAGTGCGAATAGCCGGTACTTTGCTAATTGGGTTGTATTTCAACGCAATCTTAATAAAACCCTGAGGTCCTTCTTCGATGAATTTGTAATTAGCAATGTAACCTTTGTCGAAAAGTACTTTAGTAATTTCTTTTTTAAGGTTCGATGCAGGAATTTCAACAACCCTGTGGTTGGCCTTGATGGCATTCCTTACTCGTGTAAGGTAATCCGCTATTGGATCTGTATTCATTATTTATATAAAATTTAGATAATGGTTTCCGAAACTAACCTAAGTCCAAGACCTATTATCTGTTAATAATATTGCAATGCAAAAAAACCCGATAAATCGTTTAACACGATTTATCCGGGCAAAAGTAATCATTTTTTTTAATTACCAAGAAGCTTTTGTTATTCCTGGGATTTTACCGTTTAATGCCATCTCACGGAAAGTTACACGAGAGATACCAAATTGACGCATATAACCCTTAGGACGACCTGTTAATTTACAACGATTGTGTAAACGTACAGGTGAAGCATTCTTAGGCAATTTATCTAATGCAGCGTAATCACCTGAAGCTTTTAAAGCTGCACGTTTATCTGCAAATTTTGCAACTAATTTTTGACGCTTAACTTCGCGTGCTTTTATTCCTTCTTTAGCCATTGTTGTTCGTGTTTTGATTTTTAAATGGTAAGCCGAATTGTTTCAATAACTCTAACGCTTCGATATCATTTTTCGCAGAGGTTACAAATGTAATATCCATACCCTGAATTTTATTGATTTTATCAATATTAATTTCCGGGAAGATAATCTGCTCAGTAACACCCAAAGTGTAGTTTCCATGTCCATCAAAACCTTTATCGTTGATACCGCGGAAATCACGGATACGAGGTAAAGAAACCGCGATTAAGCGATCTAAGAATTCGAACATGTTATTGTCGCGTAATGTTACACGAGCACCAATTGGCATTCCTTTACGTAATTTAAAGTTGGATATATCCTTCTTAGATTTCGTAGGAACCGCTACCTGACCCGTGATTAAAGTTAATTCTGAAATTGCATTATCAATTAACTTTTTATCAGAAGTCGCAGCACCAACACCTTGTGATACAACAATTTTTTCCAGTTTAGGAACTTGCATAATGCTTTTATACTGGAATTTTTCTTTAAGCGCTGAGCGAACTTCTTCCGCATATTTCGCTTTCAATCTTGGTACGTAAGTCATTATTTAATTTCCTCCCCTGATATTTTTGCGTAACGAACTATTTTACCATCTTCATTTACTTTACGACCGATACGAGTTGTTTTACCCGATTTAGCATCGATTAAAGCTATGTTGGAGATGTTGATAGCAGCTTCTTTCTCAATGATACCACCATTAGGATTTGCTGCATTAGGTTTAGTGTGTTTTTTTACTAAGTTAGCGCCTTCTACGATTGCTCTGTTAGTATCCACTATTACTTCCAATACTTTTCCTTGAACACCTTTAGAGTTACCAGCGATAACTTTCACTAAATCTCCTTTTTTAATTTTGATTTTGTGCGTAGTTGTTTTTGTTTTTTGTGCCATAATTATAAAACCTCCGGTGCTAGTGATACAATTTTCATGAACTGTTTCTCACGAAGCTCTCTAGCGACTGGGCCAAAGATACGTGTTCCGCGTGGTTCATCATTATTATTTAATAATACTGCAGCATTGTCATCGAAACGAATGTAAGAACCATCTTTACGACGGATTTCTTTTTTCGTACGAACTACCACAGCCTTCGAAATGGATCCTTTTTTCACATTTCCTGAAGGGACTGCACTCTTAACGGTAACAACAATTTTATCACCGATCGATGCATAACGCTTGCGCGTTCCGCCTAACACGCGAATTACTAAAACTTCTTTAGCACCGCTATTGTCAGCTACATTTAGTCTTGATTCCTGTTGTACCATGTTATTTAGCCCTCTCTAAAATTTCTACTAATCTCCAATTCTTAGTTTTACTCAGCGGACGTGTTTCCATAATCAATACCGTATCGCCGATACCACAGGTATTAGTTTCGTCATGAGCTGTAAATTTAGTAGTTTTTTTAACGAATTTACCGTAGATAGGATGTTTTACTTTACGTTCAACAGTCACTACAATCGATTTATTCATCTTGTTGCTAACTACTAAGCCGATTCTTGTTTTTCTAATATTTCTTTCCATTTCGACTTAAATTTATGCCTCAGAGGCTGTTTCAGATTTAGCTGCATTCTTACGGTTTGAAACCTCCGTAGAAAGACGAGCAATAACTTTGCGAGCTGCTTTGAATACGTTAGGGTTTTCAATAGCAGAAACAGCGTGTGCAAATTTCAATTTGTTTAAGGCAACCTTCTCTTCCGCGAGACGGGCTGTTAAATCCTCAGTAGATAATTCTACGATTTCTGAATTTTTCATTTCTCAATTTATTGAGTCGGGTTATTACCTGTTTAAGATGCCTTACAGGTAACGGCTGTAAGGCTAAACGTTATAACATTACCGACGATGACTATGCTTCTACGTAATCTCTACGTATAACAAACTTAGTTTGAACCGGAAGTTTTTGAGCAGCTAAACGTAATGCTTCTTTAGCAATTTCTAAAGACACACCTTCTGCTTCAAATAATATACGGCCCGGGCGCACAACGGCAACCCAATATTCTGGAGCTCCCTTACCCTTACCCATACGTACCTCTGCAGGTTTTTTGGTAACAGGTTTATCAGGGAAAATGCGGATCCAAACTTGCCCTTCACGTTTCATGAAACGAGTAACGGCAATACGAGCTGCCTCAATTTGACGGCTAGTGATCCATGCTGGCTCCATTGATTTGATACCGAAAGAACCGAAAGCTAATTCTGCTCCACGAGAAGCATTACCTTTCATGCGGCCTTTCTGCATCTTTCTGAACTTCGTTCTTTTTGGCTGTAACATGTTCGTATTATATTGTAATCTGTCTAAACAGATCGCGTTTTAAATCTTATTGTTAATTAATCTCTCTTTCCAGCACCGCGGTTAGTGTTGTTGTTATCACCACGACGACCACCTGCATTACGGTTGCCACCACGGCCACCACGATGGTTGTTGTCGCGACGGTCACCGCCACCTTCTTGTCCACCACGGGTTTTTACACCTGATGCTTGACCAATGTTAGGAGAAAGATCTCTCTTACCATATACTTCACCTTTACAGATCCATACTTTAACACCAATCTTACCGTAAGTAGTCAATGCTTCTGCTAGTGCATAATCAATATCAGCACGGAATGTATGCAAAGGAGTTCTTCCTTCTTTGTACTGCTCAGTACGTGCCATTTCAGCACCGCCTAAACGACCAGAACACATTATCTTGATACCTTCAGCACCCATACGCATGGTTGATGCGATAGAAGTTTTCATTGCACGACGGAAAGAAATACGAGCCTCTAACTGTTTTGCAATACTTTCTGCAACTAATTTTGCATCTAATTCCGGGCGTTTGATTTCAAAAATGTTAATTTGAACGTCTTTCTTAGTTAATTTCTTTAACTCTTCTTTGACTTTATCAACTTCTTGACCACCTTTACCAATTACAATACCTGGACGAGCCGTGTGAATTGTAACTGTAATGCGTTTTAAAGTTCTTTCAATAACAACTTTTGCAACACCGCCTTTAGCGATACGTACAGAAAGATATTTTCTTATTTTTTCGTCCTCAACTAACTTATCAGAATAGTTGTTTCCTCCGAACCAATTAGAATCCCATCCTTTGATGATTCCTAATCTGCTACCTATTGGATTTGCCTTTTGTCCCATTCTATAAATACTTAGTTGTTTACGGTTTTTAAACTATCTACTATCAAAGTTACATGGTTAGAACGCTTACGTATTCTATAACCTCTACCTTGTGGCGCTGGACGTAATCTCTTTAACTGACTACCTCCCCCTACAGATACTTCTTTTACATACAAACTGCCATCTTCTAACGAAGTACCTTCGTTTTTAGATTCCCAATTCTTAATAGCTGAAAGTAATAATTTTTCAACACGAATTGCAGCTTCTTTGCCTGTATGTTTTAAGATATAAAGTGCATTCTCTACTTTCTGACCACGGATAAGGTCCACTACTAAACGCATTTTGCGCGGAGAAGTAGGGCAATTTAATAACTTAGCAGTAGAAGCTCCTCCTACTTGAGCCTTTTGCTGCTCTTTGCGCTGTTTAATTAAAACAGATTTTTTGAGTTTTTTTGTTGCTTCCATTACCTATTATTTTTTCTTTTCTGCGTGGCCTCTGAAAGTACGCGTAGGCGCAAATTCACCAAGCTTGTGACCAACCATATTTTCTGTTACATAAACTGGAATAAATTTATTCCCGTTGTGCACTGCGAAGGTGTGGCCAACAAAATCAGGTGAAATCATAGATCTACGAGACCAAGTTTTGATAACTGACTTTTTGTTAGTTTCATTCATAGAAAGAACTTTTCCTTCTAAGTTGTGATCGATATAAGGACCTTTTTTAATTGAACGCGCCATTATTTTTTCCTTCTCTCAATGATGTAACGATTCGATGCTTTCTTCTTGTCGCGAGTTTTATAACCTTTAGCTAATACTCCGTTTCGTGAACGAGGGTGACCTCCTGATGAACGACCTTCACCACCTCCCATAGGGTGATCAACCGGGTTCATAGCAACACCACGTACACGTGGACGACGGCCCAACCAACGATTACGACCAGCTTTACCTAATACATGGCTAGCTTTCTCTGAGTTGGATACAGAACCAATCGTAGCAACACATGTTAATAAAATCATGCGTACTTCACTCGACGGCAATTTGATAATGGCATACTTACCATCACGTGCAGACAATTGTGCATAAGCACCAGCTGAACGTGCAATGGAACCTCCTTGACCTGGATTTAATTCAATGTTGTGAATAATTGATCCTAAAGGAATGTTTGCCAAAGGCATAGTATTACCTACTTCTGGGGCTACTGATTCACCTGCAATTACAGTTTGTCCTACTGTTAATCCAGCGGGAGCAATAATGTAACGTTTCTCTCCATCTACGTAATGCAATAACGCAATACGTGCAGTACGATTTGGATCATACTCAATGGTTGCTACTTTTGCAGGGATATCTTTTTTATCGCGTTTGAAATCTATTAATCGGTATACTTTTTTATGTCCCCCACCGATGTAACGCATAGTCATTTTACCGGTATCATTACGACCACCTGATCTTTTATTGGAGCGAACTACTAATGATTTTTCAGGTACGTTAGTTGTAACGTCTGAATAATCAGCACCTACTCTAAAACGAGTTCCAGGGGTAACCGGTTTGAATCTTTTAACTGCCATTTCTTATTATAGTGTACTGTAAAAGTCAATTGTTTCACCATCCTTCACCGTGATGATGGCCTTTTTATATTTAGGGCTTCTTCCAGAAACAAATCCTGCTTTGGTATGACGGCTTTTTGTTTTTCCTGCAACAACACATGTGTTAACAGCAACAACATTTACACCGAACATCTGCTCAACTGCAGTTCTAATTTGAATCTTGTTAGCTCTATGATCTACTTTGAAAGCGTAACGGTTTAATTTCTCCGTTAACATTGAAGCTTTCTCAGTCAAGATAGGTTTTTTAATAATTTCCATATTACTTAGCTAATGCTTCCTCCAAAGTTTTAACAGAATCTGCAGTTAACACTAATTTCGTAGCGTTCAATACATCATATGTACTTAACTCATTTGCTACGATAACCTTTGCTTTTTTCAGATTTCTGCTTGATAAATAAACATTGTTATTGTATGCTGGCAAAACTAATAAAGTCTTTTCATCAGCAATGTTCAATGCATTAATTAAAGCCAAATAGTTTTTTGTTTTGATTGATTCGAAAATAATTTCGTCCAATACAACAACATTGTTCTCTTGTGCTTTGTAACTTAATGCTGATTTACGTGCTAATTGCTTTAATTTTTTGTTCAATTTAAAGCTATAATCACGCGGTTGAGGACCGAATACACGACCACCACCGTTAAACAATGGAGATTTGATAGAACCCGCACGGGCACCACCAGTACCTTTTTGTTTGTGTAATTTACGAGTTGAACCCGCGATTTCATTACGTTGTTTTGATTTGTGAGTACCTTGGCGTTGGTTTGCTAAGTATTGTTTCACATCCAAATAGATCGCGTGGTCGTTTGGTTTTACACCGAATACTGACTCAGGCAGCTGCACCTTGGCACCTGTTTCTTTACCTGATAAATTAAATACTTTAACTTCCATCTCTACTATTTGTCTACAACTACAAATGAACCTTTAGCTCCTGGTACGGAACCACTAACAACGATTAGGTTTTGATCAGGATAAACTTTCAAAACTTGTAAGTTTTGAACTTTTACACGATCACCACCCATACGACCAGCCATACGCATTCCTTTGAATACTCTGGAAGGCCATGAAGAAGCTCCTAATGAACCTGGGGCACGTAGTCTGTTGTGCTGACCGTGAGTCGCACCACCTACACCACCAAATCCGTGACGCTTCATTACACCTTGAAAACCTTTACCTTTTGAAGTTCCCACTACATCTACATACTCACCTTCTTCAAATAAAGTAACATCAATGATGTCTCCTAGTGTTTTCTCATCCAAAAAGGTTTTGAATTCAACTAGTTTACGCTTTGGACTAACCCCTGCTTTTGCAAAGTGTCCTTTTAGAGGAGCTGTCGTGTTCTTCTCCTTGGCATCTTCAAATCCAAGTTGAACAGCCGAATAGCCATCCTTCTCTACCGTACGTATCTGCGTTACCACGCACGGCCCAGCCTCGATTACTGTGCAAGGAATATTCTTCCCATCAGCGTTGAACAGGCTGGTCATTCCTACTTTTTTTCCAATTATTCCTGACATGTTATAAATTAATTAATTAAAAGTCCATCGAAGCAGTAGGGCTTCGCTCAAGACATACTTATCCCATTAAGGGACTGCAAAAGTACAAACAATTTTATAACTATCAAATAGTTAGTAAATTATTTTTTAAAATAATATGCAGAAAAAAAGAGGATTTATTTCAGTTTTATATAATTGCCTCTCCAAGCAACGCCCTTCGATAACGAACCAATGCTTCCACATAATAATAATCGGCATAACTTAATGGTACATCAACTTCAGAATTCATGGGTAAAGCGCCCACACTATGTTTCAATAAAAAACCACCATTTTCGCCGTATTTAGCAAAATACTGTTCCGACGATAACGTTGTTATAATCGCCTCAGCTTTCCTTAAGTAATGAGCAGATTCCTGACCATCAACATACAGCGAAAGCTCCAACAAACTTGTAGCAATTACAGCGGCAGCCGAAGCATCCCTTAATTTATTATTGGACGGATCTTGTCTATCTTGAAATTTATCTGTATCAAAATCCCAATAAGGTATTAAATCCTCAGGCATATTTGGATGATCCAGAATAAAATTAGCAATATGTTTTGCTTTTTGTAAATAAAGCGAGTCATTGGTTTCCCGAAACGCCATCACAAAGCCGTACAAGCCCCAAGCCTGCCCCCTTGCCCACGCCGATGCGTCAGCAGCACCTTGGTGTGTTTGTTTAGCTAATACCTGACCAGAGTGCGGATCATAATCAATTACATGGTAAGAGCTGTGATCAGCACGAAAGTGATTTTTTAACGTTGTATTGGCATGTGACTTCCCGATTTTTGCTAGATCAGGATTTCCCGATAGCTTTGCTACTTCAAATAAAAACTCCAAATTCATCATATTGTCAATGATGACAGGAAATTTCCATTTATTATGATCCCATGATCGGATTGTCTTTGTATTTTGATTATATCGACTTGCTAACGAGGCTGCTCCATTGACTAAGATGGGTACGTAGCGAGCAGAGTCTCTTGTCAACCTTAAAGCGTTTCCAAAGCTGCAATATAGCATAAAACCCAAATCGTGTGTCCCTTTATTAAATTGCTCCTTTTCTAAGTACGTTAATTTTTCTATAGCAAATGCCGCTAAAGATTGATCATCAGTCGCCTCAGACAATAAAAAGAGTGTTCCCGGAAAAAAACCAGAACACCACCAATCCGAACTTGAAAATTCATGTTTATTGTTGACAAATGTTTTGGGAAATTTATCCACCGGTGTTGCCTGCTGAAGTAGTCGGATCTGCTTCGATGCTGCCTGGAGTTGTTGATCAATAAAATGACTATCTAATCTAAATCTGGAGGAATCATCTTGAGCAAATGAGCCTACAGAGAAAACGATAAAAAAAACAGCAAATAAAAAGGAAAATCGCGAAGTCATAGGTTCCTGGTTAATTATGAATTAACAATTTACCGATTGTTTTAGACATTTCACAATACCATTTAAAAAAGAATCACCGCTACGTGAGACAATAATCTAAATTGCCGTGGTAGAAAACCAAGGATGAAACAAGTATAAAACAACTTTTTTATCTTTTCACCACACAAAGCATCTCACCCCTGCGAGCCCCCGCATGCGTAGCCCGCATAAAAAAGGTGAACCAATAAGTTCACCCGTACACTAAATTTTATACCGCAATTAATATTGACCTGTGTTCAGCATCACCAGCGTGCAACCCTCTACCACTGTAATGCCTTTATCTTTGGCCATCGCGGCTAATTCCTCATTCTCAGAACCTGGATTAAAAATTAAACGCTTGGGTTGCGTGTTTAAAATATAATCATAATATTGCGGTTGATTCTTAGGTCCAACATATAAAGTAATGGTATCAATATCATCATGAATATGTTCTGCCGGTTCAATTTCAACCCCAGCCACCTTCCCAGTCTTCCGGCCTACATTAACTATGGGATGACTTTTTCTAGCCAATTTATTGGCTACCAAATACGAATATCTTGCTGGGTTTGTACTCGCACCCAATATCAAAGTCTTTTTCATATGTTGTTTATAAAATTAATTAACAAAATCACCGTTTGCATTGTAAGCATTTTGTCTCAAAATAGGAATTTCTAAGATCTTATACAAATCATCCAAGTGATTCATGCTACCATTTGCCATGTTTGTAAGCAGCACGATAGTAACATCGTTCGTTAGATCTCTAATATACAAACTTTTGAAACCATGCCACCATCCCGTGTGATATACGATTTGGTCATCCTTGGGACTGAAAGTCCGCCAACCGTAACCATAACTAAATAAACTTCTCTTCGCATCACTTCGAGGAATGTAAGCTGTATCTAACAAAGATGGATCAATCACCCTGCCCTGTTTCAATGCAATATCAAATAAGTATAGATCATGTACTGTGCTATAGACCCCCTTATCTCCAACAGGCCCATCTAAATAATTCTGTACCACGGACCTTCTCCAAACCTTATCATGTCCAATTACATCTGTCGGGATTTTCTCATATACGGTTGTCGAATAAATAGCGGTATTTTTCATACCTGCCGGTTCGAAGACTTTTTCTTTCATATACACCGCAAAATCCTGACCTGTTATTTTTTCAACTATAGAGGCCAGCACCATAAAATTGGAATTATTATAATGAAATCGACCGTCCGGAGCACCATATCGATTAGGATGATGTTCAATTAACAACTTCATTGCATCTTGATTTGACATCCCTTTTTTCCGATCTGGCCAAACTGTTTCAGAAAAGTAAACATAATTGGGAAGTCCGGATCTATGTGATAATAATTGCCTTATGGTAATCCCTGGATATGGAAAATCCGGATAAAAATCATTGACCGTATTATCAAATTTGAGCTTTCCATCTTCAATTAATTTCAGCACGCCAACAGAAGTTAAGGGTTTTGAGGCAGAGGCTAGTTCAAATTGAGAATTTATATTTAAACTATCTTTTAACAAATAATTAGCCCATCCAAAAGAATTCTGATACACGATCTTTCCTTTTTTGGCCACAAGTACATTCCCATTAAAGGCCGATTTAGCATGTAAATTCTTCATAAATTCATCTATTCGCTGGTCAACATCTTCAGGATGATAAATTAAACTTATACTATCTAACTTCCCTTGATTTATCTTTTTTTCAATTTGCTTTTCTTCAGGTGAAGCACAAGATAATATAGTTAAAATCCCGATTCCAAACCCAAATAATATATTTTTTATAGACACGCGAATGATTTGTATTTTGTTAACAATAAAACATTTTTTCAAAGGGAACAAAATACTACATATCACAACAAAATCCAATTAAATCATGTATCTTTTTCCACTCAAGTAGTCAAAAAATGTAGAGTAGAAAATACGGATTAATATATACAGAGCTATTAAAGAAGAAAAGAAGATTAAAAATAAAATGAAAAAACCAAGATTATATATGGCAGGAACTGACAAAAAAAAGAGACCACTTTAAAAGCGGTCTCTTTTTTTTATTATATGTTCATTAAGAACTAATGAACGAAATATTAATTAAGCAAGCAGACGAATAGGAGCTTCTAATAAGCCTTTTAAGGTCTGTAAGAATTGAGCTCCAGTTGCACCATCAACAACGCGATGATCACAACCCAACGATAGTTTCATCACATTACCAGGTACCACCATGCCGTTTTTCACCACTGGTACGGCTTGAATAGCTCCTACAGACAATATCGCGCCATCAGGAGAATTAATAATTGATGTAAATTCATCAATCCCAAACATACCTAAATTAGACACTGTAAAAGTGGAACCTTCCCAATCGGCAGGTTGTAATTTTTTGGCTTTGGCTTTTTGTGCAAAATCTTTCACTTCCGCAGAAATATGCGATAATGATTTACCATCAGCAAATCGAACTACTGGCACCAATAAGCCATCTTCGACAGCCATGGCAACACCAATATTAGTATGTTCGTTATACCGAATTTTATCCCCTAACCAAGATGAATTTACATTAGGATGTTGCTTCAATGCGATGGCAACAGCTTTAACAACAATATCATTGAAGGAAACTTTCACCGGCGCAACCTCGTTTATCTGAGCTCGCGCTGCCATCGCATTATCCATATCAATACTAACAGTTAAGTAAAAATGCGGTGCTGTGAATAAGGACTCACCTAACCTACGTGCGATTGTTTTACGCATTTGGTTAACTGGTTTTTCCGTATATCTTTCCTCTCCAACATATTGTGGAAGACTAATTGTATTTTTAGATTCAGTCGATTTTGATGCCTCAGGAGCAGGAGCAGCTTCTGCTTTAAAGCTTTCCACGTCTTTTTTGACAATACGACCATTTTCTGCAGATCCTTTAACCTGACTTAAATTAATCCCTTTCTCTTTCGCTATTTTCCTAGCAAGCGGAGATGCCTTAACACGTGAATCACTATCAGCAGCTTGCTCAGCATTAACTGGTTGCTCTGTAGCAGATTCCTTTTGATCAGATTGATTTTCAGCATCCTTACTTTCACCAGCTTCCTTTTTAGGTGCGCTTGGAGTTGCAGAAGATGCCTTTTTGTTTAATAATGGAGTAATGTCTGTTCCAGCGGGACCAACAATGGCAATAATATCATTCACTTTGGCAGCTTGGCCAGCTTCCAAGCCAATATGAAGCAAGGTGCCATCTGCATAAGCAGTAACCTCCATAGTGGCTTTATCAGTCTCTACATCAGCAATTGCATCATCAGATTTAATGGTATCACCAACTTTAAAGTTCCATTGAGCAATAACCCCCTCGGTCATTGTATCACTTAAAAGAGGCATTGTAATAACAGTAACCCCTAAATCCTCTGCAGTAACATCTGAATCTTGGGAATCATCATTAGAAGCAGCTTTGTCAGAAGAAGAATTTTCATCAGCCTTATTTTCAGCGGAAGACGAATCTTCAGATTTTTTCTCCTCCTTATTTTCTTTTTTATCAGCGGTAGATGCACTATCATTTAACAATGCTTCGTAATCCTCTCCTTCTTCACCTAAAACTGCAATCACTGAATCAACAGGTACGGCTTCGCCTTCTTTTGGACCAATGTATAATAATACACCTTCCTGATAAGATTCGAAATCCATAGTTGCTTTGTCTGTTTCAACTTCAGCAACTAAATCACCTGAATTCACTTTGTCACCAACTTTTTTGTGCCATTTAGCGATCACACCTTCAGTCATCGTGTCGCTCATTTTAGGCATTCTTACTACTTCAGCCATTCCTTAAGATTGTTCTATATTAGTTAAAGTAATCATCAATAATTAATCCATTATAAAAGGGTAGTCCTCCTGAACGTAGACATCTTCGTAGATTTCTTCTGCTGCAGGATAAGGAGACTCTTCCGCAAATTTCACAGAAGCATCAACCACTTTTTTCACATCTGCTTCTACTTGATCAAACCAAGCATCATCAGCGTATTTATTTTCAACAATGGCATGTTTCACACCAATAATCGGATCTCTTTCTTTATATTCTTGCAATTCATCTTTAGTCCGATATTTAGCCGGGTCTGACATAGAGTGACCCTTATACCGATACGTACGAATTTCTAAAAAGGTTGGCCCTTCGCCAGCACGAGCACGTTGAACGGCTTCATCCATCGCGTTATGAACAGCGACAACGTCCATTCCATCTACAGGAGCACTTGGCATATCAAAACCTAAGCCCATTTTGTAAATATCCTGCATATTGGTTGTTCTTTTAACAGATGTACCCATCGCATAACCATTGTTTTCACAGACAAAAACAACAGGTAATTTCCAAAGCATAGCCATGTTTAAAGTTTCATTGAAAGCTCCTTGACGAACAGCACCATCACCCATATAGCAAATATTCACGTTGTTATTGCCAAGATATTTCTCAGCAAATGCAATTCCTGCACCCAAAGGTATTTGACCGCCAACAATTCCGTGACCTCCCATAAACTTGTGTTCTTTAGAGAAAAAGTGCATAGAGCCCCCTTTACCTTTTGAACATCCCGTTACTTTGCCGAACATCTCTGCCATACAAGCATCTGCGGACACTCCTTTTGCAATGGCATGAGCGTGATCACGATAAGCGGTAATAAGTGAGTCATTAGCGCCAATTACAGACATTGTACCAGCTACTACTGCTTCCTGACCAATGTATAAATGACAGAAACCACGGATTTTTTGTTGTCCATATAGTTGTCCTGTCTTTTCTTCAAATTTGCGCATGAGTAGCATAGATTTGTACCACTCTAGGTAAGTTTCTTTTGTTATAGGTGTTGAACTCATTTCTACGTATTGAATTTCTTTTCTAAACTGACTACAAATTTAATCAATATTAACGATATTTTGAAGATTATTTAGGGCTAACTCGATGTTTTTATTAGAAGTATGGCCTTAATTGCAGAAACATTATAAAAAACAACCTCTTTTGAGATCCTTTATAAACATTCCACACTAATGTAAAATTTTTATTAATTCTTCCTCCGTTACTTTCAGTTGCTCTCCTGTTTGCATATTCTTTAGACTAAGGCAGCCCGAGTTCACCTCTTCCTCTCCCACTAGTAACACATATGGTATTTGTTTAGCGTCTGCGTAGCTCATTTGTTTTTTTAGCTTAACCGCCGCAGGATATAATTCACATGCTATATCATTCTCCCGGAGTTTGCGTAACAATGGTAAGCTAAAGGGCGCTATCGTAGGATCGAAATTAACAATAAGTAGTTTAGTCTGATTTAAATTACTTGGAGGGAATAAATTCAATTCCTCGAGCACATCATATATACGATCAGCCCCAAAAGAAACACCGACTCCCGTCAAATCCTTTAAGCCAAACATACCCGTCAAATCATCGTATCGACCACCTCCACCGATACTTCCCATCTGCACCTCATTAGTTTTTACTTCAAATATACAGCCTGTATAATAATTTAATCCGCGAGCCAAAGTGATATCAAGTTCGACTTGTTTATCCAACAAATCACGCTGACCAAATTTTTCGATATAATCAAAAACTTCTTCAACCTCTGCAATCCCTTGCATCCCAACTTCAGTTGCTGCAAGCACAGATTTCAACGCTGTGATTTTTTGTTGATTACTCCCATCCAGACCAATGATGGGTTTTAAGATGGAAAGATCCTCTTCAGAAAATCCTCTATCCAACAACTCCTTATTAACCCCATCCAAGCCTATTTTATCAAGTTTATCGATGGCTACTGTCATATCAACGATCAAATCAGGTTTACCTATAATCTGTGCAATACCCGCCAAAATTTTCCGATTATTGATTTTAATACTATAATCCTTCAGACCGAGATTCGTCAAAGCCTCATTATAAATGAGTATAAATTCTGCTTCATTTAATAAAGAATCGGAACCTACTACATCCACATCACATTGATAAAACTCACGGTATCTGCCGCGCTGCGGACGATCAGCTCGCCAAACTGGTTGAATTTGAAAACGTTTAAAAGGCAATGCTATTTCATGGTGATGCATCACAACGTAGCGGGCAAAGGGCACGGTCAGATCATACCTTAGCGCCTTCTCCGTAATATGCGGTATCAATGCTAAAGACGACTTTGATTCGAGTAAATCAACAGGCGATTTACTTAAGTAATCACCTGAATTAAGAATTTTAAAAATAAGTTTATCACCTTCATCTCCGTACTTGCCTGTGAGTGTAGTTAGGTTTTCAAAAGAAGGTGTTTGAATTTCACTATAACCGTATTTTTTAAAGATAGATTTTAGTGTATTAAAAATATAATTTCTTTTCTCCATAACTAAAGGAGAGAAATCACGTGTACCTTTTGCTAAGGATGGTTTGATCGTTGCCATGTAGCAAAATTAATATTTAGTCTTAGTATTCCCTATTTACAGGTTATCTTTTTACTAGTTTTCTAAAAATACTTACTTTGCAATACAGCAAAATATATAATAAGAGGGGTTTTATTCAGAATCAAACACTTTTAAATACTCACATGCCCGCTCAGCAGCCAATTTTTCTGCGCTTTTTTTGTTAAAATCTCGACCGAGGCCACAATCTTCCCCGTCAACTACAGCTTTTATAGAGAACAACTTACTGGATTCGCCTTCCAAATTATCAATTTGCATAAATGCAACATCTTTCCCATTATGTTGACACCATTCAATCAACCTGCTTTTAAAATTAGTCTCGGTAATTTCAAGGGTATGGATATCAACATGAGGCTTAATTATTCTAGCTAATAAAAACTCCCTCGTGAACGAATATCCTTTATCCAAATAAACAGCTCCGACAAGTGCCTCAAAAGCATCGCCTAAAAGTGAGCCTTGCTTATTGGGATAGCTAATCATACGCGCATCGTATTCAATTAACTCATTAAACCCAAGCTTTCGAGAAAGTTGATTTAGGTTAGCCCTAGAAACGATTTTTGACCGCATTTCAGTCAAAAAACCTTCATCTTTATATGGGTAAAGTTTAAATAATAATTCAGCTACAATAGATCCCAGGACCGCATCGCCTAAAAACTCTAAGCGCTCATTACTGTTTTTTACACCATGTTTAATAAATACCGCCACAGACTTATGTCTGAAAGCCATCTGATACAGGCGTATATTCCCAGGGACGAAACCCAAAATGTTTTTTAGTTTTCGAACATACGAACGATGTGGAGAGAAATAAAGTTTATAAACCTGAAAAATAGGCATGTTACTATAAATAACAATAGGTAGTTGTAACAACTACCTATATAATGTTTTCGCCTTTCAAAAAAAAAACAACATATTAACCTTTATACTTTTTAACGATAACAGTGGCATTATGTCCACCAAATCCAAAAGTATTACTCAAAGCTGCATTTACAACCCTCTTTTGAGCAGTGTTAAACGTGAAGTTCAATTTATTATCAATTTGAGGATCATCTGTAAAATGATTAATAGTTGGTGGCACGATATCATTCTTTACCGCTAAGATTGAAGCAATTGCTTCAATAGCACCAGCTGCACCTAACAGGTGTCCTGTCATCGATTTTGTTGAGCTAATATTTAATTTATACGCATGATCGCCAAATAGATCAACAATGGCTTTGGTTTCACTCACATCTCCAACAGGAGTCGAGGTACCGTGCACATTGATATAATCAATATCGCTGAAATCCATTTGCGCATCCCTGATAGCCATAGTCATAGCTAATTTAGCCCCTTGGCCCTCCGGGTGCGAGGCAGTAATATGATATGCATCAGCACTCATACCTCCACCAACAACTTCTGCATAAATTTTTGCCCCTCGAGCTAAAGCATGTTCTAAGCTTTCCAATACAATAGCACCAGATCCTTCACCAGAAACAAACCCATCTCGATCTTTATCAAAAGGACGAGATGCTGTTTTTGGATCATCATTCCGGGTGGAAAGTGCATGCATAGCATTAAATCCTCCGATCCCTGCATCATTAATTGTTGCTTCTGAACCACCTGTAATAATGATATCTGATCTTCCAGTACGTATGTACGTAAAAGCATCTATCATCGCATTGGTAGCCGAAGCACAAGCAGAAACAGCTGAGAAATTCGGACCTTGGAATCCATGACGCATAGATATGTGTCCTGGTGCCAAATCTATAAGCATTTTTGGAATAAAGAAAGGATTAAACCTCGGAGTACCATCTCCTTTCGAATAATTAACAACTTCTTCTGTAAAAGTTGTTAAACCACCAATCCCTGAACCCCAAATAACACCTACTCGAGTTTTATCAACTTTTTCAAAGTCAAAGCCTGCGTCCTTTATTGCTTCATCAGTAGAGGCTATTGCATACTGAACAAAGGGGTCTAACTTCCGGGCTTCTTTACGATCCAGGTAGTCATGTGGATCAAAGCCTTTGACCTCACAGGCGAATTGTGTTTTAAATTTTGACGCATCAAAATGCGTAATAGGGGCGGCTCCACTCACACCATTAATTAAACCGTCCCAATATTCTGAGAGGGTATTACCAATGGGTGTAAGTGCACCTAACCCTGTTACAACTACTCTTTTAAGCTCCATTTATACTATTTAGCCTAATAAAATTAGTTAGTTAACATTTTTTTCAAGGTAAGCGATAGCTTGGCCTACAGTACTGATGTTTTCAGCCTGGTCATCAGGAATTGCAACGTTGAATTCTTTTTCAAATTCCATGATCAACTCAACTGTATCAAGTGAGTCTGCACCTAAATCATTCGTGAAAGAAGCCTCTGGTGTTACTTCGTTTTCATCTACACCTAACTTTTCTACGATAATTGCTTTTACTCTTGATGCGATATCTGACATGATTTTCTAGTTTAATTGTTTAATAAATCTGTGCAAAGAAAAATAAATTTCCCCAAAAATCAAATCTTTTTGATTTTTGAAACCTAATAAAGAACAAAGTTATACTTACAAATGTTTTTCAACACGTTATAAATTAACTACATTCAATGATACTAAAACAAAAATAGTTTTACAAACTTAATGTATTTTTATTATTATTTTTACTTAAAAATCTGGTTAAAGCAGCATTTTTACTTAAATTTGCATAACATTCATTAGCTAACCCGACTTGAGTAAAATTACATTTAAACTAGAAACTGACTTTGATTTAGAACTTGATTTTATTTTAATCGGAATTAGTTCGGTTCTAAAAGATTATCGCCTTTGTCACTTTATTAACAAAAATACAGGGCTAAATTTTTTATTTGGTAAAGAAGATCACTTGGATCATAATGGAAATAAAAAAGAAAAACCGAAAGATGAATTAGATTATCATATCATTTACGAAAAAATGAAAAACAAACTGAATGTTCAGCACTTGTATACTACCTTTCGTTACCATGATCAATCTTTCGAGTTCGAGTACTATTTAATGAGCAATAAAGCGCAAGATGGATCCTTGCTAATTCCCGAAATATCAAGCTTTGACTACTTTTTGATAATAAAACACTATATTGACGATGAAGACTTAACAACCATAATTGACAACATTAAATCTATTCCAGAGGTGTTACTTGCAAAAGAAATAGACCCAAGTGTATTGAAATCCAAAGAAAATCTGATATTTTAGCGGATTCTTAAGATAGTGTACGTTTTACACATAAACCTTATTTGCTGATTGGGGGAGATAAAGCAGCAAATAAATGATATGAATTAAAGTGAATTTAAAAAATAATTTAAATGGATAAATTAAAAAAGCGGACCAAAATTGTAGCCACATTAGGCCCAGCTTCCTCAAAGAAAGATGTTTTAACCCGCATGATTGCTAAAGGTGTTGACGTATGTCGCCTAAACTTCTCACACGGTAGTCAAGAAGATCATTTAAAAATGATCAACATTATTAATGAAATCAATCAGGAAAACCCGTTCAATGTTGGAATATTAGCTGACTTACAAGGTCCTAAAATTCGGATTGGTAAAATGAAAGAGGGTGGTGCAATTTTAGTTAATGGCAGCACGATTGAAATCACAACTCATGAATTAATAGGAGACGAAAAACGGATTTATATCTCTTACGAAAACTTTCCGAATGATGTTAAAGAAGGCGAAATAATCCTATTGGATGATGGAAAACTTCAATTATTAGTATTAACCACTAATCACCTAGACACGGTTACGTGTCAAGTTGTTCACGGTGGTATTTTAACCTCACGAAAAGGTGTAAATTTACCCAATACAAAAGTATCTATTCCCTCATTAACTGAAGAAGATCTAGATAACTTAAACTTTGCTTTGGATCACGGAGCAGATTGGATTGCCATGTCATTTGTACGATCTGCAGAAGACATTTACCAAGGAAAAGAAATTATAAAACAAAAAGGATCGCACGCAAAAATAATTGCAAAAATTGAGAAACCAGAAGCCATTGAAAATATCGATGCTATTATTGAGGCAACAGATGCTATCATGGTTGCTCGTGGAGATTTAGGGGTAGAGATGCCTATGGAAGAGGTTCCAGGTTTACAAAAAATAATCGTACAGAAATGTCGTAATTTATCCAAACCTGTGATTATTGCCACTCAAATGTTAGAAAGCATGATCACAACTCCTCGTCCAACACGTGCAGAGGTAAATGATGTTGCGAATTCGGTAATTGACGGGGCTGATGCAGTGATGCTAAGTGGAGAAACTTCTGTTGGTGAGTTTCCTGAAATTGTTATTGAAACAATGGCCAAAATCATAACCCATGTAGAGGCAACCTCATATCCATATTATAGCGAAAAAGAAGCATTAGGAACCGTAGATATCACCCGTATTCCAGATGCTATATGTAGTTCATCTATCTTTTTGGCCGAAAAAACCAAAGCTTCTGCTATTGCAGTAATGACGGATTCAGGCTATACCGCTTTTGAAATATCTAGTTACCGTCCAGATGCCGACACGTATGTTTTCACCGGAAATAAAACGCTATTACGCACATTAAGTTTAGTGTGGGGTGTTAAAGCCTTTATTTACGAGAAATATGAAAGTACCGATGGCACCATTCAAGATGTTAATGGTTTATTACAACAATACCACCTGGTAGAACCAGGTCAAATTGTAATCAACACCTCTTCTACCCCGCTTCATGCTAAAGGTAGAACCAACACGATTCGTGTATCTGAGGTAAAATAATTGCATTTTAGCAAATTAATAAAAGCCAGATTCTCCACATACCAGTCGAGAATCTGGCTTTCCTTATTTCACCCCTTTGCGTTTCATTATTAATATCCTAATAAAATTGAAACAAGTGGACTGATTAATCCACTTCACATTTTGATAACACGATCGTTATTTGCCTAAAATGTTAAAGTGATTAACACCAATTTCATTGTTAAATTGTGTTAAATGAGAAAATTAGCTTAAATCCATTCTTACTTTTGTAACAAATGAAAAAAAGAAGTATTGCACTAATTATTTGGTTAATGTCATTTGCCCTGATTGCCGTCATGGCGATGCAGTATTACTTTGTGCGAGAATCCTTCCGACAAAAATCAAAATTATTTGATGAAGCCGTTAAAGCCTCACTTGCCACTGTGGTCAGTAAAATTGAACGAAAAGAAATTTTTGATTTTGCCCGAGAACAGGAACGTGTTAATCAAGAACGTTACCGATTGACCCAACAACGGCAAGAGCAAAAGGAACGCATTCTAGCTCAACAAGTGGCGTATCAGGAGAGAATTAAGAAGCTTCAACAAGATGTATTTATTTATCAGAGAAATTTCAGTAAACTAGAAAAAGACCTGAATACAAGATATCCGAATATTCCAATTGAAAATAGTTTTTTTGAAACCTACATTCGAAGGAAAGAATTTAGAAATTTAATAAACATTACCTTGGAGCAGGAAATCTCTCCAGACATGACCATTCAACCATATGCCAATGTTGAGGCGATCAAAGCCATCCCGCTAATCGAACCAAAAGATGACAGTACACGGTACATAATACCAGAATTTAATCCCCTATATAAATCTGCCACTAGTTTCCGTTGGGTGACTTTGCCGCCAAGAACTAATATGAAATTGGTTTCAGAAATCATCGAGCTAGAACAAAAATTAGCAAAATTAACCCAAATAAAATTAAATGGAGCCTACACATTGTTTGACAGTGTAGCCATTATTGGTGGTAAAAAAAGCTCGCTGGTGGATGAACTTGCAATGGGTTTAGAACTATCCAAAAGACCTTTATCTAAGCGCTTAAATCAAGACTATACCTTAGCCCTTTTAGTGAATGAATTATCCGAGCGTGACATTCACTCTTCTTTTGTCATGCAAGTAAAAAATTCCAAAAGCTCACCATTAGTTTTTCAAGGAGTTTATCAGTATAAAAAAGAAAACCTGAAAGAAACTAGCAACCCAACTTTTTATACAGCTAAATTATTTCAAGGGGATCAAGGTGCTCCTCCCGGCATTCTGAGTATTTACTTTCCGAATAAAGGCAGCATTATTGCAGACACGATGGGCTATTGGTTGTTTCCAACCATCATTGCATTATTAGCTTTACTAATTGGCTGTTTCGCGTATACTTTGTTGATTATATTTAGACAAAAGAAGATTTCAGCAATGAAGACCGACTTTATAAACAACATGACGCATGAGTTTAAAACACCAGTAGCAACGATTATGATCGCCAGTGAATCCTTGCGTGATCCTGAGATATCCTCGGATGAAAATAGGGTTAATAAATTAGCCAATATTATTTACGATGAGAATGTTAGACTAGGCTCTCATATTGAACGCGTATTAAATATTGCACGATTAGAAAAAGAAAACCTAAAAATAGAACGAACTAATGTCGAAATAAACTATTTAGTGTCAACCGTTCTTGAGAGCATGAAACTTCAATTGGAAAAAGCTAAAGGAGTGATGCATGTTGACTTAAAAGCTTCCCAGGACTTAGTTGTTGGCGATGAACTTCATCTATCGAATGTATTGTTTAACTTGGTGGATAATGCCATTAAATACAGCCAAGAAAAACCAGAAATAACTGTAAAATCATTTAATAGAGATCGAAGTATTGTCATTACTGTCGCTGATAAAGGAATAGGAATGACCAAGGACCATGCAGAAAAAATATTTGATCAATTCTACCGCATCCCTACAGGTAATATTCATAATGTAAAAGGTTTCGGTTTGGGATTAAGTTATGTAAACGATATTATAAAAAGACTTAACGGAAAGATATCCGTGAAAAGTGAAAAAGATAAAGGCACACAATTTGAAGTAGTACTTCCGTTGAAAAATGCAACAGACGTACATACTTAGCATTTAGATAAAAAAACATGAATCAAAAAATATTATTAGCAGAGGACGATCCAAATTTGGGCGAACTGCTTAAAGATTATCTTGAATTAAAGGGTAAATTTGATGTTGTATTATGTGTTGATGGACAATTAGCCATGGACGCATTTCGAAAAGAAGAATTTGATCTATGTATACTTGATGTGATGATGCCAAAAAAAGATGGTTTCTCCTTGGGTAAAGATATTCGAAAAATTAACCAGACAGTTCCCATCATTTATGCAACAGCTAAGGGGATGATGGAAGATAAGACGCAAGCATTTGAACTGGGAGGAGATGATTACATCACAAAGCCTTTTCGTGTAGAAGAGTTATTGCTACGCATACATGCGTTATTAAAACGCGCTGCAAAAGACAAAGAAGAAGAGATATCAGATAAGTTTGAGATCGGTGATTATTTTTTCGACTACACCAGCCAAATTATTTCATTCAAAGGACAGCAACAAAAATTATCAACAAAAGAAGCTGAATTAATGCGACTACTCTGCATCAAAAAGAATGATGTTTTGACTAGAGAGGAAGCCTTAATAAAAATTTGGCATGATGATAATTATTTTACCGGACGGAGTATGGATGTGTTCTTAAGTAAACTTAGAAAATATTTAAAAGAAGATCCAAATGTCGAAATAGTGAATGTCCATGGAAAGGGCTACAAATTATTGGTAAGCTAAAAAATCAACATGTTGAGATTTTCATAAACAGACGCTATTTAATAGGGTCTGTTTTCGTTTAAAGGCGTCAAAACCTTAATAAATAATTAAAACAGCGGAAAGTATTAGTAAACGCTGCACTTTTTTTTGCTAATTAAAAATCTATTCCCTAACTTAGCCTCCGCTTATAGAGAAAGGCAGAGGGACTAGACCCGATGAAGCCTTAGCAACCTGTCACTTGACAAGGTGCTACATTCTACCTGAAAGGGGAAAGATAAGCTGGCCTCAACATTCTATGAAGCCTTCTCTTAGCAAACGATTTTAGAAAATTAATTAAGTAGAATACTGTATGTTATTAACAAACAATTTAGGTTACCCACGCGTGGGCGCATTCCGCGAATTGAAAAAAGCTAATGAGGCTTATTGGGCTAAGAAAACAAGTGCCGCAGAATTATTACAAGCTGGATTAAAAATCCGAGAAAGTAACTGGAAAACTCAACAAGAGGCAGGCATCGATTTGATTCCATCGAATGACTTTTCTTTTTATGATCAAGTTTTAGATTTGTCTTTAACGGTAGGTGCAATTCCAGCTCGTTACAATTCATTATTAAACAAAATTGATCGTCAATATAATTTAGATTTATATTTCGCGATGGCACGGGGTTTCCAGGAATCAGGCGTAGATGTTACGGCAATGGAAATGACCAAATGGTTTGACACCAACTATCACTATATTGTTCCTGAATTTGTTAAAAATCAGGAATTCAAACTTACCTCAGAGAAATTTCTTACTGAATACAATGAAGCTAAAAAATTAGGCATTGAAACTAAACCAGTTTTATTAGGCCCAATTTCTTATCTACTTTTAGGAAAAGAAAAAGAAACTGATTTTAATCGTATCGATTTAATCGATAAATTATTACCAGTTTATGAAGAAATCCTGTCCAAGTTAACAGAAGCCGGAGCACAGTATGTACAAATTGACGAACCGTATTTAGCGCTTGATATAGCGGATTCGACACGCGTATTGTACACAAGTGTGTTTGAAAAACTAGCTGCGGCATCTAAAGGAGTAAAACTTATTGTTGCTACCTATTTCGAAGCTTTACAAAACAATGAAGATACGGCAGTTAACCTTCCTGTTCATGCTTTGCATTTAGATTTAGTTCGTGGTGAAAATCAACTTGACACCATATTAAATAAAATCCCGGAGACATTAACTTTATCATTAGGTGTTGTTGAAGGTCGTAATATTTGGAAAAATGATTACGAAAATTCATTGAAGAAAATAAATCAAGCAGTTGCCGTATTAGGAAAAGATCGCGTATGGGTAGCCCCATCCTCTTCCCTACTGCACGTTCCCTTTGATTTAGATAATGAAAATAATGAAGAGTCACTTCCTGTTGAAGTTAAAAACTGGTTAGCTTTTGCAAAACAAAAACTTGCAGAAGTAAAAGATTTAGCGATCCTTTCCGAGGGAGAAGTTGACCCACAAACGCAAAATCGTTATGCTGCAAACAAAGAAGCTGCAGAAAGCCGTCGTACCTCACCATTAATCCACAAACCGGCAGTTAAAGAACGGGTAAATAACATTACCGATGATGACGCTAAACGTACTTCAGCGTTTACAGCTCGTAAAAATGCGCAACTGGAAAAATTTGGACTTCCCGCATTTGCAACGACCACAATCGGATCTTTCCCACAAACCAAAGATGTTCGTAAATGGAGAGCAGACCTTAAAAAAGGCGCTATCACCCAAGAACAATACGATAAAGAAATTTCCGAGGAAACCGAAAGAACAATCCGTCTACAAGAGGAATTAGACATTGACGTTTTAGTCCATGGTGAATTCGAGCGTAACGATATGGTTGAATATTTTGGTGAACAATTGGCAGGATATGCCTTTACGCAAAACGGATGGGTACAATCTTATGGATCCCGTTGTGTTAAACCTCCAATTATTTTTGGTGATGTTTACCGCCCAGCAGACATGACAGTACGCTGGTCATCTTATGCGCAATCGCTAACAAACCGTCCAGTAAAAGGTATGTTGACTGGACCAGTAACAATTCTTCAGTGGTCATTTGTTCGTAATGATCAACCGCGTTCTACAACAACTTACCAAATTGCTTTGGCTATTTTGGATGAAGTTCAGGCGCTGGAAAAAGCTGGAATTAAAATTATTCAGATTGATGAGCCAGCAATTCGTGAAGGGTTACCTCTACGTAAAGCAGACCAACAAAATTACTTAGACTGGGCAGTACGATCGTTCCGTGTTTCTTCCTCCAATGTTGAAGATGATACGCAAATACACACCCACATGTGTTATTCAGAATTCAACGATATCATCCAAGACATAGCAGCGATGGATGCAGATGTAATTACTATTGAGACATCACGTTCTCAAATGGAACTATTAGATGCATTTGCTGACTTTAAATATCCGAATGATATTGGACCTGGTGTATATGATATTCACTCACCACGTGTGCCAAGCACAGAGGAAATGGTTGATCTACTTCGTAAAGCTAAAGCAGTTGTTCCTGCTGAGCAATTGTGGGTAAATCCTGACTGTGGATTAAAAACCCGCGCATGGCCAGAAACTAAAGCTGCCTTAGAATCGATGGTTGAAGCCGCTAAGATTTTAAGAGCTGAATAAGCTATAAAATTTTTCCTATATATTTAACAATCCTGGTCAATTGACCAGGATTGTTTTTTTAAGGCCTTTTTTCGTTAAAGACAATCCTCAATAAGGTATACTTTTCTTCATTCAAATTTGGTATATTCAAGGAAAAATAAAACGTATGCAAAAGTTCATATGCTGTCTATTCCTATCAATATTTACACTTACTGCATTTTCTCAGCAAAATTACCCTGTCCCTAGCGATAAAAAAGATTTGCTATTTTACATTCAGCACAACCGGGGAACGAATACGTTTATATACACCTTAAATTACGGCAAGCAGAAAACAATTAATCAAAAAGACCCTATAAAAATAAGTAGGCAGCTTTTTGAAGAAGGTGGCATCGTAAAAGGCTTGACAAATATTCAAAAAAAATTCGCCTATGGCGTAACAAGCAAAAAAACTGAAAATCAACGATTTGAATTCAATATTGTATCACTTCCTGAACAGAAATTTTATCTCGATGTGCATCCCGCAGAAAAACCAAAAGTAACAACGACAATCAATGGGAAATTTCTCCAGGTAGATCGAATATTTCTGATGCTGGAAGATGGAACCTCTGGCCTAAACACTAAAGTTGAGTATATTTTATTCTATGGTACAATAAATAAAAGACCAACCGTTCAAAAATTAATCCCTTCCCCATAAAGACCTTAAAGTACAGGATGGTTTAACTATTTTTTTCTTGTAATTTATGCCCAGCTAAAGTTAAAATAGATATAAACCCATGAGCAATAAAATAGCCTTCACATACAACCCAAAATTTCCTTCGGTTGAAGATTTAAAAAAACGTGCTAAATGGCGTATTCCAAAATTTGCCTTTGACTATTTACAGGGTGGTTGCAATGAAGAGTTAAATTTATCAAAAAATGAGAACGACTTTGATGACGTATTATTAAAGCCGCAATACTTGCAAACCTGTTCAGATATTGATATGTCAGTCGAGCTGTTTGGGCACCGTTATTCGGCGCCATTTGGTATTTCTCCCATTGGTTTACAAGGTTTAATGTGGCCGAATTCTCCTGAAATATTAGCAAAAGCAGCTGCAAAACATAATATACCCTATACCTTAAGTACGGTATCTACTAGTAGCATTGAGCGGATTGCCGAAGTATCAGAGGGGCAAGCTTGGTTCCAGCTCTACCACCCAACAGAGGATCGACTACGTGATGATATATTGAAACGATTACAAGCGGTGGAATGCCCTGTTTTAGTCGTTTTAGTTGATGTACCTTCTTTTGGTTTACGGTATAAAGAGATTAAAAGCGGTTTATCAATGCCACCAAAAATGAATATTAACAATATTTTTCAGGCCATGATTTGCCCAGAATGGGGAATTAAAACGTTACAAAACGGTATTCCTTCATTTGCTACTTTAAAACCTTATATGGAAAAAGGGTTGGATTTAACACAGTTAGGTAAATTTATGAATCAAACCTTTACAGGTAAGGTGAATATAAATAAAGTAAAAGCCATAAGAGATATATGGAAAGGACCTCTTGTACTAAAAGGAATCACCACTCAAGAAGATATGGAAGCGGCTATTTCAATTGGCGTTGATGGTGTCATTGTTTCTAACCATGGGGGACGACAAATTGATGCTGGAGAATCCTCAATTCATTCCCTGATTCGTTTAACCAGAAATGATGTATATAAAGGTAAGATCAAGATCATGTTGGATGGTGGCATTCGCTCTGGAGTTGATTTAGGAAGAGCACATGCTGTAGGCTCAGACTTTAACTTTATGGGGAGACCGTTTATGTACTCCGTAGGTGCTTTAGGAAATGAAGGCGGTGACCATGCAATTAATTTGTTCAAAGCACAATTGTACCAAGTCATGCAGCAACTAACAATAGATCGCGTAGCGCAGTTTCCTAGTAGGTTACTTTAAGGAAAGTTATTTTTTTTTTAAACCAATCGCAATACGAAATTCCGATTGGTTTACCTCAATTTAGGAAGGATTCATATTAAATTTTTGTGTATACACTTTTTCCAAGGCATACATTTCATCACGTAATTTCGCTGCTTGCAAGAAGTCCATTTCTTTAACCGCTTTATCCATACTTTTTTTCACTGTCTGAATCATTTTCTTCATATCCTTCTCCCCGATAAAGTCGATTAAAGGATCTGCAACAACTGCTTGGCTAGGATCCGGTTCAATATAAATCTTAGCTTCGCCATTAAAGTCAGCCACTGAGGTTTGTTCCATAATCTCTTCCCTGGTTTTCCCGACTGTGCGAGGCGTAATTCCATGCAAAACATTATAATCCATTTGCTTTTCCCTTCTGCGGTTTGTCTCTTCAATGGTGATTCGCATACTATCGGTCATTTTATCAGCATACATGATGACCCTGCCTTTATCATTTCTGGCCGCACGACCTATTGTTTGTATTAAAGAACGTACTGACCTTAAAAATCCTTCTTTATCAGCATCCAAAATAGCGACTAAGGTGACCTCCGGTAAATCCAACCCTTCCCGTAGTAGATTTACACCAACCAATACATCAAATTCACCTAAACGCAGCCCTCTTAAGATCTCTACCCTTTCCAATGTTTTTACTTCAGAATGAATATAACGAACTTTTATATTTAAACGAGTCATGTATTTGGTGAGCTCCTCAGCCATTCGTTTCGTTAAAGTAGTCGCTAAAATACGCCCACCTTCTTTTATCGTTTTTTCAACCTGCTCTAAAAAATCATCTACTTGATTAATAGCAGGTTTGACTTCAATCAATGGATCTAACAGACCCGTTGGACGGATGACCTGTTCGACAACTACTCCTTCAGTCTGCTGCAATTCATAATCACCCGGAGTAGCAGATACATAAATAGTTTGGTTCGTTAAAGATTCAAACTCAGAAAAATTAAGCGGCCGATTATCCATTGCAGCTGGTAGTCGAAAACCATGTTCAACTAAAGAAATTTTTCTGGAACGGTCGCCCCCATACATGGCCCTTAACTGAGGGATTGTTACGTGACTTTCATCAATAACCAATAAGTAATCTTCCGGAAAATAATCCAATAAGCAGAAGGGGCGCATACCAGGCTCCCGACCATCGAAGAATCTGGAATAGTTCTCAATTCCGGAGCAGTAGCCTAATTCACGCATCATCTCTAAATCATAGTTAACGCGCTCCTCCAAACGCTTAGCTTCCAAGAATCGACCGTCTCTTTCCAATTGTTCTTTCCGAACAACCAATTCTTCCTGAATGGCCCATATAGATCCCGTAAATTTCTCCTTTGGGGTAACAAATAGATTAGCTGGGAAAAGCGCCAAGCTTTCATGTTTTTCAATCGTTCTGGCTGATATAGGGTCTATTTCACTTAATTCATCAATTTCGTCTCCAAAAAAAGATATTCTATAGGCCGTATCTAAATAGGCCGGATATACATCAATGGTGTCTCCCTTCACCCGAAAGGTTCCTCTTTTAAATTCAGCTGTCGTTCTCGCATACAAAATTTCTACGAGTCGATGTAGAAAGGCATTCCTCGAAATAGTTGTGCCGACGCCAAACCTAAAAATTGATTTGGAGAAATCTTCCGGATTCCCCATACCATAAATACACGACACAGAGGACACAACGATAACATCTCTCCTTCCAGACATTAAAGAAGAAGTTGTTGCTAATCGCAATTTCTCAATTTCTTCATTAATAGCTAAATCCTTTTCAATATAGGTGTTACTTGAAGCAATAAATGCCTCTGGTTGATAATAATCATAGTACGAAACAAAATAATTGACCGAATTATTTGGAAAAAAATGTTTAAACTCTCCATATAACTGAGCCGCTAGCGTTTTATTATGACTTAAAATCAAAGTTGGCTTTTGAGTTTCTTGAATAACATTTGCAATGGTAAAGGTTTTACCCGAGCCCGTTACCCCGAGTAGCGTTTGATAGATTTCATTCTGATTGACTGATGAAACCAATTGTTTAATGGCGTTGGGCTGATCGCCAGTTGGCTTATATTCAGATGTTAATTGAAATTTCATATGTTTTGCTTTCCTGAAACTAAGTTATTAAATATTATCCCCATATCCCATTTATATTATCGAGCACAATTAAATCCAAAATATTATTAGTAATTTGTCAAGTAGCAACTCCCACAGGTATGGTAACAATTCTCACAAAACAAAATAACAGTATTGCGAATCACTTTTTGGCAGAATTACGGGACGTAAATATTCAGAAAGATAGCATGCGCTTTAGGAGGAATCTTGAACGTCTAGGGGAAATAATGGCCTATGAGATCAGTAAAACATTGGAGTTTAATCCGGTTGAAGTTGAAACACCATTGGGAATGGCCAACACGCACTTACTTCGAAAACATCCGGTAATAGCGACTTTAATCCGTGCAGGCCTCCCATTTCATCAAGGTGTATTAAACTATTTCGATAAATCTGAAAGTGCTTTTATAGCCGCTTACCGGCACACCAAAAAAAGTGGTGAGTTTGAAATACATAAAAAATATCAGAACACGCCAAATTTAACTAATAAAGTAGTAATCATGACAGATCCTATGCTCGCAACAGGAAGAAGCTTAGTGTTAACGTGTAAAGACTTGCTCGCAGAATATGCCATTAAGGAATTGCACATTGTCACCGTTATTGCCTCTGAAGAAGGGTTACAGCATGTTCAAGCCTTCTTACCAGAAGCGCAAATATGGGTCGGCGCGGTAGATAAAGAATTAACAAGCAAATCCTATATTGTACCTGGTCTGGGAGATGCCGGCGATTTGGCTTATGGTTGCAAGGAATAGAGCAACCAAAATATAAGATAATTAATTAGCAATTTAATAACACACAAATAAAAGATAATGAATAGCTTAAGCGTAAATTTAAAAAACAAAATGACGAACTATGATATGGCAAAAATACAATGGAGAGCGCATAAATCTCTCAATTTGCACCGCTGTTGAAGACACAATTTTGCGGGAAAAAGATTTAGGGAACAAGTTAAAAGTGTTTATAGGAACTGATTCCCAAGTCAAACGAGGAGTTGTTGAATTTGCAACAGTGATCGTTTTTTTACGTGAGCACAAAGGCGGATTTATGTTTATTCGTAAATTCCGTAAAACACAAAAAATGACTATTAAAGAACGGATGTTACTGGAAGTCCAACAGTCCATTGAAACAGCCTATGAACTATGCCCCTTACTAGATAAATATAAAGTCGATCTAGAAGTTCACGCAGACATTAATACCAATCCAAATTTTAAATCCAACACTGCACTAAACGATGCCATGGGATATATTCTAGGCATGGGGTTTATCTTTAAGGCGAAACCAGAATCCTTTGCAAGTACAAACTGTGCAAACAAAATAGTCCAGTAAGAAACGCCTTAGCCTAGCCGTTTTTATTGCTATCTTTAATTTGACAAAATTAAAGCATGCAAGACCTGGCTAATCAACTCTACCAACAATTTATTCACACTAGCTTTATAGAGTGGGTAGCAACTATTAGTGGCTTTCTATGCGTGTACCTAGCCGCCAAACAAAATATTTTTACTTGGCCTATCAGTATTCTTTCTGTTTTACTATATCTGTATATATTTTATCAGAACAAGCTTTATGGAGCGTCTTGCTTACAACTATACTTTTTGAGCACGGCCATTTATGGTTGGTATTACTGGAATAAAAGATCAAAAGCAGCAAAAAAACAACTAACTTCTTTTGCCCTAAAGGATCAATTTTTGACCCTATGTGTCATAACCATTTTAGCTTTAATATCAGGCTATGTATTAGACAACTACACGGATACGGATGTCCCTTATATAGATGGATTATGTACCTCAATAAGTTTAGTCGCTCAATTCTTAATGACAAGGAAGGTGATACAACATTGGATATTGTGGATAATTGTTGATATATGTTACATACCCTTATATTATTATAAAGACCTGCTGATAACAGCTATCCTATATTTAACCTTAGCAGTGCTCTCTATAAATGGATTTCGGGAATGGAAAAAATCCGTTAGAAATTTTCAGTAAATTTGCTTTTGTATGTCTAATGAACAACAAAGTATCCAAAAAATAGCTGTTGTCGGTCCCGAATCCACAGGAAAATCAACCATGGCGATGTATCTTTCAAAAGAGTTAAACACGATCTGTGTGCCTGAATATGCACGGTATTATTGCCAGCATTTAAATCGTCGCTATACCCTTCAAGATGAAGTCAATATGTTTTATGGACAAGTGGCGTTGGAAGAGGCCATTATTTCAACCGAGCCTAAGATTATCGTATGCGATACAACGATTCTAACAGTAAAAATTTGGTGCGATTATTTATTTACCCAGACACCAAAAGAAGTTACCTCAGAGATTACAAATCGAAAATATGATTTTTATTTATTAATGGACATTGATCTAGCATGGCAAGATGACCCTTTGAGAGACTTTCCTAATGAGCGTGAATATTTCTTACAAATTTGGAAAAAAGAATTGGAAGAATTGGGTGCAAATTATCAGGTGATTAATGGGCAAGGAAATGATCGATTGAAACATGGTTTAGATGCGGTTAAGACACATCTGCATATCAAATAGAAATTTAAAGGAACTCTATTAATTTTCATAAAAAAATCCCAGCATGCTGGGATTTAGTTTTATATATTATTTTAGTACCGATACGCTTCTGGTTTGTATGGACCTTCCACATTGACCCCAATATAAGCGGCCTGATCTGGCCTAAGCTCATCTAGTACAACGCCAATATGCGCTAAATGTAATCGTGCTACCTTCTCATCTAAATGCTTAGGTAATGTGTATACTTTTTTCTCATATTGATCTGTATTCATCCACAATTCCAATTGAGCTAATGTCTGATTGGTAAATGAATTCGACATAACAAAAGATGGATGACCTGTTGCACATCCTAAGTTAACCAAACGGCCTTCTGCCAGTAAAATGATATCCTTACCATCAATGGTATACTTATCAACCTGTGGTTTAATCTCAACTTTGGTATCTCCGTAATTCGTGTTTAACCATGCTACATCAATCTCATTATCAAAATGCCCGATATTACACACAACAGTTTTGTCTTTCATAGCCTTGAAATGCTCGGCAAGGATAATATCTTTATTTCCCGTTGTCGTCACGACGATATTAGCTTCCTTAACAGCATCTGCCATTTTTTTAACTTCAAAACCTTCCATAGCGGCCTGTAAGGCACAAATTGGGTCAATTTCAGTTACAATTACACGTACCCCAGATGAGCGTAGCGATTCAGCAGAACCTTTACCCACATCACCATATCCAGCTACGACAGCAACTTTACCCGCTAACATTAAATCAGTTGCTCGACGAATTGCATCAACCAACGATTCACGACAACCGTATTTATTATCAAACTTTGATTTAGTCACTGAATCATTCACATTAATGGCTGGTAAATGAAGTGTTCCGTTTTTCATTCGATCATATAAACGGTGCACACCAGTTGTTGTTTCTTCTGATAAACCTTTTATTCCAGCTAATAATTCTGGGAATTGATCAAAAACCATATTCGTCAAATCACCACCATCATCTAATATTAAATTTAAGGGCTCACGATCTTCCCCAAAGAATAATGTTTGTTCAATACACCAATTGAATTCTTCTTCACTTAAACCTTTCCATGCATAAACAGGGATTCCCGCAGCAGCGATAGCAGCTGCAGCATGGTCTTGCGTCGAGAAAATATTACAAGATGACCAAGATACGTCCGCACCTAGTTCAACAAGCGTCTCAATTAATACAGCCGTTTGGATAGTCATGTGTAAACATCCAGCAATACGTGCACCTTTTAGCGGTTTTGAAGCACCAAATTCTTCACGTAATGACATTAAACCTGGCATTTCAGCTTCTGCTAATTCTATTTCTTTACGACCCCAGTCGGCTAAAGAGATATCTTTAACTTTGAATGGAACATAAGTAGTTTCTAATGAAGACATATAGTTTCTTTTTTTTAGTTATAGAACTACAAAATTACTTGATAACCAAATCAATTCAAAACATTCAGGCATTAATTCCACATAAATTGACAATTCCTTGAAGATAGTAACTTGACTATTGTACCCAATAGAAGTATATTTGCATAAACATTAAATAGATAATATTATGTATCCAGAATATTTAGTAGCTCCAATGCGTCAAGAATTAGTTGATGCTGGATTCCAAGAATTAAAATCTGCTGAAGAGGTTACGCAAGCAATTCCTGCAGAAGGAACTGTCTTAGTTGTCGTAAATTCTGTTTGTGGATGTGCAGCTTCAAACGCTCGCCCAGCAGCTAAAGCAGCTGTAAATAACGAGAAACGTCCTGATAAACTAGTAACAGTTTTCGCAGGAATGGAGAAAGAAGCAGTTGATCAGGCACGTAATTATATGTTACCTTATCCGCCGTCTTCCCCAGCAATGGCTTTATTTAAAGACGGAAAATTAGTACATATGATTGAAAGACATATGATTGAAGGTCGTCCTGCCCAAATGATTGCTGACAATTTAGTTGCAGCATTTGATGAATACTGCTAATAAAATACGTAGCACAAAAGCATTAAAAAAGCTTCTTTCAATTGAAAGAGGCTTTTTTAATGCTTAAAGAATTCAAAAAACACTTCATACTTTTTTCATCTTAACAAGAGTGAAAAACAATAAAGAATCAAGATCGCAACAGGTCTTTGCTCTTTTGTTAGCAGGAAATCAATATTTAACAATTTCTTATTACATTTGTTTACAACCCAATGATTAAGATGAAAAAAATAAAGAACCTAATTTTCCTAATTTCGCTAAGCTTTTTTTTGAGCTGTACTTCTAATAAACAGGTGGATCTAATCGTCTATAATGCCAAAGTCTATACAGTCGATTCAACTTTTAGTGTAGGCGAGGCATTTGCTGTCAATAATGGTCTATTTATTGAAATTGGAACTTCAGATGATTTATTAAAGAGATACGATGCCGCTGAAAAAATAGATGCAAAAGGTAAGCCAGTTTATCCTGGTTTATATGATGCCCATGCACATTTCTTTCTATTAGCAGAAGCACTTGATGAAGTTGATCTTGTTGGATCAAAATCATATGATGAGGTAATTAATAGATTAAAAATATACATCACAAATAATCCAAATAAAAAATGGATAATTGGAAATGGGTGGGATCAAAACCTTTGGACAGATAAAGAATTTCCTACGAAGGACACCTTAGACAAATATTTTCCTGACCTACCTATTTATCTCACCAGGGTAGATTACCATGCAGCAGTTGCTAATAGTAAAGCAATGGAAATTGCCGGATTAGATAGTGTTTATGCCGTTGAGGGTGGATTGATTTCAGTCAACCAAGAAGGTGAACCAGATGGAATTTTAATAGACAGAGCAATGCAACTCGTTGCTCAATATATTCCAACACATCAAAGTAGTGAACTATTAAAAACTTTACGTCGGGCAGAAGATTCATTATTCTCGGTCGGCTTGACAAGTATTGTCGATGCAGGCTTAACCAGTCAGCAAATAGAATCATTAAAAATTTTCTATAACGAGGACTCGCTAAAAATTCGAGATTACGCAATGGTTGCTGCTAGTCCAGCATCTATTAAAGAGTATTTAAGATCGGGAACATTTGAATCAGAAAGATTAACTGTACGCTCCTTTAAGTTAATGGCAGATGGTGCGCTTGGCTCCAGGGGTGCATGTTTACTTCATCCTTATCATGATGCTCCAACGAATGGGTTCTTACTGCAAAGTCCAGAAGAGTTTGATGAAATTATAAAAAATTTAGCAGAAAGCAACTTTCAAGTTAACACCCACGCCATTGGAGATTCGGCAAATAGAATTATCCTAGACACATACGGTAAATACCTTAAAGATGGTAAGGAACGAAGATGGCGCATTGAACATGCCCAAATTATTGCACCAGAAGATTTTAAAAAATTCGCTGAATTTCAAATAATTCCTTCTGTTCAACCTACCCATGCCACCTCAGATATGAATTGGGCAGATGAAAGGCTGGGTCCTGAAAGAATGAAGGGTGCCTATGCTTACAAAGATTTATTAGAACAGTACGGACTATTAGCACTGGGAAGTGATTTTCCTGTAGAACATTATAATCCTTTATACGGGTTTCATGCAGCAGTTGCCCGCGTAGACCCCCAGGGTTTACCGCTTGGTGGATTTCAAATGGAAAATGCTATTACTAGAGAGCAGGCATTAAAAGGAATGACTATATGGGCTGCTTATTCTTGTTTCCAAGAGAAAAAAAGAGGGAGTATCGAAAAAGGAAAAGATGCTGATTTTATCATATTAGATGAGGATATTATGACAGCCGAAATGAACATGTTGCGAAATATTAAAACACTTCGAACCGTTATTGCTGGAGAAACTGTTTATTCACAATAAGTAACAAAAGCATGTGACTTAAGTATTATTATTTTTCTTTTGTAAGTATCGAAACAAGCAAGCTAAAATAATTATGGAGGGAAGACCTACGATAAATCCTAAAAAAAGAAAATATTTCAGATAATAGGCCGATAAAATATCTCGATCGACATCCTGTCCTTTAAATATATTACCATAACCACTTTTAAAATACTGGTGTTCTCTTGAAAGCGTTTTGAAGATTTCTCGATTCCCTCCTCTGGGGAAATCTTCTAAATAATTAAAATCTAACAAATTCAATCGTCTAAAATGAATTAAAGAACTTTTAAAAAATGGATGAACTTCCTTTTTATTTAGTTCCTTTTTATCGACAATTTTTGAATATTCAATAGCAAGCCAAGCCCTAGCAAATGATTTATAGGCCTCATCTTGGGAAAATATTGGCACTAAAAACAAAGAATTTAATTCCACCTTTGTGGTTTGAAAACCGCTTAAAGACTTCATTGTATTTAAGGGTAGCACCTGCATTTTATCTACATACCAATTTTCCACCTCTAAAAATGCAGCACTTTGATATTGCTTTAACTCTTTAATAGATTGGATAGTTAAAACTCTTGCCATATTAAAACGGATACTCTCGGCAAGAGGTTGGAAGAGCATACTAGTTAGAATGGGGATACCAAGAAATAATATTAACACCTTCAAGTCAAGCAGACCAAAAAAAGATCCGACATTAATAGTGGATAATAATCGATCTTTTAAAAGGAATAAAATAATAATAGAACAAAATAATGGATAACTATATAGGGCCCAAATCGGTTGAAAAGAAAACCCGTTAAGCAACATACAGCCATAAATGAAAGCAGTTAAAACTAAACCAACAAGCAGCATAATAAATAGTGAAAAAATAATTCTTCTTATCGACATAGCTCCAGGTAAGTTGGAAATTTAGAAATAAAAAATCCTTAGATTACCTCTAAGGATTACTATTACTGCATATCAAATAAATGCTTTTCGGCATGATAAGACGACCGAACTAAAGGTCCAGATTCAACATATTTGAATCCCATCTCTAATCCAATTTCTTTATATTTTTCAAATTGTTGCGGGGTTATCCATTCAACAACGGGATGATGCGCTTTGGTAGGTTGTAGATATTGACCAATTGTAACAATATCCACACCAACATTGTACAAGTCTTGCATTGTTTGAATGACATCTTCTTCCGTTTCACCGAAGCCAAGCATAATGCCTGATTTTGTACGTAACCCTGCCTCTGAAATTCTTTGTAAACAGGCTAAAGAACGGTCATATTTAGCTTGTATCCGAACTTCCTTAGTTAATCTCCTAACAGTTTCAATATTATGAGAAACAACTTCTGGACGGACCGCTAATAAGCGATCCAAATTATCCCATTGCCCTTTGAAATCAGGAATTAATGTTTCAAGAGTTGTCTCAGGACTCTCCCTACGGATTGCTAAAACTGTTTCTGCCCAAATTGTTGAACCCCCATCCTTTAGATCATCACGGTCAACAGATGTAATCACACAATGTTTTACACCCATAAGTTTAACAGAATCTGCTACCCGATTGGGCTCATCAAGTTCTACCGCCATAGGTCTCCCCGTAGCAACGGCACAAAATGAACATGATCTGGTACAAATATTACCTAAAATCATGAATGTTGCGGTTCCAGCGCCCCAACATTCTCCCATATTGGGGCAATTACCACTTTCACAAATAGTATGTAACTTGTGTTTATCAACTAAACCTCTGACATGACGATATTCTTTACCTACAGGTAATTTAACCCTTAACCAATCGGGTTTACGTTCAGTCTGATTTGCTGGGATAACAGGTAGTTCAATCATGGTACAAATCTAATCATATTTAGTTTATTAATAAAAAAGGAATGTTGAGATAATATCATAAAAAACAATGTGCCCACATTAAATGTTATCTAACTAATAATTTTTAAGATATTTGTACCGGAACTTACCTTTAGCTGATAATATGATAGGCCAATTGCGCAAACTCTGGGTTGTGATATTAATATTTCCTTTGCAATTAATTGCACAAAACACGGAAATATCACTTATTCCCCAACCTTCAAAAATTCAAATTCTGCAGGGAGAACTAGACCTCCATCAAAATTTCGAAGCATTCCTATTTGAAGAATTTGCGGATTTAGCGGATCTTATAAGTGAAATACCAGGCGTTTCACTGGCCAAGATTGAAACAATAAAAAAAGTAAAGAAACAGCATAATATAGGAATACGTCTATTTAAAGCAAAAGAGTACGATCAAGTTGCAGCAAATGGGTACCTACTAGAGGTGGATGAAAGCGGTATATTACTGAAGGCGAATACGAAGGAAGGTATGATTTCAGGTATCTTCACGCTGGTACAATTAAGCTACCTAGCTGACAAACAAAGTATTCCCTATTTAAGAATTAATGATCAACCAAAATTCCCATACCGCGGACTCCATTTAGATGCTTCAAGTCAATATATGCCCTTTGATTTTATGAAAAAATACATTGACCTAATGGCTTTGTATAAATTCAATTATTTTCATTGGCAACTAACAGGTGGCGCAGGTTGGAGGATAGAAATAAAAAAATATCCTGAGTTAACCAATAAAGCCGCATGGCGCACCCATAAAGATTGGACAGAATGGCGGAATAATGGAATGCAATATATTAGTCAAGGGCATCCCAATGCAAGTGGCGGTTTTTACACACAGGAGCAAGCACGTGAACTTGTTGATTATGCAGCTAAAAGGGGAATAACAATTATTCCAGAAATAAAAATACCTGGGCATACGCATGAAATATTGGCGGTTTATCCTGAGCTTGGCTGTACGACAGCCGAAAACAACCCTGCAGTATTATGCTTTGGAAATGAAAAAAGCTATGAATTTTTGAAAAACGTGTTAGACGAAGTAATAGCTATTTTTCCATCTAGATATATTCATATTGGGGGGGAGCAGGCAGATACCACGTCGTGGAAATTATGTGAAAAATGTCAAAACTTGATAAAAAAAGATAGCCTAGGATCATCATCAGAATTGCAAAGTTTGGCCATAAAACAAATAGAGGATTATTTAATCACTAAAGATCGCAACTTAATAGGTTGGGATGACGTTTTAGCTCATAATGTTTCAAAAAAAGCACAAATTATGGTGGGGAAAGATATAGAAACAGCTAAAAATGCAGCGAGTGAAGATTATAAAGTAATAGTAAGTGTAGAGGATTTTCTTAATTTAAGTAATTATCAGAAAAATCCCAAAGAACAACAAGATATCAGAGGAGACTACTTACCACTTGAAAAAGTCTATAGCTTTAACCCGATGCCCAAAGAGTTACCTGGGGAGAAAAAAAACAATATATTGGGCGCTCAGGCGAATTTGTGGTCAAAACAGACACCAACCTTTCAAGAGGTAGAGTACATGGTTTATCCACGGGCCATCGCTTTATCTGAGGTTTTGTGGTCCAATCAAGAGCTTAGTACTTTCAGTAATTTTAATAAAAGATTACAACAACACTATGCCTTATTACAGAAGCTTCAAGTAAATTATTATCCCCCGTCTTTTTCGGTAACCACTGATATTACTTTCGATTCGTTAAATAGGAAGAACACGGTATTACTAAGCAGCGAACAGTTTACTCCAAAAATAAGGTACACAGTCGATGGTTCGGTTCCAGATAAAAATTCAACCTTGTATAACCTCCCTTTAGAATTGACGCAAACAAGTACAATCAAAGCGGCTTCTTTTGTTGATTCTGTTCGTGTCAGTGAGGTGGAAAAAATTGAATTAGATGTACACAAAGCCATTGGCAAAGAAGTTAAGTACCTAGCACCATGGGATCAGACTTACGCAGCTCAAAATGTATTTACGTTGACCAATGGAGTAAAGGGTGGAATTACGCTAAAAGATGGGCAATGGCAGGGGTTCACAAAGTCCTTAAATGCTGTAATTGATTTTGAGCGTAGGGAAGAAATATCATCTATTGCCATGAATTTCATACAAGTAAGAAGACAGCAGGTCTATTTTCCGGAAGAATTAATAATATCCATCTCAGATAATGCAAAAAATTATCGAGAAATCGCGGTGATTAAAAATCAGTCCTTGACAGCAGATTCTGCATTACAATACCAGAAATTTGAACTACAGTTAGCAAAACCCGTCATGGCTCGATATATCCAAGTCAAAGCGGCCATACCTGATGACAAAATTATCTTAACAGACGAAATTGTGGTCTACTAATTTTTTGTATAAAGCTAAACTTCAATATTATCGTCAACTAATTTGGCTAGCTTCTTTATGATTAATTCTAAATAAATTAATCATTTGTAAAAATAATAATGTAACTTTGCACTCCGACAAAGCAGTCGGAATATCACCTCTCAACAAGGCAAACTCTGTCTGCAAAAGTCCAAAGAATTAATAGTATTTTAACTTTTGAATAGAAAAAATAATGCCTAGAAACACCTCCATCAATTCGGTATTAATCCTTGGATCAGGTCCTATTGTTATTGGTCAAGCATGTGAATTCGATTATTCGGGATCACAAGCAGCTTTATCATTAAAGGAAGAAGGAATTAGTGTATCCATCATTAACTCTAACCCTGCTACAATCATGACAGATAATGTCGTAGCGGATCACATTTATTTACTTCCATTAACCTGCGAAAGTATAGAACAGATTCTTCAAGAACGACAAATTGATGCAGTCTTACCTACTATGGGTGGCCAGACCGCATTAAATTTATGCATCGAAGCATCTGAACTCGGATTATGGGAAAAATACAATGTAAAAGTAATTGGTGTAGACGTTGCCGCTATTGAGAAAACGGAAAATAGAGAAGAATTTCGTAAATTAATGGTGGAAATCGGTATAGGTGTCGCGAATTCTAAAATTGCTAATTCTTTTTTGGAAGGAAAAGAAGCAGCCCAGCTCATCGGATATCCATTGGTTATTCGACCTTCCTATACGTTAGCAGGGACCGGAGGTGGTTTCGTTCACAAAAAAGAAGAGTTTGATGCCGCCCTAAACAGAGGCCTACACGCCTCCCCTACGCATGAAGTTTTAGTTGAACAAGCTGTATTAGGATGGAAAGAATTTGAGCTTGAATTATTACGTGATAGCAATGACAATGTGATCATCATTTGTACCATTGAAAATTTCGATCCAATGGGCATACATACGGGGGATTCCATCACCGTTGCCCCAGGCATGACCCTTTCAGACAAATGCTATCAAGATATGCGTAATCAAGCTATTAAGATGATGCGTTCCATTGGAAATTTTGCAGGAGGTTGTAATGTACAGTTCTCGGTTAATCCGGAAAATGAAGAGATTATTGCCATTGAAATAAATCCACGTGTTTCAAGATCTTCCGCCTTAGCTTCTAAAGCCACCGGCTATCCAATTGCTAAGATAGCGGCAAAACTAGCTATAGGTTATAACCTAGACGAACTTCAAAATCAAATTACTAAAACGACCTCTGCCTATTTTGAACCAACTTTAGACTATGTCATTGTCAAAGTTCCTCGTTTTAATTTTGATAAATTTAAAGGGGCCAATAAGGAATTGGGATTGCAGATGAAAGCGGTAGGTGAGGTAATGGCAATTGGACGTACATTTATAGAAGCATTACAAAAAGCTGCTCAATCCCTAGAAACTGGACGAGCGGGTTTAGGTGCTGATGGCCGTCAATCACGCGACTTAGAGGAAATAATGCATAGCTTAGAACATCCAAGTGCTGATCGCTTATTTCACATTAAAGATGCCTTTGAGTTAGGGGTACCTTTAGAATCTATCAGGAAAGCAACACTAATCGACAAATGGTATTTGATACAAATTCAGGAGTTAGTTCTTTTAGAAACTGAGCTACGTCGTTATCAATTAAATAACATTCCTAAGGATTTCTTTATGACCTTAAAGCAAAAAGGATATTCTGATGTTCAAATAGCATGGATATTAGGTAATTGCTCTGAAGATCAGGTCTACAACCGTCGAAAAGAATTGGGAATTAAGAGAGTCTACAAAATGGTAGATACTTGTGCTGCAGAATTTCCAGCCCAAACACCTTATTACTACTCCACTTTTGAAGAAGAAAATGAATCGATATCTTCTGATCGTAAAAAAATAATTGTATTAGGATCAGGTCCAAATCGTATCGGTCAAGGTATTGAGTTTGATTACTCATGTGTCCACGGGTTATTGGCAGCAAAAGAATCAGGTTATGAAGCAATCATGGTTAATTGTAATCCAGAAACGGTTTCAACTGATTTTAACATGGCTGATAAACTTTATTTTGAACCGGTATTTTGGGAACATGTCCGCGAAATTATCGAATTGGAAAAACCAGAAGGCGTTATTGTTCAATTAGGCGGACAAACTGCCCTGAAAATGGCAGAACGTTTAGAGGAAATTGGTGTGAAAATCATCGGTACTTCATTTGCCAATATGGATCTAGCAGAAGATCGCGGTAGTTTCTCAGATTTGTTAAAAGAATTAGAAATTCCATATCCAAAATATGGTGTTGCAACATCTGCCGAAGAAGCTATAGTTGTCGCAAATGAAGTTGGTTACCCGGTACTTGTTCGACCTTCCTATGTGTTAGGAGGCCAAGGTATGAGTATTGTAATTAATGATGAGGATCTTGAAAAGGCTGTTGTCAATTTACTAAAAAACCTACCAGGTAATCAAATTTTAATTGACCACTTTTTAGATCGAGCAGAAGAAGCGGAGTCTGACTCCATATCAGATGGAGAAGATGTACATATTATTGGGATGATGGAGCATATTGAACCCGCTGGAATTCACTCCGGAGATTCCTCTGCTGTATTACCGCCGTTTAGCTTATCACAAAATGTGCAAGATAAAATGGTAGAATACTCCGTCAAACTCGCTAAGGCACTGGACGTAATTGGCTTACTAAATATTCAATTTGCAATAAAAGACGAAAAAGTATTTGTCATTGAGGCCAATCCACGCGCTTCACGGACAGTTCCATTTATTGCTAAGGCTTATGATGTACCTTATATTAATATCGCCACCAAAATAATGTTAGGGGTTAACAAATTAAAAGATTTTAAGATCGAGCGAAAACTAAATGGATATGCCATTAAGGAACCGGTTTTCTCCTTTTCTAAATTCCCTGAGGTAGATAAACAATTAGGTCCCGAAATGAAATCAACAGGCGAATCTATACGTTTTATTAAGGATTTAGAAGATCCACACTTTAGAGAATTATATAGCAAAAAATCAATGTTTTTAAATGCACAGTAAGTGTTAGTTACATATTAAAAAAAACAATAAAGGCCATTTTAAAATGGCCTTTATTGTTTTTAGTATTATAGCTTGTTCTATATTTTTTTACGGACGTCTTTCACACATCGAAAGCCGACATTGTTCGTAGGCGAATTCACCTCGCCTTTCCCCCGACTTCCTGCTTTATAACGTTCACAATATTGGTCATTACAGAGAAATGATCCGCCTCGCTGTACCCTCTTTATCGTATTAGGTTCTTGAGCATCATAAGAATCTTTTGGTCCAGCAGGATTTACCTTTTCGCTAAATTGATAGTATTCAGCTCGATAAAAGTCCGAACACCATTCCCAGACATTCCCTTCCATATCATAAAGACCAAAGGCATTTGCTGGATAAGATTTAACAGGAGAGGTGGTTTCAAATCCATCATCCATCGTATTTTGCGTAGGAAATGTACCTTGATATATATTGGCTAACCAACGGCCATTCTCTAATTTTTCACTTCCCCAATAAAATGTCTCGTTTTGATGTTTACCGGCCTTAGCTGCATATTCCCATTCAGCTTCAGTTGGAAGTCTCTTCCCCGCCCAACGAGCATATGCTTCTGCATCTTGATAAGCAATCTGCGTTACAGGATGATCCATTCTTTTTGAAATGGAGCTATTTCTTCCCTCAGGTTGCCTCCAATTTGCATCTGGCTCATAATGCCACCATTGTAAGTGGTTTTGCAATCCTTGCACCTCTTTTGGCGCTTTAAATACGGCAGAACCTGGAACAAGCATAGCCTCATCAACACCAGGAAAATCATCTGGGTTTAAAGGACGTTCAGCAACAGTTACATAACCAGTAGCTTTTACAAACTCTTCAAACTGAGCATTGGTAACTTCATGCGCATCTATGTAAAAAGAATCAAGAGTAACTTGATGAAGAGGTTGGGAGTCTGCGAACGAAAGACTTCCCATTTCAAAACTTCCACCGTGAATTAAAACCATTCCCGTTTCGTCACTTCTCCCAAGGGGATCGTTACCCGATACATTGTTTTCCTTTATTGCTGAAAATCGTGTGGGGATTTGACTATGACACACAGCAGCTGAGTCATACTCCGGAGGCACTCCCTTACTAAGGTTTTTAGCTTTAGAATTACATGATAAACAGAAACTCACGGCGATTAATCCAAATATTATCCTGATCATATTTTAAATTTAAGCAGTAAATATAATCATTACAAAAAAAAGGAAGGAAACTTGCGTAACCTTCCAGTAAAATTCAAAAAACTAATTAAATTATTTCACATTCAATTGCACATCATTCGCTTGAATTTTTGCACGGATCTTCGTATTTCCGCCTCCATTCAAAGTCATATCATGTGGTTTATTGGTTTTCCAATTCCCTCTAGTAAAATCAGGGATATCAATTGTTCTGCTATTTCTTGATACAGATTCAACACTTAGTGGTACAATTGAAGACCAAGAAGCGCCATCATAAACAGATTGATCTAATGGTAATCCATTACGTAAACAATCGATCATTCTCCAATCCATCATAAAGTCCATTCCACCATGTCCACCTACATCTTTCGCTTGTTCACCAATAAACTTCACAAGCTCAGGAGTATATTTGGTGTAAAGAGCTTCTAATTCCTCAGGCTTTACAAAACTATGGCCAAAAGCAATTCCTTCTTGTGGATACTTTTGCGCAAACCCTTTTGTTCCACTCAATAGATGTATACGAGAATAAGGACGCGGTGAGGTAACATCATGTTGTATCATGATAGTTTTACCTTTTTCAGTCTTAATCATCGTAGTATCCATATTTCCGCGGTATTTCTTGCCAACAAATTCTTGGAAGAAACTGTCTTTTCCGGCTAATTCCTTTGCCTTATCCGCCATCATGAAATCATTGGATTGCATAGCTACCAAATGGTTCATCTTATCTCCCGTATTAATGTTTAAACATTGCGCAACTGGTCCTAATCCGTGAGTAGGATAAAGATTTCCATTCATCTTAATGTTTTCACGTAATCTCCACATATTATCGTAACCTTTTTTATCAAAATTAAGACTCAATAAATCGTGGATATAAGCGCCCTCAGCATGAACTAGTTCGCCAAACAGCCCTTGACGTGCCATATTCAAAGTCAACATTTCAAAAAAGTCATAACAACAGTTCTCCAACATCATACAATGCTTTTTAGTTTCTTCTGATGTTTTAACTACTTCCCAGATTTCAGAAACAGATAATCCCATAGGAACTTCTGTAGCAGCATTTGCACCTGACTTCATAGCCTCAATACACATGGGTGCATGTAATTCCCATGGTGTACAGATATACACTAAATCAAGTTCTTCATTTTTCAGCATGGTTTTCCAGCCATCTTCTCCAGAATATGATTTAGCCTCCTTTAAACCTTTTTTTGTCAATATGGTTTGGGCTTTTGTTACGCGTTCTGGATGTCTATCACATAAAGCAACAATTTCAGCACCCTCAATATATGATATACGATCAACAGCTCCAGGTCCACGCTGACCTAAACCGATGATGGCAACTTTTACCTTATCGATTTTTGGAGCGGCAAATCCAGACATATTAAAGTTGGAATTTGCAAAAACTTCATTTTGCAAAGCGGGTAATGTGATGGCAACACTGGATAACAAGGATGCCTTTTTCAAAAAATCTCTACGGGAATTATTCATAGTATTTAATTAATATCGAACTAAGTTACAAAATCAAAGGGTACTGTTTTCCCCTATTAATCACCTATTTAAAAACAAACTTTACAGCTATTTATCAAAACTTAATAAAAGAATGAATGCTATAATTCGGTCAAGAAGCTTGATTATCAAACCACTAATACAAGTATAGCAGGAATTTTGAATAAACAAAAGAATAATAAGAATGCAATCGTTTGTTCAATTTACACAACCGTTTGATTTAAGGTTGATATGTTGTGCAAAATCATTAAATATCAATATTTCCAATCATTTCCTTTAAATGTAGTTCAGAAAGCTTTGCTTGTAGCCGGGATGAATTATATCTAGAAACGGCTTCGATAAAATTTTCCTGCGCGTCCCTAAATTCAACGGCACTGATTGTTCCAATTTTATATTTTTCCAGTGTAATATTCAAATTTTGACGTGCGATGTCTGCATTATTCTCCTCAAGTCTGGCCAAAGATAGATTCGTTTGATATGTTTGATAAGCCGTTGAGATGGCCGTTTTAACAAACAAATCTTGTTGTTGAATCATTAAATCAGCATTTTTTAATTGAATTTGCGCAACACGTTCATTTCTTCGTTGATTAAAGCCATCAAAAATATTGACAGATGCCGTAATACCATAATTCAAACCTCTCGAATTCGAACTCGACACAAAGCCTAAGCTGGATTCAGATTCGGAAAAATTATAGCCTGTATTTAACTGAACTACAGGATAACGATTAGATTTTGTCTGTTTGAGTTGCAATTCAGAAATTTTCTTGTTGATAGCGATTATTTGAAGATCAGGATTATATTTCCGTGCTTTCTCTAATAGATCATCATAAAGCAAAGAATCATCATATTCTACAGCTGGTTCCACATCGAACTCTTCTGAAAGATCTCTTGCCATTAAACTATTTAAGTTTATTTTGAGATTCTTGACAACATCTAGTTGCCTTAATCTGCTAGACTCATCTTCATTTAAATTAACTTGAACATTCAGCACCTCTAATCTAGAGGCCTTTCCAATCATAAATCTATTTTCAGCCGTTTTTAACCGTTCATTTGAAATATTTATACTGGAATCGATCGCAAAAAGCAGATTTTGCTGCTCTACAATTGTATAATAGGTAGAAATCACATCGGAGACCTTTGTTAAAATAGTGCGTTTTAACTCATACTCTCCTTGTTTTTGCAATTCTTTCAACTGTTCATAGCGTGAAAACATGGCAAATCCATCAAAAATAGTCCAACCAATACTCACGCCGTACGACATATTGTTATTTTTAGCATTTTTTAAAGAACGTTCAGCTCCTGTTGATTGAATTTGAGAGGAATTTTGAAGGCTATTATTTTGAGAAAAATTAGCCGTTACCTGCGGTAGCATTCCAGCATTCCCCCGCGTCACATTTTCCTGATCAATGCTTAAGTCATTTTGGGATAATTTAATTTCAAAATTATTCTCTAAGGCAATCTCAACCGCCTCTTTGGCGGTCAACAAACCTTGAGCATTAGCTTCAAAAGCTAAAAAAAAGATACCTATTAATATTCCTAATTTTTTCATTTTAATCTTCGATATTTTCCAATTCAGGATGAAGGTTTTTCTTGCGTGATAACATAAGGTAAAATGCCGGAATAACAAATAAGGTTAACACTAAGGCAAACAATGATCCTCCTACTATCACAACCCCCATTCCAATCCGACTAGTCGATGCTGCACCAAGTGATAATGCGATGGGTAAGGCACCCAAAGCAATAGCGAGTGAAGTCATTAATATGGGCCTTAAACGTGATTCCGCTGAGATAACTACCGCGTCATATTTACTATGCCCTTGTTCGCGTAATTGATTGGCAAATTCGACAATCAAAATTCCATTTTTAGTTACTAATCCAATCAACATAATCGTTCCAATTTGACTAAAAATATTCCAGGACTGCCCAAATAACCACAGCGAGAATAAGGCTCCTGCAACAGCCATTGGTACTGTAATAATGATAATGATGGGGTCTATAAAACTTTCAAATTGTGCCGCTAAAATCAGAAATATCAATAAAACAGCCAATCCAAAGGCAAACATAGTATTCGAACCACTTTCAACAAAATCTCTCGACTCACCCCCCAAATCAGTTGTAAAGGTATCGTCCAATACGCGCTCTCGAACTGCTTCCATTGCCTGGATTCCATCACCCATACTTTTGCCAGGGGCTAATCCTGCCGAAACTGTGGCAGACATGTAACGATTATTATGATACAATTGAGGTGGGCTACTCCGCTCCTCAATCTCAACAATATTATCAAGTTGTATTAGCTCCCCGCGTGAATTTTTTACAAAAATAGCAGCCAAGTCCATTGGTGTAGCTCGATCTTTACGATCAAATTGTCCCATGACCTGGTATTGCTTTCCATTCATCATAAAATAGCCGAATCGTTGTCCCGAAAGTGACATTTGCAGGGTTTGTGCTACATCTAATACGGAGACACCCAAAGTTTGAGCCTTTTCACGATTAATAGTAACGTACACCTCAGGTTTATTAAACTTTAAATTTACATCAGTAATGGAAAAGGTCTTGTCTTTGGCAAGTTCATCCATAAATTCGGGCACCTTTTCTTCCAATTTTTGAAAATTTGGAGCTTGTATTATATACTGAATCGGAAGACCTCCTCTTCTATTAACAGAAATTGTGGGTTGCTGAGAGACAGAAACTCTTGCCTCCGAATAAGGCTTAGTGAGCACGGATAAATAATTAGCAATATCACCCTGTGATCGCTCACGATCGCCTGGTTGAATTAAACCAAGTCTAACTCGTCCGCTATTTGCAGAAGCAGAACCAAATCCTGGCGAGGTAAGAACCAAGCTCACTTTTTTCTCTGGAACGGAATCATTAATCAATAAAGTTAACTCCGTCATAAAACGATCCATATAGTCATAAGATACACCTTCGGGAGCGGAAACACTTAAGCTAACATAGCTTCGATCGTCATATGGGGCAGTTTCTTTTGGCAATAGTTGATAGAAGAAATATATTAGTATAAAACAGCCTATGACGGTTCCAAAACTTAACCATTTATGGCGTAAAAAGTCTTTCAACGCACTCGCGTATTCTTTATTCATTAATTCGAAATACTTTTCAGTTCGCAGATAGAATTTTGATTTCTTCTGCTCACCACCTTTCATTAAATAAGCATTTAACATCGGTGTAAGCGTTAGGGAAACAAAAGCTGATATTAAGACGGCTGCTCCGATGACTATGCCAAACTCTCGAAATAGCCTACCTACAAAACCTTCTAAAAAGATGACCGGTAAAAAAACAGCTGCTAAAGTAATCGAGATTGAAATTACTGCAAAGAAAATCTCATTTGAACCCTTAATCGCCGCCTGAATCGGAGACATACCCTCTTCTACTTTTTTGAAAATATTTTCGGTGACGACAATACCATCATCTACCACTAATCCTGTTGCCAACACAATCGCCAATAAAGTCAAGACATTAATGGAGAACCCACATAAATACATGATGAAAAAGGTGGCAATCAAGGAAACTGGAATATCAATTAAGGGGCGGAAAGCAATTGACCAATTTCTAAAAAACACGTAAATAATTAGGACAACTAAAACAATGGAAATCATTAAAGTTTCAACCACCTCAAACACCGCGTTTTTCACAAACATCGTATTGTCTATGGCTATATTTATTTCAAAGCCTTCTGGCAGTTCCTCATTTAGTTTATCATATTCCGTATAAAACTTCTCAGCTATTTCTAAATAATTGGTACCCGGTTGAGGAATCACCGCAAGGGCAACCATAGGATACCCTGAATCTGACATTTTTGTTTCAAAATTCTCAGCTTCCAATGCTGCAGATCCAACATCGCTGAACCTAATTATTCGATCCTCATCGGATTTAATGATAATATCATTAAATTCTTTTTCATTCGCTAAATTACCAATTGTTTTGATGGCCAACTCCGTATTTGAGCCCGTTAGTTTTCCAGAGGGAAGTTCTACATTTTGTGTCGCTAAGGCATTCCGTATATCCAGTACTGTCAAGCCATAGGACGCCAGCTTAACAGGATCAATCCAAAGACGCATAGCAAATTTCTTCTGCCCCCAAATCTGAACGGAACTAACACCGGGAATTGTTTGTATACGTTGTGCTACTACATTTTCAGCATAATCAGACAATTCCAAAACATTCTTAGTCGCGCTTTGGATAGTCATGCTAATAATAGGCTCGGAATCAGCATCTGCCTTGGATACAACAGGAGGCGCATCAATATCCTGTGGTAATTGTCGCTGCGCTTGCGAAACCTTATCACGAACATCATTGGCCGCCTCTTCAAGATTTTTATTTAAATTAAACTCAATAGAAATATTACTTGACCCTTGATTACTAGAAGAGGAAATATTGCGAATTCCATCTATAGAATTAATTGCCTTTTCTAGCGGTTCGGTAATTTGAGATTCAATAATATCAGCATTAGCTCCTGCATAATTTGTTCGTACCGATATCTGTGCAGGATCAATCGAGGGATATTCGCGCACGCCCAAAAAGGTATATCCGATAATACCAAAAAGAACTAATGCCAGATTCATAACGATCGTCAGAACCGGTCGTTTTATACTTAAGGTTGATAAACTCATTTCAATTAAATTAACGCAAAATTACCTCAACAGAAGCACCATCACGTAAAGACATCACACCGGAGGTTAATACGGTGTCTCCTTGCTCAATACCTTTAGTAATTAAAATATCGTCAGCTGTCCTAGCCCCTGTTTCAACTAACACTTCCGTCGCCTTCCCTTGTTTTAAAACAAATAGTTTTTTACCATTCTGAATGGGAATTAAAGCTTCCGCCGGCACTAACAGACCATTCTCTAAAGTTTCCAGTGGAAATATAATATTTGCAAAGGACCCCACCTTTATACTATTGGATGGATTAGACGTAATGGCCTTTACTAAGAGCGTTCTTGTAGTAGATTCAACTGCCGGCTCAGCAGCATATATTTTTGCTGAAAACTCACCCGAGACACCTTGAACACTAAAATCAATTTGACTATTTATACGAACGTGACTTGCGTACTTTTCAGGAATAGAAAACGAAACTTTTAGCCTATCAGTATTAACCAATTGCGCAATATTAGTTGTTGGCGATATATAACTTCCTTGCGATATATTACGCAAACCAATAGTACCAGAGAATGGCGCCTTTATAACAGTTTTACTTAGTTGCGCACGGATTAATTGAATTTGGGATTGAGCGGTCCTAAAGTCCGCACTTGCGATATCGTACTCCTCTTGGCTAATTGCCTCCTTTTCTAATAATAAACCTGCTCGTCGTTCATTTTCGGTAGCTAAATTATTTTGCGTAATGGCTTGCGCTAATTGAGCCTGCAGTTCGGCATCATTAATACGTATTAACACTTGTCCTTTAGAAACCCTTGATCCTTCATTAAAATTAATAGATTCAACTATCCCAGAAATTTCAGTATGTATCTCAACTCTTTCATCAGCTTCAATCGAACCAGATAAGGATAAGAAATCAGCATAAGGTTGACCGAGAATTACTTTACCAAAAACTTTTGCAGATGCTCTTGTACCAGCTCCGCTATTTTGAGCTTCTGAATTTTCTTTATTCGTTTGGATACGATAAAGTACTAATCCTGTAATTACTATTAATGCAAAAACAAGAATTAAAATGGATTTTCTTTTCATGTAGGTTAAAATTGACATCTATTTTGTTTCAATGTCATTTAATTAATAAAACTATGAAAAATAGATAAAAAACAAACATCATTATGTAATAATGGTGTTATATATAATATAACCGTTAGTTACAAATTCAAACTCGGATACTTAAAGTATGAAACACTTAAAACACAAACTTTTATAAATTCAATTTCAAAAAAGATTGAAGTATTAATACTGTTACCTAGTGGCCCCATTAAGATAGAGCAAAAATCAACTAGGCAATTTACAATAGAAACTTGTCCTATTATTTGTTACGTTTTTTATCAGTAGAAGTTAACCCGTCGCTAATTTGGCAAATGATGTAGATCTTATCTTCGACAAACAGGGTAATTTTTTACGAATCGCTAAGTAAAGAGCAAGCTATTCTAGTACGTATATTAAGATTATTTAGGATTATTTATAAAACAGAAAAGTCCGTCATCATAATGATAACGGACTTTTAGTATAAAATTAGGCACCGACCTACTCTCCCACCTGTTACGGCAATACCATCGGC
>Ga0233365_1000018_pt1 | contig 257753 bp, 198 predicted proteins | sample ElkDunMinimDraft_27_FD_191535 | JGI IMG/M metagenome (GOLD analysis project Ga0233365, IMG submission 191535) | Fecal eukaryotic communites from dung pellets of Tule Elk in California, USA - Elk Dung C36 | ecosystem: Host-associated > Mammals > Digestive system > Large intestine > Fecal... | reverse complement strand
CTGCCTGTGTATGGTAATTATCAGATTTTTTAGATGCTTGATACTGTGCTTGTTTTTCATTTAAAAAATAGTTGTAAACATATCGGACACAACCAAAATGCTTATTCAACAACACTTGTTGCTCTTGCGTTGGTTGAAGTTCAAATCGATATGTCCGAAAAATTGTCTTCATGCTACTTTTAAATAACCCGCCTGGGTGAAATTAATTAAGAAATAACAGGTAATATCTTGGTTAAGACACTGAAAATCAACAATCGTAATGTCGCAAAACAATCAGTATCTATATCAAAGGTAACAAATAATCAGCTAAAAATATTAGCGTAAATTGATTATTTGCATATTAATTCTATTCCACCTATCCATGCTAGCAGCAATCAAAAAATGGCGAATAATAATCTTTTGTAAACCCGCTACATTTTTTTTGTAAATATTTCCATCGAGTCTGAGAAACATGCACAAAAAAATTCGCTATGGCTAAAAAAAGTAATTACATCAGCACAAATCGTTCAAAACATTATTTAAAATGCCATTTAATCTTCGTTTGCAAGTATCGTAAAAAGCTACTAGTTGGTCAGCTAAAAGATGATATGCGTTCTATCCTTTTACAGATTACGGCTAATTCAGATTTTGAAATTGAAGTGTTTGAATCAGATTTAGATCACATACACTTTCTAATTCGTTATGTTCCACGTTTGTCAATCACTTCTATTGTTCGTAAGTTAAAGCACGAATCTACTTACCATATTTGGCATTCAGCTCATAAGTCGTTCCTATCTAAACATTTTTGGAAAGAACATACTTTCCGCTCAGATGGATACTTTGTTTGTTCTATTGTCCAAGCATCTCCTGATACCATTCGTGCGTATATATGCAATCAGGGGTAGTCGCTTACATCCCACAGGCTAAAGACCTCAGGGTTTTACGCTCTGTTTTATAAAGCAGGTACATCCGTTTGGGACAGATTTAGGTTCAACTCTTATTTATCGTTCAAATACAATTTCATCATGATATCAGTCTGTTCGTCTTGGCCAAGTTTAAAAATATGTTTGTCAAATTCAACAAAACCGTTTTTTTTATAAAAACTGATTGCTCTCGGGTTTTCTTCCCACACGCCTAACCAAATGTAGTCCGCACTTTTTTGTTTAGCAATGTCCATTGCTTTTTCATAAAGCACCTGTCCGACTTTTTTACCATGAAATTCTTTCAACACATAAATTCGTTCGACCTCAAGGGCTTTATCGTCCTGCAACTCTGTTTGGGATTGTCCGAAGTTGACCTTTAGATACCCGATTACCTTATCGCTAAGCATCGCAAAATATACCTCAGCGTTTTCATCGTTAAGCTCACTCATCAATTTTTCTACGGAAAATCCTTCACGTAAATAATTGGCCATATTTTCTTCGGTGTTGCCTGCCGAAAAGGTTTCAGAAAAAGTTTGTCTTCCGATCTGTTGCAATTGTTCAATTTCGTTTAATGTTACCCGCTCTATTTGTATCGTTTCCATTTGCGTTTAATTCATAATTTAACCAGTCCTTGTTTTCTTGTGCGCCTAGTCTTTCATAGAATTTTATGCCAGCTTCATTCCATGGTGCAACTGTCCATTTAATTTGTTTGCAATTTAGTTGAATCGCTTCATTTCGCAAAGCATTCATAAGTTGTTCGCCAATTTTATATCCGCGATAATTTTCAGCGACATAAAGCTCTTTCATATAAATTGATCTTCTATTTTGAGCTGTAAAAGGAAGAAAATAATAGACCAACATGCCCACTATTTTATTATTTTCCTCTGCAACAATACAATAAAAATCCGGTGGATTTTTCTGAAACCCACTATTTCTGACAATTTCGGGTGTTATGGCAAAAGAATTAATATACTTTTCAAATATTGCCAATTCTTTCATTAGCTGCCAAACTTCCTCACTGTCCTTTTCTACACCTTTTCTGATTGTTATATTCATATTAATGTTTTTTTTATTTTTTCAATTTACTTTAAATTAATGTGCTGACACCGCTTTGAGTCCAACAATCGAACCTACTAAAGTAATCAGAAATAGTACTCGTAAAAAAGTTACCGGTTCCTTAAACACAATAATTCCAACCAAAACAGTTCCGACTGCTCCAATACCTGTCCATACCGCATAAGCTGTTCCAATTGGTAAACTTTGAGTTGCTTTGATTAAAAGCCCCATACTAACAGCAAGGGCAACAAAAAAGCCTGTATACCACAAATACATATCATTTCCTGTTGTTTCTTTTGCTTTACCTAAACAGAATGCGAAAGCCACCTCAAACAAGCCAGCTATAACTAAAATAATCCAATTCATCTCTTTTGTTTTTTATTTGCAAAGGTCAGCAACGAGATTGAGTAATAATTTTACAAATGATAAAAAATAAACCGTTTATTTTATTTGTAATCTACTTCTACATAGACTGACAGGTGTTATACAATAATAAAAAAGGAGTTGTATTGTGGGTGCTTTATAGGAGGTTGTCTGGTTTTAACTAGGTGCTGAACAGGACTTATTCTTCCCAACTTGCCACATGGATCTTCTGAATTAAGAAATTAGGCAGCCGTAAGTACATACCAATATAGCTTTATTAGAAAAGTAGTATTTACCCGCATTACTGAAACATTATCCTTAATTTTATAGTTTAACCCCCGCTCATGAATAAATTTATCATTAATGGTGCTGTCATTGTAGATATCGCCTCTTTTTATGTGGAAATCAACCGGGTTTTTATGGAAGATGTTGACTGGAAACTGGGCCGAAGTCTGGATGCTTTTAGTGACCTTTTATATGGTGGCTTTGGTGCAATTGTGTCCGATGAGACTAATGAAATTATCTGGCTAGATTCCGATAAAAGCAAGGCCGCACTTGGTTATGAAACTACCCTTCGTTATTATAAGGACAAGCTTAAACCCGATTCACCATTTAATAAAGCGTTATTTGTACAAAAAATAAAAGAATTAGAGCACGGTCAAGGAAAAACCTATTATGAAATAATTAAAGAAATTATTTCCGAACATTCCAACATTATCCTGATTGAGAAATAGCACAAACAGCCATCGACATAATTTAATTTAATCAGTGCTTAAAACAAATGCTATTTTAAGCACCGATTGCAAATTAATAATATTATAGTCCAATTTGAATACCGAGGTTGACCACGCGTTGATTTTGATAAACGTCTCCCGCCGTGTTTGAGGTAACCTCCGGATCCTGTTGGTAAAGCGAATAATTAGTCCAAGTCAGTAGATTATAACCACTCAAGTAAACGCGTGCATTATTCATATTAAAGGGCAACCAACGATCTGGTAATTGATATCCCAATTCCACACTTTTTAATCGCAAATAGGTCGCATCCTTTAACCAAAAATCTGACATGTAGGAAGATGGACTATTGATTGTTGTTGGATTCGTTGTTAATCTCGGAAATTTAGCATTTTCAGGGGATTCTGGGGTCCAACGTTCCTGATGTATCGGTTGAAACTGACTCTGAAACGGCTCTATTCCACTACCCATCACGCTAAAACTATAATCGGTCGTTCCTTGCAGTAAAACATTAAAGCTAAACCCTTTATAACTACCACCTAAAGTCAATCCAAAGCTGGTATTAGGAACATCTGGCTTACCAATAGTTGTTTTATCATAATCATCTATGGTACCATCCATATTTAAATCTTTATACAACAGGTCTCCTGGTTGTACTTGATATCCACCAGCAGGTTTTGGACTGGATTCGATATTTTCCTCGGTGTAAAAGCCATCAAATAAATAACCTAGTGGTTGATTGACCTGATGTCCTGTTAATTGTAGCCAAGGAAATGCTGGCATAGGTTCATCCATATATAAAATTTTGTTCTTAAAATAAGTAAGAACACCTTTCACATTATAATTAAATGCACCAATATTGTCGTTATAATTTAGTTCAAACTCCACTCCTTGATTACGAACCCGGGCAATATTTGTTGGCGATACACCCACTCCTATATGTAATGGTAGCGATTGCGAGGTAACCAGCTGATCATAACGCATATTATTAAAATAATCCATTACTAAGGAAATCTTATTCTTCAACAGATTAATATCTAAACCTACATCGAATGATTTTTGTTTCTCCCAACTTACCGATGTATTTCCTAAATTTCCCTCATAAATTGTTTCCGTCCCCTGGTGAGTCTCGCCAAAGGAATACCCGGGACCCAGTTCATATACTTGTTGATAGAGATAACGATCTGCTGCTACTTTATCTGATCCGACCACCCCGTAAGAAGCCCGAAGTTTAAATAAATCTACAAAATCAAAACTTTCCTTAAAAAATGTTTCTTTCGCTAAGTTATAACCAACAGATATTGCTGGGAATAGGCCGTATCGCTTATCAGCTTGAAATCGATCCGATCCATTATAAGCTAATGTTAGATCTAACAGGTATTTTTCTTGAAAATTATAGCCTGTCCGAAAAGTAAAACCTTGGAAATTTTGAGGAATCCAGTTTGTTTTCTTATCGCCTTTGGTTTTATAAGATTCACGGTTATATAATAACAATCCATTAATTTGATGTTCTCCAAATGATTTCAGATAATTAAGGTTTGCTTGAAAATTTAATCGGTTATTGTAATCTCCCTGATAAGCACGCAGGGTGTAATTATCTAAGACATACGGGGCACCTCCTTTTAATTGATAAGAATCTGAACTTGGAAAATATTTATAGACTGGAATTTGATCTCTTCCAAGCTCACGTCCATTGGATTCTATACTAGCATAAGCTACTCGGGTCGAAAGAGAAAGTCCAGATGTAATTGCTTTTAAATCTTGCGTTCCACCAAATAATATATTAATATCGTTCCTGCGGTCTAAACTATATCCAGCAGTAGCTAGTCGGGCATTGATCGTTGGCAATAATTCTTGTGTATCACCGGCATAAGCATATGACCCATTGGGATTCAGAAAGGGAGCTGACCACGGGTGAATTTTATTAAAATTAAACACTTCCCCGACAATATTTCCTGCGCGGGGGGAATTAATCCGATTAAAATTAGCCCTGAAATCCAATCGTAATTTCAAACTTTTAGTGGCCTGAACATCTAGATTTGACCGGAGGTTGAAGCGACGGAAATAATAATTATTATTAACCTTATCCCCCTGGTTTTCGAAATTATAAAGGTTACCATCTTGTGAAAAAGCTCCCCCGGTTATAAAATAACGAATGCTTTCGCTACCGCCCGATATATCAACATTACTATTGTATTGTAAACTATTAGGCTTGAATATTCGCTCATACCAGTTAATATTAGGATGGCCAAAAGGGTCATCACCTGTACGAAAGTGTTCTAAAGATATATCATCAAATGGTTGATTCGTGTTGTCCTGCGCGGTGTTTTCAATTGCTTCATTCCATAATAACGCACTCTGGTAGGCATCTAAAAATTTCAATTTGGAAACCGGACTTTGTAATCCTGATTCCAGTCGTACATTTATTTTTGGTTTTCCAGATTCACCGCGCCTGGTCTTTACCACCAATACACCATTGGCACCTTTAATTCCGAATACAGCGGTCGTGGAGGCGTCCTTTAGCAAGGATATACTTTCTATTTCATTTACATTTATTTGGGATAACTGTTCATAGGTATATTCTATATCATCGACAATAATTAATGGTTGATTTCCATCTGGATTCAATGAACTAACCCCGCGAATGTAAAAATCAGAGGCATCTCGGCCAGGTTGTCCTGAGCGCTGAACGGAAACGAATCCTGGTAATCTGCCACTTAACGCATTTTGAACACTCGAGGTGGGTACTTGCCGGATGTCTGCTCCTTTTATTGAACTCACCGCACCTGTACTAGTTAACTTCTTTGTTGTACCATAGCCAACGACAACTACTTCATTAATATCTTGGCTACTGGCTTGTAGAATGACCTCCAGTTCATTTGTATTGTCGATCTGACGTTCTTGCGTGATGTACCCGATATTACTAAATATCAATACGTTGGATCTACGCAATTGGAGTTGGAAACGTCCATTTTCATCAGTTTGTACGCTACTAACTCCTCCTTTTTCGCTCACGGTAACACCTGCCACGGGGCCGGCCATATTTTTCACAATTCCTTTGATAGTAGATTGTGCAAAGATTAAAAATGGTGTAATCACCATTATTAATATAAGATAAATATCTTTTTTCATGCTTATTTCAAAATAGAAAGTAATAGATTAAGTTACCATTGCGGATTTTGATCCATCTGTGGATTTTTTATGACTTCGTTAAATGGAATTGGTGCCAAATACATTTTTTGTTCAAAATTCATTTGCATAACCGGAGTTTCCTGTCTGATCAGTCCCGCACCAGTTTGGTAAATTACCATCGCGTGTAGTTCCTTATTAAACTCTTTTTCCGCTGTTTTCCAACGTCTAACATCGTAAAACCTATGTTCTTCAAAAGCTAATTCTTTACGGCGCTCCTGATGGATAAGTTCACGCATTTGATTTTTCGTTAGACCAGTTTTGAGTTGATATGGGGTTAATCCAGCCCGTTCGCGAATCTTCTCAATGGCTTGATAAACGGACAAATCAGGTGCTGCTAAGCGTTCGTTTCGTGCCTCGGCATAATTCAGCAAAATCTCTGCATACCGAAATAAAATATGATCATGATTCAGGTTACTATAATTGGAGGCAGATTCAAAATCACCCATAAATTTGCGCAGGTAATACCCTGTTTTGGTTTGTTGCTTCACACCACCTGGCTTATCAGCCCCTCCTTCGACGGTTTCAACCGGACGACTTAACCAGTTCGATCCATGATAAAAAATAGTGGCATAGAAACGTAAATCTCTGTTAGCATAAGGATCATCTTCATTGTATCCTGAATTGGCATCACTAATTGGTAAGCCGTTGATCATACCAAAAGCATCCACGAGCTCTTGGGTAGGGCTTGTTCGACCGTTATTAATTCCGGAGGCATAACCGACAGGACCATTGTTGTTTTCTACACTTGTATTATTTCCCCCTTGTTTAGAAAATATCCGTTCTGTGTTGCGGGTAATAAATATGTTTTTAAATTCATCCTGAAGGGCAAATTGATTTAAGTCCATAACTGCTTTGGCGGCTAATTCTGCTGCCTGCCAACGTGCAGTGGAGTAGTCAGTATATCCTGTGAGCGGATTTTCTGGTGCAATGTTTTCCCCATTGAAAAGTGGACTTGCGGCATATAGCAACGTTCTAGATTTCAAGGCTAATGCAGCCGCTTTTGTTGGTCGACCAAAATCCGGTAGGAAAAAGGGGTCAATGCGCAAACTGTCTTGGATAGCATCACATTCGGAAACGATATAGTCAATACAATTTTCAAATGTTTCCCGCGGTAATTCTATATTATCATTTAATTGATATACACGGTCACCAAGTAAAGGGACGCCGCCATGACGTTTTACGAGTTCAAAGTAAAACATGGCCCTCAAAAACCTGGCCTCCGCTTTCCATACCCTGTTAAAAGGCGTTCCATTTTCTAATTTTCCCTTTAGCGGTACCCGATCAATATTCTGAATAAAAATATTGGCAATGCGAATGCCTGTGTACCAAGATGCCCATAGATTATCTTGATAACTATCAGCAGTATAAGTCCCCGTGGCTAACTGCTCAACCGAAGTATTGGTAGGATTTGACGACATGCCATCATCGGAAGCCGCATCTAAAAAATCGCCTCCAACGCGGTTTCCTAAAGCAGGTAAATACCGGTAACAATTGGCTAAAAACCTATTTGCATTCACACCCGCAGAATCATTAGTATCAAATACCTGATCCAAGGTTTGTAATTCCAACGGTTCAACCTCCAGATCGCTTTTACATGATTGTTGGAGCAAAATATAAGTAGCTAGTGCCAACCATAATAAATGTATGTTTTTCATAATGTTGTCTGTGTAAGGTTTATAATTTGATGTTTACTCCAAAATTAATCACACGCTGCAAAGGATAATTAGTGTTACCATTAATTTCAGGATCTAACCTGTCGTAGGGTGTAATCGTAAATAAATTTTGGGCATTGGCAAAAATCCGTAGTGCGGATAATCCGATTTTCTTGGTCAAAGCGAAGGGTAAACTATAACCAATATCGATGTTTCTAATGCGTATGTATTCTCCTGAACGGGTCCAAAAACTTGAGTTATTTAAATATGGAGTATTGGTGGGATCTGCACCTAAAGTTAATCGCGGGTAACGCGCAGTCGCACTGGTCTCCGGCGTCCACCTATCCAACAGGTACGTAAAACCTTGACTTTCCCCGTTACTTCCAAAAGAATAATCAGTTTGTTGATAGGTACGGTTCTTCACACCCTGCAATAAAATATTGAAATCAAATCCATAAAAATTGAATCCTAAGGTCGCCCCGTAAAATATTATTGGTTTGGTATTTCCTATCGCTGTTTGATCGTAAATATTAATCACACCATCTCCATTTATATCCACAAGCCGAACATCCCCGGGGTGAACGATGTTACCCCCCAATAACGGTGCATCCTGAGCTTCGAGCTGATTCTGGATTAAACCGTCGGCCTGATAACCGAAGGTCTGACCCACTGGCATCCCTGTGCGACGATTCCAATCATACTTTTGAAACACTTCATTCATGTATAGGACTTCGGTTCGCATGCGAGAGGCATTGGCCGAAAGAAAATAATTAAAATTTCCCCAATGATTTTGATAAGTAAGTGTAAGTTCTTGGCCCTGATAGCTATTCTTTCCAATATTTTCCGCAGGATAACCAATGCCAATTAGTTCTATAGTTGATCCCCGTTGCTGTAGTAGATCTGAATATGTGTCATGATAATATTCTGCTGTTAATTTAAACATCGAATTCCATAACGAAATATCCAAACCAAGGTTGAATTTATTTCCTTTTTCCCAGGTCGCATCTACATTAGCTAGACCCTTTTCAACAATACTGTTGATGTAGGCATATTCTGAACCGAACTCATAGCCATTATTGCCATCTTGACCATAGGAAGCGCGCCAGGAATAATATCCCAGTCCCCCTTCATTTGTATTGCCTGTTTTCCCATAGGTTGCTCTGATTTTTAATCCATCAAGCCAATCGGTCTGTTCTTTTAAAAAATTCTCTTTGGTTAACTCCCAGCCCAGCCCAACAGCATAAAACAATCCGTATCTACTCTTGGGTTGAAACCGGTTGAACCCTGAATAATTCAAAGCCAGTTCGCCAAAATATTTATCTTGAAAAGCATAACTGCCGCTGGCGGCGAAATTCGTATAAATGCTCGGTAAATCAAATTGATAATTTGAGGTCTGACGATCTAGAAAAACTTTTGTTTTTACTTGATGCCCACCTTGGATCTCTTTATCATAACCAAGAGCACCTTGAACGTAAAAAAAGTTAGCCGTGGAGGTGGTGGCAAAAGAATTCGGTTGATCAGTAATATCTCCATATCGGAAATACACAATTTCACCTTGTTCATTATACCTTGCATCAAAGACAGGTTGCTGGCGACTGCGATCAATTAAGCTGGATGAACTTGCAGAAACGTTCACCTTTCCTTTGGCATATAATCCAGGAAGTAACTTATCAAAGTTGTAGTTAAAATCTAAATTAGCCAAGAGATCTCGTGTATTATCAAGTAAATAACCTGATCCTGTTGCTTGTTGATAAAGATTACTGCGATACACCGAAGATCCGCCATAAGACCCATCCGTATTAAATATTGGGTAAGCATTATTAGGAGTCGTGTATAGGGAATTTAATATATTTTGTGTGCCAGATCCAGGTTGGCGACCATCTTGTATCCGACCAAAAAACTGAAGACCAATTGTAAAATCAGTAGTCACATCCACGTCTATTGAGGAATTTATCAAATACCTGTTTTGTGTTAAATTGGTTTCGTAATCAAATTCATCGGAAGAATTAAACATACCATCTTGCTTAAGGTAACTTAAGGATAAGGCATAACGCGCATTCTTCGTACCACCATTTACACCCAAATTATACTTACTTATTGGATTTTTTTCACGTAAAACCGCTTCATACCAATTTACATTGGGAAACATTATTGGGTTACTTCCATCCTTAAAGGCCGCAAAATCTTCCTGAGAATATACGGGTTGGCGGCCACTATTACTTAGGGCTTCGTTGTATAGATAAGCAAATTGATAGGCCTGGAGCGGTTCAGGTGTTTTCACAGCCTGTTGAAAGCCTGTCTGTGCTGTAAAAGAAATCCGAGGTGGGCCGATTGCACCCTTTTTGGTAGTAATTTGTAAAACACCGCGAGAGCTCCTTTGTCCAAGCAAAATAGCAGATAAGGCATCTTTTGCGACACTAATAGATTCGATATTTTCGGGATCAATCGAATAAATTTCCCGTTGTACCCCATCAATAATAGTGACTGGATTCTGTCCTCTTAGTTGAAAGTTAATTTCGCTATTATCACTTAAATTTGAGCTGTATTTAGTAGCACTTGTAGGTAAAGAACCCGCTAGATCTAATGAGGTAATGGCGGCACTCCTAGCAGATCGGAAGCCATTAACCTCTTGCGTGTAAAAACCTGCAAGCCTTCCTGTTAACGCATTAAGGTATAAAGGTGTCGGGGTCGTACTAAGCTGCTTGCTATAGACGATATCGACAGCGCCCAATAATTCATTTTTACTTCTTTTGTCATGTAAAACATCAATTGTATCCCTGTTCTCTAAATGCTGCGGCGTTAAAGTAACAACAGAGAGATCCCCCAATTTGACTATTTTGGGATAATATCCCGGATGCTTGATGATGATCTGATTACCTGATAACCGACTAGCCAATATTACCTGGCCTTGCTGATCTGTCATTCCGACTTCCTCATTTTGTTGAGAATAAATTTTTGCCTGCTGGATTGGGTGACCATATTCGTCAAGGACTGTAATGGATTCATCACTCTTATCCGGTAATAAATAGCCTAAGAGCTCGTATTTGTTATGTGTATAGCCCCATGAAACGTTCATAAAAAAGATAAGGAGCATTCCAATGGCACTAACTTTTATATAGTGATTCGACATTGTCAATAGATAATTTTGGTTCGTATTAATACTATTTTATTCCATCATGAACTTCCCACTATTCACAGCGGAAAGTATATTTAAAAGGTTCATCGGTATTTCCGTATCCAACCACTTTCTCCCCACTCAGATCAGTGAAAAAATATTCTAATCTGGTTATTTGTTGATCTTTTGAGAGCTCAAAATAGCCACGCGGCCATAAATCAATTAAGAATTTTTTACCAGCGGATTTTATCAGCTTGGATTTATCTTGCTGAATATTAACAGTAGCAATTCGTTCATCCTTTTCATCAAATGCACTGACATGCAGATAAATATCCTGCTGCCCATCCAGTACAGTACTGGACACTCCACTATTAAAGGACAAAGTGATAATATCATTGTCCGAACTTTTCACCGGTTGCACGGTCCCCAATTGAGGATTTACAAAGTCAATTAAATCACCTTCACCATCAACCACTTCCAAGACATTTGAAAATGTAAACTTCTTGTAATCGGTATCATTCGGCCGAAGATTCTCAATAGAAGACCCTACATAAAATCCTAAACGAACAAGCATATTTTCATGACCAACATGACATTCCACTTTAACATCAAAATTTATATCTTCATTATTAGCAAAGGTGTAGGACTGGGTACTTCGATAAATAATCCACTCAAAGTCGTCAACCAAATTAGGTCCAATTCCAAACATTTTTTTTGCGGCCTGATGCCAGCTTAAGCCAGATACCGGTTCAATTTCTGAATCAGCAATCAGACGCATAGTTCCATTACCTTTGGGACTGGTAAAAGTTAACACAGCATTTTTTCTGGCATTCCAGCTTTTGGGCACCATCATACCCGCTACTAATTGTGTGGTATATTTTCCTGATCCCTCAATTCGTGGTTCAGCCCCACTATGCATGACAAAGGTCACTTGTTCACCCGCTTTAGCCTGCTGGGGTACTGTTACTGTTAATGCTTTCAAACCGCAGTGCATCAGTAATAAGGTTACAGCACTTCCTATAATAATATACAGGTAGATCAAATTTTGGATAGGTTTTCTCATTGGTCTTGATTTACACGTTCAAAATTATATTCATAGCTATTACTGGTGCATCCCAAACTAAAGGTTAAGCTCAGCTGTCGCCGGCCATCAACGACTGGAAATTGAAATTTCACGGTATGGCTTTCCTGCTGTTCGGATGTTAAGATCAAGCTAAAAGGATATTGTGGATCATTTAATTCATAATTTCCCGTGCCTTGGGTAAGAAAGGGTAGTTTTTCTGCTAATGAATAGGTGCCATCTTCTTTAAAATCCATCCGAAAATCATGCAAGTTCATTCGTTCACTTAAGTCTTCTCCATTTCTTTTGAGCTGAATTACTTGCCAACTACCCGTGATATCTTTGAATGCTTCCTGCGATGTAATAGAAGACATATCATCTTCACATGCTGTAAACAAGGTGAACCCTACAATGAGCAGAATCCATATTTTGCTTAAATTGAATTTCATATTAATTGGTTTAATAGCCTGGATTTTGTAAAAGTTCTACCGATTTAGCGACTTCTGATTGTGGGATTGGCCACAAATACATGCGCTGGTTGAAAACACGTTTTCGTACATTGATGCTGGTGTAACTTATACCAGATACAGTCTTCACGGGTTCGGTACCGTGCATCTGCCGATTATCCAGCTCTTCCGCAATTTTCCAACGACGCACATCAAAGAACCGATGTCCCTCAAAGGCGAGCTCTTTTTGTCTTTCATTTTGAATAACCGCACGCATTTCTAGCTGCGTTAAACCGGCTGGTAACGTATAAGGAACTAAACCTGCACGTTCTCTTATGGATTCAATCGCCTGATAAACACGCTCATCAGGTGTGGCTAATCCTTCATTTCTTGCCTCCGCATAATTCAATAATATCTCAGCATAGCGGAAAATTGGCATGCACCGAGGTGTTACCGTATTAAACCAATCAGCAGCCACATCACGGTTAAGCATTTTATACACATAATAACCTGTTGGTGTTCCTTTATGGACGGCATCTTGGCCAGAAGTGACATTATTAGGGTTGGTCTTATCGATATAAATATTTACGGGTCTTTTGGCAAGACCATCCCGATGAAAAACAAGCGATTGATCTCTGGTGATGGTATTAGCAAAACGTGGGTCTCTATTTTTATAAGGTTGGCTGGCATCATAACCTGAATTAGGATCTTCAATTGGTAACCCATTGCTCATGCCAAAGGCATTCACAGTTTCCAAATAAGGATATGCTCCCGGATTACTGACACCAAAAGTTGGTGGATTCCAAACACCTTCTAACTCTCGATTGGCATCTTGCATTCTAGCCAAAATGTATTCTGGGTTTTTTCGTAATTGAAAAACCTGATAAAAGCCATAGCCCGGTTCTGTTGTATTGTCAATCAGTAACGAATATTCCCCTGATTCAATCACCCGCAAGGCTGCCTCTTCAGCGAGCTTCCACCTGGATTTATCTTCTACGGGATAACTTATGATGCTTTTTAAAGGTTCCTGGGTACTGATGCTTTGTCCATTAAATAAAGGACTAGCAGCATACAGCAATAAACGTGATTTCAAGGCCAAACAAGCTGCTTTGGTGACACGTCCGTAATTTTCTCCAACATGATTCCAAGGTAAATCCTGAGCAGCGAGATCGCATTCCTGTAGGATGTAATTGACACATTCTCCGAAATTGTTTCTTACCGAGGGGATAGCGTCACTTGCCCGATATACGCTATCACCCATTAATGGAATACCGCCATAATGTTCGAGTAATATAAAATAATAGTAAGCTCGTAAGAACCGAGTTTCTGCGGCAACCCGCATTTTGATATCTTGACCAAACTTTACATGAGGCAAATTTTTAAGCATAATATTCGCCTTTCTGATATTCGAATATGGAATTGTCCAGGCATCGTTGGTGATCATATTAGCATCGACCGTGCCGGTCGCAAACTGAATAAACGTATTGATGCTGCCAAGCCCTGCACCTTCAGCTTCATCTGTGCTTGCATCGAGTCCTCCACCTCCAAACCGTTTTGGTGCGCTGGAAAATCCGATATTAGCATAAATTCCGGACAGAAATTGCATGGTATAAACACTATCAGAAAAGACGACTTGTTCATTTAAATCCGAAGATTGCGTTTGATCTAAAAAACCCTGCTTACTACAGCTGCTTGCAAGTATAAGCATAGCACATACTGCAAAAATAGAACACCTATTTTTCATAATTCATTGTATTACAGTGGTATTATAATTGTTTATTTAAATTGGTTATTTATATATTTTATAGCTTACGTTATTACATTTTTTAGGTGATGATCCCCTAATTCATCACACTTAAAGAAAACGGCCTGGATTCTTTAGCAACCCCCCGACTATAATTTGGTTGATCACTCATCTGAAATTCCAGTTCCCCACCAGCGATGATATCTTGATAAGTGATAAAATTTTTATCATATAGCTTGCCATTCAGTTTAGCAGATTGGATATAAACATTCGTTGAATTGTTATCCTTAGCATGAATAGTAAATTGCTTTCCATTCTCTAAAGTTATCGTTGCCTGTTGAAAAACAGGACTTCCAATCACATACTGATCAGTTCCCGGACATACACTGTAAAACCCAAGGGCACTCAATACATACCAAGAGGACATTTGCCCCTGATCCTCATCCCCTGGATATCCTTTTTCTGTGGCATTATAGAGTTGCGAGGTCACCATGCGGACTCGCTGTTGTGCTTTCCAGGGTTCACCACTAAAATTATAGAGATAAGAGACATGCTGTGTTGGCTGATTTCCATGCGCATATTGCCCCATCTTAGCCAATAACATTTCTTTCATTTCATGAATTTCTTGTTTGTAACTACCGTATTTAATAGTTTGATCCATTGTAAAGAAGGAATCTAATTTTGCATTGAAACGCTCTTGCCCCCCCATTAAATTGATCAAGCCATTTACATCATGTAACACAGACCACGTATACTGCCAGGCGTTGGCCTCTGTAAAGGGTCCGCCCCATTCTACAGGATCAAAATCGGCTAGCCATTCACCATTTTCTAGTCGCCCCCGGACAAATCCAGCCTGCGTATCAAACACGTTTTTATAGTTATACATCTGCCTGGCGTACACCTCTTCATAAAACTTATTCCCGGTTAATTTAGCCAGTTGGTAAGCACAAAAATCGTCATAGGCATATTCCAGGGTTTTTGCCGTACTCTCATGAATATCCCCATAGGGAATATAACCTTTGGTAAAATAAATCTCCCAACCTTCTCTGCCATTGGACCCACCATAGAACCCTTTATGTGTCACCTCATGAAAATAAGCGTCCAATGCAGCCTTGGGATCAAAACTTCGAATACCTTTTACCCATGCATCGCTAAGGAGTGAAATGGCATGATTACCAATCATAACCCCCGACATCCCAGGATTAGACCAAGTTGGAAAAAAACCAGCTTGTTCTTGAGCAGTAAGTAAAGACTTCATATAATGACCTTGCATGGTAGGGTGAAGTATATTACTTAATGGAAATTGGGCCCGAAAGGTATCCCAAAAACCATTATCGGTATACATATAACCCGCATGAACCTTCCCATCATAGGGACTGTAATAATAAGGTTCACCAGCGTCGTTGAGCTCATAAAATTTTCGAGAAAAAAGGTTGGCTCGGAATAAACAGGAATAGAAGGTAGCTTTATCTTCTTCGCTGCCGCCCTGAACCACTACACGATTCAGTAGTTTATTCCATATTTCAAAAGCATTCTTCTTGGTTGTGTCGAAAGTCTTATTACCTGCTAATTCCTGTTGAAAAGTCAATTCTGCCTGATCAGGACTGATGTAGGAAGAGGCCATTTTCACCTCTAGGGTCACCCCTGGCTTAAATTCCAAAAATGCACCTACTCCTTTACCCTCATCATAACTATTTCCTTTTTTGATGGTTCCGTTTTCATTTTCCCAGGTACCATAGGCTTTAAAGTCTTGATTGAAGACTAGAACAAAGTAACTTCTAAAGTTTTCCGGTACAAACCGGCCATTATTTACATAACCGATAATCTTTCGCTCCTCAGGGAGAATTTTAACCTCACAGTCCTTCAAAAAACCATCTAATACTAAATTCGCTTTTTGTTTAACAGGAAAATTGAACTTCATATGTGCACCACGTTCCACCGGACTCATTTGCACTTGAATTCCATTTTTAAACTTTACGCTGTAATGATGCGGCTTAGCAATCTCATCTTCATGGGAGAATTCCAATGCCCGATCATCCTCATTAACAACCAGATCACCTAGACCAGGCATCAGCGAAAACACGGCATAATCATTCATCCAAGGACTACATTGATGTACCTGTTGGAAACCGCGAATAGTTTTAGCGCTGTATTTATACTTCCATCCATCGCCGTTTTCACCGGTTTGGGCAGAAAAATAATGTAGACCGAAAGGAAGCCCCACGGTGGGATAAGTGTTCCCATACGATAAGGACCATTCCGAATCTGTTCCTTGCAAGGTATTGACATACTGCACTAAATTAGGCTGTTGTGCTCGAATACTGCTTAAAAGCAATAAAGTAAGTACAAGACTCCATAATATCTTCATAAAATTGTATTTTAATTCGCTAGGTAACATACCTGTTTATTTTATCAGTAATACGATGGTGTTAATTAACTTTCCAGTCCCCAATGCTCATTAGGAGACGCTCCCATAAACAATTCAAGCGTTGCGCCAGCAACCATATCCTTAAAGTCTATATAGCATTTGTTATACGGTTTGCCGTTCAATAAAGCTTTCTGTATATACAGGTTGTTTGGTGAATTATCATGCGCTTTGATTGTGAAGGATTCACCAGAATAATAATTTGAATCAAGGTTAAATTGAATTTGATCAAAAACAGGGCTGGTAATTTCATATCGGGTACTTCCCGGGCATGAAGGATGGATTCCTGCTGCAGCTAATATATACCAGGCTGACATTTGTCCAACATCCTCGTTCCCTACAATCCCTTCTACGGAATTTTTGTAAGCGCGCTCGCAAATATACCTCGTCCATTTTTGGGTCAACCATGGAGATGCTAGGCGGTTAAATAGAAAGGGTACTAAATGCACCGGTTCATTAGCATGATTATAATATTCATTCCAAAGCATATGATCAGGCGTTTTCTCAAAAAAATCTGTCAGATCTGCTAGGGTCTTTTCTTGGCCTCCCATTAACTCGACCATCCCAGGAATATCATGAGGAACAAACCAACCTTGCTGATACGGATTTGATTCAATGCTCCCATACCACTCCTTGGTTCTAGCATTCTCAGGCCATTCCTCCCAGCTACCATCCTCTTTCTTTGGTCGAAACCAACCCTTATGTACATCAAAAATATTTCTAAAGGCCTGACTTTTCTCAAGAAATAACCTTGCATCATCTTGTTTGCCGAGCCCCTGAGCTACCTGGGCGATACACCAGTCAGTATAAGCATATTCCAAAGTGTTGGAAATACTAAAGGGTGGGCCACTATATCCTAATTTATCATTGCCAAATTTTTTGGAGGTCTCCAGCGCAAATTCATAAGCTTTCTCAACATCGTAATCTCGGATTCCTTTCACATAGGCATCTGCCAATACCGATAAAGCCGGATTGCCAATCATACAGCCAGAATAGGCATTTAATAATTCCCAGCGTTCAAAGTACCCGCGACCCGATTCCTCTGCTAAGGAAATCAAGGAATTAAGTTGATCACTCACTAATTCAGGATTGATTAAGGTTTGCAAGGGAAACTGACTACGAAAAACATCCCAACCGCTAAAGATGGTCCGTTTCGTAAAATCAGTTGTCTTATGCACCAGTTTATCGCCACCCATATACCTTCCATCGACATCCGTGAACGTTCTAGGATCAATCATGGTATGGTATAAAGCCGTATAGAAAATAGTTTTCTGCTCGTCAGTTCCACCCTGAATTTGAACGTTATTTAATGCTTTATTCCAGCGTTCTTTTGCCTGAAGGCGGATCTGGGTAAAATCTTTGCCTTCAATTTCATTTTTATAATTATTTTCGGCACCCTGCATATCCACATATGATATCCCTACCTGCATCGTAACTTCTTCATCCTGATGGGTCGGGAAATTGGTATAAAAACCTAAGTGATTACCTTCCAGTTCGGTTTCTCCTTTAACTATAGCAGCATTTTCCACCCGGTCTAAATAGGTTTTACTTAGCACATCTTCGCGTTTTCGTGTCCAATTTTCAGGAATGTCTGCACGCCAATAACCATAATCTTCCAAAGGCTTACTAAAACGAGCATGGAAATAGACCGTATAGTCTACTTGCCCATCCCCATCTCCCCAGCCTCCGCCATCGGGGGTGCATTTAATCCACCCCTGTATCGTATGGGAATCAACTTTACGAATAAATTGTTTCACGGACGTTCCACCCACTCGACGAGCCAAATCAATTTGGATTCTGGACTCTTTATTTTTCGGAAATGTAAACTTCAACATTCCACTATGTGGCGCGGCTGTGGTTTCCACTTTAATATTGTAATCAGTTAATTCGGCGGCATAATACCCCGCTTGAGCTACCTCGGTTTGTTTATTATACTTAGATCGGTAACCTTTTACCCCATCATGCTCATTTCCAGCAATGATTTTTAGTTGGCCCGTTGTTGGCATAACTAAGAAATTTCCCAAATCACCGTACCAACCTACCCCACTCATTTGGTTAATAGCAAACCCCTCTATCGTTTCATGTTCGTAGCTGTATCCTGAGCTATTATCCCCACCTGTAATGGTATTTGGACTTACCTGCACCATACCAAAGGGTGTAGTAGCGCCCGGAAATGTTTTTCCTAAGCCATGATAGACCTCAGCCGCACCAACACTGGTACTTGCACCAATAAAAGGATTCACGTAATCTGATGGCGAAAATTCCGCCTCTTGCGCTGCACTATGACAGGCACTTAACCCAAGCAACAGGATCCAAATAAAGTTATATACTCGATTAGTAAAGGTCATCCGATATTATATTTTCCTATTTTGTTTTTTAATTCGTAAAGTTTTAAGGCCATACCGAGGCATATTTACACGCACAGCAGATTGACCAGCATCTTTTATAACAGCTATTTGTTGAACAGGCTGACCGTTTAGGAGTACCTCCTGAACACTTGAAATATCAAAATCAAACCGTATTATTTGATCTTTATGGTCACCTTTTGCATTAAACAAACGAACCAGGACATCCTCATTTTGGACTTGAACACTGCTTATTTCATAACCTGACTGATCAACATCAATTAAGGCTTTATCCTGTAAAGCAAATCCTGCAGCATAGAACGGTAGCAAAGGCTCATTCCAGCTAACGCTTTGATTCGAAATATCAGCTTGATCCCATTTATCCTTATGGGGAATCAAAGCATATCTGAGTTGTGTTGGCTGAGTTATTTTATAGTTCATTCCCCATAAACCGACACCAGCATATTGAGCAGTCAGACTGAGTGGGTAATCATTCCCATAGAGATAGGATGTGGTATGATCGCTGAGCAAGGCCAAACCATAGGCATCATCTACTTGCTTAATATCTACCCAATTCAGAATAACATTATGCTTAATACTATCCCAGCTTCCAAAAAAAGTGTTTTCTAGCTGGCTTTCATTAACATCAAAGGGTGCATTTTTATACAGCTTCGACTGACCTAAGCTCGTTGGAAACATTATTTTTAGTTTATAACGATCATCCGTATAGGCCCGTTTATTAGCTTTCCAATCGTGTTTTTGGTCATATTGACCAATGCCAATATGTTGCGGATCCTGCCAATCAATAGTTAGATCGAAATCAATCCGCTTTTGGCCTTTTTCCAGGGTTATAATTTGTTTAAAAGGGTGATTAGCAATTGTCCCTTCCAGGAGTACTTTAATCAAAAACGCATGATCTTCCAGAACCGTGATCACTGCAGGCGAGTCCTTAGAGGAATAAAATTGATTATCGGTAAAAAAATGCCCCGCTATTTCACCTAAATTATAAGATTGATTAAGACCCACAAACTCCTTACTGTCTGCGTGTTTAGCAATTAAACTTTTTATGGTGCCACCTTTAGATTTATCTAAAGTGATTTTGTACATATCATTTTCAATCAAGCAATTGCCTTGTGCATCAAATCGGACTCCAGTTTCTCTCGCTGTGGGATTAGCTCCCCTACGAATTTCGTAAGTAGCGTATCCAAAACTGGGTACCTCAGCTTCAAACAGAAGGTATTGCCCATCAGGTCTTTTTTGTAATTTGCTAGCTAAAGGCTGCTGATTGGTATTATAAATGACCATCTGCTGATTTTCAATAGCTGTGGGTACTTTTACGGCAACCAGTCCGGAACGACCGACCCCCAGGGTATTATAAACCCGAATAGCACCTAAATTACTAGATGCGAATGCACCATCTGCACGGTATGAATTTACCGCCTCATTTAGAATAGTATGCGTAATCCTATCTGAACCATTTGTCCAACTAGCAATGGCTTTTGCCCACGTTTGATCTTCATTGAGCTGATTATAAGGTACAATCCAAGAATCATGGTGCTGGGCCATCATCAATTGACGCCAAGCCTCATCCATTTCAGAATCATCTGGTTGAAAATCATGCTCTATACCGGCCATAGCACTTATTTTTTCGGTTTGCATGACATTATTTTCTGAGGCTCTAACCTGCTGAGCAATGCGTTGCAAAACTTGACTTCCCCACATCAGATTAACTAAAATATTTTCTTGCGAAAAATGCCAATCATCATCAGTTTGTTTAGCTGAAATTTGTTCGATATATTCCTTCCAGGTTACGTAGATCGATTTATTCTTAATTTGCGCACCTGTGCCCAACCAAGGACCGTTATCCCAGCCTGCGTCCTGGTAACACATTCCTACGGGATTATTGATTCCTTGTGCATAACTAGCCTGTAAATATGCTGCAGAGTTATTCCAGGCCGTTGTCTGCCAGGTCGAATTATACTCAAATGCTTCGCTAGCGTATCGAGGAACACTTAGAATGGAAGTTCCATCCGGTCCTATCCAATTAACCAATTCGCCACCATAAGCACTTGTATACCCACCCCAGCAGGTGTTTGGGCATTTCAAAACCGCATACTGAAAACCAAATTGTTTGAGAATTTGTGGTAAGCTGCTTGTAAAACAAGGTTCTTCCACAGCGTAGGTGGTGAAGGTTACTTCGGGAAAATGTTGATGTATTTTTTTGATACCATAAGCAAATTGACGGATAATGCTTTCTCCCGAAATGTTATAACAATAAGGTTGTGCATAACTTGGATTCGTGAATTCAATGCGATTACTTGTGGAAATAGCTTTAAATCGCTCGTAAGCTTCTCTATCATTAAGACGGACCGTATCCCATGTTTCAGGTTCTATTTCAATACCCAACTTCCACTCTGGATACTTTTCCAATTTATCCACCATGAACCCTGTTACCCATTTGGGGTAGTGTCCATATACACCACCATGATATCCATCAACAAAATAAGGTTGTTGTGCAGCTAACCTATTTATCTGCAGAAAAAATCCCAATAAAATAAAAATCCAATTTTTCATTTTGGTAGCTGGCTTCTTATTAATTTGCACGTACTAAGCTAATTTTCCTCTCCACTGGAATGCTGGTCTTGCGGATAGATCCTAGTAATAATTCCATCTGATCTTCCCAGGCTTGCCTTACCTCTGGGAACATCGCCTTAGCATATAAATCTCTTTTAGCGCTTAACCAACCATCATTAGGCGCGTGTTGATCCAGCACCTCAATTGCTTTGCGGTTATTAGCATCAAGCAACCCTTTGGGTAGAAAGAAATTATACTGTACCCAGGCATAGTCTCTAAAACGTCTTTCAATTTCCCAACGCTCTTCATTTAAATACATCACCCTTAAAGCTTGTTGATACTGCGGCGTATTACTTAACTCGGCTAGGTTTAGTCCAGCTTCAAATTCCTGATTAGACCATTTTCCAATCTGCTGATCGTCGATTAATAAATTATAATTTCCTTTTTTTAATCCTTTGACAGTCAATAATTCTTGATTCATCTCCTGCATAAAAGGTACAACCTTGATTGCATCAAACTGACTTTTTTTACTTCCCCAACCACGCGCGAGAGTATCTAATGGGTAAGGCAATGCCTTAGCCAAATAACTAAAACTAATTCCCGCATCTGATTTCTTTAGATCAGTTACTGTACAATTTGATGATTTATTAATCTTTTGATTATCAGCATCGATCGTTAAGAAGGATACTTTATCTCCGGCAAATCCCTGTGCTTTTAGAAAAATATAAGCCATAACCATATGACCATCATTATCTGGATGCACACGATCATTTCCACATAGGGTAAAAGATGGATTTTTGACCTGGTTTGCGTGATTCAGTTGGGTCATCGGGTCATTAAAATCAAGAAACTCCCAGTGATTATCCTGTGCTGATTTTTTTTGAAAATCAACTATTCTTTGCATAGCCTTGTTTTTGTTTTTCAAAGAATTGTTGTCTTTTATTACCGCTTCCTCATCGTATGGTGAGCTGCCCAATAACACAATTCTAGTCCCATCGAGTTCTTGGTAACGTTTCTCCATTTCTTTATACGCCTGGTACGTTTCATTTACTTTCTTATCTGCAAATTTATCAGCTTCAGCGTCATTGTATTCAAAATACCCCGAATCATTCATTCCAAAGGTTGTAATAAGCACGGTAGGACGCTTACCAAATACATCGCCGTCCAGTCGTTTATTCATCTCGATAACACGATCGCCTCCAATTCCTGCATTTAAAATAGAAAAATTCATCGTTGGAAATCGGGTCATATAATATAACCAGATAAAAGAATGATAATGCCCGCCATCAGTGATGCTATTACCTAAAAAAACAACACGATCATTTTCTTTAAAAGGAGCGACATTTTGTGCTTGAAGACTAAGACTTCCCAGACATAGGAAAGTAAGAAAAATACGCAAACGATTGTTTGACAAAAAAGAGTTAAACATAGGATGGTTTTAATAGTAATTGGTTACAATAAAAAAATATTTATTGCTAAATCATTATACCATCAAAATTAAACATCAAATTTGTTAATCCGTGGCCTGAGTAGCGTACTTGGTAAGTTATTTTAAAGACAAAACAACATTAAGTAGTTAAAAACAAGACACTTAATTAAAAAAGGAAATGAACAAATAGTAAACCTATTTGAATTTATTTCGCGGAAATGGAGCCAATTCTACGCACTTTTTCTTCAAAATCACTATTGACATCAAGGGTTTTCCCCTTGACTTTGCTCTTGTAATTATAAATAGTTTGGATGGAGTACCTAAGGAAAGTGGCGATTTGATTTACATCCGTAATACCTAGCCGAATCAGAGCAAAAATTCGAAGCTCCGTATTGAGGTGACCTTGATTGAGTATATAGTGTTCATCAGGTTTGAGCAGTGCATTAAACTCTGTTACAAAATTGGGATAAACTTCCAAAAATGTTTTATCAAAGTCGATATACAGTTCCTGCGCATCCTTTTCTGATGCATTCTTTACAGAACTGACCTTTTGTAATTCTTCAAGTTGGCCAGATTTTATCTTACGATTGACATATTTACGGAAATCATCAAGTTTATCCAGGTAAGTAGCACACTGATTCATATAATAGCCAATATATCGTTCACGAACTAAATTAGCCTCATCCAGACGGTGGTTAACGGATACCAATTGTTTATTGATTTTATTTAATTTTCTCTTAGCCCGTGAGACAGTCTTTATTTGTTTATATAAGAAATATAAGGTGATAATTAAGATGATCACAAAAACGCTAATCGCCAAAGCATAGCGTCGCATATTTTTCCTCTGTTGTTCTATTTTGGCCAGGTAGGTAGCCTCAATAAGTGGTTGCGTGCGCGCAATTACCGCATTTCTGAATCGAGAGTTATAGAAATTGGCATCATCAAGTGCTGCATGGATATAGTTGTACGCTCTGTTCACATCGCCCTTCTTATACAGGTAAATGGCTAATGTTAATAAGGATTCATTTTCCTTAATAGCCAGCCTAACATCAGTTATAGCCGAGAGCAATAAATACTTTTCTTGTAACTGTGTATTTCCTAGTTCTTGATGAATCATGGCCAGTCCCATCGTGGCCATGGCGTAGTCATGAGAATCTGGTATTTCGTCCTTAAAGAGTTCGGTTTGTATTTGGGCAGACTCTTCAAATAGTCCATCAGATTTTAATTGAAAAGATTTCTCTTTTAAATACATTGTCGAATTGGTGGTCAAAAGATCCATCAGAATACTCCTGCTGTCTTTATAGGCCTGGGAATAAATTTTTTCAAAGCGGGTGTTATCCGTATACTTTATGAGGTTCTCATTATAGCGAATATAACTCCAACAGTATAATACTTTTAAGTTCAGTGGTAATTCCTCATAGTTTATTTTGCTAAAGACTTCCTTTGCTTGGGTAAAGAGTCCGGACATGGAAAAAACAAAAGCAAGTCTTAACTGACTTTCAAGAAGATATTCTGTGTGTTTTAATTGATTAGCAATCAGAATATTTTGATCAATATAATAAAGGGCTGAATCACATTTAAACGACTGATATTCGCCTATGAGCTGTTCATTGAGATGAAATCGATTATCTAACGATTTTTCCTCGTCTAATTCATCCTTAATCAGCGCTATTTTTTGCACCTTCTGTTCGGAAAAGGATTGCCTTATTGAAATGGTATGATCCAGTACCCTCAATAACGAGTCTATTTCTTTACTATTTTGATTAGAAAAGGCAACGTTACAAAAAGTTAGTGTACAAATAAGGGTTAATAATATAGCTTTCACATTCAACCGAATTAACAAAAAAATCCTCACGGATTGAATTTGTTCGAAAGTTAATCAAAAAATATTCCCTTAATAATTGTTTCGTTTCTTTTTTTATTTTAAATCAATTTCAATATTCACCTCCCCCAGCGGGTTTCCTTCTGCCCTTGTGTTGGGTCCAATAATAAGTGTATAGGTTCCTGTGTCTTTAGTAGCGTAGCGAATTTCATTTCCAAATGGACCATCTGTCTCGTTATCCGGTAAAATAAGGTGACTTACGTATACGTTGCGATTTTCTCCTGGCAGCATTAATTTGCCAATTAAACTATCCGCTTCCACTTCCGGAATTTCAACATGTATACGCTGATATTTCTTTTCAAGCGTGGTCGAAAGGAGCTGGCCAGGATGAAAAGTCATTTTAATAATCGAATCAGTGTTTGCCTGCTCGCTTTCATTACTTTCACGTTCTGCAGGAATGATTGTATTGCTGTCCCGTGCATCGGAATTTGTCGTTGTTTCAGCGTGACAGCTGATCATCAATGGTAATATTAATAGCATTACATAGCGCATCGTTCTTTAATTAATTTCTATATTTAAATCAATTTTTAAACATCCACTAATCCAAATTGTTTTATTACCACACTAATGAAAATTAAATATATCATATTAGCTTCTTTTCTTCTGTTTTATGGTGTAAGCTTTTCTCAAACATCGACTAAAACAAAATTATACATCCTAGGGGTGGCGCACGATTCCTCTAGCGTTTTAACACCTCAAATGCTTTTTGAGATATTAGAAAACATTAAACCCGATATTTTATTGCAAGAAAATGATAGCGAGCAAATTGCCAATTATGATAAAGTTATCCGATCCACCTCTAATGAACAGACCGCTACCTTAAGATATTTAAAGACCTATCCTGAAACTTTGAACTTACCATTCGAATTTGAAGGTAGAAATCAATATCGTAGAGATAATGGCATGGTTCCAACCGATAATCTAACTATCCGTCTTTTGGATAGTCTTTTCCAACAAAATTTGCTTACTGATGTTAATATGAAAATTTTTGAAAAATATAAAGAAGCCACCAATGCTTTAATTAATTTTTCAAAAAAAGATATTAAGACTTTAAATTCCATTGAATTTGAGGTTGTCAATAGGTATCGGCAAAATTTACAGCACCACGAGTTACCTAAAATCGTCAATTCTCAAGAAATATTCGCTAATCGCTATGTGACCAAACCTGACGGTTCAACAATTTCTTATCGGGATGGTTATAGGTTATGGTGCAATTTCTGGGATTTAAGGAATAATTCAATGGCTATTAATATTATCAAGAAAGCCAATGAATTTAAAGGGAAAAAGATTGCCATATTAACCGGTGTTCAACACAAATATTATTTAAAAGAACTCCTTGATAAATATGCCGATGGTAACTATGAATTAATTGAATACTTCAAATAATACCAGAAAGGAAGTATTAAGTGCTGGACAAATCAAAATTTCAATTAAAAAAGTAAGCATTAATTCAAAAACACGTTGATACATCAATACAAGAAAATTATCCAATTAGCTTTTCCAGTCATTCTAGCAAATGCTTCTGTGCCGTTACTAGGCTTAGCTGACACGGCCATGATTGGGCAGACGGGCTTAGCCGCTGACTTAGGAGCGATTGCCTTAGCAACGTTAGTTTTTAGTTTTGTTTATTGGGCATTTGGATTTTTACGCATGGGTACTACTGGCTTTATCGCACAAGCCTCTTCGAAACAAGATAAAGAAGAACTTCACGCGCTACTTTTTAGATCGATTCTACTGGGATTAATAATCGGTTTGGTATTAATTATCTGCCAAAAACTTATTGGGCAGACTGCCATGCTTTTATTAGGAGCCAGTCAAGAGATAAAACTTTTGGTAGCGGATTACTTTTACATCCGAATATGGGGAGCACCTGCAACACTTATTACCTTTTCTTTACTGGGCGCTTTCATTGGTATGGGATGGACCCGCCATCTACTCTGGACCCAACTTTTTCTAAACGGACTAAATATCGTCCTGAATCTTTTATTCGTTGTCAAATTGGACATGGGTGTGAAGGGCATTGCCTTGGGAACGGTCTGCGCAGAATGGGTTTGTCTTTTCTTTGCTTTTTACCTGATTCTAAAGAAATTTGGTATCTCCCACCCTGTAGCTCGCATCAAAACATTATGGTCGGCAATAATAAATAAAAGAAAGTTAATTGCACTGATGAAGGTGAATTCCGATATTATGATTAGGACTTTGGCATTAATTAGCGGGTTTGCTTGGTTTGCTAATCAAGGAGCAAAATTTGGTGACCATACCTTGGCTTCAAATCATGTGCTATTGCAATTTGTCTCCTTATCGGCGTTCTTTCTGGATGGGTTTGCACATGTCGTTGAGATGTTGGCTGGGCGAGCCTATGGAGCTAAGAACAAAACATTATTTGTAAAGGAAGTTAAGCACTCCACTATACTTGCCGGTCTGTGTGCCCTTATTCTATCGGTTTTGATCTATGGCTTGGCCAATCAATTAATTCCATTACTTAGTAAAGATGTGCAAATTCAAGCTTTAGCATCAGATCATGTTCTATATGCAGCTTTTTACATATTGATTTCATTTGCTGCTTTTCAATTAGATGGGATCTTTATTGGCGTTACCCGCAGCACTGAAATGCGAAATGCCACGCTTATTTCATTAGCCGTCTTTTTGGCCGCTGCTATTCCTTTAAGTAGTTATTACAGCAATGCCGGATTATGGATGGCTTTTATCCTATTCGTACTCGTTAGAGCACTAAGTTTAGGGTTGTATTACCCAAGAATCCTAAAATATATGGACTAATCTTCCGCTGTAGTACACTATTAACTATTAAAAATATTATACCAATAGTCGGATAATAGATATATATTCAATATGCCAGTGAATCTTAGGATATCCCCTAATCCAGCAATGTTAACTAACAGGGATATGCTGTTCATATTCTTTTCCAGGTTGTTGAATTTGTAGGATAACTGTTAAAATACCATTTTCGAAACTGGCAAAAACCCGATTATTTACAATAGGTTTTTCCAGGTGAATTATGCGCTCGAAGGCACTATCTTTCTGTTCCTGAAACAATAAAATCAAACCCTGATCGAGGTTATTTAAAGTTGTCGATCTGCAGGATATTTTTAAAGTTTGACCGTTTAGTTTGACGCTAAATTGTTCCCTAACACGTCCAGCTGCGAATAATTGTACCTGATAATATTCTGGATTTTCCGAAATATTAATTGGAGCATACATGGCCGAATCATTAGTTTCGCTAAGGACGCGCTCGTTGTTTAAAAGATATAATTGTTGCTTTTTAAGATGGTTAAGTCCTTTATCTTCCATCACCCCTTCTTGATTCCGATAATTTTTCGAGGTATTCTCTGTGCTAGTCATAGGTTATATTATTACTATTTACATTAGTTGTTACGTTTCTAGCGAAGTTTTGCTAGCTTAAGCCCACAGCGCATTCACAAAACTTCTTTAAATTTCACGATTTCAGCAGCCAAATCTGGATTCAAAACGACGCTTCCATTCTTCACGGAGCTTTTCTCTGTCCTCATCAGAAATATCCTTTAGCGTATCAGGGTGCTGTTGGAACCGTTTTCGACATCCACCCGGTTTTCCAAAACCTCGACCAAACAGTAATTTTGAAATCACGAATAATCCAAAGGCCTGCCAATAGGATATTACGTTAAGATCAAAGACCTCGGTCATCACCGTATTCCATAGATACTGCAGTAGCGCTACTAAAAGGAATACGCCGAGAATAACAGCAACAAAAATAAAAGCAGCCTTACCTTTCTTTTTTCTTTTTAAATTCTTATCCATTATGCTATTTATTTAAAATTTTAGTTCATCATATAATCCGCGCAATCTAAGCCGTAAGTGTTTAACGGCATAGCTTTTACGCGATATGATTGTTTTTATATTTTCATTCTCCAGAATCGCGATTTCTTGTAACGTTTTATCTTCAATTTCATTCAAAACAAAAACCTTTCGCTGTTTTTCAGGTAATTCATCCAAAGCAGTCATCAATTCATCCCAGAAAATATCCTTAAATAATTTCGTTTCAGGGGAATTGGAATCATCACTGATCAATAGGTGTTCTATAGAGAATGAATCGTCCGGATCCCCGTCGGTTAATTCATCTAAGGATTCATTTTTCTTTTTGCGGTAACCATCCGTTATTTTATTTCTAGTGACGGCATATAACCACGCCCCGGCATTTCCCAAATCTTCGATATTGGTTACCCTGGCAAACTGGTACCAAACCTCTTGGAGAATATCTTCCGCATCAGTGCCTTTATTCACTCGGGCTTTCACAAAGCGTAGTAATTGCGTACCGTGCTTTTTGACGATGTCCGTAAATAAATGGGAGTTTTTTTCTGCCATGTTTTCTAAAGCGTGCGGCCTATCCATATTAGGGAAGACGAATGAGTTTAATTTTTACCTTATATTTTTTTTAAAAATTTTAACTAATTTAAAAAAGATGTCGCAAACAAAATTTAAATAAGAATCGGCTGCAACGGATAATGGTATTTTCTATTCATAACAAGTCTGCATAATGATGATTATAATGTTCATTAAAGCACCAAAAAAGGCATGAAAATCTTTCCATGCCTTAAACAAAAATGAATCAAAAAAAATTACTTTGTCCAGGAATATACGAGAATATCGCCGGGCTCGACGCCCATCTTCTGGCTATATGCATTAGCAGATATGAGTGTACCATCTTTCATCACCCGTTGTACGGAATCTTCTAGATCAATAGCAAGATTCATCTTCATGTGAATATCACGATTAACAATGATCAAGAATTCCCGGTTACCATTTTCTAAATGCGTGACAATGGCACCAGCAGATCCTGAGGTTTTTAAAAACTTGACTTGCATAGGTAGTGTCTTTAAAGCTTTCGTATTCGCTGGAATTTTATCACCAGTATGTTGGACAGATAATACCTTAGCACCTAGGAATACCGGACTTAATCCTTGTATTTCCCTATTTAATATCGTTATATAATCATATACCTCAGTACGCTTGTTATCTTCATCAATTGGACCATGGTGAAAATTCCAGTTTGGATTCTTTTTGGGTGTCCAAAAAGTAAAATATTGTAAAGCTTGTGCACCATAGGCCAGATTAGAATACATCTGAAAACGGAGATGATTCATATTTGGAATCGGATACGGATCATGGGCAGTAGCTAATGCAAACGCCCAAAATGGTTTATTGACTTGTTGACTCTTTTTCAAAAAAGTCTCCAACGTATTGAAGAAACTTTCCCGAACCACGGTCTTTCCATTACCATCCACAACAATGGGATAATAATCAAACGATAATAAGGGTAAATTAACTTCTTTATCAAACCTATCCACATAATCCCAATAACTGCTTGCTTTCAATACATCTAAAGGAGCATAATCCGGAAAAAGATTTAAATAGCAATAACGCTCCATATCGACAGCCTGAATTCTTTTTGCCCATTTCCCAAGATTTTCAAAGTCTGCTGTTGATGGTTCATCGCGAAGAAAATAGCCAGCTGTAGCAGGGTGCTTCATAAACCTTCGAACAGTTTTTTCAGGTTCTTTGGCTAATTCCGGTGTAGCAACAATAAGCTTCAGCCCCGCTTGCTCTGCTAAGTCCAAAGCCTCCTCCATCTTATCATTATTAACGAAGGATTCAGAGAAACTATGGGTAAAACCTGCTTCCCTTAATTCATTAAATCGCTGGCTAGTTAAGCCTTCAGGCTGAATACTATACCAAGCAAGGATAGTCATCTCTCCTTTGGAATCCAATTTTGCCTCTGCACTATTAGAAAATGCCTGCTGCTGCGCTAATAGCGCAAGATTGCCATATAGAAAAGTAAAAAAAAACAATAAAGTTCTCATAGGTTATTGCACATCAAGCTAATGTAGCCTTTGTTTAGGTTAATCAAATATAAGAAATTGATTCAAATTATGCGATGTGACTGTCCTGAACCTACCTGCTCAAAAAATAAATAAATTTTTCAAAACTCTTTTTCTTTGGTTGATAACATCAGTGCTTAACCTATATGACGGTGATTTGCCACCAAAGCATCCAATTGGTACTGCAACAGCACGACCTGGCCGATGATCAAAATAGCGGGATGTTGCAATTGACGCTCATTTGATATCCTTTCTATATCTTTAACTTGACAAATAACTTTCTTTTGCTGAGCAAGCGATGCTTGTTGAATTATGGCGGCCGGTGTATCTCCTTTATTATGGAGTACATATGTTCGTGCAATTTCTGCTAATTTACCCATAGCCATGTATAAGATGACGGTTGAATTACTCTGAACCGCTAGTTTTAAGTCAGCGGTAATTTCACCATTTTGTTTCATTCCAGTCAATAACCATAAACCTTCACTCACGCCACGGTGGGTTAAAGGAATATCGTTTAAACCCGCTCCCTGCATACTACTGATTCCAGGAATGTACTGCACTTCTAATCCCAACGCTTTTGCCCACGTCCATTCCTCAAACCCCCGACCAAATAAATATGGATCCCCACCTTTTAATCTAACAATTTGATCGAATTGCTTACTATAATATTCAATTAATGCATTTATGTCTTGTTGAGGGGTGTAATTTCCATATGGATGTTTACCAACATAGATTTTTATACAATTTTTACCTGCCAAGCCCAGTATTTCTTTATTAATTAAGTTATCAAAGAGAATAATTTTAGCCTTTTTTATCAAATTGTAAGCTTTTATGGTCAGTAGCTCCAAATCTCCTGGACCTGCACCCACAATAAATAACATTTTTCCCATTTATTCCAGAATTTTAATATAAAAAATACAATATCACAATCAAAAATAGAGTTTTTATTTAAAATAAATTTGATTTTATTAAAATAATTGAAATATTATACTAAATTTGATTAAAATTAAATATAAAACATATTTTTATTTCAAAACAACACGTATATGACCGCTAAAAAATTAATAATTATAGGAAATGGGATGGTTTGTGATAAATTATGCAAAAAACTTATAAATAAAAACAGCAATTTACATATAACAGTATTTGGTGAGGAGCAAATAAGAGCTTACGATCGGGTACATTTAACAGATTACTTAAAATTAAAGACAAAAGAAGAACTTTTTTTAACAGAAAGTGATTGGTATAATGAAAATTGCATAGTTTTACATCTTGCAGATCCAATAATTGACATTAACAGACTAAATAAGACGGTCACTTCAAAAAAAGGACATATTGTCCCCTATGATTACCTTGTTTTTGCTACCGGATCTGAAGCATTTGTACCTCAAATAAAAGGGATAGATAAAAAAGGTGTGTTTATATATCGCACGTTAGAAGATTTGGATCTCATTAAAAGCTATGCCGCTAATGCAAGTAAAGGAACCGTTCTTGGCGGTGGCTTATTAGGGTTAGAAGCAGCAAAAGCACTGTATGATTTGGGTATAAAAGAGTCTACAGTTATTGAATTCGCTCCCCGATTAATGCCAAGGCAAATTGATGAAATGGCAAGTGGTGTTTTACAGCATCAACTTGATGGATTAGGGCTGCAATGTCTATTACAAAAATCCACCACTGAAATTATAGGGAGAGACTACATAACTGGCATTAGCTTTTCAGATAACAGTTCAATTGCGACAGACATATTAGTCATCTCGGCAGGCATAAAACCACGGGATGAATTAGCAAAAAAAATAGGGCTCCAAACCGGACAAAGAGGTGGCATAGTGGTCGACAATGCGATGAGAACTTCAGACCCATCGATATACGCCATTGGAGAATGTGCCTTATTTGACGGTATGATCTACGGTCTAGTTGCTCCTGGTTACGAGATGGCAGAAGTACTGGCCAGTGGTCTGTGTCAAGAAGAAAAGTCATTTAATGGCTTCGACATGAGTACCAAACTAAAGTTAATGGGGATAGATGTGGCGAGCTTTGGAGACCCATTCATTGGTGAACCTCATGCTAAAACTATACTTCTTGAAGATAAAAACAAAGGCATTTATAAACGTCTGAATATTAGCAGCGACGGCAAAAGGCTATTAGGAGGTATTTTGGTCGGTGAGGCTAGTGCTTATAATATGTTTTTGCAAACGGTTAATAATAATCTACCCATTCCCGAACATCCAGAATTATTACTGCTTAGCGAAAATCAAGGCCCTAAATCGGCCGGAGCAAATCTAGATGATTTACCGGACGAAGCCATCATATGCTCTTGTGAGGGAATTTCTAAAGCGCATATTTTAGATGCTGTTGTCCATCAAGGATGCGAAAATATCGACAGTGTCAAAAAATGTACAAAAGCTGGATCTGGATGCGGGGGATGTCTCCCTATGGTAAAAGATCTGTTGACCAATACCATGAAACAGCAAGGGAAATATATTCGAAATACCATTTGTGAGCATTTCGATATTAGTCGGCAGGAACTGTTTGATTTAATCAAAATCCACGAGCTTAAAAGCTACGTTGAAGTATTAGATGCCTTAGGTCATGGCGATGGTTGCGAAACATGTAAACCCCTGGTATCTTCTGTTCTTGCAAGTTTATGGAATGAAATGATTTTAGAAAAAGGTAATGACGTAGCTCAGGATAGTAATGATCGATTTTTAGCAAATATCCAAAAAGGCGGAACGTATTCTGTTGTACCTCGAATTCCGGGAGGTGAAATACAACCTGACAAACTCATTGTTATCGGACAGGTTGCTAAAAAATACGGATTATACACCAAGATCACTGGTGGACAACGCATCGATATGTTTGGGGCGCATTTAAATGACTTACCCTTTATATGGGAGGAGCTTATCGCGGCAGGATTTGAAAGCGGTCATGCTTATGGAAAAGCGTTACGAACTGTCAAAAGTTGTGTGGGAAGTACGTGGTGCCGATTTGGTTTACATGATAGTGTTTCTTTTGCTATTCAAATAGAAGAACGATACCGTGGCATACGCGCTCCCCATAAATTCAAATCCGGTGTAAGTGGTTGTATCCGCGAATGTGCTGAGGCCCGCGCGAAAGATTTTGGAATCATTGCCACTGAAAAAGGTTGGAACCTATATGTCTGCGGAAATGGAGGTAGTAACCCTCAACACGCTGTGTTACTGATCAGCGATATTGACAGCGAAACCTGCATCCGGTACATAGATCGCTTTCTGATGTTTTATATCCGAACGGCAGACCCACTGAGCCGCACTGCGGTTTGGTTAAATAAAATGGATGGGGGAATTGACTATTTAAGAAATGTCATCGTCAACGATAGTTTAGGTATGGCTGAAACCTGGGAAAAGGAAATGCAGGGCTTGGTTGCCGCTTATCGGTGCGAATGGAAGGCAGCTGTCGAAGATCCTGAAATACGGAAACGGTTTGTGCATTTCGTAAATGCACCGGCAGAAAAAGACGACACCGTTCAATTCGAGGAAATGCGAGGACAAAAAAGGGCGGCCGATTGGTTAGCCGTCAAATAGAAAATAATAATAGAAAGAATATACAAACTATACACTTATGGAAACTTTAATCAGCACTGATTGGCAACTGGCTTGTCGAGTAGAAGACACCTTGAAGAACGGTGGGGTCTGCATTAAATTAGCAGACCAACAAATAGCTTTATTCTATTTCACCCGCAGAGATCAATGGTTTGCCACTCAAAATGAATGTCCACATAAAAAACAAATGATTTTAAGCCGTGGGATGATTGGTTCCCTAGGTGAAACACCAAAAATAGCTTGCCCATTTCACAAAAAAACATTTGCATTAGATACGGGGGAATGCCTATCGGGGGACGTTTGCGCAATCAAAACGTTTCCGGTGAAAGTTGAAAATAATCTCGTTTACATTGCATTAAAAGGATAACAAACTAACCCCATCAAATAACCTATTTAATATGGATTACATCAGCCCTAAAGAAGTAGCCGACAATATGCTTACAACAGCAGTCAATAAAGCACACCTGTCCGTGAAAGATCTTTTGATCCGTGGAGCCCTTTCTGGTTCATTATTGGCTATTTCAGTCACTTTAGCCATCATGGCCACCACACAAACCACCTTAAGTCTTATAGGTGCTTTGGTATTTCCTGTAGGTTTTATTATTATTATCCTACTTGGTTTAGAACTAGTCACTGGCAGTTTTGCATTAATCCCATTAGCCTGGTTAGAAAAACAAATAAGTGCTAAAAAAATGCTTCACAATCTTTTTTGGGTATTCCTGGGAAACCTTATTGGAAGCGTTTTATTTGCCGTATTACTTTGGGCTACTAATACAGAAACTGCAAATGTTGCTTCCTTAGGCCCCATTGAAAAATCCCTTATTCAAATAAGTGAGAAAAAGACTATTGGTTATGGTATGCATGGGTTTTCCGGATTATTTGCCGCATTTGTAAAAGCAATTTTGTGCAATTGGATGGTTTGCATGGGCGTGGTCATGTCGATGACGTCAAAATCCACCGTCGGAAAAATACTAGCAGCGGGTATTCCTATTTTTATTTTTTTTGCCTTGGGTTATGAGCATGCTGTGGTTAATATGTTTGTAATACCAGCAGGGATGATGTTTGGCGCGAACGTTAGTTTCAGTGATTGGTGGTTATACAACCAGCTAATTGTTACCCTTGGAAATATTGTTGGTGGATTGTTATTTACCGGCATGGCTATATATTACACTTTTGGCTCTAAAAGACAATCTACATCGCTTTAACCTTAAATCATCTAGGAATGTACCAATTTAGAAATAGCGCTATTTTAATGCTTGCCTTTGCGTTTATGCCATGTATGCGAGGTATCGCTCAAGAAAACAATAAAAAGATTCAAGCCGTTCTTTATGATGGAACACTCGTTGCGGGATACAGCGATAAAGGTGGATATGTAAACTGTACCGGTCCCGGTATTAAATATAAAAAAGAGAATAAAAGTCTGTTATTAGGACTTCTGCCTTCCTTACGGATAAAAAAGGACGATGCTAGCCTTGCAGGAGCGACGAAAAACAAGTTGATTACTCCTTCATTAGGCTTTGGAATAACGGCGACAATCGATCATTTTGCCCTACAAATACCCGCTTTTTACAACAATAAAACCACCTCAGAAGACGGTAAATGGCATCTGGGAATAGGTGTAGGCTATAAATTCTAAAAGCTTTTAAGCCCTATGCTTTCGATCAATATGGTTTGTATAGAAATTACACAGAAATCGTCGATCATGTTAAGATTAAGAATTAACGCAGCTAATTAGATAAAATATAAGCAGTTACGTTGATTGGTCTGCTGGATATTAATTATAACAGTGTATTAATCAGCTATCAGTTATTTTAAAATTTCGTATTTTGTTCTTTCATTTGATTACGATAAGAACCCAATATGACGCCTAGCTTTGACAACCTAAAATTACACATCCGAAGGTTTACACCAATCACTGATCAGGAATTTCAGTCAATTTCACCTTTATTTGAAATTTTAGATACAAGAAAAAAAGAAATTCTACTGCATGCAGGCAAAATTTGCAACGATCATTTTTTTGTGTTGACGGGGTGCTTACGCATGTATTTCTTAAGTGAAAAAGGCACTGAACACACCGTGGAATTCGGTCTTGAAAATTGGTGGCTAACCGATCAAATGGCTTATTTAAATAACGCAACAACATCGTGTTATATTCAAGCAGTTGAAAACTCCACAATACTACGATTAAGCAAGTCAGCTGAAGACCGTCTAATTCACGAATATCCTGCTATCAAAGAATACTTCCTCCACATTTATCAAAGAGGATTTGCTGCAGCACAAAAAAGAAGCATGTTATTTAGAGAATATAATCGTGAGGAACTCTACCATCATTTCAGCAGTAATTATCCTAAATTTATCCAGCGAGTTCCACAATACTTAATTGCTTCCTACCTTGGTTTTTCTGCTGAATATTTAAGTGAAATTCGCAAAAAGAATATTTCTTAAACTAGTTTAAGATTTTGACGAGTGAAAAACAACAATTTTGATTATACAAAAAAAACAATCATGAAAGCAAGATTAAATATTCAACAATTAGCCCCCGATGCGTATAACATAGTTTTGGAACTAGCTGGGTACATTGAAAATTCAGGTGTAGAAAAAAAACATAGCGAACTTATTAAAATCAGGTCTTCACAAATTAATGGCTGCGCCTTTTGCATCAACATGCATACAAAAGACGCCTTAAATCATGGAGAAACAAATCAGCGAATCTTTATGCTAAATGCTTGGAGAGAAGTTAATTTGTATACCCCACAAGAGAGAGTCATACTTGCTATGACTGAAGAGATTACCTTGATCAGTGAAAAGGGATTAACAGATGAAACATACCAACAAGCACAAGAATTATTTACGCAAGACTATATTGCGAAAATTATTTTAGCAATTTCAACCATTAACGTGTGGAACAGAATTTCGGTTAGCTCTAGAACACAGGTTTAATTCTATTAATATCACTACCCTATCTGCAAAAAAAGTTACTTAACTTATCAAAATACCTGATAAGCTAAGTAACTTTTTAAATTACAGCGCTTAAAATACAGCAGAGGTAGTACTTACACGGATGTATTACATGTCCTGCTCTTTATGGTTTAATAGATTTTGTTTGCGCTTGGCAATCAGGCTCACTTTATAAGTTAACCAGATGGTAAGAACGCTTAACAGCACCACAATAAATCCTAAGGTGGTATAATGTTCAATGGGACTTTCGTTTGTTTTCTGAACTATTATCAAGCCAGCAACGGAGGCTGCAATACCACCTGACAGTTGCTGTAATGATGCACTCACACTCATGAAAGCGCCCCTATCTTCTACATCCGGCACAGCAGTAACTAAGGCTGAAGCTGGCGTTGATCTGCTTAAAATCCCCATCATCATCAGTATATTAAAAAACACTACCCATACAAAAGGTGTTGGGCCTAGTCCCGTATAGATTAATACCATAATCATCATCCAGATCGTGGCTATTGTAAATATTTTAAATTTATCAAAACGATCACTTAGGCGACCGATGAGCGGCATGATGATCAGCGAGGCAACTCCTGAAACCATGAACATTAAAGGAAGCTGGGCATGGGAAACATGTAAATTATTCACGGCAAAAACACTCCCAAAAGGCATCATCATAAAACCACCTACAGACATCAAGGCAGTGGTTAAAAATCCAATTCGATAGTCTTTATTGGAGAATGTACCCCATAAATGCTTAATCGCAGATTTCTTTCTTTGAACTAATAAATGTTCCGTTATAGGCTTCAACCGCGTGGCAATAAGAATTGCAATTAACACAGCAACGATTGCTATCCATAAAAAAGCACTCTGCCAACCCCAAGCATTCCCAATATATAAACCGATCGGTATCCCTAGCACCTGACTGGCCCCAAAGCCCATCTGCACAAATCCCATCACTCGCCCACGTTGATCCATTCGGAACACATCGGTAATAATAGCCATAGATATGGATCCAATTACCCCACCAAATAATCCCGTCACAATCCGCGCTAACACTAGCGTGATATAATTATTAGCAAAGCCACAGAGGAAGGTTCCTATAATAAACCCGACATAAAAAAATAAAAGTAATTTCTTCCGATCAAAGCGATCGGCAAAACCGGCGGTTAATAAACCAGAAATACCCGCACTGAATGCGTAGGCAGAAACAGCGATTCCAAATTGTGCAGGCTTGAGATTAATTGATTTCATTAATAAATCACCCATTGGCGACATGATCATAAAATCAAGTACTACGGTAAACTGTGTTATTGCTAAAATAAAAATGACCAATTTTTGGTAAGAGGTCAGTGGAATTATATTTTTTTTATCCATTCTCCTAATTTAAACCCAACGGTTTTTGGATTTCAAATATATGAACTGTTATTCTCTTTTTCATCATTTTATTTTAACAAGGCAACCAGTATTTCGTATGCAAATTCGTTGGTATTGGTATGCCAGAATGCTCGTATAATCTAACGAACTACAATAAGGTGAAGTATTGTACTTCAATACAATTAAAAAATTTACCACCTCTTATCAAAGGGCACTTAATGGGATTTACGATCCCGTTTATGAATGATGTTAAATTACAGGTCTGAAAGTCCAGCTGCCCGATTATTTTTACCTGTTCTTTTTTGTAAATTATCACCCAAATCATCTCGGGCAGCTTCAGCAAGTTTGTTTAACTTCTTAACAACTTCCGGGTACTGTTCACTTACATCATATCGCTCACCAGGGTCACGTTCCAGATTATATAATGCCATAGGAAACGCTATATTCTCAGGTGCAATACCGGGCAATCCATCTTGCCCAGGTGAATTTTCTTCATATGATCTACCCGGATGTGGAAATATCAGTTTCCAATTCCCTTTTCGAACCGCCTCCAGGTTATTCTGACGATAGTAATACAAAAACTCATCCCGTGGAGTTTGCGTATCATCTCCTTTTAACAAAGCAGTCCACTCGACTCCATCAATCTTTTTTTTAGGTAATTCTGCACCACATAACGTAACTATTGTTGGCAAAATATCCATGGCTGCCATTAACTTATTACTCACTCTGCCTGCTGGCACCACACCTGGCCATTTGACGATCAGAGGCACTCGTTGCCCCCCTTCAAAGGTAGTTCCTTTCCCCTCACGAAAACCACCTGAAGAACCTGCATGATCACCATAATTTAACCAGGGACCATTATCACTGGTAAAAAGTATAATTGTATTTTTATCTAAACCTTGTTTTTTAAGCTCTGCTAATATTTCACCTACTGACCAATCCAATTCCATTAAAACGTCACCATATATTCCCCGTTCACTTTTTCCCTTAAATCGGGATGAAACAGCCATTGGAACATGCGGTAAAGGATGTGGAATATACATAAAGAATGGATCTTGCTTATGTTTACGAATAAAATCTACCGCTCGCTTGGTGATGGCGGTTGTTAACTCAGCGGCATCATCCAAACTATTTATTGTTTTTATAACCTTGTTACCTTCGTACAAAGGTAAAGGAGGGTATTTTGCATGAGTCTGATTTGGATGAAAAGGCCACATATCGTGCGAATATGGAATTCCATAATATTCATCAAAACCATGTTGCAATGGAAGAAATGCCTTTTTGCTTCCTAAATGCCATTTCCCAAAAATACCTGTTGAATAACCTTTTGCTTTTAACAATTCGGCCAATGTTTCTTCCTCTGTATTTAAACCCGTTGATGAGCTTGGACCTAAGGCTCCATTAAGTCCAATCCTATTAGGGTAACAACCCGTAAGGAGTGCAGCCCGAGAGGCAGTACAAACAGCTTGAGCAGCCATGTAATTAGTAAATCGACTTCCTTCCAAAGCCATTTTGTCGATATTTGGTGTATTATAACCAAGCGCGCCCGTCACTGATAAATCTCCATAACCCATGTCATCCAGAAAAAAAAGGACAACATTTGGAGGCGTAACGGATTGCTTTTGCTGTGCAATAAGCGAAGAGGATAAACACATTGTGGTAACCAATGCTATAAACTTGAATAAAAACTGGTAAGTAGATTTCATTGAATATTAGTTATCTACTCCCTATTTACACAAAATAAATTGTTTAACAAAATCTTGCGATCACAATAAAAGTTCACAATCATTTCCAAAGGCAGTATTTTCTTATTAGCTAGCAAGCGGATAAATATTTTAAAATCACCGATCCATACCCATCGACTTAAACTTACCTCATATGAACGAAGCATTAAACATGGCTTAATTTTCAATCTAACTTAAATTCCACTATGGATTATCCCATTATTTATGATTTTTTTAAAAAATACTTGTAAATAAAAAATAAACTCTATATTAGTGTATTATTTAAATAGTACACTAGTATGATAACCATTAAAAATCTAAATTTCAGTTACAGCAAAAAGCGGCCTTTATTTAAGGAAATGGATATGCAGCTGCAGAGCGGACATATCTATGGATTGCTGGGTAAAAATGGAGCGGGGAAATCCACTTTATTAAAAAATATTGCAGGATTAGTGTATCCTCAAAGTGGACATATTTCTGTGTTGGGTTCCGATCCTAGAACAAGAGATGTTTCGCTTTTAGCGGAAATCAGTTTTATTCCCGAGGAGTTCTACCTACCACCTGTCCGGTCAGATAAATTCATTAAAGCTAACGCCGGCTTCTACCCTAATTTTGATAAGGAGTATTTTGAAGAGCTAATCAGTGAATTTAAAATTCCTATAGAGCAGAAACTGGCAGATATGAGTTACGGTCAAAAGAAAAAATATATCATATCTTTTGGACTGGCCACGCGTACCAAATTAGTTATCATGGATGAGCCTACCAATGGATTAGATATTCCATCGAAAGCACAGTTCAGAAAAATTATGGCATCTGCCATTAACGATGATCGTTGCATTATCATATCCACACATCAAGTGCGCGACCTGGACAACCTCATCGATGCCATTATCGTACTGGATGATCACAGAATTGTACTCAATGCTTCAATTTTTGAATTATCCGATCAATTTGTTTTTAAAAAGGTGGCAACACAATCACCAGAAGCTATTTATGCCGAACCTATTTTAGGTGGTTTCTCCGCCATTTTTCATAATCAAACAGCAGAACAATCGAAAGTAGATCTGGAACTTTTATTTAATGCCCTACTGGAAAAACAAATTCAATTTACTAACCCCCTAAAACCAGCATCTCATGAATAATACATTTGATTTTAACCGATTTGTTCGTTTGATCAATAGGCAGTGGATAGGCGTTGGTAAAATCTATCTCATGTCTCTTGGTATTATTGCCGGGATCATTATTGGATCTTATGCTTATAGTATTCACGATATTACTAATGCAGCACAGTACAATAATCTAGAAAAATTATTCTCTTTTAGGCTATTGTTATTTGCCATAATAGGACTATCATTTATTTCAATTATTTCAAGCAGCTATTTTTCCACCTTAGGTCAAAAATCAAGAGCTATATTTGATATTTTAATTCCCGCATCCACACTTGAAAAATTCCTCTCGTCGTTATTCTATACAGTGATTCTTTCCACACTCTCCTATCTTTTATTGTTCTTTATAATCGATTTAGGATTTGTAAGCTACGTCAGGTCTAATTTTACTTCAACCTCCACGCATTTTTCACATGAATTAAATAAAGACGTCATTGTTGATAACCTAAACTATTTCTTTCTTGTGAATTGGCCTAAAAACACATGCTGGGTGTTGTTTTTACCTTTTTTATTAAATGCAATTTTTTTATTGGGTTCCATCGCATTTAATAATTTTCATTTCATAAAAACGGCAATTGTTGTGGTCATCTACAGTACGATTTTCGTAATTGGGCTTGTTAAAATAATGGTGTGGTTTACGAAAGACACCATCGTAGCCAATAGGAATATGTTCTTTAGTGATGAGACAAATGTTCTAAAATTGATTTGCGTAGTGGGCGTACTAGTTACTTTTCTATTATGGGGTATTGCGTATTTAAAATTAAAGGAGAAGGAGATTTAATATGGAGTTTAATTCAAATAAAGCAATATACCTGCAGATCGTAGAACATGTTTGCGAACAAATAATGCTAAAGGTATGGTTGCCAGAAGATAAGATTCCCTCGGTGCGGGAGCTTGCGATACAAATTGAGGTAAATCCAAATACCGTTATGCGTACATATGATTTTCTACAGCAAAAAGGTGTGGTTTATAATAAACGTGGTATAGGCTTTTTTGTATCGGCAGACGCAATTACTGCCGTAAAATCATATAAGAAATCGGTATTTCTAGAAGAGGAACTACCACAAGTATTTCGAAATATTTATTTATTGAATATAAGCCTAGACGAACTGAAAGATCGTTATCAGGTTTTTGTGGATCAAAATTTTAAGTCGAATCAAGATGAAAACTAGCAATAAATTATTAATCATATTAGCTACAGTCCTATTTGTGACACCAATAATAGGAATGGTTATATATGCAAAAAGCAGTCGTGTAGATGGACGACAATATGAAGCAGCCATAAAGGACGAGGGAGAAAATCCAAAGGCAGCCGATCAATTTTTGATCAGTAGAAAAGTGGAAAACTTTAATAAAGTCGTTATCGATGGAGAAAACAACTTATACACGACGATCTCTGTCATTAAATCTGACCAACCACTGGTCAAGTTTTCCAAGGATAGTGAATCCTTATTTACGACTTCTGTGGACGATTCCGGCACGTTGCATATTAAGAAAAAACCAGAGAACAAATTTTATAGTTCTGGTATCTTTGTGTTTGCACCAACAGTAGATTCGCTGACCTTGAATAAGTTACAAGTTGCAAAGTTTGAGACCAACTTTGATCGTATTGTGATTGCATCTGAGGTAAACAACGGTATAAATTTCGGGGAAAATAAGAACCTAAAATCCCTTGATCTTACGATTAGGAACTCACATTCTCACATTGGTTCATCCAAGAACACGGCATCCTATTTAACGGGTCTTGAGAACTTTAATCTTCATATAATTGATGGTGGGGTATCATTAATGCCTGCTTCTTTCAAATCAATAACTTTAGATCTACAAAATTCAAAGTTCAATTTTGTCCACGAAAGAGATGGCGATAAAAACGTAAAGGCATCCGTTCAATCCTTAATCGTTAATACTTTGGGGAATTCTGCGCTAAGTCTTTCAAAAGATGCTGTGGAATTCGGCAATATAAATGGCTCATTATCAGATAGCACCACCACTGATTTACCTATTTATATATTAAAAGATTTATTTTCTAAACAGTAGTAATGCATTAGTTAATGAGACACTTAATATCTTATATTTTTGATTTGCTATTTTCTGTCTTGGATTATTTTTGCTGACCAATTGGTGTTTTATCGTAAAACATTCTTATGGTGCAAACCAAATCCCGTAGGTCACTAAGATTTAAAGAAATTATAATACTAACGTTACAAATAAACTATCCCAAATGTTTTTCAACCATTTGGGATAGCCTTTATAAATCTATACATAGAAATGAATCTTCTAAGGACGATCTCCATGTATAGATTTAATTATACATCCTATTTAAAGCAAGGAAGTTGTATAATTATGCCTTATACTTTTTTTGGAGGAAGATCGAAAGCAATAGCTTCGTGTTCAAAATGACCATTATGTGAGCCATCACAAAAGGGTTTATTCTTTGATAGTCCACAACGGCAAATTGATAAAGCAGTTCTACCTTGCAAACCGTAAGTTGCCCCGTTTCTATCGACGATTTCAAAATCGCCTTCTATCTTTACCGATCCGTTATTGTTAATTGTAAGTTTTGTCTTAGACATTTGTATAGTGTTATTGAGTTTCACCAAAACTAACAATAATGAAATGAGATTAGCAGATCTCATTTTAATTTAGAACCGTTCCTTTTAACCGCCTCCAAATTGTCCTACATTTTCACGAAGAAGTGGGCGTGAAAAAAATAAATAAGAATCTCTTTACCTCCCCTTCGGTTATTTTGATTACCAGGGAAATGAAAAAAAATAAAACTTATCCAACCTAATATGGTTAAAAGTGTATAAAGCACATTTACAAATGTTTGATTTCTACTATTATGAAAAAATATTTTATTATTTCGGGCTTATTGTCTCTTGCGATACTGTTGCTTAACAGTTGTGAAAAGGATAATTCCGATCAGGAAAGCATCCACTATTCTTTTAATTTTAATGATGGCGAAGATGGATGGGTGGCTGGGTTTTCAGAGTACAATGGAGATTCAGAAGATATTTATGAGCTGGAAGAAGGACTTGCTATGCTACCCGCTCCGCTAGATGAATCAAAACAAGCCTATAAAATTTCTGGGATGAATCGTAGTGATGATTTATTTATGTTCTTAACAAGAAAAATTACAGGTTTAAAAGCCAATACAATTTATAGCGGTGATTTTACGCTCAATATCGCTTCTGAAGCCATCACTGGAGGGGTTGGGGCTGGTGGAGCTCCAGGGGAAAGTGTAGGTGTGGGTATCGGTCTGGTTAATAAAGAACCATTATCTGAACCTGATGAAGACAATTTCTATGAAATGAATATTGACAAGATCCAACAATGCTGCACCGATGGAAAAGACATGATTGTTGTCGGTGATCTCGCTAATGGTACTTCAAAAAATATATTTAAAATGATTAAAAGGTCAGGAGAATTTTCTGGGAGAACCGACGATGAAGGCAATCTGTGGATCATTGTGGGCACGGATTCTGGTTACGAGGGAAGAACGACAGTGTATTATTCACAAATTGACGTAGTCTTAAATGAACGTTGAGACTCTTCCTATTATTGAAGCTAAAATTTGCAACCGCGATCTATAAGCATTTACGTGTAGGAGCCTGTGCACGATTTTTCTCGATTCAATACTTAAATTGGTTTAAATAATAATGTCATATTTGTATTCAGTAGTTCTTCAATAACTGCTAAAAAATTAATAATCTCAATAATATGTATTTACTTCACGGAAAATTAACAGCAAAGCCAGCATACGAAAACGAATTGGCAGACATTTTAATTACCGCTTCAAAACTTGTTGAAAAGTCAAAAGGTTGCAAACTCTATGCTATTGGCAAAGACCTGAATGAACCAAATGCAGTGTATGTTACTGAAATCTGGGATTCTAAAGAAGATCATGACCGCTCTTTAGAACAAGAAGATGTGAGAGAATTAATTCTGAAAGCAATGCCAATTTTAGCTGGAACTCCAAGTAAAGGCCAAGAAATTGAGCTTTTAGGTGGAGCAGGAATATAGTTTACCAATTTCGAACATTCTTGTTGACAATTAATACTAAGCTATAAAAAAAAGATAGTAGAAAAAAGCAAAGTTATCCGAAAACTCACTACGGAAGTGTACAATGCAATTTTTGCAAACTAAACAGGATATCATCCAATGAATAAAACAAATCAGGACATATTAAAAAGAAGCAAAGAGATTACCCAGAACTACTTTCAGTTTTTAGACAAACACATTGCTGATGTTGTTTCAGGAAACGTAAGCGATTTTATGGAAATCAATCAGATTGCAAGTGAATTATTCCTATCTCACAAGCATTTGACCGATACCGTGCAAAAGGAAACGGGAAATCATCCTTGCCATTTCTATGATCTAAAAATCATAGAAATAGCCAAAAAAATGCTTTGTCAAACAGATAAATCCGTTTCAGAAATTGCTAGAATGCTCACTTACGATCCTTCCAATTTTTCAAAGTTTTTCAAAAAATTTGTTGGTCAGACTCCTGGACAATTCAGAAAAGAAAAATAAAAGTTCCGAAAAGTTCACCACGATTTATACGTTCTGTCTTTTCATCTTTGTTATATCAATTGTAAAACATTAAAATAAAACATGATGGCAAGAAACGATTTAAAAGGAAAAGTAGTTTTAATTACAGGCGGCGCAAAAAATTTAGGCGGTTTACTAAGTCGTAATTTAGCTTCCAAAGGAGCAAAAATTGCAATCCACTACAATAGCGACAGTACAAAATCAGATGCTGAAAAAACATTGGCAGATATTACAAACGCTGGTGGAGAAGCATTTTTATTTCAGGCAGACCTGACAGATGTGAAGAACATTAGTAAACTTTTTGATGCTGCTATCGAACAATTTGGAGGCATTGATATTGCAATAAATACGGTGGGTAAAGTGTTGAAAAAACCATTTGGAGATACTTCAGAGGAGGAATATGACAGTATGAGTGATATCAACTCCAAAATAGCGTATTTCTTTATTCAAGAAGCAGGAAAAAAATTAAATGATAACGGTAAAATCAATACAATTGTAACTTCTTTACTTGCTGCATTTACAGGGTATTATTCAACCTATGCAGGAACAAAAGCCCCTGTTGAACACTTTACGAGAGCAGCTTCCAAAGAGTTTGGTTCGCGCGGTATTTCTGTGACTGCGGTTGCTCCGGGACCTATGGATACACCTTTCTTCTACGGACAGGAAAGCGATGATGCCGTGGCTTACCATAAGTCAGCATCTGATTTAGGAGGTCTAACTGACATCAAAGACATTGCTCCCCTTGTAGAGTTTTTAGTAACCGATGGTTGGTGGGTAACAGGACAAACCATTTTTGCAAATGGTGGTTATACAACAAGGTAAAACAAACAATTATTCTTATAGGCAAACGACATTGTTGTTTGCCTTTTTGCTTTAAAACATAAAAGCGATGATCTTAAAAATTTTAAATTCAGCTTTGATACTTTTTGCTGTGTTTATGGGATTGAAACACGGCTGGAATATGCTCACTGTCAAACCTGAAATGTTAACGATGTTTAGTAAATGGAATTTTAGCAAAAATGCAATTATCATCAATGGAGCTATAACACTGATCGCTTCTGTTCTGATATTGTTTCCTAAAACTTTTGTCTGGGGAAACTTCCTAATGGCAGCAGGAATTTTAATGATTATCTGTATGCAGCTACTCCATAAAGATTTAAAAGGTTTTGCTATAGAAATTCCATTTTTATTACTGAATTGCGTTATTATCTATTTACAACATCCGCTAAAGGGTAATTAGAATATATATTAATCAGAATTCTAGTTTCTACATTTACTTGTGGGACTTGTACACAGATAGCAAACAATATTTCTGAAAAAAAATGAAAAGGATATCTTATTTTTTTCCTGGTGGTCCAAACTTTAATCGGGCATCTTCCAGGACTAGAACCCAATCCTCACCTATCCCAGAGGTTGGTGTTTTAAAGTTTAAGTTGGATTGATTGGACACTACACCCGAGTTGAGCGCCGAACCAGATTTGGGCGAAAACCACCATGTCTGCAACTTTTCAGCTTGAATATATTTCCCGTTAAGAGAAATTTCGCCTCCCTCAGGTAGATAAACCATCAAAAATTGTTTTTGTTTATCACCGAAAGCTAAGGGGTAGCTGGATTCTGAAAATACAGTATCCAAAAGAATGGATGACTCAAAAATACGATTAGTACTTGAACGCGAAAGGATAAGGTCCTTCAGGTAACCAGCCTGGAAAGCACCTGGCCGATCCAGGGCCTGTTGCCAGTAACGATCAGGATCGACAATTTTTTCAACACGTTCGCTATAAAATTGCCAAACAGCCTGATGTCCGTAAGTGACGCCACACGCACCTGAAAAAACCGATCTATATAGCTGCTTTCGAACATCGTATGCTCGAAAATAACCGTTGTTCACCTTCCAGTTTATAGGATGATCTTCATAAGTCGGTTCAGCATCTAAAACCGGTTTCGCTGGAATCATGTTAAAATCGCGTTTCACCCAAACATCAACAGGTAGGTCACCAACTCGGTGTCCCGATTGGATCATATCAAAATCCAAGGGACTCGCTTGTTTCCAAAATTGGGTAGAAGAACCCTCACCCCAGGGATGGTAACTAATCAAACCTTTATTATTAGAACCCGAACGAATCCCTTTAATCATCGCTTCCCAAACAGGACGTTTATCAACCGAATCTAACACCGCCGGTCGGTCTCCTCCTGTGATCCAAATGATATTTGGATATTTTCGATAACGTTTTCCTAAATATTGACCGTATCGGAAAGCATTATCTTCATTAAAGATTTCCTCACCTTTACCCCATAATTTAAGTACTTTATCTCCCCAGGTTGGTAGCAGTCCAATAAACATATTCCTTTCAAGAGCTTGCTTTACCGTCCAATCAATCAATTCAAAATATGCTTCGTTGGGTGAATCCAGTTTATCATGGATTAAAGGTGTATGACCATATTGATTAGCTGTCATCGGTCGATCTGTATTGGCCAATATCACCGCTTGAATAACATTGAATCCTTTCTTCTTACGATTATCAAGGTATTGAATAATTTCTTCCTTCCTCAGGCGATTAAAAAGCTCCCAAGCAGTGTCGCCTAACCAAAAGAATGGAGTTCCATCCTCGTAACTAAAAAAATGCCCATCCGCAGTGATTTTGAGTGGGCCATGCTTCCATTTCTGTTTGCTCACCAATCTATCTTGTGTATAGGCTGTACCGATCATGCCTACTATTCCACCAACGTAAACAATGATAAAAGCTATTGAGGACAGGATATTTTTGATCATGGTGCTTAATTATGGTTAATAAAAGCTGTTCAAAAAATATGCCGAGCTGGCCTTTAGTATAACCAATGACTGCAACTAATTAGGTGCTTAAATTTGAGCTATTTCAAACCAATAATTAACAAGGCACCTTGAACTAATTTTTCAAGCCCATAAATATTTTGATGATTATATCTTATTACTAAACAGATTTCTTCTTTCTCTTATTCCACCATATCAGAAATCCAGTCACTGGCAAACTAGCGCACACCAAGCTGATCAAACATGCAAATAATTTTCCCGCAAAACCACCAACGGATCCAATGTGGATGTCATAATTCATTTTAGATAGTTTATCTGCAAACGATGATTCACTGTATTTACTGCCCTGTTGCTCTAAGGGTTCCAGGGTATATCGGTCATAAAAGTATTCATTATGATCGTAAAACGAACCTCGATTATGGTAAACAAGAACTTCCCACGGATCATCTTCATCACTTAGAATTGGCGTCATATACATGCCCTCAACGTGCTTGTCCTTCTGGAAAGTAAGATACCATGCTTTATCCAATGGAGATACATTTTCTGTCCAAAGCAGATCCTTGTTTGCAATGTCGGAATGTGGATGGTGGTGTTCCTGCTTAATCTCACCGGCTGAAGCAAGGTAATATACGGCTTTGTCAAACCATTGAAAGCTCAAAACAAGACCAGTCAGTCCCAGAATTAATGCAAATATGAAACTATAAAATCCTAAAACATTGTGAAGATCATAATTGACTCGTTTAAACTTACCTTTCCACTTTATTGTAAAACCATTCCCTCGAGCTCGTCTGTTCCATTTTTTTGGCCACCACATTACCAAACCACTAATTAACAAAAAAACAAAAACCAGGGTAGCAACACCTACGATAGGTCTGCCAATCTCGTAAGGTAACCATAAGGCGCGATGTCCGTCAATAATAAATTGAAAAAAGTCAAACTCTTTTCCACCTACCGGTGTTTGTTTTTTCAAAAATTCACCCGTATACGGGTTCATAAAAATCACTGAAAATTTAGCCTGATTATCTTCATCAAAATGGTAACCTACCGCTGCAGCTCCTTGGGCATGACTGTAGGTTAATCCTGTAGGTTGGTAATTTGGTAGATATTTGGCAGCTGTGTCCAACAACACACTTGGAGGTACGTAAAGCTTATTTTGTTGTTCAACAAAACGCCTAGGCTCCATAAAGTCTTTTATTTCTTGCTGAAAGGCATAAAAGCACCCTGTTAAGCTAACAATAAAAATAATGATTCCAGAGGTCAATCCTAGCCATAAATGAAGCCAGTCATTTATTTTTCTAAAATTACTCTTCCGATTTTTCTTCTTCATTTTCTGCCAAATCATCTTTGTCAATCCGGATTCTGGTCAAAAGCATAAAAAACATAACTGCTCGTATCAGTTGAAACCGCAGTTATGTTTTTCTTATAATGTCCAACAAACATTACTTACGTCAATTAATTTAATAAAGCCTTTGCTTGATTTAAGTCTTCGTTCCAGTGCTCAGAACGTCTTGGATTATCTAATTTTTGTATTGCTTGATTTAATGCAGTTAATTTTTCTACCTCTTTCTGGTCCGACCATTTCTTCCGCAACACCTGTACTTTCTCATAGTCCTGTATACCTTCCAACATTCGTTCAAAACGTATTGAACTTCTATTTTGAGGATATACAATATAAGTATCACCGGCTGGCCAGGTTCTGAATCTCGAATCCTGTAATGGGTTTTCTACCCAAGAATTATAGGCCCATCGCAATACGCCATCAAATCCTCCAGCTAGCGCGTACCAAGCTAAGTAGGTTGATTCTGCTGGGTCTGAAAAAGTAAACTGATTAGGAAAAGAATCACTGCAGCAGATATAAAAGGTACTATTCAAGCCCCGTGCACGTCTATCAGTCATATCTTCTTTAGAATAAGGATGACCTACCGCAATGCTGATGTCCTCACTATCGGGAAATTTCTTGTATGTTTTCTGATTATCAGCGTAGGATACGCCTAATTCTGGAGCTACCTCTTTCAACAAAGCAAATGCCGCTTCCATCTGCTCTGGTTCGCGTTCATCGATAGCAATATTTGTAATTTCGAGCCAGCCCTTCGATTGCAAGTGCGTTGCAAAGCTTGTTAGAAATGGGGTCCACATTTCTTTAAAAACCGCTGTTCCCGGCTTTGCCTCAATATCAACAAATTTGCCTGTCTTTTCATCTTTATAGTGAATCATATTATTCCAAGGGATGATCGAATAACAGTTAATCATTTTTTTTACCCCTAAATTCATCATAAAACTCACCCACTTATCAAACACCTTGTAATCGTAGTGCCAAGAACCGTCCTTCTTTTTAGTCCATATGATCATGTCCGCATAAGGATCATAGGTTTGTACGTTCCACGGGTCTTTATTTAGTGTTGTGGTAATCACTTTTTGGCCTGCAGAAGCCAAACGTTTCATCACGGGTTCCAATGCCCGGAAGTGCGCGTCCGACCACATCTCAACATTTTCTACACGTGCGACTGCCGAAGGGTGCTGCCACTGGTCTAGGTGGAATGTCCAATGGCTTACTTCGGGTAGAACCTCATTTATAATTTCCAATTCTACAATCAGATTTTCCAATTTTTTATTTCCAGACTTTATTGTCACGGACGCTTGGTAGAGACCTTTTTCACTATCTCTTGGTATATCCAAACTTATCCATACTGGTCGTACTTCTTTTGCTTTAATATCGTAGGAAGATAAATCATCTAGCATATCAGGGGATAAAGATGCCGCAAAATCCTCAGGTTTACGATGTCCACAACCAGGACCAAATTCATCCACCATCACATACCGCACAAAACTGGCAGTAGCAGCAGTGCCTACACTTACCGTACTATTGGATGATTTAAATGGACTGATCTCTACCGAGACATCGTCATTTCCCTCTATCGACCATAATAATAGTTGAGCGGATACACGTTCCCCTTTCCATCCTTTAATGGTCATCTTTTTTACTTCTTCTATTTTAGGAGCAACTGAACGAGCAAAGCGCTTGTCTATCGACACAAAAGAGCTATTAAGGCCCGCTTTCACCGCAGACCAATCTGATAACGTATCGGCAGTGGGGTCAGCCAGTTCTACAAATTCTTTTCCCTTACTAGGTGATTGGGATTGAACCAACGAAACCTGCGTCAGTAGAGCAAGATATATAATTCCTATTTTTACTAAAGTTTTCAATATATTCAATTTTGTGACTAATTATAAAATTCAATTCAGTAACACTCAAAAAGTTATTTCGTCTCAATATTTCAGCTGAAATAACATGAACTTAAGCGCTATTTTTCTTGTCTATAGATAATTGCTTTTTAACCAGTGATCTAGTTAGAGAGGTTTAGAACTAAGAAATAGGCAGCTGGTCTTTCGTGCCATTTTAAGAGCATGATTTTCTTTATAACCTTGGTTCTTTTACTTAACCTGTAAAGTGGTATTAAAGATATGCGCAGACTATCTAGCTATCGTTTATTTAAGTTCCCGTTAAAGCAATATATTATTAAATCAGATAAAAGTAACAAAAAATGATCTAGTATTAATATCAATTTTACTGCTTTTGATGTTCTTCAAGTTCCATAATAACACAATAAATGGATAGAATTGTAAATAAATTAAATGATCGACATTTAGTTTAACCGAGTTGAGTTCGTTCAGAACATAGCAGTTACTAATCTAACTCTTTTAATTCCAAAAGAAAATCACTGCATGCCCATTCTATATTTTCTTTAAGACCTTTTTTCTTGGATAGTTTTTGTACGGTGGCAATAAATGGTTGCTTGTTACCTACATAGAGTAAATAATTTAATGTAAGCAGCGCGAGTTTATCATTCGTATTTGACGCGTATTGATTTAATTTCTCTTGAGCTAATTTATTTGAAAAAACATCATAAGCAATAGCAGAGGCAGTGATACCGACAGGTGGATATGGATCATTTAATGCTTGAATTATCGCATGGCTAAAGGGTGCCAGAGTTTCTGGTGTCTGTGACCTCAAACCTGTAATCGCCCAGTACCGGACAATCTTGTTCTTGCTGTTCAATAATGCAACCTGCTTTTGTGCCACCTGGTTTCCTCGCATACCAGAAAGCGAAGCAGCCGAATAGATTTCCTCCAGCGGGTAGTTTTTGTTATCCAGACGGTATTCATATAGATTGGTATGCTGGGAGATAAGTTCTAATTCATACTCAGGTAAAAACATGACATCGCGTGAGGCTAAAATTGATTCATCGAGCTGTCGGCGCATCTTCAATAAAATGTTTTTAAATTCCGGTTTGTCCGCAAGATTATTTGTCTCCCAGGGATCATTCTTGGTATCATAGAGAAATTCTGCCGGACGTTCTTCAAACAGACTCTTCTGCAAGAGATTTAATTTATTAGCGGCTAGATCTCTCCGCATTAGTTTTTTGATTTCAGCGATCTCCATGTAGTTTATAAATCGTAGTTCCGGCATGAAAGGCAGGTAGTTCCTGGAGTACATATATCTACCATCTGTTATACTCCTGATCATGTCAATACCATTATCAGAACGATCAGATGAAAGCTCAATATGGTCGGCTTCATTTGAACGATCTTTACCGATCAATACTCTCCCTTTCATATATTGGGGCACTTGTCCGCCTGCAAGACTGATCAGCGTTGGCGCCAAATCTTCAAAATCGATTAACTCATCGCTCACTATTCCCGACCCCCAGGGTGATAAGTGTTTATACATCGGGGGAAACCAAATTACAAATGGCACGCGGTAGCCTAAGCTAATACCATTGGTTTTCCCGCGGGGAATTCCTTCTCCATGATCTCCGTAAAAAAAGATAATCGTACTATCCATTAAATTATCCTTTTCAAGGGTTTTCAGCAGCTCACCTATCTTATTATCAGTTAATTTTATGGCGTTGTAAACTCGAGCGAATTGCTTACGCATCTCCGGGCTGTCCCGATAGAAAGGTGGTAAATCAAATTCATTCGCATTAATATGATCTTCCTGTGGTAACTGATCAAGAACCATTTTTTTATATTGTTCATAAGGGCTGGTCATCGTACGAGACTGATGACTGTCTATAAAGTTATGCACAGCAAAGAATGGTTGCCCAGGTTTGCGATTAGTCCAGCTAGCACTATTACTGCTCTCATCCCATGCCTGATCAATGAAAGAGCGTTCCTTGGCAACATTATAATCCGTTTTGCTGTTGTTGGTTGTGTAATAACCCACCTGTTGCATGTAATAAGGGAAACCATGCATAAAATTTGGAAGAGGATATTTGCTACGGTGATTCCCTGCCCCTGTTTCGTAGGTCCTGACACCAGTGATCAACGTTGTACGACTAGGTGAACAGACCGTATTGGTTGAAAAAGCATTCTTAAATAACACGCCTTTTTTGGCAAGCTTATCAATATAAGGCGTTCGAGCATCCTTATTGCCATAACTGCCAATAAACTGCGGAGAGGTGTCCTCTATGGTTATCCATAATATATTGGGCCGATCTTGTGAAAAAGAACTGCTGACAATAAAAGTCAAGAAGAGTATTATATTAATTTTTTTCATTAGTTAGCGTTTACGATAGGGTCATATAAATCGAAATAATCTTATTACATACTTTACAAATAGTAGGTTCTTAGCTAGTATTTTTTATTTCTTCAGTTTTTCGAAATCTGATTTTTCTATCCAGCCAGCGTTCATTTTCTCCCCATTCATGAAACGCTCATAAAAGTTTGCCACGCCTGTTTGAGAGTATGGATATTTATCGAATCTATTACCTTGTCCATGCATACGAGGATCATTTTGAGCCTTAAGCTCCTGTTCCATCTGTACTTCTAAATTCTTTTTAATTTCACTATAGCTAGGATCATTAGCAAGGTTGTTCATACTGAAAGGATCTATATCAGTCTGATAAATTTCTTCAGCGGGCTTCTTTCCAAATGATAATTGCCATAAGTCTTGATATTGTCCATTTCTATTAGCATTCAACAAGGTGGTTTTTGTCGGGCTGCCATCGGTATCCATATAACCCGTTTCAGGATTGCCAGATGGCCATCTGTCGGGTTCATAATTTTTTTGATATATAAAATTCCCTTTCACAATAGCTCTTACCGGATATCCTTGATCATCGGGACGTCCTACATCCTCTCTTTCCCTTCCTAAAAGCACATGATCTCTTTGTGGGTCAATCTGACCATCGAGCGTTGATTTCAAAATGTTCATAAATGATTTACCTTGAATGACTTGCATATTACTATTATTTTGGCTTAAACCGGTAGCCTCCAGGAAAGTAGGGGCAAAATCGATAAAACTCACATAATCGGTGATGGTTCTTCCTGGATTTGGAATATGATTTTGCCACATAATTGCCAGCGGTAGGTGATTATCGTATTCATAAACATGTCCTTTTATTCGCGGGAAAGGCATGCCGTTGTCGGAGGTAACCACAATAATAGTATTTTCAAGTTCACCGTTCTTCTCTAAAATATGAAGCATTTCTTGGAGTTGTTTATCGAAATACTCCAGTTCAAAAGCATAATCAAGCATATCATTGCGAACCGTGTCATTATCAATCCAAAAATCAGGAACCAAATCGATATCGGAGAGTTTTTTATCCCCTTTTGCTACACCAGAACCATATTCATATGCCCTGTGAGGCTCGTGCGAGCCAAACCAAAACATAAAAGGCTTATCCTTTGGCTTATCCTTAATGAACGCTTCTAAATTCGCTGGGTAATTAACCGGAGAAATATTCTTTGTTGGGGTGGCCATTTTTATTTCGTTATATGCTTTTCCGGTTAACGCTCTGGGTTTACCATTAATTTGCCCAGCTACACCCGGCGCCCAACCTTTTCCGGTATATCCAACTTGATAACCGTGCTTTTCCAAGGCCTCTATAAACGTCGTAAATTTGGCTGGATAATAAGGATTATGATTACCGGCTTCCTCCAGCTGCCAGGGGTTTCGCCCGGTAAGTATACTGGCTCTGGAGGGAGCACACTTTGCATTTGGAGTATAGGCATGGGTAAACAACAAGCCTTTTTCGGCAACCTGATCAAAACCAGGCGTATTCACCCATTTTGTCTTACCATATGCACTCATATGCTGCCAGAAAGCATCATCGGCTATGCAAAATAATATATTAGGTTGTTTTGTTTTCAGCTGTGCATTTGCCGTAAAAAGTGTAATAAAAAGCGTTGTTAATAAAAGATAGCTGTTTTTCGAGGTTTTCATAAAATTTTAATGCTTACGAATGATAGTCCTGAGGTAATAACTCAAATCTTATGGATTCTGTTTTAGTTTTGGATTTAACGTTATTTCGGTCTCCGGAATATAAGGTATAATACGATCTGCGGTCGGTAATATCTTTTTTTGACCTGACCATCCTTCATTATTTGTAAAACTTCTATCTAATGGTAAATTGTTTCTAAAAAGGTCAAATGCACGATGCCCTTCCCAGGCTAATTCAAGTCGTCTTTCATCAAGGACTACTTCCAATATAGAATTGTATCCTTTTAAATCACTATTGGTAAATAATTGACTACCGCTCAAACCAGCTCTGATTCTTATAATATTGACCATGGCAATTGCATTGGTTTGCTGTGCTGGTATTTTAGCAAAAGCTTCTGCCTTTATTAAATACATTTCTGCCAATCGAAGAACAACAGGAGAAGACAATAAGGCAATTCCGTCTTGGAAGGTGTATTTAAGATTGAAGTATTTAGAATACCCTTCTCTTTTATTTACCTTATAACCACTCTCCTCTGTCGGATCAGGAACCTTTTTGCCATCGAGATAGACAAAATCAGGATCGATAAATTTAATTCTTTGATCATTTGAATTTTTATAAATCAATTGGAGGAACGTTTTACTCACAAAGATCTCCCCCCAGCCCTCACGAGTATACAAAGAGCCAATACCACTTTTGCCTAAGTTCTCACTAGGTAGACGTTTTATGGCAAAAATAGTTTCAGGGTTATTCTCAGGAGACAACGTAGGATAACGACCAAGATCCGCTGTTTTTACCAATTCATATCGACCTGAATTAATCACCTTATCGGCGTATTCAATAGCCTTATCGTTTTGTTCCATATAAAGATAAATACGTGCTAATAAGGCCCAAGCTACTTCTTTTGAGGCAAAAACATTGGATTTATCTTCCGTCATTAGTGCAGCGGCCTGCAGTAAATCGCTAACAATAAAATCATACGTCTGCTTAACTGTACTTCTAGCAGGTAAATTATTTCCATCGGTATTGTCCTTAATCATAACACCAAGATTCTGCTCAGGATTTTGTGAATAGGGTCTAGAGAAAATCCGAACTAAGTCATAATGCATCAAGGCCCTTAAGAATAAACTTTCTCCTTTTAACTGCAGGATTTCTTCCGAGGCGTTATCATCAACCGATTCAATCACCCGATTAGCCTGATAAATGCCATAATAGGCTTGTTGCCAAAATTGAAGGCATGCCGATGAATTAACCAGATGATTATAGGTATACGAATTTGAAAGATGATCCCCACTTGTCTTGCACCAGGCAAGTTCATCACCAGGTAACTCTTGGAGAAAATGTCTTGATTTATCATATTTACTTTCCCTAAGACGACTGTATATACCGTTTGTAATATTACCTAACAAATCTGGTGATTCGGTAATCTGTTCATTAGAGAGTTCATCGGCTGGGGAATACTCCAGTTCACAACCAGTCAGCGCCAAAAACATTAAAGCCCCTATAAAGATATTTTTACTTGTTTTCATGATTTTTGTTTTGATGATTATAAATTAAGATTAACCCCAAATATTACTTTTCTGGTTGCGCCGTAATTTGCACCCCACTTATCTTGTCCTGTTACAGGAGATTCAATATTGACATCGGGATCGCTACCACTATAATTTGTGAAAACGGCCAGATTATCAACTCGAGCATAAACACTCAAACCTGGAAAAAATGTAGAGAATGTATAATTAAGCGTTACGTTTTGGATACGAAAGTAACTGGCATCTTCTAAATACCTTGATGAGGGTTGATTGGAATTCAAATTTCCACCTAGCACTAATCGAGGATGGGTTGCGATATCACCGGGCTTTTCCCAGCGAACCCAATCTTTATGGGGATTCATCTGGTTTTTTGATAAAACTGTACCATCATCATCAATATGAGTTCTTTGCGCAAAATTGATTGTTTGTCCAGAAACAAAATTACAGAGTATACTCAACGATAGGTTCTTATACGAAAAATCGTTTCGTATCCCGCCAGTAAAGTCTGGATAAGCAGAACCAACGAACAGGTTACTGGCTTGATTATAATCATTGGTTTTTAAAATGCTTGCAGGTTCTTTTTTATCTGCACCATGAATAATATTTCCATCGATATCTTCCCATCTTACCCACTGTGGGTCTCCAGTTTGAGGATCAACCCCTGCCCAGTCTTTCATATATAGAAACCGAAGTGGTCTACCTTCACTGATGCGCATGGTGCCGTCGGCAATATCCTGGCCTTGGTTTAAAGCAAGCACTTTATTCTTATTAACATTTACATTAAAATTGGTTTCCCATCTAAAATCACCCTGTAGATTAACTGTCGTAAGATTTACATCGATTCCTCTATTTCTAACCGAACCCACGTTCCGCTGTTGGCTTGGAAAACCGCTAGCAGCAGAAAGGGGAACATCCTGTAAAAGATCTTTATTGTCTCGATTATAAAAATCAAGTTCTAGCTTAATACGGTTGAATACCGAAAGCTCTAAACCAACATTGGTTGTATAGGCAGTTTCCCATGTCAAATCCGGATTGGCCAAACGAGCTGGACGTGCACCCGAGACACCGTTATAGGTGTTATCAATATCAAAAGCATACGTTCCTAAGGATAAGTATGGAGCGATATTCGCATTTCCGGTCGTACCATAACTTAGTCTGGCCTTTAATAAATCAATCCAAGACACATCTTTTAAGAAATTCTCTTTATTGATAATCCAAGAGGCTCCAGCCGAATAAAATGTTGACCATTTATTATTTACCCCAAAAAGCGAAGAGGCATCCCTCCTAACTGATCCGACTAGAAAATAGCGATTTAAATAATTATAATCTATTTGTCCAAAATAGGATAAAAAGTCTGTTTCGGTTCTTCCACCAGAAACCGATTGAGGACTACCTGTTGCATTAAGTACATCCAAACCAATGGGTATATCAACGCCTGTTGCTCCCATATTAGAAGCTTTATTATAATTGTACTCGTGGCCTAGGATGGCTGAAAAATTGTTATCACCAAGCGTGTGATTTATCTTCAAAAGGTTAGAGCTTAGTAACGTATTGGTATAAGAGGTATTCTGACTCAATCTGCCATCATCAAAATCAGCTTGGAAATGATATTTATCAAGCAATTGGCTCCGATCAGATCCATCAAAACTCCATCTATTAGAAGTAGAAAACGATAACCAATCAGTAATCTGATAATCCAATTGCAGATCAGTGTTGAAATTCAGCTCTTTTGAGAGGTCATTATAGTGCTCACTATCGTAGAAATAATTTGCTTTATTATTTCCATACCATGGTCCTGATTTATAGGGATTATAAGGAGTGCTACCATCTGCTTCATAAATAGGATCCCAGGGCATATTGGTAGAATATTGTACGGTAACGGCCTCTTGTCCGCTCTGAGGATCATTTGGATATTTTTGAAATCCTGTATTTACTCGCCAAGAAACAGCTAGTTTTTCTGAAATTTGATGTTTTACATTCCCCCTTAAATTCAGACTATTAAATTTCTCACCGACAAGTGTACCTTGTTCGGAATAAACATTTCCTCCTAAATAAAAGGTGGTCTGCTGGCCTCCTCCCGAAATCGACAAATGATGCTTGTTCAGGTAACCTGTACGGGTCAGCAAAGTTGGCCAGTAGCTATCCGTGTTTAATACCGAAGAAGGCACGGTATTTTCAAAATATTCATCAAAATTTTTTCCTATAAATGCTGGATTTTCAAGACCAACCTGATCATTGTAATAATTCAAACCAGCAATCTTTCTGTTCTCGTATAACTCCCTGGAATTCATCATACTGAGATTCCCTTGCTGATGTTCAGAAATACCAACTGAACCCGCATAATTAATTTTAGTCCGACCACTTTGGCCGCTCTTTGTGGTAATAACAATAACACCGTTGGCTGCACGAGAACCGTAAAGTCCTGTTGCCGCAGCATCTTTCAAAACAGTAATTGAACTAATATCAGAGGGATCAGCCGAACCACCAATAATCCCATCCACCACATAAAGGGGACTATATCCTGCACCGATAGATCCAACCCCTCTTATCACGATATTAGCCGCTCTTTGAGGATGGCCACTAGCGTTTGATACGACCAGTCCAGGAACCTTACCTTGCAGCATGGTACCCAAATCTCCCGAGGTTACACCCTTTTGAAGTTCCTGCTCCCCCACAACGGTCACCGAGGATGACAACTCAGATTGCTTTTTCGCGCTGTAGCCCACCACAACCACTTCTTCCATAGTCGTATCATCGGTCTGTAAGATTATCTTTAAAACGGTTTGTGAGCTGTAAGTTAGTTGCTGTGTCAGGAATCCAATAGAGCTGAAAATTAGCACATCCCCTGAATTTGCCTCGATACTAAAAAGGCCTGATTCATTTGTTTTTACTGCTTTGGTTGTCCCTTTAATTGATACGGTCACCCCAAACAGAGGCTCACCCTTGTCGTCCGTTATTTCACCTTTAACCAAAGCAGGCTGAGAAAGTTGTAAGACATTACTTTCTTTCACAACTATCTTTTTTTCTTCAATTATATAGGTTAACGGTTGATCCCTAAAAGATAAATTTAGCACCCCCTCCAAGCTCACATCCTTAACATTTATACTGAGAGCCGTGGCCTGTTTTATCAATGCGGAATTATACAAAAACTCATATCCACTTTGGATTTCAATTTCTTTGAATACTTTTTCTAAAGAAACATTTTGTTGTGAAAGGGTAATATTCTCTAGAGAACATTCAGCGCGCGCGTTCAGGATGAACAAGAAAATGAAGATGAAGTTAAACTTCATGATCAACAGGATTTTTCGATTTGAATAAAAAATCTTATCAAGATTTAAATAGCAAAATTTCATATTTTTAGTAGGGTAAGGTTAAGTATTGATTTATCTGCACATAAATTGGACAGGCTCATTTCGAAATTATTAAGAAATAATCAGCCCCCAATCATACGTAATTACGATTCTTTTGGGTCAAAGACCTAATGATTTTTTTATTTATTTACAAAGTCTATAGATTTAGTCAACAATAATAAAATAAGTTTATCTAAAAACAAAATAATATCGCATACTTTAGTAAAAAAATAAAGACATCCCCCCACCTTTATCTATTTAAATTTCATCCTTTTCTATGTTTTTCCCTATTTTCCGTGAATTAATTAGCATCCTTATTATACCCTTTAGAGAGCTAGTAAAAAAGACATGAGAGACTCAAAAGCTTTAGTTCATTCTGATAGAGTCCTTAAGATACACATCGAAATTTAAGTACAGCATAACAACCATATCATTTAGGCTTGGGTTGTATTCGGCGAATAACGTTTGCTAACTTGGAATAGGATGTTTAAATTACGTACGGACCTAAGCGAAAATTATGATAAGGAAAGGATTTGGAATAAAGAATATTGCCGAAATGCTAGGAATATCTGTATCCACCGTTTCCAGAGCACTACGTGATGCACACGATATCAATCCGCAAACAAGAGAAAGGGTTTTAATCCTAACCAAGGAATTAAAGTTCAAGCTCAATAAGAACGCTTCGGCATTGGCCTCGGGTAGTACCAAAAATATAGGGGTCATCATCCCCTTTATTACTAATTATTACTTTAGCACTGTAATTTCAGGTATACAAGAGGAAGCTTATCAGTTGGGATATAATATAATATTGTTTGTGACCAACGATGAAATAGAAAGGGAAAAATACGTCATAGAACACTTAGATACCACTAGCTTAGATGGCTTATTAATTTCCATCTCTGCAAATTCAAATGTTATCGAACATTTTGAAGGTTTGATGCAGGATAAATTCCCGCTAGTCTTCTTTGATCGAGTACCAGAAAACATCAATGCGTCGAAAGTACTTCAAAGCGATTTTGAGGGTGCTTTTTTGGCGACAAATCACCTAATCGCTAAGGGCTATAAACAAATAGCGCATCTAGCCGGACCAGAAAATTTAAATTTTAGCCAAGAGCGTTTGAAAGGATATTTGCACGCCCTTCAAAAAGCTAGGTTTCCGATCCGCAAAAATATGATTCTTTATTCTGGCTTTACCCAGCAACATGGCTATTCGGATACAGAGAAATTATTGGAATTACCTGATGAATTTGATGCCATATTTGCAGTAAACGATCGCAAGGCCATTGGCGCCATTCAGGCATTAAAGAGAGCCGGTAAACTGGTCGGAAAAGAAGTTGGCGTAATCGGCTTTACAAATGACCCGATGTCAACTGTCATTGAACCTAATTTAACAACTATCGAAGAACCTGCTTTTGAAATAGGAAAACAAAGTTGTCAACTGTTAATCAAACATATCAAGAATAAGGATTTTGAAACACGTTCCTTAATTATTCCATGCAAACTAATCCATCGGGACTCAACATAAAATATTTAAACCAACCTAATAGGTTACATACGCTATTCAAGTCCCAAACCTATTTACTATGCAGTATTTACTTCTCAAAAAGGAAACTACCATCAACGCATAGTAAATAAGAAGTGATTATTTTGGCATCAATAATACCAATCATTGTTTCGACCCTTTACGCCAATACTTAAATCTATGGCCAACAAAGGCATAATATACTAGATAGGAGAAACAAGGAACCAAGACCCAGTAGCCAGTCTTTACCTGACTCACCTCTGCAACAGCACCATAAATCATCGGTAATATGGCATTTCCGCATAAGCCCATGATAAGCAATGCAGATCCTTGCTTGGCAAATTTCCCCAATCCATCCAAGGCAAGCGGCCAGATACCGGCCCATATCAGCGCGTTAGGTAGTCCAATCATAGCTAAAAACCATATCGATATATCCATGTGCATACCCAACCAACTGACCGGATGCCCCATCAGGCAAACCAAGATAGATAATGTCAAACCTATAATTGTACAGATTTGCAACATACGTTTTTGCGAAATGAATACCGGTATCAACGTGATACCCAACAAATAACCTAGAATATTTGCTGATAACACGTACGAAGGTAATACTTTGGCTTCCACCAGCGAAACACCCATGGACCCCGCATAGTTAATGATGGTATCGATCGCGATTACTTGGGTTCCCACATGTAAAAATATCGCAATAGCACCCAATACTAAATTCGGAAATTGAAAAACGCCAGATCGCTTCTCAACCTGCTGATCATCGTGATTACTCTGAATCTCAGGAAGGGGCGAGAATTTAACAAAAAGACCGATTAGAAACAGGACCGCGGCAACGACAATATAGGGCACGACAACACGTAAAATCAACTCATCTAAGGTATTAGACCTAGTTACCTCATCCATTAATGGAATCTGTTTAAATAGCTCATTATCTGTAGGTCGCAGTATTGCCCAGGAAAAAGCTAACGGAGCTAAAATCCCAGCTCCCTTATTACAAATCCCCATAATACTGATGCGTTGTGCAGCGCGTTCCTTCTCGCCAATCATGGTGATATACAAATTGGCGACCGTCTGTAATATGGCAAGCCCAGACCCTAATGTGAACAAGCCTATTAAAAACAGCACATAAGTGCGGCCATACGCCGCTGGCACAAACAAGAGAGCTCCTGCTGCCATGATCCAAAAACCGATTGTAATCCCAGTTTTGTAGCCAACCCGGTTTAACAAATAGGAAGACGGCATGGACATCACTAAGTAAGAAATATAAAACGCGAAAGCTACCAGATAAGACTGAAAATGGCTCAACTCACATGCAATTTTAAAATAGGGAATTAATATCGCATTGACCCAAGAGACGAATCCGAAAATAAAAAACATCGTCCCAATTATTCCGATCGAAATCACGGTTGACTTCTTATCTAAAGTTTGTGTATTCATCATGTAGGGATTATTATTACAACAAGGACGCTGAGCCTTTATCTAGGTAGCAAAAGCAATGTTCATGATTTTGTAATATGCTTGCCGGGTAGTTCTTTGAAACACCTTGACTCATACAATTTTTTACCGCTTGTGCTTTTCTTTCATCAGGAACAGCACAAATAATCTTCTTTGATTTCATAATTTGTTTAATGGACATGGAAATTGCTTGCAGAGGTACTTCATCAATACTATTAAACCAGCCTTCTCCCATTTGTTGAAGTCTACACTGTAAATCCAAGTCAACAACAATGTAAGGATCTTCCACATCGTAATCAGCTGGTGGGTCATTAAAAGCCAGATGCCCATTCTCTCCTATCCCGACAAAACCCACATCTATAGGGTGTCCTTTAATAATTTTCGCCAATCGTTCACACTCTATTTTAGCATCTTCTTCTCCATTAATCAACACCACTTCTTTTACTACTCCGACCTTATCCAAAAAACGCTCGGTTAGGTATTTTCTGAAGCTTGCCTTATGCGTAATCGGCATGCCAATATATTCGTCCAGATGGAACATCCGTACTTTTGTCCAATCGATATCCGGATCTTTGATCAGTGTATCCAAGGTCTCAAACTGACTTTGACCTGTTGCTAATATAATATTAGCCTCCCCTTTCTCCTGGATAGCATCTTTAATCCATGCTGCACCTTGTGCACCAGCATGTGCGCCTAAAGATTCCCTATCCGCGAAAATTTCTATGTTCATATGTTGTTTATTTTAGTCTTGTTTTTTGTTTGTTTTCAATACCTTGGTGGTGCCACCTGTTTCTAAATGTATATTATGCACCAGGTTGTCCTTCCATCTTCCCATCGTAAAATCAGGCACTTCGATTGGTTTAGATCCATTCGCCACCGACCACTCACTTAATGGACCTATAACGCTCCAACTTGCCGCATCGTAGACATCCATATCCACAGGCAAACCATTCCTTAAACAATCTATTAATCGCCAATCCATAATAAAATCCATCCCTCCATGCCCCCCAACTTGTTGCGCCATTTCCCCGATATAAGAAATAATCTTTGGCGTATTTTTGCTCTCAATTTCCTTAAACTTCACCTCGTCCAAAAATTCCTCATGACCAATGGCCAATTTAGCGGGCAATGGATATTTTTGAGCAAAAGCTTCCGTTCCACTAATTACATGAAGTCTGGAATAAGGCCTAGGTGTGCTCACATCATGCTGAAGCATAATCGTACTTCCATCGTTATTCTTAATTGTCGATGTATTCATATTTCCCCTAAAAGGATATTTTAGGTATTTTTCTAAATCTTTATTTGTCTTGACCAATTCCTCTAATTTTGGACGCAACGAAAAATCCTTAGATGAAACCGAGGTCAGGAATTCCATTTTATTTCCCCTATTAAGTTTCAAAACTTGGGCAATGGGTCCTAGTCCATGAGTCGGATATAGATTTCCATTTCGTTTAGCATTTTCTAATAAACGCCATTTATCATAACGGGCTTCTTCTTTAAACAAGCTTTCCAAAATATCATGAATATAAGCCCCCTCACAATGAACTATCTCACCAAAAAAGCCCTGCCTTGCCAAATTTAGGGTGAGCATTTCAAAGAAATCATAACAACAGTTTTCCAAAATAACACAGTGCTTTTTAGTGCGTTCCGAGGTTGTTACCAAGCGCCAACAATCCGCTACAGTAACAGCAGCAGGTATCTCAACAGCAACATGTTTTCCCTGCTCCATCGCATAAATAGCCATTTCCGCATGCATAGCCCAATGAGTTGCCACGTAGATAAAGTCTATATCTTCTCGTCTACACATTTCCTTCCACACATCTTCGTCACCACTATAGATTGTAGCTTCATGCCCATCGGAAGCAATTCGGGCCTTAGCAGCTTGGGCCTTTTCATCCCGCACATCACAGATTCCCTTAATTGCAACCCCATCGATCAAGCTCAATCGATAAACTGCAGCAGAACCCCTATTGCCAACACCAATAAAGCCAGTCCTGACAGTTGATAACGCAGGGGCAGCATAACCTGACATGTTAAAGATTGGTTTATACGTTTGTTCTACCTGCTTTAATATATGGTGAACATTAGACTTTTGGTTCGATGGACTTGCAGATACTTGATTGGATAGTATTCCCAACCCCGCTAATCCAGATAATTTTAGAAATGATCTTCTATCTGTTGACATCATATTAAGTTTAAGGTGGTTATTGGATAATTTTTATTAAAGAAACAGGAATTCTATTAATATTCCAATTTCATACCGTGGTAAACTACGGCATCGTTACCGGTAATTCGTGGCCTTAGTAGTAAAAGTAACCAAGTAAATAGGTTTTTAAAATTAACTAGCGCGAGTATTCCGGTTTCCATTGCTGCTCTTGATGTGTTTCCATTGCGATATTAGCCATATGGCAGGCAATAGCCACATCCCTAGCTGTATAAACATCAGCAGCTGGTGTGTCGCCACTGCGAATACAAGCACAAAAATCTGCTAATGCATAATAGGTTGGATCCTTCTTTAATGGATCCAAATCCGAATAATCTAGGATTTCTCCCTCCCCATAATGGGCCTTGACTGTTGCACCTGTTACGCCATCTACTGTACCCATTTCTTTTTTTATATTTTCCGAGAATAGAAAGGCCTGGTCTCGTTCTACGATAATGGATCCCTTGTCTCCCAGTATCCGAATACCATAACCCTTATAGCCATTGGATAAAATAGATGAAACACTGGATTTAATTCCATTGGGATATTCATAAACGACACGAACATTATCAAAATTCTCACGACCATCCTTCCAATAATCAACACCTCCGATTCCATTCACTCGCAAAGGGTGAGAACCCACCATCCAATTCACGACATCAATAGGATGACCACATAATTCCGTCATTAACCCACCGCTGGATTCTTTATACATTCTCCAATTCACGAAACGCTCCTCCAATCCCGGGGGAACATCAAATCGCCAATTCGAGTTGCGATGGTACTGACATTCGTAGTGGAGCACTTTGCCTAACCAGCCCTTATCGATAATCTCCTTGATCCGCCTGTATAATCCAAAGTATCGGTATTGATGGCCTACCTGAAAAATCAGCTTAGACTTTTCCACTCGATTTACTAAATCGATGGCTTGTGGAATGTCGTAGGAAATAGCCTTTTCTAAATAAACATGTTTTCCATGATCCAATGCTGATACTGCCATGGGGTAGTGCAAATAAAGTGGAGTGGCGATAATGACAGCATGTAGCTGCTCATTTTTCATCAAGTCCTTATAATCATGGAAGGTTTTCACCTCATAGGCAAGCATCTTTTTTGCTTGCGCAATATGGTCCTCCCTAAGATCACAAATCGCGGTAATCTTTACATTTTCGACATCTTTTAACAGGTGCAATAAGCCTTTTCCCCTACTTCCTACCCCGACAATTCCGATATTCAATACCTCATTAGCACTCTTTCTGTGTAAAAAATTCAGGTTGTTCGGCCATATAGCAAGACCAGAAATTGCGATACCGCTATTTTCGATAAACTTTCTTCTTGATATGTTATTTGTCTTCATGATCTAAAGTTTTTTAATTTTGATACGACGGAATGACGCACCATCCTGATGATCGGTAATCAGAATATGTCCAGTGGCTGCCTCGCCGTATTTGGAAGTATACATGGCAAACTTTGTCTTTGCCACCCGCTCTCTGAATTCAGCTGACCCTCGTTCATACGTGAGGATCTTGCGACCATTTAGCCAGTGTTCTACAAGTTTTCCTTTAGCAACAATCCGAACCTGATTCCATTGACCAAAAGGCTTAAAAATCTTATTTTCGGCGGGAGCATATAATAAGTAGAGCGATCCTGTTTCTGTTTCTGGACTAATTCCTCCCTTGACCGATTCATGGTTGTGGTCATCGATCATTTGAAACTCAGGGCCATTCACCTGCACTTTACCGTCTTTGGTTTGCAAAGGACTCACGAAATATTTAATTCCTGTATTCGCGTTTTTTTCTAATTTAAATTCAATTTCGAAGATAAAATCTCCGTAAGACCTTTTGGTCATAATATCTCCCCCATTTTTGCCAGCAAGCAAGCGAAGTTCTCCATTTATTGCTTTCCAACCATGATCTGGGAATCCATGTCCGTTGACACTGACCCAATCTTTAGCAGGATCCTGTCCATCAAATAACATTTCCCAGCCCTGGTTTACATTTAGCTGATCTTCATTACCTGATGTAAACTGAAATGTGGATAGCGTTGAAATATAAGCCCAACATAGGAGTATACTGAAAGTTTTCATAGTCAATTTATATTAAAGAATTTCTTCAAGTGGTGGTATATTTCTGGCGGCTCCATCGTACCCCTTATTCTGATTAATTATCCCTTTTGTATTGGCCGTAATCACCGTTGAAGGAATAGGCCAAAGTACATGGAACGGCCCAATATTAGCCACATTTCCCAGCATCTCAATCTTTTGATCATAGGTTGGATTATGTCTTTTCAAACGATCAAAGTAATAGTTTTTCTCACTGAAATTGGCGACTGTGTAACCCTTCAGGTTTTGCTCAGCAAACATGTAGGAAATTCTGACCATTTCAGAGTGCCTCGGTTCTTCAGCGAATAACTCGCGAGCTCGTTCGTCCATAATAAAATCAATGGTTACTTCGTCGGACCCCAGCGGAAGTGCTTTTGCTCTTGCTCTGACCTTATTGATGTCCGCTGCGGCTAAATCCAACTGGCTTTTCCAAAAATAAGCTTCGGCCCTTAATAAATAAGTCTCGGCCAACCTAAATACATACCAGTCCCCATTTCCTCCACCGGGCTGCGCAGCGGGATTCTGTTCTGGAACATATAATTTATAATGGGGTGTTGCGTAAATACTCCGAAAAGTATCCAATGGATCTGCGAAATACGCAGGATTCACAGGTTTACCAAAATCTTTTGAACTCGGATTGTTATATAGGTATTCATGTTTGTCCACCCAATTGGCATCACTCCTTCTTAAATCAGTGGTATTTTGCCAAGATGCTCCTTTATACGACCATACATCATATTGATAAAACCCTGTCAACCGGACGTTGGAATTTCCACGTCCTAAGGAATCATACATAGGCCCTGAGGCAACCATTCCAACTTTACCTTCACTATCTTTAACGGCCGCTTGAAACCAGGAACACCCATAATAACGCATGGTAAATAACCCTAATGATCTGGCGTCCGCTGGCGCTTCAAACCTATCTATGGTTGCTAATATAGTTTCTTTATTACTTGACAAAGAAATATTATCTGGTCTATGTAAATCCCATAGTACATTACGATAAGTATTTGCCGCATCTTTTCCAAAGCGTTCGGTCATTAATGCATAAGGACCATTAATTACCTCGGTTGCCGAAGCAATAGCTTTGTCAAATTCTAGGTTTGCTAAATATACTTTTGTCAATAAATGATTGGCAGCACCTTTAGTCAAATCACCTGCAGCAGCAGAGACCGGTAACCAGGAGACTGCAAATTCCAGATCACTTTGAATTTTCTTTAATATAGCTTTCCTACTATGGGTCTGAAAATCTAATTTAGCGCCCTCAATTTCCTCTGCTATAAAGGGTACATCACCATAAGAATGTACCAAGCGATAATACCAATATGCTCGAAACCACAAACCTTGGGCTAATAGCGCATTTTTTTCTTTCTCATCTTTAAATTCTACCGATTCTACCTTTGATATAAGTACATTACAGTTTTTGATATTTCCATAAATTGAATTGAACATCTTTAAAAAATTATAATACACATCGTTGTTTGGCGTGAGTTTATAAAAATCTAATTGTGACCAGGGGGATCCTAAATCTGATGCTGCAAAATCCATAATCAGGTTGTGTATCCCGTCACCCATATTATGCGTTTCTTTCTTCAGATCTCTTTTCAGTGTAACCCCTAAAGAGGCCAGTCCTTGCGGATCTTGGTAAACATTTTCTGGCGTATAGAATGATAAAGGTTCTGGGTTCAACCACGATTTACCACACGATAAAGTCATCATAATCAGCAAGAAACAGGTTATTATATTTTTGAATTTTTTCATGATAATGGTAATTTACAGTTATAAGGAAAAATTAATCCCGGCAGAAAATGTCCGAGGCATTGGCATGGTATTCTGTGAGTTATAAGCCGTTTCTGGGTCCCATCCAGGCCATTTATCGAGGGTGAACACATTTCGGGCAGCAAGAAATACGCGGAGATTCTTAACCTTGATTTTTTCCATGGTTGAGCTTGGAACAGTGTAAGAAAATGATAGATCTTGTAAGCGTAAATACGATAGTGGCTTATAAATCTTAATTCCACCGCCGAAAACTGTTGTTAATGTATTTAATCTTGCGTATTCATCCTGCCCATTCTCAGGTGTCCAATAAGGTAGATCATAGGTACTTCGTTTATCATAGGTATCCGTTCCGCCAGCGCGGGCAGCCTCTGCAAAGTACCCCAAATGTCCCAATTCTGCCCTCAAAAAGAAGGAAACACTAAAGTTCTTCAAGAAATCGAAAGAGTTTCTAAAACCAATGCGATGCCTAGGTTGCTCATGCCCGATAAACTGTTTATCGACCAGAGCATCGTATACGTAATTTCCATCCACATCAACCACCTTGAAATCCCCTGGTTTTAGTTGATATTTAGCCGCTTCCTCAGCTTCCTCATTTTGCCATATGCCAACCACATCATAATTCCATATCCGATCAATAGCTTGACCTGGGAACCATTCATTGGAATAATCTGGAAGCTCTTGAAAACCCGTCACTCCATTAATAGTTGTCTCCCCAAAATCGCCAAACAATTCTTCTATTTTATTTCGGTTGGCAGAATAAACGATACTACTGTTCCATTTTAGATTTTCTCGATCAATATTCAAGGTATTCAATGAAATTTCCCAGCCCTTATTGCTTAGCCGGCCCAAATTGGTAACAATACTGGTATACCCTGTTATTTCGGGTAATTTTCGGTTCATTAATAAATCGATGGTGCTCATGCTATACACATCGGCCGTCAAGTTTACCCTATTTTTAAACATCGTCAAGTCAACACCGAAATTATAAGATTCTGTTTGCTCCCATTTTAAATCATAATTCGACAAAGTATTGTTGAATACCCCAATTTGCGATAAAGTACCATTGAAATAGCGATTGGAGTTCACGGTCGCTAAAGCGGCATACTGCCCGATAGATCGATTACCATTAATACCCCAAGAAGCTCGAATTTTTAAATCATCTATGTGTTTAACTTGAAAAAAAGATTCTTGTGAAAGACGCCAAGCAATAGCAAAAGCAGGAAATGTAGCTCGCGGATTTTTCTTTCCGAAAGCTGAATAACCATCGCGACGGACAGATGCTGTGAATAAATACCTATCGTTCAAGGTATAATTTAGACGGGCCATGGCAGCGTCTCCCGTAGCTCTGGTGTCGTCCGAGGAAACTTTATGATCCGAACCAAATTGAATCCCATGATAACCAAGCGATTGATTAGGATTAAAAGATTGATTACTTAAGCTTGAACTCCAGGTATCAATCTTTTCAGCACTGTAGAGCAAAGTTGCATCAAATTGGTGGATTCCAAATTTTTTATTCCAATGGAATAGATGATCAAGCATCCATTCGAAACTGGAAGATTCCACTCGGGTAGCATAGCCATCTTTATACGTTGACCCCCCTGTTAAGGTCGTGGAAGGGAAAAAATTATATAGTTTTTCAAACGTATATCGAGGTTGGAAAGATGCTTTGTAGGAAATACCTAGGGGGAGCTTAATATTCATGTACACGGATGAAAACAAGCTATTTACCTTGTTTAATTGATCTTGTCCACCCAAATTATTAATCAATGGGCTAGCAACAGCAAATGAGTTTGGATACCACAATAACTCGCCATTCTCATCATACATACTTCCATAGGGACTCATGATATACATGGCGTTTATACTGGGAATTATTTGTTGCTGGTTTCTATCTGAAAATTGTGCATTCACTCCCGCGGACAGCCAATCGGTTATGGTAAAATCTGTGTTCAAACGGCTTCGAATAATATTAAAATCATCGCCAAGTGAAATTCCTTCATTGTCTTGATAACCTAAGGACCAATAATATTTCACTTTTTCAGCACCACCAGAAATATTAAGATCATAATTCTGTTTAATTCCTTGCCTGAATATTTCATCCAACCAATAGATTTCCTTACCCGCAAGGTAATTATCTATTTCAATATCATAAAAATTTAAACGGCTAAGCCATTCTTTTGTATTATCGTCTTGGGGGTTGTTACTGGCCTGTTTCCAGGTGTCCAAATCTACACCATCGGGCAAATTATCAGGATGATTATAATAATAATTCGGCTTGCTGGAATTATATCCCCGCATGAGATCTGTTCTAAATTTAATATACCCTTGTCCATCGTAAGGTTTTATGGCATGGGTTAAACTAGAAACACCTAAATTGGCTTGCAAATTAATCCGAGGACTACCAGTTAACCCTTTCTTTGTCGTCACTTGAATAACTCCTGCTGCCGCTCTGGCGCCATAAACCGCTGTGGAGCTGGCATCCTTTAAAATATCCATGGTTTCAATATCCGCCGGGTTAATATCTGTTAAACTACCATTGAATATAACACCGTCTAGTACAATCATTGGTGCTGTTGATGCATTCAAGGATTTGGGTCCACGAATCTCCATGCTCCCTCCTCCTGCCGCTGTAGAACTCTGATTGGAGTTAAACCCCGCTACAGTACCATTCAGCATTTCAGTTAACTGTGTAGTTGGTTGGTTTTGAAATTGCTTAGCATCTACCCGTGCAATAGATCCAGTTAGATCGCTTCTTTTTGCGGTACCGTATCCAATTACCACCACCTCATCTAGGTTGTCAATCGAACCTTGTAATTTAATAACTAAGTTAGATTCGGACTGACTTACCGTAAAATTTTGGGGTTTATAGTTCAGCATATTGAAATTTACCTGGTCACCTTGATTCACTTCCAAATTAAAATTTCCCTGGTCATCAGAAGCAGTACTTTTATTCCCTTTCACAGAAATCGTAACACCTGCTAGCGGTTCATTGGTTTCCGCTGAAATAACCGTTCCTCGAATCTCCATGGTCTGAGCTTGATAAACGTGAGACTCATGCACTACCTTAACCGATATCTTCGCTTGCAGTAAGCTAGAGCTGAGAGCCGTTGACACCGCCAACAATACTAGATATTCTTTTCTCATAATTTATTAGTTTAGAAGGGGTAGACAAAACACAGCATAGCTACTGTGCGCTAATACAATGATAGATATATTCTCTTTTTCATTTTTTGAAATACCGCAATTTATTACCGACAGCGTTTCCGGTAATTTTTAATTTTTTATTAAAACAATACGGTATTTTGTAAGGAAAACCAGGAGATCTAGCAGAAAATATAGGCAATAAATAGGTTTAGCAACCTATTTATTGTCATTTTACAGGTTTTAATCAATTATAATTGCGCATTTACGCAAAGAAAAATCATTTGAAATCATATTTTAACCCTATTTGAGCAAATGAGTTTGAAATAATCAAAATCACCGCATCGATGGATAAAATATATAAAAAAAATAGTTATTTTGAAGTAAATCAGCTGTAAAAAGACGAGCGGTCGGTAGCCTTCAAATTTATAATCCCGATTTCAAGCTGCTAGATTCACTCATCAAATACGGCCTAGCGACCGATTTAGATGCTATGCATCCTGATGCTAGAAAACCAAATTAGCTGCTTAACATTCCGGACTTAAAAAAAATCTTGAATAAAAAACTCATCCGTATTACAGTACAAAAATGAATAGATAAAAAGATTGTTTTTATTGGTTTTTAACTTTCGTTTCATATGCAGAATTGGTTTTTTAGACTTGATGTTAAAAAGATCTGCAAGTTCCTTGGTGGCTTCAATAGCCCATATTTTTTGTTCCCCTTCCTTTACCTCTATTTCGTGGTAGTTTTTTAACGTATCAAATAAAGAATTCTTTTCTAGGTTATGTAAGGTAAAACGAGGTAAGTTGATATTGCTAATAAAGGTTTCCTCAAACAGTGTCGGAAGACTGTTAACGTAGCGAAGTCTCGAAAAATAAATCGATCCAACTTCCTTTTCCTCGGAAGAAAGTTCAAATTCGAACGGTTCAGGCCACGGTTGCTTTTTGGGTTTAGTGATGATAGCGGTTTTTAAATTGTGCTTACCTACTCCAGCTGTTGCCCCTTTTAAGGATAAAATGCCAAGCCCATTTTTAGGTTCACATACAATGCTACCTTTACCATGTTGACGAATAATATATCCCATATTGGATAGCTCTTTCAATGCCTGCCTCACCGTTGGACGGGTGGTAAAATATAGTTTACACAATTCATTTTCAGAAGGTAACAAATCACCGATTTTATAAAGACCCGCATCAATTTTACCCTTTAACTCATCCAAAACTTGCTTATATAGTGGTGTTCCTGATCTTTGCATAATTCCTTCGTATTATCGCACAAATATAACGATTAACCTGACGCTTTAGCAAGTCTTTCTTGTATATACAGGTTATTAAAATTCTCACGACCTGGATGCGAAATTCTGATCAGGATCTAGCATACCTAGAACCAATTAATTTTTCTTTTTAATCTAAAAAAATATAAAAACAACATTCATAACACAAACTTGTCTATACATATATGTTAATGTTAAACAATATTTATACATTATTTTTATAATCTATTAATTTGATTTACAGTGTAATAAGAAATTTATATCGATAAATTTAAATATTATTGAAAATAATTTCTTGTATATACAAGTTCAATTACTATATTTGATCAACTAATTAACATAAGGTGTTAGACACCCTAATATTATGAGGAGAAGCATAACCATTTCTATCAAGAAAAGGCTTCTCGATAAATGCAGATACTACTCCTTGCTTTTAAATGACTGGCAGAAATGGAATATAAATTATCCACAGCTTCATTTGGATTCATGGAATTACGACTTACCTATTAACTTTTTAACCTACGCCCAGAAAAGGCAGGATAAAGACTACAATCATATAGCGGATAATGTCCACTAAGTTCAATCTGAGCGCATTAGCTGCGAAGGATTTCGTGTTAGGTTTAATTCAAATTATGCATATGAAACACAATAGCAATCAAGAACAATTATCCCGATTTCTGCGGGTTATGCTTATCTCCAGTACATTGATTACGGCTTTTGCAAGCTTGCCGGTATACGCAGAAAAAGATCCTGAATCGGTATTTGCCTTCAAGAAGGTAAACGCGTTCAAAAAATCTCGTCTAGCTTTCGGTGGCGATCAACAGCAACAAGAGCTCACAGGAACAGTCACCGATGATCAAGGGGCCCCCTTGCAAGGCGTGAGCGTAAAAATTCAAGGAACAGCAACAGGCACTTCAACAGATGTCTCGGGTAGGTACAGCCTTAACCGATCAGCAGATAGCAAAACACTTGTATTTAGCGCGCAGGGTTATCAAACAAAAGAAATCCCAATCGCCACCAATGGCCCAACCAATGTCTCATTAACTCCGGATGTTACTTCAATTGGTGATGTAGTTGTGATCGGTTATGGTACCCAAAAAAAGGAAAACCTAACGGGCGCAGTTTCCACCGTAAGCGCAGAGGTATTGGAAAGTAGACCCATTACCAATCTTGGTCAAGGATTACAGGGTACCGTGCCCAACTTAAACATTACCCAAGGTAGCGGTGCACCGGGAAAGGAATCTACTTTTAATGTCCGGGGCAGCACCTCGATAAATGGCGGTGGACCGTTGATTTTAGTAAACGGGATTCCAATGGATCCCAATTTGATCAGCCCGAATGACATTGAAAGCGTCACCATATTGAAGGACGCCGCATCGGCAGCCATTTATGGAGCACGTGCTGCCTATGGAGTCATTTTGATTACCACCAAGGGTGGAAAAAAAGAAAAACCAGTCATTGCATTATCTACCCTTTTTACTACCAATAGCCCTACAAGCAGCATTGAATTTATCGACACAAAAGATCGTATCGCCTATATGAATGAGGCCTATATGCGGGTGAATGGTCGAAATTACTATGATGATATTACCATGGAGGCGATGATGGCCCATTATAATGATCCATCTAAACCCTCGGCTATTGTCCATCCTTCTAAGCTTGATGAATGGACCGGAGTTGCCAATACCAATTGGGAAGAAATCCTGATGAACAAAAGCTATCCCATGCAACAACATACTGGGAGTATCACAGGAGGATCCGAAAAATTCGATTATTATTCGTCCTTTTCTTTCATTAACCAAAAAGGTTTAGCCAATAAAGACCTCTTTGATGAGTACTACAAAAGGTACAATTTCATGACCAACCTAAACTACCATATTAAAGAATGGATCACCGTGGGTACGAAAGTCAGTATTAATAGTGGAAATAAACGATTTCCACCTAATGATCCTTATTTCAGAAATTCCTTTCCAGAGGATGGGACTATCTATCAAACCAATGTCTATTCGACGCAACCCCTAAAGGATCCTAACGGAAATTGGACACATGAGAGTTCTATTTTCAATCCAGCTCAGATGCTTAGCGAAGGTGGATACCAAACCAGGCATATGAATGATTTATGGATGACTGGATTACTCAAGTTGAAGCCCTTAAAAGAGGTTACTATCAACGTTGATTATTCCTTTAACAACAAAACGACCAAGCATATGTCCTATGTAGCTCAGCAACCCTTTTACAATGTCGCTGGAGATGTGGTAGGGTATTATGGTGGAAGCAATCCAAACCGAGTAACACGGACTAATAACGATGATCGATATTATGTATTTAATGCCTATGCCGACTATACGAAAACATTTAATGAAAAGCACAATTTTAAGGCTATGGTTGGATTCAACCAGGAGCATGCCCAATATAATATGGTTTCCGCCGAACGCAGAAATCTAATAATAAATAGTATTCCTTCAATAAATTTAGCCTCGGGCGATCGCTTTGCCTTCGATGGGATTGATGAGTACGCCATTCGTGGTGCCTTCGGTAGAATAAACTACAATTATGCTGATCGCTATTTAATTGAATTCAATGGACGTTATGATGGCACTTCAAAATTTGCGCAAAAAGATCGCTTTGCTTTCTTCCCTTCGGTCTCCGTGGGATGGAGAGTGGACAACGAGCCTTTCTTTTCTTCTTTAAAAAACAACATCAGTTTACTGAAGTTTCGGGCATCATACGGTAACCTAGGTAACCAAAATGTCAAGGGTTACTATCCTTACATTGCCACCCTGACAGCTGGCGAAGTCGCATATTTAATAAATGGAGATCGTCCCGCCTCGGTGTATGCTCCTGGCCTTGTGAGTGCTACATTAACATGGGAAACCGTTACCCAAAAGAATTTTGGGGTTGATTTTGCCGTATTGAACAATAGACTTAATGGATCCTTTGACTTTTATACCCGTGATACCAAAGATATGCTGACCAGGTCCCAAACCTTACCGGCGGTATTGGCTGTCACGGAACCCCAAGCAAATGCGGCAGATCTTCGTACGACAGGGTTTGATCTGAGCTTAACCTGGAATGATCAAATCGGAAATGTAAGCTATGGACTTACTGGAATCCTCTCTGATTATTCCGCCAAAATAACAAAATATAGCAATCCGGCTGGTCTAATCTCAGATTATTATGTTGATGGGAAGCTCGGCGATATTTGGGGTTTGACCACAGGGGGGCTATTTCAAACCGATCAACAAGCGCTTGAACTGGACCAAAGTAATATCAGTGGCAGAACAAGGCAAGCGGGTGATCTTTGGATGGTCGATTTAAATAATGATGGAAAAATCACCAGGGGCGCCCAAACCTTAAGTGATCCTGGGGACATGAGCATCATAGGAAACAATACCCCTCGATATAGTTTTGGTCTTCGTACGAATGTGGCTTGGAATGGGTTTGATCTAGACTTATTCTTTCAGGGAGTCGGAAAAAGGGATCTGTGGATGTCATCGCTATATTATCTCACGCAATATTCGAACGAATGGGTTGGGATTCCAAAAGCAGCAATGGACTATTGGTCAAAAGAAAATCCTGAAGCGTTTTTCCCAAGACCCATCATCGCGGGAGCCTCTGATGTGACCACTACACAATCTCGCTTTCTCCAAAACGCTGCTTATTTGCGTCTAAAACAGCTCACATTGGGCTATACCATTCCCGCACATGTTACCCAAAAGTTCAGTACGGAACGGATACGAATTTTCTTCACTGGAAGCAATTTATGGACCATCACCAAGATGATTGACATCGCAGATCCAGAATTACCAGGCCCTAGTTCCTATCCTTTGTATCGTTCCTTTTCATTTGGAGCAAATATTAGTTTTTAATCAGGATTCATCTATAAAACACCACGATAATGAATAAGATATATAAAATAGGCGTGCTATCCATACTCATGTTATCTGCATGCAACGATGATTTTCTGGAAAAATATCCACTAGATGAAATCAGTGATGGCACCTTTTGGCAGAGTGCTTCCGATGTAGTGATGTATGCCAATCAGTTTTACCCAACGTTGTATGACGCGCGGCTTGCTTGGTATACCAGCGATAATCAAATTCCAAGCAGTAGAGATATTTATACCTGGAATGAATACAATATTCCTGCAACAGAAGGAGGTTGGGGAAAATCAGATTGGCTTGAAATCCGCAGCTGTAATTATGCCTTGGATCGGATTGCCAAAATGCCTGTGCAGGATGCCGCTCTTAAAAGTGCTGAAGCCGAAATCCGCTTTTTTAAAGCTTTTCACTATTTTAAAAAATTAAAGAAATTTGGTGAAGTTCCTTGGATAAATAGCAGCCTTACGCCGGAATCCGAAGCCCTCACAGCCCCCCGAGATTCAAGAGAAACAGTCACCAACAACATTCTTAAAGAACTGGATTTTGCTATCGAGAATCTACCGCCCACCTCGACGAATGATCGGCTAACTAAATATGCAGCTTTAGCATTAAAAACGGAAGTCGGATTGTATGAAGGAACCTTTAGGAAATACCACAAGGTATCCACTGGGCACAATCAACTCCTTGAATCAGCAGTAAGTGCTGCCGAGGAAATAATCAGCTCAGGGTTATTCGCTGTTTACACCACCGGCGATCCAGAAAACGATTACTTTAATTTGTTTGTACAGAGCGAATTAAAAGGAAATTCGGAGGGAATTTTGGTGCAACGGTTTATAACCGATAAAAGAATGCATAACAATGTGCGTCAATTAGGGGAACCAAAAACGGGGTATAGCAAAGATTTTGTTGAATCCTATCTGTGTTCTGATGGATTACCTATTGCCTTAAGCTCCCGTTACAAGGGCGATGAAAAATTCGCCGATGAATTTGCAAATAGAGATCCGCGCATGCGGCAATCTATTTATTATGAGGCCCGCCCCTACCGGATCTATGACAATGGCGTCATCAATAGTAAGGTGATGCCCGAATTTGATAACAGCTATTGCCCCACCAGTTATTTCATCTTAAAAGGGTTCAGTCCGTACGAAAAGGATCGGCTTCCCTCAACCTCCGTAACAGATGATTTTATCTTCCGATACGGCCAAATTCTTTTGGCGTACGCCGAGGCCAAAGCCGAATTAGGAGCTTGTACCCAAGATGTTTTAGACCGATCTATTAATATTTTGCGTGCAAGAGTCAATATGCCGGCGCTAATAGTCGAGGTCGGTTTTGTTGATCCAAAATGGCCAACTTGGGAAGTGCCTGTCTCCCCATTAATCAATGAGATTCGTCGGGAACGGCGCATTGAGCTTTGTGCAGAGGGTGATCGATGGGATGATATAGTCCGTTGGAAAGCAGGAAAATTACTAGAAAATCCAAAAACCTTAGTAGGTGCACATGATCCTTCTGCTAAAAGTCTTCGGGTGATATACCCTGGCTATCAAGCTAGAAAGTGGGACAATAAATTATACTTATACCCAATACCCACACAAGAATTAACCTTAAATCCGAATCTTCAGCAAAATCCTGGATGGAAATAATCAGAGAAAACTAATCTAAGTATTTTATGAAATATCTTATAACAACCCTTTTATGTTGCCTGCTACTACCAGCGGCATTGGCTCAACAAACCGCGGAGAAATCACCAGTTTTCAAAGCAGGATTTGCTGAAAAAGACATTACTCCCGACATTGGAATGGAACAACCAGGTAATTATGGTAAAAGCTATCACAAAAAATTTCATGATCAATGCAAGGTTCGCGTCGTTGTTTTTGATGATGGAAAAAAACGCGTAGCCCTTGTGGGCGTGGACCTACTGTTTATTACGCGCAAAGTAGTTCAAATAAGTCGCGCTGAAATTCAGGAACGTTGTGGGATTTTGGCGCAGGATATTATGATTGGCGCCTCACACTCCCACTCTTCTGGCCCGATTGCTATGTCTGAACCCGGAGATTTTGATCAAGCCACACCCTTGGTGCAAGACCTAGCAACCAACATGTCTATTGTTTCCGACCCTGGTTTTATACAATACCTGCAACAACAAATCGTCGCTGCGGTTGTTCAAGCGGATGAAAATCGGCAACAAGCAAAGCTGGCCGTGGGGATAGGCCACGAAGATCAGGTCTCTTTCAATCGACGACTTCGCATGAAAAACGGGCTTACCTATTCTCATCCTGGAGTTGGTAATCCTGAGATAATAGATTACGCTGGTCCAATCGACCCTGATGTAGGAACGATCGGCGTTTGGGATATGAAAGACAACCTATTGGGTGTCGTGGTCAATTTCGCTTGTCACGCCACGACTAATCCAGGTGGTATTTCAGCGAATTGGATCGGTGCTATGCAACGAACGCTCCGAGGAACCACCGGAAATGCAGCCTTACCTGTCGTTTTCCTTCAAGGTGCCTGTGGCGATGTGACCCAGGTTGATAACCTAGCAAAACAAGCCAATCCTAGTGCTGAGCATTGGTACGAACTAGTAGGAGGAAGAGTTGGTGCTGAGGCCTATAAGACCTTACTATCGATAAAACCAGGCGCATCAACGGACATACCAATTGATTCCAGGCAAAAGGTATGGCAGGTAAAACGCAGAATCCCAACACCTGAAAAAATTAAAAGATCGCTGACCCTGGTGAAACAGGGGCCAGAAAAGGTCGGTGCTGATGCATGGATTTTTGCCAAAGAAATCGTACTGTTGGATGCGCTAATTAAAAAAAGACCGCAAGCAGAGGTAGAAGTTCAAGCTATTCAGGTTGGTCCAATTGCCTTTGTTTCTAATCCCGCGGAGTACTTTGTGCAGTATGGACTTGATATCAAAAAAGGGAGTCATTTTCCGTTCACCTTTATTGTAGAATTAGCAAACGGCGTGGTTGGTTATGTCCCAACAGAGGAGGCCTTTGGTCCGAATGGTGGTGGTTATGAAACCCGATTAACATCTTACTCCAACTTAGAAGTCTCCGCAGGACGCCAATTCGCCGATACGGGTATTGAACTCGCCAACCAAATGAAGCCAGGAAAAATCCCATTACCACCCTTGCCAGCCGTTTTTGTGAAACCATGGGGTTATGGGAATGTTCCACCAGAATTGAATTAGTAAAAAGAATATGCAGTAAATGAAATCAACTAATCTTTTGTTCTTGTATACACAAGTAGTATATTTACGCAACCATTTCTACGGAAACAAAACCTAAAGTAATCACGACAGCTACCAGAATTTTACTGCTTTCCCAGTAAGATTCAAAGCGCAATGAAGTGCATCGATAAACCTTAATATGATGGAAAGAAAAACGTTAAAAAACATCAGCGATCAACTAGTTTTAGTTGCTATATTATTAATCTCTGGTATACAGTCTTTTGCACATGAATCCATAGGCTTGCTAGCCGAAAACACATTTAAAGCCGGTGCTTCAGTCAGCAATATAACCCCATTTCTAGGTGGTGGCATTGTCGGAAATTTTGGCGATCCTCCACCAGCGAAATATATCCACGATCCCCTACAAGCACGCTCCCTAGTACTCGATGACGGAACAACTAAATTAGTATTTGTTGTATGTGATAATATTGGGCTTTCCAGTGGAGTTTGTGATGAAGCTAAGCGACAAATCAATCAACGTACGAATATCCCCACTCAGCACATTCTAATTTCCTCCACCCATACGCATTCGGCAACCAGTGCTGAAGGCGAAGGGGTAAAAAGACGCGGGTGGAATATGGATCAGCCTTTGGATGAATACCAAGCATTTATTGCCCGTCGAATTGCCGATGGCGTGGAGATGGCCATTCACAATTTGGTTCCCGCTCAGATAGGTTGGGGATCGGTGAATATTCCTGAACATGTTTTCAACAGGCGCTGGCGAATGAAAGATTCAGTAATCAATCCCTTTGGCCAGTACGATAGAATAAAAATGAATCCAGGTATTGGCAATCCGGATGTGGTTGAACCCGCTGGCCCCATAGATCCCCAGCTGTCCTTCTTATCTATCAAATCTATGGAAGGCCATGGAATTGCCTTATTGGCCAATTATTCTCTTCACTATATCGGTGGTGTTCCAAAGCATGATATTTCCGCGGATTATTTCGCCCTCTTTGCTGCCGGCATTGCTGATCTACTACAGAGCACCTCGCAAGACACGCCATTTATAGGAATAATGACAAATGGCACCTCCGGGGATATCAACAATGTTGATGTAAAAGGAAGCAAACCTACTGATGCTCCTTATGCCAAAATGAGATACGTGGCAAATGATCTGGCCCAAAAGGTCTTCCAAGCGCATCAACACATCACATTTAAACCTTGGATTAAATTGCAAGCTAAGCAGTTCGACCTACTCTTGCAGGTTCGAAAACCCGATAATCAGCAATTGGATTGGGCAAAACGAATCCTCGCCGCGGCGAAAGATAGTAAGCCTATTAATCACCCGCTCGAACGTACCTATGCAGAAAGAATTGTACAGCTCAGCAAAGAGTGGCCCGATCAAATCTCTGTTCTTTTACAAACATTTCGCATCGGAGACGTACAAATTGCAGCCATTCCATTTGAAACCTTTGCCCAGACTGGGCTAGAAATAAAAGCTATCGCTGGGGCAGCGGAAACCTTCACCATCAGTTTTGCCAATGGATCTTATGGCTACCTGCCTACCCCCGATCAGCATGATCTAGGCGGTTACGAGACTTGGTTAGGAACCAATAGAGTAGAAAAAAATGCATCAACAAAGATTGTTTCCGCGATAGAGGCTTTATTTACATCGATGCAGCAGCAGGCTAATAAACCCCTCAACAACAACTCAAAATGAGATGAAAAGAATAACCTACACACTTTTAATTGGATTATTGGTGTTTTCAATGAAAACACATGGTCAAACAGATTCGGTATCTATGGTATTTCAGGCAGGTGCGGCCACCAGCAACATCACCCCTAAAATCGGTTCTTCGATAAATGGGAATATGCAGGACGTGCTGGTCAAGAATGTTCATGATGATATCCACGCCAGGGCCATCGTACTAGACAACGGCATCACCCAACTGGGCTTTGTTGTACTGGACCTTTGCATGGCATCGCGTGAAATAATAGATAAAGCTAAAAAAAGGGCGTCCGAATTTACAGAAATACCGGTTGAAAACATGATGATTTCAACTACGCATACACATTCAGCAGGCACCGTTTGCGGAATCTTTCAAAGCGAACCGGACTCAGCTTACTTGGAATTTGTTGTAGAGCGTACAGCAGATGCATTGATTCGCGCCTATAGGAACATCGTTCCTGCCACGATTGCGTGGGGTGTTGGTAAAGAAGAAACAGAGGTATTCAATCGTCGTTGGCACATGAAAGCGGGAACTTCCATTCCTAACCCCTTTGGTGGCCAGGATCAAGTAAAGATGAACCCAGGGGTTGGTAATCCCGATATGCTCAAAGCGGCAGGAAAAATCGATCCAGAGGTACCAACGTTATTCGTTCAAACCCTTCAGGGTAGACCCATTGCCGTACTATCAAATTACTCATTACATTACGTGGGTGGAACAGGTCCTGGTGAAATTTCGGCCGATTACTATGGGTTGTTCGCCGACTATATAGGGGAACGTTTACACGTCAAAAAGGAGCCGCAGGCACCTGATTTTGTTGGTATCATGAGCAATGGAACCAGTGGCGACATCAATAATATCAACTGGCCTGGTCAAAAACAGGATCCTTTACCACCTTATGCAAAAATGAATTCAGTTGCTAGTAAGCTAGCCGATGCCGCCTACCTGGCGATCAAAGATCAACCCCAGCAAAGTTGGGTCCCCTTAGCGGCTAAGCAAGAAGAAATTTCACTTGGCGTGCGCAAACCGAGTGAAAAAGATATCCGGCGAGCAGAGAAAATCGTAGCCAATGCAAACAATCCGGTAATGACTTCTATCGAAGAGATTTACGCCCGAGAAACTTTACTTTTAAAGGACTACCCCGATCAGGTCAATGTGCTATTACAAGTTTTCCGTATTGGAGAGCTTGCCATCACCGCAATACCAGCTGAGGTCTTTGTTGAAATAGGTCTTGAATTAAAGGAAAAAAGTCCTTTTAAGCCTACATTCAATATTGAATTAGCCAATGGATATAATGGTTACCTGCCTACCCCTGCTCAGCATCGACTGGGTGGATACGAAACCTGGAGAGCACGTTCAAGCTACCTGGAAGAGACGGCATCCGATAAAATCTTACAAACGTTATTTAACCTTTTAGATCAACATAAAGAACTACAATAGAGCTCAGTAAAGGCATCAAATGGTGTTGCCTTGGAGCGTATAATCAATTACAAAAAGATGATTAGACATACATTATTTATCCTTATGATGGGCTTATGCGTAGTCGGTTGTAAGCCCAAACATGAAAATGATAGCATACAGCAAGCATTGGAAAGTTTTCAATTGGAAAAAGGTCTTCGTATTGAACTGGTGGCTAGCGAGCCGCTGGTTATCGACCCTGTAGCCTTTGCTTTTGACCAGGATCGAAACATGTACGTGGTCGAGGATCGAGGATATCCTGATCCTGTGGAAGAAGGTCCTCCCAGCAGCTTAGGAAAGATTGCTTTACTCACCGATACCAATGGAGACGGCACCTATGACAAACGAAGTGAGTTCGCCTCAGACCTTACCTATCCAAATGGTATTTTACCTTGGAATGGTGGTATATTTATTACCTGTGCACCACATATTTACTATTTCAAAGATACGGATGGTGACGGTGTAGCGGACATCAAAAAAACCATCCTTACCGGTTTTAACGATACCAAGACATCCCAAATAAGAATGAGCCACCCCACCTTGGGTCTTGATGGATGGATTTATCTCACTGGTGGCTTAAATGGTGGTCATATAACCTCTCCAGAACATCCTGATCGTCCTGCTGTCGACTATACGGCAGCTGATGGACGCTTTCATCCGGAAACTTTTGAGTTTCAAGTGACAGGGGGTAAAAGTCAGTTTGGCTTAAGCATGGATCCCTATGGCCACCGGTTTGGCACCTCCAACCGACATCCGGTCATGCAAGTGATTATGGAACCCTGGCACCTCGCACGTAATCCGCACCTTGTTTTCAACGAAACGGTACAAAATGTATCCCCTGTGGAAGCCGAGGCGGTCGTTTACCCCATTAGTAAGGCGGTAACAACTGCTGATTATATTCCGAGTTTGATGGGAAAATCACATGCAGGAACCTTTACAGCGGCCAGTGGGCTTGTTGTATTTAATGGTACTGGATTAACGCCTGAGCACAAAGGAAACATTTTCATCTGCGAATCTGCGCAGAATCTTGTCCAACGACAAATCATCCAAGAAAATGGAGCGAGCTTTTCCTCGGCAATCGCCGAAGATGGAAAAGAATTTTTGGCCTCTAGTGACGAATGGTTTCGACCCGTATATGCACAACATGGCCCCGAAGGAGGGCTATACATTGCTGATATGCACCGAAAAATAATCGACCATCCAGCCTACGTTCCGCAGGAAATGAGGGATAAATTAGATTTCCAAAGCGGTAAAACAGATGGACGCATTTATCGGGTTGTCCGAGAAGATTTCGATATCGATGAGCAAGACACCATCGGAAAAGTTTATACTGGCGCCTCAAATTCGGATTTAGTAAGGGCTTTATCTTCTTCAGAAGAATGGACCAGAGCAACCGCATTCAGTCTATTACTTGCTAAAAAACCTAAGGAAGTAATCGGACAGTTAAGCAATACCATACAAAAAGGTATAAGTCCCGAAGGCAAAACCCGCGCATTATGGTTATTACATATTATGGGCGCTTTGGATTCCAATTTACTGAAGCAGGTAGCTCTCGATTCATCCGCTTACGTTAGGGAACAGGTAGTGCAAATCGTCACTTCCGATCTCCAAAGGTACGGCAATACGCAATCGCTGTTATTTAAAACAGCCGAAGATTCCTCTGCCCGGGTCCGGTATTACACGGCACTCGCCTTAGGTAATATGAATCATCCAGCAGCTGTGTCTGCTCTTGCAAAGATTGCAGCGAAAGATGGTGCTGACAAATGGAGCCGCGCCGCTGTGTTTAGTGGGTTAACAGGTAAAATGCAAGCTTTTATTGCCGCTTTTGGCGAGATCCAATCGGTGGAACAAAAAACATTTGCGTGGGTTATGCTGGAGGTCGGTAAATTACTCGGACATGGTGGTACCATAGCTGAAGCTAGGGCATTTTTTAAAGACTTGTTAACGGCGGACTCCCTTGATGGATGGCGGGTCCCTGCCATGCTTGGATTGGCCGAAGGTCTCAGCGCTAGAAGACAAGAGATCTCGCCAACCAAAAAAGGACTGCTCGATGCAATTAACGGGTCGGAACCTGAGCAAGGGCTTGATCAGTTTGTTGCAAAACTGAAAAACCAAGCGCTAAGCGACAGTTCTGAAAAACAAACACGAGCAATTGCTCTTTTAGGTTTTACCAGTTTCGAGCAAGCCAGTGATGTCCTTGGTCAATTATTAGGCGCACGCTTTGCGCCTGATGTGCAGATCCAAGCTGTCAACTCCCTGGCTAAATTACAGGATCCACGAGCCGCTCAGATCCTGACACAACAAGCGATATGGAAATCATATTCACCGAGTGTAAAACCGGCTGTAATCGCAGCACTTCTATCCAATACGACCTTTATACCCATTCTTTTTACAGCGATCGAAAGTGGCCAAATCGCGGCAGCGGAGATCTCATCTGTTGATCGCGTGCGGCTCACCAAGATGAAAGAATTGGCCATCAGTGAAAAGGCAACTATCCTTTTTAAGGAATTGGAAGCAGGAGATAGAATGGCAGTATTTCAGGACTACAAAAATATGGTAACCAGCAAAGCTCAGGCGAAAGCGGGGGCAGCGATTTTCCATGCGCAATGTAGTGCTTGCCATACCTATGGTGGAAAAGGTGGTCAGGTTGGTCCTGATTTATCGGGTGTCAACAATCAACCCGCAGATGCCCTTCTTCTTCATATATTGGTTCCAAATTATGAGGTGTACCCCTCCTATCAATCTGTCCATATCAAAACAAAAGATGGAAGTGCTACCGCTGGTTGGGTTGTTTCTGAGAATGAAAACAGTATAACCCTACGAACGGTCACGGGTGCCGACCAAGCTATCCTGAGAGAAAATATCGAAGCATTAACCAATTCTGGACTTTCCTTAATGCCGGATGGATTGGAAAAAAACATATCCAAACAAGATATGGCCAACTTGATTCAATACCTAAAAAAAGGAGATGAAAATTAAATATAAAATTTAACTTGTATATACAACTTAGATTTATATATTTGTATTAGAAACCTAAAAATATTACACATAAATAGCAAGCAGGATATAAATCATATCAAAAAAGCTTGCCATTTAAAAGTCTTATTTCCACATAAAATTAAGGAGATTAAATTATGAAAAGAATATTCGGAATTATTTGCACATGCTTCATGCTCCTGTTTGTATTACAGGCTTATATTGACCCACCAAGTTCTTCATTGGACACAAAAAAAACCATTCCGCTATTCAACAAAAAAAACCTGGATGGTTGGTACGTCTTTATCCAAGATCGTGGAATAAATAACGATCCAAAAGGGGTCTTTACAGTTAACGATGGCGTACTCAGGATTTCAGGAGAAGAATGGGGTTGTATTACCACTAATGAAGAATACGCCGATTACAAATTGATTATGGAGTTCAAATGGGGTGAAAAAACCTATGGGAACAGAAAAGAAAAAGCCAGAGATAATGGACTGTTGTTTCATTCGAACGGTGCGGATGGTGGGTACTCAGGCATATGGATGCATTCCATCGAATGCAACATTATTGAAGGCGGGGTTGGTGATTTTATTGTTGTTGGCGATGGAACAGACAAGTTCAAGTTGACTAGTCCAGTATCTTCAGAACGTCAGGGCAACACCCCGGTGTATCAACCCGGTGGTGAACCTTTAACGATCAATAAGGGAAGGATAAACTGGTTCGCTCGAGATCCAGCATGGAAAGATACCCTAGGATTCCGTGGCGCCAAAGATGTCGATAAGCCAGTTGGGCAATGGAACAAATTAGAATGCATAGTCAAAGGTGACTCCATCGATATTTATGTCAATAATATCCTAGTTAATCAAGCTATACGGGTTACACCATCAAAAGGTAAGATCCAAGTCCAGTCAGAAGGCGCGGAAATGTTCGTACGCAAACTCGATATGATCCCGTTAAAAGGATCTAATAAATAACACACAAAAACGTTAATTATGAAAATAACTGCATTTATTATGTGCATCATGCTGACCCTTACTTCCAGTGTGTGCTACTGCCAGAGCAAACAATTATTTAATGGGAAAGACCTTTCAGGATGGACCGTGCACGGCACCGAGAAATGGTACGTTGAAAATGGTGAATTGATCTGTGAGAGCGGACCAAAAAAAGAGTACGGCTACCTATCATCAAACACCTCCTACAAAGATTTTGAACTCACCGTGCAATTTAAACTTGAAGCTAATGGTAACAGTGGCGTATTTATACGTTCGAGCATTGATGGCTTAAAAATTAAAGGCTGGCAGGTAGAGGTTGCCCCTCCCGGATCAAATACTGGGGGTATTTACGAATCCTACGGACGTGGTTGGTTAATTAAACCCGAAGAGGAAAAACAAAAAATCTTAAAAGCCGATGGATGGAACACCATGAAAATCCTAGCCAAGGGAAATGAAATTACCACCTGGTTAAATGGTAAACAAATGGTTTATCTAAGGGATGAAGAAATTGGTGATGCAAAGGGTTTTATTGCCTTGCAAATCCATGATGGTGGCGGTATTAAAGTGAGATGGAAGAATATACGAATTAAGGATCTCTCCTTATAAACCTAGGATATACGATGAAACAGGAAAATAAAAAAATCCGTGTCTTAGTTGTCGGATGTGGAAACATGGGAGCATCCCATGCATGGGCATACCATACGCTAGACGATTTTGAAATTTGTGGTTTGGTATCTCGTGGAAATAGCAAAGTGGCCCTAAATGAAAAATTAGGAAATGCCTATACGCTATTTAATGATTTTGAAACCGCTTTGGCAGCCAGCAAGCCCGATGCTGTATGCATCTCAACCTATCCCGACACACACGAGCAGTACGCGGTAGCAGCGATGCAAAGCGGTTGCCACGTCTTTATTGAAAAACCTATTGCCAGCTCGGTCCAAGGAGCTGAACATGTCCAGCAAGTCGCAAAAAAAACGAAAAAGAAACTCGTGGTCGGCTATATTTTAAGGCATCACCCTTCTTGGATAAAATTCATTGATATGGCAGGTGATTTAGGAAAGCCATTGGTGATGCGCATGAACCTGAATCAACAAAGTGATGGCGCGATGTGGACCCTGCACCGGAACCTGATGGCTAGCTTAAGTCCTATTGTGGATTGTGGTGTTCATTACATCGATGTGATGTGCCAGATGACCAGATCCAAACCAACCCAAGTTTACGCTATTGGCGCTCGTCTGAGTGAAGAAATTCCGGCAGATAATTACAATTATGGTCAACTGCAAATTCGCTTCCAAGACGGATCCGTCGGTTGGTACGAAGCCGGTTGGGGGCCAATGATTAGTGAAACTGCTTTTTTTGTAAAAGATGTTGTAGGGCCCAAAGGATCGGTTTCCATTGTAGCAAAACAAGCTGGTGGAATAGGAAAGTCAGATTCCATCGAAGCGCATACCAAAACCGAATCGCTGCTGCGGCACTACGCCGAATTGGATGCCAATGAAAAGTTCGCCCGCGCCGACGATTGGGTAGATCTGACGGACGAACCTGACCACCAAGAATTATGCAACCGGGAACAAACTTACTTCCTTGCGTCGATACAAAATGATATCGATTTGGATGACCATGTTGAGGATGCTGTTAATAGTCTTCGCATTGCCTTTGCATGTGATCAATCTATAAAAACAGGTCAAGTCGTGCATATCTAGACCACGCTTAAGGATAAGCCAGCACTATTAATTAATGATATTTAAGACCATAACGATGAGAAAAAAAAGTATGTTAGCAGAGGGATGGTGGGATTACACCACCTTGGATGAACAGATCATGCGTGACGCAGCTCAACTTAGTGAGAAAGATTTATTACAATTAAGCCGCCCAGGATTTAAAGTAATATTCCACGACACGTTGGAGGAATTCTACCTAGCTGAAGCGTTGGAATATATTGATGCCTGGAAACAGGCTACCGCTGACTCGCCAGCTGGCATATGTGGCCCCATTGGTCCTACCGAACAAATCCCCTTGGTTGCTCAACTAGTCAATAGTCTAAATATTTCGCTAAAGCACTGTCATTTTTGGGGAATGGACGAATGGTACGAAAACGGAAAAGAAGTTCCACAGACACATCCTTTGTCCTTTGTCAAGGCCAATCGCATGTTGCTTTTTGATCAGATAAAACCTGAACTCAGGATGCCCCAGGAAAACATCCACTACCCTCTTGCTTCCAATTTGGAAGCCTACACCAAGAGCTTCGAGCAAATCCGATGTGTAACGATGCAAGGAGGTCAAGGAGACACCAAACACTGGGCATTCAATGACCCCTTGCCTCGAACAGGTATCTATATTGACCAGCCCCCTACAGCGGAAGAATACCGCAAGCTAAGCGCCCGTGTCGTTGATTTACACCCCATTACCCTGATGCAGAATGCGCGAACCTCCGGAGGCGGTTACGTGGTTGGTGTGCCCAATCAAGCACTAACTGTCGGACCGGTAGAAACCTGGAAGGCGGAGAAAGTATCAATTTGGCAGGCAGGTAATCACGATAATCCGTTTGGCATGCGTTTAACACCTTTTATGATTGCCAAAGGTCTTGTGGACACCGCTGTACCGATGTCCTTACTAGCGGACCATCCTCAAGTTGAATTCCATTACTATAGAAAAGCAATTAAATCCGTTGAAACCGAAATGCACTAAGAGAAAAAATGACTGATATTAACAAAACTGTACTAGCCATTGTAGCCCATCCTGACGATGCGGAAATTTTATGCGCGGGAACCTTAGCCCTTTTGAAAGAAAAAGGTTGGCACATTGAAATGGCCACCATGACGCCTGGAGATTGCGGAACCACTAATCTTTCCCGCGAAGAAATCAGTGCTATTCGCAAATCAGAAGCAACAAACGCTGCTAATCTATTGGAGGCTAACTATGAATGCTTGGAGTGTGACGATCTCTTTGTGTTATATGACCGGCCTACTTTATTAAAAACAATTGGTCTAATCCGAAAAATCAGACCAAAAGTGGTTTTAACCATGAGCCCCTCTTGCTACATGATCGATCATGAAATGACTAGCAAATTAGTTCAGACGGCCTGTTTCAGCGCAGGCATCGTGAACGTAAAAACGGAAGAGGTAGCACCCTATTTTTTTACACCCTACCTGTATTACATGGATGCCTTAGAGGGCAAGGATAAATTCGGAAAGCAAATCACACCGGGGATGATCATCGACATTTCTACCACAATAACGTTAAAAGAAAAAATGTTGGCCTGTCATGCTTCACAACGTAATTGGCTTAAAGAACACCATGGGATGGATGAATATATTATCGCCATGAAATCTTTTTCAGCAATACGCGGTGCGCAAATTTCTACTGCCTATGCAGAAGGTTATCGGCAACATCTTGGACATGCGTTTCCTCAAGACAATATCTTATTGGAGGAATTAGGAAATCTGGTCCAAGTTAATGGCTAAGGGATTCAAGGATTATCCTGTTTATATTTTAATAATTATTTATGAAATTATATCGTTTAAATAGACTTTTTAACGCTTCATCAGGCAACTGCTTTGATGTCGCAATTGACCACGGTTTTTTCAATGAACACGCTTTTTTGCACGGTATTGAAAATATCAAAAACGCCGTAAACACCCTAGTTGATGCTGCTCCAGACGCCATTCAATTGACCGTTGGACAAGCTGGCCACCTGCAAGCCATCCCCGGAAAAGAAAAACCCGTCTTGGTGCTTCGAACCGATGTTGCTAATGTATACGGAAGACAGCTCCCAAGAACATTATTCAGTCGAATGATCGAAAATCCGATTGAGCAGGCTATTAGGTTGGACGCAGTATGTGTGGTGGTGAACCTATTTAACATACCTGATGAACCAGAGGTAATGGATCAATGTATCCAAAATATATTAAAGATTAAACCGCAAGCTGATCGGTATGGAATTCCATTAATGGTGGAGCCACTCGTTTTCCGCCCAAACAGTGAGGCCGGCGGCTATATGGTCGATGGAGATCCACAGAAAATTATTCCACTGGTACGCCAAGGAATAGAATTAGGAGCAGATATAATCAAGGCTGACCCTACAGACGATGTGTCTGTATATCATCGTGTAGTAGAAATAGCCGGTGACATTCCAGTCTTAGTTCGTGGCGGTGGAAAAGCCAGCGATCAAGAGATCTTACAGCGAACTTATCTTCTGATGCAACAGGGCGTTCGTGGAATTGTTTATGGAAGAAATGTTATTCAACATGCCAATCCAGAAGGAATGACAAAAGCATTAATGGAAATTGTACATCGGGGGGCAAAACCTGAAGAGGTCATTGGCTTGCTAAATCCTAAATTATGAAAATAGTAAATGTAGGAATTATTGGCGGGGGGCTGATGGGCAAAGAAGCGGCAAGCGCTTTTGGACGGTGGTTTGCGTTGCAAAATTACCCCATCAAAGTCCAGCTTACCGCTGTTTGTGATTTAGATGAACAAACGCTAAACTGGTATAAACAAATCGAAACGGTGCGTCTGCTCACGAGAGATTATAAAGAATTAATTCAAAGTGATTTAGTAGATGTTGTATACATTGCTGTTCCTCATCATTTACATAAATCAATGTATATCGAAATTCTGCAAGCCGGAAAAGATTTACTGGGTGAGAAACCGTTTGGGATTGATTTGGATGCAGCGAGAGAAATTGCGCAAGTCGCTACCGATTTGAACCGATTTGCCAGATGTAGCTCTGAGATGCCTTTCTTTCCAGGTGCTCAGCGAGTTATTCAAGAAATACAATCCGGTCGCTTAGGACAAATCATCGAGGTAAAAGCGGGCTTTTTACATGCTAGCGATATGAATCCTTTGAAACCTATCAATTGGAAAAGACAATCTCAGCACTGTGGTGAAATCGGTGTCATGGGTGATTTAGGAATTCATGTTCTCCATATCCCTCTTCGCTTGGGATGGAAACCAAGTTTGGTCTTTGCTCAACTCCAGAAAATTATCACCAAACGTCCCGATGGTATGGGTAATTGGGCGATTGCAGATACCTGGAACAATGCTACTTTAAGTACACGGATCCACCCAGCGGGAGAACCTATACCCATGACTTTAGAAATGAAACGATTGGCCCCTGGGGAAACCAATACTTGGTATATTGAAGTATACGGAACACAAGGTGGTGTGCGATACAGCACAAAAGATATAAAAGCGTTATGGACCTTCAACTGGAATCAAGGCAATGAACAATCTTGGCAACGAACAGACCTTGGATTTCAAGTCTCGTTCCCCACGGTTACTGGGGGTATATTTGAACCTGGTTTTCCAGATGCATTAATGCAAATGCTCGCGGCATATTTTGCCGAACGTGAAGGAAAATTGGCCGAACACTTTGGGTGTGTTACGCTACAAGAGGTGATCGACAGTCACGAAATTTTTGCAGCCGCCTTAATTTCCCATCAACAGAGCAAGGCCATTACGATCAGCACATCAGGTGATGAAAGTTCAAATCGAACATAACTCGATCATTAGAAAAAAAAACGTAAAATATGCACGATATACAAAGATCTGGATTGCTTGCCGCTGGAAATTGGATTCTGGATGAAGTGAAATTAATTGATAAATTTCCCCAGGAACAATCCCTGGTGGATATTTTAGATGCATACTATAGCAATGGTGGTTCTGCCTATAATATCCTGACGGCAATGTCCCGCTTAGGTGTACCCTTCCCCTTAGCCGGCATTGGATTGGTGGGAAATGACGCAAATGGTAGGCGTATTCTAAGGCATTGTAATACGATTGGTATTGACACGAAGCAAATTCAGGTTGTTTCAGACATGCCTACCTCCTACACCATTGTTATGTCGGTAAAAGAGTCAGGCAAACGAACTTTTTTTCATCATCGCGGGGCAAATTCCAAACTTGATAGCCATCATTTTGATTTTAGTCTTTCCAAGGCGCGCATCTTTCATTTAGGTTATTTACTGCTATTAGATCAAATGGATGCTATGCAAAGTAACGGACGAACCAAAGCTTCAGAAATCTTGGAAAGGGCCAAAAATGAAGGTTTTATTACATCAGTAGATTTGGTCAGTGAGGACTCAGATCGCTTTTCCAAAATCGTCCCTACCTCCTTGCCTTACGTGGATTATTTATTCCTGAACGAATATGAAGCGAGCCGACTGGCAGCAGTTGATCTGATGCATCTGGATGATCAGCAGCTTATGGAAGATCGATGTAAAAAAGCATGCAAGACGATCTTCGATATGGGCGTGCAAGAATGGATCATTATCCATTTTCCAGATGGCGCTTGGGCCGCACATCGTCATGGTAAGCAACTATTTCAGCCCAGTTTAGCACTTCCATCAGATTATGTTATTGGTAATAATGGTGCGGGAGATGCGCTGGCAGCTGCCCTATTAATGGGAATACATGAACAATGGTCCATGGAAGAGAGCTTACAACTTGCCGTATGTGTAGCTGCAGCAAGCCTATCGGACCTCACATGTTCGGGTGGGATATTGGATTTTCAATCCTGTTTAGCTTTAGCTGAGAAATACGGATATCGAAATACTAAAATACGGTCATAAAAAAACATAAAACTACTTTCTTTCTGTTGAAATACAATTGTACTTTGCTGTTTTCAGACCTTATAATACCATGAACTGATCAACTAAGCAACGACACCATGTGTCTTTCAGTTTTTGATTAACTGAAATTTCGAGTTGCAAAATAATTCCCTTACTTTGTTCCCTGTAGCGAAAGAATATTATTCAACGTTTATCATAAAAAAAATTCATGAGATATTTACTTTTCATTTTATTGGTTGGATCTGTAGCCACATATTCTTGCAGCACAACAAAACAACAAAATAGTCAACAAGAAACAGACCAATTAGAGGCTAAAATCAGCATTAAGCCCATTATTGAATCATCGGATTCTCTTCAACTTTTGTTTACCGTATATAACCGTACGAAAGAGCCTCAAAAATTCTGTAAATGGCATACACCATTTGAGCGAACCATGAGTAAATACCTAGACATCAAAAATGAAAATGGAATAGAAGCAGCATATACTGGGGCAATGGCTAAGCGTATTATGCCACCACCGGCTGATAGTTACATAGAGGTACTGCCAGGAGATAGTCTTCAAATAAAAGCCGGCATTTTTAAAGATTATACGCTAGTTGAATCAGGCAAATACACCATTACCTATAATTCAGAACAAATAAGCGGACTTGTGGTTAAGGATTCGGTTAGTTTCATTTATAACAAGTAATTTTTTTAATAAAATGCAATACAACTTAGCTTTTAATCAAGGATTACATAGGGTATATATTGAAAATAAAGCTAAGCTATTTGACGTAAATAGCCATTTTATCAATTTGGCATGCTGCATCGAACGAACCTGGAATTTCCCATCCGATATTGGTATGACTTAATACGAGATCCTGCCATGTTGTTTTCGGAAGAAAACCGCTGTCTTTTGCTAATTGAAAAGCTTTCTTCACTTCACCCAGAATCTGTAAATCAACTTTTTTAGCTTCTCCAATTAACGTTTGGTTTCCTTCCCCTAATATTTCTTTCATATCAGGCATATAGATAAACTTACCGGAAGTATTGATGTCTACATTGGCATAAGAGGGGCTGAAGTCATTCCGTAAATCGTAGAATGCGAAGCCAAACCAGAAGAAGTCGCCATATCCCGGCGAGTTTATATTTTTATTGGAAATCATGATAAACCATTGAAATTGGGCAGTATGTATGTTGCTATCAAAGGTATCTTTAAGATGATTATCAATAACATTTGTTACCGTATAGTCTAAGAGCATGCGTAATTTACGAAGTTTCCAAATGCTAATTCCATGCTTGTAATCTTGGGAAATCAACAAATGCGGCCATTTCTGACCGCTTTTCCTTGGATTGTCTGGATTTACATTGTTCTTCCCATATTCATTGGCCGTATTGAGCGATAATTTAATCCGCCCTTTCGTAGGATCAATTGCAATCTTATTGCCACCAGCAGTGCTGTAGATGAAAAAGGGATCATGATAGCTGCTGTTTGCTTCTTGTAGGTTGTTGTTATAATTATTCCATTGCGCCAGCTGCCATTTTGGACTAGCTAAGCCCGTTTGATTATAATCAAATTTTCTGATCACTTTTAGCGGTAAATTTGGCACTCCGTCTTCGACCATATAAACCTCGAAACCGGAAGCAAATAAGCTATCCTCCAAAATATTGGTATAATGATTCTGGTCTCCTACAACTTTTTGATTTGCTGCCCCAATATCATTTATTTCTCGCTTTAAATCGGTCTCAAGATCGTTAAAATCAGTCGAAACTACTAGCAATAACAACCCTGAAACCAAAAATACTGATCGAAAAATAAACATATAAGAGCTGTTTTAACAGTTTATTTCTTTTGAAACCTTAATGCTCTTAGATTAAAAGATGCTTGCTCTGCTATAAATTTCACCTTATGTCTGCCAGCTGGTAAATTAACTTCAATGGGTTGATTAGGATGATATAACCAATTAGACCAACTGCCATTTGATTGCACATCAACAGAACCAGTTACGATCATATCATCTACCTCAATGACGTATTTTCCATCACCATTAGCTGATAAGGATACATCCATACTATACAAACCAGTCTTCTCAACATCAATCGTATACTGATACCAATCACCACTTGCTATGTATCCGATATTCGACCCATTTCCCTCAATCTCGACGGGCAAGCTATTACTATCGCCTCTTTCTTTTCTATAGTTATCATTTCCAATATTGTTCGTTGCATCATCATTAAATGCATGACCCAGACCGCCAAAATCAAAATCGGCAGCCATGACTTCCAACGACTTCTCACCCGCTAGCAAATGAGGGCCATTAAATGGCATGGTATACGATACAATCACATTTACTTTTTTAACTATTTCACCGATCGTATAAACAATATTAGTGATCCCTTCTGATATAGCGGTGATTTCACCCACTTCATCAACCACAGCAATCCTATCATCTTCTGAACTCCAAATGGCTTCAGGAATATCATTTGCATTATCAGGAACCCGTTGAACAGTAACTATTTTTTGATCAGCCGGTAAAAGCTCTAAATGCAGATCACTTAAAACAATATCGTTCAATGAAATTCTTTGGGTAGCAGTTACCTCGATACGTTGCTTAATATCTCCCGCGCTGACAATAATTATTGTCGATCCCTCCCCTATATACTTTACTAAACCATCGCCAGTTACCGTGGCAATTTCTGGATTTTCCGAAACCCAAACAAATTGGTAGATTCCGTCCGACGGACTTGCTGTTAATTGAATTTCATCCCCGACATATCCATTTAATGCGGTTTTATTGACGTATATGTCTTTTAATACTTCCGTCCGAAGATAATCGTTGCAGCTGCTCAGCATAAACATCAGCAAGACGGCTATACCATATTTTATTATATTCCTTTTCATTTTGATTCGCAAGTTTTGTTAATTTATGGAGTGAATTAATTCTCAATTTCATCTTCTTCATTGAACTCGAGCCGTAATTCTTCTTTCATTTCAATCACGATACCGTCTGAAACATAATTATATCGCAGAAGAAAGGTTTTGTATGTTTTAAAACCATCATCCTCAATTTTAAAAATATTTGGAAAATCAGCATCACCATCTACTTGAGTTACTTCTAAGTTTTTAAATGGACTTATAGTAACCTGGTTATTCTCATTAATGCTTAATACAATTGCCAGTTTATTAAAGACATTGACATCGGAAACGTAGGCCTCGTTCCCAGCCATAATTCGGACGCTATTTTTTGTTATAGGATGCATAATTTTCGAGCCCGGCATTTCTAGCTCAGAGGGGGACCCTTGCTGCCTATATTTCCCCCTCATATTATAAATTGTCGTCGCATCAGAGAGTGCGTAATAATTCTTAGTTTTTATTCGGTAAAGAATATAGCTTTTTTCTTCATTAGCTTCATACGAACTAAAAGACTCAATACGTAACGGAATAAAATAAGACGAGTCAGGTGAAAGACCATCAGGTCTAATTTTGATCGGTAGTCTTCCTCCTATCTCACCAGCGGGGATATTAAATTGGAATTGTTCAATATCATATTTATCTCCTGGCATCGGCTTTACGTATTTTGATATATCAGTGTCATAATTGGTCCGGTTAAATTGATCGATCAAGGATTTGTCCTCCACTAAGTGAATAGTAATATCCTTTTGGGTAGGTTTAGTCCCGCCCATAGATGCTGCGATGTAACCAATTGACTCCTCTCCTAACTGATGAAATTTACGAGCTACATTATCCGATTCACTAATTAAAGCAAAGGTATTTTTATATTGCTCCATTTGATAAACTTGCTCATCTTTACAGGATAGAAATTGAGTTACTATCAAAGCCATGCCCAATATATTTCCACAATATCGAAGGATTGGATAACAAGGGGATTTAAGTATACTTTTCATACTATTATTCTTTTAGGTTTAATTATCCCAACCTGGATTTTGATCCAAGGAAGGTAGAAGTCTAATTTCATTTAATGGAATAGGTAGTAAGGCCAATCTTTTGTTAACAATGCGCGCGCCTATCCGTGAAGTATTAGGAATTACCTTATTAAAAAACACTTCTTTAGAACCCTCAACATTCATCCCCCTGATCGCCTCGCCTTCTACATCCTCCATGATACCCCACCGCCGTACATCATAATAGCGTCGGTTTTCAAAAAGAAATTCAATCATTCTTTCCTTCTCTAAAAGACGTTGAAACATATCTCTGCTTTCATTTCCTGCTATTCCAGGTAATCCTGCACGATATCGGATCTGATTGAACGCTTTTTTTATTTGATTCATATCACGCGAATAAGTTTCGATTTCTCCATCTAACTCAATAGGATGGGCCGCAGTTAAGTTATTTAAGGCCTCAGCATAGGATAGTAAGATTTCGCTAAAACGAATGATTGGGAATGCTTTTTCCATGCGTCTGGCATTTGTGCCTCCCCAAGCATCGGTTGGATGGATAAATTTCTTAAGCACATAACCCGTAATAGGAAAGTCAACTGGGCTACTCACACTTCCTTTTCCATTAGGCGAATCAAAGTAGTAATCAACTGTTTGATTATAATAGCCCGAAGATGTCGAGGAACTCATTGGCCAATAGGCCCCGGAGAATCCAACACTCGCATAGAATCTAGCTTCCCTGTTGTTATACATATTACTAACATCCGCATTCAAGCGATAACCAGAAAAGACTTGCGTGGTATTTGTAAATCCAGATTCAGAATACGGGTAATTTGTACTGGAATTATTAATTTCCCGACCATCGATCATCGCATAAGCATCCACAACTTTCTGTGTAATACATGTTCCATTCCATCCATCTAACTTCTGTGGAAACGACATCCGCGTTTCATCGACAACAGCACCACTGCGCCTAGCCCAGACATATTCAGGATTTACAGGAATGACTGCCTCGCCATTAAACATTTCGGAATAAGACCTAAAATGATCAATTCCATTTGCCCCATTAGGCCACTGCTGATAATAATCAGGATCAGACGTTACTCCTGTAGGTAGTGCTGGGGTTTCGCTATCTGCAGGGACCGTGTGCAATCTGTACATGCCAGTTTCCCCTAAATCAATTAATCTTTTAGCGGCAGCGGCAGCAACAGCCCATCTTTTCTCATCATAGGCTTGCGAAACATAAAACGCATTATCAGTCGAGCGTTTCCAGTTGCCAAAATATGAGCGAGCCGCGGCTCCCCCATTATACAAAGGACTTGCGTGGATAAGTCGAATACGCGCAATCAGTCCGTATGCCGCACCTTTGCTAGGTAAACCAAACTCGATCAATGAAATCGTGCTGGGTAAGAACTTTGCAGCTTCTTCGAGTTCAGCACATATGTATTCAACGGCCTCATCGTATGTGCTGCGTGGACGATCGTAATCTTCCAGTATAGCATTCGATTCTATAATTTCATCTCCTAAAAGTATCGGTGGTCCAAAATCAACAAGGATGTTGTAATAGGCATAAGCTCTTATGAATCGCGCATAGGATAATATATAAAATCTATCGGTTGTTGTCATATCCTTGGCCTCATCAATCCTGGTGAAGATTGTATTGCATTTACGGATGATTCGATAATAATTTCCCCACTGATTTAAGTCAAACATATTATTGGCTGTGATCTCACCAAGAACAAATCGGATCCCATTATAACCACTTGACGTCAAAAAAGAGGTAAATCCTTCATCTGTAGCAAAAGGTCCAGGTGTGTAATTGCTGTTTTGTAAGTCTCCCTCATCAGGAAATCTAGCTGCCGTACCCCATAAATAAGCTTTAATATGTCTAGTTTCCGCAAAAACTGTATCCAACTTTAGCTCATCACTGAAATAATCATCCACACTTAGAAATTTCTTACAGGAAGAGGCTGCAAAGACCAATATAAATAGTACTGGTATTAAATATATTCGTTTTATTATAGTTAATAACTTCATCTTTTTAGGCTTTAGAGATTAATGTATAGTTGCATAATATACGTAGTAGGAATAGGGTAAACCTCTCCATTGGTATACGCTAATTCGGGATCAAATATTTTCACTTTATCCCAGATAAATAAATTATTAGCCACGAATTGAAGATCTATAGATGCTATTTTTATCCGTTGCAGAAATGCTGCTTTCAGATTATAATTTATATTGATTTCCTGTAATCGTAAATATCTTGCATCCCCTTTCCAAAAATCAGATTTCTGGGCATTATTGGAGTTAAAACCGTAGGTTAATCGAGGAAATCTAGCATTCGGATTTTCTGCTAAAGATGGATCAATACCATGTTCCAGGGCATATTCCTTGGGAATCCAACGATTAGATGGGTCATTTGCGATATCGAGTACATTTCCATTTACGCCATTATAGAAAGGAACATATCCTGTACCCAGACCATTTCCTGAATAATAGTAAACTGTTTTGCCGGTACCTTTGAATAAAACACCGAGTGTTAAATCTTTGTAGGTAAACTCCCCACCAAAACCATACATTAAAAGGGGAAATGTACTGTGTGATAAGGGAACCATATCATCGGTATTAATATTTCCGTCGCCATTTATATCGCGATATTTAATATCTCCTGGCATGACTTTTCCAAATTGAGCAGGACTGTTGTTTACATCATCCAAATTTTTAAACAATCCAATAGCCTGATACCCTCGGTGGGAGTTGAAAGGATAACCAGAAACTTCTTGATAGGGGTATTTGGGATTGGCTTCTTCCCAATTCTGCACATTATTTTTAGAATAAGTAAAATTTCCTCGCAATGTAAAACTCATTTTTTCATTTAGCTGTTGTCTAAATGACCCACTTCCGTCTGCTCCTAAACTTTTCATTTTCCCTACATTCCCATAGGGCATAGTGACCAATCCAGCGTAATCAGGCACCTGGACGCGTTGCATAAAAATTCCGTTCCGCTGGTCATGAAATACATCTAGAATAAAACTCAGTTTATCTTCAAATAAATTTAACTCCATGCCAATATTTGATTTGATGGCTTTTTCCCATTGCAAATTATCAGCTCCAATGACTGATTCATTAACCGATTCCATAATGGAAGAAGCTCCCCATGGCGATACAAATGAACTATTTACCATGGTTAAGTATGGAAATCTACGATCATTGCTTATCCGGTCATTACCAACAGTTCCATATGAGCCCCTAAATTTCAGCAAGCTTATCCATGGGGCTATATTTTTTACAAATTCATAGTTAGAAGGTACCCATCCGCCAGCAACTGAAGGGAAAAAACCATATTGCTTACCTGGCTGGAAGTTTTCAGAACCGGTATAACCAAAGTTAAAATCAACCATATAAGTATCTTTATACCCATAGGTAAATCGACTAGATACGCCTTGATATCGAATGGGTATAGCCGTTAAGTTATTATACCCATCGCTTGCTTTCTTTTGGTCACTCAAGTAATAATACAATAAGCCGGAAGTACGATGATTCTCACCTATTTTTTTCTCATAATTCATGGTGCTCTCGAAATGATATTTTCGATATTGATTGGTAGATCTGCCATAATTAATTGGAATTGAAGGTGAACGCTCTATGGTAATTAATTCCCCTTCTTGGTCACGACCAACGGCCTGATATAAAGCCGGCGATAATAGTCGAGTCTCATCAAACCAACTGGTAATATCATAAGCACCTTGCCCTCTGATCTTAAGACCCGGTAATATAAAATCAAGTTTTTGATCTAATGCTAAAGTGAATTTACCCCGAAACTCTTGACTCGATTTTCTTCCCATATGATTGATCATCACAAGTGGCGATCGCAAATTGGCACTACTTGCTGTGGCCGGTAGTTGACCATTTGAATATATAGTAGGTATTAATAATGGATTTAAATTAGATTGTGCATACCAAATACTATTTGTATTTGCTACGCCTGGGGTATTATTCACCACCAAAAAACCATCTGTTCCAAAATATAAAGTAGATGTTGGTGAGAGTTCTAGATCAATATTCGTCCTGTAATTATAGGTTTTATATCCTGCGTTTGAGGCATAAACGCTGCTTTTATCAAAATTATAAGCAGCAGTTTCATTACTCGTGCCAAGACTCAAAAAATAGCGGGCAATCTGAGCTCCACCTCTTGCACTTGCGTAAAAACTATTTCTAAATCCTGAGGACCGCAACACTTCATCCTGCCAACTTACATCTGGATACATATCACGATCCAGCCCATCCTGTATAATATCCAGCTCAACATCTGTATAAATAGGTGATTCCCCACGAACCTCTCTAGCTTCGTTGGCTAGTACCGCATAATCATACGCCCGCAAATAATTAGGCAATCTAGGTAGGGTGTTGACAGAAGCATTGGCTCTTGCTGTAATACTTAATTTACCTGCCTGCCCTCTCTTGGTTGTTACAAGAACAACACCATTTGCTCCTCTAACCCCGTATACTGCGGTGGCAGAGGCATCTTTAAGGATAGAAAAACTTTCAATATCTGCTGGATCAATAGAATTAATATTTCCCTCAAGTCCATCGATTAATACCAACGCACTGGAATTTGCGCCGAAGGTTCCAATTCCGCGTACCCAAAATTCAGAAATATTCTTTCCTGGCTCACCACTTCCTTGCAGGGATATCACACCAGCCGCTCGCCCCCCTAATAAATTGGCTATGGAGACAGCTGGCGTTTGTAAAGATTTAACATCAACAGTAGTTACCGCTGCTACATTCGAAATTTTTCTTTGCTGTCCCAATCCAACGACAACAATCTCATCGATTTCTTCAGCCTTTTCTAAGAACCTCACACGTAATGTATCAATAGGATCCGTGGCTAAATATTCAATATCTTTATAACCTACATGCTTAAACACCAACATGTCTCCACGCGAAGCTTTAATACTAAATTTTCCATTTTCGTCGGTGGAAGTACCAATACTAATCTTGTCTCGTAAATATACAGTCACAGCACCGATAGGCTTTTCTGCCTCATTAACCACCGTACCGCTGACATGAAAACTTTCTTGACCATAGGTCGAAGTAACCATGGCTACTGTAAATAGTAACCACAATAACAGGTTTGTTATTTTCATAATTTAATGTTAATAAATGGGTTAGTTGATAGATAATTTTCTTACCCGGTTGTTTCCAAAATCAGCTACATAAACAGATCCGTCGCTCGAAATCCCTATGCCGGTTGGTTGACTAAATAAGGCTTCCTCTTTGCCCCCATCCTTCCAACCTGCCGTTCCAGGCATTCCCAAGACTGTTTCAACTAATCCTTCCGAGTTTATTCTGCGAATGCAGTTATTACCACTATCCGCCACATACATATTACCATCGGCATCACAGAAAATTTGTTCGGGATTTCTAAATTGAGCAACCTCCAGTTTGCCATCTCTATGACCACCAGCGGTTGAACCAGTTAACTTTTTGAAACTTGTTTCGGGTTTAGTAACATCTATACTACAAATGCTATTACCATTAACGCCAGAATTGCCATAAAAAGATATGTATAGGATATTAGGTTTTAATGGATTGAAGGCCAGACCATAACTATCTCCTTGTTCGGTTTTGTATACCGTTTCTACTTCATAAGTATTCGGATTGATTTTAACGATATGTCCGTAATAATAGCGTGTATATATAAATCCATCAGATGGGTTGACCACCATACTATGTTTCCATCCATTGTCAGGCCTATCACCAGAGGCTGGCCATTTCATTTCGCGAATTCGCGGCCCCCAAAATTCTTTTGGATCTAACGAGTAATAAGATCCAACCGTCGTTTCGGTCGGAAAGCTGATGACACCAGTTTCGGGGTCAGCGGCAGGAACATTGGCAATAACATTTCTGGCGACTGTGATCAATTCATTCTTTTCCTCATCTATGCGTGCTACATGGTACATGTCAGGGACTCTATTGATCATAAACACATTATCCTCCTTATCGACACATAGATAACGAGGAGCCACTATAGACTGCGTTAAATCCCCGTCTCGATAAGAATCACGACTCCCATTTCCAGCAATAGTGGTGACTGTAACAGAAGTTTTATAATAAAAATTTTTATCGTACTTAACGGAGTCTTCTCCAATAGCAACGGAAATGGCACAGGTATCTCCTGGTAATCGAGGCGCCAAAATATACATTCTGGTTCCAGTTGAGCCAACAACGGCAGCCTTCTTGCCATTAAACCAGACCCTGATTTGTTTGGGATCAGTTCCAAAATTCTCGCCCGTAATCATCACCTTTTCTAGGTATTTTCCAGAATCGGGATAGACTAAATCTAGCTTGACTGGTTTGGATGAATCGTAGCTGATTTCATTTTTCTCTAATCCATCTTCCTCCTTGCAAGAGCCCAGAAAAAAAGCAGAAATCATGAGAAAAATTCCTACCATACGGACAGGCCGAATCTTAGTAAGTTCACGTGTAAACATAGGTTAATTAATTTAGTTAAATTGGTTAAATAAGTAAGCTTATAAAAAATCTTACTTCGGTGCTTTTACTGGAAACAAGTGCTTTCAGTGAAAGATTGGTTAATACAGTTCTTATTTTCAGGTTATTACTCAATAATAGAAAAAAGAAAACATTCAACCATCCTGCACCATCCTGTAACTAAAAAAATAAAAAATTAAATTACAATACTATTTATTTCATATTTAATAGCACTTCGTATATGCTAATCAAAGAATAAAAGTTTTATGTAAGGGGGCAGATATTTGCTGATTCGGATCAGCTAAATCGGTTGATTATCCATATGTAGTTATGTGACTATTTTATAATCCTTGTTATTTTTTTTAAAAAAAAAATTTATAAGAAAAATCTTATTCAGTCTTATATTAACAATAAAATGATAAAAATTATAAAAATAATGATAATAAATGTTCAATAAATAATTAATTACTGCAATTAGAATATAATCAATAATACCTAAACATACATTCACCAGGATGGTGCAGGATGCAAATGTTAGAAGAGGATTATAACTTTAGTTCTTAATAATAGACAATAGATATTATTACCGATTAACCAAGTATAAACTATAACACAAAAAATACTCATCACAGTTCATGGTGAATTTTAATCTTATAAATTAATTTGAATATACTATATAGAAATAGTGTTGTAAACTTAATGAATAAGAAACAATTATAACGTAAATAACCAACTAAAACGATTTAATTCAATATATAAGAAGTAACCAAGCTATTGCCTAAGTATTAAACTATACCCTAGTTTCTCCTTGCATTGACTTTTATCAGTTTTTATTAATTAATTATTTAAAGCTTAAATTATGGTAAATGAAAAATTTCTTTTTTTAAGAATTATTTGTTTCTTATCATTTCACATGTTGATTTTTGAATCCCTCTCTGCACAGGATTTAAAAATTACCGGAAATGTAAAAGATGCAGATAATTTATTATCGGGTGTGACTATTCAGGTCAAAGGCGTACAGGGCCGGGGAACCCAAACCGATCAAAATGGTAATTATATAATTGATGTTCCTCCATCGGCCACTACATTAGTTTTTAGGATGGTTGGTTATGTATTACAGGAAATTCCAATTGGGGATAATCCCGAAATCAACGTGGTTATGCAAGTAGACCCAGATGCCTTGGAAGAGGTTGTCGTGGTGGGCTACGGAACCCAGAAAAAAACCGAAGTAGTCGGTTCCGTCACCTCAGTCAGACCCAAAGACCTTAAAATTCCTGCTAGCAATTTAACAGCTGCTTTTGCGGGGAATGTAGCCGGTATGATTGCCTACCAACGAAGTGGGGAACCAGGAGCAGATAATGCTGACTTTTTTGTTCGGGGAATTACGACTTTCGGAGCTAATACTAGCCCGCTCATCCTCATTGATAACATAGAACTCACCACCACAGATTTGGCTCGCCTTCAACCGGATGATATTGAGAGTTTTTCTATTATGAAGGATGCAACGGCAACAGCCTTATATGGTGCTAGAGGGGCCAATGGGGTAATTTTGGTCACGACCAAACGTGGTGTTGAAGGACCTGCTAAAATATCATTCAGAACGGAAGTTTCTGCCAATACCCCTACCCGTCAAATTGATCTAGCTGATCCAATTACGTATATGAAATTGCATAATGAATCGGTTTTAACCAGGAATCCATTGGGTGATTTACCCTACAGCCAAGACAAAATTGAAAATACATTGCAACCAGGTTCTAGTCCCTATATATACCCGGCAAATGATTGGTACGATATGTTATTCAATGATTACTCGACTTCAGAACGGGGTAATTTAAGTGTGACCGGAGGTGGAAAAGTTGCTCGATATTTCGTCTCGTCAGCTTTTATGAAAGACAATGGAAACCTGAAGGTGGATAAAAGAAATAGTTTCAATAATAATATTGATTTTAAGAATTATAACCTTAGGGCGAACGTAGACATCAGCATTACCCCGACGACGGAATTAGGCGTCCGTTTGTCCGGAAATTTTGATGATTATAATGGGCCAAATGAATCAGGTGCATATATGTATAAAGCCGTTATGCGATCAAACCCAGTATTGTTTCCGGCCTCTTATCCTTTGGATGAAGACTTTAAATACGTGAATCACATCATGTTTGGAAACTATGAAGGAAATTACAGAAATCCATATGCCGATATGGTTCGCGGTTATACGGATCGGACACGCTCACAAATGTTAGCGAGTTTAGAAGTAAATCAAGATCTGAGCTTTATCACAAAAGGACTAAAATTGATGACTATGCTCAATATTTCGCGTTTATCGGAATTTAGTATAATACGCTCGTATCAGCCCTATTGGTATCAACTCAAAGGAAATTACGATAGTTTTACAGGAGAGTATCATTTAGACCGGTATAATGAAAATGGCACAGAATATCTTGATTATCGCGAGAGTGGCAAAGATGTAGAAGCAACCACGTATTCAGAAACTAGGCTAAACTACAATAATACATTTGGAAAACATGGTGTTAGCGGTTTAATGGTATTTACAACCAGGCAATGGATTGCTGCTAATCAAGGAAATCTTCAGTTATCACTACCATCCCGTAATGTCGGTTTAGCAGGAAGGTCAACCTATTCCTATGATAACAAATACTTCTTCGAATTTAATTTTGGATACAACGGTTCCGAAAGATTTGCTGCCAATAATCGGTGGGGATTTTTTCCTTCAGCAGGAATGGCATGGGTGGTATCCAATGAAAATTTCTTTGAAAAATACAAATCAACGATCAGCAATTTGAAGCTTCGTTATACCTATGGTTTGGTCGGAAATGATCAAATTGGTGATAGAGTAGATCGGTTCTTTTACCTGTCGCAGGTCAACATGAATGATGATGGTCGTGGCGCATGGTTTGGTGAGAATTTGGAGAACTTTGCATCAGGCATACGGGTCAATCGGTATGCCAATGAGGCTATTACCTGGGAAACTTCTACCAAGCAAAATTTTGCGGTTGAATTAGGGCTATTCAATAAAGCCAATATTATTGCGGAATACTTCACGGAGGATCGGCGAAACATCTTAATGACTAGGTCAGCTATTCCTTCAACCATGGGATTACAGGCTCCAGTACGTGCTAATATTGGCGAAGCGTCCGCGCGAGGAGTGGATATTCAGTCCGACTTTCAACATTCCTGGAATGAGCATTTTTGGACGTCAGCTAGAGCCAATTTCACCTACTCTACCAGCAAATTTAAGGTGTATGAAGAACCTGAATACAAAGAAGCTTATCGTTCTCGCGTAGGTCATTCGCTATCCCAAGAATGGGGTTATATAGCCGAGCGTTTATTCATGGATGATTCTGAGGCAGAAAATACCCCGCCCCAACTCTTTGGTGGTGAGTACGGAGGTGGTGACATTAAATACCTCGATGTCAATCGGGATGGTCAGATCACCGCTGCAGATATGGTTCCTATTGGCAACCCAACTTCACCTGAAATCATCTACGGATTCGGTCTTTCGGTTGGCTATAAAGGGTTTGATGCTTCCGTATTTTTTCAAGGTTTAGCCAATGAATCCTTTTGGGTAGATCCAGAGGCAACTGCCCCATTCCAAAACTGGAAGGAACCAGGTGATCTCTCTCCTTATCAAAATCAGGCACAGCTTTTACAGGTCTATGCCGATAGCCATTGGTCAGAAGACAATCAAGATTTATATGCTTTATGGCCAAGATTAAGTAGTACTTCAGTTCCTAATAATAATCAACGTAGCACCTGGTTTATGCGAGATGGTACTTTCCTAAGATTAAAGCAAGCGGAAATTGGCTATTCAATAGATGGAAAATGGAAAGAAAGACTTCACTTGAATACCTTTCGAGTATACCTGAGCGGAACCAATCTGCTAATGTTTAGCAAATTCAACCTCTGGGATGCTGAAATGGGTGGTAATGGTTTAGGATATCCTTTGCAAAAAGTCTTTAACATCGGAGTTAACATGTCATTCAATTGATTTTTAAACAAAAAAACGATGAAAAAATATATAACAAATATAAAACTTAAAATTAGCGTTCTATTTGCTTTCACCCTATTAAGTGTTTCTTGTGAAAAGTACTTAGATATTGTCCCCGATGACGGAGTGGCAACGCTTGAGACAGCCTTTAGTATGCGATCAACGGCGATCCGCTATCTATATACCTGTTATGGCTTTTTGACCTCAGAAGGTAATTTAGATGGTGATCAAGGCTACATGACAGGCGATGAATTATGGTCAATAATCGACCGTCGCGAAAGTGGTGGCACTTGGGCAGGTGGCCTTTTTAATATTGCCAGGGGCTTTCAAAACGCATCTAACCCGATCGCAGATGATTGGGGTGGCATTTATGAGGGTATCCGGGCCTGCAATGTGTTGATGGAAAATATTAATAAAGTTCCAGATATCCCTGAATGGGAAAAGAAGCAGTGGACTGCCGAGGTTAAATTTTTAAAAGCTTATTATCATTTTCATTTAATGAAAAAATGGGGGCCTATTCCCATCATTAGAGAAAATCTCGATATTAACGCCAGTGTAGAAGAAGTACGGGTTTATCGTGATCCAATGGACGAGTGTTTTGATTATGTGATCGAGCTATTAAATGAAGCCATTCCAGATTTACCACTTGTCGTTCAAAGTCGGGATGAACTGGGAAGAATTACCAAGCCTATTGCGGCAGCTGTTAAAGCCAAAATCATGGTATTTGCAGCCAGTCCTTTATTTAATAACAATAAAGATCAGGCTGGACTAATTGATGGTAAAGGAGTGCACCTTTTCAATACCACCAAGACTCCCGAAGAAGTTCTAGCAAGATGGAAAGATGCTGTATTAGCTTCTAAGGAAGCCATCGATATTTGTAATGAAGCAAATAATAAGCTGTATGTACACGAAGGTAGAGCGCGGGTAAATGATACCATTATGCAGGAACTAAGTCTGCGGAATGCGATAACAGAAAAATGGAACTCTGAGATTATTTGGGCTAATACCCATACTTCCCTTGGAGCAAATGCCAATCTTCAACGAGCAGCTACGCCAAACCTTCAATTTAACCAGTATCCAGATATTCCAAACATGTATAGTCATATTCAACCCCCTTTAAAGTTGGCGGAAACTTTCTATACGAAAAACGGGCTTCCGATTGAAAATGATCTGCAGTGGGCTAATTTAGATCCCTATAGTTTGCGCGAAGGAAAGGATGCAGAAAAATGGCGGATTAGACAAGGTTATACAACAGTTCAACTAAATTTTGATCGGGAACCGCGCTTTTATGCATGGTTGGGTTTTGATGGTGGCCAATGGTATGGACAAAAGCCGGAAGTAAATGATCCCCTTCCTAATGATCTATTTTGGGTTGCCTCCCGCTCTGGTGGTGCTCAGCAGAAAAAAGGATACGACTGGGGGCCAGTGACTGGATATTTTTTGAAAAAGGTTGTTCATTTTCAAAACCGGCAAACCTCTGCCTCAGATTATAGCATTGTTACCTATCCATGGCCCATGCTACGGTTGGCCGATTTATATTTACTCTATGCGGAGGCAATTAATGAGTTTGAAGGACCATCAGGCGCTAGTAGCACCGAAATGTTTACCTACCTAGACGCGGTAAGAACCCGTGCGGGGTTACCAGGTGTGAAAACTGCCTGGGATAAATTTAGTAATAGCCCTGGAAAATACAATACACAGGTTGGTATGCGTGAGATCATTCAAAGAGAGCGCTTAATTGAGCTTTCCTTTGAAGGAAAAAGATTTTGGGATTTAAGACGTTGGAAAAGATCAGCGGCAGAGTATGAGAAAGGGATTTATGGCTATAAAATCACAGCTAGTAAACCCGAAGAATATTATCAAAAAGTACAATTGGCCACACAACAATTTTCGCTGAAAGATTATTTCTGGCCATTGCGCATTTCGGTGATCGAACAAAACCCGAACCTGGTACAAAATATCGGATGGTAAACTTTTTAATGTTTAAGTTATGAAAAAATTATTTTTTTGTATAGCCCTAGTACTGGCAATTATAGCCTGTAAGGAAGAGGGAAGAATAGATTATATCGATGATAATGCCCCCGCTCCGGCGCCTGTGGAAGTGGTGGATGTTGAAAATACTGCTGGAGGAGCCATTATAAAATTTAAAATACCTAACGATAATAATTTATTAGGTGTCAAAGCTGTTTACGAGCGTAATGGTGAAGTGGTGGAGAAAAAAGCATCCCTTTACGTAGACACGATCATTGTCGAAGGGTTTGGAAATACAGACGCACAAGATATCGCCTTATTTAGTATTGGTAAAAATGAAAAGGTATCCGCTTCTGTCAGTGCCAAAATAAAACCACTTCCGCCCCCTGTACGTGCCGTGGAATTTGATGTGCAATCTGGCTTTGGTGGGGTTGTCGTTGAGCTTGACAAAAATAAAACAAACGCTGATATCTCCATGGTGCTAATGGCAGATACGACTGGAACAGGAAAATATGTAGACATGCAAACTTTCCATACCAAGTCCGATAAAATCAAATTCCCGCGAAGGGGCTTAAAAATTCAGCCCACAAAATTTGGAGTTTATTTGCGAGATCGTTGGAATAATAAATCAGACACACTTTTTAAGGAGCTTACTCCTATTGAAGAGCAAAAAATCCCTAGTGACCTGTTTCGAAATGCCAATCTCCCGACGGATTATTTTGAAACAGCCGGAGGTAGTGACGGTTATAAACTCGAAAACTTATGGTTAGGGGCTGATGCTTCTGACCAGACATTTTATGCCTCTTCACACATTGCGCCGATCCCTAACTGGTTTACCATTGATTTAGGTAGAAAGGTAAAACTCAGTCGCATCCAAAAATGGCCACGTCCTGATTATGAATTATATTCCAGTACCGCTCCTAGAGTATTTCAGGTTTGGGGAAGTGATAATCCTAACCCAGACGGCAGTTGGGATGATAGTTGGTTTTTGGTTGCTGAACTAGAACAATTTAAACCATCCGGATATGGCGAAGGCAGAGAAGTTGGTCCAATTACAGATGAAGATCGTGATTATTGGTATAACCGGACTGAATTTGATATCATGCCAACCGAGCAAGCTCCAGATCCATATCGCCCTTTAACTCATATTAGGATTAAAATATTATCTACTTTCCAAACCTATGGAACAGAATCGGATAAGAGTCAAGTTTTAATCGCTCAGTTAGTATTTTGGGGTCAGCTTGTTGATTAGTCAGCTAAACTCATAACATTAAATTAAAAGAGATGAAAAAGTATTATTTATATATATTATCCTTCATTATGCTGATATCTGCCTGTAAGGAGATGGATAGTGAATATAAGGATTTTATTGTGCCCAATGGATTAACATATCCTCAAAAGGCGGATTCCTTAAAAATATACCCAGGCTTTAACCGATTGAAGTTGCAATGGTTAAAACCTAAATTCCCAGGTGTAAAATACTCGATGATGTATTGGAATAATTTTGCAGATTCAATAAAAGTTGATTTCCCTGCAAATAGCGATACCATTTCTGTCATCGTTTCTGATTTAAGTGAAGATTCCTATTCTTTCTATATCAAAAATTATGATGAGCAAGGTATTTCCTCAATACCTGTTGAAGCAACAGGAACTCCATATGGTGAAAATTTTCTGATTGGCGCCTCAGATAGAACGTATCTTAGTGCCATCAGAGATAATGAAGGAAATGGTACGATAGTTTGGGGTAATAAAACACCTAATTTAGTATATACTGAAGTGATATATATGAATTCTTTAGGTGTGGAAAAGACTGTTCGGGTAAGCCCAGAAGAAATGCAATCCGTTCTACCCGCTATTGATACGGAAAAGCATTTTCAGTACCGGTCGGTCTTTCTACCCCCTAATGGAATTGATTTGATGGAAAGAGAATGGCAAACTTCAGAAAAACCATTCCTATTTCAACTTGCTAGAGAAAATTGGACTATTGAGGCGAGAAATGGAAATCACGATTGGGGTGATGGCGGTGGTGGTCAACCAACGTTGCTGCTAGATGGTGATATAAAAACTGGCTGGCATTCCAAAGTAGGTGCTGAATTGCCGCAAGTCGTCGTGGCCGATATGAAACAGTCTTTTCTCGTGGACCAAGTGGTTGTAGTTCCATCTAGTAATGTCTCATGGCGATATATGAATGAGGTGGATATTTATGTTTCAGACCAACCGATTCCAGCCGACCAGCCAAATGAGAGCTGGGGAGAACCAGCTGCCTCTGTTTTATATGCTGGTGAAGATACTTTTACTATTGAAATACCTGAAACCACAAGGGGAAGATATGTTGCCGTTGTCTTTAAGGATTCTAAATCACAGACATATATCAGTTTTATGGAACTGGAGGTGTACGGGCGGTAAATTGCAGACCTAATAATTCGCTCAAAGTAATAAAGGACTATGTGTTTCGGTTTTAAAGAACCTACAGCACATAGTCTTTTTTTTTGTTTACTCAGAACACTAGATATTTTTTGTCTTATTCCGGTATGGAAAGTATCTGCACAACAATCTTAATAAAGTGTATTAGCTTAAATCACGTAAGATGTCAAATCTCTACAGTGAAATAATAAAGATCAAAAACTACTTATAATTATCTACAGTTGCTAAAATCTCCGATTTAAAATTATAGATATCATCCACAGAAGATATCAATTGTTTCAATCCATTATCCTTGCCATTATTAAACAGTTCAATATATTTCGTCGTGGAAGAATTAAAATGTAGCCTACAGATTGGTTTCCTATTATTATCGTCTAACAGAACCCCAAAATAGGACTGAGTATCCCGAAATGATATTCTTTCCGATGGCAATATTTCTCGTAGAATAGCTTTAACAATATGAAAACCTTCAATTTCGTCATTGGAGGTATTAACTTTATTTTGGCTCACCTTTCCATTGGTATTTTCATCAATAGATTCTAGGTTTTCTTTATTCTTGGAAGGTATGCTATCGTTAATGCTTAAAGCATTTTTTAAACGCGAGTTAATGGTTTCATTAATATAATTAGCTATTGCTCTATTGGTATAATCCTTAAATACAACTAGTCTTGAGGCAATAATTGGTTTATCAAAAAATTTAGAAACTAATAATTTCACAAACTCATCTGAAGGCGCTTGCAATTCTTTTTCAAACTCATTTTTAATTGCTTTTATATACTTTAGACTTTCGGCAGAGTCTAATATACTTTCTAAACTATACCCATTTTTGGTAAATTTTTCAAGGATTTTAATATTTGATTCTTTAAGATTATTAATATCTAATGTAAAAAATGGTTTCTCATCCATGATATTAGGTTTCTCCAAATCAGCAAAAAAATTATACGTATGCCCGTTTGTTAAAACACCAAATCTCGCTTTGGAAACATGATAATATCTGTGAAGTTGAGAATTATGAGCATCTGCATTTTCTTTCCAATGCTTACATTCAATTATTAAAATTGGTTCATTATCCTTCTTAATTACATAGTCTATCTTCTCCCCTTTTTTTGTACCTATATCACAAATAAATTCAGGTATAACTTCCGTTGGATTGAATATGTCATAGCCAAGTATTTGAATGAACGGCATTACAAATGCATTTTTAGTTGCCTCTTCCGTTCCAATTTGATCCTTCAAAGAATCAACTCGTTGATGAAGTTGCTCTAACTTCAATTTTAAATCTTGTTCCATAATCTTAATTGGTATAATTGGTTTTATTTATGTAATATAACAATTATAATTAACTGAAAATAATACATTTACAAAATTGAGGGTTTATTGATCAAATATTTAATTCCATTTTTAAATATTTTATAGGTGATTATATAATTTTGAATTCCGGTACTGTCCACCAATCCTGTTGTAATTTACTACAACAGTTAATTCATCTAGCAAAAAATACTTAATAGCGTAATTCATCTAATTATTTGTTTATTTTTGGAGAAAAAACGATGATGTCTTTTGAATCTTTGGGTCTATCAACTGCTTTATTAGAAGCCTTGAAAGATCAGCAATTTACTTCCCCTACCCCTATTCAACAAGCCGCTATACCTGCTATTTTAAGTAAAAAAGATGTTCTTGCTATTGCAAAGACCGGTTCTGGTAAAACAGCTTCTTATGCGTTGCCCTTGTTAATGAACTTTCAATCATCGAATCAAGCTGTAAAAAATCGTCACGCAAACATCCTTATTCTGGTACCCACACGTGAATTAGCGGAACAGGTTAAAAATGTATTCCATAGTTTTAGTGGTGCACAACAACCTACTGTTAAAATGCTTGCTGTATATGGAGGAGTCTCCATAAATCCACAAATGATGGCCATGCAAGGCGTTAATATACTTATTGCAACCCCGGGTAGATTAATTGAATTAGTTGAATCTAATGCTGTAAATCTGTCGACAATAGAAACTTTGGTGCTAGATGAAGCTGACAAACTAATGAGTGCTTCTTTTCAGGAAGAATTAACTAAAATCCTAGCATTTTTGCCTGTTAGGCGTCAAAATATACTCCTTTCAGCTACCTTAAAAAAAGATTTACAGGTCGTTCAACAAATTATATTGCGTGATCCCGTTGTTATTCAAATTGAGCAAGAAGAAACATCACTAGATTTAATTAATCAGGTAGCTTATCTGGTTTCCGCAGAAAAAAAGGGCCCCTACCTACGTCACCTTATTGAACATCATCAGATGCAGCAGGTTTTGATTTTTGCCTCATCGGTTTACCAGGTAGATGCTATTGTCAATAAACTGCGTAAAAATAAAATTGATGCTAAAGCTATTCACAGCAAAAAAAGCCAAGGAGCTCGTACAGAAGCATTAACTCAGTTTAAATCTGGAAAACTTCGAGTTTTGGTTGCTACAGATCTTATCGCCCGAGGGATTGATATAGCCTACCTTCCCTTTGTCATTAATTACGAATTACCACGATCACCTAAGGACTATATTCATCGTATTGGGAGAACCGGACGTGCAGAGAATGCTGGGCTCGCTATTTCACTCGTAATACCTGACGAATTACATCATTTTGAGGTTATTCAGAAAAAGATGGGAAAAGTTGTGGAGCTGATTGACATTGATCGTTAATTATAAGCGCTTGTATTTCTATAATCGATGATCATCCTTTGTGATCAAGTATAAAAACTGTACCTTCGCGCACATTATGGGTTGGACAAAAGAAAGAAAAAAGCTCGAGAAGCTTTCAGAAAAAATTAGTACACTACAAAACTATGATGGTCAAAACTTGACGATCATTACGGATATATTCGAACAATATTCACATACAGTAAGAATATTAAAAAATAAAGCCACAGCTACATTCAACGATCTTTACTTAAATGAATTACAGCAGGTAAAGCAGTACAAAAAGCTGTTAAAAGATGGTCAAGAAGAAGATAGACAAGTAAATTTCGTCAACTACAAAGAAGCGTTGCTAGATGCTTTAACAAAAACAATTCAGGCAACAAATAGCACGGAATAAATTATCCGTCACATATTTCATGATGTTTCTTACTGTTCATCAGCAGGTTTTAACGTCATTTGTGAAAAGAAAGTGTTTCCTGCTACCACAATCCTATTACGAAATATATGGGGGACTAACCCAAAAGATAGCAATAGGATTGTCCAAATACACGATTCATCCCAACCTGATTCTTTACTAAAAACATTCGTGGTTTTTAGTAAGGCCATAGATGCCTTATTCAGTGCATGCGTTGAATGAGACAGTTAATTTGAAAATAAACGCAAGATATTATCTCAATAAATTGAAGGATAGCTTGCATCCACATCACCAAATATTTTAGTTACCTTCGTAACTTTGTATCATTTAAATATTCAGAAGTGTCTTTAGATAAATTAAAGCTTAGTAAACGTCTTCATGCATCGATGCAGGATTTGGGTTTTTCAACTGCCAAAGAAATTCAGTTAAAAGCACTCCCCCGTATCATTGGAGGGCACAATATTGTTGCTATTGCACCTGAAGGGGCTGGAAAAACCACTACTTATGTTTTAGGTGTATTGATGCGCTTGAAACATACCGAAGATGAGGCACCTAAAGTCTTAATTTTAGCACCCAATGAAGAAAGAATTGCTGAGATTGTTGAGCTTTTTTACACCATTAGCCAGAACAAAGAACTCTATATTATGGGGCTTAAATCAAGCGGCAGTATGGAGGAAGAGATTGAGCAGTTAGTTCTTGGTGTTGATATCGTTGTTGCCACTCCAAATCGAGCTCGAAATGTTTATCTTAAATTAGGTCTGAATTTAAACCGGATTCAAACATTCATCATTGATAATGCCCAAGAAATAGTAAAACAAGGCATGCAGACCAATGTGAGGGAACTAGCTCAAAGTTGTGGGCAAGTTCAGTACTTAGCTTTTAGTACTGTCGAGCATGATAAATTACATTTGATGATTGATGGTTTTATGCCATATGCGGCTGTTGTCGAAGCAGAAGAATTGGGTGAAGAATCAATTGATACCCATGAGCTCATGTTGTATCATGTTACAAATTTCACTACTAAAATCAATTTGTTAAATACATTGATGGCAGATGATGAAGTATTTGATAAAGTTGTCATTTTTGTAAACAAGCGGACCACCGCACAAAACTTAATAAATCGTTTACATGTTAAAAAAGAAGTTTCTTTATTGGATCCATTAAATCAGAATGATGTGGACAATGATGATCTTACTAAATTTAAACAGAACGCTGAGGCTCGTATACTTTTTATTGCCAATGAAGAAAATGAGGAAGTTGATCTAAGTGGTATCCCTTTTATTTTTCATTTCGAAGTGCCAGAAAATAAAGATGTCTTTGTAAAACATGTCTTAAAAAACTCCGATGATGAGGCTATAGCAATCACCTTTGCTACAGACCTTGAATTACCTGAGCTTAATAAAATAGAACAATCTTTAGGAAAGAAAATCCCTGTTACTCCCCTTCCCGATGATCTTATTATATACCGTTCGCACAGTAATGCTAAAGAAAAAAATGAAGTGGATGAAACACAGGGTGGCGCATTTCATAAAAAGAAGGAAAGCAATAGCAAAACTTATAACTATGGTGGTGGTACTAAAGCCAAAATGACCATGAAGAATAAGAAGCGATAAATTAATTTTTATAACGGGCTCCATTCTTTAATCAATTTGGAGCTTTTACCTCAATTAATTCGTTGACTTTTTAAAAACGTTGCTTACCCTTTAAAGAAATTGACGCTATTTTAAAATTCAAAACACTAAACTACAGCCGATCACATTGATTATAGCCGAATTAGACAAGGTTTTAGATTTATAAACTCTCATTTATTAAGCAACTTTAAATCAATTAGAGCCTAGAATTACTAAATCAATATTCTATTCTTTGACAGAGTTGCTCGATGTTTCGTTCCATTTCACGGAAGAATCTAACACGTTCCTTTTCTGCGGAAAGACTTAGGCAGATTGATTTTTTCAACAGTGCCTTAATCCAGTCCGACGTCTCCTCCACATAGCGCCTATCATAAGTAGCAATACTATTGATCGTGTAGAGCTTGATCAATACCGAGCTTTGCCCTTCCTGCCTGCAGAGCATCTGACTCAAACCTAAATCAAGGGGTGATATATATAACTCAAAACCTACTCCTAAGTTTTTTTCTTGGGACTGAGTCCAATTTTTTAGATTATCGAGAAGCGCTCGTAACTGGAAAATTAAAGTTCTAACACTGGTTTTTTCTCGAAAGCTGTCAATACTTTCATAATATTCCAATAGCCCTAAGAACCGCATCAAAGTTAGCTCGGACCAAATTTCACGCGATGGAATCTCAAGGTACCGGGAATGGAGTTTACTGAATAGGTCTCCGATGTGAAGCTTCTTGATTTCATAAACGAAATCTTCATATGGAATCCCTAAATCCACCACAGATTGACTCCAGATATAAAGCTTAAAGTAGGTCAGCTCAGGAAATGCCATGAAATGGAAGATAGGGATGTCGTCTGCGCAGAATACGATTTCTTTCTCCTCGGACTTACTTACATTTTCCAAATGAGCCAATAAAGAATGGATATAATGAACATAATTATCCATCTTAGTCATATTCAAACTAGTATAACGAAACATTATTGTTTGAGGTCCACTAAGCAGGAATTCATCCAAGTTAATGTTAAATTCACGGCATAGAAGTTCAATTTCCTTGGACATTAACGGAACCTCCTCTCGTTCCCTTCGATAAACAGATTCCCTGCTGATTTTTAAAGTTTCTGCAATCTTTTTAGACCAGTCACTATGGTCTGCAAATAGATTTCTTACTTTCTGGAAAATGAATTTTTGAAGGTTCATAGGCAAATAATTTGGTTAGTCAAATTATTAGAACACACAATTTATATAAAAATAAAAACAAAAGCAATAAAATTACACAATTAGTTAATGAATATTATATACAGTTAAATACTTACGTACTCCGTAAGTCGTGTCCTTCAACTTGCAATCTTTGCAGATTTAACCCTATTTCTTTCCCTTACTTTAGTATGAACTAATAACGACCATTATGACACAAAGTATTCAAGAAATGGATTCGATTCTAGGAGATTCCAACGAGCGTTACTTTTCATCGGGGTTCAGTAAATTTAACTATCAAATCGATAATTTTAGTTTCGCAACGGAAAATGAATTAACTGGATCGTTCCGAGTACAATACAACGGTCCAAGTCGACCAAGAGGTGAACAAGCGCATCTGGGAAGCATGGAGTATACAGCCATGTCCCTGTTCCTAGCTGAAGGTATACTTTTAGATAAATTCCGACTGACACAAAATGAACTTGCCATGTCAATCCTGCATTACTTATCCTTTCAAATCCATGCACCTTTGGAATTTGGAGCCGATACTAACGTTCCCTTTTCTTGCAGGGTCATAAATACCGAGAACTCGCTCAAAGCTATCAATATTGGATTAACTACTATGGAAATCAGGATTGCTCATTGTGACATACGTTTAATTATCGATCATCCTGGTCCGACCCACATATCAAAAAAAAACTTCTCCGTTTGGCCACTAAGAATTCATTCCCTACATAAGGAAGTCTATAAGGAGCGCGAATTATCTATCAGCGGATTGAGTATAGATCCAATTTTGCAAAGAATAAATGCTAAAGTAGAGCAGCCAAAAAACTATAAGGTAAACCCATGGGGAATTTCAAGTTCAAAAAATCTACTGACTTGCTTGGACTTCCTTTCGGTAACTGGACAGCTTATGCAGGTACTCCTCTATGACATACTTAAGACACGAAGAAATCTCTGTCCCAATATTTGGTTAAGATCAATGGAAATCAAGTTCTCTAGACCATACCAGTCCTTGTCCTACGCAGCAGTGGTCAATTTCAGCAGTAGACGGTCCGTAAGACGCAAAGGAGTATCCTGGCAACTAATCGATCTGTCAAGTGAATTAGGAAACATGAAGGGAAGCTTTAAGATCTGCCATCAAATGCCCGATATATGAAAAGAATAGTTATCAGTGGAACATATTGCACCGGTAAGACGACACTGAGTCTCGCATTGTCTGTAGCGACCGGGATACCATCTACACATGCCCCAACCATGCGCGAGATTCTTCCTGAACTCTTTCCTGGAAAAAGTCTTAAACAATGTACTTATCCCGAATTATTACGGCTGGGCATGGAACGCTTCCAAGAAAGATTAGAAGCTGAAAGTAAATTAAAAAACGGTTTTATTTCTGACGGCTGTCCCATTCAGGAATGGTTATATGGCAGTACCCGTCTAATTACCGGGGCTTACCCAGAGGAGAACAAATTGACCATGTTATGGAAGAAAATAAAGAACTACAGGCAGTATAGAGATTTTGAACTCCTTCTCTCTGGATTCGAAGTTATGGCAAAGACCTATACAAAAAACAATTACGACATCTTCATTCATCTTCCTGTCGAATTTCCTTTTGTTGAAGATGGACATCGTCCGACTTCTGAAAGATTCCGGGAAGAATCAGAAAGAATGCTCATAAATACATATCGAAGCCTTCATATTAAGCCGATATATGTTGGCGGGACACTCGAAAACAGACTGAATATAATTTTAAACCACTTAAATATACCATCTAAAATACCTCTAGCAAAAGTAATGAAAGTTTCGTTAAAAGTAAAAGAAGATCAATTCGATCGTATTACCCTTGAGTAGAGACTATTATCGCTTTCAAGCAGGAAATAGATATTAAAACGAAAGTATTATGAAATTTATACTTAACCTTCCTGAAGTAACTTCCAGAGAACTTCTATTAAAAGGTTTCATAGATACCGTTCTACTTCCCCTTCCCTTGTCAGATTACATCTACCTTAAAGGCGATCGGTGTCAGATAAAAAAGGCAAGTTTTGATAGGGATTGCCTACTCCTAGAACACTATATTATTACCTGTAAAGAAGAATATTACTTAACCATACAATCGACCTCGAACGTGTATGTCCTACTAATGCTTTTCAAAGGTTCGATAGCATATTCTGAAAAGAACGGTGCGAATAACATCGTCCTGCACGATGGTGAAACTATACTTTTATTTGCGTGTGAAGATATTTATAACATCACCTTTCATAACACGGAAATTGAGCTTTATACTATTAGTATCCTGGAAACTTTTTCTCCCATCCTCTTTCAAAATAACAACTTGATATTTGATTTTTTTGCACACCTCAACAATAAAAAAATATATGGAATGCAGGCTCAAAAAATGGACAATTATTTCATCATGTCCTTAAAAAGATTACTGAAAGTGCCGAAAAACAATAAAACAATCTATGAACACTACCTCTTAAATCGCTTTTCTAAGTTATTATCTGCTTACAAGGGTCTAAATGGAAAATATAATATTCAGAGTACAGCCTCAACGATCAATCAAATTAACAGCGACTTATTGCGAAATATTTTACAAGCGGAAAACCAATTTCTACTGAGGCTAGCGAGAAAAAACGGTATGTCCCTTTCAAAAATGGAGCTTCTTTTCAAAGAGGAGTATGGAACAACGCTTAAAAAGTTTATCCAAAGAAAGAAACTTGAGATGATATGTGACCTATTGATAAAAACCGAAAGATCCCTATTGGAACTATCACTAATGTTTAATTTCAGTTCCATCAGTGCCTTGAACAGGTCGTTTAAAAAACATTCCGGAACAACCATGGGGAAATTCCGTTCCCAGTATAAAAACCTCCAAATTTCGGGAAAGTAAAAAAAAATTACACATTAAAGATGGTTAACACAAAGTTTTTATCCTGTTTACTTTTGAAATATATTGATTAACCGAATAACGAATGATGTTGAGCATACCGAAACATACCAGAAAGTTTGCACTATTCCCGATAAAGGGTTTGCTGAATATTTTTCAACAGCAAACCCAATTAAATTAATCTGTATAAACAACTAATAAAAAAACAAAAATGAAATCAATCACTAAAAAAAGGAGAGCATCGGTACTTGGATTAGCACTGTCGCTCGTGGTATTAAGCGCTATAACACTGACTTCTATAAAAGCAGGTGAGAAAGCAAGTGGAAGTGAAACAAGAATTCCGGCTGAATGGAGTTTCACGGGGACAAATCCGTTGGATTCAAGCCATTATACATTGGGGCAACCCAATCAGTGCAATGACATTCCCGAACAGATCTGTACAATAGAAGCTGACAACAGCGGCGGCTATCCAAATCTTTCCAGTCAAAGAAAGGCTGATATACAAGAAGTTCTTGACGCACTCGATAACGACGAGGTGCCCTCGACAAACAACACCGTAACGGGATTCCGTAGCGAATAGTACTATAGTCCTCCCGAGAGTTCCCATATCCTCGTTTGAGATATGGGAACTTATTGATTTATAACGCTGTTAACAGTCTAACGAGGATTCTGTTCTACTCCCGAAATTTCGATAACCTGGTCCGGTATAGCCGAAACATAACGCAGGTCACCAGCAGGAAGTTCATATTCCTCCCAAGAGTTCCCATTGAAAATTCTGCGTTTCAAATCTTTGCGATATCGGGGATCCCGATTCAATCTCCTTAGATCACTCCATCTTAACCCTCGAAATAACAGTTCCTTCCTTCGTTCAGAAAGTACCGTATCCAATAGCTGGTCTTTATTGAGCTGCTCTATCGGTTTGAATTCTTTAAGATCATATCGATGTTTGAGCAGTAGATTTAAAATTTCCGTGCTACGAGCCACATTTCCCTGCCGGGCCTCGCATTCGGCAATAATAAGGTATAGCTCATCGGTAGCCAGACCACAGAATAATGTGGGCTCAAGTCCTGTATAAAAGCCCTTAAAAGCCAAGTAACCATTAGATTTCGCTTCAAAGAACGCTTCCATTCTTAAATCATTCTGCTTATATTGACTAAGAAGTAACGTGTCCATATTGGAACGGCTCTTGGTAATATAGGTCGCTGAGGATACATTTTTGGCATAATAAATAATCTCGATATTCTTTGAAACTTCAAAGGGATTAACAGCAGACCGGTCGATCGCATTATAATCCAGCAGCTTATTATTTAAAGAATAGGCCTGCCTTGCCGATTCCAGTGCTTCAGGGTATTTTTCCATTGATAAATAAACCCTGGCTAGCAGGGCATATGCTGCCACCTTATTGGGCCTGGTTATACTTTCTGAGTGAACAGGCAATATAGCCAAACTTGTTTCCAAATCACTCAGTATCGCTTTATATGTATCTTCAACGGTATTTCTCTGAAAAACTTCGTTGATATCCGAGGATGTACGGATCGGAATACCTTTAGACTGGTTATCTCCGTTGGGATCATAAGGTGCACAATAAAGTTGTGAAACAGTAAAATGGCGCATGGCCCTTAAGAAAAGAGCTTCGCCTTTCATGACATTAAGATTATTCATGGTTCCATGGTCCTTGATTTGCTTCTCGATTGATTCCAGCACGACATTTGCAACCATGACCGCTTTATAGCCGGAAAACCAGCTTGCGTTCTGAAATGTTGAGACTTCCCCGTCCCACACATAAAACCTTTGATCAAGGTCCGACCGGGACTTCCATACCGTGAAGTCAATAAAATATTCATCACTAAAAAGATCATTAAGCCCCGGATAACCACTGTTAACCAGACTTTCGTTATCCAACAGGGCCCTTATGTCCTTCTCATTTTCCGGAATGGAAAGTGATCCGTCAGATTTCTGATCCAGAAATTTTTCACATCCTGTAAACAGGATAATTGCCATGAGCATTAGTATATAAAAGATCTTCATCACGTTATAAATTAATATTTCCAATTAAAACCAAAACTAAAACTTCGTGGTTGCTGCCATGGATAAGCTTCTGGATCGAGGTTTTCGGAATTTTTTGTCCATAGCATACCCAGGTCATTGGCCACTCCAAAAACCGTGATTTTGGAACTGCGTTTTGCCAATTTCAGATCAAAGGCATAACTGATTCTTAAATCCCTAACCCTGATATAATCTGCTGCGTAGATATTGGCCTCCGACTGGGCATAAAAGGCATCCCTACTGGAGTTTACCGGGTAGATTATGCTCGGAACCGTTGTCATCTGCTCGTCCCCCTTCTCCTTCCATCTTTTAGCGTAATCACCATGGGTTCTCCAGGAATTGTAAAGTTCACCATACATGATGGTTTGCTTTTGCGCAAAACCGCCGAACTTATAGACTAGCTGCAAGGAAACTTCCAAGTCCTTCCATTTGAGGGATGTCTGAAAATTACCAAAATAAGGAGCCATAGAAGTTCCAAAATATTTTAAATTATCTACCGAGTCCCGCAAGAGTGCGCTGTAGTCTTTGGATAGCGAGCCATCCATCAATCCCTGCGGGTCTCCATTCTCAGGATCCAATCCCGCAAAGTAATATGCAAAAACCGGGTAGGGACTTTTATTCTCCAAAGGCCTCATCGAGGATCCTACATTTTGGGTATAAAAAGATCCGTTGACCGATGCACCGTAATATTTAACAATCGTATTTCTACTCTTGGAAAGATTGATCGACGAGGACCAATGGAATGCGCCGATCGGAATCCTAAAGTTCAGAGACGCATCGAAACCCTCTCCCTTCATCACGCCTACGTTTTTTGTAACATCTGTGAAACCCATCGTAGGATCCAGTAAATCATCTGCAAGCAGATCGGTAGATTTTTTCCAATAGTAGTCAATGCTTCCCGAAAGCATACCCCGGAAAAGGGAAAAGTCGGCAGCAAGATTGTACATGGCCACATCCTCCCACCGAAGGTCCGCGTTGGGCAGACTGCGTACCTGAGCCTGCGGAAAACTGTTCATCCAGCTCGATGAATAATTCAGGTAGGCGATAATGGGTAAAGTCGAGGTAATACCTCCCGGATTCCCGCTATGACCAAACGTTCCTCTAAATTTTAAAAGATCGATTACGTTGCTGGATTGCATCCAGCTTTCATTACTTAGTTCCCAGCTCGCGCCCACAGACCATAAAGGATTCCAGCGACGATTCGTATTAACGCCAAAAATATTGGAGGCATCCTTTCGGAAAGATCCGCTAACGCCATATTTTGTCAGGAATCTATAGCTTGCGTTTCCATAAAAAGAGACAAACCGCTTATCGTTTCGTGTGATGTTCTCTCCGGTTGCAATCCGCTGGCTACCCATTAACCCGTCGTATGTAGGAAAAAGGCTTTGATAATCTACCGGAACAGTGGTGAGGGTGCGCCCATCGTAGCCGTAATATCGAAAGGTGTTCGTTTTTACAGTCGTGCTATTTATATCCGTACCCAAAATCATATTGAACCCGTGATCTTGTCCAAATTGATGGTCGATATTGACCATCGCTCTTCCCCGGTGTGCAGTAAGATCATTTGATCCGATATCATAAATGGCGCCACGCGGGATAGGATATGTGTAGTTCCCTTCATCAACTTGAGTGAACAGATTGACCAGATCCCGAACGTAAAAAGATTCCACATCATAGATGCCCGTCTTACCAGCAGACTGCCTGCCAAGGCTATACATAACATTGAGTTTTAACCAGTCTAAAACAGAATAACGCAGGTTAACATTCGCATTTGTCAGCGCTATCCCATTGCTTGATCTGCTCAAACCTATTTCATCCAGCGGCCGATATTCCCAATCCATTAAGCCTTCATCATTGAGCTGGGCCAGATAATAAGAATTGTAGGTGCGGGGGATGCTCGCTGCGTTTCCATCTTTGCTGATCAGTTCTGCATAGGGATATAAGTTAGCCTTTCCCCCTCCGATTGAAATAGGAAAGTCATTTCCACCTAACGGAAGTGTGCTCCTGTTGCTGCCGTGATCTATCGATAGATCAATTTTGACTTTCGGAATAGGTTCATAAGATATGTGTTGCGAAAACGTTGTTCTTTCTGAATTCGAATAGTTTATATTGGCTCTGCTCCGATCATAACCCACACTACCTCTAAATCCTAATTTATTCATTTGTTTACCAAAAGATACATACTGTTGGAACACGGAGGGAGTCTGATAATAATGTTGCAGCATACTTTCACTGTAATCAATCTTAGATAAATTTTCCAGGGTATGCTCAAGGTCTGCCTTAGAAAGATAACCTTCCTGATGCTGCTTTAACAGATAGACAACCGGAGAAATAATAGTCGTCCGGTTAATGGCTGGATCAAGTAATGAGTTATAAAATCCCTTGTCAAAAAGCATACGTTCCACCTCAATGAATTCAGCGCTGTTCATGGATGAATATTCCAGAATCCTTGGTTTCTCCGTGATCTTCAGATTGCTTCGAAAGTCTATAGTCATCTCCTGTCCAGAAGCCTTTTTCCGGGTGATCACCAAAACGCCGTTACCGGCACGTGCTCCCCAGATACTCGTTGCAGCAGCATCGCGAAGCAGCGTAACGGACTCCACATCGGCAGGGTTGATCGAATTTAGGTCACCGTCGAAAGGAAAGTTATCCACTACAATCAGTGGGGAGGTCATTGTCGTTGTAAAAGTGCTCAGACCCCGGACCATGAGCTCTTTGCTCCCTGCTCTGGTTTCAAACTGGAGACCTGGCATCGAACCTTCAAGGCGTTCCATGAGTGAGCTTCCAACCCGTTTTTCAATCTGATCTGATACAAAAACGACGTAGCTGCCCGTAGATCTTTCCTTGGAAATCTGCTGATAGCCCGTGTGGACGATATTGACTGCCTCAAGACTATCACTGGATGGGCGCAGAACGATCAAAATCTCTCCCTGCTCAGCGTCAAAATTCAGTAGCTGGTGTTCGTATCCGAGATGCCTAACAGCGATTTCCCCCCGATTTGAAGAGACAGTGAGAGAAAAAATTCCTTTGCTATCGCTCAACGTTCGACGATCCGAGTTCATCACCTCAATAGTCACTCCTGTGATGGCTTGCTCTTGTTCATTAATTATTTTTCCCTGCAGCCTGTATTGCCCAAAAACATCCATGGAAGTAAAAAACAACAAACCTAAAATAACAACTGTCTTCATAATTAGTCGATAAAGGATTTGTCGAAATGTTGATCCAATAGGTTTCGGTAAGTGATCAGCTGAACAACGCCATATTTATTGATCCATATATAATACGGAAAGCCGCGATTAGGAAATAGCTGCTGTAAATAGTCATCTTCGATGACCGAAACCATATCCTTAAATCCCAAACCCGAAAATTTGCCAAGCTGACCATTCAAGGCCTTTTCAATCGTTTTAAAGTTGTCCTTAGAGCGTTTCGGATTTACTTTAACAACCGCTAGGTCTTGTGAATGGCTCTGGACGTAGCTCTCTATTTCAGGTTGATTCTTCAAACATGCAGAGCACCATGTTGCCCAAAAGGCTAGAACAAGCATTTTTCCTTTATGCTCTGTAAAATCTCGTCTGAGCGTATCGCCCTGAAAAAGAAAAAGATGTTTATAGTTCCAAAAGCTGCCGGGAACTCTATCCCCTACCCTTAATTCTTTAATTTGAGCGCCAGAGCTAGCGGCAGCCTCCGGTTTTAGAGACTGCGCCAGCAAAGGACTACTAAACAGCATGTGAAACAATAATATCAACCAGCTTAAGAAACTTAAGGGGACATTAGAAAACAAAAATTCAAGATTATTAACTTGTTTAGATCGGGTGTTATTTTGCAATCTATATACATTTAGCTTTGTCATAATTAGATAGGTTAAATCGGTAATAATAATTGGTAGTTCTATTTAGAGACTGAGACGATAGTAGAGTTAGAAATGTATAGGATTCACATCACGTTATCGAAAATACATCCTGCTTTCATTTTCATGTGATCTTATTTTACCAATATGACCTCAGTAAAAACCAAAAAGAACCGACCTTCACTCCTGTTTTAGGAGTAAATAATGACTGCAATCATTTTGGGAAATTGGAAAAGAATAGTTAGATTTATTGTGTCAGAATAAAATAAAACTACCGAACCAATTATTTCCGCACAATCATGGGTTGTCAGGTTATTAAAGGTCGGTCAGGATAAGAAGATGAGAAGATTATAATCCAAGGATACATTTATATCATAGGGATTCTTAATCTCAAGCGTGTTTTGGTTTGATGTCTTTTCATAATGACATCAATGGCCAAGACCGTCCTCTTTTTCCATAGTATTTATTTTACTCTGGACTGCAAAAAATGTTCTTTATGTGTTGTTTACGGGAAAACTGGTAACCATGATTTTGGATCAGGTTGGTTTGGATTTTCTTGGTGGTTTTAAATCGTATCATAATTTTTATTTGGTTTATGAAACGATGTACTCGATAAAGCTCGGAAGGACGTCGAAATAGGTTCATAAGAACCAATAGAGCGAACTTCAACGCTTTGAGTGTGGTACCGTCAAGAACCTCTTAAGTCGAAGACTTAAGATCCACAAAGACTTACATGAAGTTCGCTCTATTGAACTATATCAACAAAGATATAAAAATCCAATAGAAAGCGAACTCACGATCAACTCATGTGGAATTTTGACGGTTTTCACTCACGAGTGACATCGTTATTGAGGGGCCACCTCAATCAGTGTCGCATTATTAATTAAACAAATATAAAACATAAATCCCATATATGGAAATGTTTTATCCAAAAATGTAAAATAAATATATAAATAATGACTCTTTTCGGTAAATATCTAAAGAAAGTAAAGGCGCATCAATCAAAAATTGCGGAGATTATAGGGATGCAATCAAAGAGAATATCACTCTTATCAACTGATAACAATACTAAGCCTTACGCTGAAGAATTTTACAAAATAGTCTATCTCGCCAATCTACAAGCAGGGTTAGGAGAAGAAAGTTTTAAATATGCTGTAGATGAAATTTTCCCTAATAGACTCCAGGTAGATTTGCTTGATGAATTTAAGGATCTGTCTCCAGAAGGGTATTTTTTCAAGAAATATACACAGAAGCAAACAGATATTGAGCATAGCCTTGGGATAGCCAATGGTAAAATTAGCAAGTACTTCGGAGACAAAAGCAAACGTGCGCTTGCGATTGAAATAATTGCTTTCGCTGATGGCATGGGGTTCGATGAGCTGGAAACTTTTAAAGATATTTATGGACCAATCAATGAAACTCAAAGTATTGCCTTACCAAATCCTGCAATTCTAAATGAAAGGCTAGATAAAATCTATCAGTATTTAGAGGCATACAACCAACTTGATGTAACGAATATGGTCGTAAACATGTCCAGTACTATCGTTTTTCTGAATATGGAAAATAACAAATCGACATTGCGGGTGGATGGAATCGATGAATTTAAGTTACAGGCTATTGAAGCTATTTCCAAATACACCAAACGACAACAGACAATCATATCTCTGACGCATAAGCGGAACTCGACAGAAATCCTAGTCGATTACAACGCAATAGTAGCAACGGATTCACCTCATGGCCTAAAAAAAGGAGATACAATTAATTTTCAAGGCAAATCTATTTTCGAGTTCTCGCCGGGCGGGAAGATCACAAAGTTGACGGATGTTAGCTGAATAATGCTAAGAAATGACAGGTATTTATTCACGGTTTGAAAAGGGGTAAGGCTACACCATCACCCTCTATACTTTGGGCCTTGGGAACTTCGGGCAGGTGACCATTTTTCAGAATATACTTCTTCACCTCCGACAGCGTCCTTAAAGGATAATTAGGCTCAAAAAACTACTCCGGCCAAACTAAAGCAAGCACTTTGATATCTTTTGTCCTAATACCCCCGTTGACCTCAAATTTATCAGCTGGACTATTAGTCCCCACTTTTTCATCTAAACAATACATCTCGCTGGCCATTCTCTGCTATTGGTAATAGGCTCCGAGAAACCGTTCGTTTGTAAGCCGTCTTGATTTATTATTGTTTGTTCCCAAATCCTTGCACCAGTCCTTGATAAATTAGTTGCTCCAGGAACAACTTCATATCTTAAAAGTGATTTTGCTGTACCCGAACTTAAGTCTTCGCCAAATCTAACGGCTGCTTCTCCTATAGTAATTCCAACGTATCTAACTACTCCAGCTTTATCAATCCCCTGATAAACAAGGTTTATTCCTTCACCTACCTCCTTAGCGGCTCCCTTTCAACATTTATCTAAATCTTATCCCAGCGCCTTAAAGCAAGCCTCAATTCCTTTGCAGACTTTAATAATTTTCTTTCCAATTCGTCATTTGGATCGAACTTATCAAACTCTACATTATTTTCCTCGATTTCCTCTGTATTAATTCCAACAAGAACTTTTTTATTCAATTCACGCAAATGGAAAGTATTCGTCTTGTCATTATAATCAGGAAGCTGTCCATTTTTTAATTTAAAAACGATCAATTGCAAATAATCTTCTATATTTTCATAAGAAATAGAAATGACTCTTTTAGAATCTCTATATTCCACATCATAAAAAGCATTTCCATTTTTTATCTCTTTTATCTGGTTAAAACCAAACTCATTAATAAGAAAAGAGAAGAATAACTTTACAAGTTCTATATATGTTGTTCCGTCTATCATAATTAAATTTATTAAAATGCTCGTGGATGAAGTTTTAAATAGTTCTTCATCATATTTTGCTCCATTTGGTAAAAAATACTTGGTGCTCCTCGAGTAGGATCTAATCCAATATTTAAAATTGGTCGTCCGCTTCTCATTTGCTGTAATATCCATTGGCGATTATAAGTCATCATCTGACTTGTTATCTGATTGGCATTGCCTGTGAATTTTGGCATATTGTTAAGGATAACAGAACGTGGATGTTTCGCTGCTTCCATACTAACTCGCTTCATGCCTTCCCCAACAATTGTAGGTACCTCCTTAGCTGCAATTTTTTGAGCTGTTTGTGTAAACACAATCGTTCCAAGCTTAACCTTACCTGCCATCCCCAAACTACTTAGGTCAAGTACACCATACCCGAAATCAATCGCTGCCCCCAAATAATCCCCCCTTACCAGTTTATCACCGCTACTCCACGCATCCCTAATTACTGGAGTATTATAAAGGATTTGTTGCCATAAACTGGGTTCTTTCTTTTTCGGAGGATCTTGGTCACCTCCTCCATTATTATTCCCCTGTTGAGAGTTTTTTAATGAACTAAATGCAGCTTGAGCGTCGTCACCAGTATATCTTACTCCTCCATCGATTTGCTCAACAGCCATACCGTCAGGATCGATAAATCTTATCGGATTGTTGACTGTATAATTATATGGTGAAAAACGTCTGTATTGTTCCGCCAGCGGATCCGGTACATTCCACCGTCCTATCTCCGCATCATAGAACCTTGCGCCATAATCCAGTTGGTTGCCGAGTTCCTCTTGAACTTCTTTGCCATTGTAAAGATACTTATTTATACTGCCTGTTACAATACCCTTGGTTTTACCAAATGGATAATAATCTTGCTTTTGAACAACCGCTCTTGTCGTAGCACTGCCCCCACGCTTAATCACCAAACGCGTATTTCCCAGATGGTCTGTTACATTATAATGATAACTATAGGTCCCGTTGTTATTGTGTAAGAATCCATCTTCGGTAGAAATGCGCTGGATCTTGGCTGCAGCAATTGTAGCTCCTTCATACTCGATGTTGCCGACGTATTCGTGAACCGTGGTCACCGGAGTAACTGTTATACCAACAGTGGCGGTCTTGCGCAGCTTCCTGCCCAAGGCATCATACAGATAACTAACGTTCACATCTGAATTGCTCACTGTTTTGGGGAGATTCTGCTCATTGTAAGCAAAGGTCATTCCTGTGCGATCCACCTTGGCATTCCCATTCACATCGTACGTGTAGCTACCGCTAATTCCTCCTCCCGCAACACTCGCTATCCGATTACCGGAATTGAGGTAGGTGTAGGATATCGCTGTACCATTGTCGCGTTTCAAACTCGTGATGTTCCCTCTATCGTCGTAAGCTATTGTCTCACTCATCACCCGAGCGCCAGCGCTACTCCCAATGAGTAAACGGTTGAGCTTATCATAGCTGTAGTCAAAGGTGCTCAGGGCATCCGAGCCGTGACGCCATTGTTGCTGGCTGATATTTCCATTATATTGCGGTACCCCACCGTCTTGATACTTCAACGTTTGGGCAAAGTCTCGCGAGGCAATCCGGGTCGTCCACCCCCGTTCGTTATACGTGTAGTCGATCGTATCAAGATAACTCGTTCCGCCGTTCTCACTGTGCTGCTTCTTTTGCCTCAGCTGCCCTATCTGGTTGTATTCATTCTTACTCTGAATAATTTCCGCTAGGGCATTAACCTTCTTCTTGGTTTGAACTAGACGGCCGACATGGTCATAATCATTTTTGGTGACAATCGTCGTGGTAGCTCCCTTTGCTATATGAACCTGCGTGCTAGTGGCTAGCTCTCCGGAAAATAAATACGTATTAGTTATCCTGTCGGTACCGCTTAAGTGGTTCTGTGAGACTGTTTGAACCAACCTTGCACGAGTGTCATAGTAATTGATTGTCAATAAGGGAAGGGTGCCGTCATCCTTGTACACCTTGGTACCCGTCAACAAGGTTTTGTTCTTATCCGTATAGGTCAGTCCAGTAATACCCAGCCCAGCGATATCAGCCCCTTCAAACTTATGATCATCGTAATAGTTTACTACCCTAGGGTTTCGGACTTGTATTGGGAAAGAAACATTCGTGTATTTGGTATACCCTGCTGGGGTGGCCGCCGCCGTTCTCTCCTCCCAATGTTTGCTGGTACTGGTGGCGTGACTGTTGGCTGCATCTTGAGCTGCCTTTTGGGTAGCGTAGGTAGCTGTCAGCGTACCGCTCTCTGTCACACGGCCAAAGGCATCGTATTTGATGTAGCTCCATTCTTTACTGCTCTTAGTACGTTGCACTGAATCCTGTGTCATAATAGGCTGGTCGTTCTGGTTATAGACGATCCATTCCCACCCTTTACCTGGCACCTTCTTTTTGATCAGTCTTCGCCGAGCATCATATTTATAACCATAAATCAGTTCATTGAAAGCTGTATTATTATCCGTAATACTGCTGCCTGTATACCCTGGTGGAATCACGTAACACAGATCTCCAAAATCATTGTACACATAATAGGTGTTCAGCGGCGTAGTCTCGCTCTTCCACACTCTTTTTAAGACCACTCGGTCCTGAAAGTCCTTGTATTCTTCAGTTGTTCCCGCTTTTCCAGATACCCAGTTCTCATCTTTAATAATCGTTTTGTAAAGCTTGCCCTTACCATAAAAACTGGGAGTGGAAACCGTGCCGGTGCTGGTAGTATTGACAATCCATAGCACGATCCGATCGGTAGCAGTACTGTCATTCGTGCCATAATCACTCACAACCGTACGGCCTGCAGCGGTCGTTCTACTTGTCGCGGGTTGCCATACGGCTCCTGCGGCGCCCTGCTGCTCAACACGGTTCAGTGGCGAGTTCTCAAAAACTGTGACAGCAAAGGGTTGGCCTGTTTTAGTTACCGAGGCATCCCAACCTCCTCCTATCTTATAAAAGTTACCCTGATTCGTTTTTGCAGTGGTCTTATAGCTCCCGTTGTTGCTGGTCTGCTCCGCATAGGGAAGATACTGATGGCTCTGACGGCCAAAGCCATCATATTCCACATGTTGTACTATATCCTTGTAAGTCGGACTGGCCATCACCTCGACGCTTTGAATAGGTCTTCCCAAGCCATCGAAATATTGAACGCTTTGATTCTCATCCTTTATATCCCGAACTATCGATAACTGATCCACCTTAACAGGAGCTCGAAAGCTGCGCGTTGCAATGTAATTCTGATTCCCGCTAAAAGAACTCACTAGGTTCGGGGAGGTTTGGATTGACAACCTAACATTCTTTCCCGACGGAATGTAAAATCCATTCTGCAGGGTGATACTACCCAAAGCTCGAAAACTTGTAGAAACACCATCATAGCTATTCAAAACCAGATTTTGCTGCTGAGAAAAAACTGAAAGATTCAGCAAAAAAAACAACGAGAATAATATATATCTTTTCATAATTTCCAAGGCTATTAATTGGTGCGGTAATGGTATTGGTAATTTTTCAGGATATTGCTCTCAAAGTCCAGCACATCCTTCAACCGCTGGAAACCATCATATTTGTAATACTCCGTAATGCCACGTGGGTCAGTCATGCTCGTCATACCAACCAAAGGTTCATATGTATAGCTGACGACAGTTGCCTTTCTTAGTTTAGTCCTTAACGTATCGGTATGAGTAGCTATCGTTGCGGCACTAACATTTGCCGCGTTTAGGCTGTTGAGGATTGTTGTGGCACTTGTACCCAGCGCTGTGAGGACTTCCGCATAAGTCGCATTCTCTATTTTAGCTATGGGATATTGACCACTATACCCCCATAGATAAGTAACTGGTTTGCTAAAACCAATTGTAAACTGCAATAAATTTCCATTTACATCATATTGATCAAACGAGATTTGTTTCCGGTAACGATTATGTGGGAGAAATGTTGAATTTACGCCTTGAAGAGGAGGAAGTTGTCCAAGTAGACGGTTACTAAATTTAAAAGAACTTTTTGAAATTGCCTGACTTGATTCCAGATCTAAACTCTCATCTACAAGTGCCCCTTTACCAGTTTTATATTTTATAATCCTACCAAAAGTAATTTTCTGATTACTACCTAATCCCTTATATTTTACTTGTTCAATAGGATAAGCAATTAAATGGTAGGCCTTCATATCAGCAAGGAAACCAGAAGTATTAGGATAATCTAATGGATACGATGTATTTAATACTTCTACACCGCCATCACTAGAAAGGGTTTTAATTTGTGACAACTGCATATGATTTGTATCATTATAAACATAAACTTCTTTAGTAGTAACTGGACTGTTGCCAGATTTATCATAATCTATCGTGGTAACCGTATCAGGATAAGTCCATTTTCTACTTAATGTATATCTTGCTACATCAAAAACAGTAAAATCCTCTTCGATTGGTGGGTTTTGAATGAATTCAGGCTGCCATTTTTTCTGAACAACATAAAAATGTAAATCTTTAGATAACCTATCATCCGAATGGTAGGTCGTCGTTATTTCTTTAATGGGTTTGGTTAAATAAGCACCCGAACTACCTCCTGTTGTTATAAATTTTTGAACATAAAAAGGCGTACCAATTTCAAATCCAATATTACCAACTTGTACACTTGGGATCATGAAACCTCGGATCGCAGCAGCGAATGACCCTGCATTTCCCATAAACCTATGAAGCGATCCCCCTTTAGCCCAATCCTCGCCCTCAAGCTCTATGACATCTTTATAAGTAATATGTCCTCCAGAAAAATATTCTAACGGGTATATGCTTGTCGTTGTACCTTGTAAGTAAAGACAATGACTCATAACCCCTAGTAAAATATCATATGAACAAGGGTACGCAGTAAGTAAAGCAGCGTAATAATCATCAGGGGAAGGAATATGCTTTAAAACTCCACTAGAATTAACTTGATTACTCAAAGAAGTATAAACGTATTTTCGAACCATCGGTTGTCCATTCAATGGACTTGAAATTTTCTTTTGTAGGCGTACGCCTCCAGCTTGAAAATTCCCAAGGGTTATCTCCTCACCATCCCAAAAAGAAAATCCGGCATAACCTCTGGCTGCCTGGCCCAAAGAAATTAATTCCAATCGAAAATTACCCGCATCTAAGTATATTACTATATTATTTGATTGTCCTATTTTTACGCGAACACTTTCTAGCAGCACATTACTGGAATTGTATAAATTTATAGTCGAACCTTGATGAATCTCATCATTTATTCCTGATCCACTATAAACACAAGATACACTGAAGTTGAAAGTTTGAGACTTTTTGTTTGTAAAATTTACTTCAGTGCTAACTTCACCTTTACTTCCAGTACCTTCAATTGTGATACTTTTTGTTGCAATAACTGCTTCTTTTTTCTCACCATAATAGGTATTGGGCTCATAGATTAAACTATCACTTCCTTTAGAAGGATATGCTATCTTTTGAAGGAGTCCAAAATGCGCAAAACTTCCATTAGGGTTTCGGTCAGCTAGGTTGGAAGGAAAAAGAGTTTTAAATTCAGGATTTGTACTACTAGGCACTAAATTTGAATTGTTTTTACCATTAAAATAGCCCCAATAATCTTGTGCAAATGATAAACGGGCAGCCAAGGAATTAACGTTATAATAATCCATAACATGCAATTCATCTTGCATGCCAGTAGACGATCTTTTTATTGATTTTAAAAATGGACGGACTCTTAGATCCTCCTTAACATATGTAGGTTTCTTATATGAATCATTAAAACTGTTGACAAATGTCAAAGTATAGGTTTGTAATGCAGATGCAAGTATCGTGTCAGTACCTACAACTTTTCTTTCGTAAAATTTAACATTTGTCAATAAAGAATCTCCTTCTATATCACTTCTATCTCCATACAAAAATTCAACTCTATGATTTTTCGAAGTAATTGTTTTTAATATCTTACCTTGATTTAAAAGCCAATTAGTACATAATTGTTCTTCAGTCCTTGTAGGGCAGTAACTCGGAGGGCAGGTTGAACATGGTTGACAATAAATAGATCTAGCCGTTTTAGATGGTGTTCTAACAAATGATTGAGTAACACTAGCCGAATATTCAAAATTACATGAAGTATAATCCAAACGGATGGTGTTATTGTTAACATCGACAACTGAAATTAAATACCACGCTGTTGGAACTGCCTGATCATAATTCCTCCCACACGAGGGGCCTGCTGGTGAAGTGCGACTTTTCTCAGTTGCTTTACTACCTCCAAAGTAATAGCGTGTTCCAAGCTCATCTGTGATCCGAAAAGTCCAATCGCCTGGAAAGGAATTATTAAAATTAGTTTCAATTTTTAAAGGTGCCGCATTCAATAGAATAATTTTATTTTCATTACCCTTTTCGAAAATAAATTTCCCATTAACTCCATTGAAATTAAAGCTAAAAATATCCGCTTGTGAGTCCGCAATATTAGAGCTAGATAACAAATCAAAATATTGATATACTTCTTGTGTGTTCATATTCAATTGTGCGGGTGTAGTAATATAATTTGAAGATTCATCTGGATTACCCGATACTGATCTCGTTATCACTCCCCCGGCATCTAAGGTCCATGACATACCTACTCTCGAAGCTATTTGATTTAATAAAATTCCATTGCCAGAATTGTAATTTAAGGATATTGGAAGATTGCTCTTTCCAAATTGCACACTTCCTAATGGAATAGTAGCGCTCACCGAACCAGATGATAAATTGACTGGCAAACCAGCATACCGTGTAAGCTCAAATGCATTGGGGCCAGGTGGTAATACTTCAGTAAGTTTATGGGCATCTATTGGTTGTTGACCTTGACTATAGGTGGTCGTATAAAAAATATTTATCAGAATAATAATCAACAAATACTTTTTGAGAATCTGAATTTCAATGTATGTCATAAAAAAGATTAATCTACTTAATAATTGGTTCAATATGTTTAATGCTAAAAATAAAAAATGTCAAGAGAAATTGAACACCCCTCATCAATTAACTACCCACTGTACAAACACAAAGAATTATTTGAATTTTAAATACTCCTAAGGCCTTTTTTTTAAATTGAGCCTGCTCAAGTCATTAAAAATAGAATATTTAATACTCCTGACCCACAAGCTGTGAAAGCAATTTTACGGTACAATAAAACATGAATGAGCGTTGACAATTAATTCGTTAGTTAATAATATTGGTTCAACAAGTAAAGAATATCGTTTCAAGCCTTAACAATAAAATGATATATTCTTTCCGGTAATAAATCTAGTATATTTTTTTGATATGAATGTAGGTTTTTATTTTTAAAATTAAAAACCATTAACACAAATCTAATTATTCTTCTATCCAGTTCTAAATGACCAATTTACATCCTACTCAACTTGTTGCTAAGTCGACATCTTTATCCCTTATTAATTGAAATGCCAAATGACTGACACCATAATGAAAAGTTCTTCCGAAAAGCCCAAGAATTACAAACACGCCACCCATAAGGCTAACTTATGTTCACTAACACCAATCATATTAATTAATTAATTACCTAAATATTTCTGGCCATAATAGAATATTTCCAAAGGAATAAACTGTAGGAAGTCATTATCCGCAGGGGATAATCTGCAAAGGGTTGTATTTGTCTCACATTCGTTAACATAAATTGGTAGTTAATTGATCTGTATTTCAAACCTGTCATTAATCTGCCATGATGATATTACGAATTTTATCTACATCAAGTTGTCCTCCGTTTTTTAAATAGACAATTTTCCCGGAGTGATTGATTAGAACGGTAACAGGTATACTGGTTACACCTAGTCTTGTCGAGATGGTACTTCCTCTATCGTGACTATTTTGCCAATCTATGCCATGTTCCTTTATACTTTCAATAAGAGCAGCTGAATCACGATCAATCGATATACCTATTATTTTTAGGTCTTGATCCGCGAATTCTTCATTTAATTTTTTAATATCTGGTATTTGTTTTATACAGGGGGGACACCAGCTAGCCCAAAAATCCAATAGAATGAAATTCGAAGAGCTACGTTTGTAAACTATTGGTTTTCCTTGTAAGTCCTTAAGAATTACTGCTGGAAATTCATCATTTTCTTTTAATTGAAAGGATGAAGATTTTTGAACTAAAATAGTCTTTAATTTTTCACCTTCAGGTGTTTGTCTATATTTTTCGGGAAATACATTGCTGTAATAATCTAACATCATGCTATAATAGGAACTATCTGCACCTATGAACAGCGCTGTGACGCCCATAATTTGATCCTTGAAATAATAGAATGAGAGAAATTCATTTGGACGTGTTCGAATATAGTCCAAACCTTTTTTATTTATAGCCTTTGCTAAGGTTGAAAGTTCATATTTTAGCGAGTCATTTTCAGCGAAAACCGATCCTTGATTTACCATGATATAATTTATCCTCGATAAATCTGGCATTTGTTTTCTTCTTAGTTCGCGATAGCCAGGGTTGGAGACAGTATCGTAAACCATGCTAACATTTAGATTTTTCAAAGTGTCAAATGCACTTTCCTTCATTATATACGCTGAATCGATATTTAATACAGCTTTATTATTGTTTATAAAAAATGATTTATTACTTTCTTTATGTATAACTGTTACCCTAGGATATGGAGTGTAGCTGGCCTTCTTAAAAGTAAAGCACGAATCGTGTTGACTTAAATCTAACTCTTTCACCTCAAGCCCGTCATCATACTGGGCAATTACATGCTCCTTTACAAGATTGTGAATGTTAATTTGAAACTTGATTGAGTCTTGAGCCATTACAGTAATGGGGAGAGTGTGCAATAAAGTGAAAATCGTTAAGAAATATAATTTGAGTCGTATCATAAATTTGAACTTAAATTTAAAACTGCAGTTTATCAATTTATACTATAATACTAAAAATAATTATTTGAAGGCAAATGTAAGTTCAGTTTGATAAAAAATGTAACTATAAAAGCTGTTAAATAAAGAAAAAAATATTTCGTAGCGATCTGGATTAAATAGGTATAAACCGTTTTAAAATATGAAATAATTTCGATGTTTATGATCAAGATAGCCATTTTCTTAATATGATCACCAATACCAAATTCATAATCTCGCGCGTTATAAACTTCCTTTACTTCCCTATCCCAAAACGGAATTATACGCTCTCCAAAAATAAATCTTTCCAAATGGCGGTATCGCTACCTAATTAATCAGCATTCACAAATAAATTTCAATTTCACTGTCCCTCTAGACAATACTAAGCAGAGTCTATCACTTTGATCGCGTATGAAAAATTTTCATTCCCTCAATAAAATCGATTAAAAGTTCTATAATCACTGTAAAATGGTCTCTCTCGCTCCTTTTCATAAAGGATAATATGTACATTTACGTTAAACACGTGCTATAAGTCATTTTTTTCAAATAGTCTTCATAATTAGTGAATTAACATTCAAATAATTAGCCGTCGAAAAAATTATCATCTCCAATATTATGACGAGAATTCCGCAAAGGAATAATACCTACTATTTACTTCTACAAATATCGATCATAGAGCATTACTATTAATATAATCAATCTACCTAGTAGAATTATACCAAGTGGTAAAAGGAATAACCATTTAAAGGACCAGTATTGGTAGTCGGTCCATTTCGAGAACATTTTAGGACGCTTCATATAACTTCAACAACCAAATTCTTAAAAAGTTATGAAATAGTTAATTACAACTATATATGTGAGGTCCGCAAAGTTGATTTATTTTTGCAATTATAAAGATGTAAGTCGTCTATTATGGCTATATAAATAAACCAAGGCACCTACAATATTGAACAAAAATATAACCACGATCATATAAGTTTTTGAGTTGTATTCAACTTCGGATTCTTGAACAAATGGTACAGGGAGAAACACAATAAGTATAGTGGAAACAAAATTATTACGAGCTTCAAAAGGTTATAATCGTGAAAAAGTGGCTCCTAATTGCATCCCGAATTACATTAGCCGGCTTGGCCAAATAAATACATGAGGATTAAAGCTATTATAATTATAATAATCCATTTTAGTATATCCTTTAGATTAGGAGTTGGACCATCTCTTAATACTTTAATACCTAAAGGTATCAATGCTATACATAAACCCAAGGTAGCCAATATGGACATATATGAAGCTCCTTTTAACACACCAAGCATTAGGGCTGACATTAACGCTAATCCTATCGAACCTGTTAGCTGAAGTGTACGCGACCGATAAGCTCCAATGGCGAGAATTATCCAGCCCAGCATGATCGTTATATTGAGGGTAGATACAATATGAAATGCGCCATAGGTATCTCCTACTGTACTTGTTGCTAAGTCGACATCTTTAACCCGTGCTAATTGAAATGCTAAATGATTTACACCATAATGAAACGTTCTAGCAAAAAGGCCAAGAATTACAAATACACCACCCCATAATGCTAACTTAGGTTCGCTAACACTAATCATATTAACTAGCCTAACAATTCCTGGCCATAATAGAATATTTCCAGCAAGGAATAAATTGTAGGAAGTCATTATCTGCAATGGGTAATCTGCATAGGCTTGTATTTGATCTGTAAAAAAAAATCCAAACTGGATCCTAAGTAATTCGGCGGATAATAAAAGTAATGGCGCTATTACTAAAGAAAATCCGCCAATCCATCGACCAGGAAAATTATGAATTATTTGCTGTTGGGTCATGATAGATTTAAGTATCGTAATTAGTATACTGTAAATTTAATGATTTCCCTTTATTTCTTGTTAGTGCCTGAAAATGTATTCTTATCGTTGATATGATGGATACTTAGGAAAGAAAACCGCATATAGCGGACTACACGTTTCCTATCCTGATCGATAACCTATATGATTATGAATTCGCCCTTTATTGTTCACGAAGTACTCCATGTTTTTACGGCTTTGTCTTCCCCCTAGAAAGATCAACCCAAACACATCAATTTCCCCATTTTTTTCATATTGCCCGAAAATAAATATTTAGAATCCTGGAAGGGCTACCTTGATCAAGGTATCTTTAGGTTTTTTACCATTTTTTGCTTTCACGAAATCGACTACAATATAAAACGAAGATAGGCCTCTATTTTCCTATCCCGATTAAAGTGAACCCGGTATAGGCCATCGAACAGGTTCTGATCTCACAGACAATGATTACATTAAATACATTGGGTTCCGAGGGATTGCACTATATTTATTAATAAACTGTATTTAAGACGATTATAATAAATATTCATTTTTTTTCAATTTAGATGTAATGATTTGGCAGAGATATCTGTCTTTTAGTAAATAAACAATAATAATGATGAACCAAGAAACCTTTAAAAATACGGTATTTGTCCTAAAGGATAAGCTTTACCGGTTTGCAAATAGGTTTTTGGAACATCAAGAAGATGCTTACGATCTGGTACAGGAAGTTATGCTAAAACTGTGGGAAAAGAGAGATCAGTTGGAGCAACTGCAGAATATAGAAGCTTTCTCCATGCAAATGGTAAAGAATATGGCATACAACAAAATTGAAAGGTTAGCAAGTCAAGCGAAATATTTAAATCAGCTACCTGCTGATACGCAACCAGAAAAGTATCCACCATTAACACAAGAGTTAATTTTGAAAATGATTGATGATCTTCCTGAAAAACAAAGCTTGGTGATGTATCTACGAGACATCGAACAATATGAAATTGGAGATATCGCAGAAATGGTCGGTTTGGAAGAAAATGCAGTAAGGGTCAACTTATCGAGGGCCAGAACAACAGTAAGGTTAAACTTAACGAAGGTTTTTGATTATGAAAAAAGAAGAATTGGATAGGCTAAAGGCTCAGTTTTGGAAAGGTAACACTTCTTTGGAACAGGAGCGCAGATTGAAAGAGCTGGAAGAAGATAGATTCTTTGCCATGCTTCGGGAGCCAGAGCAGAAGATGGATTGGGACTTCGATGATTTCATGCAGCAGGTAAACCAACAGGAAAAGCCTAAAGGAAAGAAAGTAGTTCCAATGACTCGTCGTATCATCACGATAACAGCTGTTGCAGCCGCTTTAATAGTAGGATTCTTTGTAATTCGTCAAATAGTTGAATCGAATGCCGATAAAGTTAAACCGGTACTAGTACGGACGGAAAGCAATAACCAAATTCTGGATATGGAATACCCTGAAACGAACGACAAACAAGGTATAAATGATCAGGATGAAACTCCGGAAATTAATAAGCCACACCTCAAGATCACTGGAGTAGAAGATTCTACTATCATTGCTAATAAAAAAAGTCATCAGCAATCAAAAGAGAGTTACGAACCAGCGCAGGCCATAGAAGAACAATTGTATGTTGAGATAAATGGTATTAAGATCTACGATGAAGAAAAAGCAATAGAAGTCACTGAAACGGCATTGCAATTAGCCACCTCAAATCTAAGAAAAGGAATGAAGGGTGTTGAAAATATCAAGTATTTAAAAATTAAAATATAAAAAAATAAGCTATGAAAACGCTCATGTTAATAATAAGTCTGCTTGTTGCGACGAGCGCACACGCACAGATCTCTAAATTGGATCAAATATTCGAGCAATATAAAGAACAAAAAGGGGTAACATCTATTAAGATAGGTAAACCAATGTTCAAGATGTTAAACAAAATGAATATCGACGATGCCGATATAGAAACCTTCAAACCATTATTGAGCAAGGTAAACTCGATCAAGATGTTGATATTTGAAAATGCTGGTTCATTCATTCAAAATGAAGTTGCCTCCGCAATTGGCAATCTGAAATATGAAGAATTGCTGGTGATAAACTCAGATGGAGATAAAATTAAGTTCCTTGCTGAAAATGTAGATGGTGACTTTTTAGACAACCTCCTATTGAGTATTGATTCTGAGGGAGAAACTATATTTATGATCTTGGATGGATCACTAAGATATGATGATATCAACGCACTAGTCAATAACAAATAGATTAAGACCTAAAACATTAAAATTATGAAACGCTTTATTGGAATTATTTGTGCCGCGATCCTATTAATAAGCATGCAAAGTTGCTTGATCAAAAGGAGTGCAAACATGGACTTTGCTAAGAAATCCAATTTATCCAAAGATGCTGAAATCGTTTCCATCAATGTACCGGGCTTTCTGATGAAAACGTTTATTCGCGGGGAAATTCAAGAATTGGAAGAGGACGATCCTGCTTTAGCACTTGCTGTTAAAAAAATCAAAAAAATTAAATTGATGACTGTTTCGGGTGATGACAAAACTAACCTTTACGAAAAATTCGACAGCTACCTAGTAGATAATAATTTTGAAGAATTAATGAGTATCTATAGCGATGGTTCTAAAATCTCTATCAACACCAAAACAAAAGGAAACAAAATAAAGAATATTATGTTGGGCATCACTGATAAGGATGAACATGTATTTGTAGATCTTAAATCTAACTTAGATATTAATGAATTAAATAATTTGATAGAATATTACGAGGAGACTAAGAAAAAAAAGTAATCGTCTATCAAGTAATGTAACACGCAGAAGATTATATTGTTCTTGGAAGCTGGGAGTCTCACCTGGTTATAAAGTTTTCTTCGCAAAAAATGTAGGTGCATAATATAAAGTTAAAGCCCCGAACGGGGCTTTTGCTTTATTCAAATTCAGGGTACACAAAATCATATTTACCCGTTTTCATGCGATGGACTATACCATCAGGCGGAATAACGCTTCCTACTTCTGCACATCGGTTTTCTCCTTCTAACTTTCCTACTCTTTTTTGCTCCTCATTGATTTTCCATATCCACCAATTTTGAGACACCTTAATTTTCGGATTTCCGTCATCACTACTACTTTTAAAAAGTACATTTTCAAAGCTGCCTACATCGCTAATATTCCCAATGCTTTCCCAATATCCCATTTTGAGCCCAAGCTTTGTAACGCAATGTGCGTAAAACTCAACTTCTCCGTTTACGATTTCTGATAAATCGGGACTGGTATTGATTGGATATACTTTCTTAAAAGCCCTGATTACATCGCTGTTCAGTTGGGTAAGGTCGCTAATGATGTACTGAAAATATTTCTTGCTGCTTTTGTCTATCTTAACGGAAAAGACATCGCCTATTTTTGTGTTTGTTCTTGCCATAATTTAATACCGTATTGCCTCCTGTTTGTAAGTGCAATTTAATTTATTATGTTCAGTAACAAACCACCTTTCTTTACCTAAGTCAAGTACACCATACCCGAAATCAATTGCTACCCCAAAATAATCAACCTCAACCAGTTTATCATCGTTACTCCACGCATGCCTAATTACTGGACTATTATAAAGGTTTGTTGCTAAAATTGGGTTCTTCCTTTTTCGGAGGATCATGGAGATATCCTTGATGCCGGAAAATGACAAAAAAAGTCTCATTTGTACTCCATGCGCTTATCGGAGACTACAAGGCCAGGAAAACGTATGCGCAATAACCAAAAACCCCAATCCTGTGAAAGATTGGGCCTCTAGTCCTTACTTTGTATTGTATGATATCCTAATCGACACTATTTCCTTTATACTTAATAACTAGATTACCTCTGGGTCGGCTTGATTCTCTGATCAATACCCCTCCACAGTTTTCCTCCATATATCCCTTTGAGGAGGGTTCACCATATTCTCCTAAGGATTCATAATATAAGAATTTAGTAGTATCGAGATTATTCTCAAGAACTTCTGCATAAGCAGAAACGACTTTCCACCTATATCCTGACTCATCCCAACAAACTGATATCGCATCTCCCAAGCGATCCACCTTGGACAGATCTAGTAGCAGATATCCTTTAGCGGGAACACTATCTTGCTTTCCATCAATAATATAGCACCGATCCCCTTCTGTAATTATTGTCAGAACTTGAGAACTATCAATAGACTGAAGCCAAACATGTCTCCAGGGCTCATGCTCTTTTAGTCGCAGACATGAACATACAGCAAATAAAACAAACAAAACACTCAATGATCTTATTGTTTTCATCTCATGATAACTTAATTACGATTAAAAAATACATTGAATTAATATTTAGGCCGCCACAAAGGGAAGTTCATGATTCTTTGAAACTATTTTTCTCTCCAATCTGATTTCCTCAACTTTGATCCGATATCTAACCCTATTTGTTGAGCTTTAGCTCTCACCAGAGGCTCTGCCCCCCTTGAAGCTGGTTAAACTTATCTGTAGCGATGGTTCCAAAATCTCTATCAAGATGAAAACAAAAGTAAACAAAATAAAGACTATTATGTTAGGCATCAATGATCAGGATGATCATGTATTTCTAGATCTTAAATCTAACTTAGATATTAATGAATTAAATAATTTGATAGAATATTACGAAGAGACTAAGAAAAAAAAGTAACCGTCTATCAAGTAATGTAACACGCAGAAGATAATATTGTTCTTGGAAGCTGGGAGTGTCAGAACAAGGTAGTCTACTTCGGTGCTAACTAAATGTCGATTTTATTGTTGCAATTCTAGTAACAACTCCAGTCATGGAGTGACAAAAAAAATATAGATGGAAAGTATGAGCGCGTTGGAAAGCTTTCATTGTGCTTCTATCTTGATTAACAGCAATAGCGTCGGGATTTTCTATCTAAAATCAAAAGGTCATCGTTTCAATACTTTATTTTATGAATCGATTTGTGCTATCTGGTTTGTTATTTAAAGGAGTAAAGTAAAAAAGCGTGTCAACACCTACTCCACGCTCTCTTTCCATATGAATAGATTTTCCGTTAACGATACGACCTTTCCATGGTGCTCTAATATAAACAATATCTCCCGATTTTATTCTCCAATATTCGATATAGATACTGTCCTTTTTTATTTCATATATTCCCCAACCAGTAGGTGCATTTTGGGGTAAGGTTGATTGCTTAAAATACAAACCTTCCGCATTTTTTTTTGATTCACCTGTACTCGCACTGTATCCTGAGACAAAACAAACACCATTTCTAAATAAATAAAAAAATGATTTGAAAAAAGGCTCATTTGGTCCACTCTGATAGGAATAAAAACCATCCACTTTTAAATTCAGTTTCTCAATAGAAGCACTCTGATCTGTTCTTTTTATGCGTAAATTTTCTCTGGGAAATATTCCTATCAAACCGCAGCTAATTAGTGAAAAAATTACAAATAGAATAAAAACCAATTTTACCATAATATAAAAGGATCACCTGAGTTTATAAATCTACCATATAAATTCATTTTTTTACCGTAATTATGCCAATTAAAACGCGCTTGAAGACTTAAAATACTAGGTAAACATTTTGAAAACAATGTCCCACCCGTCGGTCATTCAATTTAAGACTTCATATTTGACCAATCACAATTGGATAACAAATTAAATAGTAAACATTATTTTCAATTAACTGGCTAGATGACCATCGTATTTCGATTGATTATATATCTCTTAATAATTCTTCGGGAATCTCTATTCTCTTCTTTTAGTTGCACACATTTGAAAAACACGTTTTTGCTTCTGGCCCCTTTTTTACAATACCCAAATCCTTTGTAAGAGCCATCTTTGAGATAAATGATACCTTTCTCATTTTCATGTCGTCCAACTACCTCTAAGAAAAGTTCGCCATCAGGTAATTCTGATGAAGCAATAAAATTATTTACCCGCTGGTTATAACTTTGTATTTCTTCCTTTGCAATGCAGGCGCCATAACAAGCTTTTAATTGATATTGAAAACAGGAACTTTTTGATTTATATAATTGATTGATTTTTTGACATAAATTATATTTTTCAGTTATAGTAAATAGTCTTTCTTTCCCTTCTCTATAACTGGTGAAAGTCATAATTTCATTCTTTCCAATGGCTAGTTTATCCACATAAAGCGATATGTACCCATTTACATCCACCTGTGCATACAAACCAAAACTGTAGCGTTTTTTTCGTAATGCCCGATTATATTTCGGTTGATGGAGTTTTATTAAATCCGATTCATGGAGCAAAGCTATGGTTTCGTCACCTAATAATTCATAGTCAATTCTACCAATTTCCTGCCTGATGCGCAATTCTCGGTAATCCGTACTTTTAAAATGTTGCATGAGCCTTTTCTTAATATGTTTGCTCTTGCCAACATACAGAAGACGATCAAGTTTATCATAAATGAAATAAACACCAACCGCATTGGGTATCTCTTCAATGATGCTTAGTAATTTATCTTCCATTTCATTCAAAAGTACAAAATCAAAATATTAACCTAAAATTCAATACTGTTGGGTAGCACTCATCTAGTCACGGCAAATGCAAGCTAATTGAAATAATTTCTTAAATTGTCTATATTACAAAACCTAGAAATTGAGTTACCTAGTAATGGAGAACTATGTGGACATTTGCGATTAAACAAAAAATGACAGCGGCAGCATTACTTTTCGCCGTAATTGTGCTGGTTATATTAACCAATCTGCGTGAACAACGAACAACGGAGCGAATAAGCGCGACAGTCACTTCTCTTTATGAAGATAGGCTAGTAGTTGCGCAATACATTCTTCAATTGTCCACCCAAATAGATAGTATTATTTCCGTCCTGGAAAAGCAAGGGACCCAGGTCACCGAACAGATAAACACTTCCTTAGGCAAAGTAACCGCCTTAAATGCGTTATATGAAAAAACAACCCTTACAGAGACAGAAAGAGTTACTTTCGAGCGTTTCAAACAATTGTGTCAAGCCATCTCCCGATACAATCAAACGGGTGACCTTACTTCCGTATTGAAATCGGCACGTGACGCGGGAGACACCTTGCAAACCTTATCATCAATACAAGTAGAAGAAGGAAAAAACATATTAGATGAGGTGCTCGACATGAATTACTTCTCAAATGTGTTTTCAACCTTAGAGCTTGTAATCCTTATCGTGATAGCTGTAATCATCCAAGCGCTCGTATTCACCTCAAAGACAATCAGGGGAATTAAAAAACCTGGACGTGAAAACCTAAACTAAATGTTAAGATTACTTCTGTAGAGAAGATGAGGTAAACAAAGCGGTTTCCCCAATCTTTTTGATATTTGAAACTAAATATTTAGAATTTAAAAGAGTTGCCCTCATCACTTTTCCATCACCCCATTTGATGCTTTACGAAATCGATAACATGACCAAACGCAGTTGCAGATCTATTTCCTGCGAACAATAGCAGAAAAATCTGGTATTCGTGACAGAACAAGTTCTTCAAGACAAAATACTTCAGCTTTCCCAAGAATTGACCTATATGTGGTTGTGGCGCCATAACCCCATCTTTATGGATCATATTTCTAACATGTTGAGATATAAACCGAGCCAGGTAAAAAATACATTTTGGATTATCCGGAAAGCGGTTAATTTATTGTTAACTTTAGGAGTCAAGACCCAAAATTAATAATACTTAAAAACAAAGACCATGTCAAAAGAAAAAGGAGTACAAAAAAGTAACGACAAGAAGACCCCTGTGAAAAACTTGAAGGAAAAAAGAGCTGAGAAAAAAATAAAACAAGCTGAGAAAAATAAGCACGACTAGTTACTAAGTATAACAGAACCTGATGGTCCTGCTCAAAATATTTGCTACAAAATGTCGAAGTTTTTTATTCAGTCATGTTATTCGCTGATAAGCCGTATTAGAAGGAAATCCTCTTTTGAAGTTATTTTCTACCATTGACTTCAGATAAGGATATGTCTTCTTTGAAAATATCCTCAAAATTATAATTATTGAGGCTAGGCTTTGTATTGGCTGTACGACGGATACGATCTCCCATCTATCCTCTTAATTTTTTTTCACCTTTACCAATTTATGGTATCCCTAAATTGCAGATTCCATCCTCAACTACAATTACATGCATACTGGTAATCCGCACTAATTGATTTTATAGGTAAACGATGCTTCTATATCAAATTTCTAAGTGGGTATGTCCATCTCTCCTATTATTTCTGTTGTCCTAGGTGACCGATGTAAAAGTCAGAATGCTTTAAATAAGGATTGTACATATTTCTTAGGTGCTGAGTTTAAAACTCTTTTGGACTGCAAAATTTCTCCGATTCCGTAGAGGAGGAAATTACTAAAAAATAAAAAAGCCAAACAAAATTTAAAATTTTAATATTTGAAGATAAGTTGACGTATTTCTTAGTATAAATTAGGATAAAAACTAGTTCAGGGAATACTTCCGTTTGCAAATAAGAATTTATGACGAAAAGAATTATTTTATTTTTGATATTCTTCTTGGTAAGTGATCTATATTTTTACCAAGCTGTTTTGACCCTAGCTCCTCCTATATGGATACGTGTAGGATACTGGGCTGTAGACCTCTTATTAGTGGCCGGCTTGATTTCACTTACATTTCTGGCTAAGTTACAACACAAGATACAACACCTTATACAGATCATGATAACTGCTGTATTGCTTGTATTTATCCCAAAACTAATATCTTTTCCCATCCTTCTTGCCGAAGATATAACGCGTCTATTTCGAGGCTTTCCGGATCGAAACTTTTATGTGAGTGAAATCACTATTGTACTAGCGCTACTAATTTTCATGGTAGTTGTTTTTGGTCTGACGCGTGGTAAACATTTTTATAAGCTCCGCAAAGAAACACTTTACTTTGCCGATCTACCTGAGGCTTTCGAAGACTTTACTATCACGCAGATTTCGGATATTCATTCAGGAAGTCTCTCTAATATTAAAGGCGTACAAAAGGGCATTGATCTAGCCAATACACAAGAGAGTGATTTGCTAATCTTTACGGGCGATCTAGTAAATAATGTGGCCACCGAAATGGAGCCCTGGATCGAGGGGTTCAGTAAATTAAGTGCTCCGTATGGTAAATATTCTGTCCTAGGAAACCATGATTATGGGGATTATATCAAGTGGGAAAACACCGCAGCTAAGGATGCCAACATGGCGCGCTTAAGAGAAATACATGCGGAAATTGGATTTGAGCTCTTACTTAATGATGCCGTTATGATACACAAACATGGGCAGCAAATCGCTTTGATTGGTGTTGAGAACTGGGGCAAAGGTGGTTTTCACAAATATGGTGATCTGAAGAAAGCCACGGCAAACATTCCTCCTGACGCCTTCAAGATACTCATGTCCCATGATCCATCCCACTGGGATGAAGTAACATTGGATCGTAATCAGCACATACACCTTACCTTAGCCGGTCATACACACGGCATGCAGTTTGGTATTGAGCTATTCAGCTTTAAATGGAGCCCTATTCAGTACATGTATAAACAGTGGGCTGGACTATACAATCGGGAAGGGAAATATCTTTACGTCAATAGAGGCTTTGGTTACCATGGATTAAAGGGTAGAATTGGCGTATGGCCAGAAGTTACTGTGCTTACCTTAAAGCGATCGGTTTAAGGTAAGTAGTTAAATTAACTCCTATTGTTCAACTAAACGAAATCTTCATCACAAAAGATAACTCTCTTTCACGAACGCAAAACTTCGTGCGCATGTTCTTTTACAGCATGATCATCAGTATATTAAATAATCAATTATAATAGTGAAAAACTTCAGCTCAATATCATAGCAAAATAATTTATTCATTAAATCATGCTAGCTTGAACTGCTTTATATTAAAAAAATAATATCTCGACATTTCGCATCAATTTAATTCGAACCAATCTCCCGGTTTTTTCTCTGACAGGAATGTGTTTGTTTCTTTATACTTCTCACCAAGACGTGCCAGCATATTTTCAGTTTTAATGCTCAGACATACTTTACGGGATCGCCATCATAGCTATAAAAATATCAGATGTTCGCAATACATCGCAGCCTTTCTTCAAATTATGCGAATCTCAATTAGACTACAACAATTCTCAATTTGGATACAAACTACAACTTATTGATGAAGAGCTTTGAGGTATTAAATTTTAAAAATAAAATTATGCTGACAAACGAAAAAAAAGTGGCGCTTGTTACAGGTGCCAATACTGGTGTAGGATTTCAAATTGCTAAAGCTTTGATAGAAAACAATTATATCGTTTTTGTAGGAGCGAGAAAACTCGAGAATGGAATAAATGCAGCTTCCCAACTTGGTGAAAATGCAATAGCAATCGAATTGGACGTTACCAAACAAAATACCATATCAGCTGCTGCAGAGCAAATCCAACAACGATTTGGAAAACTCACCCTGCTGGTCAACAATGCGGGAATTTCACATGCAGGTAAACCAGGTAGAACAATGGAGGAAGTAGTGGCAAGTAACAAACCAAGCATTGCTCCTCTTGATGAGATGCGTGCTGTTTGGGAAACAAATGTGTTTGGCGTTGTCGCAGTAACGCAGGCATTTGTTCCATTATTGAAAAATGCTGAACAAGCCCGCATCGTTAATGTTTCCAGCGGAATGGGATCGCTTACCTCAAACTTAAATCCAGAATTTCCTTACAGATCTGGTTTTGATGTAGTTTACGGCGCTTCAAAAACTGCGTTAAATGCAGTAACGGTTGCTTTTGCAATCGAATTTGAAAATTCCAATATTAAAGTTAATGCGGTAAGCCCCAGCTACACAGCAACGGCACTGAATAATTTCCAAGGGACAGATACCGTGGAAGAAGGAGCTAAAGAACCTATTCGAGTTGCACTTGATGAGAGCGGAGTTACTGGACAGTTCACTGGACCAAATCAAGAAGTGTATCCTTGGTAGTCTTCACTTTTTAATAAAAAGACTAGGCGAAAAAAAATATTCCCTGGTCTTTTTATTTGTAAATTTATGAAATGAAAAACGGGAAAAATATAAATCGGTTACAATCCATTAATGAAATTCATGAAGCTTGTGGTTTGCCCAAACCTAAACATCCGTTGATAAGCCTTACGCACGTAGAGAAAAAAAGTCATGTGAACGAAAATCAATTTACCTCTTTAGGTGTATTAGATTTTTACAAGATTACATTTGTCTTAAATAATAACGGAAGACTACGATACGGGCAAGATTATTACGATTTCAACGAAGGTAGTATGATGTTTCTGGCACCCAATCAAGTCGTAGGATCGACGGAGTACGATGGAAGTGCCGAGTGGTTTGTATTACTCATTCATCCCGATTATTTGCTTGGTCATCCGCTAGCAAAAAAAATAAAGCAGTATGGCTTCTTCTCCTATACGAATAATGAGGCTTTACACCTATCAGAGAAAGAAAAGGACATCCTTCTTTCGGTTTTTCACATTATACAAGAAGAACTGAATGAAAGGATTGATGAATTCAGTCAGGAAGTAATGCTTGCACAAATAGACTTGTTAATGAATTACGCAAATCGTTTCTACAAAAGACAATTCATCACCAGAAAAACGACCAACAAGGATATTCTCCATAAAACGGAATCTATTTTAGATGACTATTTTAATAATGAAAAAGCAATTGAAATGGGTACACCTTCTGTACAGTATATTTCAGAGAAGCTTAATATTTCCCCAGGTTATTTAAGTGATATGTTACGTTCACTGATTGGTCAAAATGCCAAACAATACATCCATTACAAACTCATCGAAAAAGCCAAAGAAAAACTTTCCACAACGGATTTATCGGTAAGCGAAATAGCCTATGAACTTGGTTTCGAGCATTCTCAATCTTTCAATAAACTTTTCAAGCAAAAAACCAATGTTTCTCCGTTAGAATTTAGAGCTTTATTTAATTGAGACCCTAAAGATTTCTTTAAAAATACTTCCATAACGAAATAATCACCAGTTCAGTAAATATTGAAGCTGAATCAACGGAAAAAATCAAAAGGATATCTAGTCTTTTTTCACTTTACCTAAGAATAGATTGGATTATAAAAAGTATGAGCATAAAAAAGAGGCCGTGTGGACAGCCCCTTCTTGATTAATGTTTAGTTATGTTCTCTCTATTCTTGCTTACATTTTTTTATCTGTTACATCCCACCATAATCTTGTTCCTCCGTTATCCGCTCCACCTAACATGGTTACAGCCTCATTAACGGCAACACTATTACTGTTGTATTCGCGTTCCGGATAAGGTACTCTACGGATACCCGGTTTGGTAGGAATAGTATTCCCACTGTAATTGACTACAACTGGAAATAAGATTGGATAGCCTGACCGGCGGTATTCAGCCCACGCCTCATCTCCGTCGGGAAACATAGCAATCCATTTCTGGGTGATGATGCGCTCTAATTTTCTGTCTTGCGTATCCCCCTCTTCCCAACGTATGGTTATTGTACTTAAATCGGCTGATCCGGCTTTCACATCATTCTGTCCAGCAGTTTTTGCCTTCGGATCAACATAGGGAATGGGCTTATCTGTCGCGTTGTTTTTATACGCGGCGGCTAATGCACTCACACCATACATCTCAAATGACTTGTCAATCCCTGTTTCATAATTTGTTTTAACGTTCCCTGCATTAGTCCAATTACGCAAGGCTGCTTCTGCTTTAAGAAACCAACTTTCTGAGGCGACCATAAATTGCATCTTGTTGGGCAACGACAATAACTTGGAGTAATTATCATACCTGCTCTTGGCATCAATGTCAATTCCTGAGCGAATTCCTTTATACTGATCTTTTACTGCTGGATCCGTCGCCTTGGCAAAAAGTTTCGCGAGCCTCGGGTCCTTATAACCCACTAAAATTGATTCAACAGGGGCGCCCATCCTGGTGTCACTCCAAGTGCTCGTGATAATATTTAGTGGATGGTCAACACTTAAACTAAAGAAACAATTGTCTGCCGTGGATTCAAGCAAGCCTCCATTGTCCGGGTTAAGCGCTTTTTCTCCCTCTGTTTTAGCTTGTGCAGGAGACTTATAGGCAATGCGGAGTGCGAGTCTTAACCGAAGGGTATTGGCCACCCGCAACCAGCGCTCATAATTATTACTAGTGTAGGCCAGATCTGATTTTTTCATCGCTGAAGAGACGTCCTTTCCTTGATATGATTTCAGAATAGTGGTAGCCGTATCTAAATCCAAAAAGAAATTCTTGTAAGCGTCTTCCTGTGAATCGTAATGGATTTCATCTGCTTCATTTGGCATGTTATATTGACTGTAGATAATAGGGCCAACCTTATCAGATGTCCTATGCATCGCCGCAACCTTCAGAATCTTTGCAAAAGCAAAGACGTCTTGCATCTTCTCATCTGCGCGCGTGATTTGCTCCACTCGGTATAATGGATTCATCGCACGGATATAGCGATCTACCCAGACCGAGGAATACCACCCGGGAACTAAGCTGTAAGTTAGGTTATTCGCGTTACCAACGAAAGGTGCCTGCGCGCCAAAGTATCCGCCATAGGCATCACTTGTTAGGTTATTCCCTAACTGGTATTCCCCAACAATTTCGGGAATTATTTCACGCTGTGCTTGTGCAAGGAATGCAGAAACCAGTGCAAAGTCACCCATTGCCTCCTCATCGGTCACTCCTGCTGGATTTGTATTCAATTCCTCAAAGTTTTTAGTACAGCTAGCGCTCAAAAGACCGCTCAATATTGTTACTATAAATAGTTTATTTATTGTCTTATTTCTCATCGTTTTCATGCTTTAGAAGGATACTTTTAGGTTCAAACCATAACTACGTGTCGCTGGAAGTGCAAAGCTATCATATCCTTGCCCTCCTACTCCGGTTGTTGTGTTCAGTTCAGGATCATATGGCGCATCATTTTTGAAGAAAAATAAGTTCCGCCCTGTAAGCGAAATTGACGCGGCTTTTATACCCTCCCATTTAACAGGAATCCCATAACTCAATGAAATCTCCCGCATACGGATATTGGTGGCATCATAGATCTGTCCCTCGATAATACCATCACGATTTCCCACGGCTGTGTAATATGCTTGTGCAGGAATTTTACCTTCCCAAGCGGTACCATCGGCTTTCACTGCAGGAATGTCTAATCCTCCGGCATCCCGTGCTGCTGCACTCACTTCACTCACACCAAATGAGTTTAAGTAGCCATCAGTAATACTGATTACCTGTCCACCGAACCTGCCATCAATCGTAAAACTTAAGCCAAAGTTGCCATAGTTGAATGTGTTGTTCCATCCGACAATAGATTTAGGGGTATTATTTCCGATATAGCCTTCGGGGCCAATTTGCGGACGCCCTTGATCATCAACAACCATTACACCATTCTCATCACGCAAGAATGTGCGCGCCCAAAAATCTCCGAAGGAACCGTTCAACCGTAATACATTAAAGTTCCCACCGATAGAATAACGTTCACCCAAATTCGGAGCAAGTTCCAAAATCTTATTTCTATTAGCCGTAAAATTCACCCCAGTATTCCAGGTAAATTTTTCTTTTTTAATGGCATCAACACCCAACGCGATCTCTATACCTTTATTCTCCACATTACCTGCATTTAAAAATACAGTCGTGTTGACTTGGCCAACAGGCGCTTGATAAGAAAAATACTGGTCCTTGGTGTTTGTTTTGTATAATGCCACATCAAAATTTACGCGATCATTCCAAAACCGTCCCTCATAGCCGATCTCATAACTTCTACTGATTTCTGGTCGTAAGGGTAATCCTTGATAAGGACCCGACACATTTGCATTTAGCACACCTGTCGAAAGCGTGTTTGTTGGAATCGTACTGTAAATACCAACGTCATTTCCAACCTCGGCCAACGTTAATCTAAGCTTACTATAGGTTATGAATGAAGGCATTTTGATCATATCAGATAACACTGCCGATAGACCCGCTGACCAGTAGAAATATCCCTCTTTCTCTTTCGGGGTGTTGGCCAGCGTCGATGACCAATCGTTTCTTGCTGTCAAATCCAAAAATATTTTATCCTTATAACCTAGATTAGTAGAAGCGAAGACCGACTGCAATTGACGATTGCTAATACTTTCCGTCAATACATTAATGGGTGCCTCCCGATAGATGTTACTCAAAAGGAATTTGTTAGCCACCGCTAATTTTCGTTGATCAATATTCCAAGCATCGGACTTGGTATCATTTATCGAGGTTCCTGCTGTAAAGTTCAAATCCCAGACCTCGGCAAAAGTTTTATTACCGATCAAAAGAAGGTCACCATAGAGTGCTGTACTTTCGGTTTCATCACGCATGAATCGGCCATTATCCTCCAGGGCACCTTCGATACGTTCGCCCGAGAGCACACCTTGGGTACCGGCATACACATGACGCTCCCAACTATCCCAGCGTTTGTTCATTGTTCCGCGAGCACTTATCGATAACCAGTCATTAATGTTGAATTTTAACTGTCCTTGCGCAATTATATTATCACGCTGCTGAAACGTCGGGTTTCTATTGAGTACCCAGAATGGATTTTGGGAGTGGTGGGTTCCAGTTAATCCCTTATCCGCATTAACATTCCACCAGTCTTGAAGATGGAGATTTCGTGTTGGTGATAGATATTCATAGTTCTCGAACTGACCAAAATCTAAACCCCTAGGAAATAAATACAAACCCGCGAGCGGGCTGAAATAAAGTCCAGAGGTAGGTCTATTTTTTACATCTTGCCGAGAATACATCATATTTCCATCGAAGGAAAGCTTGCCATCGAAGAACGTTGTCGAGTTACGAAATGTTGCTGAATGCTGCTTAAATGTATTTGTTGGCAGGATCCCATTGTTAGTCGTATTACCATAAGAAAAATAATTTTGCATCTTCTCGGTTCCTCCACTTAGCGACACCGTATTTATTAAGGTTGTTCCTGTATTGAAAAAATCATCGACTGGAACTTGGTAATCGCCCTTCTCACCCCAACTTTCTTCACTTCCTTCTGCTGTCTGGCCATAACGATATTGGAATTTCGGTAGGTAGAAAGCTTGGTCGGCAGTGATACCAGATGAAATATCAATTTTTAAATTTCCTTCAGCACCTTTCTTTGTTGTAATCATTATCGCACCGTTTGCACCCTGACTACCATAAAGGGCAGAAGCCGACGCTCCCTTTAGCACATTGATACTCAAAATATCGTCGGCATTAAGTGTACTAAGAATATCACCTCGGTCTGCTCCCCCACCGAAGGCACCTTCGGAACCACTACCAGTTGTATTGGTAATAGGAAGACCATCGATAACGTAAAGCGGCTGATTATTTCGATTGGACTTAAATCCACGAAGGATGATATTTACCGAACCGCCGATACCCGATGAACTACGGTTGATTTGCATTCCGGAAACCTTACCTGTAAGATTATTCATAGGGTTGGCGTCTTTCACTTTGGTCAGTTCTTCACCCTTTACGGTTTGGGTAGAATACGATAAGCTCTTGGCTTTCCGCTGAATTCCTAAAGCGGTAACCACGACGTCGTCAATTCGTTCGCTCTCTGCAGCAAGCGAAACAGAAATTTTACTGTCTTGTGGAGTAACTGGCTGAACGGCCGAGACATAGCCAAGGGCGCTAATGTTAAGCGTAGCACTAGCGCTAGGGATCTCTAGCGTAAAAGCTCCCGCTTCGTCGGTCGCTGTTGCCGTTTCTGTGCCGTCAATTCGAATGGTAGCTCCTGCAATGGGGTTTTTTGTGTTTTGGTCCACAATGGTTCCTGTAATTGTTCGCTGCTGCCCGTGAGCAAGCTGAACCGTAAATAGCAACCAAATACAAAGGTGAGTTAGTTTTTTGTACATATTGTAAGTTTAGCATGAAATTAGTTATTGATGTATCATAAATGTTACACCTAGCTAAGTAACGACAATTCCTGCAATATCTTATCATACAAGCAACAAATATGTTACAATTTAACATATCGCCCCAAATGAGGACATTAACATCTACACTGTAGTGCATGATTATGGAAATTATAATTCCACGGAGATGTCTAATATTCCGACAGTTACGTTTCTTAGAACATAAAAATGGCCGGAAACTTCGCCGACCATCATAATTTATTAATGATTAATTGCCTACAGCATATTATGATGCTCCACGAACGTCTACGATCTCCATATTGTCCTTTCCTATGTTGGCTTTAGATTCTTTCAAAGAGAAAACATTTGTAGTCTAGAGTCGAATTGCTATACCGTTAACATCTGATTCTTAGACGTAGATCGTGGCGATGGATGCTTGCTTAGTGCTAAGGGCAAGTTGTTGTGAGACATTAACTCGGTTTGGATTGCCTCAAAGAATTAGGTAAGAAATAAATCATTATAAACGCAAGGATTAAACACAAAATCCCAGCTAACAAACCTGAATGCAAAGATTCCATATATTCTAATGGACTGCTATTTGTTTCTACTGACGAATAGAAAACCCCGCCTATAATACTAATTCCTAAGGCTGAAGCAGTCTGCTGAACCGTAGAAAAAATCCCTGAAGCAGTACCTGCATCGTTTGTTGAAACACTATTTAGTACAATATTCAATAAAAAAGGGAGCACCATCCCGTTACCTAATCCATACAACCCTATAAGTGATATTGAAAGAAGGGGATTATTTTGAGTGTCAAGAAACACTAGTTGTAAAACAAAGGAAATTAGAATAACTAATAAGCCGAATTGTAAAACAAGTGTGCCATAGCGGACTAATAATTTTGAGGAAAGTATAGAAGATGACATAAATAATAATGCATGAGGTATAAAGTATATTCCACATTGCAAAGCTGATAAACTTAAACCTTTTTGTAAATAAACAGCAGCCATCAATAAATATGCAGTATGTAACATAAAATGGAATAATACGGTTAGTAAACCCAAGTTGAATTCTTTTTGTTTAAACAAATTCAAATCAATGAAGGGATCTTTTTTTATTTTCAGTCTGTTTTTTTGATGACTTAAAAAAGTAAAAAACAAAGCTATTGATGTTATAATAAGCACCAGGCTCCATATAGGCCATTCTCGTTCTCTTCCTTCAGTAATTCCATAAATAATACCACCAAGTGCTATAGTTAAAAGTACCGCACCCAAGTAATCGAATTTGATATTCATCGTTTTATTAGTTTCAACCAAATATTTTTTTATTGCCCACAAAGAAATAAAGCCAACAGGAATATTGATAAAAAATATCAATCGCCATCCTTCAATTAAATAATGTGTTTCAGCCAAAAAACCACCTAGAATCTGTCCTATTATTGCGGCAATGCTTAAAGTAATACCATACCATCCTATTGCTTTTGCTCTTTCTTTAGTATCAACAAATAAAACTTGAATAAAAACTATTGATTGAGTAACCATAAAAGCAGAACTTACCCCTTGAAAAAATCGAGAAATAATTAATTGTGATGCAGTTTGACATAGTCCACAAATAGCTGACGTAATGGTGAATAGAAACATCCCCCAATAAAAAACATTTTTCCTGCCTAGATAATCGCCAGCCCTACCCCCAATAATTAAAAATGATGCGGAACCTAATAAGTACGATGAAATTACTAATTGCATTTCGCTATCAGTTGCATTTAAACTTTGTTGTATGGTCGGGATGGTAATATTGATTATAAAGATATCTATTACGTATAGAAGTGGTGCGGTTAAGACAATAGTCAGCGCAAACCATTTGTTAATAGTTGTTGTCATTATGTTATATTAATTGGTGATGAGTATTAAGAACTTTGTATTTAACTGTATGTTTTTTCCAAGTTGAGAAGCCACTGTTTGCGCCAAATACCGCCTCCATAGCCAGTTAAAGTACCGTTCGTGCCCACAACTCGATGACAAGGAATTAAAATTGAGATCTTATTCATGCTATTTGCCCTTGCTACCGCTCTAACTGCTTCAGGTTTATTTATAACTAAAGCTTGTTCTTTGTATGATTTGGTCTCACCAAAAGGTATTTCTTTCAATGCATTCCAAACCAAATTTTGAAAATCGGATCCTGGGGTATAAAGAGGAACAGTAAAGGTTTTTCTTTTCCCGGCAAAATACTCTTCCAACTGGATTTCCAATAAATGAAAGTGAGGATTATCTCCTTGAACTATAATGCCATTTAATACCTTAGCAAGGTGTTTTAATTCAGTTTCCAGCATTTTCCGATCAGTAAACTCCAGTAGACATAAACCTGCTGCAACTGCGCAGGCCAACATTGTTCCCAATGGTGTTTCAATTCGCCTCAAATCGATAATATGATGTGATTTACTTTTATTAGGGGAAACACCAAAAATATTTTTAAATGACTCGCCAAAACCACTTAATGACTCAAATCCCGTTTCGAAAGCCACCTCGGTAACAGAATTTCCTTGTTGTATTTTTTTAAATGCTGTATTTATACGAAACATTCTTTGAAAACTGTGAAATGTTAAGTTATGATTCTTCATAAACCAACGTCTAATTTGATGTGGTTCGATCCCTCTAATTCTTAAATCCTGATCTTTTAATTTTATACTTGGGTCAGCCTGAAGTTCTTGAATTAAATCTTTTATATAATCGGGTGTTTCATTTAATTTTTCTAAAGGATTACAAACCTTACAAGGTCTAAAACCTTTTAAAATACACTCTTTTGTAGTTTTAAAAAACGTTACATTTTCCGCCTTTGGTTTTCTAGCAGTACAGGTGGGTCTACAAAATATCCCAGTAGTTTTAACTGCTGTAAAAAAAACACCTTCAAAAGAAGTATCTTTTTCAATAATTGCTTTGTACATTTCTTCAAAAGTGATCTCCATTATTATATTTATTAATTGTATTACAAATTTATGTAGCCATTAATTACTCAGCAACCGAAAAATTAACAAGTATTTTTTATGTATTTATAAGATGAAGTTCTAATTAAACGATAGATTCCGCCTACGATAGTGCAATGGTTTTTTTTGGAAGAACAGTATTAAATTGAAGGATGATAACATGTGTACAGGTTTTTATAGAAAAAAATACAAATATATACAATAAGACCATCTTGTATTCATCTTTAAAGAATTTGAATGGGTTATAACCTGTATATGATGATTCTTTGAAGATATAGGTAGAAGCGCTTTTACTTCTACCTATTCAATGCTTAATTACTAGCTAATACAATACGATTGTTTACAGTGCAAAGAAGACGTATTTTTTTAATTTCGAGATATTCCTTAGAGTTGTAACACTCCAGTGCAAGTTCCTTGGAAGGAAAAACAACCACAGCATTAATCTGATAGCTTGTACCTTCAATTGTAAGTGCTTTATCATCATTAAGGAGAACTGATGCACCATATTTTGGAAATAATTTTGCGACTTCATTTACATACAATTCCCAGTCTTTTTGATCAATAACATCATAACTAATAATATAATAGGCTGCCATATTTGTGTGACTTTAAATTAATAGATATATTCTGGGGGAACGATCCCTTTACATCTTAAATAGACCACAGCTTGTGCACGATGATGCGTTACATGGTCTAAAGTAGAATGGAATCCCATAATTTCAGTATTGTCACTAAAAGCAATGTTTTGACAAACTTCTTCAAATTCATTAAAAACTGTATTTAGATTTTTAATCACTTGTTTTTTTTCATTATTCATTACTTGAGGTTCCCACTCCAATTCTTCTCCGAGAATATAATTGGCTTGCCACCATTGTATTCCATAGCTGATGTGATTTATCAAATCGGCAAAATTCCATACTTCCGGTACTGGTTTGAAAGAATAATTTTCCTGGGGCATCGCATTTGCTACAGCTAGCGTATACTCTTTCGCTCGTTGCAATCGCTCTAATAATTGTTTCTTCATTTTTTATTATTTAAATGTTTCAACAAAATTAGATTATCGATAAAAAATAAATTTAAGGAATCTTGCTCTTTTAATTTTCTTTATAAATCCAATCCTTGAATTTGATTTCTATACTTTAAGGGAGAATGTCCGAAACGTTCAGTAAAAGTTATAGAAAAATGTTCAAGACTGTTAAAACCTGAGAGGAAGGCGATATCTGTAATTGGAAGAGATGTAGCTTTAAGTGAGATTTCTGCATTCTTAAGTCGAATCGATAATAAAAAAGCATGTGGAGAATTTTTTGTAAAAGTCTTAAAAATCCGACTAAAATGAAACATACTAATACAGCAAAATTCAGCAATATCCATCAGTGATATATCTTCTGCAAAGCGCTTCATCATATAATCTTTTGCTCTTTCAACAGTGCCAAGATGATTTTTTTTCATGCGCTGTGAAATCAGTTCCGAATCGGTAGAAGTAATAAAATCTAATGTTTTCTCAATGATGTCCAGAACAATTGAATCAACATCAAGTTTCGAAACTTTCTTCGATAAGATTTTTGAAATTAAATAATAATGCAAAAATTCAGTTTCAGATGATGTTTCAATCTGTAATGAATGAGTGTCATTATCAGTAAAGAATGTATGATCTTTAAAATGTTCACATATCCTTATATAAAATGATGGTGTAAATTCTATAATAGTGCATTCATCCGGAACATCATGAATATGTGTAACTGTATGCTCATATCCGGGTTTAGTTAGTAATATTCGACCTGTATGAGCATCAAATGAATTTCTAAAAACATTGAATAAGAAATTTCCTTTTCTCACAAAACTAATAGAGAAGGTATCCACATACTCAGGTTTTGAAGTGATGCAATCAACGCAAAGACATTTAAAATTAAGAATTCGATAAAAATCGGATTCAAATAGGGTTGATATATCTGCATTCATTTTAAGTATATTTATAATTGCACAAAATTACTTTTAGGTTGCTTCTCTCTTTATTGAGTGTTTTTTTAATAAATATACTTTTTCCTTACAAGATCATCGCAATGAAATACGTTCAGATTAAAATAGGTTTAATACTATTATTCATTTCCCAACTCTGTTGGGCTCAACAATCAAGTTATTATCTATCTTTTGTAAAAAATTTAAATGAAGTTTCTGCAAAATTTATTTTACCAAAGAAATTTCACGAAATTAACACAGAAAACAAATTTCCTTGTGGAGATTATAAAATTTCAAACACCATTATGTATGGAATAGCAAATAAGGATAGTAGTATTAAAATAGTTTTTTCCGTAATTCCTCCAGTAAAACCGAAAAGGCTTGAACTACAAAAGCTCAATGATCGAAATTTTACAGCTCAAATTGCTCATTTTAATAATGTCAAGGATGTAGCAGATACTATAAACGATAAAATAATCCATCTCAACGATTTTCAAAAGGCAAATTACAATGTGGATGTTGGTGCCATATTTACCAGAAATTGTCCTATTCCATACGAAAATAAATATAGGTTTAACAGGATATTGTATTTATATAAGGAGGGATTTGGGCATATTGAAGTCACGTATTTCTACAATAAAAAAAATATGGATATTGATGCCTTAATTAATGAAACTTCTGGGCTAATAAAGTATAATTAAATTAAAAACACATTTCATAAACAGTATCTCAATAATAATTTGAACTTTATTATTCAAGAAATCCGTTACCTAGAGCAAGCCTGTTGAGGATGCTCTAGGTTTTGGCTGGATAGACAACTATAATATCAAAATAAATTATTGTCCTAATTTCTCCATTAAACGCCTGCTGTTGTTCTCAGCAACCCGTCATATGCAAATGTTATTTTTTGATTAGTAATTGCATTCAATAATCTAAAAACAATTAAAATATGAGGTAGGCTTGCTTAAAAATCTGCTACATATCCATCGATGTGTGCAGCTCTTAACCGCAAAAATTTTTTCATATCTGCTTTAGATTGCGGTAGATTATTAACGCCAATTTTCCAAAGAGAATAATCCCGCTTTTGAGAATCACGAATAGAGGCAGCATACCATTCAATATATTTCAGCAGCTCATCAAAGGATTCATCCCGAAATTGTGTCCATATTTGTTTATACAAAGACCGAACCTGGGGATCCTTCATAAATTGGGCAAAAAACTTAGCTCCAGCTCTCTCATCCTCAGGCTTTAAAAGTGGCACATCAGCAAATTTGAAATATTCTTTTGTGTTTTCATCAATTCCAAAACCCCAATCAAAATCCCAAATTGGTCCCATCATAAACTTACCACCCGCTGGTTTAAACAAATACACGCTTTTAGGATGATTGATTTCATAATTAGCTACCAGATTATTCAATAACAAATAATTAACAAGCCCTTTTTTGTCAATTACATTACCATAACTGTTATTTGGAAAATCAGATGCAAATAACAAATTCTCCATGTTTTGAAAAGCAGTTTTAATTGCGTCAAACTGTATCTCGGAGTCGATATCCGGGTCTTTGACCATCACCGGCAAACTCAACACTTCTGAGAGAAATTTATGATTCTCATCAAAATAAGTATCGAGCTCCAGTAAAAAACCCTCTTTACCGATATCAACACGATTTTCACCAATTTCGACTTGCTGAGTTAAGGTATAGTTACCCATTAATTGACCATTAATAATCACATCTACTGGAATGATCGTATGTGTAAACGGCATCTTGAGTAATTTTCCAATTTTCATCGCAACCGCATTACACATTAAGGTATAGTCTTGGTAATTTGCTAAAAGAACCCAATCCTTTGCCTTTGGCAGACCAAGAATGGATGATTTGACATCAAGCTTCAAACGATATGGTTTTTTGGGGTTTCCCCAGCTGCTATTGCCCCGACCTTTAATTCGGGTTGAAAGGGGACCCAAGTCTTCATATAAGTCATTCCCGAGAATTTCTAAAGTTGCATTTAAGTAATTTTCTTTATCTAAAACCTCTGCACCATTTTCGATATTAATTATAATTTGTGGCACCGCAGCTCTGATAGTCTCATCTAAAATAGCCTCTTCCTCAGGTACCACCACGGATGGCTCCTGTGTCTCTTCCTTTTCACAAGAGATCATTATAAAAACAGGAATAATCCAAAAAAATATTTTAATTAAATTCCATTTAAAAACATGTTTCATTCGCTATATTATTAATTGTTTAATACTGAATAACGCTAAGGGTCAAATACACCTAGTCCAAATCCATATAATACCCCTTGTTATTTTCCTTTCCATCCACCAAATCTTCAATATTTCCTCCTTTTTTCTTTTGCTCCAGAAACATCTCTTCATAATCTCTGGTATAATCAGCATGAGGTACCACATGTACATCGAAGATTAGTTCATGCTTTTCTGAATTTGAAAAATTGCCATAAAGTTCAATCCAATGTTTGGCATAGCCAATATTTTTGGCGCTATTATAACTTAAACTCACCACGCCTTCAGCTCCCACAGGGATATGCTTGGTGGTCGAGCTATTGACTAATAAACAACCGCAGGAAGTAATAATATCGCTAATCATCAAAGGAGCCTTACCCGTATTTTTAATTTTAAATACAACATCCAAAGCTTGACCTGTCAACACGGGATAATAATGACGATCATTATCAAAAACTTCCATGGTGGTTTTCATATTTTTAATGTCTGCACAGGAAGCTAAAAGCAACATCAAAAAAAACCCAATAACATATACTCTATTCATTTTCTTAAGATTTAATTAACTAATTGGATTTCATCTATGGCCAATCTGGAATTTCCAACAAGCGGTCTACTAATTCTAATTTCAAAATCTGCAGAAATTCCAAATTGACTCAAAGGAATTTCAACCTCATGATATTGACTAGGCTCTTCCAAAAGTTGAACTTCTTTGGTAAACAATAGTTTACTTTGCTGATAGAATTCGATTTTCTTTGGAAGCTCATAACGATGCTTGGAGTTCCGCAGAAACCTCAATTTCAACTTCATCCCCTTTTCAATTGGACGTTTAATTTTAACACTAAAACCGTCCTTACTGATCAACCAACCAATATGATAATCTGTCGGAAAACCCAATACACCATCACAGAGGACTTCTTTATTTAAGCTATTCCCCGATAGGTCAGTCAACGACACAATATCATTCCCTGATAGCTTATTAACCGATTGTTTAAGATTCTTATAGCTATTCCAATTGGAGAGATATATCGCTAATTCCCCGTCAGATTCCTTATAATTATAAATCCTGTGCTTTTTAATTCTTCTACTTAAATCCTTAATTATTCGTATAGCATTCCGTTTGACAACTACTAAATCATTTTTAACAATAAAACCACCATCACTTTTCAAACCATTAGCATAAAGGACCTGCAATTGCGTAAATTCAAGGGCTAATATCAATTGAGATACTTTTTCCTTCTCTAGCTCATTGCTGATTTTTGCCTGCTTAAGCTCATCTAGAAATGTGTTTAATTTTTGAGTATTTATATAGCGATCCTTGACATCTTCGAATCCAGCATACAGCTCATATGGTTTATCATTTTTTACAAAAACATCCTCAAGGTCATCTACATAATTGATTAATAATTCATGCGTTTCAGGATAGAACCGGGTGAGATATTCGTGCGTTAAAGTCCTTACATCAAGCGCTGTATTGACCATTAATGCAGAGGCTACGTAAGTCTTCAGATCATCAAAACTACTGTAATCGTATCCACTAGCATTCAAAAATATACCTTTGATGCCCAGACTTTTAAAAATTTTAAATTGCTTAGCCATCACACCCATCGAGGGTAAAGGGGTCAAATAATCATCAAAATTAGAACTGTAATCCCAGAGGTAAACGTTCTGTGTTCTCATCTGCCACTTTGATAAGAGCTCAAAAAAATCTTTATATTCCAGAGTTTGAGAAATCTGCTGTTTCTTTGGGAGATCAATGGTACTCAAAAAAACACCAGCATTCTTTTCGAGATTATAGCTGGGGGGTTCTTTTACAGAGAGATAGGCAATGGTATAGAACCAATGAGATGACATCTCTAGGGCGAGCCGATTCAGAAAATGGGTAACAGCTCCAGAGGCACTCTGATTGGTATTTCCCAATTTTTTGCATTGATCACAAGTACAAACATGTGCATTATCATTGGGGGCAATCATAAAATACATGGGCCCCAACTCTCCATAACCGTAATTTTCCAGAATATAACCCTTGAGATCTTGGAATAATTCTTCACTACTAAAACAGAATTGATCTTCTACTATCCCATGCTCAGTATGGGCATAATAAGCTTTTTTTGGAACCAAAACCTTCATAAGATTATGTCCCCAAATCCCCCAATCTTGATCCAAATTTGAGGTGGCTAATATTTTACTATAATCTGAATTCGTATTGGGTCGATAATGTGGTTCCCTATAATCAAAATCAAACCGATTCACATGGGTATGAAAATCAATATAACTCGGTGGTAAATCCGCTGAACTTATGAAATCATTATCGCGCGCAATGTTATCAATTAATTGATAAATTATCCATAAGGCGATATCCTCAGACTTAACTCGTATGTTGAGTTTTTCTATAGAATGTTCTATACTGTAACTATCTGTGAGGTCTAGGTCAATTTCAAAATGAATCTGCTTATACCCAATTGGAATAGCGTCGGATTGATTTGAAAAAATAATCACATCATTATTTGTACTTCGTTTTAATAAATGGTTATACAAATAGTCAGCCCATTTATCACTCCTGGCATCCCCTTCTGAACTAATCACAAAACCGGACGCTTTTAATGGTCGATCTGATGCATGACAACCTGAAACACACATCAAAATAATCGTGAAAATAAAATTAAAACGTAACATGAAGTTGTAAATACAAATTATATAAATTCCTATAATTCAAATTTGTGGCAGATGACTGAAAATTATAGTAGGTTCCAATCATAGAGGCAGAAACATTTTTGGAAATGGTTCTACCGATTCCTGCACCGACCATGCTATTAAGAATAGATATGCTATTGATATATTGATAATTCAAAAGCTCAACATCTGGCGATGACCCTACATTAGCCATCGCTAAAATATAATTTTTAGGATTTACTGACATATGGTATTTACCTTGAATACCTACATTATAGAGCCATTTATTCTGTAAAAAAAATTGGACTAATTTCCCTTGCAATCTAAATGGGCCTAGTTCTTTGCTGGTGCCCGTTGAGAACGAATATAATTTATCCTCAGTATAGAGAGATCTGTACCCAATACCAGCCTCAACTTCCCAATTGTTTTGCAACTGCCTAATGAGGAAACCATTAACCACAACTTTTGGAAAATACTGACCCGCTAAGCCGAAATCAAAACGGGTGCCCCAGTTTTTATTCCAAGACCTTCCCCACTCGATTTGACCTTGAATACCTACACCTTGTTGACGACCAGAGTAATTCACTCTACCCACAAAAATGTCATCACCATGATGCCTTATATACTCCAAAGTAGAAATACTCTGTATCGCGTAATCGTCCCCAAATCTAGCCCGTAGATGATGGATGTTTAGTTCATTTTGAGCACGACGCCCACTAAGATAATTTAAGTGCTGCTGAAAATCCTTTAATTCAAGCAAACTTGGCTCGTAAAAGCTTTGGTAAAAAAAAGCGGAATCATACTGCTTCAACTGTTCATACGCTAAGCCCTTTAAGTATTTCAATTCCCTATTATTGCTGCTAAAATTTAATCCCAAAGAACTCACTTGGAGAACCTCTTGTCCCATCTTATCCCGCAAGAGTTGGCGAGCATAATCATTTGAGAGTTGAACAAATGAATTAATCAGAAGTTCATTGTACGGATTTCTCTCTAGTTCGGTCTTCAACATAGACCAGGCTTCAGCCTGTCGGTCACCACTGAATTGCATGGAAGAGGCTAACTTAATTTTAAATTGACTATCATATGGATATTGTTGAGCAGCAATCTGGGCATATTTTAAGGTTAACTCTTGATTCTTTGTAAGGCTAGCCAAATTGATTCCGTATAATAATGCTTGTTTTTCATTAGGAGCAAAATTTAGCCATCGATCCACCTGCTTTAGACCCGCTAGGTACTGATATTCTACTATAGAGGTTTTCACTAATTGAGTCATTAACTCACTATAGCCAGTTAAATAATGATTTCTCATATCCTGCTGAGATTCTTGTAAAACAAACTCATAGACTGATAAAGCATAGTCATTCTTACCCTGTAAGGCTAAAATTTCTGACTTTTTCAGGTACAGTTCCATATTTTTAGGGTCATAAATAATTTGTTTATCCAACAGATCAATCGCCTTATCATACTGTGCTGATCTAAAATAAGTCTGGTACAAAGCCTGTTGTGCCTCAGGCAATTGTTCCGAGGAACAAATAGGTAATATTTGATTCAATTTAAATTCAGCATCAGCATATTCCTCTGCTAGCAGATGTCCTTTAATTTCCTTGGTTAAAAGTTGCACATAGGAATTCCTCAAGTCCAGATCTTTCGAATAATTTAAATACATAGTTTTGGTCAACTGTGTTACTTTTTTCTCATCGTTCTTTAACCGATAAAGATTAAGTTCCTTGGCCATCAAACCCTTTGAATATCCCTTTAGCAGAATGAATCCTTGTAATTTCAGTAATGCTTCATCGTATTGCTGATGAGCAATTAAATCATTGAATACAAATTCAAAAGCTTCTTGATTATTAGGATCAGAATTCAAAATTTTTCCATATAAAACTCCTGGATCTCTATCTTTAGAATACCTAGCTGCCTGTAATAAAAAATAACTTTGTTTTCCTTGTAAGTGCGCTGTTTTCCCATAACGCTCCTGATCTTGAATAAAACTTAGAATCTCATCATAGTGATGCCCATGCTCAAGAATGCTTATTTTCTTATCCACCAGACTTTTATTGCCAGGGAAGACATGAAGGCCACGTTCTGAAACCTTAAGGGCTTCTTGGTAATCCCCCACTTTTATATAGTTATCGATCAAATCCAGATAGGCACTGATATTATTAACGGATTCCTCTAACATGACCTCACGAATAGATATAGTCTGATTAATTTTGCCTTGCTTTTTTAAATCAACAGCCTTTTCCTCCAACTGATAATTCAAATCTGCTTTTAACTGACCATCCTCAGGAAAAATTTGAGCTATGCGTTTCAATAAGCGATCGGCCTCAACATGATTACCTTGTAAGCGATAAAGTTCAATTTTTTTTCGCCATAATCCCCGCCAATATGGGTTGACCTCCAACAATTCATTGATGTAACAAATTGCACTCGAGTAGCGTTTGGTTTCTGTCTCAACGGTTACCAACATGTGTTTTGCAGCGACATTTCCAGGATTGGATTCAATAGACTTACTAAGCTCATACCTCGCCTTATCATAATTTTTGCTCAAAACATAATACTTACCTAACAACATTTGTAACTCCGAATCCTTAGGATATTTTCTCAAATTGGTTTGAGCTAGAACTTTCCCTTGGTTTAACAGACCATCATGGTATAATTGATTAATGGCTTTCACCACATCTCCCTTGTCACTGATTTCTATTTTTTGTTGTGCAAAAGCGATCTGCACGGCCGAGCCATTCACCAGTAGAAAATACAAGCTGGTAAGAATGGAGCTAAATTTAATTCGTGTATTAAGTAAACAATTCATTTACGTAGCAATTGATGTTGAAAGAATGAGAGAATTACAAAGGATTATTTTCAACCTGAGTATTAAAACCTTTTCTGGTCATTTTTCCCCACTTAAAATTTTTACGTGTGAAAAACTGCCAGTAACCTCTGAGTGAGAATATCACGACAAATGGATGGTATAAGAAAGCCTCGAAAGCTGAGAATATCACCAATTTGGCGTATTCTCCTAGCGTTCTATATTGCTTTTTAATGGAGATATCAAAAACAATTGTCAGAATGGAAATACTGATCCCAATCAAATAGACATAGGCCAACATTAACCAAAAAGTGTTGAAATTAATCTGTTGGGTATATAATTGATACAGCAGAAATAAAAAACCAAGCGTCTCAATGATTGGTGCCAGTAATTCAAAAAAGAAAGCATATGGCATAATCAGTAATCCCATGCGACCATATTTTTTATTGAATAAAAATTTTCTATGTATAAAAAATATCTGCATCAATCCACGGCCCCAGCGCGTTCTTTGCCTAGCGAGCACCTTTAAGTTTGGAGGTCCCTCAGTCCAACAACAGGAATGAGGCGTTTGAATAATTCGGTAAGGTTTATTATTTTCTCTTTTGTAAGCGATCATCCGTAGAGTCATATCCATATCCTCAGCATGAGAATTTGTATCAAATCCGCCACAAGCTATGACTGTCTTTTTTTCAAAAAGGCCGAAACCTCCAGAAACATTCGGAATTGCATTAATCATTGACCAACCCATTTTTGCTACTAAGTAAGACCGCAAGTATTCCGTTTCCTGAAAAGTGGTTATAAAGTTTTTAGGAGGTCTAACCCTAGTGATTCTGCCCTTATCAAAATCGCATCCATTAGCCATTCGCATCGTAGCTCCTACTGCAATGACTGGAATATCAGAATCCAGAACTGGCAAAATGACCTTCGTTAAGGTATCAGGAGATAAAATACAATCAACATCTGTATTGATGAAATAATCATAACTGGCAACATTTACCCCAGCATTCATTGCGTCCGCTTTGGTCCCGCCATTGACTTTGTCGACAATGATAAGTTTATCAAATTCGGGATTGGATGATTTAAATACACGATTGACCTGCTTACAAATTACCTTTTCCACATAAGCAAATGGGACCTCAATCAAATCAAAGTTTTTAAGTAATAAATCCAATGTTTTATCTTGACTACCATCATTGACGATGATAATTTCAAAGGTTGGGTAATCTAAACTTAACAAGGCATTTACACTATCGATAATAATAATTTCCTCGTTAAATGCAGGGGCAACAATGGAAATACCGGGTGCTGTTTCAGGGTAGAGTTTTAAAATATTTTCTTCCCGTTTAGTGTACCGAATTCGATTCCTTAAGATATTGAGATAGCCCAATACAGCGAGCGTTAAGTAAATCAGCGTAATGGCAGTAGCGTAGAAAAAAATAACATAGCCGTAGCTAGAAAATAAAATATCAAACATAGCGCGATCCGATTAAACAAATTGGTAACTCACCTGATCAACGATTCTTTTATCAAATTCTGTAGATCTTGCAGAAATTTCGTCTAATTTCAATTGACCCTTTTCACCAAAGTCTTTGATGGAATAGGCTAACTGGATTTTCAGATCACTATCGAATGTTTTATTAAAAACACTAGCCAGAAAATTCAATCCGTTCTCGGTTCCAAAACAGGTAATTGCCCTGATACTAGAGGACTGAACAGATTTAGACATCAAAGGATAATTATTGATTAAGAAGCTCTGAATATACTCGTATTTTAGAGCTCCTAATGTTTCAATTAAAGCACATTGAACTTGAGTATGATCAGCACTAGCCAGTAAATCAGCTAATATAGGACACGCATCTACTTGTTTAAAAAAACCAATTTCTTCAATAAGAAATGCCTTATAAAGATCATTTTTAGAACCAAGTACCCAACGAGTAAGAAGAGGCAGCGATCCTATTTCTGATCTGCTAACTAAAAAATGATGAATCAACACTTTATCCAACGCATTAAAATCCAAATCAAAACTATCATCTAAAAACTGAAATGGGTCATTATTGTCGTATTTTAATGATGCCGCTCTGGCTTGTTTACGTAATCCATTATTTTTATGATGGGCCGATCGCAGAATTAAAGATCCGGCACACCCATTCCCTAAATCATCAATCTTACGTATAGCCTCACGACGCCTATTTGAACTATTGGACATCATCTCCTTCTCCCAAAACCCAGGGATACCAAAGAATGAAAGTACTGATCTAAAGTTTTCACTATTCACCACTAACCCCATCTGTCTTCCTTCCTGTAAATAAGATATCAACAAATCAGTAAATACCAATTTATCTTTCTTTGAGCGAATCAGTCTAGCGAAGCCCGCGAGTTGATTTTCAATTTTATCTTGGCGAATTTTTTCTGCATCAAATATCAACCCCTTTATAATGTCTACTGATTGACCATCTATTTTATTCTTTTTCTTTTCCAACTTTCCTTGATACCAATTAATGGCAAGGAAACGAACCACACTTAACAAAAAAATAAACACTAAGACACCCACCAAGAAAGATGTCCATCGAATGATCATAGGATATCCCGTAAACGTATTCTCCAAATAGAAGAAATAGTACTGTAGATAGTAAGTTAATTCCATAATTTATTGTGTTTTGTTTGATCAATTATTTGTTTTATATTGAACATCACAGGTCAAGGCGAGTGACGCATCATCCCGTAAAGGAACGGCACAAAATTATATGTATCCAAAATGGAAACATGTCTCATTTTTCAACTAACATGTCCATTTAAAAAAACAAGACACCAAAAACAAAGTGATAAACCACTGTAAATCAATCTATTGAAATAAAAAACCGATCTGACTGATAACTTAGGTGAATTTCCATAAACAAATAGAAGACAATTAAAAATGAGAAGGTTTTACGCGAATTAAGACAACAATTGGCATCATTACGCATAATAAACCAGCATAAAAACGCATGACAATGAGTTAAAATAACCATTATTATGCCCTGTTTTATTACGTAAAAAGAAGTCTAAAAAAATATTAAATACGGACTAAGAAAAGTTGGTGAAGAGATAAAAAAACATCGCTGTACAAATGCTAGCATACTAATTGTAATAGACATTTGGCCAATCAAACAATTTAAAATCTCTAGGCAGAGAAAAACAAATCCTATACTATTTTGAAGTCGTAGACAGGAAGAGTAATCAACAATAGTCTACTCACCTTTCGAAAGATTCTCGATATAGTTTGAAGGAGTGAGTCCCACAACGGTCTTAAATGCCGCGGCAAACTTACTGTGTGATGAGAATCCAGCTAATGCTGCAATTTGAGATAATTTATAATCCAACAACTCAGGTTTTGTTTTTAACTGGACAATTAACCACCTAATTCTGGAATACATTATAAAATGATTAAAGTCTTGCTTTCTGTATTTTTTGATAATATAAGAAGTGTACTTTTGATTGGTATTAAGCAACTGGGATAGTCTATTTAAAGTGATTTGGTGATCTAAAAAAAATAGATTGTTCTCGAGTTCATTCAGCCGCAAAATTAAACGATTTTCTGTTTCCAATGCAATTTGATTATTTTGGCCATGACACCCTTGGTCTTCTAAAGATATTGGAGGGGAATCCTGTTTCGTGATGTGAATATTGTCCTTTGGCGTATTATTATGTTTTTTTTTGTTTTTTTTAAACGAAATAGAATAAATCAACACCAAGATAAATAAAACCAATAAAGCACCACATAACCACCAATAAATAAAAGATAATTTTCTTAATTCACGCTGCTCGTTCAACAAGCTATTCATCACTTGATTCACAAATTTATTTGCCTCTAGTTCCTTTTTATTAGCTATTTCTCTTTGAAGTGCTAAATAAAAAGCGACCGAATCATATTTGCCTTTTCCTTTAAAATACTTTACATAACTATCGTAAACCAATACCTTTAGTTCTTGTCGATCGGAAGAATGAATATATTTACTGGATAGATCTAAATATAGTTTAGCACTATCTAGACGGCCCATCTGAAGATTCAATTCAGCTAGTCCTCTATAATTATAAGGGATCAGATTACTCTCCATGCCCCGTAAAGAAGATAACGAAGTTTTAAAATGAAAATCAGCATTCCTAAATTCTCCAAGTCCCAAATAGCTGACACCCAGCATCTGATCATTTATAGCCTTTACCAAAATGGCTCGTTGTGTATGGCTTGTATCGGCACTCGCTAGCGATTTAGCTAGTTTCATTAATGCTATAGATTCTATAAATTCATTATTATCTTGAAGACGTATAGCTTTTTCTTGCAGAATATTAATTTTTGCCAATCGATAAGCTGTCCTATCCTTAATTTGTTCACATGCCTGAATGGCATTTTTTAAATACTTTACCGACTCGGATTCTAACCCTAGCTCTCGAAGATTTGTTGCTAAGAAACCCGAAACGCGAGTATTCCATTCACGAAATCCAGTTAAAGAGGCTATTTTTTCTGCTTTTTTAGCGTACTCGAGCATATTTAATTTGTTCCCAATGCTCTGATGGATAGTTGCCAATAGCATCAAAGATTTAATCTTTTGCTCATCAGATGTAGCGATGTTCTGCAAGGAATCGGCAAGCCTAATAGCTTCCCTAATATCGGTTGCTATAATTTCAGTATTAATCTTCTGATAACTGATATCAAAGGAATTGTTTTGTCCAAGGCTAATTTCGATTATCCATAAAAGACCGAAAATTAAGAAAATAGATTTAGCGTTCACTACAGTTGATTTACTACATTAATTTTTCACGATATTCCATGGGAGAACACTTTAAATCTTGGCTAAAATACCTGTAAAACGATGCTCTCGATTTAAATCCACAACGAACAGCTAGTTCATCAATATTCATATCAAAAGACTCACTTTCCAGCTCTTTACAGGCTTCTTTGATCCTTAAACTATTAATGGTTTTAATGAAGTTTTCATTAAAATGTGATTTAATCATTTGGTTAACTATCTGTTTAGGTATTTTCAAATCTTTAGCCATGATATCCATATTAAATCCACTTTCTAAAAAAGTTTTCTTGGAGAGATATTCTAATAACTTTTCCTTATTGCTTGGGCTACTGTTCTTTTGATAATAAATTGGACTCAAAACTGATTTTAACGACTTATTTTTGATAGGATTACTCCCCAAAGCAAGTTTTCTAGTTTCCCCAAAATCGTAATCTTTTTGAAATTGGGTTAAGAAAAAATTATACCCTATCATTGAACTCAAATACATAATACCAAAAACAATTGAATTAGAAACTGGGGAAGTAATTTGAGCTCTTTCAGGGCCAGAATTAAACAATAAAGTCAGCGTAAAAGCTGCTAATACTAACAAAAGGATAATGCTATAAAAATAAATCCTTTTCACAAATAAATTATCAGATTTACTACTGGTGCTTTTAAATAAAATATACACGGAGTAAAACAAAAAGGAACCACTTATGGTACTATACAATACATAATAATAATGCAAGCCATTGTGGTATCTAAAAGTATTATCCGCCAAAAAGTAAACATAAAAAACGCTCCCTAACAGTAGCGGAATAAAATGCGGCCAAACATGTTTAAGATAAATCCGCTTCCCCTCAGATACCATATAACTTATGTACAAAAAAGGACCATAAATTAATCCAAAGGGAGCTGCCCTACCTACATAATCTAAACCATCAATAATGTCTCTAAACACAGCTACATGGATAATATGAACTAGTAGTGTAAGCAAGAATACAGCTACGATCTTATTCATCGGGTGCCTGTTATTCAACTTAGAATACAATTGCAAACCCAATAAACAGGTCAAGAAAATACCGGTATAAAGAAAATAAAATATCATCATATTACCTTACTGTATTTCTATAATCCGATGGAGACAAACCAATAAATAATTTAAAATATCGAATGAACGTAGTTTTAGAATTAAACCCGCAAAGATTCCCCAGAAACTCTAATTTTAAATTACTTTTACCATTGTTGAGAAGCTCCATTGCATAATCAATTCTATATTTTGCTAACCATTCATAAAAATTACTCTCATAGATATTAATTATGACAAAAGAAATATGATTTTTAGGAATATTAACAACCGTTGATAAGCGCTCTAAGCTTAAATTTGAATCCAAAAACATTCGATCTATTTTCATCGCCAGTTCTAACCTGGTGGAATATTCAGCAATGGTTTCAGCACTCAAATGAATAGTTGGTGGTCGCAAATTTATTTTAGCGGATGATTTAGAAATAGATTCAGTATTACTGAAGAAAAACCAAAGGATTAGTCCAACGCAAACAAGCATAATTGCAATCACAACAATTATAGGATCGACATCAAAATTCAAGGGTATTAACTGATTCAGAAGCAATAACCCCATAAAACAAGCAATAGCTGTACCTAATAAGGCGAGTTTTTCGATGAATAGCAAAACACGTGTTTTATCTTGATCCTTAATCCTTACACATTTATAAAACACAAATCCCGGGTAGAGCATGAGTGATAAAACCTGGAAAATTAAATTTGCCGTATGAAAACTTGCAGGCCATACTAGTCCATTTATTATAAAAAATGAACTGGATAATAAAAATGGAGAACAGTGGAGGATAATTAAATTCAATTTTAAAGCAAATTCCGTTGCTGCCCAATATATAAACAGAAGTAAAGGCCCATAAATAACCGCAACTGGTAATGCTAGATGATTAAGTATTAAAAAGATATGGATGACTAAAAACAAAAAAAACAAGCCAATAAGAACTCTAAAGCTCCCTTGTTCTTTCAAAAATAAAATTAACATTGATTTATTATTCGATTAATTTGGTTCAATATTACTCGGGCATACGCAATGATTTTAATGCAATAATACGAAATTATTTTATAAATTAATCTTCCTTTCGAGTATATTAATGAGCATTTAGTTTTACATCTGCTACAAAATGACCAAGTTAAAATTAATTTAGCCTTAATTTCGGCATAAAGCCATAACGCGTATATTGACTTCAGCGAAATACTAAGGGGAAAAACATAGAAATTTACTTATAAAGTCTAATTCATAGAGATCTTTAGGTGAAAAACAAATTGCTCATTCAACTAGTCAACTAGGTTCACTGTACAATTAAATCCACTTAAATGCGCGGCTCTCTAAGGAGTATAAAATTGATTCAACAAATGTCATACTAAATGGACATTCACTTGAAGGCTATTCTCCCCCTCCTTCATCAATAAATAGGAGTTAAGTTTAGATCCGGTTGCAAACTCCTTTTACAAATCCTTTGAAAGAGGAAATTTGATCTTTGAGAGCTATTCAAATTTAGATCATACAGACAAACAATTTCCAATCCTTTTTAAAGCTTAATTATAACAATGATGAATTTTATAGCTAAATCAGCTTGTAAACAAATTTCCAAATTATTACCTAGTCTTTAGGTGCATTTTCAGAACTTATTGAAAAATGAATTATTTGTATTAACTTCATCGATCAATAAAATAAACTTAAACCCAAAAACCTTATAAAATTATTATTCCATGTTTTATTACCTGAGCCTATCAAAACTTCAAGAGATAATATTCAGTTAATATTCAAAGCTTAACTTTATAACGTATAAAAAAATATTTTTATTTAACATTAGAGGATCTGGCATTACTTTGCATGCTGATCAAGAATTACTTACAAAAATAGCTTTAGGAGACCGTAGATCTTATGAGTTATTGATAGGAAAGTATGAAAGACAGGTGTATCATTTTGCATTAAGGATTGTTAAGCAGCCTGAAGTTGCAGAAGAAATAAAACAAGATGTTTTTATAAAGTTATGGGATTTCATAAAAAATGATGAACCAATCAACTCACTCTCATCTTGGCTCTTTACGGTAACTAAACATCTTTCACTAAATGCGTTAAAGGCAGTAGCATCCAGAAAGCAACGGGAATCAAACTATGCTACTGAAACTGATAGTGAAGTTCATGGAGAGGCTGCCATTTTTTTTAAAGACTATCAATTTTTATTCAACGAATTGGTAGAGCGCCTACCCGAAAAAAGAAAAGAGATATTTCGCTTAAAATCACAGAATGGACTTTCCAATCATGAAATTGCAGGTCATCTCAACATATCAGCACATACAGTTAAAAATCAACTCACTAAATCCTATGCCTTTCTGCGCCGAGCCCTATCCTATCACCTATTTCTTGTGATTTTATTGATGACAACTTTATTGAAGACAACAGGTTTGGGATAATCATGGCTAACCATATTTCCATATGTCGGTTATTTGGAACTTAAAAATGATTAATTACGATATATAATAAAGAGCAAGCATCCCCGAAGAATATAAACTTGGGGGATACGCTATTTTTATAGATCAACTTTTTCATCTAACATCTTGCTAGTCATTTTATTAGCAAGTGGCAGTAAGAGTAATACGCAAGCGTAAACAATAGGTATTGAAATAAACCACGATTTAAAAAGTTCACCGGTCCAATTTTCAGATGAAAGCCCTTTCGTAAAAGTTGATACCAGTGACATAATAAAAGTTGTGGGTAGCACCACAAAAAAGGTACTAATTATTTTATACCGTCTATCTTTCTTAGAATTTACCATTATCATTCTTTCGTTTTTCAGACTCAGGTATTGTTTCAACGACATCCCAATGTTCTACAATTTTATCCGCTTCAACTCTATACAAATCGTAGAATGCAACGTGTTCTGCTTTAAAAAAACCTTCACTTAATACTAATACAAAATTTCCCTCTCCAAGTACTTTATGTATTTTAGTATAAATTTGAGGCTTCTCTTCCTTTCTCCACTGTTCCAATGTATTTAGAAATTCTTCTACCCCGTCACCCATATGCGGATTATGTTGAATCAATTCCCCCTCTTTAAAATAATTAGGTACTAACTCGATTTTCCCATCAATGAGAATGTCTTTAACAAATTTCTCTACAATGGTTTTGTTGGACTCTGTTTTATGATGATCTATTGCCTTGGTCTTTCCGTCGGTCATTGTTCTTCCACTTTTATTCAACTTTTTTGAATTAACTTGAAGATTATCCCAATGTTCAACGCTTACACCATTTTCAAACCGGTGTATGTCAAATGCGACAGTAGGTTCAAAAAGGAAATAGTCTACATGAACAAATCCAATATCACCATCTTGAAATTTTCGAACTACATTCGTGTAAACCTTATCCATAGGCATTTGGTCATGTAACCCCAAAATTGCTTGTAATCCTGTTGCTACGTGTGGATTATGTTGCTTATAAGAATTAGGATTGATCAATCCCACTTCTGCTAATGTTTCAGTTTCGATGCTATTTTGTATAGCTTCAGCTTTGTCTCTATTTGATAATGCCATTTTTTATTTTTTATGATTAATTACTATTGACAAAAGTACTGACCTTATACAGGTGAAAAAATATGGGTAAAAATATTGGTATAGGGATAATATTATCCCTATTTTACTGAATATGAAATATGTTGTAAATTTGTTCCCTAAATAGAATACCCATGTACGAGAAAAAAATACCGAAAGATTTTAGTTGTGGCATCAGTATAACATTGGAGATTATTGGCGGAAAATGGAAGCCCTGCTTAATTGATTCAATCAATCGAGGAGTCCGAAGACCCAGTGAACTCGCCAAGAAACATCCACTTGCTAGCAAAAGAGTTTTAAACTTACAATTGAAAGAGTTGGAGGCCTATGGTGTTGTAAGAAAGGTTATTTACCCAGTAATGCCCCCTAAAGTCGAGTATTTTTTAACTGAAGTAGGTGAATCTCTTTTACCACTTGTTGATATGATGGAGAATTGGGGGAGTGATTTTAAGAAGGACTTTTACAAGAGGCAGGAAAATATATATGCTGAAACTACGCTCAGTGAGGCATAATCATACGGTATAACTATAACTGGAAACGTTATGCCTACTAAAATTTTGATTAAAAAGATTATTGAAGAACATCCTCCTATTATCCAGCGTACTGCGCAACATTATATAGCATCCTACTTTAGGGATTACTCCTGTCTCCTTAAATAGGATCCGCAAACAGGCTATAATTTGCATAAAATTTTCTGATTATTTTTCTTCGAGACTCTCTTTTTTAATTCTGTTTTTTGAATTGCCACACGATCAGTAATATCCAATTTCAATAAATTGACATACGGACGTTCCCTCAATACATTTTCCATTTCAGGGTTTCGCATTGTCGCGATGACATGCCAGCCCTTTGCCTGAAATAATTTAGCTGTTGCCTTCCCTAGCCCAGATGATGCTTCGGTAATAAAAATTGTCTTTATCATAGACTTTTTTCAATATATCCGGATGGGACGTAACTATTACAATTTCACCTTCGCTATTTGAATTGGTAACCTCTATATGTTTACCTGAATTTAGGTAATTGAGCAACAAAAAGTGATGGGTGAGAATTTTCAAACGATCATCTTCTGAATGATATTCCATTTCGCTATTTAATATATAAAAAACAGGCTTGTTCTGCCACGGGGAAGGCAAATTCGAAAGGTGGCTTTAAATCCGTTTTTGAATGAATGTTTTTCCGAGTGAACTACCCCACACCCTAAAAAAGATGTGTAGGCTTCCTGCACAAGGCATAGCTTAATGGCTTACATTAGCGTACAATGGGTTGTTCCTAACCCCAATATTCTTTATATTGTATGCGGCGTTTAAATCCCTATTTATTGAATTACCGCACTTATCACAATCATACGTTCTATCTGAAAGTTTTAAATCTTTCTTGTTGTTTCCACAGTTAGAACACATTTTACTACTTGGTTCAAATCTACCGATTATAACAAGGTTTTTGCCATGCCATTCAGCCTTATATTCAAGCATTGTTCTTAATTCTCGCCAACCCATTTCAGATATTGCTTTAGCTAAATTATGGTTTGTAACCATATTGCTAACTGCTAAATCTTCCAAAACAATTGTCTCATAAGTATTTATTAATTCAGTAGATATTTTGTGCAAATAATCAGTCCTTTGGTTACGGATTTTTTCTTGCAGCAACGCCACTTTTAATTTCTGTTTTTCTCTATTTATTGAACCCTTTTCTTTTCTCGAAAGACTTCTTTGTTCAACCCTTAATCTTTTTTGTTGTGATTTGAAAAAGTTTTTATTTTCATACGCAACACCATCAGAAGTAATTGCTAAATCTTTAATTCCAAAATCAACACCAACAGTTGTCTCCATACTAATTGGTTTTTGTTTTGGTTTCTCTATCTGTGTATCAACCAATATTGATACATAGTATTTACCTGTTACTGTTTTTGTTAACGTAACTCTTTTTGGTAACCCTTTGAATTCTCTATGGTAATCGATAGCAACCTCTTTTAATTTAGGTAATTTCAAAGTATGATCATTAAAAGAAACTTCAAACCCTTGTGGAAACGTAATAGACTGTTTAGCGTACTTATTTTTATATTTAGGGAATTGACCTTTTCCTTTAAAAAAGTTTTGATATGCTGTATCCAAGTTGATTAAGCTATTTTGTAGTACTTGGCTTGGACATTCTTTAATATAATCAAATTCTTCTCTTAATCCAGGAAGTTGTTTTATTAAATCATATTTAGATATTGATTTTTTATTGGAAGCATACGCAACAGTCTTGGTTTCTAACCCAAGATTATACACCAACCTATTTACCCCAAAATACCTTTGCAATTGGTCTTTTTGTTCTGCTGTTGGAAATATCCTGTATTTGTATCCTTTAAGCATATATGCTAAACTTTTGTAAAAATACAATATTTTTATCTAAACTATAGGTTTTGGAGAGGCCTCACCAGATACTATTCGTGAGTACATTCTCAATCAGGGTTAGTCGCTTACATTCCACAGGCTGAAGACCTTTAGGTTTTAGCTCCGTTTATAAATCTATTTTTTTATAGTTATTAACCGTCCAGATCCATTATAACAAATTATATTAGTTGGATATATGCCCAATAAAAAAACAATTCTCATTCAATATATAGCTAATTTAAGCAAAATAATGAATGAGAAAGTTATTGTTCTTTACCACAAATCCACTTTTAAGATAGAAGCTTCGCTTCTGAACTGATTGGTATACTCAGTACTTTAGAAATTAGACAATTCTGCTCTGCTGCTTTAGTGATGGCTTCAAATTCTGTTGCACTAATACCCGATACATCTCCCGTAATAGAAAGGTGGACAGATGTGATACTCGTGCCTTCCATCAGTACCGTTGCTTCGGTATTTAACGATGTTGGGTTTAAGCCTTTTTCTGTCAGGCCTAGACTAACTGCCATTGTAAAACAACCTGCATGTGCCGCCGCTAGCAATTCTTCCGGATTAGTACCTTTTTCTTCCCCTGTAAAACGGGTTTTATAACTGTAGTTAGCTTTGTTTAATATTTCGCTTTGTGTAGTTAAGTCGCCTTTGCCTTCTTTTATACTACCTGTCCAATGTGCTTTTGCTGTACGTTTCATTTTTTTACTTTTTATATGATTGTCAATATTGACAATATAAAGTTACAATAAAGTCAATAGAACTATTTTGCTAATTAGGTCATTTATTAGGGAATTTGGCTCACATGGTAGCAAGCGGGTGTTGTGGAAGAGTAAGAACGTTAAGTTGTTGTTGTTGTTGTTGTTGTTGTTGTTGTTATGTACTAAGGCTGTCACAGGCAATACGCTATTTTAATGCTTCAAATTTCTTGATGGTCAAGGTTTTCTGTTTTATCCATTGAATCGAGATATCAACAGGTGCTGTATTACGGTCAAAAGCAGTATTGTGTCCTAATGATGAAAATAAAGCATACTCGAAAGGTTTGCCTTGAGCTTTAAATGTATTTAATTGCTCTATACACAATTTTACGGGAATTTGTATATCTTTCTCTCCAAAAAGCCAGAGACCTGGAATTGAAAGCGTGTTCAAAGATTTTTTAGGGTCTGTTGCCGCAAATTGATAACGGTCAGTATCATTTTTGATATGTTCACGAGCATCAGCTTCTGTATGATTTTCCCAAAAATCATGTCTCCCATTGGTGTAAAACTGAAATCTAAGTTGTTCCAGCGTGGTAATTGTAGGGCAACTAAATAAAACCATAAATTCTATGTGTGGACTTTCGGCTGCAGTAATTGGAATTATCCATCCTGCTTGACTGAAGCCCACTAATCCAATAGTTGTTTTTTTATCTTTTAAATAGGTTCGAAATTTATTTATTGCTGCATTTGCATCATGAGATAACAAATTAAGGTTAGCAGTGTCAATATTATTCGTACCAACAGATGGTCCCACATATACACCTCCAGATTCTCCAACTCCACGTTTATCATATGTCAATACAGCAATACCTTCTCTGGCAAGACGTTTAGCGAACTCAATTTCTCTTTTTACAGGATCCGATCCGTGAACAATTACAACTGCTGCAAATGTCTTCTTAGGCGTTAAAATTGAACCTGCCAGGGTGACACCCTGGCTTTCAAACTTTACGTCCTGAATGGTAAAGTCGTTCGATTGTGAAAATACCATTTCTGGTAAGTTTATTAAAACTAACCAAAGAAGTACGTTGGAAAAAAAGTTGATATTCATTTTAGTTTAATATAAAATTGCGTTAGATTTTTAATTCTGTGTTAGCTTTAGATACCATGCTTCAGAACCTTGCGACTAAACTAAAAATTTATTTTCAGTTAATCACGAATTGTGGATTTGATTTGTAAGATTTACTTACACACCTTAATCCAATGTTTTTTAAATAAAAAAACACAGACCAATAGGAACTCCCTCCTAGCAGCTCTGTCTATATAGTAGATGCATAAAGATAAAGATAAACTACATAAGCTTTTTCAGCGATACCTTAGGAATGAACTCTCAGAAACAGAAATCAAAGAATTTCATTCGTTGTTTCATGAGCATGAAGATCTAGAGCAATTTAATGAATTACTCCTTGAAACTTGGAATAATGAAAAGGAGACGGAACAACTTCAAACTAAGGAAGCGGATTATCCTATTCCAAAAATAAATACCTGGCATAAAACCAAAACCTTGCGTCGGGTTTTAGCCATTGCCGGTTGTTTACTTGTAGGATTTATTGGGATAACCCTTGTTAAGCAAAATTTTGAGTTTTCGGATTCAATAAAAGAGTCAACCCAAATAATCGTATCAACCAAGGAAGGTCAAAGAAAAAAAATAATGTTGCCAGACAGTAGTGTTGTGGAGTTGAATTCAAACAGTACCCTATCCTATCAGCAAAGCTTTAATAAAGAAACACGGGAGTTGCTTTTCACTGGGGAGGCCTTTTTTGATATAAAAAAGAACCCTAAAAAACCATTCATTATTCGCCACGAGAAAATGTATATCAAGGTATTGGGAACCTCATTCAATGTTAGATCATATGATGATGAGAACGAATTTGAGGTATATGTAAAGACTGGGCTGGTGGAAATAGGTGAAAATAAGGCTAGTTCAAAAAACCAGCATATATTCGGACAGTTTAAACCACAAGACCTTTTTCTATATAAGCACGATACAGAATTGGCAGCCATTAAACACCAGGTTGAAGAGAATAACTTTACAGGCTGGCGAGATCAAATTCTCATTTTTGAAAATCAAAAATTTACCGATGTTGCTGAAAAACTAGAAAGGTGGTATGGCCTCAACATTACCATTGAAGATGAAGCTCTCCGTGCTCAACAATTTACCGGAGAATTCAAACATTTGTCCATCAGACAAGTATTGGACCTTCTTCAAATGAGTACACCCTTTGAGTATCAGATCAACGGAAAAGAGATATCAATAAATAGCAAAGAGTAAACACATTCGTGAAAAATATTAAAAAGGAGGAAAAATTACTAGTCACAAGAATAGAAGTTAAAAAGGTTTTCAGTAAAGTACTGAAAACCTCCCTATCGGGACAAAGCTGTTAATGTCTGGAAAACGAAACAGCCAAGCCCAAATAATAATCATTTAATTAATTACTAATCGAAAATAATGAAAAGAATTGTAGAAACCTTTTTTGACTACATAATTATGTCCTTAAAGTACAGTTCGCTGGTCGTTTTAATGATGATGATCGGTGTGACCCTACTAACTGGTTCACCAGTAAATGCACAGGCGCAAAATGAAAAAATAGCCTTAGATGTAAAGAATAAACCGCTGAAAGAGGTGTTTAAAGAAATAGAACGTCAAACAGACTATCGTTTCGTTTTTAACCAAGACGTATTTACCGAGAACCCCAAACTGAATATTTCTACCCAAAGTACATTGTCACAGATTTTAGCATTTTTAGAGCGCAATACAAACAACAAATATCAGGTTGTCGGTAAGAACATAGCCGTCAGCTATCAGTCCGCTCAAACCTTAGGATCCATCACGGGACGTGTTGTGGATCAACTGGGAAATCCGCTAGTAGGTGCGACAATCAAGATTCTAGAAACAAATGGAAGTTTGCGTACAGATAAAGAGGGTAAATTCAACAATCCAGTAAAAGCTGGTTCTTACACTGTAGAGGTATCCTATGTCGCTTATCAACAACAGCAAAAAGTCGTACAGGTCTTGGCAGGGAAACCCACTGAAGTCAAGTTTATGCTCTTGGAATCGATGGATGCATTGAATGAAGTGGTTGTCATTGGATACGGCACGATAAAGCGTAGTGATTTAACAGGATCCGTTACTGATATTTCGGCAGAAAAGTTAAAAGATCAACCTGTTACCTCTATCGATCAACAACTCGTTGGAAGAGTCGCTGGTATGCAAATAAGTCAAGGTTCTGGGGCACCTGGAGCAGGTACAACTATTAAAATCAGAGGGAACGGCTCCTTAGGGGCGGGTAATGATCCCTTATATGTTGTAGATGGTATGCCCTACTCCGCTGAATCGAGCTTAGATACCAATCCATTATCCTTCATAAACCCTGCTGACATTGAAAATATATCCGTCTTAAAAGATGCATCTTCGACGGCCATATATGGTTCACGTGGGGCAAATGGTGTTATTTTAATCACAACAAAAAATGCCGGGAAAGATAAAAATGAAATTAATGCTACAGCCTATGTTGGTCTAAACCAAATTCCTCAGAATGGCCGACCAGAGATGATGAATGCACAAGAGTTTTCTATTTTTCAACGGGATCGAATAACGACCGCGATCAAGAAACAATTTGACCGAGAGGCAGTAGAAACAGACTTTCCTGAGGCTTACCGTAATGTTGACTTAATAGGAGAAGGAACCAACTGGTATGATCTTATACTAAGGGATGCCAAAGTCCAAAATTATGCTGTTGATTTACAAAAATCAGTGGGAAAATCTAGGTATTTCTTAGGATTAGGCTACCTGGATCAACAGGGACCTATTAACAATTCATCCTTTGAAAGATTTTCTGCAAATTTTAACTATGTTTTTGATTTCAACGACAAAGTTCAAATTAGTGCTTCATTACGCCCCTCCTATATTGAGCAGGATCGTGTGGAAAGTGGTGTAGGACGGAATGATCCGTTAAGTGTTGCGCTTTGGGCTCCTCCCATTATGGAACCCTATGATGAAAACGGAAATTTAATTCCTTATTTAAATATGCCAACATCTCCTCACGTAGGAAATCCCTGGAGCTTCCCCAACCCATTATTCATGTTGGAAAACACGAAAAGAAAGTATAATGAATTGCGAAACCTAGGAAACATCTCTTTTCAGTGGAAAATTAACTCTGATTTTTTGTTCAAGACCGCCCTTAGCACAGTATATAATAATAGCAACTTCAATTCCTTCACTCCCAGCACAGTTGGCGCGCCAAATACGGCGCCAAGAAAAGGTTCTGCTATGGCTGGAAGAAGCCGTGGGAATGGCTTTAATTGGCTGGTTGAAAACACATTGAATTATACGAAATTGATTGGCAAACATGACTTTTCAGGGTTAGCCGGATATACCGTACAAAAAAGCACCGCAAGCTCCCTTAATTTAAATGCAGGGCCATTTCCAAATGATTTAGTTGAGACCATCAATGCTGCTCCGGATATCTCTTCCTGGGATGAAAACATCAGTCAGTGGAGCATGATTTCTTACATTGGAAGAATCAATTATGCTTATAACAGTAAATATTTATTCACGGCAACCTTACGAAGTGATGGTTCCTCCCGCTTTGGTTCCAATAATAAGTTTGCCCTGTTTCCTTCTGCAGCTGTAGCCTGGAAAGTTTCGGATGAAGATTTTCTACGCGATATTGAGGCAATTGACCAGTTAAAAATACGGGCAACCTACGGAAGGAATGGGAATAATAACATAGGAAACTATACACATTTAGCTTCTGTTAATCCCTCTCAATATGTATTTGACAATAAGACAGTTTCTGCCGTTACATTAAGTCTGGCCAATCCGTATTTAGGTTGGGAAGAATCTGAACAGTACGATTTAGGATTAGACTTAAGTTTATGGAAAGATAGGTTAACATTTACGGCAGATTTGTACAGAAAAAGAAGTGTAAAAATGTTGCTCAATGACTATATCCCAACAATAACAGGGTTCTCCAATCAATTGGTAAACAAGGGCAATGTGGAGAATAAGGGGATTGAATTAGCATTAGAGGGAACTCCGTTCAGAGGTGATTTCACCTGGAACATCGGTGCTAACATTTCATTTAATAAAAACAGAATCCTTTCAATCAATGAAAATGATGACTACATCCTTTCGGGCAGTGTAGATGGTAGAGCCTCTAATATCTCAGAGGTTGGAAAACCCATCGGCATGTTTTACGGATTTATTTTGGACGGGGTTTATTCGGAGGCCGATGTATTGAATCCTGATGTTGCTAAATACCCAGGAACAGTTGCTGGCTATCCAAAATACAGGGATTTAAATGGTGATGGCATTGTGCAAGAAATTCAAGACTATACAACGTTGGGAAGTCCTCATCCTGATTTTATCTACGGAATCAACAGCAGCTTGAGTTACAAAAATTTTGATCTTTCCCTTAGCATTAGTGGTCGTCAGGGTGGCTATATCATGAATGGCATTCGTCAAACAACGGACAATATGCAAGGTTTATTTAATGTAGGCAAAGAATGGGCTAATCGGTGGAGAGGCGATGATAATCCCGGCGATGGAATTCATGCAGCTGGACCACAAATTGTGCATAGAATTAACACCCTTTGGTTAGAAGACGCTTCCTTTCTCCGTTTAAATAACCTGACAATTGGTTATGTTCTTTCTCCAGCGCTTGTTGGGAATGGTAATATATTCAAGCGTTTAAGATTGTACGGAAGTGCGCAAAATCTACTTACCATCACCAACTATAAGGGAGCAAACCCTGAAGGTCAGGCGGCCTCGGCAGACAATGTGCTCTCACCTGGATTTGACACGAATGCTTATCCAATACCCAGGACATTTATAATTGGCTTAAACGTTAAATTTTAATCTTACTAACCATGAAAAAAATTTATATACCCATCATTGCCCTATTTCTGAGTTCCTGTTCCAATGAATTCTTAGAATTATATCCGCAAACTAGTTTAAATGAATCCAACTTCTATAAATCTGATGAAGAATTCATCTCCTTGGTAAATGGCGGTTATATTCCCATGCGAAACTTGGCGAAAACGGTTAATTGGGATGTTTCTGAAGTCAAATCTGATAATATGGATTTGCAACCAAGCAACACGAACATTGAGCAAGGTCGAAATGAAAATTTCCTGATGAGTTCAGCAAGTATTGTGCATAAAACGTTGTGGGATCAATCCTATAAGGGAATCTACAGTGTTAATAAGACAATCGAATCCATAGAAAATAATTCATATGCTTGGTCTGATAGTGAACTCAAAGAAAGATCGCTGGGCGAGGTTTATTTTTTAAGAGGATTATACTACTTTGATTTGTTGAGGCAATTTGGAGGTGTTCCCTTGGTCTTAAAAGAAATTACTAGTACGGAAGCTGTATCGATAAAAAGATCAAGTGTTCAGCAAGTTAACGATCAGATCATTGCTGATTTAAATACGGCCATTTCTCATTTTGAAAAGGCGGGAAATACACATGAAAATGGACGAGCATCCTTAGGAGCCTCGCAAGCACTTTTAGGAAAAGTATATTTAACAAAGAAAGATTTTGCAAATGCAGAAAAGTTGTTGAAATTAGTCATAGCATCTGGAAAGTATGGCTTGTTGAAAAATTATGCAGATGTATTTAATGCGGGCAAAAAGGATTATCATGAGACCATATTTTCGGTACAATTCTCAGAGTCGGCAGCAGATTTAGCGAATAGTTTTATTTTTTTCAACGCTCCCTCAACCTCAAAGGGTGAGGTAACAGGACGTGCAAGTGTTGCTTTACAAGTAAATATCGCCATTAAACCTACGACAGATTTGATCAATGCTTTTGAGGAAAATGACCAGCGATATGCAGTGGCCGTTGGCGAATGGAGAGGAGCCGATGATGCTGGGCAATTACAAGACTTTTTTTATTGTGCAAAATACAAGGGTCCCCAAACTGCTATCTTAGGATGGAGTGGTGATAATTTTCCAATTCTTCGCTACTCCGATGTGCTATTAATGTATGCAGAGGCACTTAATGAACTGAACCGCAGCACGGAGGCTTTTACCTATGTGAAACAAGTAAGAGATCGAGCAGGATTGTTGTCAGATCATAGTGATTTATCTAAAACTAGCTTGGCAAAGGTTATTGAAAAAGAACGCAGAGTTGAATTCTGTTTTGAGAACCAACGTTGGTATGATTTACTGCGTACGGACCGGGCAATACAGGTGATGCAGGCCGTCGGAAAAACGATCAGCGAAAAGGACTTATTAGCACCAATACCTGGTGATCAGATTCTAATCAATCAGTTAGAACAAAACCCAGGATATTAATTATTATTAGATACATATTATGAATACATCAAAATTTGCTTTCTTATTCTTATTGATATGCTGGGGTCTTGGCGGATATAGTAGCTCATTTCCACCATCAGGGCCCAAACCCACTAAGCCAAATGTTATTTTAATCGTTGGAGAGAGTCACCGGCATGATGCCCTGGGAATCGCGGGGAATCCCTTCATACAGACACGCAATTTGGATCAACTGGCCAAATCTGGGATTCAATTTAAAAATGCCTATGTGACTACGGCAATTTGTACGGTCAGTAGAGCTTCCATATTAAGTGGTCAACACCGCTTAAAACATGATATCAATGACTTTTCCACCGGATTCACAGATTCAGCCTTTAACAATACCTTGCCTATGGTGCTTGGTCAAAACGGTTATCAGTTAGCTTGGATTGGCTCCTACGGTGTTGGTAAAAACCCCAGTATTTCCTCATTTGATTTATGGGATCCAAACGTCCCCTGGATGGAAAATGGTATTCATCAAACAGACAATGTCGCATTAAAAGCAAATGCTTGGCTGGAAAATTATGATTCAGCCTCTCCTTTCTTCATGCAACTGAACTTTTATTCAGCCCATGAGATTGACCCGACAGCAGACAAACCCGCACATTATTTAGTGCAAGACCGGTATAAAGATCTTTATAATGAGGTAGAGATACCATTTCCTGCCTCTGCTGAGCCAAGAGTTTGGAATTCATTTCCAGATTTTTTTAGAAGCGATGAGAATATTGCTCGTAAAAGATGGTATGGGTTTTTCTCGAATGAAGAGCTGTTCCAGAAAAGCAGTAAGGATTATTATCGTTCACTTACCGGCGTCGATGAGGCTATTGGGGAAATAATGATCAAACTTAAAAAACTCGGTATGGATAAAAACACCATCATCATCTATACCAGTGATCATGGTTTTTCGTTGGGTGAGCATGGGATTATGGGAAAATGGTATCCTTTTCAGCCTAGCATCAGAGTGCCTTTAATTATTTATAATCCCTTTGACCAAGAGACCAAAGGTAAACAGGACGGTAATTCATTTGCATTGAACATCGACATTGCTCCCACGATCTTAAGCATGGTCGGATTGTCGGCGCCAAGCGCAATGCAAGGGGTCAATTTAATAGATCAGTTTAAAGGCAAAATCGACAAGCGTGAGCAATATTTTTATGAGCATTCTGTCATCGGATCACCGGGTTTGCCGGCGAGCGAGGCCCTAGTCACGAAAGATTATAAATATATTAAGTTCACAGAACATGATTTTGAGATTTTATATGATTTAAAAAATGATCCTCAGGAAATTATAAATGAAATCAATAACCCAAAATATAAAGATGTGCTCAGCAAGCTTAGGGCGGAATTTGAAAAAGAAAGAAAATTATCTGGCGAACTTACGGTAGGCTTGAAGCATAAATAGCGTGGTAATAAATATTGTTTTTATTTAAATTTCAACCTTAAACAGAAAGTCCACTAAAGACTAGGTGTCTTTAGTGGACTTTGACATTTAAGTATTAGCTATTTAAACTCAATCGTGTACTGATTTCGGGCATCGGTTTTCCATGCATGCTGCTGTGTGGTAGGGGAAATTCCAAATAAAGGTGAAAATGTCCGAACCTTTACTGTTTTGTCATTTGGAAAAAACTCGAGGATTCGTAACCAGCCATCACCACCATTACCACTACGGCCTCCTCCACCCATAGCCTGTGCATCGAACAAAATTTGATGGACGGATTTACCTTGCTCATTCACTCCTTCTTTATATCCTTCACCTGAAAAATGACCACTTAATACCATTTCAATGTTCTTAGCGGGCTTCACAAGCTTTTCCCAGATCTGCAGTCCATTATTTGATGCAGGCAATGATATGCCCGGAGATTTTAAGATCTTACCTCCCACTTGGTAGGGCTCCCAAAGTAACCATTTGCTTTCTTTTGCATGCAATTCATCTTTGGGAGTTAGGTAACTATGGGTTAAGAGTACAATCCGATGATCTTTGTATTGTTCCATATCCGCAATATTTTTTGCCCAGCTTACCACCGTATCTCTTGGTGCGAACTCCATGGTCAAAAACAGGTAATCACGACCATTTAAATTCTTTAATTCATAGGCTGAATTTGCCAGCGTTTGTTGCCCTTGTTCATCACGTGAATTTTGGACAAGGTATTGCGCATTCAAGAAATTTTTGTCTACCGTAAAAAACTCATTGTAGCGCGATGTTCTATTCCCATCTCTATCAACACTATAATCATGATTCCCAGTGGCAGCAATATATGGAACCTTTCCGTTTAAGCGATCAAAAGCGCCTGACGCAGCTTCCCATTGCCCCTGAGTTGATACATCTCCATCATAGTCTTTTGTAATCTTCTCATTATTCTGCACCAAGTCTCCCACACATACAACCATTCGGATATTGAGCGTATCAATATTCTCTTCAATCCAAGCCGTCATAAGCTCTAGAATTGGTTGATTGCGTCCCCATTTAACATAATTCTGGATATCAGGAATCATAATCATAGACCACGACTCTTCATTCTCCAGTTTTGGTTTACTGTACTGCGTTTGCGCAAGGACAGTGGAAACACTAACCGCACCGAAATAAAACAGCAGCATTAAAGAGCATATTTTTTTTTTCATTTTGGATTTATTTAATTGTTTTAAGTTGTTTTTAGCATTTTTATTTTAACATACTTCCGGTATAATTATGTTAATATCCGGGGTTCTGTTCTAGGTTATTATTAATCAGTATTTCCTTATTAGGAATAGGCCAAAGATATTGTTTCTCAGTAAAATTCCGATCACCAAGCTTAGCTATATAGCCTTTTTTATATAACTCATCCAGATTGGGATAACCATCTTCATCGATTATTGGGACAATGGGCCAAAACCAAAGATTGGTTTCAATAAGTTTAGCTCTCATTTCCGTAATGGGCAGCAAACCATAGTATGGTCTGGACAATGCCTTTTCAAATTCACGCCAGCGGTGCAAATCCCAAAATCTTCTATGCTCCCAAGGAAACTCGATTCTTCTTTCAATTCGCAATATTTTTCTTAGCTCATCCTGATTCATTGCTGTAATCGCTGGATAATCTGCTAAAGCGGCTTTATCTGTTTTATAAGCGCGTGCCCTTACTTCGTTCAGCGCATCGAGTACACTTTGGTCGATTTCTGCCAGCTCAATTTTTGCCTCTGCATACATCAACAAAACATCAGCATAGCGCATGATAACGATTGGATTATCTGCCTGATGCGCGATCCAATTTTGATCAGCATACTTCCTCAACTGAAGTCCATTATAGGCTGAATGCTGCGAATACCCTTTGGTATCCTTGTTTTCGACCATTTGACCTGTATTTACATTAAGAACTTTAACCGCTCGAGGGTCCGGATTAAAAACATAACCGATAAACGCTGAACCAAACTCTACGATCGTTGCCTTTAGTCGTGGATCCCTATTTTCGAAGGGATTATGAGGATCAAATAGTGGTGATTCATCGATCAAAAGACCATCGGTACAAGGGTAAATACTCAGCAATTCCCAGGAAGGTTGTGCAACCGCATTCCCGCCAGAAGTCCGAGGCATGAAATTTCGAGAACTCCAAACAACGTTTAAATCTCGTGACCGTGGAAGGGAAAAAATGGTTTCGTCCTCTATTTTCTTTGACATAAAATACTGTTCGTAATCGGGGTGTAAAGAATAGACGTCTAAATCCATTAACTTTTTAGTTTCCGCTTTGACAATTTCCCAATCAGATTGCCACAAGGCTACTCTTGCTTTCATCGCAATGGCAGCACCTTTGTTAACCCGAATCACCTCACTTGAATTATTTTCCATCGGCAAGTGTTCGATAGCATAATCAAAATCAGCATATACTTCCGCCAAGATCTCTTCCGCATTTTTTCGACCAAGTCCAAATGCTTCTTCAATGCTGATTGACTCTTTGTAGAATGGTACGTCTCCGTATAAGGTAATTAATCGGCCATAAAAGTTAGCACGGAAGAACATTGCTTCCGCACGTAGTTTGTTAACGGTCTCTTCAGGTAAGGTCGCTGATACCTTATCCAGACTTTCAATTACCCGATTGGTTCTACTAATCCCTTTATAAGTATTCAACCAAGTTTCCTCACTCTCAGCCCATTCACTAGTAACTGCACCTGCAGAGTATTCATATACAACCAAACGTTGCGCCCAATCATCAGTCCACCGATCTGTTGTAAAATTATCTTCAAGACTCCAAACATAGGTCCGATACAAATCATTGAGGGACATTTCAATTTCGGTTTGATCCGCGTACCAATTTTCATTCGATCCCTCTGAGGGAGGTACCAAATCCAGCTTAGCACAGGAAAGCATTGACAAGGAGAAAAGCAGAGAAATTATATATTGTATTTTAAACTTATTCATCATTTTCTATTTAAAATTTGAAATTAAAACCGATGCTGTAGGTACTTGAAATGTAGCTACTGTTCAAGGATTCAGGATCATAACCTTCTGGATAATCGCTTATCGAAAACAAATCTGTTCCAGAGAGATACATCCGTACATTTTTTAGGTTGATTCTTTCCAGTAGACTTTCGGGTAGATTATAGCCCAAAGTAACATTCTTCAATCGGAAATAACTTCCGTTGAACAACCAAAAATCAGACATTTCATAATTATTGTTCGCCGCGCTCTGGTGAGATAATCTTGGAAATCGGCTATTCAAATTCTGCTCAGCAGTATTGTATACACTCCAGTAATTTCCATCATACAATGTAGATGGGGCCGTCCAGGTAGACTCATAGGGTTGAATCATGTTTGGAGCTAAGCGAGCTGTTTGTTTAGCCACACCCTGGAAGATCAGGGAAAGATCAAAATTCTTATAACCTAAATTTACATTTCCACCATAAGAAAATCTAGGTAAAGAGCCACCCAATAACACTTTATCATATTCTGGAGTTATCACGCCATCGGGAACTCCATCAGGCCCTGAAATATCGCGATATCGAACATCTCCTGGTTTAACAGCAGAATGCAACAAGGCGCCATTATCTAACTCTTCTTGATTCTGGAAAAGACCATCCGATATATATCCAAACCATTCATTAAACTCACTACCTTCTCTGATAATTTGATTACCAGTAAAGACCGTACCTCCTAGGTAACCCATCTTGGATGTGAAATCAGATAAGTTAAAAGAAACGGAATATCGAAAATCATCGCGAATACGATCACTCCAGTTCAAAACAACTTCCCATCCGTTAGTTTTCATGATTCCCGTATTTTGATCAGGATTGTCATAACCCAAATAATCCGGCACTTCTAATTCCAAAAGCATATCACGCGTTTTCTTAACGTAATAATCAGCAGTAACACTTAGACGGTTGTTAAGAAACCCGCCGTCAAGACCAATATTCCACGATTCTGTCGTCTCCCAGCTGATATCTTGTATCGCATAGCCGTATTGTGCAGCGGTTGTTTTACCAACAATATTATCGCCTTGATAGAAAGGTACAGTAGAGAAGCCGATGGTTGACTGATAAGGATAATACCCAATACGTTCATTACCCAGGGTACCGAAAGACCCTCTTAGCTTTAACAAGGATACTGATTTAACATCTTGCATAAAATCTTCTTCAGAAATAGACCAACCCACAGAGACTGATGGAAATAAAGCCCAACGGTGATCGGGATGAAAGCGTGACGATCCGTCATATCGGAAATTCGCTTGTGCATAATATTTCTTATCATAATCATAAATCAAACGACCAAATAAAGAACGGTAAGCAGATTCAACGGCATTACCACCATTAAACATCGAGTTTGGATTACCCAAATTCAAATAGTGAAAGTTTGCTAATTCGAAATCCTCGCTTTGTGCATTTAACGCCTCTCTTTTAAAAGTAAAATCTTCATAACCGCCCATCACGTTTACACTATGCAGGTTATAACGCTTTTGCCAATTCGCAACAAATTGCTTGGTTAGGGTTTGAACTTCTGCGCGAGTTTCGTATAAATTAGTTTTATTATGACCAGAAATATACCCGCCTAAAATGGTTGGATCATCAGCATCATACCATGGTAGTTTCTTAATGAAATTTTTACCTTTTTCAAAATGGAAGAAGGGCGATAACGTTCCTGTAAAGCTTAATCCTTTAATCGGTTCATAGGCTAAGGAAATACGTCCATTAACTTTATTATTGGTTGATTTGTCAAAACCACCATCCAAGATATCCGCGTACATATTAGATCCATCCTTACCTCCAGCGATTCGACCATCGCTCCATGTAGCAGCATATATCGGCGCGTATTTATGCGCGGAGTTAATTGGGTTAGAAGTGGGACTATTGCTGATCGAATGATTTAAGGAAATGTCAAAATTAGCTGTTAATTTGTTCCCCAAATTAATACGATTATTCGCTCGAGCAATAATACGCTCATAGTTTCTATTTTGGTATAACGCTTCTGTATCTTCATAATTCACTGAAATACGGCTGCTAATTTTCTTACTTCCATGAGAAAAAGTCAAGTGGTGCCTTTGCCGTGGTGCAATGTCTTTAATCAATAAATTATGCCAGTCAGTTACCGGGTAATTGTTTGGATCAGTTTCATTATATTTCATCCAGTTCAGCACGTCATCTTCTGAATATAGGGGGTATTCAGCACCCTCGGGGTTTCCTGCATCATTCCACATGGCCTCATTACCCATTTGTAAATAACGAGTAGCATTTACACTCTGCGGGAAAGTAGGAATCCGCTCAAGCCCGAAATTTGCCCCAGCTTCTAGGTTAGTTGTGCCCTCGGTAGCATTTTTTGTGGTTATCAAAATTACCCCAGCTGCAGCGCGAGCACCATAAATTGATGCGGATGCCGCATCCTTCAATACCGTAATTTCCTCGATGTCATTCGATGAAATATCATCTATATTCGTGTAAGGAACGCCATCAACGATAATTAAAGGGTTACTATCACTCAAGGTAGTGATTCCTCGAATTTTAATATCAGCAGAAGCTCCCGGTAGGCTACTGTTTCTAGTAACGGTAACACCAGGAATTTGTCCCTGTAATTCCTGAGATAGTTGAGTTCCATTAATGTTTTCTAATTTATCCCCATTTAAGGTACTTACCGCACCGGTTAAATCTTTTTTATTCATTGAACCATAACCGACAACAACGACTTCGTTCAAGTTGACTAAATCCTCATCTAAGGTGACATCAACCACTGACTGTCCATTAATGTCAATCTCTTTTTCGGCAAACCCTATGATCGAGAATCGAAGGCTTCCGTTCATGTTGTTCACTGAAATGGAATAATGACCAACAGAGTCGGATTTGGTACTCTCACTTGAACTAAGGTCATTGATAGTGACATTCGACAAGGCAACGCCATCGACTGTGGTAATCTTTCCTGTAACGCTTTGGGCAAAAACAGTTACGCTAAATCCAGATAAAAACGTAAAAAGTAAAAGGTATCTCATAGTAAATTTTCTTACCGCAAATGTGCCTTTCCCATATCTAGTTAGTATGAAATTATAGTAAACTAATTATGACCATTTAGGGTATTTTTGGATTCACTATTTTACACGTAATACCCTTACACATGCATTTCGAGCGTTTTAGGAAATAAGTCTAGATTAATAACAAGGCTAAGGCTCGAACCCCACGCAAACGATACGCAACTGCTTACGGAATACATGAGGAAAGTATATTTTTTCATTCACCAAATAATTAACATCAATTCAAGGTTAAATCATTCGGTATAGTCACTTTGTAGTCGTAAATACAGCAGATGGCAGACCATACCATGTTGCATATGCCAAATTGTTAAGCGAATTTTACAGTGGTTAATATATCCTTATGCACGCTTCAAAGAAATGCATATGATAAAAAATGGATTCACTACATGCATTACTTATTTTGATGCATTTCAGTAGCCAGACTCCAAGAACATACTTGGCATTTAAACTAAAAGAGGGTTGTAAATCGGGGGGTATTCGTTTTCAAAATTTAAATAGTAATAATATGAAGTCTAGTATTTTAAAACGCATTGTGGATTTAGGGGGTAATGTTGATGATCTCAAAGGAAACTCCCTACAAGAAGATTGGCAGGCCATCAAGTTAAAAAGTCCGCTATACATGAAACCAGTAGACACTCCCTGGAGTAAGGCTGAAGAGATGGAACCTATTGAAGGACTAGGAGACTACATCACGGAACATGAAGCTGCATTAAAAAGTAATAAGGAACATTTTTATGAGCAAACGTTAGCGCATTATTTTTCAGAAAACATGGAAGATGAACCCAATGCGCAAAGTTATCATATTAGTAAGAAATTTACGCCATTTACAAGAGGGAGCGCAGACTTTGAGGAATGGCAAGGAATAATCGATGAATCCAAAGTTCGGGACGTCGTGAAGGGCGAACAACTTGATTTTATGCAAATTATGTGGTCCTATAGTTATCCGGATTATTATTTTATCTGCCTGAGTGACCCCACCCCCGCTAATCCAACCGTATACGGCACAGACCACGAAGATTTTTTTTCTGAAATAGAATCATATGGTACATTAGAAGAGTTTCTTACTAGTTTTTATACAAAAAAAGAACTAATCCAAGTGATCGAAAAGAGAATGAACGGCTAAAAAAACACAGCTATCCCTCCCATGAATCTATTCCAATCTATTGTACAGATTTTCCTATTAAGGTTAATAAACGTATAGGTGTTGTTTATTCTATCGCATGTAAATTCTGGGTCAAATTATACCTGCAATCATGCAATATACAGTTCTCCAACTTCTTCAATAGCTGATAAATCAGTAATTATTTGTAATTTTATAGCAACACTGTTGCGAGATAATTTTAGAGGTTATGAGGAATACACAGGCTAGAACAGAAATATTGAAAATGATAAGCGATTCGAAAAATGCATTATCCCATGCTGAAATCGAAAAGAGATTAGATGGACTATGTAACAGGGTCACAACCTACAGGGTATTGGAACGTCTGGAAGAGCAGGGCTATATTCATAAATTTGTCAATATTGATGGGCGACTTAATTTTGCTGCCTGCCATAATTGCAACGATAACCACCATCATGATCACGCTCATTTTAGCTGCGTGGAATGTGGTTTGGTGACCTGTCTTGAAAAAGTAGAACCTGTTTACCATGTGCCGCCTCAATATCAGGTACAAGAATTTAATTTTACCTTATCGGGCGTATGCCCAAGTTGTAGCTGAAGCAAATAATCATGCTCATTACTATATAAAATGCCGGATATATATACGTATCCGGCATTTTGTTTGGTTGTATATGTTCTTTTTTTAGTCCTATTTAAAAAGAAACAACACCTTTCTTTGAGCATCTATAACCTTAAAGGAAAAAGCTATCCACTACCCCATCGTGCTAAGAAACCCAGACCAAATACAGCGATCAATAGGAGAATAATTTCCCAGTCCAGATCTTCTTTTACAGGGGTATTTCGTTGCGGCTCTGTCAGGGTTTCCTCTTCTATTTTATATCCCTTGAGTAGTGGGGGCTCCGCGCTTTTAGTAGCCTTTTCCAACTGGTCCTTGGTCAATTCTGCTGGTTGATCGGCCCGTTTTCCTTCAGCGCTTGCCGGAGCCGGTCTTTCTATGCGCTGGCTAGCCTCGGTTGGTTTTGCCCCTGCTGCCTGCAGGTGTCCAAGCTGTTCATAAAGATCTTTGATAGCTTCTTGGTTGTCCATATCCAGGGCACGCTGTTCAACATAGGAAAGTAACTTAGCATTACCACAGATGAGATCCGAACAGGAAAGCCCAGTTTTTTCCACGGTTTCCAAATAAGCCTTTGTCAGTTCGTTCAAGGTTTTCTCATCTGGTTTCCAATAGTCTTTACGTGCCACTTCTAACATTCTGGCTAACATATTCTGATAAGCATACACATTATCTGCATCCGCAAAACGCTCCTTGATATCCAGCTCGTATTTATCTGCAACATAAACCTCATGCCATTCCTGCCAGTCATGGGCGCTGATGGCCTGATCTGTAGTAGCCTGCCATCCCCACATGTTGTCTGTTACCTGACCCACCATTCTGGCTCCCGCGTACCCCTCATCCAACATTTCCGTTATCCAGGTTGGGTTTAGGTAGCGCGTATTCATTTCTCGACCTATAAATTTATCCAAAGTCTCCTGGCGCATTGTAGCGGGATCTGTAAGATTGCTTACCATCACATCAGGTTCTGTACCATCCAGTGTTTTTATTGCCAAAGTCATCCCGCCAAGGTATTGGAAGAAATCATCGTTATCAAGAACACCGTATACATTGGTAGAACGGCTATGCACAACGGTCTTGGTGCCTGAAAGTGCTTTCTGAAAAAGGGATACGGCAAGATCCTTACCTGTCAACTGCTGCACGTTACTTTCATCGGCACCCCAAAATCCCTGACCATAAAGATGGCCTGATCGGTTGAAATAAACCTGCGCAATCTCTTCACTGTCATCCCATTTATCAGAAGCCTGAACTGCATTGTCTACACCAATACCATAAGTGCCGCTGGCCGCTCCAAATAACCTCACCAAAGCTAGACGCTTACGCAGATCCGCATCTTCGACCCCCATACTGGCCAGCTTGGTTTGCAAGCTATCTACATGTTTACGAATGAAATTATCCGCTTCTGGGGATTCATAAGCCATTGACACAGCTTGATCCAATAAATTCATCATCTGTGGAAACATATCGCGATACAAACCAGAAGGTGTTATCACGATATCCACGCGAGCTCTACCCAGACTATCCCGCGGAATTAACTCCAAACCCTTTACTTTTCCAAATCCATCATAGCTAGGGCGCACGCCGAGCAAGTTCAGGATCTGTGATTCCATAATACCCTCATGGCGTATGGTTTCCACCGACCAAAGATTGAAAGCTACTTTATCCGGATATTTTCCCTGATGTTTTTGAGTGTACTGATCTATTAACTGTTCAGCTAGTTTGCTTCCAGCCGCATATATCTCCCGAGTCGGCATCCGTGAAGGATCAAAAGCATAAAAGTTCTTGCCTGTCGGCAAAGCATCAGGATTCCGTAAAGGATCATTTCCTAAAGCCGGTTCAATGAATTTACCATTCAATGCATCGAGTAAGGCTTGCATTTCCGCAGGACCACTCGCTATGATATGATTGTAGAATTCCGCCACCAACTCCTCCTGCTGGCTATAGGAGAGATTTTTCTCTCGGCTAGCCATAGCCACGGCAGTCATGCGAGCCTTATCAGGTTCCGGAGAAACCCCAAATGTATGCATTCCCATGGGCGTCAACTTTTCATTCAATTCTTGTAAATAATGTTCCAGACGCTGGATATCACTATCCTTAACCTCGCCAACGATACCAAGATCGCGAATTACATGGGTTTGTTTAGCCCAGCGATTTATGGTTTTTAAGTGCGCATCTGCCAGCACTGGACTCTTTTCCATTGCCGTGGTATAATCGTTTATGGCACCGGCTAGTTCCCTAAATTCAGGGCGTAGTCCGGCCTGTTGAAAAGGAGGCGTTAAGTGATCAATAATTACCGCTCCACCTCGCCGCTTTGCTTGTGTGCCTTCGCCCACGTTATCCATGATATATGGGTAGATATTGATCATAGACCCCAATAGTGCATCGGGTGCATCATCAGCATCAAGACCTGCCTCACGTCCTGAAAGCCATTCCAAAGTGCCGTGTGTTCCTAAATGAATAAGGGCATCAGCGTGTTGTTGTTTTTGTAGATACAAATAGAAGGCTATGTATTGGTGGTGAGGCGGTAAGCTGACATCATGGAATAGCGCTTCCTCATTTTCATCCCAACCCCTTGCCGGTTGAGGCATCAAATGGACTTTTCCGAAGGTTACTTGTGGGAGTACAAAGTAGCGCTGTTGCTGCTTGTTTGTCCAAACCATGATCTTTGCCGAATCTGGTTCACCCCATTTTTGCACAACTTGCCGCTGAAATCGTGGGTGTAATTCGTTAAACCATTCTTTATACTTTTCGATAGCAATCAACACAGGCTGATCTTCTTTAACCATACGGGCGAGTTCACCGGGTGCCCAGGTTCCTATGTTGCGCCCGCCTGTCATAACGCGGTCAAAAATCTCTTCTTCGGTGACTTGCCTAGGCCCTACATCATATTTCGATTGCTGTAAAGCGTTCATAATGCTATGCATACTCTTTGGGAGCACATTTAAGTAACTTGCACCGATGTTATGCTTTCCGGGATGTCCGTTGTAGTAGATTAGTGTTAGCTCTTTATCAACATTGGATTTTGAACGCAAGGTAGTCCAGGCTTTTACCTTTTCTACCAAATTGGATATACGTCCAGGGAGAACTGTTTTTTGTTTGAAGAGATTACCTAAACTATCCAGCACTGTTTCCTGTGTGGCCGTTACGGTGGGTTGTATTTGTCCCATAATTTCGGGCCGGACCAAGGCTAAACTGCGCTCCGTAATGGAGATACCTGCACGTGAAGCTTCCCACTCGGCTTTACTCTGGGAAAGGGTAATTCCATTAATTACCGGAACGCCCAATTTGGCAAAACTTTTCGCCAATTTTTCAGGTGAACCTCCTGGGAGTGAAGAAAAATTGACTAATACCTCGATTTGTGGCTTTGCACTCGTATCCATACAAAAATCTAAAACAGCTTTTTCAAGCGGAAAACCATAAAAAAGCATGACGTTAAATCCGGCATCGGAAAGTCCACGTGCATAGGCTCTAAGATAGTCATCTTGCTGTGTTACAAATTCGTAGCGAAAACCATAAATACCTATCCAAGGAGCATCTGGCGAAGTACTACTATAGGCTTGTCGAAAAGTTTCCAAATCGTGATGAAGGTCCCCCGTTCGCCAGTCAATGATGCCAAAATCTGGATATACGACCGGATCCCCCATCGTAAAAGATGCGCCCAAATGTCGATTGCAAAGTAGCAGAACCATCTGCGCAAGGTTATCAGGACTGGGGTTCTCAAAATATCTGTCTAATAACGTATCGAAACGCATACCCAATGCTTTGTAATTCGCAGCCTCAGGTGTAGAACCTACTGCATAAACTACGCCTCCGCGGGCAATGACGGTTTCCAGCTGTGGTGAAAAGCGCTGCATTAACTGCGCTGTATGTACATAACAGACCACAACATCGGAAGAGGCTATAGCAGCCTGTCCACTTTCCGTAGTAACGATTTCAAAGTGATCTAAGAAATCCCCTTTGCTTTTTAAAACAGCAATAGCCTGGGCTACCGGTTTGCTGTAGTTATCTGATACTAACAGCGCAATACGTTTAGGTGAGCCTTGCTGCTGTGCCGTTACCCCTATTTGCAGCAGCAAAGGCAGCACCATCAACCATATAAACAAACAATAAATTCTTTTCATTTAATCTTCCGGAATATAAATCACCTGTCCATCATCTAGTTGATAAGCCGTACCAAGCCGTTCGCCCTGTCCAGCTGCTTCCTCAGGGGATATTTTTTTAACTTTTATTTCTTTACCTTTCTTGCTGATGATCTCCATTTGTCCATCCTTATTCTTTTTGGTCAGGGTCAGCTCAGTTTCTGGATTAAATAGATCCAGCACATTCAGCGCCGACATCAAGGCGACAATCATCGCTACAATAAGCACCACGCTGATATCAAATAAATTTGCTACCCCACTAATCGGATCCTCGAGCGGTGCATGCGTGTTCCCCGCTTTACTTTTGTTCAGTAATCTCATTTCACCCCGCTCCTTTCCATCTGTATTGTGTTTGTTTTCTGCTTGGAATTTGCCGCTCGTAGCTTTCGTTCAACAATGGTCTCACAGGTCAAAAAATCACGTGATAGCCACTGCTCGCGCTTCAAGGTAATCAGGTAAGCCACAATACCGCAGACTAGACCAATAATGGTGGCGGTAAAGGCTGTTACCATGTGACTCGCCATCGCCGACATATCGCCCGTGGAGAGTGTAGAGAGCGACTGGCCCATTGGAATCAACGTCCCCACCAAGCCTAGTGAAGGCGCAATCTTCACTAGGAAACGAATCCTGTCTAGCTTGGCATTTTCTACTTTCTCCCATCCCTGTACCAATTCGGTCAGGTTGATATCCGCTTGTTGTTCATCTGCCAGTATTTGCACTATTTCTTCTTGGTAATCTCGTAGAAACACTTTCACGCGGTTTTGTTTCTTGCGTGACCAGTAATCCCAGGTAAAAGCACCCAAAGACCATACAATCCACAACACCATCAGCAAAAGGCCTAAAAAAACCGGTAAATGCAATAGGTTTCCGATTTGGAACAAAAGTTCTTCAATAAATTCGATCATGATTTTCTATTTTTTTACAATTGATAATTAACGCCTAAAAAGAACGTACGACCAGGCGCGTAGTAATAACTAGTAGGCGATGTATAACTGCCATAATACAGCTTGTTAAACAGGTTGTTAATAGTGACGTTTACCCCTAGTGGACCAATATTCTTTGCCAATTTCAGATCAAGCAAACCAACAGCATCCATTTTCTTTTCATCAGTATTTTCCAAATCGCCAAAAAATGATCCGGTATGTCTTCCCCAGAGGCTGATGTGTCCAATGCGTGGATTGTTGTATATAAGTGCACCTGAATAGATATTACGCGGATTATCACTCATTTGCTTTCCTTCATATTCTGGGTTTGTCTCGTATTTTTTGATTTCAGATTGGTTGTGAAAGTAACTCGCCTGTGCAGACAAAAAAGGAGAAAAATTGTATTTAGCGGAACTTTCAAGTCCCCAAAGATCTACCTTACCTATATTGATGTATTGTCTTACTGGTAAATTTCCCGGATCAAAATAAGATGGTACTTGCGAGGCGTCAATCAGCACAGCAGCTAAAAAATCACTATACTGTGAACTGTAGATTGTGGCAGAAAGCTCCAATTTATCCGACAATTGAAAGTCTGCACCAAAATCGATGGAGTAGCGCATGCGTTCGGGTTTGAGTTCCGGATTACCCAAACGAAACGATGAACCCAACGGCGTCGCGTTGTACATGTAGTATGCGCTAGGTGCACGGAAACCTGTTGCATAGACAGAGCGAAGGCGTAGGTTAGTGAGCAGATCGTATGTAATTCCCAATTTCGGGGTAAGCACCGACGAGCTCGCATCGTCATAGTTGATAACAACCTCATCGCCTGATATATTATCCGTAAAGTGTCCCTTACTGTTCGACCAATGATCAAACCGTAGTCCCAGATTGGCATGTAATTTTTGAGTGAAACTAATGTCATCATTTAGGAAGAACGAGATAAAGTCCTGTCTTCCAGTAAAATTCTGATCGCCTTTTTTAGGATAATTTTTTCGGGAGACAACCTCCGTAAATCGCAGGTCAGCACCAAGAGTGATATCATTGTACCATACACGATGGCTCAACTTGGCAATCATTCCGTAGGTATCCAACGGAACACGCGAGGTGTAATTTGTTTCGTTGAAGGCATTATCCGCTGCATGCCAGTTCAGTGCATTTGATGAGCGGTTCTGCAGGTTGTAGTAGACCAAGACATCGGGAGCGAAATTGGCTTGGGTATTTTGATAGCGTAATTGGTAATTACCTGTGATCGTACGATCCTTGTAAATAGTCGCTGTTCCCGATACCGGCTCCTGCTGGTTAAAATCGGCTGTCGCCACCAGAGTTGCCCCATTGTCAAAATCATACTTTAACTTCGTATTCACGTTAAGAAGCGACATTTTAGGCTTCTGGTAATGATCATTCCATAGACTGTCGGCTAGGTACACATAACCATCGGTATGCTTATATTCTGCAAAAGCAACGGCTCCCCATCGCTTGGCAAAGCGTTTACCAAGCTTTATACCTGCCTGGTAAGTATTCATTGATCCATACCGAAAATCTGCACCCAGGATGGGCTTGTCGGTCGGAAGCTGGGTTACCAAGTTGATTGTTCCACCCATAGAACTAGAGCCATAGATTGAAGAACCTGGACCGCGCACCACCTCCACGCGTTCAATGCTATTAGCAGCTAAACTGTTCCATTCGGAGATCCCGCCCGTATAAGCGTCGTTAATAGGTACGCCATCTTTAAGTACCAGCGTGCGATTGGCTGATCCTGTACCGCGTAAGATAACACCGGTATGCGTGCCTGTCGTGGTCAACCCGCGACTACGGTCCACCATCACCCCAGGAATAAAAGCTAATGCTTCATCGATGGATTGTATCTGTCGTAATTCCGGAGCCCCTTTTTGCAAGACCGATACGCTAGAAGCAATTTGTCGAAGCTCTTTTGGTAAGGTAGATGCTGTGACTGTGATTGCATCCAAAAACTGAGGCTTTCTTTTAAGTACCCACTGGAGTCTTTTCCCTTCATTAAGCGAAGGATCCACGGATTCTGTAAGAAGCAGGTAGTTCATGTGTTGCACCTCGATTGCTATGGGTTTTGTCACCTGCAATCTGAATTCCCCCTGTTTATCGCTAATAGCAACCATGCCTTTACCATACTGAATGATGGATGCTCCTTGAACGGATATACCGGAGGAATCCTTGAGTTGAACAATAATCTCCGTGGCAGATTGTTTTCTCCCCTCTTGAGCGGATCCTATTAGGACTGATAGTAGCCCGATTAACAGAAAAATAAATCGCCGAAAACGAAATAATGTGACGGCGTAGGTAAGGTATGAGTAATACATAAAAAGACTATAAAATTTTGTTAATGCAATTAAGTTGCAATAATAAGTTTTATAATCTTTAAATGCAACATTGATGCGTTAATTTAAAAAGAAGATTTAAAAGTTGTTGTGGACTATTATAATTGGCTAACATTATTGAGAAGGATTTGCCCGTGTATCATGGTGGACGATGCGGACAGGCATCAAAGCGATAGTAAGCTTAAAAATCAGTGATAACAAAGTTTTAAAAAGGGTATACACAAGTTTAATTTGTTATTCATATATTACAATATAAATAACAAATTATCAATAAGTTGTGATAATAAATAAGATTCAATTTTATTACTAAATATCGTGTAAAGGTTCGCTTGCTACGACCTAACATTCCCTATAAAAAACCGAATTTCAGCGCAGTGCAATATCATCAAAATCTGATACCTAGTCTATTCATTTCCCACGATTTCTCATCAAAGCGGTCCCCCAAAATGGTTTGAAGATATTTCCCGAATGCTGCAAATGTCATTTGTTTGGATTTGCTTTTGAGCGTTTCATCTTTGATTCGTGATTGATTATTGAGCACGACTTTGGTGGCGAAAATATTAACAAGCAAGTAAAAGCAATCAAATTCGATGTAAAAGTAACAAACTAACTATCCCCTAAACTAAAACATGAGATATGAAAAAGTTAAATTTTATCCTATTTCTAGTTAGCTGACGTATTTTTTTAGGATCAAAGCAGCACAGTGTCCACCAAATCCAAAGCTATTGCTCAATGCATAATTCACAGTTTTTGAAATTGATTTACTTCCCAAAGACAATTTTAGCTCTTTTGGTATATTTTTATCAATATCAGTCGTGTTTATAGTAGGTGGAATCAAATCGGTTTTTACAGTTAAACAAGTTGAAATTGCTTCTATAGCACCTGTACCTCCCAATAAATGTCCTGTCATAGATTTTGAAGCACTTACCTGAATTCTGTCAAGATTTGATGGAAATAGTTTTTCAATAGCTTTAATTTCAGATAAATCCCCAAGCCCTGTTGATGTTGCATGAGCATTGAGATAATCAATGTCCAAAGGTTTTAAGTTGGCTTCTTTTATTCCTGCTTCCATGGCTAAAAATGCTCCGATTCCTTCAGGATGAGTTCCCGTGATGTGGTAGGCGTCTGAACTTTCTCCACCCCCAACAATTTCTGCATAGATATTAGCTCCTCTTTTTATAGCTGAATCTAAGCTTTCTACAATCAGCGCACCAGCTCCTTCTCCAACCACAAATCCATCTCTGTTGGTATCAAATGGTTTTGAAGCGGTACTGAAATTTTCATTATCAGTAGACATCGCTTTCATTGCATTAAACCCACCAATTGAAGATTCTGTTACTGGCGCTTCAGAACCGCCTGTAATAATGATATCTGCTTTTCCTAATCGAATATAATTGAATGCCTGAATAATGCTTTGTGTAGAAGAAGCGCAAGCGGTGACAGGGCAATAATTGATTCCTCTCAATCCGTACTTGATGGAAATCATACCCGATAAACCATTGGAAATTATTTTGGTAATAAAAAACGGATTAAACCTAGGTTGAAAATTTCCTTTTGTATATTGAATTACTTCCTGTTCAAAAGTTTCAAAACCACCAATACCACTTGAAAATATAACACCGATTCTATCAACTTCTAATTTAGAGAAATCGAGAGCAGCATCTTTTATCGCTTCATCTGTGGCAATAAGTCCGTACTGCGTAAATCTGTCCATTTTCCTTGCTTCCTTTCGGTCGAAATAATCTAAAGCTTCATAATTCTTAATCTCACAAGCAAATTGCGTTTTGAAATTGGTCGTATCAAAACGTGTTATTTTATCTGCTCCCGATACTCCGTTTAGCAAGTTGTTCCAATATTCTTTTGTGGTGTTCCCAATAGGAGTAATTGCTCCCAATCCTGTTATAACGACTCTTTTCATTTTTTCTATTGTTGAATATACTTATGGGTATATGAGTGTTTAAATTTTATTATTCAATTTTCAGATTACTAATTTCGGATTGTAAGAAATCTATATTTTCTATCAATATCTCGGGTTTTTCAAGCGTTTTTGCCAGCATAATACTACCTTCAATGAGTGCTATCATTCTATACGCAAAAGCATTTACTTCAATATTTTTTAGTTCATTTTTATGAATACCATTTTCAAGTATTGAAACGATAGTCTTGTGCCAACTTTGGATAGATTTTGTGACCTCCTTTTTTAGCATATCATTCCCATCATCTGAATCCACAGAAGTGTTTAGAATTGCGCAGCCTCCGTTTTGGAATATCGGCATAAATTCAGTTTTATAATGACCTAAAAACGTAATCATCTTTTCGGCTGAATTATCTATTTGGTTTATTTTGCCGAATATTTTTTCAGATTGGAATTTGTAATTGTATTTAAAAGCTTCTACCGCAACCTCGCTTTTGTCTTTGAAATTACCGTAAATACTTCCTTTTGTCAAACCTGTAGCATTGGTCAAATCGGATAAATACGTACCCGTATATCCCTTTTTATTAAAAATTGAAGCTGTTTTTTCAATAATTAACTGTCGTGTTCTTTTTGACCTAACCATTTAACAAATATACCGTACGGTATATGATAAAGCAAATAAATTTTGTTAAAAATCCATCTTTTGTTTTTTGTTAGATAGAGATCATACATGAAAAACGAATGACAACGTTGAAGCTAATGCGCTGCGAAAAGCAACTTTCAGACTTGAAATAGAGCCGATACATTATTCAAATGAAAATAACGTATCTACATGTCCATCTATTTTGTTTTACAACAGAAATCATTTCAATATAAGGTAGATATACGTTTTAAAAATTATCGATCTTATTATCGTGGAACGCGTTACAATTGATTCCTAAAAACCGACTCAAGAGATATTGGCTTCTTAATGCATTTTGTACATTGATACTGATGATATTATTCCCAGTGCTGTTGTTATTCATATACGGAATCTATTACCAAACAGTATTAGAGATACCACTTGGTGATAAACCATCCAGCATCAGCACATTCCGCCAATAGGTTGACAGTTTTGGAATAAAACCTATTCCAAATGAAAGAAAAGATGCTAGAGCAGTTTAGTTTCAATGACGAGCTTTAGGAAAAGTTGGTATTAGTATTCATGTATCATAATAACGGAGTTATGTCTACCATATCCGAAAAATTTGAAAATCCTTTCGATCCGGTAAACGATGTAATTGATCGCTAAGGTCCAGCGGAGGCTCTTAATTTGCGACCGAAATTGTCAAATGACAAGTCTTGCGAAAAATGTGATGCCTTCCTTTGTTTAAATAAATAAAAAAAGATATGAGTCAAACAATTTTTATTACAGGTGCTTCCTCAGGTTTGGGTGAGGCCACCGTCAACATCTTCGCAAAGAATGGATGGAACGTATTTGCAACAATGAGGAACCCGGAACAACATACGCACTTTTCTAAATTGGCTAATGTCCATTTGTTAAAGCTCGATGTACATGATGCCGGTCAGATCGCGAAGGTCGTGGCAGAAGCCGAACGCATAAGCCCCATCGATGTATTGTTTAATAATGCTGGGTATGCGCTTGCGGGTCCGTTGGAAGGAATGAGTGACGAACAATTGGAACAGCAGATTAGTACCAATTTTCTAGGGACCCTTCGGCTAACAAGAGCCTGCCTGCCAGGTTTCCGGAGCAGGCAGGCCGGAATCATCATCAACACAACCACTTTAGGAGCTTATATTCCCAATCCGATGCTCGCCGTTTACGGCGCAACTAAGGCAGCGCTGGAATCCTGGACGGAAGGTATGTATTTTGAATTGGTCGGTTTTGGCATAGTCATGAAAACCATCATCCCTGGTCTGATGAATACCAATTTTTCACAAAGTGCCCAACTTGCAGCGCATCCGGCATACCAGGACCAGGTGGATAAGGTTTTAGCGGCATTCTCCAGCGCGGAGGCCATCGCCTCAGCCGATAATCCGGCTGATGTTGCAGCGGTTGTTTATGAGGCGGCTACTGATAATAAAAAACAATTGCATTACTTTGCTGGTACGGACGCGACCACAAAATCAGCTTGGCTTGAACAGGAAGGAAAAGATGCTGTGATACGCGCTACGGAAAAATTATTTTTTGGATAAGCTATGATGGAAGCATTGATAAAGTATTTATTGCGGTTCGGCCACTTGAATGAACAACAGATCGAATTGATCAAAGCAAATGCAGAGGTGGCGGTAATGTCGAAAGACGAGTATTTCTCTGAAGCCGGTAGGACCGCCAAAAAGGTCGGTTTTCTGCAGGAAGGTGTAATGATGATCTGCTACTTCAATAATAAAGGAGAGGAAGTGGTACATCATTTTATTGATGAGAATCATTTTGTGGTCGATTTGGAAAGCTTTAATTATCAAACCGCTTCCATGATCTATATTAAGGCCGTCACCGATTGCACACTGCTTACCTTTACGCATAAACGTTGGAATGAACTGCTATCTACGATCATGGGCTTTGATGAAGTCATAAACAAGATCACTGTGAAGACCCTACTGGAAAAAGTGAATATCATCAAGCCGATGCTGACTGTTGACGCTAAAGAACGGTACAATAATTTCTTGAAAGATTATCCCAACCTGGCGAACCGAATTCCACTGGTATATGTGGCGTCCTTTTTAGGTATTACCCCATCCTCACTGAGCAGGATCAGGAACAGGGTCGCTGGTAAGGGCGATCTGTAAGCTTACAGGGATAACTGGTTCCGTACTGATATCCTCATCATGACCAGTACAGGATCAGTTGTTTTTACAGGCCCCGTAAATTCTGTGATAGGTCAATTGTCGTTGGCAACCTTTGTCGTAATGAAGGTTTACAACCAGTTTTCCGAAGATTAATCTATCATACATCATCTAAACACCAGTCAATAGACGTAGTAAAAACAAGATAATGAATTCAATAAATAAACATCATTTTTTAATTGCCTCTACTTGGATATAATTCGGTTTAGCGCGTTGTGCTTTTAAGTTGTTAGCCTGACGATGATTTTGTTAACTTTGATATATGGCACTTCAAGAATCATCTTATATTCCGGGCTTAAATATGGAGGACTTACGTCTGACAGGTTTTAAAGTGCATGAGCTATCAGCAACGGCAGATACGCCTGTGAGGACAGGCAGACGGGATTTTTATAAAATGGGACTGGTTGAGGGCGATATGACCATTGACTATGGAGGACGGTTGCTGGAAATAAAAGGAACTGTGCTATTTTTTGTCAACCCAAAAGTGACACATTCTATTGTTCGCCACGTCAACAGAACAAGCGGATATGCGTGCATTTTTACAGAGAATTTTATCAATAACAGAGCATTGCAGGACTCCCCGCTTTTTAGCATTGGAGATAATCCAGTAGTCATACTCAATGAGGAACAAGTATTGTTTATGAGGGGCATCTACAAAAAAATGGTATCAATATATACAGGTGAATACCCTTACAAGGCGGATCTTATCAGAAATTGTATTGAACTTATTATCCATGAAGCATTAAGGATACAACCATCACAAAATACTTTGCCGATAAGAAATGCGTCCACCAGGATATACCATTTATTTGTTGATCAACTTGAACGGCAATTTCCCATTGAACGTAGCAATGAGCCACTTAAGTTGAGGACTGCTCAAGATTTTGCAGCGGACCTTTCCGTTCATGTGAACTATCTGAACTGCGCCGTAAAACAGGTAACAGGTAAACCAACTTCCGTGCACATCGCATCACGGATCATTGGTGAAGCTAAAGCCCTTCTACAGCATACTGACTGGAGCGTGGCCGACATTGCGTATGCCCTGGGTTTTGAATACCCCGCCTATTTCAATAACTATTTTAAAAGGATTACCGGTGCTACACCAAACTCTTTCCGGAAAGTTTGAAAATCATAAGTATTGGTTTGATTGTGAATCGTCTCCCCCACATTTTGGTTGCAACTTTGTATTGAAAACTAATAAGTAAAACATATGAAGATTTTAGTGACAGGTGCAACAGGCAAAGTGGGCAGTAGACTTGTTCCACGCCTTTTGGCTAAGGGATACGAGGTCTCAATCCTGGTAAGAGATGCAATAAAAGCATCGGAATTGGTCGATCTCGGTGCGAAAGTAATTACAGGCGATCTATATAATCCAGCCACTTTACCAAACGCTGTAGCAGGCATGGACACTGTAATACATCTTGCGGCCCTTTTCCGAACTTTTACGGATAATGAAGGCATCGTTAAAACAAACCGTGAGGGTACCACCGCATTGGCAGAGGCGGCGATGGCAGCAGGTGTGAAACGATTCATCTTTACCAGTACCAGCAACGTTTATGGTTCAGGATATCGTCGCCCTGCAAGGGAAGATGAAAATGTAGATGTCAACGATCCAAGAGCTTATTCGTCCAGCAAGATTGCCGCAGAGCAGGAATTATTGGCGTTGCATCAAGACAAAGGCTTTGATGTACGCATATTGCGTCTGGCTTTCGTATACGGAGATAAAGATCCTCATATTGCAGAGATCATTCCATTACTGAAAAAATTAAAACGCCATTCAGGATCAAGAATGCATATGGTACATCATCTGGATGTTGCACAAGCAACGTTACTGTTACTAAATACCGATGGACTGGATGGGCAAATATTCAATGTTGCCGATGACGCTCCTATAACTCTTTATGAAATGGCCGATTCTGTCGGACAGGCAGCAGAAGTTTTTGATGCTGAAGAAGTGCCGTTGATTGACCCCTTTGAAGGCATCCTAGACATTTCCAAACTAAGGAAGTGGACGGGCTTCCGGCCGTTGGTTCCCAGCTACTATGTGGCACGTGATCTGGATATATTATAATGCGCCTTACTGCGAAGGCTGGCGAACGGAACTGGTATAATTGTAACCTGTCTTGCCGATCGTACATTTTCAGAGATAAGTATTGGAAAATGACGGCGTGGCAATGGTTTTTGTTGAGGCGTTAGGCCATACGCAGATGAACAATAATAAGATGCGAGTTGGTTTGTGGACTGCCCTCAAAAGTGTCTAACTTTTTGGGGCAGGTCTATTTCTATGATTTTGGGAGTATAACTCAAACTGTGTCATTGGATCATTAACGTAATCCTAAAAACCTTTTTTGTTTCCGAATAGCATGTATTTAGTCTAATGATCTGATGCTGGTTGTGATTCGGCCAAGACGGACCTGAGGGTAGCCTTATTACCAATGATTTATCGGTAAATACCCATCACATAAATACGGAGGTAATACATTGAACAATGAATTGTTTACTCCAGTAAACCTATTAAACTAAATTAAATTGGAAAAAACCATTGTTTTGTCAATTTAAAGTAGCTAGACTCACATCACTATTTCAATCCCTCGTATATCGCATCCCAAAGTGCAATTCTTTTAATTAAACTATCTTTCGCCACTTCTTTCATCTCCAACCATTTGTTTTCATCATTATCGGCAATCTCTTGAATCATGCGCATTGCTAGCGGTCCATGTTCATCTCCATCCAAATCAATATGCCGTTGAAAATAATAAATAAGTCCATCAAGTCCTGTATCGGGGAACTGTATTTTTAATCGTTTTAATATTGAGGTAAACATATCTGGTATCAAATCTTCTCTGCCAAAAGTAAATGCAGAAGCCACTATATGCGCTTTTCCACTATCAATACAGTCAAAAGTAAACCTCAGGAATTCCTTAATTCTATCGTCGATGTTCATAACGGCAATACATTCTCTTATAGTCTTTCCACTTTTTATTTTAGAAATAAGATTCTCGATTGGTGCGTAATCTGCTCCAAGATCTTTCATTGCTTCCAGATAAAGCTCGTAGTGACTTAGCCGCTTCCCTCCTTCAGAAACATCTGACTCTTCGGCTAGAACAATTTCATTTATGAGATAGCGAGTATCAGGATTGTCACTTGGAACCCAAGGGAGGGTTGTACAGGTTAATTTTATCTGTAGAAATTTTAATAACGACATAAAATCCCACACGGCATACACATGTCCTTCGGTAAATTTTTTCAGATCTTCAACACAAGATATGTTTTGATACAAAGGATGATTTAGTAAAAGCTGTCTTTCTTCCGCGATATATTGTTGTATATTCTCGATATTATTATGCATGGCCAAAAATAAGAAAAGATCAGAGAAAAATTACCTAACCTGAATTTGATGCAAATTTGTCAATAGTAACGATTTCTACCTACTTTCTAAATAGCGCGACGATATGATCGAATATAGAAGTATTTTGAAAAAAGCCGGTAAAATTTTGGGCTCCCGGACCATATGCAAAAACAGGTACCGCCATACTACTGTGATCGTTGGATGCAAAGCTCCCTTGTACGAATCCCGATTTCCAGTCAGTATCTAGCAGCGTCAGTGCGCCTGTCTCGTGGTCAGCTAGAACGATAACCAACGTGTTACCCTCTTGATCCGCGAAACGTAAGGCTTCTCCGACAGCCTGATCGAAGTCCTGAGTCTCCGTAACCGTATACTCCAGATCACGAGCATGTCCTCCCCAGTCGATTTGAGCTCCTTCTGCCATGATGAAGAAACCTTTATCACGATCTTTTAGTTTATCGATAGTTGCTACTAGAACTTCACTTAAAATCGGTCCACGTCCGTCCTTAACGGGCCTGATCAAAGAATCGGGAAGGAAATATATTAATCTTTCGGCTTTACTTGCTAGAAATTCCTGTTTGCTTGCTGGTAGATCAAATTTATTATCCTTTAAACCAGCGGCAAGCTGATTCCATTTTTTCGGATCTGTATAGGCACTCGGCTTACCGCCAACAAGAATATCCGTATCCTTATTATAAATCAAAGAATTACTGATTGCTTCGGACGCGTTCCGGTCTTTGTTCGAGGTGTAAAAGGATGCTGGTGTAGCATCTGAAAGATCTCCCGTGGAAATTAGACCTGTGCGTACTCCCAAAGGCCGTATTATCGAGGGTATGCGTGGCAGCGGATTTCCATTGGTATCTACGCTGAGGTGTTCGTTAAACGTTTTTTTGCCTGTTGCAATTGCTGATCCGCCGGCACCTGAATCGGTATTCCCAGGGCTAAAGGAGCTAGTAAAGGAAAAGCCAATATGTTTCATTTTACTCATATTCGTCTGGCCGCTGTTTGCGGAAATTGCTGCTTGAACATGCCCCATTCCCATACCATCACCAATAAGCAAAATCACATTTCTTACCGAGCTGGCATCCTTTCCATCTGAGCGGTAGGTTGGTTCATAAATTTTGTATGGCTGTCTGGACGTGTACCGATTAGAAGCAAGGTTACCTATATACGCTGCTAATGTCGCAGGATGATCGGTATTGAGCCAATTGACACCCATTTTCTCTAGTGTTAGCCAGGTATTCACGCTTTCGGGGGTTCCCCATAGACGAAATGGCACTCCCATCGCTTTTGCTAGTATGGCTTCCTGTTGTATCTTAGCCATAGCGACCGGGCTGGGGACTCCTTTCCCATTCCAGTTTGTATAGTTTTTTAGGTCATCGCTGATAACGCCCAGCCGTTTCTGTTGCTCGATGCTATAGGTTATCTGTGGACGGCCATCAAAAAAGATCCATGTTGGGAACTTGTCGAATTCCTCAGCGGGTGGCATATTACCACTGATCACAATTTTAACTGCATCCTCGGACATTTGAGGATCTACCATGTATTGATATTTCTTAAGAAGCGTAAGTAGTGGAGGCATTAACTTTTTGTAGTCTTCCTTAAAGTCAACAAGCAATTGTAGATCTTTAGTTCCATCAACAAACGGCTTCCCTTCATTCTTTTTAAACAGAGATGCCAAAGGTTTTAAATAGCTATTCTCTAGGGTAAGGCCTTGCTTTATCTCTGATTTTTCGTGCGCAGCATAGAGGGAGTCGTTCTGTAAGAATAGATCCACCTCTATGGATTCCATCCCTGCGTAGTATGCCGTAAAAAAAGGAATGTCCTGTTGGTAGTCATTATGACTATGTCCTTTGATTGATACTGTCTTTAGTTGACGCTCACCAAACATAAGATCCTCGAAGCGGCTACCCATATTCGTTTGCTGGGCAACCAATGTACAAGGAACCGTAAGAATTATCCAGCAAAGCAGGCTAGTCAAATATGTTGTTTTCATTTATTTTTCGATTAATAATCAAATTTAATAATTGTTATCCGTCTATTTCCCACGAACAAGAATGACTGTTCGGATCGGCGGTGCCTTTCGAACAGTCATTCCACTACATGAACTTATTACAATACATCACTACCAACCTTCATTCTGAGGTATTTTGGCATTGCTCAGGTCCTGTGGCGGAATTGGCCAAATGTGGTGTATTGAAGGTTCAAAATTGCGAGGCGCCCAAACATCTATAACTTTGAAATCAGATTCTGGATCATTTTTATTGTTATGTTGTCTCCCTGTGGCAGGTTTGGCATACGCAGCCTGCGCGTCACCCCAGCGTACAAGGTCTGAATGTCTATCGGTGTATTCACCGGCGAACTCAGAACGACGTTCCTGCTTAAGATCGGTCATATCGGCCCCGTGGATAGCAGGAAGACCTGCACGGTCGCGTACCTTGTTAATTTCGGAATCTCCATTTTGACCTTGTTGGATCATAGCTTCGGCTTTCATCAATAGGATATCGGCATAACGCACCAACGGGATGTTTAGATCCGATGTTGGGTAATCTCCGTTAGGATTTAGGTGTTGCGATGCTGGCGTACGGAACGGATGCATATATTTGTTGAACTGGAATCCTGTTTGAGAATTTGAGGAGTAATACCTCCGCTCCTGCCCGAAGAGCATATAGCTGTCTCCAAATTCTAAGATCGTCGCCTTCAGACGTGGATCGCCTTCTTCAAAAGAGTCGTAAAGCTCTAATGTCGGGTGAAAATATCCCCAACCGTTGTACATTCCATATCCAGTATTTTCAAATAGTACACCAGGTAGTATCGAGCCACGCGTGCGGTTTGATACGACAGAAAAAATATACTCACTGGAATAATTATTCTCTACAAAGAAAACGCTGGCGAAGTCTTTATTAGGTGTGTCGGTATCAATTAGGGCGCGGTTCGATCCCGAGTTCGTTATCATATCACAATACTTTGCTACCTCTACCCATTTGCTCTTATCATAACGGGCCCATTGCACATTCATTTTGGCTAGATAGGCATAAGCAGCATCCTTATTGGCACGTCCCAGATCATTGCCGGTGTAGGCCGTGACCAGCGGCAACAATTCAACTGCTTTTAATAAATCAGCCTGCATTTGCTCAAAATTTTCGCTTACATGGGCTGGACGCTCGAAAGTCAATTGATCCATATTTTCTTCGGTGACGATTGGAAGCCCAGCACGTTGATCACCATAATACTGTGAAAGATAAAAGTACGCGTAGCCGCGCATGAAATAAGCTTCTCCAAGTACACGATTTTTAATATCGGCACCGATTTCCATATCAGGTACTTTTGTTAAGATCGTATTTGCGCGCTGGATAATCTGGTAGAATTTCTTATACATGCTGTTGATGCGGCTTTCATTTCCAGTAGCCGTGAAATTCCGAACGGCGGCAGATCCTGCATCGGTTCGTCCAGTAACCATATCATCCGAAGCGTTTACGAACCAAAATAGGCCACGCCCAAACATACTGTCATCGCTAAAGTGCTCGTAAAGACCGTTCGCTGCAGCAATTGCATCCGTCTCTGTTTTCCAATAATTCGCATCCGTAGTCGATCCTTGTGGTGTAAGGTCTGTGAATGATTTGTTGCATGATTGCGTGCTGACCCCCAGTCCAAGCAACGCAAGTGCTATATATTTTTTAAGTTTTAACTTCATGTTTCCTCTTGTTGATTAAAAATTAACGTTTAGTCCTACTGTGAATGTTTTTGCCAATGGATATCTGCCCACATCAAGACCTATATCGCCGACCTCTGGATCGATTCCTGAATAGGAAGTAAACGTAAAAGGATTTTCTGCTGAGAAATACACTCTTGATTGTAATTTTCCAAACAATTCAGGAATACGGTAACCTACTGTGATATTTTTGATACGGAAATAATCGCCATCCTCTAGATACCAATCTGATACGGTTCCAAAATTGCTATTCGGATCCTCGCGGGTTAGACGCGGAATTGTAGCGTCCGTATTCTCTGGCGTCCAAGCATCCAGCACCCGGGCGTCCAAATTATATCCCTGTAACCCAGCATTAAAGGCTGTATATTTGTAACCGTTGAATATCTTCGTGCCGCCGACACCATAGGTAAGGACACTCAGGTCGAAGTTTTTATAGTCAACATTAGCCGAAAATCCGTAAGTAAATTTCGGGATAGCACTGCCCATGTATTGACGATCAGCATCATTTATTGATCCATCACCGTTGCTATCAACAAAGCGTAAATCTCCCGCCTTTGCTTCCGGCTGCAGTCGCTGGCCATTGGAGGATTTATAATCTGCGGCTTCGGTGTCTGAAGAAAAAATTCCTGCTGTCGGTATCATATAATACGAATAAAGCGGCTGACCCGGTGTTGATCGGTAAGGTAGCAATACTCCTCGAACGTGTGATGAATGTGCGATGAAGTCGTTAAAGTAACCATCGAGATCCCGCAACTCATTCTCATTGAATCCGATATTGGCGTTCAACCCAAGTCGCCATTCTCCGAATTGATCATTGTATCGGGCACCAAACTCAAATCCTTTATTTAAGACATCCCCAACATTTGCTGTCGATCCCCTTTCCAATCCAGCATGGGGGTTAGCCTCATTTTCCTGAATCATTCCTATCGTAGTTTTATGGTAGTAATCTGCTGCAACAGTCAACTTATTGAAGATCGTAAAATCCAATCCTATGTCAAGGGATTCCGAGCGTTCCCATGAAATATCCGGATTAAACTGTTTGGTCATGGCGTAGTGTCGAACCAACGTATTGTTTTCCCCCAATGGCGTTGACACATCTGTTGTTAAAGGAAGGTTGTAAGCGTAGCGATCTACAGATCTAATATTTCCGATCTGTCCCCACGACGCGCGAAGCTTCAGATCGTTTATGAACGCACTATTGAAGAACGGTTCAGAAGAAATCTTCCAGGCTGCTGAAACAGATGGGAACACATCTGATCGATATCTTTCAGAAAGGCGTGATGTGCGATCTTGACGAATACTCGCTCCAATGTAATACCTGTTTGCATAATTGTAGTTCACTCGAGCAATTGCCGAGGTCAGAGCATCCTCCCATACAGCGCTAGTTGGCATCTCAGGCACCTCCGCCGCGTTCCCTAAATATTGATTCCAGTCCTCTTCTCGTTCAAAACCCCGAGCTTGTAAATAAAATTGATCGTATCGCGTCTTTTGTGCGGAATACACAGCGACCGCATCCACATTGTGTAATCCGAAACTCTTGGTGTAATTTAGTTGCTGATCCCATATCCAGCGGTCTTCTCGTTGCTCTTCGTGGGTAAGGTAGTTGTTTCCGTTAGCTCGGCCGATTTCAGGGATCTTAGGATCGAAACGTTTGTAAGAATAACGTCTCATGTTTATAGCGAAGTTCGACTTGAAGGTCAGTCCATCTAAAATTTTTATTGACGCAAAAGCATTACCATTGAGATTTAATGACGGATTGTCGACAAATGGGCGCTTAAGTAATGCTACAGGGTTATAGGTATCGCCGTAGATACCAGAGAAACCAGAGAGGTCTTGCGGTACTGTACCGTGGAAATTACCGTATTCATCATACACTGGTGCTGCGGGATTCATGTAAATAGCATTAATTATGGAGCCACTGTAACTACTTTCCGTATTCGTACCACGAGTCGTTGTGTGGTTTACATAAAAGTTCTGTCCTAAAGATATTCGATCGGTTAGATCGAAGTTAGATTTAATTCTATACGAAAAGCGTTTATAACCGGTATTTAACAACGACCCGTCTTTATCGTGGTAACCGAACGAGGAGCTGTAAGTTGCTTTTTCACCTCCGCCTGATAGTTGGACATTGGCATTTAATATGTCTCCTGTCTGAAAAATTTCATCCATCCACTTTGTGCGCGTAACCTGCCCCCACGGATTTTGCTCAGGGTCATGTCCCGGCGGCAAATTTAATCCATCATTAGCATATGCTGTGTTGTAGGCTTGTGCATATTGCGCTGCATTCAATGCTGATGGAAGGTTGCTGGCATTCTGCCATCCACGATAGATGTCTACGTTGAGCTTCGGTTTTCCCGGCTGTCCACTTTTGGTAGTAATAACAATTACGCCTGAAGATGCCTGGGCGCCGTAAATTGCTGCGGCAGCCGCATCTTTTAAAATGTTTACCGACTCGATGTCATTTGGATTGATTGGTCCGCCATAATAGGGTACTCCATCGACTACATACAGTGGTTCGTTATCGTTCAAGGTGTTCATTCCTCGGATCAATACCTTAGGATTCTGAGATGGATCCCCTCCGGCTGACATCACCGTCACACCCGCAACATTACCTTGCATCATGTCCCCCAAGTTGGTGACTGGACGATCTACTTGCTTGCTCACGTTCGGCAGTGTGCTGATCGCTGTAGTCAAATCCCCGCGGCGCTGTTGTCCATAACCCACGACTACTACCTCACTGAGCTCCGATGATGTTTGGTGTAAACGGATAAGCATCGAATTACTTTCTCCTTCTTTCACTTTTTTTGCTGCAGTCTCGTAAGATTGGTACCCGATCATACTGACTTTAATGCGGTAGTTTCCGGCGAGATTTACTTCGCCCAGCGCGAACACCCCGTCAGCATTTGTGGAGACTTGCGCTACAGCTTTTCCGTTTTGATCAAGGAGTTGTACAGTTGCGCCTGGGATTGTTGACCCGGTCTGGTCCATGATGGTTCCGCGCAGCTGTCCCCCAGACTGTGCCCAAACATTAGCCGCTATGAGCAGTGCAAGACCACTCATAGCCGATCTAATACTTTTGACAATGGTTCTTTTTTTCATCTGTCTGATTTTGTTTGTTTATGTTCTTTCTATTTCAATTCTCTCACTATAGTCTTTTTCTGTACTGTTATTGCCCCTTCTCCAGACTCGGTTGATTGCAGTCCGTTCATATTGCACACGATCTCGATAATAAGATGAGCAGGTTCATTCATTTTAAATTCACCCGTAAAAGTCAGCCCTTTTAATTCGTCATCATCCGTTATTATCTGAATTCCCTGTTCAAGAGCTATGGTTTGGAATACGGTATGTAGCGGAGTGTCTTTAAAAACCATCGTAGGTTCGGTGGATCGCACTGTTTTTGAGGTGGTAAGAGACTTCTGATCCGGTTCGGTCTTCTTTCTTGGTTTAGTTAATGATGCTTGTCCGGTCTGGGTTATGATCTGTAATTGATCACCTGGAAGTAGGTATTGGCTTTTCATCGGTTTGCGCGTTTTATCGCTAGTATTTACAACAACTTTACCCGATGTCAGATAAATATTCAATTGTCCAGAATCTCGTGTATCAATTGAAAAGTCTGTACCGAGTGCTGTTGTGCTATAGCCGTTCGCCCATACAATAAAGGGTCGTGAAGTGTCGTGAGCAACTTTAAACCGACCCCTCCCGATAAGGTGCAACTCTCGATCAATGGACGAATAATTCGAGGTGTAATTTACCGCACTACCCGGTGATAAAATAATCGTGGAACCATCGGCGAGTACAGTTTGTTGGTCTTGATGACTGTTATTATAGATTCGTAAAGTGTCGGTAATCCCAGTAGAACTTACAATAGCCTCATGCGAATGGTTGTTCTTTAGGTTGATAAAGTATCCACCCAAACCGATGACTAAAATTACAGCCGCCGCGGAAAGGCCGTTTTTCATCCACCTCAGCCTTTTTGGTGTTTTATTGGATAGATCCATGCTAGCATGAATCTTTTCAAGCAGCACCTGATATTCGGGATCAGAAATACTTCCGTCTTTATTTTTATTTTTAGGAAAATCATCGGCTAGATCACTTTTTATATCTTCTGCATGTGTCTTGATATCACGAAGTAGATGCCTTTGCTCTTCCTTTGATAAATGACCTTTCCAAAAGTCCGCAATCCGTTTATATATTTGTTCCTTCATCATCTTTAAATACACAGGGGATGCTTAAAGGGGATGCTTTTTGGTATTAAGCTTTCGTTAGTATTATGTTAATTTTAAACTACACCTGCAGAAGGGAACATATAAATAGTACCGAGCCTGCATATCCAGGATAATGTTGTAACACATATTTCCGGACGGCCGAATTTGATTGTTTAAGATAATCATTGACAGATTGTAAGCTAATTCCCAATGACTCTGCTACGTCGGCTTTGGACTTACCTTCGTAACGGCAAAGCTTAAAAACTTCTTTTTTTCGCGCCGGTAGGTTGTCAACGGCTTCATCAAGTAGACGCATTTGCAAAGTATAAAGCTCTTCTGCTTCGATAGTAGACCCCGAAGACTCGGGTTCCACTGGATAAGTACCTACATATTCTATCGATTCGTTAAGTTTTTTACGTAGGCTATTCAGGGATTTATTATGACTTACGATAAAAAGCCACCCACCGATAGTGTCATAAGTATCGAATTTGAATCGATTTTGCCAAAGCGACAAAAAGACATCTTGCAAAATGTCTTCCGCCAGTTCAGGTTCTTTTACAAACTTTAATATGTTGAGATGCACAGCCCTATGATAACGATTGTAAAGACGATCAAAGGCTACATCATCTCCGCGCGTTAATAACTGTATGTCTGTTTTCTCATTTTCTGGCTCTATCATCTCAGCATTTCTGTGCCCGGTTAATTTTGGAAATCGAGTCAAAAATATCAAAAAGGTTGGGTAGAACGAGTTAAAAAGATGTTATCTAATCATTAAGTATATAAACAAAATGTTGGTATCAATTGATGTCGTTTAGTTGTGGGTAATAGCTTACCTTCTCCCTTTTTTAGGAGGGGACTTTAATAATTCCGTCAAGATTTATATTTTATAAAAAAAGTATCTGAACTTTTAAAAAGGAATCGCGTCCTTCTAAATTAAATTCACCTACCCTATATGGAAGGCAAGTACAGTTAATTATTAGCTACCCATACAATAAAATAATAAGGACCACCTTATAACATAAAGCGGTCCTTGTATTTTATAAAAATTTGTTTATTCCCAACCAGGATTTTGAGTTAAATTCTCATTCAAGTCAAGTTCCTGAATGGGCAGCGGATAGAAATAATCTTTTGCTTCATCAAATTTCTTATCAATATGTGCATTGATAATTACATTTCCACTCGTACCATTTTCTAAAAGAATTTCAGATCCTAGCTTCAAGAGTTGCACTCCTGGAGCATTTGGTTTCGTCCCTTCATAAATCCAGACATCTTCTTTACCATCTCCATTCAAATCAAACTTTCCGGTACTTGGAAAATACATGCCTTTAAATTGACGTGTAAGCAATTGTCCACTCTTCCATCGAAGAATATCATCCCAACGGAATGATTCCATGACAAGCTCAATTCTTCTTTCTCTACGGATTTCAAGAATTGCCCCTTTCATAGCGCCATTAACGGTAGGATATTCATTTGAAAGATAGTTATCAGGCTTAGCATTAGCCGCTGATAACAGTAATTTTGGCATTTCTACACGTTCGCGAATTACATTAATTGATTTATCCAAATCCGCTTGCGATAGTGAACCCAATTCTGCTTTCGCTTCGGCATAATTCAGTAATACTTCGGCGTATCTAAAAACTGGCATATCGTTTTCAGAACGATTAAAATTATCATATTTCACATCCCCTACAAACTTAATCAACTGATAACCTGTTACCGAGTTACCAAAGTTTGGAGCAATTGGGGCAGAACCACCAATTCGGGTATACCCTGGGGTACGAATGGTTTGACTTAAGCGAGGGTCTCTATCCTTAATTTCTTCCAGGAAGGTCATCTTCGCATAGTTTGGTTTATCAGTAAACCTACTGCCATCTTTCATCAAATAAGAGTTTACCAAATCCTTATCAAGGCCAGGTTTTCCATAAGATGCTGTAATCGTATAATAGTTTACATTATGCCAAATCTGAAGGGCATCTGAAAACTTTCTGGCAAGAATAACTTCTTGCGGAATGGTCGTTACCGAAGAAAATAAGGCGCCATAGGAATTAATTCCCGCCCCTATATACAAACTATATTGACCTGAGTTTATTAGCTCATCTGCAGATGAAACGGCTAGTTCAAGAAATTTAGTAGCATCAGGCAGATTCAAATTTTTGTGGTATTTCCGAAACGTACCCTCAAAGAGAGCTACTCTAGATTTTAATGCTAACGCCGTCCATTTAGTAACTTTTTCATCTGACTTTGCATCCGACATATTGGCTATTGCAAAATCTAAATCAGCCATAATGGAATCGACAATTAAAGCTCGTGGATCCCGTCCCTTCATTAGTTCAGCTTCATCATTGATATCTAAAACTTTACCATACCATGGCACATCCCCGAATCTTCTTACCTTATCAAAATAGAAGTATGCTCTAAAAAACTTCGCGATCCCTGCATAGGGCGCCGCCTCCTCCATGGATAAATTATTATAACAATTTTCGAGAAAAAAATTGATGCTCCGCAAATCTGTCCATGTCCATCCTCCTCCGGAGACTGGAACGATTCTTTTTCCGGTTAGTTCATCTTGCAGGGTCGTTTTAACAATATTATCAATCGCTTCATTATACACACCTTCTGCCGAAGGTAATGCCGCATTATAAAAAGAATTGGTATATAATTCCAAGTCTTTAACACTCTTGAATGATACATCGGGGCTAACACTAGCACCGGGATCCCTGTCCAAATATTCTTTGTTACAGCTTGTCAAGGCAACAGCAATCGTTATATATATATAAATTAATCTTTTCATGATTTAAAATGTAAAGTCAAGTCCAAAAGAAAAAGTTCTAGAATATGGGTAAGCTCTACCATTTGATTCTTGAGCAGCTTGTTCAGGATCAATATATTCTGATCTCAATTTAGTCGCGGTCCAAAGGTTTTCACCCGACAAGTAAATTCGTGCATTGCTTAACTTCAGTTTACTCATTACCGCACTTGGCAAAGTATAACCTATCGTTAGATTCTTCAGTCTAACATAGGCTAAATCCTGTAGATATCGGTCAGATTTAACGCTAAGAGAACTGTTTCCATCCAAGGCAACGTACCCTCTTAATAATGGAAAATAAGCATCTTGGTTTTCAGGAGTCCAAACATCTTCTGCAAATTTTTCAGGAACAAAAGAATAGTAAGGTCTTGAATATGGTCCCCAGAATTTATCAGCATTCGAACCTGGCCACCAATGTTGTTTTCCTATTCCTTGGAAAAAGGCTGAAACATCAAATCCTTGCCAATTCGCTCCTAAATTAACACCAAAGGTATAACGTGCTCTATTATTACCAATAATCACCTGATCTCCAGGATCGTTTAACGTATTTTTTCCTTCATTTATAACTTTATCTCCATTGAGATCTACAAATCTAGGATCTCCAGCCTGCAATTTAGACCAGTCACCTGGCGCTGAAAGCCGTCGACCATCCACTCTATCTTGATTGACATCCCAATTTGTAGCTTCTTCATTGCTTTGGAATAAACCATCGATTTTATAGCCCCATATTTCACCTAAAGTTTGACCAACATAATAGTTATTCAACAGGTTATTGCGATTATCAAATCGCGTTATCTCGGCTTTTGAATCAGATAGTCCTAAACCAAAACTATAGCCAAATGGTTTTTCAGATACATTGAACTGATCTCTCCATGCCAAGGATAATTCCCATCCCGTATTGCGTAAATCTCCAGCGTTAGTCTTAGGAGAATCAGCACCATAAACAGCAGGAACCGTTTTTCCTGGAATTAACATATCCAAAGTCTCCCGAATAAAGTAATCAAAAGAAGCGGTCAATCTGTTCTGCGCAAATTCAAAATCAGCACCAAAATTCAAGGTACTTGTCCGTTCCCAGGTAAGATCTGATGAAATTGGTAGCGGTGAATTTAAATACTGAGCTCGGCCCCCATTTAAAAGGTAAGCTACGTTACCCGCTCTTAATAAAGGAATATAACCATAAGCTGAGGCTTCTTGCGCATTTCCTAAAGATCCGTACGACACCCTTACTTTTGCTTCATTTATATATTGCTTAACTGAGGCAAGGAAAGGCTCTTCCATGATACGCCAACCGGCAGAGAATGAAGGAAAGAAACCATAACGCTGGCCTGTAGGGAATTTCGAAGTACCATCATAACGACCATTAACTTCTAATAAATATTTTCCTTTATAATCATAGTTTATTCGCCCAAAGAAACCTTGCAAAGCCCACGATTCTTCACCACCACCTAACACAGGTACACCAGTTCCTAAGCTGAAATCATTTAAATCTTCGGAAAGTAAATTGGTCTGCGTGCCTCCCACATTTTTCCATCTACTCAATTCTTGGTTGTATCCAACAGTTGCAGCAAAGTTGTGATCATTAAACGACTTATTGAAGTTTGCAAAAATATTTAAGGAATGTTTCTTATAATTCTCCAGGGTTTCAAGGAATTGATCATTTCCTAAATAACTGATTTCACCCGGATAAACCGACCATGGAGCCTGCGTCCTTCTAGTAAACTTGTCTATTGGATTATAAGTAAATGTGTAATTACCGGTAACGGTTAGACCAGGCATAATTTGTGCAACGGCTTCGAATAAGTTGATAAATTCATACTCCTTCTCTCCTCCTTTGGATTTCCCGTATAATAAATCCGCCATAATCCCATCACCAATATTGTAATTGTTTAATTCTGTACGATAAGTAGCTGTTCCGTCAGGATTCTGAGGGACATACGATGGTAAAGCGTGAACAGTGGTAGAAATAAAGTTATTATTAGCATCTACATTTCCATTCCATCCTGGGAAAGTATAATTTTGGTAATTTATTTGTGAATTGTTGCTCACTTTTAACCATTCTTTGACCTGACCACTTAATCTCGAACGAAGATTATACCCCTCAAATTCGTCTTGCTGTATCTTCATTAAGCCCCCTTTTTTATACATCCTGCCCGATATATAATAATCCATCTTATCAGTTCCTCCTGAAAAAGTGATGGCATGTTCCATGGAATTCATCTTGTCCCGATAAAATGTATTCCACCAGTCCGTATTCCCATAATAAACATATTGATCTTTACCATTTCTGTTTTGAATAACAACAGATGGTAATGATGGATCATTTTTGCGCTTCAAAAGCTCCTCATAATCTTCATCGGTATAGCCTGTATATCTATTTCCGGTCGCTCTGAGGAATGCCTCATCATTTATTAGGGCTGCATCATAGCCATTGGTAATAAAGTTGGTATTTACAGTCAAATCCGACATTCCAAAATTATTACTATAACTAATGCTCATTTTACCAGCCTTACCTCGTTTAGTCGTGACCAGCATGACACCGAATGCACCTCTAGCCCCGTATATGGCCGCTGCCGAGGCATCTTTTAAGACAGAAATGGATTCAATATCTCTTGGGTTAATGTTATTAATATTACCAGGAACCCCATCAATTAAAACTAAAGGTGATGCATTTGCAGAATTAATGGAAGCAAAACCACGTATATTAACTTTCCCCTCGCCTCCTGGACGACCATTTGTAAAGTTTATGTTCAAGTTTGGAACAGCTCCCTGCAAGGCTTGAGTGGCATTGGCAACAGGTCTGTCTTCTAACACTTTCGAATCAATCTGCGCCACAGCACCCGTTAAATTGACTTTCTTTTGCTTACCATATCCGACAACAACGATCTCATCAACCGTCTGTTCAGAAGCTACTAAAATTACATTCTGCACAGATCCTGATATAACAACCGTTTTGGTCGCATAACCTGCCATTGTTATTCTTAGTTCATCTCCACTCGACCCGGTAAGTTCATAATCACCATTCTGGTCAGTCTGTGCACTAGCGTTCGTTTTGAGATTGACAACGGTAGCACCTACAAGGGCTTCTCCAATTTCTGAATTAACTTTTCCTCGGATAATATCCTGATCGATTTTAAAGGTCCGATTACTCAGCTTATCTTTCAAATGCGCATGCACTGGCGACCAAGAAAGCAGCGTAAAACCCAATAATATGGGCACAAAGGCAGAGTTCTTTTTCATGATTTAAATTGTTTTTCCTCGTTTACAAAGAAATGTTATACAATGTTGGTTAGTGATTAAAAATCTATAATCAAATGATTAAAAAAACGTTAATTTAGGGTTTAGTTAACATGAATTTAACAATAAATAACATTATTAAAAATAATTTTTAAACATTATTATCCTTTTTTATCTCTTATCATGCCCTTGTACTCCTTCGTGAGAATAAGGAGCTTTTATTTTTAATTTACCTAAAATCTTATGTAACAAGATCCTATATAATTTTATAGTTAAATTTTATGGGCCCGCTAAGTTCACGATGGATTAATTGATACGTTTAGATTAATTAAAATAGACAGAACAAAAAAAAAGCTGATATTTTTTTTTGTTTCATTATCATCTGTAGGTTTACATGTTGCAAGATTTCCCATCCCCTTAAGTTCTTTATGTGAAAAACTAGGTGATTTCAGCTAGAAGAAAAAGCCAGTGGAGAAGTAACTACGAGATACGACATAGCTAATCAGGTAATTAATATAAAAACTCCAAAGAAGAGCTGTATCAAATTGCTTATATAGTTGGGACTATAGCACGAATTTATTGCGGACACAGAAAGTAGGAATAGCCCATCAAGATCTTGATAGGCAATAAACCAATATTCATGGTCAGCCTAAGCGTATTAATTATTTCACTGATGTCCAGCTATAACAAGTTGCCACCTATAATTTTATTCGTCAGCATCCAATGGAATCGATCATACAGCCGAACTAGCTGTTTAATTTATTTTACTAAGTTTCCAACCATACCGCCGTCTGAAAGTGATTGTCCAGCGAAATATATGGGTCTAAGAAAATCATCTTTTGTTGGTATACCTTTCATATATTGTTTAACATTTTCAAACGTATCACCGTCACCCAGATCTGCTTGGGGATCATTAAACACGCTATAATGTATTGTGGAGTTTGCTAATATTGCTTCTTCTTGTTCGGATAGTTTTTGTCCGCTACCAAGCATTTTTTCTAATATTGCCTTGATGGATTCGCTATCCGATACGGATTCTACGACAATGGTCGCCATTCTACCAAACGAGATATCTTGCACGTACATAAGATCTGTAAGATTCAGGCCAGCAATTGCCGGATTATCTTTTATCTTATCACCTTCCACTTCAAAAAGCAATCTATTGAACAGTCTACTTAATTTTACAATGGTTATCGAGCGATTATTGGCCGGATTTTTAGTTACTCCCAGGAGGATTTCAGCATTTATCTTTTCACCAAAAATAGGTCCTAACCGTTCATAGGAAGGATAAGCATCGATCGAGTACTCGAAAGTATTTACATACGAACTGAAATCTTCATCTTTTATATCATTTAAGATATGATCGTTCATATTCTTCCTATTGGGGACGATCTCCACATCGATAATTGGCCCTTCCTGAAGTACCCTTATCTTTTGCCTGTTTGGGATTTCAATTATTGGATGCGTATCAGTATTGAGACTACCAATGTCCATAATAGCGCCCAGATAAATTTTATCAGGCGATTTACTCAAGAAGTTGACAAAAGTAAGATCAATATCATGTTCTTGAGCACCAAGCCTCAAGACACTAATTACGAGGACAATAATTGGGATCAATCTTTTCATGGTGTTTCTTTTTCAGGTGTAAAAGTCGATTTCGTTTTCAACCACAACATTTCGCTATTCGGCTTATTTTTATCGCTTAGCACCTCTTGGATGGAACTTGGATTATATAGCTGTCCCATCTGCGTCGAAATATTATGTATATTTCTTAATTGGTTCTTATAATATACGATATGGAGCACCAACTTTTTTTGATCGCCCTGTTTATCTGCAAAATACTTCCACTCCTTAGATTCATCTACATATAATAGTAATTTTTGCTCTTCCCATTTTATTTTATATGCCTCGGTTATACCACCTAGCTTAGTCAGAAATAGGGAATCAGTTTTTAGCTTAAGTGTTTGTGGCTGAAAATACTTCGGTCTGTTTTGAAAATGTTTTTGACCTTCAGCGCTTGGCACCTCCGCCGAAAACTCCCCCTTGACATACAGGCTGAATTCCTCAATTTCCCCCGAGCTGAGTCTGTAAAACGTCTCATCTTCCTGTGGGTCCGGGTCAGGTGCCGGATCGGGATTGGGTTTAACTTCAGGGTCAACTGGTGCCTTTTTCGAACACCCACTAAAATAGACTAAACTGAATAGAAGCAAAATTACCCAGGTATTTCTTAATGTCATTACGGTCATATTGGTTACATCATTAATCCGACATCTGGTTTATCTGATGTCGCAAAAGTGAATTCTCTATTTTACATAGTAAAACATTCGCTTTAGCCTAGAGCAGACGTAAGCCAATGTTTTATCAATGATCGCTAAATATATGTAAAATATCGAAGAACAGGACAAAAATTGGATCTAATTGATAGTGTTCAGTGAATCTTGCTAATAAAGCCATGGCGATATAGGTAAGGACGTATTTCAAATTAATACGGCCTACTTCTGATGCTTCTTTATAATTAACCGATCAACTATATTAACAATCAAATTAAAGCGTATAAGTCATTAAAGGCTTCGGTCATGGAAGGATGTGTATAGATGGTATCTCGCAACACTTGATAATCTAAGTCAGCATTCATGGCTAGCTGAACAGTATTGATCATTTCACTTGAATCCACGCATAGCAGTGTACAGCCAATTATTTTATTGGTTTTTTCATCGACAATGGTTTTTAGTAGTCCCTGTGTTTCATTCAGAATTCGAGCTCTGGGTATACTTGCTGCTGCAAGTTTTACTACTTTAATTTGGTAACCTTTTTCAATAGCCTCCTCTTCCCTTAAACCTATATGTGACATAGGTGGACTGGTAAATACGGAAAAAGCTACTTGTTTCCGCTGGCTAGTGGACGTATAATCGCCACCGAAAAGTTGACCACGGATGATCCGAAAATCATCCAGGGAAATATACGTAAACTGGGGGCCGCCATTAATATCACCAATTGCCCAAATATGGGGTTGACTGGTTTTCAAATTTTCATCAACCAGGACATATCCTTTTTTATCAAGCTTTACGCCAGCGGCATCCACATCTAAATGATCTATATTGGGTTTTCGACCCGTAGCCAATAGAATGGCGTTTGCATTGATTTGAACTAGCTTATTTTCAACATTTCTATAACTAACCTGGACTTGGTTATTTTGCTGATCCGACACCTGAGTGATCTGAGCACCACTTATGATTTGAATTCCTTTGGCACTCAATATTTCATACATTTCATCGGCTATATCCTTGTCTTCTTTGGGAAGAAACTCTTTACTATTATTTAGTACGATCACTTCAGCTCCAAATTTGGCATACATATCCGCAAATTCTAAACCTATAAATCCAGCCCCGATAATAATTAGTTTATCTGGTAAGCCAGCTTGATCCAAGAGTGATGTACTAGTAAATACTTTTTTAGAAGAAGCCAAGCCCGGGATCTCGGGAATCGCTGGCAGCGAACCTGTATTAATAAAAATTCGATCAGCCGTTATTGTCAAGTCCGGGGTATTACCTCGCTGTTTTACTTTTATTTGATGCGCAGATACAAAAGTGGCTTCTCCCGTTATTACAGTTGCTAGATCAAGTCCATCTAGCTTTTCGAAATTCTTAGCTCTTAAAAAAGCCGTTAGGTCATTCTTTGCCTGAAAGGCTTTGGCGTATGGAATTTTTTTCTCCGCATTAACAATCAGTGATTTTGTTGGTATACAGGCAATGTTAATGCAAGATCCCCCATACATCATTTCAGATTTTTCGACGATCGCGACTTTTTCTCCCTGCTTGGCCAGGTAGGCAGCCAGTGTTTTCCCTCCTTTTCCAAAGCCTATAATTAAGTTTTGGTAATGATGTTCATTTGTTTTCATCGAAAATGTGTTTAAACCTGTTCAATTTGTTATTAAGTTAACGAATTACAAGTAATAATACATTACTAAGAATTAGTTAGCGTACTAAAAATTATACTTGTGTCTTTTCATTTATCTAAAATATTCATTCTTGGAAACTTTTAGTAATAATGCGCATTGGTGATTGTTATTACCGAGTAGTTCAACCAGCTTGTTTGGTGTTCAGGAATTTAATGGTAAGCCCAATTTGCCCTAAGTGATAAAGATCATGATGGATAAGACCTTCTACGAGATAATGAAAAGTATATTTATCTCGGTAGGTATTTTTCAAGAAACTGTCATCCTTATCTGCTAGTATTGCGAGCAGCTGCTCTGTACTTTGATAAAATTCTTTCTCGAGCTTGGCCCAACCAAGTATTTCCAATTCTTCATTTGTCCGCCAGTTTTCGGAGCTATCTATTGACAGCGTTGTCTCCTTTCCATTAAGTCTATCGATAGATGCTTTGCGCCATACTAAAAGATGTGATATAAGCTCACCGATACTATGTAGTTCGGGATGAGGTCTTATAAAGACCTGATCATCGCTCAAATTGCTGATCTTCTTTTGGAAACTTTCGTCCAACCAATTCTCGCCTTCCTGTATATCTATAAACTGAGCGATTATATTCTTTATTATTTTATTTTCATTTGTGATCTGAGTTGCTTGAATGTTCATAATTGTCTATTGTTGCATTTCTATAAATTGACAAATAAGACCCCTGTTTGTTTGCCTGAGGTAGTAATATATTCTCTGTTGGGCAAGGCACTAAACCAAATAATAGATCTTAAATCGTATTAGTAGATGCGGCTTGTAATTGATAATATTTTTAGTAATTTTACACTAAAAATATTAGCATGGAAAGGCTTGAGGAAAAACTTAAAATTTTAGCAGACGCGGCGAAGTACGATGTAAGTTGCAGTTCATCAGGATCAAAAAGAAAAAATACAGGAGGCGTAGGCGATGCTTCACCATCTGGGATTTGTCATACCTATACCGAAGATGGACGATGTGTCTCCCTGCTTAAAATATTATTAACCAATTATTGCATATATGATTGTGCTTTTTGTGTTAGTCGTCGAAGCAATGATGTTCAGCGGGCGGCGTTCAGCGTGGAGGAAGTCGTGGAATTGACCATGAATTTTTACCGACGTAATTATATCGAAGGGCTATTTCTCAGCTCGGGTATTTTTAAAAATGCTGATTATACCATGGAAAGACTGTTACGCGTAGCTAAGAAATTACGCATCGAGGAACGCTACAATGGCTATATTCACCTAAAAACAATTCCTGGTGCCAGTGATGACCTAATTCAGGAAGCTGGTTTATACGTCGACCGCATGAGTATCAATCTAGAGCTACCCACTGATGCTGGCCTTAAACTGATGGCACCGGAAAAAGACCATGCCTCGGTGAAACGACCACTAGCTTTTGTCAATAATAAATTAATACAATATAAGGAAGAAAAAAAGCTTATTAAGCATACACCAAATTTTGTACCTGCAGGGCAAAGTACCCAAATGGTTATAGGAGCTACACCGGAGAATGATTATGAAATAATGAGTGTTGCCGATGATTTTTACAAAAATTACAACTTAAAACGCGTTTATTACTCGGGCTATATTCCGATTTCCAATGACCATCAATCCTTACCACAAATTGGCAGCACCCCTCCTCTTGTTCGTGAAAATCGTCTTTATCAGACCGACTGGTTAATGCGATTTTACGGTTTCCACATTCATGAAATCCTAAATTTATCCTCGCCCCATCTGGATCTGCAAATCGATCCTAAGCTGAGTTGGGCTTTGCGCAATCCGCAGTATTTCCCCATCGATATCAACATAGCCGATTACTGGATGATCATCCGTATTCCAGGTGTAGGTAGACAATCCGCGATGAAGATTATTCAGGCTCGAAAGTTTGGGAAGCTTCGGGAATATCAGGTAAAAAGAATGGGGATTGCTTTTAATCGGGCAAAATACTTTATGATCTGTGCCGACACGATCGCTCCTTTGGGATATATGGGAATGGAGAAGGTGCGACAACAGATTATGAATACTTCCAAATCTCCGACAATTTCTACACCTCAATTGTCATTATTTTAGGATGGTATATATTTTCGATGGTACTTATCAAGGGCTTCTTACTGCTGTATTTACGGCATTTGAACGCAGAGAATTCGAGGCAATTATAAGCTCACAAAAGAATTACATGGATAGCTTATTTGATTCTTCCAGGCTGATTGCTACCGATACTAACAAATCAACTCGCGTACAAAAAGGACTTCTCAAATACCTTTCTCCCGATATGGTAACGGATTTCTGGCGTGCCTTTCTTTATGAGCAAGAATCGATGAATCAAATTATATTTAAACTTATCATATCCGTTTTCCAAGGATCAAAGCATATTCTTCAAAATTATGGCGATGATTCTGTTTTGCATTTTAAACAAGCCCTGAAAAAAGTTAGTCGAGAAAGGCATAGAATGAAAGCATTTGTTCGCTTCCAAAAAAGCGCTGATCAGCTATATGTTTCGGTAGTCGAGCCCGACTTCAATGTATTACCTTTAGTGATTCCATTTTTTAGAAACAGATATGCAGATCAACCCTGGCTCATCTACGACAATAAACGCAAGTATGGAATCTATTATAATCTGCTACAGGTAACTGAAGTTACCTTAAGTGCTGATGATAAAGCCTTGCAAAAAGCCACCGAGATCATTGAATTCGATTCGAAAGATAAACACTATGAAAAAATGTGGCAGAGCTATTTTCAAAGTACAAATATTGAAGCTCGAAAAAATTTGAAGCTACATCTACGGCATGTCCCTAAAAGATATTGGCGATATCTTCCTGAAAAAAATTAATAGGCGAAACATCTCCTAAATTTTGAGGATGATGGCTTTGAAGATTTTGCCAAATTCTCAGATGCATATTTCCATATGCGATCAAATTCCAAACTTGTTCTTACTTTTAATGTCTGTACACCTAAAATAAAGGTATCAAAGGTGATCCCGCTAACTATATTCACGACAGCGCACGATATATTGCCGACATGATTATCGGTCGGAAAGCGCTCTTCAGTATTCCGAAGCGTTAAAAACAAAAATATCCCGTTTATTAGAAGCGGGATATTTGTGAGGATAGTGTTGTACCTTAATTTTATAGCGATATATTAAAATGTTTATCAGTAACTAAGATAACCACGGCTGCAATACAGCCAAACAGTGCGCCATAAAAGTAATTGTAATCCTGATGGGCAAAATGAGCCACCAAGGCTCCAACTGCAAAAAGAAATAACCAAATTACGGCGAGGTTCTTGGATTTATGATAAAAGATACCAATGATTAAAAGGATCAAGCCCAGTAGTTCCCCAATGCCTATCAACATCGTCCACGTTTCGTTAAAACCCAGAACTTCCATTCCTTCCATCATATTTTTTTCCTTAAATACTTTAAAGAGACTTGCGTATCCAAATAGATATACATAATAGGAAAACGCTGACCAGTGAATTATTTGTAGAATCATCATAGTTTTATTTTTTTATAAATTTATTATGTACTTTTATTTTTAACAAGTACTTACCAAATAATCAGGTACTTACAAAAATGTATGAAATGAGAAAAATGAGTTCTAGCAATACTATTAATAAAAACATATTGGAAGCCAATTGTGGGATGGCCTACACCATTGCGGTCCTGAGTGGTCGATGGAAGTTAAGTATTTTAGGCTTTTTATTAAATGGTGATAAACTTCGCTATAGTGAGTTAAAAAGAAAGATGGTTGGAATTTCCGAACGGATGTTAATCAATCAATTAAAGGAATTGGAGAAAGATGGACTGATCAATCGGATCTCACATCCTGAGGTGCCACCACGGGTTGAATACGAATTATCCGATAAGGGTAAGACCTTAGAAAATATACTCCTGGAATTGAGTACTTGGGGAGAACAATATGTCAAATAGATGTTGCCTTTAAATTATGAGTTACCCATTACCTATGTATGTTAGTAAGACATTCTCCATCTGTGGTTTTTTTCATCCGATTTTAAATGCCTGCTAATACTTAATTACAGGGCTTATGTATTAATTTAATATTAAGTTTCGGTAATAACATATAGGTTTTTGTTAAATATGGTATCTTCAAAAAATAGTATTATGTACAAAATTATGAAACCAACATTTTCAATTTCAATGATCAAATTATCTATAATATGCCTTAGCGCACTACTTTTGGGTGGGGCATCAATTTCAAATGCGCAAGAAGCGGAGGTAAAACTTTTTGCACATCGCGGGGGGGCTCATGAGTATGATGAAAACACTCTTTCCGCTTTTGAAGAAACGTACAAAAAAGGAATTAGGGGGTATGAAACTGATATTAGAAGAACAAAAGATGGTAAACTTGTCATCTTTCATGATGATACCTTTAAGCGCATTGTTGGTATTGATGGTGGAATAGAAGACCTTACTTTGGAAGAAGTTAGAAAATTAAAAACCAAGAAAGGAAATACCATTCCAACTTTGGATGAGTTTATTGCATTCTTTAAAGATAAACCCGGTGTTTACATTGAATTTGAAATGAAGACCAATAAACCGATGTATGGTGAGGCTGAATTGCACAAATATTGCGATGAGATTTATCAGAAAGCATATTCAAATAAGCCAGAGGGGTCTGATTATGTATTGACTTCTTTTGATAAAAGACCTTTACAATATTTGAAAACAACTTATCCTACGGTAGATTTATTGTTTATCAAAGGTGAGGCACTCTCACAAAGTGTTGTTGATGAAGCAAAAGCGATGGGAATAAAAAGGATTGGCGCTAGTGTTCATGGTACAAGTCGAAATATGGTGCTAGAAGCTAAAAAGCAAGGGATAACGGTAAGCTTATGGCCAGGAAGATCTGTTAATGACTTTCTATTAGGTGTTTATTTAGGAAGTGATTATTTATGCTCTGATGTACCAATTGCCGTTACTGACTGGGTAAAAGCTAGTGCTCCTCACATAAAAATTAAATAATATTCCTTGTAAAGTGATAAAATATCGGTTTTCAGCTAATATCAACTCATAATAATCTGCGCATAAAAAATATAATATTCGATTGACACTATTCTGATTATTAGCTGAAAACCATAAAAAAAGCCAAAACCAGTAGAAGTACTGCGACCACTACCACACCCTAGCGCAACATGTTTATATTAGAAATCTAATTCTATCCAATTATTGTCTAGCCCGATATTCTCATCCAAATTCTTTTTGACGCTCGCTTTACTGTCTCCATAATTAGTGCCGGCAGCTTCATTAATTTCGATCAGATTTTTTTGATAATGTCTTCTGTTTTTGTAGATCTCTTGTTTAGTGGATTCCTTAAAGTTTAAACCGTCTTTAAAATTAATGCTAACGAGTGTATCTACTTTGGATAAATCCATTAATTTAAAATCCCATGTTTTACCAGCGTCATATACATGAAATATTAATCCCGGAAGTCCCTTGAATTTATAGGGACCGTCGGAATATGATGACAGTTCGGTAGCGAACCAAGCCGTCCATTTTCTGCCACCAAATTCTGTATCTGCTCGTTGACATAGATGTCCGTTAATGGTCAACGTATCATCTTTCAATGTCCATTTTGACATCACTTCTGCTGGCTCAAAATAGTAAGCGATTTCTTTCAAATTATTCAAATTACTCCCTGTGTATTCATCATATACTTTGGTCTGACCAGATGAATAATCTTTCAAAATTTGGTAATTGAAACCGTTGACTTCTCCCAATACTGTGACAACCGGCGCACTCATCGTAATTACCTTCGTATTGATATAAGATAGGTATAGTGAATCTTCATACGCTTTTTGAGATGAACGAAATAAGGATACCCCGTCGCCAATTAGCAATTCAGTCAATTGTTGCTTTTCCGATTCTTGATTAAGGCTATCAGACAAATAAGTCACTTCGTAAATAGCTTTGTGATCAAATTGAAATTGCTCTTTCTGCTGTGCGTACGTGATGTTAATACTACTCATTATGTAAGCTATTAACAATCCGAAGTGTAGATATTTTTTTGACATATTCTAGATTAATAAAAAAATAGAATCGGAATCGCTAACTAGGGACTGACCGATTCTAAAAGTTAACAAACTACTTATTTCTTATAGCGTGCGACACGCTTCATATGGGCTAACACATGACTAAAAAACTATCCCGTATTTCTTTGTAAAATCTTTATGAGATAAATAATATTTTTTAATTATCGGACTGATACGACAGCTTAGTTAATCCTAAGATAGGTAGAATATTTTCAATTTCGATCTTATTTCCTATATTTATTCCCATAATCGTGAAAAAAACAAATAAGGATAGGATTAGCTTTGTTGAGATCCTTACCGGTGGTGATGACTCAGCTTATTTAGCTGCTTGCTATGTTATCATTCTTAAACTAGTTTAAGAATTTTTGCATCAACAATAACTACCTTCACGATAATAAATCCTTAAGTTCATGAAAACTACATGCATACAATTATTTGCGCGCGTTTCAATAGCTACCGCATTTTTATCGGCTGTCGCTGATCGACTAGGATACTGGGGAGATCCGGGACAACAAAATGTTACGTGGGGGAATTGGGAAAATTTTGTCTCCTATTCCAATACGCTAAATTTCTTTGTTCCTAATTATATAGGTTCTTTATTGGCGATAGCTGCTACTTTCTTGGAGGCTCTTCTGGGAATATTACTTTTGGTTGGATATAAAACCAGACTTAGTGCTATACTTTCAGGAACACTCTTAACCCTTTTTGCCCTGTCCATGACCCTATCGTTGGGAATCAAATCTACTTTTGATTATTCAGTTTGGATCGGAGCATCTAGCTGTTTCTTGCTCGCAGCCATTGGGGTCTATCCGTGTAGTTTAGATAACTACTTTTTTAAAAAAATTAAATAATATTAAAAACGATATATAAAATGATAAAGAAAATTGTAACCCTTTTTATTTTAATAGGGTGCTCATTCGCTCATGGTCAAAACATAAAATGGATTCCTTTTGAATGGGTCAGTGACTCCTCTTCTGGACGATATTTTGAAAAAGCGGGCATAAATGTTCCGGTACAAATAGAAGATATTTCCGATAATCTATATATGCAGTTAGATTTGGGAGCCATTACCACGGTGCTTTATGAAAAATCATTCGCACCCTATCTGTCATTACACCAAAATTTAGTGAATCGCTTAGACACAACGTTAACATTTACGATCGAAGGGAAAACAAATCCGAAATTCCGAGATATACAAATGAAGCTTGGTGATGTAGAAATTGGGGAGCATAATATTGGACTTTTCCAAAATTACGGACCAATTATTCCGAAAGATTCAATTGGAAATAGTAAAAGCAAACATATCGGGACATTGGGTCCAGATATTTTTAAGGATAAAGTTCTCGTAATCAATTTTCCCGAACAAAAGATATCGATTTTATCTTCCGTAAGTGAACTCCCTAAAGAGGATATTGCCAATTTAAAATTTATACCCTTTCTAGTAAGTCGCAATCGCATAAAAATTCCGATGGAAATAAACGGTAAAGTTCAACATGTATTATACGACACTGGTTCTAGTATATTTCCATTGAATACCAGTAAGGAGCAAGTAATGGAATTTCCTAACGCTACTGTTACAGATTCTCTGAAAGTTAACTCGTGGGGAGAACAAATAACACTTTATGGTGTTCAACTGGGCAGCCCTGTATCTATTGGGAACCAATCCTTTTCAGGTGTAACCGCGTATTACGATGAGCGCAGCGTGGCATCTGATTTTTTTAAGAGAGAGAATATATGGGGTTTCGCAGGCAATACTCTTTTCTTGGACAAGACCCTTGTAATCGATTATAAAAACAAAACAATTGGTATTTCGCAGTAAACAAAGTCGGTGGGAAATTATTTGGTTAACGCCCTACATTTGATACGTTTTATTGACAGCTTAAAAAGGCGCTGAATAAAGTCAGTTAACACTTCGTATCACACCTATAGTTCTATATTTTATCAAGCTGAAGTTTTAATAACTTTAGCGAATTAGATTAAATTGTTTTTTTTTAAAACCTATAAAATAAAAAGTAGACTGCCCTACTCGGACAACCTACTTTTTTTCCTTTTGTTAGTGTCTAACCTTTTAAAATTTATACCCTATAGATAATCCTAAAATCCTGTTTTTAGCATCCAATTCTTTACTGGTCTTCGTAAATCCATGATTATAACGCAGGTCGATTGTAAATTTTTTAATATCCACCCCCACATTTACCAAGGCATCAAAATCAAAATCCTTAAAATCGTCATTCCCTACAGCCTTATTGTTATTAAGGCTGTAATTAATCTGCGGTCCCAAAGAAGCTCTTAAGGTCCAATCATCATCCTGCAGGATTTTATAACCAACTTGAAGCGGTAAATTCAATTGATAAAAAGTTGGATCGTAACTTCCGTTAGCTACACTATAGTTTGCTTTAAACATGGAAAGCGTAACCTCTGGTTGAAAATAGACTTGATTACCAGTACGAAGAAATATTCCCGCTTGTGCGCCAATTTTTGACTCTTTGTCCTTTACGTCACTATTCCCATAGGATGGCATGCTATAAAGAGCACCTGCTTTAATACCAAACTCGACGTCTTGTGCAATACCTTCTTGATTGAAACCTAATGCTATTGCGATAAATAATACTCCAAACTTAAATTGATTTTTCATTTCCTTTAATTTTTATTTTGTTTAATTAGATGACATCTTGCTTCGACTTTACCCTTGTTTATAAAATGAATATTTTTCTGCATTTGATTTTGAATCCGACATAACCCGATTAAAAACGGAAATCATCCATCATTTAAACTTCAAATTATTCTTTATTTTTTCTGCTATATACGCAAGCGAACAGCTCACTCTTAATTATTGAGAATTAAGCGAATGCCTAACCGCACTTTATTAATAGATTTGGTAATTGAAAAGCATTTTAGCTCATAGTTAAAAATTAATTATTTTTTTTAGATGTCATGTAAGGGTAAAGTCGCCAGTAACTGTCATAAGAGAAATCAGATACACAAAATCGTTAAGCACAAAAAATAATTTATGCCGACAACTAAGGAAAAAAAGTTCGAATCGATATTCCGACAGCATTTTAAGGAGTTGGTTCATCACGCCTATAAAATACTGCAGGATCGCGATCGATCAGAAGAAGCTGTACAGCAAGTGTTTTTAAAATTCTGGGAAAGAGACTGGGAAAATGAAATTCATACCTCCCCCAGGGCTTATTTATTTCGTTCGGTTTACAATGAAAGCATAAACCAATTCAAACAGGATAAAGTAAAGCAACGCTATGAAGTTTTTCAGAAACAAAATACCAATAGTGAATACTATGAACTTCAACAGGAAAAGGAATTAAAATTACAACTATATGTTGCCCTTGATCAATTACCTGATAAATGTAGGACTGTATTTGAATTGAGCAGATTTGAGCATCTGAAGTATCAGCAAATTGCTGATGAGCTCAACATATCGCTAAAAACCGTCGAGGGCCATATGTCAAAGGCTTTAAGGCATCTGCGAATACATTTAGTTGATTATCTGACGATATTACTATTAACATTAATAAATGGATTATGAATAAGGATTTAGTAGTAAACTATATACTCTCAGAAGTAAATGATGAAGAGAAAAGGCTTGTGGAGGCATGGATAGAACAGGATCCCAAGCATAAAAAAGAATATTTAGAAATGAAGAAAATTTGGGAAATAAGTACCGACGGAGACCAAGAAATGCCAGAGGTAGATGTAGACAGAGGTTGGAGTGATTTTCTGATGCTTAAAGCTGATCGAGAAGCCGCATCTAATAAGAAAAATAAAATTAGGAAATTTGCCGTTTGGCAAGTGGCCGCAAGCATAAGTATAGTATCCTTGCTATCTTTTTGGCTACTTTTCCAAGCTAATTCAGTTCACATAGAGCTAGTATCAAATGATGCCTATAAACAAACAGAACTGCCTGATGGCAGCATCGTAAACTTGAATAAAAATGCTGGGCTAAGCTATGACACGAAATGGCTGATCAAGGAACGAAAGGTAGCGTTAAAACATGGTGAAGTATTCTTTGATGTAAAAAGGGATGAAAATAAACCCTTCATCATCTCTAGTGGTAACAGTATAATAACCGTACTGGGAACAAGCTTTCATGTAAGGAGAGAAAATACAGAAACAGAAGTCGTTGTCACATCAGGATCTGTTAAAGTTAATTATGCTGATCAGGAGGTTATACTGAAACCTAGCCAATCAATAACAATACAGGATAGCACTAAAATGCTAGTGAAATTGGATACCGTTCCTGACCAGCTTTACAGATACTATGTTCATCAGGAGTTCATCTTTGAAAACACTCCCCTTAAAAGAGTATTCGAAGTATTGGGAAAAGCATATAATCAGAAGTTTGTGATTGAGAAGGCTGATAACGGCAAATTACTTTATACAGCAACCTTCCAGCAGCAAAGCTTAAACGAAATGATCCAAGTAATACTTGCGACTTTCGATTTAAAATTAGAGAAAAAAGGAAATACCCATTACATAAAATAAAACACATGACACTCAGTGAACGCTTCCATAGCATCAAGATTATTATATATATTATTCGTAAATCAAAGTGGTTGGTCATCATTGCTACCATGATAGCGAACCAAAACCTGTTATCCGCTCAAAACTTATTTACAAGGAATATTGACATGTCCGAATACAAACATGCCACCTTGCAGACTATATTTGCAGAAATAGCTAATCAGAAAAACATTCATTTTTCATATAACAGCAGCTTATTAGATTTAGATAGTACAGTCCAAGTAAAGGCCTTTAATGGGATGCTCATTGATTATATGGAAAATCTATTAGGTAGTAAATATTTTTTCAAAGAAAGTGGCAAGCATCTGATTATCACCTACGCACCCAAACGATTGGATGCAGAAGTAGATTGGAAAACTAGTCAAAAGAATAAAGGTATGATCGTTGGTGTGGTGCGCGATGTTCGCACCAACAAAAAATTACCTTATGCATCCGTATATGATCGATTGACCTTCCAATCAGCCACACTATCCGACGATGAAGGTTATTTTGAATTGAATGTGAAACACCCTGAACAAACAATCAGCATAACGTTAAGCAAAGAAAATTATAGGGATACGACCATTATCGTAATGCTTCCTATAGAAGTTCGAAAAGGTAAGAAAGGTCGTCAAATCGGTTATTATTCCGTAATCGATAGTAGTAACTCTATTTATAAGAACTTTTTTGGGTCCTTGTTTACGAGTTCGACCGAACGATTACAAAGTATGAATCTGGGTGGTTTCTTTGCTTACAGCCCCTTTCAGGTTTCCTTGACACCGGGCTTGAGTACCCATGGGTTTATGAATTCCCAAGTTGTTAATAATTTTTCATTAAATATCATTGGTGGTTCAACAGCCGGAGTTGATGGATTCGAAATGGCGGGCATATTTAATGTTAATCAATTTGATGTTAAAGGTGGTCAAGTGGCAGGTGCCATAAATGTTGTTGGCGGGAATGTTGAAGGTATTCAGCTAGCTGGTTTAAGCAATGTAACTTTGGGTAATAACAAAGGAATTCAGATAGCTGGAATGTGGAATAATGCCGATACACTGAAAGGGTTTCAGCTTGCTGGTGCTTTAAATATGGCAAAAAGTGGCAAAGGAACGCAACTAGCGGGTGGAATGAATAGCTCAAAAGATAGGATTGGAAATCAGATCGCGGGTGGGATAAACATTGCTAAGAAGGTAAATGGCATCCAACTTGCTGGTCTTCTTAATATCGCCGACAGTAGCGATTACCCTATTGCGGTACTTAACTTAATTAAAAACGGAAAGAAAACGATAGGTGTGCAAATAGACGAAAGTCGTTTTTTAAGTGTAAATTTTAGATCTGGAGGTAGGGTCCTTTATAGTAACCTCGGTATAGGTACTTTTATTGATAGTCAAGAATCAGTAAACAAATATGGAGTTGAAACTGGCCTTGGTGCACATTTAATTAACAAACCTAAATTTTCACTATCAGCGGAAGTTACTCAGCGACATTATTTTAATAAGGATTTTAAGTTAAAAGATGATGCTCTTACTAGCTTTCGTGTTATCCCAGCCATTGTGATTGCTAATAAGTTACAATTGTACGTAGCCCCCAGCTTCAACTACAGTTATGTTAAAGAACCCCTCAACAAGGATATCATTTGGAAATTATGGGGAGCTGACAAGGAAAGAAGAAGTTTTCACGGAGGTTTGACTGCAGGAATAAATTTTGTGTTTTAGAGAATTCAATAGTTTAAAAAGATTCTGAAATATAGTCGTTTTATCCTTTATAAATTCGGCAAATTTTCATAGCTAATATAGTTGATCATTTACCTAAATTATCAACTATATTAGCTATATATTTTTATCAGATAGGGATAGAATGACTATTGATCGAAACTACTAGCGATTCATGCGGTGGATTGAATAGTAAAGCAAATAAACTTCAGTAAATGTGATTATGAAAAAGCTACTTTTTACATTACTTGGAATGTTATTACTTGGAGTATCAGGTTGTAAGACGGTGCCCGTCTCCAATGGAACTTTTCATATGCGGGAATTCAGCGGGTCCTATCGCTACAAATACCTTAGCTCAGAGAAAGTTGGAGACTCGGTTTTACTAGTTGGAAAAGTGTATTCTCCTGCAAAAACAATTCCGACAGTAATAGAATTTAGATCTAGATCCACGCCCGATTCAGAGTTGGGCTTATATGCATATTGCAACGAAAATGGAGATTTTGAAATAAAATTGAAAAAAGATTCATATTATATCTACGCTATTAACGATAAATTCGAAATTGGGATTTGGCTTCGCGATATCGGTTATTACGGCAATAAGGTAGAGCTTCTACTCTACCCCCAGTATAACATGAGAATCTTATTTTAAATCAGCAAAAAACTGAGCACCCAAATGGCGCATAATAATTGAAATTCAATAACGTTTTGAATAAATTTTAAAATAAAAACTGCTCCTGGCCGAATCGTTGATCTGTTTTTTTTTCGATTTTTCAAAACATCCCCTAACACCTCACTACAAAACTTAAACAATAGCCATGCAATGATTTGAAAAGCTAATTTTCTAACAATCAGATGTCCTTGTGTCAAAAAGCACAAGCGATTTCCCATTTTAGGTAAATCATTTTTTTGAATTTGTTATAAATTTGTACTTATCGCATAAAAATTATAAACCTCTTACTACGACCAATATGAAATATTTGATGCTTCTTTTTGTGGCGTTTACCAGCTTTAATTTGACTATATCTGCACAGGACTTGAATAGCATAGCGAAGGAGTTCCAATCTTTACCGAATGAGCACCGTCCTATACCGCTTTGGTTCTGGAACAACACAGTGGTTGCTCCACAAGAAATCAAGTCGCAGCTAAGCCAAATTAAAAAGGCAGGCTATGGAGGAGTAAGCATTTTACCTTTCGGAAAAGACTTTAAACCTAAATACTTGACGGAAAATTATTTTGAAGCTTATCGAGCCAGTATTGAAGAAGCTCAAAAATTAGATCTTAGACTTCATATCTATGACGAATATGGTTTTCCTAGTGGAACTGCCGGCGACCTTAATGGGGATGGTCTTGGCCGCTTTAAACAAAAGTATCCTCATTTAACCAATAAAAGGCTCGACAAAACAGAATTTCTTCCAACATCTTCCGAATCCTTTTCTACGAATATACAAGAAGAAGGTCTTATGGCTGTTGTTGCGATGGATACCCTGACTTTTCGTCGGATTGATTTGAGGACATACCTTAAGCAAGGTCTTTTGAATTGGCAGGCACCTAAAGGAGCTTGGAAAATTATGGCATTTCATTGTGTCGACGCCGGTAACTCGCTGATGGATTACCTAGACCCTGAAGCCGCAGAACTCTATATAGCGATGACTCATGAAGAATATTTCAAGCGTTTTGGATCTCATTTCGGAAAGGTAGTTGAAGGAACATTTTTCGATGAACCAACAATGTATTACGCGGAAGGCAGAACATGGACACCAAAGTTTAATGAGAAATTTGAAGAAAAACATGGATTTGATCCGGCATTGTTATATCCTGCTTTGTGGTATGATATAGGCGAGGAAACTATCGAAGCTAGAAACTACTTACATTCTTTTCGTTCGGACCTTTTTGCTGAAGGGTATATCAAAAAAGTGAATGAGTGGAGTAATAAACATGGTGTTTATGCGACAGGGCATTTAGATAATGAAGAAATCTTAAATGCGGTAGGTACCTCAGGTGATTTTATGAAAGCCTTTAAATACCTGGATGCGCCGGGTATTGACAAAATCGGAGGAAGCAGACCTGCTGAACGTTTTTACAAGTTGATTAGTTCGGCTGCCTATAATTGGGACAAGTATCGCGTTATGTCCGAAACTTATGGCGATATGGGTAACATCAGCTGGAATCAGATATACAGTATTGCCATGGACCAATACGCCAAAGGCATCAATACGCTAATTCCACATGCTGTTTGGTACAATGATCAGAACGTTACTTTCCTGCCGGAATTATCATTACGTAACCCGTTGTATGCAGATAGTTTGCGAATATTCACGGATTACCTAACGCGCCTAAATGTCGTTCTAAAAAATGATGCACGATGGTTAGGAGATATTGCCATTTTGTACCCGATACAAAGTATGCAGGGAGATCATTATTTTGATGGTCCTTTAGGTTATTATAAGGGTGGAGTTGAGCTCTCCTACCTCGACTACACAGATATTAGTGTTAATCTTTTCGATAGCTTAGGCTTTGATCACATGTATCTGCATCCGGAAGTGCTGGATGAAGCGTGCCGAATAAAGGATGGCAGATTAGTGTTAAATAATAAAAGACAACACAATGCTTTTTCGGTTGTTATTATACCGGCATCAAATACAATCAGCCTAACGAACCTGAAGAAGATTCAAGCATTTGCCCAAAGTGGTGGCACTGTCATCTTCTCCAGCCAACTTCCCAAACAAGCAACCATTAACAAAGAAAATGCTTCCTTAGTTAGCATCGTGAAAAAAATGCTAAAAATGAAGACTGTTCATTTTATCGATAAACCAACAGTGGAGAATCTGGAAAAAGTTTTAGCAAAAGTTGAGAGCCCTTTTCTATTGAAGTTTGAAAAAGATCCTCTTCCTGTAATTCAAAAAGAACGTCAGGGAAAACGTAATCTCTTTTTAGCAAATGCTTCAGATCAGCGCAGATCGCCAACATTTGTATTGGATGGCGAGTTGTCTTTTTCCAGCTGGGACCCACATACAGGGAATATTGTAAAAAACCCTACTGGTATAACCTATGATGGTAAAACTACCCGAGTAAATGTCAAACTTGCTCCTTTCAAATCAATATTTCTGATCGAAAAATAAAATGAAAACCGTATTTTGTTATGAACAGACATTATGGAGAGTTACTATAAATATTTACCCACAAGCGGTGAAGACGATCGTTGGGGCATGACATTATTAAATGCGGGCTGTGGAGAAATCATGGATTCTGAATCCTATCCTGTCCATAATCATCCCGATCCGTATCAGTTCAAATGGCAAAACGGAAGGCTACTGCAAGAATATCAATTGATTTATATTTCTAAAGGCGAGGGTCTTTTTGAATCTCAAAGCGCAGGGGTTGCTGAAGTTCATGCGGGTACAATTATATTGTTATTCCCTGGAGAATGGCACCGGTACCGCCCAAATCGAAATACGGGATGGGTGGAATATTGGGCTGGTTTTAAAGGCAGTATGGCAGATTCAGTTTTAGACAATTCTTTTTTCGATCGAAAAGCACCATTAATTCATACTGGTATCCGTCCAGATATCATTAGTTTATACCAAGATATTATGGGGCATACGCGATCCGAATTGCCAGGCTATCAACCTTTGGTTGGCGGAATGGTTGTTCATCTTTTGGGGTTAATTTACTCCTTGACAAAACAGCAAGGCCTAGCTAAAGAAATCGGAGATCATCAGCAACTTGTGCAAAAAGCCATGGTATTAATTCGGGAAATCACTGAAACTAAAGTCACTTTAGAAGACATTGCCGATCAATTGCAAATTGGTTATTCGCTATTTCGGAAAATATTTAAAAAACATACTGGTTTAGCGCCAGGACAATATCTCAATCAACTAAAAATCGAGCGTGCTAAAAATCATCTTTTATATTCCGACAAGCTCATTAAAGAAATTGGATATGAATTAAACTTTGAGTCTGAATATTACTTTTCTAAATTTTTTAAAGAAAAAACCGGATTCTCTCCACTGGCCTTTAAGAAAACCTATTCCCTGGCTCAACCTAAGGGATAAATCCCAAAAATTACAGTATATATGTCATTTTCTGCATGTTACCCCCTGGTAACAGCGCATATATTTGCTATAACATTATAAATCTAAGATTAATTATCTACACTATTTTTTATGGCAAATGAACAGCAATTATCTGTTGGTATTTTAGGTATTGGGTTACATACGTATTGGGAACAGTTTAATGATCTAAAAGGGCAGCTCGAAACTTACCTTGACCTAGTGGTTCAACGAATCGAATCGATGGCTGTCAGCAGCAGCAATTTCGGATTAGTCGACAGCGTCGATCGCGCTTTTGAGGTGGGCAGACTTTGCCGAAGCAAAGAGGTCGATTTGATTTTTGTCCATACGACAACTTATGCCCTCTCATCCACTTTGTTGCCTATTATTCAGCGTGCAAAAGTTCCGGTGATTATTTTAAATCTTTCTCCTGCAGATGCTATTGATTACAAAACCTTCAACAAACTTCCTGATCGGCGGGCAATGACAGGTGAATGGTTACGCTTTTGCGGTGCCTGTCCTGTACCTGAGATCGGGAATGTCATGAAACGTTTGGGTATACCATTCTTTGAGGTTACTGGTCTACTCGATCAACAGGATTCTTGCTGGGAGGAAGTTGCAGATTGGATTTCTGCTGCCCAGACCGTCAAAACAATGGCTAATAATCGCTTGGGAGCAATTGGAACTTACTATTCTGGCATGCTAGACATCTATACAGATCTGACAAAACAGATCGGAACATTTGGTGGACATGTAGAGATTCTGGAAATCGATGAACTGACTGCCATTCGCAAAACAATTAGTCAAGAGCAGGCCTACTTGAGAATGAATGAGTTATATCAGGATTTTGATATTCGTCCAGATTGTAGTGAAGAAGAGTTACTGCGTGCGGCCTATACCTCACTAGCACTGGATCAACTAGTCGAAACCTATCAGTTAGGTTCTATCGCTTATTATCACAAAGGTGTTCCTGGAACGGATAATGAAGATACGATTACCTCCATCATTTTAGGCACCTCTCTTTTGACGGCCAGAAATATTCCGGTTGCCGGAGAATACGAAATTAAGAATGCGCAGGCCATGAAAATTATGGATTCTTTAGGTGCTGGAGGATCCTTTACCGAATACTATGCCATGGATTATCAAGATGATGTTGTTCTAATGGGCCATGATGGACCTGGGCATATTCAGATTGCCAATGGGAAGACGAAAGTACGTCCCCTGGATGTTTACCATGGCAAAGTAGGTAAAGGTCTCGCTGTAGAAATGCAGGTGAAAATTGGTCCCGTCACCCTACTATCTGTTGTGGAGTCCATCGATGGGTCGCTCATTTTAGTATTCGCTGAAGGCGAGTCCGTAGCAGGTCCTATTCTTAAAATCGGAAACACCAACAGCCGGTATCGTTTTCCGATCGGTGCGCGAAATTTTGTCAAACAATGGAACCAAAATGGACCAGCTCACCATTGTGCAGTAGGTTTAGGACATCAAGGTTCAAAAATAGAAAAGCTTGCGATGCTGCTAGGTATTCGAGCTGTCAAGGTTTGCTAATACAATTAGAAAAATCTCCAAATTATATCCATTATGATAAAAAAAAACAACACAAAAAGCATCATGCATGCCCTATTTGCATGGCTTTTGGTCTTATCTGTCTCGCTTGCCAATGCGCAAACAGAACAGCAGACCATTCAAGGAAAAATTATCGATTCGGCTACCTTAAAACCGCTCGCGGGGGTGTCGATTCGAAGTGAAAACCCAGTTCAGGAAACTGTTAGCGATGCCGAAGGTAATTTCACCCTACAGACCATGTTAAACGGCAAAATCAATTTTAATTACCTCGGGTATCAAAACCATGTTGTAACCGTTACAGATTTAAAGTTTTTAGAAGTAAAATTAACCGCACAGAGTCAATCCGTGGAAGAGATCGTTGTAGTTGGTTATGGATCTCAGCGTAAAGGAAATGTTATTGGTTCAGTCAAAACCATTGATGTTTCTGCCTTACAAGACATTCCCATTTCCAATGCAAGTCGACTGCTGCAAGGCCAATCTCCTGGCGTTGTTGCCAAACAAACAACCGGACAGCCAGGTGAGGAATTTCAAGTTTCTATTAGAGGAAGTAGTTCTTTGGGAGCTACAAGTGACCCCCTTTATGTCATTGATGGATTTCCGGTAGGAACGACTATGGGACAAAGCCTAAATCCCAATGATATTCAAACGATGACAATCTTAAAAGATGCTTCTGCTACAGCAGTCTATGGTTCTAGGGGTGCAAACGGGGTTGTACTCATTACCACGAAAAATGCCCGAGCTTCTGGATATCGATTTGAAGCAAATATCAACAATGGAATAGCGAATGTTCCCAATTCCCGGCGTATCGAGATGATGAACGGACAAGAATTCGCTCAATTCAAGAAAGAACGATTTGAAGATCAGATCAGGTTCTATGAAAATCGGGAACCTTCATTAAATGAGGTTCCGGAAAGTTATCGTTATCCGGAACAAACAGCATATTCTACCAATTGGTTCAATGAAATCCTCCATAACAACGCTCCTTTTACTGATGTCAACCTGAACCTAACCAACGGAGCAGAACACGTGAATTCCTTTATATCACTAGGTTACCTTCAACAGGAAGGCGCGCTTATTGAAACAAATTTTAATCGGTTCAGCGCTCGAGCGAATATTGATGGACGTGTAAAAGAATTTATGAAGTTTGGTCTTCGCCTATCTGGCGCTTATACCACACAGCAGAATGCAGATACACAAGCGGGAATGCATGGCAATAACATTGTCGTACAATCACTTCTTATGGATCCTCGGCAACCTGTTTACCTAGAGGATGGGAGTTTCAATAGCTACATTGGAGGGAAAGATGATGTGTTTGGATTTCCTAATCCTGTTCAACGACTAAAAGAGGAAATTCATCATGTATTTAAAGGCAATGTAATGGCAAATTCTTATATAGAAATTACTCCCTTAAAAGATTTGAAAATCAAAAGCTCCATCAATGCGGCCTTAGATAATCATAGAAATCATGATTTTATTCCCTCGACAATCGGCCGTTTTAATTCTCCACCGCCTTCCCTTGCTACGGGGCAAGAGACTTTTACGAGCGGAGTTAATTATGGGATGGACAACATCATTACCTATTCTCCTACATTTGAAAACCATACATTGGAAGTTACCGTGGGACATATTTTTCAAAAACACACTGTCAATACGGGTAATGCGCGTGGCGAGCAATATCCAGATGATTTAGTAGAATACGTTTCCGCGGCAAACCAACGCGATGGTAGTGCCGGACAAACGGAATTTAGTTTAGTTAGTTATTTATCACGTGTAAACTATGCCTATAAAAATAAGTACTTGGTAGGAGCTTCTTTTAATCGAGAGGCAAGTTCACGATTTGGAAGCAATAACCGTTGGGGTAATTTTCCATCGGTATCTTTAGGCTGGCGGATATCCGATGAATCTTTTTTTCCAAAAACGAATTGGATCAATGACTTAAAGATCCGAAGCAGTTATGGTATTACCGGAAATAACAACATCGGAAACTATACCTCACAAGCCAATATGTTGATTTCAAATTATGCCTTTGGATCATCAGTAGTTCCCGGAGCTGTTATCGGATCTTTCGCCAACAGAGATCTGGGCTGGGAACAATCCAAACAATTCAATGCTGGTTTAGATTTCGCTATCCTAAATAACCGTATCGGATTCTCGGCAGAATATTACCAAAAGACGACTGAAAATATGTTGCTAAATGTGGAAATACCTTCTTCGGCCGGTTTCAGCAGCCTCATTACTAACATTGGAGAAGTCCGTAATAAGGGTGTAGAATTTGATGCTAATTACAGGGATTCTTATGGGGAGTTCAGTTGGGGAACGAGCTTCAACATGTCATTCAACCGCAACAAAATTTTGTCTATTGATGGTGATCGAGATGATTTGTTGACCGGAGAGTTCTATGATGGTTATAGCATTTCGCAAGTCGGTTCTCCTATCGGTTTGTTTTATGGCTACAAAGTGCTGGGAATCTATCAGACCCAAGCAGAGATTGAGGCTTCCCCTCATAATGAAAACCATATTCCTGGAACTTACCAATATTTAGATGGAAACGGAGATGGAAGAATATCTTATGATATGCAAGATATGGTCGTTATTGGGAATCCAAACCCAAATTTTACCTGGGGATGGAACGTGAATCTAGGCTATAAACGTTTCGATTTCTCCGTCATGATGAACGGCGCACAAGGTGGTGATTTATATCGTCATATTGAAATGGCCACCTCCAATATAGACGGCGTATTCAATGTGTTACAAGAAGTGAATAATCGCTGGCGCTCTGCGGAAAACCCGGGTCAAGGTAAACAAGCGGGCTCAAATACATATTACTTTACACGCGAATCGAATTCACGGTATGTGTATGATGGATCGTATGCTTGGATTAAGAACCTCACGCTTGGCTATAAAATACCCAAAATCAAGAATCTCTTGGAGGCGAAGGTTTTTCTAAGTGTAGATAATGCTTTTCTGATTACGAAGTACCCAGGGAACAACCCTGAAGTGAATGCTGCTCGATCTGCTGACAACAGCAACATTATTAGTCCAGGAAAAGATACTGAAGCGTATCCAGTTCCAAGAACTTTTTCAATAGGTGCACGTCTGAATTTTTAACCAATAAATCAAACGATGAAAACAAATAGATTAAAAGTAGTAGGATGCCTAGTGGTATTTACTACATTAACATATTCTTGTAAAGAATCTTTTTTAGATCTTTCTGATCCGACAGCCAAGGATTCAGAAAATTTTTACAAAACTCAAACCCAGGTTGAACAAGCGGTAAATGGCGTATATAGCCAACTTCAGGATATTACCAATAGCCAATATTTGTTTGCTGAAATGTCTTCAGACAACACGACTATACAGCTAAATGCGTCAGACAGGGGTCAGGTAGATCGTGCCGAAGCATTTGAATTTTGGAATGTTACTGCAACAAATGTCAATATTGCCGACTATTACAATCAGGCTTACAATACCTTGTACAACATAAATACGGTATTGTCAAAGTTGGATCAAACAGACATCCAGGAAGAAAAAAAAATGCAATTTAAAGGTGAATTGTTATTCATGCGCGCATATCATTACTTTCTGCTGGTACAATATTTCGGTGATGTCATTTTGCTAACCGAACCTTTGCAAGATGCGAGTGAAGCTTTTGCATTGGCTCGCACACCCGCAGCAGATGTTTATAATCAAATCATTTTGGATCTGGAAGAAGCTGGCGCAAGTCTGCCTTTAAAATCCAAATATACGGCAAATGATGTAGGTAGGGTGTCAAAAGGAGCTGCGCTATCTTTACTAGGTAAAGTATATCTTACCAACAAGCAGTATGCAGAGGCTAGCTTGGTACTTGAACAGGTTTTGGACATGGGGTATGATTTGTTAGTTGATTACGCGGATGTTTTTGATCCTACAAATAAAAACCATAGTGAATCCATCTTTGAGGTACAATACCAAGGTGGAAATAATCTAGGAGAATGGAGCAGTTTTATTTATAGCTTTGCTCCTCGTGATTCAGAGGGTGCAGTCACAGGCTTTCCGACAAGTAGGCCGCAAGGATGGAACATTCCGACCAACAATATTATAAAAGCGTTCGATCAGCAAGATAAACGGAAAAATATTGCCTTAAAAGAAGGTTATACGAATGCTAAAGGGGACTACATTGCCATTCCTTATGTGAACAAATATAACCATCCACATACTATTGTGGGGAGAACAGATGATAACTGGCCAATTCTTCGCTTTGCAGATGTATTATTGATGCTAAGTGAATCCATCAATGAACAATCAGGTCCAGATAAAGCATACGCACACATAAATCGCGTGCGCCAACGTGCAGGACTGGACAATTTGCAGGGGTTATCAAAAGATGGCTTTCGGGACGCAGTAATGCAAGAACGTCGTGTGGAACTGGCCTTCGAAAACCATCGATGGTTTGATCTTAAACGATCGCTTTCTTCTGCAGAACTTGTTCAACGTCTAAATGAGCATGGTTTACAGGAGCGCGAATCTCCTACTGTCAGTCGCGGAAATGTTCCATTTTCAGCCGCAGATTATAAATTTGAAGCTTACGAAGCTTTATTTCCAATACCTGATAGGCAGATTTTCTTAAGCAAGCAGCTTGAGCAGAATAAAGGGTATTAATTTTATTTAGAAACAACCTGCGGCAGATAAGTTGCAGGTTGTTTTATGCAAAAAAAGTGGCTATGGACAAGGGCATTTTTCTTAAATGATTATGCACATGGTTCACTAACTAAACTCGTTCTTGGAAACAAATGTTTTTTTTTAGCAGGTATTACATGTAGCTACTCCCTCCCATTCTTTTATAAACGCGGTTATGTAAAAGATGTTTAAATTTGGAAAACAACATTTGATTTATGGACCGTTATGCCTTTTTCAAACAATTTCACGATATCAGTCTACCTGACTATCATTTATTGACCGGTTATTTTAAAACTAGGTCATTCAAGAAAGGTGATTTCATCATAATACCAGGACAGGTTCAACGCGAGCTTTACTTAGTAAAAGAAGGTGTCCAAATGTCTTATTTTGACACAGGTGACAAAATTTATACCCTTGCTTTTTCCTATTTCCCATTTCGATGTGCTATCGCTGAATCTTTTTCGTTTCAAGTATCCTCTAAATATCATTTGATTTGCCTGACCGATAGTGAATTAGAATACATCAACTATACTGATTTGCAAAAACTCGTTGACCAATCCCAACAAATAGAAAGATTATTCAGACGAATGACCGAAGCCATGTTCGCAGACATGATTGATCTTCATATCGAATTGCGCGCTATGACAATAGCAGAACGCTATAAAAAATTTTGTGGAAAAAGTCCGCACCTTCTCCAACTAGTGCCCCATAAATACATCGCCTCCTATGGCCTGCTAATGGCCATGATCCCCAGCTTTCTTGATATAGAGAACTAAAGACTAATACCCAAGAATAAGTCCGCAACTAAGGGAAGCGCAAAAAAACTACTGATAAAGAGGGGCTGTATCATAAATCATTGATACAGTCTTTTTTTTGTTTGATTATTTTCATTAAAATTTCGATTAATCTTCTGATTTTCATATATTTATAGTATAAAAATCAGATAAATGAGTCATAAAAAGCCTACTTTTAAACCATATTATCAGAATCAACTT